>Ga0209916_1000021_pt1 | contig 482364 bp, 443 predicted proteins | sample ThiBio_1000_plan_FD_183956 | JGI IMG/M metagenome (GOLD analysis project Ga0209916, IMG submission 183956) | Wastewater bioreactor microbial communities from Cape Town, South Africa - Thiocy_solids_2 (SPAdes) | ecosystem: Engineered > Bioreactor > Thiocyanate-remediating > Anaerobic-Aerobic ... | reverse complement strand
CGTCGGCCGAAGCCGAAAAGGAGACTGACCGTTGCGCCAGTCTACGATTAAGGGGAAACGAGTCTCCGCTTTAAGGGGCAGATTATTCATCTACTGCCGCCAGTCTTCGGTTTGCGGAAAACCGACAATCGTTTCGCGGCACCATGCTCGCCCTGTCCACGCGCATCAGACTCTGAGTTAGTTCTACTGTTAGATAAGTTAGGCGTGCGGTTTTCGTTTTGTGGCCAGAGATCTAGCTGTGGTTCTTGCGCCTGATGTGCCGATAGTTCTGCGCCCGATGTGCCGATACCCCGTGCGCCTGATGTGCCGATGGTTTTAACAACTCTATCAACAGGCACTGTGGACGAGTTTGCGGGCCGGATGCGCAGCAGTTCGCGGCCGTCGTCGCGTTCGATCTGAAGCCGGTAGCCGGGCAATGGCTGACGTGCCGTGATGCGGCGCAGGTCGAGCGCGAAGTCGGAGACACGCGCGAGACTGCCGGACTTCACATGCAGGTGCGCGATCTCGAACAGCCAGCCGTGGCGCTGGTGGCCGGCGTGCTTGCGCGCGACGCGATAGAGCCAGCGTTCGATACCGCCGGTTAGCCGGAAATAGGCCGGGTCGATGGTGAGGACCAGCGAGCGATCGACGACGCTGTTGTAAAACCACTCAGGAAGGACGAACTCCATCCCTTCGACGCGGCCGGCGCGCGTCGTCATTTCCTCCCACTCGTTGATCCAAGAAAATTGCCGGCGACGCCAATGCGGACCGTTGCGGATCGTCGTGGCGATGACGGTCGATTGCAGGCGCGCGAGCGCGGCCTTCAGCAAGACGTATTGACGATTGCCTGTCGGCCGCCCGATGGCCCGCAACAAATGGTAAGGCGTGAAACGGAAGAACCGCGACGTGGCGAGACCGTTGTTCTCGGCCGCCACGATCTGCGAGGCCGCCCATATCAGAATGTCGGCATCCCAAATGGTCGCCATGCCGTGTTCGGGCATCCCGAGCACTTGCACTTCCACGTCGGCGGTCTTGTACAGAATCGGCTTGGTGCGCGGCGTCTTCGCCAGCGAGAAGAACGGCCGCTCCATCAAGTCGCGCTGATCGCGCGGCGGCGCGTCGCCGGTCGCGACCACGAAGGGGTCGAGGCGACTGCGTTCGCTGGCGGGCTCCGGGTGCCTGTCTTGATCCTCGCGCAGCATTCAGCGTTCACCCCGTTCTCGCGGGGTCAGCGGGCGCGCAGGAAAGACTGTGCCGGCGTTCTTGTCGCGCGTGGATTTGCGGGCACCGAGCGCGGACCAGGCCAGCAGGTCATCGACCGCATAGACGACTCGACCGCCGATCTTGCGATAGGTCGGCCCAGTGCCGTAGGTCCGATGTTTCTCCAAAGTGCGCAGCGAAATGCCGAGGAAGCGAGCTGCTTCCGGCGTGCGCAAAAGTCTTGGCGGCAGACCCGCCAATGGGTCGCGCATGGGATCACCTCCGGTTCGCTATTGCGTGAGGCTGTCGGCGACGACAGCGGGCTACGGCGAACCATGGCGAGGTATCGGCACCCTGTAGCGTGCCGTATTTGCGTGTGCGCGCTGGCGGCACCCCACTTCCGTTTTCTGGGGGAATCAGTTCGTGCAACACCGTCGCGTCGAGCGTAATGCCAGAAACGCGACCGCCGGAGAGGCATTGGCCGCCCGAGATCAGATAGGCGGAGACATTTCGCGCCGTTTTGGCTAATACTGAACGCGGAGCAGACGCGCTGCTCCGGGGCGTAGTAACCCCTCATGACTAGGATGGCGCCGCCGAACTGGCGCCACTCTTCGACCTATGGTCGGGGAGCCTGCGGCGTATGCAACAGGTTCTCCGAACTAAAGGCCGTGGGGCCGTGTCATGCGGTTACTAACTCCCCGATCACCAGAGTCAGAGAGCACCGTTTGCGGGGGCGCACCGCAGACAATCTCGCGGATACGGGGAGCGATCGTGCGAACGCCCGTTGAACTCGATCCAGACGTGGCCGACCAAGCGCCGAGCGGGCCGACGATCACGCCCTATGACGAACAGCACTACGTGACCTATATGCGCCTGCTGGATGCCAACCGCGATAACGCAGACTGGGCCGAAGTTGCGCGCGTCGTCCTGCACCGAGATCCAGTGAGCGAGGAAGCGCGCACGCGCCGATGTTGGGAAAGCCATCTCGCCCGTGCGCAATGGTTGTCGAAGGGCGGGTATCGGAACATATTGGAGCAGGCTGTTCGGAAAGGCTTATAAGCCGATGTTCAGCGCGGCTTGATCGGGTAATGCAGCAGCACCCGGTAGCCGCCGCGCATCATTTTTAGGCCGTTGCCAACGAGCCGGCGAACCTGATTTTTGCGCGGGTCGCCTTCCCAATCCTCTTTCAATCCATGGAAGCCGAACAGGACTTTGGCAATGCTGCGATAGCTCTCACCGCGCTGGCTCGCGTCAAGGGCGCGCAACGACTGAATATGAAAGCGGCGGAGCTGCGCCGGCATGGCGCGGAAATCGCGACCGGGCGGGCGGCCGCAGAGCGCGCGCCGAAGCCTTTGGGCGGCATGACAGCGTAGATCGTGAAAAGCGTCCATCACATCAAATGATCCGTAGAGTGTTGGCACATCAGGAGCGGCGTTGCGAAGCCAGAATTGGTGCGTGACGCTATCGACCTGCCAGACGCCGTGCCAGCCGTCCGCAGCATGGCGAAGATCGACACCATTGAGGCGAGCAAGCGTCACGATGGGCTCTGTCGCGCCGTCGCGGTGTTCGACGGGCTTCAGTTCCACGGCTAGCGGCTGGAGCGACGGAATCCAGAATAGCGCTTGTCGGTCAGGTCGGCTTTCGGGGTCGCAGGGGAAATCGCAACCCCCAGCGCTGGGAAAATTCGTCCAGGCGCTCCGTCGAAAGGTTCTTGATGTTGGCGATGTTCTGGAAAGCGCGATGATATTCGTCGTCGCGTCGCAGATATTCCCAGGCGAAGCCGGCGGCGGGAATGTGTTCGGTATACTCATACGCCGCAGGCGAACGCCAATCGATGCTCTTAAGCATGGCGTCACCTCACTATTCCGGGCAACACAACACCCGGACAGCGAGCTTTTCCGATGCGCGCCAAAAGGACTAGCCGGCAGATTCCGATACGTTGAGCGGTGCGGCCGATCGCTATTGATTACTTCAATTCTTAACATCGCCGCTGTGTTTTGCGAGCCGAGCGCAGCCCGGCGAGCGGCGGCTGTGTTCTTCACACGGCCGCGCCGCCGATCCGCAACGCCGGATCGGCACGAATTTTTCCGAATATGCGAAACCTGAAAAGCGGAGAGTCGCGCAACCGGATTTCCCGGCTGCGCGGCTCTCCTGACTATGCCGCCTTCTCCAGCAAGGTCTTTGCCTTCGCCTCCAGTTCAAGGCGCGTGTCCTGATGCGCCTTGGTGCGGGCGTGCGCCGTCATGCCTTGCACGAAATCGAAGATGCTTTCCGGCGGGCGGCCTTCTTCCGAAAGCACGGTCTCGATGATCCTGCCGGTCTCGGCCTTGCTGAAACCGCGCTTGCGCAGGAAGGTTTCACGGTCCTCGTCGGTGCGGGCGACGATGCGCTCCCGCGCCGCCTTGATCCCGGCCACGAATGGCGCGGACGAGGAATTGGCGAAGCTCGTCAACGCGGGCGCGGCTTCATGGGCGAAGCGCTGCGCGGCAAACTTGCTGTGCCGGATGCTGATTTCCTCGAACCCTTCCACGCCCCAAAGATTGCGGTTCATACAAACCGCCCGGAGATAGAAAGAGGCGATGCCGAGCGTCTTCGATCCGACTTCGCTATTCCAGCAATAGAAGCCCCGGAAATAAAGGTCCGGCTCTCCGTTCGGCAGGCGTCCGGCCTCGATGGGGTGCGTGTCGTCCACAAGGAAAAGGAAAACGTCGCGGTCGCTCGCATAAAGCGTCGTGGTGTCCTTGGTGATGTCCACGAATGGATTGTGCGTCATCGTCGCCCAATCCAGAACGCCCGGCACCTTCCACATGGTATCCCCGACGCCATTACCGGCGATCTTCATCACGGCGGCGACAAGCTCATGGTCCCAGATGCGGCCGTAGTCCGGGCCGGTGACGGCACGCAATTCAATGCGTCCGTCTTCCGCCTCCAAGGTCTTCACAAGTTCGGCGCGATGCGACAGCAAGCCATGCTGTAGGTTAATGCCCGCGAGCGGCGCGGGAAGCTGGCGCATGTAGGTGGCGGGTGCGCCGACAAGACTGCACAACTGGCCGAAACTCCAATGCGTCGGGGCGATGGGTCGATCCTGTCCGGGGACGATAAGCGAAAGCCTCTCCGCATCCTCCCGGTTCGCCTCGACGCGCACGGCGCGGCTCTCCACGGTGCGGGCCTTGGCGCGATCCGCGCGGGACTTCACGGCGTCATAGAGTTCGGTGAGGCTCAAATAGCGCTCATCGTCGGGCCGCGTAAACCATTCCGACGACACGCGGCCGATGTTCTGCCCGCGCGACATGTCTACGCGATATCCCTTGGAAACCGGTTGGCTGGCGTTGATGGTCATGACGTTCATGGTCTTTCTCCTCTTGGGCTTGGGTTGGAGCGCAGCGCTGCGCTGCAACCCTGCCCGTCGGCGAGACCGGGGTAGCAAGGTGCAAGGGCGGACGGGCTGGAGGGGGATCACCCGGCCTGCACGAGCGGATGGAGGTTTGGCGACAGTGCGCAAGCACGTATCCGCGCGGAAGGTTGGGGAGACCGGCCCGGCCGAGCGTAAGCGATCCCTTGCGCTGCGCGGGGGCGGAGCCCCTAGTACCCAACAGAGAATAATCGTGCCGCTTGCGGCCCATACTGAGTCGTTCGGAGGAGATCGTGGCGAAAAAGCTGATTGGGCCGACATATCCCGACTGGGAAGATATGTCCCCGTTTGTCGTTCATTTCACGAAGAAGACGGCAACAAGCAGCGAATACGATAGTTCGATCTCCATCCTTGCGAGCCGTTGCCTGGAAGCGCAGAATCGCTTTGGCATGGGCAAAAACCACACGGAATCGCCACCATGCGTTTGTTTTAGCGAGGTGCCGCTGCATCAGCTCAAACGCTTAGCCAAGAAGCGCGGACCATACGGGATCGTCTTCCGAAAAGAGTTCATCGTCGCGCGTAACGGAGGGCCTATCCTCTACGCCTATCAGGATACGCCACACGCCTCAGCGTTGCGGACGCTTATCGATGGTGCCGTGGGAAAGCCCGACGATCCGATTTGGCGAGTCGCCCCATTCGTCGACGAGCCCGGACAGTATGGAAGTTCGTCATACTTTTTTGAATGGGAGCGGGAATGGCGACACACCGGCAATCTTCATTTCAAGGAAGCCGACCCAGCCTTTCTGATTATTCCCGAAGATCTTCACGAGGCGGCCAGAGATTTTTTTGACGAGGCCGAACGTGACCAGCTTGGGCCGAATTACAAATGCCCTTTCATTGATCCCTATTGGGGTTTGGAAAAGATCAAATGCATTCTGAAGCCGTAGGCTCTGCGTTATTGCGGACATAAGCAAAAAGAAGCCCCGCACTTGGCGGGGCTCCTTGGGCTGTGCTGACCTCAGTCGCCGTTGCGGCGCGACCAGATGAGGTTGTGACCGCTGCCGTCCTCGGCTTCGACCAAGCTGGCGTAGATCGGGGCCGGGAAGCTCGGATCGTCCAGCTTGACGGAGAGGTATTCGCGCTGCGTCTCGCGGGCGGTCTTCTTCCAGGCCGCGCCGAACTCGGTCGCACCGGCGAAGATGCGGAAGTCGGGAGCGCGTTCGTTCTCGCCCTCGGTGGCGATGAACTTGGCCTTGACGTTGAGGGTCAGGGTCTTGACCGCGCCGGCGAAGCCGTTGCCGTTTTCGTTTTTGGTGAAGGTGCCGATGGTCGCCATTGTCGTATTCCTTTTCCTATCGGGCCGCACCATTGCGACCTCGATGCGGGTCGTGAGACCGGGGGCGATCGGCCCTGCACCCTTCAGGGCTGGAACGGCGTGGAAGGCGGCCGGCGACGGCTTTTTTGGATCGCGATGCAAAGCCGAAGGCGGCGGAAAAAAGTTGGCGACGGACGTTGCGGAGACGAGCGAGGCGAAGCCGGCCCTCGGTCAGACCCATAGCAATCGAGGACGCGGATGGAGCGCTCGTCTCAGGAAATCGCATGGAATACGGCGATGGCGACGATCCCCGCGCATCACCGATCGACAACGGAACGTGCGCGCCTCACCGGCTCGTGCACGAAAGCCCTGACCGTCAATGTCAGCTCGGGCGAGTATCGCCATCGACGGCTCCGAACATGCGGTCCTGCTTCTGCTCTGTGGCTGTGCGACTCCGCCGACGTGGCCGGGGACCGTTCCCGCGACGTTGCACGATCCTCGGCAAGCCGAACCCTATCCGTATTTCGCGGTGTTGATCGCGGCCCTGATCGAAGCCGAGGACGGCGGCGGTCGTGCCCCATACACGCGCGTCTTGGCGTCTTAGGCCAACCGACTCAGGAATCCCGCCGAGTGTGGGGCTGTTGGCGAAATGTCCCCCGCCGCTCTTTGCGTTAGCGATCGAAGCCGAATGGCGGAAACGCGCCGCAGGCGTGGTTCCGGCGCAGCCGAGTGAGCGGCCCGAAGGGCAACGCCTCACTTTTCATAGCTCGCAATTTCCTTCCTGGCGTTCCTGATGAAGGCTTGCTTCAATTCGTAGAAATTCGCTCCGGTCTTTTCCTCGGTGGCATGAGATCCGACAACGTGGTCGCATATTGATTTTGCGGCTGCGCAAACCTCGCTTGACGATAGCAATTCGATCTCCGAGAATTTTCGCGTTATTTCATAGAAAGAAGTCGTATCGCTGATTTTCTCTTTCATGCTTTGGAGAATCTGTTGGTCAGCTTCGGCAAGAAACTCCGCATATAGGCGTTGTCGCACAGCCACTTTCTCTCTCCGTAGATTCAAATCCCACTCTTGCCTTTTGATTCCTTTGCCGGCGGCGTAACTCAGTGCGGCCGCCATGGCCGCGACTGAGGCTGTGGAAATAAAGTTGAGCAGCGGCGCGACTATGTCTGGCATTCAAGGCTCCCGGACAGATTCGAGGTTCCTCTATACTATTGCCAAATTGCCGAGACCGCGCGACGATGCGAATCGGGTTGGACACCTGTGACCTGTCGCCGGGTCAAACGTCCTGAACGGAAGCACTTCAACCGTCTCACGATCTGCATCCCAACCGCTGGGCTGCTGCGTAATCGGCGAACAGCAGGCCCGATATGGAGATGCATCGTGTTTGCCCTTACAATTCCTGTTTCCGCTGATCGGCTCGGCGCCATCAAGGCCGAACTCACCCACAAACTGCCGGACGTGAAGTCCTCGCATCGCTGCGAGGCGATTGCGCGGGGACTGGGCTTCCGAACCTACGCGGGCGCGCTTGCTGCGGTGAAAGCGGAGGCGCTCGGAACCGGCCAAGTTCGCGGCGATCTCTTCACCACTTACCTTGCGGAGCACGGCTTCAACGTTTCGCCCAAGATGCTCCATCACGCGGCAGCAAAGGTCGCGCTCCGAGACATTTCGGAACGAACGCCGAAACTAACCATGTGGGGGATTGGCGTCGGTCGCCCGCGGCAGAAAGAAGACGGCCGTTGGGAAGACTTCCGAGACATGAATGCCAAATTCCGGAACGATCGTGCAGAATTGGTCAGCGATGGTGCCGTTAAACCATTCCTCGCATCGCTTGCTTTCCTCGAAAGGGTTACATCGACCAAGACTATTCGGAAGGGAACGGGAAGTTACGGGTTGAAGCACATCGCGGAGAAATACGCTTGCACCTATCCCGAAGGGGAAAAACTCGGCCCCATCTACGTGTCCAATGGAGTCTTGATCGCTGCCGCACTCCACGCTGGGTTCAAAATGAAGACCTACGTGGATGAGTTGGGCTACGACGATTTGAACGTCAGCTTCAATATGTCAAAGTCTTGCCTCGAAGACCTCGACTGCGAAATTCGACCGGATGGGGCGCGGGCGCAGGATCGGCGGCGTCGCGAAGAAATGAAGCGGTATCGTCATTATTCTTATGGAATGACGGTCGTCTGATCCGACTGAACTTGGTCGCGTGAGCGGAAGCTTGCGCGACCGGCTACTGTCTGCCCGATCCTGCCGCTAGGCAGGCCGAGCGGGCACTGCCAGCCGCATCAAGGCCGATATGCCGACGAAGCCGCCGCCGATAATGCAGAAGATTTGCCGCCAGATTTCGGACGGCACGGATTCCTTGCTGACGCCGTGGACAAGCGCATATCCGGCGACGGCGGCGGGCGCGGCGAAGATCAGCGCCACGATCAGGCGCAGGATCGGGGAGCGCAGCAAGTCGAACAGCAGCGCCAGAATGCCGAACGCCGCGCCAGCGGCGACAAGGCCGACAAGCCCCGCCCCAATCAGGCCGGAGCCGGTCTGATAGGCAAACTGCGCAAGCGGTCAAACCAAGCATGAACGGGAGCGCATACACGGCGAGCGTATAGGCCAGGACGCACAATCCTGCGATCAACACCACGCTCATCAACATCACCGTGACCATGATCCTACTCCTTGACGGCTGGTGGCCGTTCGCCGCTGTCTCCCTTGCCCGACGTGATTTGCCGATCATGGGCTTCCATCGCCTCCTTGTCGATCATCGGCATGGTTCCTGACCTGTTGACCAGTCGAGGTTCCGGCCGCGCGGGGAAGCCCCGCGCGGCCGCGATTTTTTTTTAGAGAAGAAGCCGGGACCGCTGATGCGATCCCGGCTCGTCGGTCATTCCGCCGCGACCGCGAAAGGCTCATCCTCCACGGCTTCGGCGTTCTCCGCTTCCGGCTCGTCCTCGGCCATGGCGGGAATGTCCGGCTGCGCGTCGGCCAGCCATGCGGGCCGCTCGGTGCGCAGCACGGATGGGAGCCAGCCGGTTCCGGCCAGAAGCTGCTCGGCGGCTTCCGCCATGTCCTGCTTCTTCTTGTCCGCGATCCGCTCGGCGGCCTCGTCGCCAAGAGCTTCGCGCACGGCGGCGAGGATGTGGGCTTTCGTGACGCGCCCGAGATAAGCTCGCACGGTGGGCGTCCAGTGCGCCGTCATGTCGAGCGCAACCGCCGTCGCCAGCTTGTCGGCGGTTGCGTGGGCGTGGCGCTTGTTTTGCTCCCAAGGCTGCTTCACCGCATTGATGGTCAGCGAGGCGCAATGCGCGAACAGCGCCATGACGCTCGCATGGTCCAGCCCGGCGATGAAGCCCCACAAGTCGGCCACGTCGCGCGGCATGCCCGCCGCCCATCCGGCGTGGCGATCCGCCAGCGCCTTCGCATCCGCCATGTCCTCGATGCCGTCCGCATGTCCGCCAAGGCTGGCGCTGACGGGACGGATTTCGAGGCAATGGGCTTCGCCGCCGCCACGATAGAAGGTCTGCGCGGCAAGCGCATGGGTGACGGCGATCAAGGCCATGTCCGGCTGCTCGCCAAGGGCGAGACGCAGGGCAAGGGTGCGATGCGCGGTGAGGTCGCGGATGAGCGAGTCCGACAGCGGTTTGCCGTCTTCCTCCACTTCTTCGTCCTCGGCTTCGAGCGCGGAAACGTGCTCGCCGCCCTCGTCGTGGTCCTCCATGACTTCGCCATCGCCATTGACGCGCACGCCGTCGATGGTGGTTTCGCCATCCTCGGCGTCCTCCCGTTCGGGAGCCTCGTCCTCGGCCCGGACGAAACCGCGCTCGATGCGCGCCTCCCCATCATGGGACAGCACGACAAACACGCCGCCACGCGCGATCTCGTCGGGATGGTAAGCATGGCGCTTTGCGTCGATGCGCTCAATCTCCGCTTCAAGCTCTCCAAAGCGCCGATCCACCTCGTCGGGAAGGTCCACGTCCGCGTCCTCCCATTCCGCCGACAGCCGTTCAAGCTCGTCCTGCGCGGCGTCGTAAGCGGTGACATCTTCCTCGGACAACTCCACCGGATGCGGATAGGCGCGGCGCATTCCGTGAGCGTGGGGCCAGTCGATATAGACCGAAACCCACTTCCAGCCCTCGGCCTGCTGCATATCGGCGGCGATCTTTTCCAGCTTGTCGAGAACAAGCCGGTCCAGCAATGCGGCGTCCTCGTAGAAGCCGCCGCGATCTTCCGTGAACAGGTCGCGGATGATGTTGCCGCCTGCTTCCGTGTAGGCTTCCGCGCCGACGAAAACCGCCCGCCGATCCGTCGCCGCCACGTTGGTCTTGGTCAGGTCGCGGCGAATGGTCGAGGGGTCACGGTTCCACGACAGGTTCGCATAAACCTGTTCCTGCCGGGCGTGATCCTCCGTAATGGCGAAGGCCATCAACTGGTCCAAGGTCAGTTCGCCGTCGCGATAGACCTGCAGCAGCTTGGGACTGACAGCGCCGAGGCGAAGCCGCTGCTTCACCACATGCGCGGTCACGCCGAACCGGGCCGCGATTTCCTCCGCGCCCCATCCGCGATCCTCCGCAAGCTCGCGGAAGCGCTCGAACTCGTCGGCGGGGTGAAGGTTCTCGCGCGTCACGTTCTCGTCAAGGCTGATCTCGGCGGCATCGTTCGCCGTGTCGATGACGCAGCGGATGGCCTCGGTCTTTTTGATCTCCTTGCGCTTCACACGCAGCATCTGCGCCAGCCTGCGGCCTTCACCGATGCTGACCAGATAACAGCCGGTCGGCTCGCCCGCGCTGTCATGTTCCGGCTCCACGACAAGATTTTGCAGGATACCCTTGGCGGCGATGCTCGCCGCCTTCGCCTCGATAGATGCCTCGCTGTGCGGCGTCTTGCGGGCGTTCTTCGGATGCTTCTTGAGCTTGTTGAGCGGAATGAAAACCGTTTCGCCATTTTCGGGAATGGTTTCGGTCTTGGCCTTGGTCGTCATGGTCTTTCTCCTATGGGCTTGGGTTGAAGCGCAGCGCCGCGCTGCAACCCTGCCCGTCGGCGAGACCGGGGGGTGTAAGGCGCAAGGGCGGACGGGCGGAGGGGGATCACCCGGCCTGCACAAGCGGATCGAAGCAGTTGGGAAAACGAGAAACACGCATCCGCGCGGAAGGTCGGGGATACCGCCCGGCCGCCCTTGTGCCGCGCCAGGGGGCAGCGCCCCCAAGCACCGGCCCGGCCAGAGCGAAGCGAAGGCCGGGCGAAAGAACCGGATCAGGGTGTGAGAAGCCGGAGGTCCTGAAGCCCTGAAATCCTGATCGCCGCCTACGTTGACAGATCGGGGTCAGGACTTCTGTTGTTGAATGGTCTGCACGGATGCCTGTTGCGGTGCTGCATGGTGGACACCCTGCCAACCGAGCCAGCCGGTGTAGAGGCCGACACAGACGATCACGGCCGCTGACGCATAAGGCGCGCGCCGCGCGAAGCTGCTGAATCCCGACCAGCGGCTCGAAACATGCTTGACGCTGAGCGCCGCCAGAACGCCGGCGGACACCATGGTCAACGCGAGCCCGATGCTGAAACAGACGACCAGCACGAAGCCGAGGCTGAGTTGCTTAAGTTGCATACACAGCAGCAGAACAGTGATCGCCGCCGGACATGGGATCAGGCCGCCCGTCAGGCCGAAAAGGATGATCTGCCCGGTGGTGACGGTACCTCCGTCGAAGCGGCGCCGAATGTCGGCGGCGTGCGCGCGGGCATGGGCATCGTCCTCGTCGCCGAGATTCATGTGGCTATGGTCGTGCTCCTCGAACGCGATCTCGTGGATCTCGGTGCCCGCCGCGCCGTCGAGCTGCAACCGAGCAGTAAAGGCGTGCGGCTCCGGTATTTCTTCGACGCTTTCAAGGAAATCGTTCTTCGCGACAAAGCTGAACGCCTGCCGCGCGCCGCCCTCACGCACCGTTTCCACACTGAGATGGGCAGCGGCAGGCAATTCGCCTCGCTCTGATCGAATGCGCCAGCGCGGCGGAACGCCGTCCTCGAAAACCTCAAGGGTAAACAATCCTGTGCGTGTCGTGACGTGCTGGAGATCATCGTGGTGGTGATGATGGTGGTCTTCTGCGTTTTGCTCGCGCCAGGTCCTCCACGCCATCCAGACTGCGATGCCGATGATGATGACGGCCGAGGCGAGCTGGAAATAAGGCTCGCTCGTTTCCCCGCCCCACTGTTGTCCGAAATACTGGCCGCCAAGCGCGATCACCCAGACGACCGCCGTATGCGACAGAGTGGCCGCAAGCCCGAGCAGAACCGCCTGCGTGACGGTGCCACGTATCGCGATGATGAAGGCGGCCATCATCGTCTTGGAATGACCCGGCTCAAGTCCGTGCAATGCACCCAGGAGAATGGCGGTCGGGACGAAAAGCCAGGCGTGCGCTGTGCCTTGGGCAAGGAGATCTGTGAACGCGGTCACTGGAACGGCTCTCTTTACTTCAGATAGGTGCGAAGGACTTCAATCAGCTCCGCCGCGCCCTTGGCGCGCGAAGTGTCCCGCTCACTGTCTGGGTTCACGACATGATGGCGGATATGATCCTCCATCAGTTCGACCGTCAGGCCGTTGATGGCGCCCCGCATCGAGGCGACGAGCATCAACACTTCAGCGCACTCGCGTTCTCCCTCCAGCGCACGCTCGACCGCTTCTGCCTGTCCCTTCAACCGGCGGACACGCGCCAGCAGCTTGGCTTTGTCCTTGATGGTGTGAGCCACGTCTTCCTGTCCGCCTCTGCGCTAATAATATAGGGGGTTATCCTATATGCTCAAAGCGAAAGGCACACAAGGAAGTTGTTCGGCGGCATCTCGCGGATCGTTGAGGCTAGCCCTAGTGCCGTATCGCCGTCGAATGTGATCCACGAATTGATCGCGCGATAACGTCATCAGTCTTTGGCGAGATGGACCTTGTCGAGCGCAGTTCGCAATCCCCTGGCCAGCTTCCCAACATCGTCATTGGCCCAAAAGTGCATGAAGAACAGGCGCGGTGTGTCATCCAGCATGTGATTGTGGACGGCCGTGACTTCAATCCCGTTCTCGCGCAATGCCCGTAGAACCGGGTTGACCTCCGATGCGATCAGGACGAAGTCGCCGGTAATGGCGGCCTTGCCATCGCCGGTCGGTTGAAAGTTGATCGCGATCGCCGAGCCCATGGCTTCCGGCACGTCCATTCCATTGTCTTTGATCGCCTCTGCGCGCGGAATGCTCACCTGATAGACGCCGCCGTTCGGCTTGCCCTTGTGTCCAAGAGCCTTGTCGATCGCTGCTGTGTCGAGATCAATGCTGGAGGCAGCAACAGAAGCCGCGTCTGCGAACGGAGTGCCGCTAAGCTGCAACGCTGTATGCAATGTGGACGCCAGCTTCACGGGATCGCCATGCCCCATGACGTGCATGTACATGGTCGCCGGCTCGGAGCGCAGCAGATGGTTGTGAAGCGCCGTGATCTTCAAGCCGTTTTCGACAATCTTCTTCATCACGGGATTCACTTCCGGCTGGGTCAGGACCAAATCTCCCATGACCATTGCGTCGTGGTCGCCCATCGGCCGAAACGCCAGCCATGAGCCGAGCGCGAAAGCGGGTCTGAGCGTGATGCCGTCCAGTGTCACCTTCAGATCGGAACGCGGCAATCCGACACGATAGACTTGGCCGGCGACCTGAGCCCCGGATTTTCCAAGCGCCTTGGCAACGGCGGTCCAGTCAGTTTCCGCGCTGGCGGGCAAGGCAAACATCAGCGGCAACGCTGCCGCGAGAGCAAGTCTTGTGCGCATCATAGATCTCCATCCAAATCGCCCCCGCTCCCAAAATTTCAATTCTGTGGGCTTTCGCCGCTACCAAATCCTCTTCAGTTTCGCGTCGACGGCCTCTGCAGGATGCCTTCGTCGTAGATGTCGAATTCAGGCTGACGGAGTTGCAGGGTTTTGCCTGCGCGCCAAACGGCGTAGCAGCGCGGCTTATCGGGTCGCGCATCGATACAGAGCTGATCCTGCCGCACATTCCACCGACCGGCGCTCTTTCTTCCCATGGAATAGATCGTCAGCGTTCCGTCACGGCCGAACACATAAGCCCAATGAACGTCATCGGTGACTTCCATGCCGGAAAGTCCGGATCGGATCGCCGGGCCTTTGAGCATCCGAAAGGCATCCGCGGCATGTGTCGGAGAAAGGGATGCCGGTCCGAATGCAAAGGCTGCGCCCAGAACCACCGCATAAGGTCTCAGCCGCTTGATTGCTTCATCACGGGGCATGAGGTCGTTCCGGTGTCTCGATTGAGGATCAGGCTGCGGCTGGCTTCATCGCCGGTGGCCAGTTGTGAGTCTCGCCCCGTCGACCGGATGCCCAGGCATAGAGCGCGTCGTAGATGATGAAGCCGCGCTTCAGCACTTCGTGGTCGTCCGGCGAAAGGTCGCGCAGCCCCATCGAGATCGCCAGCAGGCCGGCGGATTGCGGCGTCAGGTCATGTCTATCTGTATCGGCGCCGCGCACGATGGCAGCGATCGTGGCGATGGCGGGGTCTTTCGCCAGATCATGCTTCTCGACGAAGGTGTCGAAGCTGCATCCGTCGCCGACATGCGTGTATTCGACACCGGGGACATCATAGGGGATAGCGCCGGTCTCTTCGGCGACCTTTCTCACCTGATCCGGCGACACGAACAGGAATGCCGGCTCCTTGTCGATGAACCGAGCGATCAGCCAGGGACAGGCGATCCGGTCGATGACAGGGCGCTCGCGTGTGACCCATTTCATGGCGTCTGCCTCCCTTTAGCTGTGATGGGCGGAGCGGCGACAGTCCGCCGCTGAAGGGAAAGCTACGCTCGAATTTAAAATGATACAAGTGTTGCTTTTATTATAAGGCATGATACGGTTTGGATATGAGCGAGAATGACGCGCCGACCGAACAGCGCTGGTTGCTGCTGATCCACCAGTTGCCGAGCAAGCCGGCCTACTTTCGGGTGAAAATCTGGCGCCGCCTGCAAGGAGTCGGCGCGGTAGCGGTCAAGAGCACGGTCTACGCGCTGCCGGCAAACGCCGAGACGCAGGAAGATTTCGAGTGGTTGCTGAAGGAGATCGTCGAAGGCGGCGGTGAGGCCATGGTGTGCGAAGCGCGCCTGATCGACGGCCTTTCGGACGGCCAGGCCCGCGCGCTCTTCGACGCGGCACGCGATGAGGACTACGAGGCGATTTCCAAGGAGGCGCGCGTGCTGTCCGCCCGCCTGACGGCAACCGCCACGGTCGAAGAAAGGGCAGAGGTCCGCTCGCAAATCAACCGCTTGCGGAAACGGCTCGCCGACATTGCCGCCATCGACTTCTTCGGAGCGACCGGCCGCCTTTCGGCCGAAAGCCTGCTCGTCGAGGTCGAACACGAACTCGCGGAGGATACGGACATGATGACATCCTCGCAGGAAACGCCAGCATCGACCGCAACCGATCTCAAAGGCCGCATCTGGGTGACGCGCAAAGGCGTGCATGTCGACCGAATCGCCTGTAGCTGGCTGATCCGCCGGTTCATCGAACCCGATGCCGCTATCCGCTTCGTTCCGGGCAAGGGGTACGAGCCCAAGCCCGGAGAACTGCGCTTCGATATGTTCGAAGGCGAGATCACCCACGAAGGCGATCGATGCAGCTTCGAGGTCCTGCTGACCCGCATCGGCATGACCGACCCGGCGCTCCAGGCGATTGCCGAGATCGTCCACGACATTGATTTGAAGGACGGCAAGTTCGGGCGCGAGGAGGCGACCGGCATCGCCAGCCTGATTTCCGGGATATGCGCCGCCAACCCCCGTGACGAAGATCGCATCGTCCAGGGCGCGTCCGTCTTCGACAACCTCTACCAGTATTTCAAATCCAAGCGTGCCTGATTGTCGGGAGGCACCCATGAATAAAATTGAGACCATCCAGGCCACGCCAATCAAGCCGAACGCCGCGCCGGATCATGGGATTTCATTCGGCGAGGCCCTGCGCGTCTGGGCGCGGGTCGCGGCCCTCAGCTTCGGCGGGCCCGCCGGACAGATCGCGGTGATGCACCGGATTGTCGTCGAGGAGAAACGCTGGATCGGCGAGACACGCTTCCTGCACGCGCTGAATTACTGCACCTTGCTTCCCGGCCCGGAAGCGCAGCAACTGGCGGTTTATATCGGCTGGCTGATGCACAAGACGAAGGGCGGCCTCGTCGCCGGCATCCTGTTCGTGCTTCCCGGCGTTGTTGCCATCATGGCGCTGAGCTGGATCTACGCCATCTTCGGCAATGTCGGGAGCGTGCAGGCGCTGTTCTTCGGCCTGAAGGCGGCGGTCCTGGCGATCGTGCTCGAAGCCGTGCTGCGTATCGGTCGGCGTTCGTTGAAGAACAGCGTCATGATCGGCCTCGCCGCGGCAGCCTTTCTCGCCCTGACGCTCTTTCAAGCGCCGTTCCCGCTCGTCGTGCTGGCGGCGGGCCTGATCGGCTATGTCGGTGGCCGCGCGGGTTGGTCGTCGTTCCTGACGGGCGGCGGGCATGGTAAAGTCGACAGCAACCAGGTTGCCGACATCGACTCGGCACTTGGCGAAGGCATTCCAGCCCATGCCAAACCGCCATTGAGTTGGTCGCTGAAGGTCGCGGCTATCGGCATCTTCGTGTGGTTTGCTCCGATCGTTGTCTTGCTGGCGACGCGCGGTCGAGGCGACGTGTTCACGGAGATTTCCATCTTCTTCTCCAAGATGGCGATGGTGACCTTCGGCGGGGCCTATTCAGTTCTGTCCTATGTCGCCCAGCAGGCGGTCGAACACTACGGCTGGCTGAAACCGGGTGAAATGCTGGACGGCCTCGGCATGGCCGAGACCACGCCCGGACCGCTTATTATGGTGACGCAGTTCGTCGGATTCATGGGCGCCTACCGTGCGCCTGGATCGTCGAACCCGCTTTTGGCCGGCACGCTCGGCGGGTTGCTGACGACCTGGGTGACCTTCGTTCCCTGCTTCCTCTGGATCTTCCTCGGCGCGCCATTCATGGAGACGATGCGCAACAACAAGGCACTGTCGGCTGCGCTCGGTGCCATCACGGCCGCCGTCGTCGGCGTGATCCTGAATCTGTCGATCTGGTTCGCGCTGCACGTCCTGTTCGCCGAAGTCCACCAGGTCCGGGCTTATGGAATGGGCCTCGACGTGCCGGTCCTGAGCACGGTCAACATCGCATCGCTGCTGCTGACCCTCGCTGCCATGATCGCGGTATTCCGATTCAAGCTGGGGATGATCAAGGTTATCGCTGTGTGCTCGGTCGCCGGACTGCTCTACGGGCTGCTGACCGGAACATTCTGACGCCTCCTAAGCACATGGTGGAGAATGAGAGCGGTCCTCAGCAGGGCAAAGGAAAGGCGTAGATCTCATATTCTCCTATAGCGGTGCGTCAGGGCGGCATCGCCTGTCGGCGATCTTTTCGCGCCGCGAGGAATCTGAGCGCCAGCTATCGATTAGCTTTGCGATACGGTATCACCTGCGCCCCAGGCGTCGATTACTGTCTTCAACGGGAATGGATCAGGATCTTTCGCCCATTCGTAGAACGGCGCCGCCGTCTGGCTATAGGGGCCAGGCTCAGCCCGGTCGAGTTGCACTCGCGTCGGGATGTGAAACGCACTCCCAAACACAATCGCCTCACCTGAGGATAATATCGTCACCTGATCGAGCAGACGTCGTGCCTGCATGGGGATGATGCGGCGGAAATGATCGATATCGTCCGGGTTCTGCAATCGATGACTAATGAAGTTGGCGCATTGGCTGATGATGGTTTGGCTGATTTCGCTTGGCCGTTGGCTCGCGATCATAAGCGACAGACCGAATTTCCGCCCTTCCTTCGCGATACGTTCATAGGCCAGTCGCGCCAACCGATGGCCGCGATCTTCGTCGCTTCGTGCGGGGCGTGCATAGTTGTGAGCTTCCTCCAGCACAAGCACCCACGGATGCTTGTAACGTGATGCCGCGGGTAATCGCTCCCTAGCCTCCAGTAACACCCGTCCAATGACTGCGCAGGCGTAGGGTAGGATTTCATTGCTCAACATCGAGAGGTCGAGAACTGATACCTTCGGTCCTGTGGCTTTACCGAGACCGAAACGCGCAAACCAAGATTCTAGATTTGGAATTTTGGTTGCAGCATCTTCGTAATTGAGGAACGAGTGCCACCGCCGATCGTCGAGCCGTGTCTTCAATCTCAATTTCAGAGTTGTGAGGTGTGCATCGACGCGGATGGTATCCTCTTTCGATACGGCGCGATTGATGAGAGACGGGTCTGTCAGCGTTGAACGCGATATGGGCAGCGGAGAATCGGCAGTCCGCGCGGCCTGCTCTCCGACGTGACTGCCTCCGACAATCTTTGCTCTGATTTCGTCCTGAATTTTTCGAGCTTCAGCCTCGATGTGGGCCGCGTTCGCTAGAACCTCCTGGTTGAACCCTGTAATAGCTTTGTGGGTTGCGAACATGCCCTCGAAGGTGTTCGTGTCGATACCGGAACCTACCAGGTATCCAACGATCAGATCGCAATATGATCCTGCCGATTTTCGCTGTATCTTCTGAAGGTCGGCGAGCAGTTTTTCGATAGAACTCAGCGCGCTTTGAAGCGTGTTTAGGTTTGCTACCTGTCCCGCGTCACCGCCCTTGGCGATCGCCCACCAATCTTTCAAGACTGGCTCTTGGGTCTGCTCCGCAGCGCTCAACCACGAGCAGATTTCCTCGGCATTCAGAAACCAAAGCGGAATCCCGAATTCCTCGCCGTTCAGATAAATGCGATCAGGCAAGCGAGCGGCCGTTTTACCAGAGGGAAATGCCTTCTCGTACTCGCCGTTGATGTCGAGGATGAAGACATGCGGTTCCTCAGCAGCCCCGTCGAGTGCTTTCATCGCTTTCTGAATGAGGCTGGAGACCGAATAGGATTTACCGGAGCCGGTGTTTCCCACGATGGCGAGCGGGCGCGAGAATAGGTCGTTGTAGGAAGCACGAACGACGTTCCGGGCTTGGCCCGTTGGAAATCCGATCTTCAGATCGCAATCGAAGTCCTTCTCATCATACCCTTCCGGTTTGTTCCGACGCGGCGGAATCTCGAATACTGCTCTTAGTACGTCGGGCGACCCGATTTCCGCCGGCGTGTCGAGGGTCGGCAGGACCGATATGCCAGGACTGAACGAGGGATCGTCATCTGAATGCTCGATCGTACCCAACAACTGCACGCTGGCTACGCGGCGGGGCTTCATAAGTTCAAGGCTGAGATCGTCCCCGCTGGTCGGATCGAAACTTTCGCGCGCTTCAAGGTCTGTAATGATCCCGATCACGGTTTCGCCGGCACCCAGCGAAAAGGTCAGATAAGCGTTGATTGCGATGGCAGCCTGTACGCCATCTAAAGTCGCACGCAATGCGGAACGGGTCTCAGGTAGGAGTTCGACTTTTACTCTGAATCCCTGAACGGCGACGATATGGCCAACAAGACGAGGGTTATCCATCTCATGCCGCCGGATCGGAATCAGCAGAAGGGGCCGATGAGGCGATTTGCTTTTCGAACCGCCGCAAACGCAAGAAATCGTCGAGCCATTGAACGTCCGGCATCACCGATCGGGCAAAATCATCGAACGTCGCGTGCTTAAATTTGGCGGCGGCGAATGCCGCATTCGTCGGGCATAACACGAAGGCGCGCTTCCCAAGATCCTTGTAGTTACGGATTCGCTTAATAACGGAACTGGCAGGGTTCGGCTCCACCACAAGCATCACCAGCGAGGGGTTCATCAGCGCGTTCTCGATAATGCGGGTGACGTGATCGTCACCAAAGCCGTATCCGAGAATGAGCAGAAAGGTTTGTGGAACGCCAAGCCGAACCTGAAATGAGCGGAAAAGATGCGCATAGGGCATCGTCAGGGTTTGGGCGAATTTATTGGCGGTCGGAAGAATGCCGACCGAGGGAGCGGCGGCAGATAGTTTGGTCAGCAATGCGGCTTTTTCATCGGGTTTCAGGTCAGCATAACCTTGAAAGGGCGCGAGATTGGGATGGCGCGCGTGCATTTCGCCGTCACGTTCGAACCAATGAATGGACCCGTGCAGTTTGTAGAAGTGCAGAAATTTATCGAAGCGACGGACGCGGCCCTCAGCGACCTCGCCTGGATAATAGATATCCAATCCATAGACGGAAGGATCAAACCGCGCAGCAGCCCGACCAGTAAAGCCATCGAAATACTGGATACCTAGAAGCTCCAATGCCTGCTCAAAAAGAGTGTCGTAGTTGAGCGTGAAAAGGTGGGCACGCCCTAAATTGCTGTCGCGTGCCACCAGCTTGGACAGGAACGCGAGCTGCGGAGCAATCTCACTCGCGGACTTCGCTGTCGTCGTATTCGGAAGCGTTAGCGCGCATTCCGCAAAAATGGAGGTGCGTAGCCGGTCAACGAACCATTGAAGCTCTTTAACGCTTGGGGCGGGTGTCGTGGACCACGTAACGCCGGAAAATGGCGTCTCTTTCGAACCCGCCACGACGAGAGCGTTGGCGACAAACGAAAGCCACGCCTCGAACCCGATTGCATCGCCGAGCACATCGAGATCGACTGCATCCCGCCTTGTCTTGATGATTGCCGCTATCGACGGTGGCAGATCGGACAAGGCTTCTATCGTCGCGAAGACGGCCTTTTCAAGATCGGCCATCGTCTTGCCCTTGGCCGAAACCGACGTTCCCGAGCCCGTCAGAACAACAAGGTTCTCCATCCGGAGCCATTCAGAAATCAATGCCTGAAGACGAATACGCCCGGCTTTCTGATCGAGATCTTGCAGGAGGTCGCCAGCGCTGCCGTCTTCAGTCTGACCGACAAGCTGATATTCATTCGGCGGCGTGGATGCAGTTGTCATCTTTTCTCCCCCCAGCCGCAGGATTCCCCATAGTATTTGGCCTTGCAATCAGGACTTTAGCTATCTGCCTCGGCATCGCTATTTCTTCGCAGTCTCAAACCGCTCCCGCATCGGATTGATGATCTGAAGGTCGACAAAATCTTTCTCGTTATCCGTCACCACAACGCATTCGTTGGCGGCAGCGACGGCAGCGATAATCATGTCCAGCCCGCTTCTCGGTCGGCCAGCGATTTTCCCCTTCGCCATAAGGTCTGCCCAGATCAGGCCGGCCTTGTCGTCGAAGGCCAGGATGCGGCCAGCAAACAGGGCCTGTGGACCTTCTGACCCGTTAAACCAAACGTCGAGCGTGTCGCGCTTCTTGCCGCGTGGCTTTTCTAGAATGCCGCGTCGGATTTCAGCGATTGTCAGGGAAGCGATGAACAGATCATCGTCCTGCTGCGCCGCCATCCACGCCAAAAGCGACTCTGAAGGCTTCGGCTTGATGACGTTGCTGATGATGTTGGTGTCGAGCAGATAGCGGGTCAAAGGTCGACCTTACGTCCTTCTTCGCGCGCCCGATTAAGATCGAGGTCGGCACCGACAAGCGGGGATCGGCGGAGGGCGGCGAGAATACCTCCCGTCTTGGGAGGTGCGCCGGCAACGGCTTCGCCGACCATGGCTCGCAATTTGGACGCTTCGGCATTGTCCTCGGCAAGCCGGCGGGCCAAGGATCGGATCAGATCGCGGTCCGCGTCACGACCCAGCACCTCGAAGCGCGCAAGACCGCGCTCCCCCAGGCGAGACCGGTAGTTCTGGATGGCGCGGCGTTGTGAATTTCCCATTGGAGCCTCCACGATATTTCCAGTAATATATCCAGCAATTTCCGATTTGCAAGGCGCAGGCAACGGCTTCGGTCAATGTGGCGCTAGGGCATCGGAGCCCGAACACTGTACTCGTCCCAATTGCACGCTAGAGCATCCGGTTTCTACGCTTCGCTCGGCAACTGCCTTCCCTAGTGCTCGACACGCGGCAATCTTCGGCCGTGAGACAGCGTGAAGGAATGTGCGCGCCCATGAAAGGGACGCGCCCACCCAAATTGAGGAGCCGAGATGTCAGAATCGAAATTCCTAACCCCAGAAGAGGTGTCTGAACGCTATCGCGGTGGCATCACAGTGGGCACGCTTAGGAATTGGCGTGGGATGCGGATTGGCCCGTCCTTCGTCAAGATTGGAAAGGCGGTTCTATACCCGATCGAGTCATTGGACGCTTGGGACCGGGCGAACTTCGTAAACTGCCACGTGCCTAAGGGATTCGACGCAGAGGCGAAAAATGGCACGGGGTAAAACCATACGGCGTCGCTTGATTGAAAAGGGCTTGTTCCTACTAAAAATGTCGACTAGTCTCGACATATGGAATCAGAGCAAGCCCTCCTCGCGTTTGCAGCACTCGCGCAATCGACGCGCCTCGACGTCTTCCGTCTCCTGATGGAGCACGAGCCTGACGGGTTGCCAGCCGGCGATATCGCTCGGCATTTCGCCGTTCCGCACAACACCATGTCGACACATCTCGCGATACTTACCCGCGCGGGGCTGATCGAGGCCGAACGCCAGAGCCGGTCGATCATCTATCGCGCGAAGCTGGACGCGGTGCGGCAACTCACCGGCTTCCTCGTCAAGGAGTGCTGCGGCGGCCGGCCGGAGCTTTGCGCGCCGCTGATCGCCGACCTGTCGCCATGCTGCCCGCCGCAAAAGATCGCCGCCAAGGAGGCCGTTCATGACTAACCGCATCTACAATGTCCTGTTCCTCTGCACCGGTAATTCGGCGCGCTCGATCCTGGCCGAAAGCATTCTGACCAAGGATGGCGGTGGTCACTTCCGCGCTTTCTCCGCCGGTAGCCAGCCGAAGGGTGCAGTCAACCCATTCGCCTTGAAGGTACTGCGGGCCTACGACTATCCGACCGAGGGCCTTCGATCGAAGGGCTGGGAAGAGTTCGCCGTGCCTGGTGCGCCGGTTATGGATTTCGTGTTCACCGTCTGCGACAGCGCCGCCGGCGAAGCCTGCCCGGTCTGGCCCGGCCAGCCCATGACAGCGCATTGGGGGATCGAAGATCCCGCCGCGGTCGAAGGCAGCGACATTCAGAAGGAAGCCGCCTTCGTCGCGGCGTTCCGCTATCTCAAGACCCGGATTTCCGTCTTCACGGCTTTGCCGTTTGCGAGCCTCGACCGCATGACGCTCGGCTCCAAGCTGGTCGAGATCGGCCAGTTGCAGGGCGCGACCAAGCTCCGTCCGAGCGCGGCATGAGCCCGATCATGGACGTCATCATCTATCATAACCCCGATTGCGGCACGTCGCGCAACACACTGGCGATGATCCGTAACGCCGGCATTGAGCCGCACATCATCGAGTATCTGAAGACGCCGCCGAGCCGGACGATGCTTGAGCAGCTCATCAAACGCATGGGCTTCTCCGTCCGCGACGTGCTGCGCGAGAAGGGTACGCTCTATGCGGAACTGGGCCTTAGCGATCCGAAGCTGACTGACGATCAGTTCGTCGACGCTATGATGGCGCATCCGATCCTTATCAACCGGCCGATCGTCGTCAGCCCGAAGGGCGTGCGGCTGTGCCGGCCCTCCGAAGAAGTGCTCGACCTGCTGCCGCCGCAGCGCGGCGAGTTCGTCAAGGAAGGCGGCGAGCGCGTGGTCGACGAGCACGGCCGCCGCGTGGCGACGGCGTGAGGAGCGGCCATGTCCACCTTTGAACGCTATCTCACGCTCTGGGTCGCATTGTGCATCGTCGCCGGCATCGCGCTCGGGCACGTCATGCCCGGCGTCTTCCACGCCATCGGCGGGATCGAGATCGCTAAGGTCAATCTGCCGGTCGCGGGACTGATCTGGCTGATGATCGTGCCGATGCTGGTCAAGATCGATTTCGCCGCGCTTAGCCAGGTCAAGGACCACTGGCGCGGCATCGGCGTTACGCTGTTCATCAACTGGGCGGTCAAGCCGTTCTCGATGGCGGCGCTTGGCTGGCTGTTCATCGGCTATCTGTTCCGGCCCTATCTGCCAGCCGACCAGATCGACAGCTACATCGCCGGCCTCATCATCCTTGCCGCGGCGCCCTGCACGGCGATGGTCTTCGTCTGGTCGAACCTGACCAAGGGCGAGCCACATTTCACGCTGAGCCAGGTCGCGCTCAACGATACCATCATGGTGTTCGCCTTCGCGCCCATCGTTGGCATGCTGCTCGGCCTCTCGGCCATCACCGTGCCGTGGGATACACTGGTGCTCTCCGTCGCACTCTACATCGTCGTCCCGGTGATCGCGGCGCAACTCCTGCGGCGCCATTTGCTGGCGACAGGTGGCGAGCCGGCTTTGAATCAGTTCCTCGACCGGCTCCAGCCGTTGTCGCTCGTCGCGCTTCTCGCCACGCTCGTTTTGCTCTTCGGCTTCCAGGGCGAACAGATTCTGGCGCAGCCGCTCATCATCGCGCTGCTGGCCGTACCGATCCTGATCCAGGTCTATTTCAACTCGGCGCTCGCCTATCTCCTCAACCGCATCTCGGGCGAACAACATTGCGTCGCAGGCCCTTCGGCGCTGATCGGCGCATCGAACTTCTTCGAGTTGGCGGTCGCCGCCGCCATCAGCCTGTTTGGCTTCCAGTCGGGCGCCGCGCTTGCCACCGTGGTCGGCGTGCTCATCGAAGTGCCAGTGATGCTGTCCGTGGTCTGGATCGTAAACCGCTCGAAGGGTTGGTACGAGAGCGGGCGCACTGACGGACGGATCGCGGAAGAACCGGAAACTGGACACTAATTCGATAATCGTAGAAATAGCTGTTGACCATTTTCGCCCCGCGGCGTAGCCTATTTCTATGAATCTCGAACAAGCAGCAAAACAGCTCGAAGCGCTCGGAAATCCGACCCGACTTCAGGTCTATCGGACCTTGGTGCGCGCAGGCGACGCCGGACTCCCGGTCGGGCGCCTGCAAGAGCGGCTCGGCATCCCTGCCTCGACGCTTTCCCATCACCTGCAACGACTGATTACGACTGGCCTGCTGACGCAGGAACGGCAGGCGACCACGCTGATCTGCCGGGCAAACTATCCGGCCATGAACGGCCTCATAGGCTTCCTTGCCGACGAATGCTGTGCCGACGCAGGCTGCGCCGCGAGCGAGGAGGTTGCCGCGTGACGGCCTCTCTTTTTTGCTAGTTATTTCGATGATCCCGGAAGGATCGAATATGCAGACGCAAACGCTTGAATCCTTGCCCATCGCCGTCATCGGCGGCGGTCCCATCGGCCTCGCCGCCGCAGCCCATCTCGTCAGCCGGAGCCTGCCGGTGAAGCTCTATGAAGCCGGCCCGGCGGTCGGCGCCAATATCCGCAACTGGGGCCACATCCGCGTGTTCACGCCATGGCGCTATTGCGTGGACGCCGCATCGTTCGCTCTGCTCGAACGCCAGGGCTGGAAGATGCCGCCCGCCGATGTGTTCCCGACCGGCGGCGACCTCGTTCGCGACTATCTCGAACCGCTCGCCGCCACACCGGAGCTTGCCGCCGTCGTCGAGACGGGCACTCACGTCACCGCGATTTCGCGGCTCGGCGTCGACAAGGTAGTGAGCCACGGCCGTGAGGAACGGCCGTTCGTACTGGCGGTGAAGACAGCCACGGGCACGCGCCGCGATCTTGCTCAGGCCGTGATCGACGCTTCCGGCACTTGGGCGACGCCTAACCCGCTCGGCGCGAGCGGCCTCCGGGCCGATGGCGAGACTGAGTTTGGCGACCGCATCGCCTACGGCATTCCCGATGTGCTTGGTCGGCACCGCAATATTTATGCCGGACGCGCTACCCTTGTTGTGGGCGCCGGGCACTCGGCCGCGAACGTGCTTCTCGATCTCGTCCGGCTTTCGGAGACCGATCCGGCGACGAAGGTGATCTGGGCAACGCGCAGCACCAATCTCGTCCGCATCTATGGTGGCGGCGATGCGGACCAGTTGCCGGCACGCGGCGAACTCGGTGCGGACACGCGCGAGCTGGTGGAGAGTGGCCGCGTGCCTCTTGTCGCTGGCTTTGCGATCCTCGCCATCCGCGAGGACGGCGGCCGGCTCATGGTCGACGGCGAAACGGCTGAAGGCCCACACACGATCGGTCCTGTCGATCGCATCGTTGCCGCGACCGGCCAGCGGCCGGACCTGTCGTTGACGCGGGAACTGCGTCTCGATCTCGATCCCTGGTTGGAAAGCACCAAGGCGCTCGGGCCGCTGGTCGATCCGAACGAGCACTATTGCGGCTCCGTGCCACCGCATGGCCACCGCGAGCTGGCCCATTCGGAGCCGGGTTTCTACACCGTCGGCATTAAGAGCTATGGCCGCGCCCCGACCTTCTTGTTGCTGACCGGCTATGAGCAGGTCCGTTCTGTTGCCGCCGCGCTCGCCGGCGACATGGCGGCGGCCAACAATATCCAGCTCGTGCTTCCGGAGACCGGCGTCTGCGTAACCAATTTCGAGACTGATGGAAGCGGAAGCGCGGGATGTTGTGGCGGCCCCGCCGAGGTCGATGCCTGCTGTGTCGCCGATGCGGTCGCCAAGGAAGAAGGTAAGAAAGGATGCGGCTGCGGGGTTGCCGCGTGAGCGCCACATCCGCCGACGCAATGCCTTCGCACTACGAGCCGCTGCGCTTCCTCGCCGTCATCCCCATTCTCGGCGTGACGCAGATCCTCGCGTGGGGATCGTCCTATTATCTCCTGGCGGTTCTGGCGCAGCCGATCGCCAGCGATACCGGCTGGCCGCTGGCATGGGTGGTCGGCGGCTTGTCACTCGGTCTGCTGGTGGCTGGCATCGTTTCACCGCGGGTCGGAGACAGCATCCAGAAGGTCGGTGGCCGGCTCGTTCTCGCCACCAGTGCCGTGTTCTTGGCACTCGGATTGGTCGGTCTTGCTCTTTCACCAAACCTGCCGATCTACGTCATCTCGTGGCTGGTGCTCGGCGTCGGCATGGGCGCTGGCCTCTACGACGCAGCCTTCGCCACGCTCGGCCGGCTCTACGGTCAGCGCGCACGGACGGCAATCGCAACGCTCACCCTGTTCGGCGGATTCGCCAGCACCGTTTGCTGGCCGCTCTCAGCCTTGTTGGTGTCCGAGTTCGGTTGGCGCAATGCCTGCTTGATCTATGCGGCCATCCACTTCGCCGTGCTGCTACCGCTCTATGTGTTCGCCTTGCCCAGAGAGCCCAAGCGGCTCTTGAAAGGAGCACGCCCCAGAGCGCAGGAAGACGCACAGTACGTCCATCCAGGATCGAACGGCTCATCGCTGCTGTTTGCATTGATCGCGCTCGTCATCACCATCAGCTCTATGACCTCCGCGATGCTGTCTGTGCATCTGCTGACGATCCTACAAGCCCGTGAGATCGCGCTTGCGGCGGCCGTCGCGCTCGGCGCAATCGTCGGGCCGTCGCAGGTCGGCGCTCGTGCGATCGAGATGGCAATCAGTCGCTACCATCATCCGATCTGGACGAAGTTGGCATCGACCGTGTTCGTGGCCGTCGGCGTCGGGCTTCTGTGGATCGGTTTCCCTATCGTCGCAGCCGCGCTGATCTTCTACGGCGCCGGCATCGGCATCGAGTCGATTGCCCGAGGAACCTTGCCGCTCGCCGTCTTCGGTGACGAGCGGTACGCTTCGATTATGGGTCGGATTGCGATGCCGAGCCTCATCATGCAAGCGGCTTCCCCGTCGATCGGCGCGCTGCTCATCGACTCGTTCGGTGCGGATGGTGCTCTCGAAGCGCTGTTCGCCATCGCGGTCGTCAATGTGGTATTGGTCGCCTGCCTCTACATGGTCCTCTGCAGGCATCGCCGCACCATAGTGTGACGGACTATGCCGAGCGCGGGCGGCTGGAGCCGTGCACACATCGTGACGTGCCGTGTGCTAAAAAGACTCGTCGTGAACGCTGGTGACGATGCGGGAAGGTCACGAAGGAGCACGTCCAGCAGTCCCCAATTAGCTACCCCAAGGCTCTCAAGAATGATTGAATAATCGTTATATTTCAATTTGATAGATCAGCAAGATAGCGTGCTGCACAACCATCCATCGGGCGATCCGACTCCATCGCAGGCCGACATCCAGATGACGAAATCCATCGTCGCGATCGCGGCTCCGCTCGGCATTTCCGTGCACGACCACATCATCGTCGGCAAGAACGGCCATTCGAGCCTCAAGGGCATGAAGCTGATGTAGGTTCGCGTTGCGGCTAGAACCTTTAGGCTTTTGACGGAAACATGATTTGTCATTGCCAGGCATAGCCCGTTGAAGACGGGCGTGAACGCCCTTATGACCGGCAATCCATCGTCCCGAAGAGTCTCTCCTTTTGAGATGGATGCGTGGGTCATAGGCGAGCGGAAGCGACGCCGTTCTTCAAACGGCTATGGGCGAGCGGAAGCGACGCCGTTCTTCAAACGGCTATGGGCGAGCGGAAGCGACGCCGTTCTTCAAACGGCTATGGGCGAGCGGAAGCGACGCCGTTCTTCAAACGGCTATGGGCGAGCGGAAGCGACGCCGTTCTTCAAACGGCTATGGGCGAGCGGAAGCGACGCCGTTCTTCAAACGGCTATGGGCGAGCGGAAGCGACGCCGTTCTTCAAACGGCTATGGGCGAGCGGAAGCGACGCCGTTCTTCGAGCGGCTACGCCCGCGCATGACGATCCCGAGTAAGCCCGAACGATTCCAGGCGAATTACTGCCGCACCATGATGAACGGATCGGCACTATCGGGTATCCGCCGCCATTGCGCGTGATCGTCGGCGCCGAACCGCCAGACTTCACCGCTTGAGGAGATCAGCAGCATTTCGCCACGGTCGAGCCGCCACATCACCGGCGCGAAGCGGCTCACCAGAGGATCGCATTTCGGCTTGAGGAAAACCTGAAAGCTCCCCGAATTGCCGGCGTCGTTGTTGGTGAGCGTCAGGCCGCAGATCGGAGTACCGTTACCCCGCACCATCGCCCAATCGCCGATCATCTGGTCGGTCGATCTTGACAGCGCGCGCGCCGCCGCCAGACCCTGCAGGATATAGACGCCCTCGCCGCTGCGCACGCCCTCCAGGATGCCGTTCTCGACCTCGCTCACATCCAGTACGGGCTCCCCTCTCGCATCCTGAAACCGGACGATGTCGAGTCCCTTCACCGTCCAGGATGCAATCGAGCCTGTGAACGGCAAGGCTTCCGCACACCCCTTCTCGAGATCGAGTTTCATACCGAACGGCACGGCGTCGTCCTTCAGGGTGACCACGCAGGTCCGGTCACGCCCCGCCGTGGCCAGTTCCCATTGCCCCACCATGGCCTTGACCTGTGCTTTCGCATCCTCCTGTGCGAACGCCGCCGTCGCGTGCCAAAGGCCCGCGGCAACACAGACGGCCAGAACGGCGGCGCGATGGATCATGCACGCTTCCCGAAAGGCGTCTCGGGCACCGGCGTCAGCGCCGGCTTTCCGGAGAACCAGTTCAACAGATTGTCGACCACAAGCTGATCCATCGCATTGCGCGTCGCCACCGAGGCCGACGCGATGTGAGGCAGCAACACCACATTGCTCATCGACCAGAATGCTTCCGGAACATTGGGCTCATGGGCGAAGACATCAAGCCCGGCAGCCATGATCGTTCCGTCCTTGAGGGCGGCGATCAGCGCCTCCTCATCCACCACCGAGCCGCGCGCGACATTGATGAACACGCCGCGCGGCCCGAGCGCCTTCAGGACTTCGGCATTGATCATCTTCAACGTCGAAGCGCCTCCCGGCGTAATGGCGATCATCGTATCGACCGCCTTCGCCATCTCGATCAGGTTCGGATAATGCTTGTAGGACACGCCCGCCGCCGGATTGCGCGAATGGTAGACGATCGGCACGCCGAACGCGTCGAGACGCTTCGCGATCGCCTGACCGATCCGGCCCATGCCGACAATGCCGACGGTGCGGTCGCGCAGCGACCCGGGGCTGAGGTGGTAACTCTGCTTCGCCCAGCGGCCTTCGCGCACATAACGGTCAGCATTGATGAATTCGCGCAGCGTTGCGATCAATAATCCAATCGCCGTGTCGGCGACCTCATCGGTCAGCACGTCCGGCGTATGGGTGACCACGATATTGTGCTCCGCGGCATAGCGGAAGTCGACGTGATCGTAGCCGACGCCAAAGGAGGCGACCATTTCCAGTTTCGGAAAGCGTGCCAGCATCGCGCTATCAGCCTTGACGAGATTGGTAATCGCCATACCGCGAATGTTATTGACTTCATCGGCGGAGAGCTTTGCGAGGTCATCCGAATTCTGGAAGATGTGCACGTTAAAGCGCTCGGCCAGGCCGCGTTCGATCAAAGGCTTCTTCGGCCCATAAACCAGAATGCCGGGTTTTGCTTCATTCGCCATCGTCGTTAATCTCCTTCCATCGCGCTCTCATGCCAGTGTCGTAGCACGAGGTACGACGCTGCCGAGAGCCCGGCATAAATCACAATCCCGGCAGCCGACAAGAGCGCCAGTGCCGCAAACATTCGGGGAATATCGAGGCGGTATCCGGCCTCCGCGATCCGGAAGGCAAGGCCTGAACCGGAGCCAGCGGAGCCTGCCGCAATTTCGGCCACCACGGCGCCGATCAAAGACAGGCCGCCCGCGATCCGCAAGCCACCCATGATGTAGGGCAGCGCCGAAGGCAAACGAAGCCACCACAGCTTCTGCGCCGGCGAGGCATCGTACAATGTGAACAATCCGGCGAGATTCCGATCGACCGATTTCAGCCCGAGCAGAGTGTTCGACAGCACCGGAAAGAACGCGACGATCCAGGCGCAGGCCACCACAGCCAGATGCTGCGGCAGATAGACCAGCAACAGCGGCGCGATGGCGATGACGGGCGTGACCTGCAGAATCACGGCATAGGGCAGAAACGCATCCTCCACCCACCTTGCCCGGCTGAACAGCAATGCAAGGCCGACGCCACCAACCACCGCTGCGAGAAAGCCTTCCAGCGTTGAGCGCAGCGTTGTCAGGAGAGAGGCAAACAGAATGCCCCAGTCCTTCACCAGCGTCTGCACGATCAGGCTCGGCGCCGGCAGGATATAAGGCGGAATCCCGCGCAGGCGGACCGTTGCCTCCCAGATGCCCATGAGAAGAGCGAACACGATCACAGGCAGCAGGACGCGCAGCGTCTTCGGCAGCGGACGATCAGGCTGGGACATCGCTCTGGCTGGCTCTCTGTCCTGACCCATCATGCAACCCGTCCGCCGTCCGCCACGCTCGCCTGCCCGAGCAGGGCGGAGACCTCGCGGCAGAAGCCGGCATAGGGCGCCGAAGTGCGGAAACTCTCGTCGCGCGGCTCGGGCGCATCGATCCGGTGCTCGGTGAAAATCCGGCCGGGCCGTGCAGTCATGACAATCACGCGCTGCGACAGAAAGACGGACTCGAACACTGAATGGGTGACGAACACCACTGTCTTGCGCAGGTCGCGCCACAGCGTCAGCAGATCGTCGTTCAGGCGAAAACGGGTGATCTCATCGAGCGCGGCGAACGGCTCGTCCAGCAGCAGGATGTCAGGGTCTGTCACCAGCGCGCGGGCAAGTGAGGCCCGCATTCTCATGCCGCCGGACAGTTCGCGCGGGTAGGCCTCGGCAAACTCTCTTAAGCCCACACGCCCCAGCAGTTCATCAACCCGCGTTCGGCCCGCCGGGCTGTCGTCTCCGGTCAGCCGGAGCGGCAGGCGGACATTGTCGCGCACGCACGCCCATGGCATCAGCGTCGGCTCCTGGAACACAAAGCCGATACCCCGCGACGATCGGGCGTGCGCGCCGACAGCGACGCTGCCCGTACTCGAGGCATCCAGTCCGGCGATAATCCGCAGCAAGGTCGACTTGCCGCAACCCGAAGGGCCGAGCAGCGAGACGAACTCACCTTCGCGAATTTCCAGATCGACCGGGCCGAGCGCCTCCGTGCCATTGGCATAGCGCCGCGTGACGCTCTTGCAACTGATGGCCATCATTGCGCGGGACGCAAGTCGAGACCAACGCCCTTATTGACGAAGCGCAGCGTATAGGCCTTGCGGAAGTCGACATCCCGCTTCACGACACCGTCGTGCACCATGGTGGAGAAGAAATCCTCCATGCGCGCATCGCTCATCGCACCGATGCCGTTTTTCAGCGCATCACCCGAATCAACGATGCCGTATTCCTTCATCTTGGCGACCGAATAATCCAGAATCGCGTCGGTCATGTCCGGGTTCATCTTCTTGATGAGCGCATTGCCGGCTTTGTTGTCGCCATAGAGATAGTGGTACCAGCCGATGATCGAGGCATCGACGAAACGCTGCACCAGATCAGGCTTGTTCTCGACCAGATCAGCGCGGGTTTCGATGAAGGTCGAGTAGGCGTTGAAGCCATAATCGGCAAGCAGGATCACGGTCGGCTTGAACTTGGCTTTCTGCTCGATGGCAAAGGGCTCGGACGTCACATACCCCTGCATCGCGCTGTTGCGGTTTGCCAAAAACGGCTGCGCGTTGGAGGTGTAGGGCTTGACGCGATCCTCGCTGAAGCCGTGCTCGCTTTTCAGCCACTGAAAATAGGTCGGCATTCCCTCCTTCGAGACGAACAGCGTCAGCGGCTTGAGATCGTCGAGAGTTTTAACATGAGACTCCGGGTGCGCGATGAAGACCTGCGGGTCCTTCTGGAATATTGCCGCAACCGCGACCACCGGCACCTTGTTCGCGACCGCATCGAGCGATTGCAGATTGTTGGCGGCGATATCGAAATCGAGCTTCTTCGAAACAAGCAGGATCCGGTTATTGACGTTGGGCCCGCCCGGCACGATCGTCACATCCAGCCCGTATGTCTTGTAGGTGCCGTCCGCCAGCGCCTGGAAGAATCCGCCCTGCTCGCCCTCTGGCAGCCAATTGGTGCCGAAGGCGACCTTGTCGAGCTTTTGCGGGGTTTGCGCCTGTGCGGGCATTAAAATCGACACCAACAGGCCTGCCCCTGTTAACGCTCGCAACGAAAGGGCAGGCTGCATGATTGGACTCCGCCGATTGTTCTGGCTCATGATAGAAGCTGAAGGCCCTGATCTGAAAGAGCACACCGCCTTCTAATCGATCAGCCCTACCTCGTTCAAAGATATCTTCATTCATGAGCACCACACCGCCCCGCGACTGGACCGCCCTCAAATGGCCGGAGGCCGATCGTGCCGCCGCAGCTGAATGGATCGCGGTGCTGCCGCTGGCGGCGACCGAGCAGCATGGCCCGCATCTGCCGGTCGGCACTGACGCGATGATCGCGGAGGCCTATCTCGCGCGCGTGAGAGTGCTGCTTTCCGGACACGTTCCGGCCTCATTTCTGCCGGTCCAGAGCATCGGCTTTTCAATCGAGCATATCGACTACCCCGGCACGGTGACGCTGCCCTACCACGTGGCCATCCGCCACTGGATGTCGCTCGGGGAAAGTGTCGCGCGCAGCGGCGTGAAAAAGATCGTCATGGTGACGAGCCATGGCGGCAACAGCGCGCCGATGGCGATTGTCGCACAGGAACTCCGCTCCCGCCTCGGCATGCTGGCAGTCACCGCCAACTGGCACCGGTTTGGTGTGCCGGACGGGCTTTTTCCGGACGAGGAAATCGCTCACGGCATCCATGGCGGCGCGGTCGAGACCTCGATCATGCTTGCGGCGCAGCCAGATCTGGTGCGCAAGGACAAGATCGCCAACTTCGCGCCCGCGAGCGTCGCCATGGCCCGAGAATTCCGCTGGCTGTCGCCGTACCGTCCCGCGCCCTTCGCATGGGCGGCGCAGGACCTGCACCCAAGCGGCGTTGCGGGCGATGCCACGCTGGCGAGCGCGGACAAGGGACGGCAGTTGATCGAACACGGCGCCAAGGCGTTCTGTGAACTGCTCGCCGACGTCCATGCCTTCGACATCGCGCGGCTGGCGAACCGTCCCGCCACCTAAGAGTTCGTTCTCAAACTGCTCTCGATGAACCTGCCCAGCTAACGACCGGCGGCGCGCGGCAATGTGCATAGCACCATCATTCTTCCGGCAGAGTTACCTTTTCAGTCTTAGTTGCGAATAATTCGCAATGCTATTGACAATCATTCGCATATATCATTGATTGCCGCCATGAAAAGCGTTCACCTTTTGCACTCTCTCCATGACGGACTGACGACGGTGCACACCACAAAGCCCCCTGTGGCGTGGCGATTGGCGCCATGGCACCTGTGGTCGATGTCAGCGATTCGCCGCCCGTTTTTGGCTTCGATCAGGACGTCCGCCACGTCAGCGCTGGTGGCGGCGATGGCAACTTCATTGCCATGCTCTTCCGTGTTCGCGACAGACCTCGTGTTCAAGGCCGCTCCCGCGTTCGACTGGAGCGGCGCCTATGTTGGTGCGCACTTCGGCTACGGCTTTGGCTCGTCACACGCGAGCGTGTTCGCCGGCACCCCTTACGACACCCGCAATCATTTCGGTGGCGCCACCGGAGGCGTACAGACAGGCTACAATGTGGTGCTGCCGTCCCGCGTCCTGCTCGGCATGGAGGCCGACCTGACCTTTCCAAGCTACCTCGATAACAACAACCTGATCACCTCGACCCCGACGGCGAGCGGCATTCTGGCCGAACAAATGGACTACGCTGGTTCGCTGCGCGCACGGCTTGGTTACGCTGCGCCGCGCTGGCTGGTCTACGTTACCGGCGGCCTCGCCATGGCGGGTGAGCGTTTTGAGTACATGTCTCCGGCTGCCAACGACAAGAAGCTGTCGCTGCGCACGGGATGGATCGCGGGCGTCGGCGCCGAATATGCCATCGGCCCAAAATGGAGCGCGCGGATTGAATATCTCTACAGTGACTACGGTCGCTCGCATGTGTCGTTGAATTCCGGACTGCAATCGGCAAGTTCGTTCGACTTCCAGACCGTCCGCTTCGGGATCAACCGGAAGATCGACTTCGCCGGCTCCGGTGCGAACGTCACGAATTTTGGGGACGGCGGCCCGTCGAACTGGGAAATCTCCGGCCAATCCACCTATCTCGTGCAGGCCTATCCTGCTTTCCATGCGCCCTATTCGGGCTTGAACAGCCTTGCGCCCACGGGTCAGGCCAAGGCGACATGGAGCAACAGCCTCTTTATCAACGCACACCTCTGGGACGGCGGCGAACTGTATTTCAATCCGGAACTGGTGCGAGGCTTTGGTCTCAGCGACACGGTGGGACTTGGCGGGTTCTCCAGCGGTGAGGCGCAGAAATCGAACTTTCCCTATCCGCGCTTCAATCCGTCGCGGCTGTACCTGCGTCAGACTTTCGGATTCGGCGGCGAGCAAGAGACGCTTGATAGCGGACCGAACCAACTCGGCGGCAAGGCCGATATCTCCCGCCTCACGGTCCAGGTCGGCAAGTTTGCCGTGGTCGATGTCTTCGACGGCAACGCCTATGCCAAAGATCCGCGCAAGGATTTCATGAACTGGGCGATCTGGGCGCCGGGTGCTTTTGATTATGCCGCCGACAAGGTCGGTCTCACTTACGGCGCCACCGCAGAGCTCAATCAGAAAAGCTGGGCAATGCGTTTCGGCTATTTCCTGATGGATGCTGAATCCAACTCCGATAATTTCGACATGCATCTCTTCCGCCGCGGCGAATACGTTGCAGAATTCGAACAGCGCTACACACTGTTCGGGCAGCCGGGCAAGCTGCGCACGATCGGGTGGATTAACAGCGCCTTCGCTGGCAGCTATCGCGCAACACTCGACAATCCAGCGCTCAATCTCAACATCGCCGCCACGCGTGAGGCCCGCATCAAATACGGCTACGTTGTCAACCTCGAACAGGCGGTGAGCGATACCGTTGGCCTGTTCGGCCGCTGGAGCTGGAACAATGGCAAGACCGAGATCATGGCCTTCACAGACATCGACGCCAGCCTCTCGGGTGGCGTGTCAATCAAGGGCAAGTCATGGGGGCGCCCTAACGACACCATTGGGCTTGGTGGCGCGATCAACGCCCTGTCGCGCGATCATCGCGATTTCATTGCAGCGGGGGGCATGGGCGTTCTCATTGGCGACGGCCGGCTGAATTACAGCCAGGAACGGCTGATGGAAGCCTATTATGCCTACGCCATCACTCCGAAACTGACGGCGACCGCCGATTATCAGTTCGTTGTCAATCCCGCCTATAACGCCGACCGAGGACCGGTGTCGATCTTCTCCGCGCGTCTGCAGGGCGAGTTCTAGGCCTCACGCCTTCGGTGCGAAGGTCTCGGCCTGGGCCAGCGCCCACGCCTCACCGAACCACGCGTTCTCAGCGCCCGATAACAACTCGCCGGGCTGAAGCTGCGGATAAAGCTGCGCGAACGACACCACCTCATTACCGGAAATGCGCTGCGAGAAATGGATCGGTCTGATCTCACTGGGGTGCTCGAGCCCTGCGGCCGCGATCAGTTCGGCAAGCGCGCGCAACGTCGCCTCGTGGTAATTTGCGACCCGCACCCTCTTGTCCTCGACGACAAGCGCGCGGCTCCGCCTTGGATCCTGAGTGGCAACGCCGGTGGGGCAGCGATCGGTGTGACAGCTCAGTGACTGGATGCACCCGAGCGCAAACATGAAACCGCGCGCGGCGTTGCACCAATCCGCGCCGAGCGCCATCGCTCGCGCCACGTCGAAGGCGGTCGCGATCTTGCCAGACGCACCAATACGGATACGCTCGCGCGCATTGATACCGATCAGCGCGTTGTGGACGAAGTTGACGCCGTCGCGCATCGGCATGCCGATATGATCGGCGAACTCAATCGGCGCAGCACCGGTGCCGCCCTCCTTGCCGTCGACCACGATGAAATCAGGATAGATCCCGGTCTGAAGCATTGCCTTACAAATGGCGAGGAATTCCCAGCGATGGCCGATGCACAGCTTGAAGCCGGCGGGCTTGCCGCCCGACAGCCGTCGCATCTCACCGATGAACTGCATCAATCCCACAGGCGTCGAGAAGGCGCGATGATAGGCCGGTGAGATGCAATCCTCGCCCATCGCCACGCCACGAATCAGCGAAATCTCCTCGGATACTTTCGCCGCCGGTAGCACACCCCCGTGACCGGGCTTGGCACCCTGGCTGATCTTAAGTTCGACCATCTTGATCTGGTCGTCCGATGCAACCCGCGCAAATGTTTCGGGATCGAATTGCCCGTCACGGGTTCGGCAACCAAAATACCCGGAGCCGATCTCCCAGATGATGTCACCGCCATTCTCACGATGATACGAGCTGACACCACCCTCGCCGGTGTCATGCGCGAAACCACCCTGACGTGCACCCGCGTTGAGCGCGCGAATGGCGTTGGCACTCAACGCACCGAAGCTCATCGCAGAAACATTGAAAATGGAAGCCGAATACGGTTTGGTACATTCCGTGCCGCCGACGACGATACGGAAATCAGAATCCGCCGGCGACTTCGGCGTGATCGAATGATGCATCCATTCATAGCCGTCGACATAGACATCCATCTGCGTTCCGAAAGGACGCTTGTCGAGCATCATCTTTGCGCGCTGATAAACAACCGAACGTGTATCGCGGCTGAACGGCTTGCCGTCCTTCTCGCTTTCGAAGAAATACTGCCGCATTTCCGGGCGGATTGTTTCGAGCAGAAAGCGGAAATGCGCCGTAATCGGATAGTTGCGCAACACCGAATGATGCTGCTGCAGCAAATCGCTGATGCCGATGCAGGTGAAGCCGCCAAATATCGCGACAGCCACCCACAGGGCGGCCGGCAACTCTCCATTCGCAAGGCCCGCGCCAAGCAGGACCAGCGTGGCGAGCGTACAAATAGTGAGAATGATGAAACGCGGGGCGAAGGGTAGCAGCAGCGTCCGCATGTGGGCCTCAGAGAGAATCGCAATCTTGCGAGATTACAAGACCGCCTTTACCCGCTCATGGATCATGACGTCACGACAAAGAGCGGCTTACCCCGACGAAATGGCGCTCCGAGCGGCAAATAAGCGACCGGCCACCTGGAGGCCATGGCGATCCCGGGAAGACTCGAACTTCCGACCTACGGTTTAGGAAACCGTCGCTCTATCCGGCTGAGCTACGGGACCGGCGAGACCGTTCATAGCAGACGAGATACAGGGAGGCTACGGGGACACTGGCGGCGGCATCATAAACCACCGCCAGCAAACAAGAAAAATTCCGATCAGGCGGCTCGCACCTCGTTCAGGAAGGTCTGGACCTGAAGTTTCAGTGTCTCGCCATTTTCGGACAATGCTGACGCTGCATCAACCACACGGCCAGCGGTAACGCCGGTTTCGCGCGCGGCATCACGTACGCCTGCGATATTGCTGGATACTTCGCTGGTGCCTTCGGCCGCCTGTGAGACGTTGTTGGCGATCTCACGCGTTGCCGCGCCCTGCTCCTCAACCGCCGAAGCGATCGCGCTGGCGATTTCGTTCACCCGGCCGATCGTCTGCGTGATCTCGTCGATCGCATCGACGGACGTGCGCGTCGCGGACTGGATCGCCGCCACTTGCGTGGCAATTTCCTCTGTCGCCTTCGATGTCTGGGTCGCAAGCTCCTTGACCTCGGAAGCGACGACGGCAAAACCGCGGCCCGCATCACCTGCGCGTGCCGCCTCGATGGTGGCGTTGAGCGCCAGCAGATTGGTTTGCGCCGCGATCTCACTGATCAGTTTTACAACATCACCGATCCTCTGTGCGGCCTGCGCCAGATCGCGGACACCCGCATTGGTCTCATTGGCCTGCGCTACCGCGTCCCCCGTCACCTTGGTCGACTCGTTGACCTGCTGGGCGATTTCATTGATCGATGCATTCATCTCCTCGATCGCCGCGGCGACCGCCTGCGAACTGCGCGACACGTCCTCGGAGACACGCGCCACAAGGTCGGTCTGGTGAGTGGCTTCCTCGGCCGTGCTGGCCATGGACTCCGCGGTGCCGCGAAGATCAGCCGCCGACGAGCTGACCGAAGAAACGATGCGCCCAACACCTTCCTCGAACCGCGTCGCCAGCGCGTACAGCGTCTCACGCCGCTCCGCCTCGGAAGCCGCACGTTGCCGTTCCTGCGCGTTTCGCAGACGCCCGGTTTCCGCGAGACTATCCTTGAAAACTTCGACCGCAGCCGCCATCGAGCCAATCTCGTCAGCCCTCTCGGCGCCAGGCACCACAAGTTCATGATCGCCAGCTGTAATGGCCCGCATCGCACCTTCAAGCGCGCGGATCGGCTGGGCGAGCCCATGCCCGATCCACACCGAGACCAGACCGGCTAAAATCACCGCAGCGAGGGTCATCAGCCCGAGCCATACCGTCGAGCTGTGCTTCAGCGCAGCATAGGCTGACGCATCGCGAACGATTTCAAACACCGCGACAGGCTTGCCGGAATAGCTCTTGATGGGGCCGAAGGCAGTGCCGACCGGGTGGCCCGCTTGCTCGCCCTGTCGCGTAAAGACTTCGCCAGTCAATGCGCGCTTGACGTCGTCGACGCTCGCCGGTGAATCCGCGAGTGTGGTCGCTAGCGTCTTCATCTTGTCGCCATTCATTTGATGGATCGCGACATCGACGCCAAACCGCGCCTTCATATTCTTCACAAAGGCCTCGCCGAAGGGTTCGCCGATATCGACGTTGCCGATCACCTTGTCGCCGTCGATCATCGGCGACGAGCCGAATACGTTCAGGATCTCGCGGCCAACCTCGACACCACCAATAGCCTTCTTGTCGGCCATCGCCTCGACCACCATCTTGCGGCGAGAACCCACGTCGTCTCCGAACACCTTCGGAGCATGGGCGCGCATGAAGGAGATTGAGGGTGGCGTCTGGATTGTGATTAGCTCAAGTCCCAACGGCTTGATCTTGTCCAGCACCTTCTGCGTCAGTACGATCGCACCATCGCGGTCACCGGCATGCACGAGCGCCTTGAGTTCGGGAATGACGGCGAGAGAATTAGCCACGGCAAGTGTGGTGCGCGTGTCCGCATCAAGAGCCGCCGTCAGGTTGGCGTAGTCGGCGCGCGATTCGCGTTCCAGCGCCGTATCGACCGTCGCCTGCTGGCGCCACAGGCCGAAGCCTCCCAAAACCACGCACGAGGCTGCGGCGACGAGAGAAATCGCCACCATGATACGAACCGAAATAGACTTGAACTTCACCGTTGCCCCCAACTGTCCGATACAATACTCGGCGACACCGTAAAGAAGGGGACTCAATAACGAATTAACACCGTCGGCCTTGGGCGGATTCGGTTCGCGAGTCGATTCCATTTTTTAGAATTTGCACGACGTAAAGGCTCTCGCGGCAGCTGATTTCCGGAATATGTCGTGAGGCAAGCGGTGCACTGTTGCCTACCGATCCAGCGCCGCCACAGAATTCGCAATAACTCAAGCACGCGCCAATTACGGAGATCACATGACAATCACCGTCGATGCGCTCGACCACCTCGTCGTCAATGTCACGGATGTGGAAGCATCTGCTCAATGGTATGAGCGCGTGCTCGGCATGACCCGCCTCATATTCGACCCCGGACACGGCAAGACCCCACGCATTTCCATGCGGTTCGGACAACAGAAGATCAACCTGCGACCGGTCACAACCGGCAAGACGGAATGGTTCACCGCTGATCACGAAGCTGCCGGCAGCGATGACCTGTGCTTCCTGACCACCGCCAGGCCTGAGACTGTCATCGTCCATTTGCAGACGTGCGGCGTTACCATCGAGGAAGGGCCGGTGAAAAAGCAGGGTGCGCTCGGCACCCTCACCTCGGTCTATTGCCGCGACCCCGATGGCAGCCTGATCGAGATTTCATCCTACGATAGGCAGGTCTGACAGGCGGCACGCCGGAACGGCCAAAATGCTTTGAACCTTTTCCGAGCACTACCGACCTATGGGCCTGGAGGCGAAGCGGGAGCCCGCGCCATACCCCTTGGCGCTCCGGAGTCGGTTCCTATATCCTCCGGACCTGTCATCCTTATGGTGCTCCCACTTTCGTTGTGGCCTGAGGCGGGGCAACAGGCTTGCGGAACACAACTACCAGCAAACACGATCACTGCAGGAACTCGTCACATGATCCGTTTTTCAAGAACTTGGCCGAGCGCCGTAGCTGCCGTCACACTGGGCGCCGTGATGCTGTTGCCATCTTCGGCCGGTTATGCCGCCGACGGCGCCTTCTTCGACTATGCCGGCCATTGGTCGGGCAGCGGCACGATCTCCATCGCCAACAATAACGGTGTCAGCCACGAGCGAATCCGCTGTCGCGGGCAGTACACGACCAGCAACGGCAACAACGTGGTGGACATCAACTTGCGTTGCGCCAGCGACAGCTATCGCTTCGATCTTGCCAGCGAAGTCCGCTCAAGCGGCGGCCAGCTCAGCGGTTCATGGACGGAATCGAGCCGCGGCGTGAACGGCACCGTCGAGGGACGCGTGCGGGACGGACAGGTCACCGCACTGGTGCAGACCAACGGCTATGCGGCGGCCTTCAATATTTCAACTCGCGGCAAGAAGCAGACAATCGCCATTTCCTCGAAGGGTGAACTGCGCGCAGTCAATATCTCTCTGACCAAATAAACTCTTTAACCGGCTGCCAAATACAAAATCTCCGAGCGCTCCGCCCGGAGATTTTGATTTTCTGACTGTGCTCAACCTGCGCAGGCCAGTTCACTCAGCAGGCTTCGGATCGGTGCGGCGCTCGCCTCGGAGCCTGTGTGACAAGCTGATCAGAAACATCGCCGTTGGACGCAGGATGAACAGGTCCGCCACCAGCGCGGCGATCATCGAGAATGCGCTGAGCCAGCCGAACAGCCGCAACGACGGCAAATCCGAGAAAACCGTCACGACCAGTCCGCATGCCAGCACCACTGTCGTCAGAATTAACGCCGGTCCCACCAGCACCGTGGCACGTTCCACCGCAAGCCCTTCATTCACACCGGGCTGCTCCTCCAGCCGCAAGCGATTGAGGAAGTGAATCGTCGCGGAAAGGCCAAGCCCGAACGAGACAGTCAGCGCCACCACACTAGCGAATTGCAGCCCCTCCCCCAACAGCCACAGCACCGTGCCGGACAACACCACCGGGAATATGCCGGGCAGGATGCTGACGAACATCACGGTAAGCGAACGGAACGCCAGACCGATAAAGACCGCGACCAGACCGAATTCGATCGTGAGGCCATGATTGAGCTTGTCGATCATGCTGGCGCTGTTGCGCGCGGCGATCGCCGACAGCCCCGTGACGGCAATCTGATAGCCGGGATGAGCCTTGCGGACCGCAGCCATCGCGGCATCAAGCTTCTCAACGGTCGGCAGGATCTGGCTGGAATCGGAATCCGGCACGCGGCCCGAAACCACCACGGCTCTGTGGTCGGGGGAGATGAAACGGCCAACCAGATGCTTCGGCAGCATGTCCACGTATTCCTTGAGCGTGGCAACATCCGAGCGGCCGGCCTTCTGCGCCAGCCAGCGGCGCAGCGTTTCCAGCGACCAGACATTGCCGACACCGGCCTGTTTCTCGACGATGCCGTGAACATCAGCGATCACTTGCAGCGTTTGCGGCGAATACAGATTTTCTCCTGAAGGGAATTCGATCAGCACGTCGATCGGGTTCGCACCCGTCAGCTTGGCATCGAGCCGTCCGCTAGCCTCAACTGCCTGCTTCTTGTCGGGCACCTGATCGGCAAGACGATAGCGTGGCTGCAGATGGGCGTAGATCACACCAAGGCCGACCACCACGAGGAGCGCGATCAAACTGAACAGGCCGGGACGGCCGACCATGCGCACGGCAATCCAGCGGCAGAACGAGCGCAAGGCCTCCACGCCGATATCCGCGCCCTTGATCTTGGTGGCAAACACATTTTCCTTGCGCACCAGCAGCACGCCGAACACCGGCACCAGCGACAGCACCGCGACCAGCGCGATGGCGGTTGCCATCAGCCCCGCTTCGCCGAACTTCCGGATCAGGTCGGAGTCGGAGAACTGCAGCGCGATGAAGGACAGCGCCGCGGTGCCATGGGTGAGCACACAGGCGGGGCCGACGACCAGCACGGCATTGCGGAACGCCGTGCGCTTGTCTTCGCCTGCGATCAGACGGTCGCGCGCTGCGAAGGTGAGCTGCATCGAGTCAGAGAAACTGATGACCATGATGAGTGGTGTCATCACGTTCAGGAACATGTTGAGACTGAAGTTGAGCCAGCCGAGCGTGCCGAGCGACAGCAGGATCGCCAGAAGCGGCGGGAACGCCGCCGTGACCATGAACGAGATCCGCCGGAAAAACACGATCGCGATCAGGCAGCCTGCGAGAACACCGGCAATATTATAGGTCATGCCATCTCGCTCGACGGCATTGCGGATTTCGAGTTGCATCACCGGCACGCCTGACAGCTGGCTTGTCAGCCCAGTCCCCGCGAGATCCTCGCCCATCAGTTTGCGAATCTCGCCGATGGTTGTGCCAAGCCCCTGGCTGCTGACGACCTGCGGATCAAGCGCGAGCACGACAAGCGCCAGCGTCCCATCTTCAGACAACAGCTTGCCGCGGATAATCTCGTTGCTTCTGATCTTGGCGACCAGATCCTGATATGCCTGCCCCTGCGGCAGCGTTTCGGGAAAAAGCGGCGCCGGCAGATTGCCGTTCTCGGGCGGCTGGCGCGCAGAGAACAACGAAATGATGCCGCGGGTGCCGTCCACAAGTTGGAGATCAGTGACGAGGTCACGCAATTTCTCCAGCGAATTTCTGGCAAGCAGCGTTTTGCCTTCGATCACCACCAATACGTCAAATTCGCTGGAAGGGAATCGCTTGGTCACCTCTTCGTATTGCTTGTATTCAGGGGTGTCCGAGCGAAACAACTGGCTAAGCGAATCGTCGATCTTGATGCGCTGAAGGCCGAGGAACGCACCTACACACAACACCGCCAGAACCACCAGCGTCAGAGCCGGCGCCCTGACCGCGATCAAGCCAATTCGCTCAAGCCCGAAGGCGATCGAGAAATTTTGACGAGGATCAGCTGGAATGTTGGAGGTGTTGGGTGGAGGAACGGTCATGAATGATCCGGGTGGCAATTGAGAACGGACTTCGGACGTGATCGATCAACACGAACAGCGCGACTGCAAAGCATTCGCCGTGCCCGCGACGCACGTTGATACCAGAGCGGTTCCACTCTCGCCAGCAGACATCCCGCATCCTGTCTGCCTAGGGTATCTCGACTTGACGGCGAAATCTGGAAATCGGGAACCAGGCGGGAGCCTGTGGATTTTATTTCAACCAACAGGAGCATGACATGGCGAGAAAATACTCCAAGGGCGCGGCCCGCAAGGTCGAACGCGCGATGAAGAAGCGCAAGGCCGGCACGCTCAAGAGCGGCCGCAGCGGAAAGAAAGTGAAGAGCCGCAAGCAGGCGATCGCCATTGGGCTCTCCGAGGCGCGCAAGGCAGGCAAGAAGGTCCCGAAGAAAAAGACTGGCCGTAAAGCGGCCAAAAAGAGCACCCGGAAAACCGCGAAGCGGACCGTCAGGAAGGTTGCGAAGAAAACCGCACACAAAACCACTCGCCGCGTGACGAAAAAGCGCAAGGTAGCCCGAAAGCAGTGGCGCTGAGCGAAGTCTCACTCCCTGACCCTCCTTCCGACCGAAGGTATCGACATCTTGAAGGCGTCACACTGCCGTGGCGGCATTGTGCAAATTGTAGCCAGCTATTCCCTTGTGGGGTGTTTCAGTCGCACCTATCCTGAATGGAACTAAGTACCGAAGGAGGTTGTCATGGGTTTTCTTGATGTTCTCAACGGGATGCAGAACGGGCCGCGCGGCTCGAAAGACCCCACTGCCTCCGGCGGCATGTCGCCGATGACCATGGCAGTCTTGGCACTGCTGGCCTACAAAGCCGTCAAGCATGTCACCGGCTCGACCGGCACGGCGACCGCCCCAACGGGCAGCAACTCAACCTTGCCGGGCAGTACGACTGCTCCAAGTGGCGGCATGGCGACCGGAGGCTTGAGCGGCGGCCTCGGAGGACTCCTGCAGGGCAATCTCGGCGGCGTACTCGGCGGCCTCTTGGCCGGTGGCGCGGCCGGCAGCGTGCTGAGCGGCGGCCTCAACGACCTGCTCAAGCAATTCCAGGATGCGGGTCATGGCGACGCCGCCAATTCCTGGGTCGGCCCCGGCGCCAACAAACAGATTTCATCGGGCGATCTGGCGAGCGCACTCGGCGCCGATCAGATCAACACACTGACCACCCAGACCGGTCTGTCACGCGATGAACTGCTCGAAGGGCTGGCGCAGCAGCTCCCGAACATCATCCATCAGCTTACGCCGGATGGCCGGTTGCCGAACGCACAGGAAGTGTCGCGCTGGCTGTAAGCCCGCCGCGTCTTCCCATCTTTGCAAAAGGAATTTCGCAATGCTCTACATCATTCTGGTCGGATTCGTTGCCGGCATTCTGGCGCGATTTCTGTCTCCCGGCCCCAACAACCCGTCAGGATTTATCCTGACCACCGTGCTCGGCATTGTCGGCGCCTTCATCGCAACCTGGATCGGTCAGGAGATCGGTCATTATGGCCCCAATCAAGGTGCAGGATTCATCACCGCGACGCTCGGCGCGCTGCTGGTGCTGTTCATCTGGAACAGGCTCGTTGCCCGCGGCGTGATTTCCGATCCGGGCAATCGCTGACATCATGCGCGCCGGCGTCTCAATGATCCGCCGGCGCATTTTCTTTTTCCTCATCACGGCATGGGGTATGACGCTTTCAGCAGCGTCCGCGCAGGCGGCCTGCGACAGTCCCGTTCAAGGCGAGGGACAAGTGTCCGCTATTCTCGATGCCCGCACGCTGCGGCTTGACGATGGGCGCGAGGTTCGCCTGAGCGGAATCGAAATTCCGAAGTCTGCCGAGATTGTAGGCACGGCATGGCTTCGTGACCATGCTCTCAAGCAAAAGATCACCCTGCGCAGCACTGATGATGCGCCTGACCGCTACGGTCGGCAGTATGCGTTCGTGTCGCTCAGCGGCAGCGAGATGACATTGCAAGGCGCGCTCGCGGGGGAAGGATACGCCGTCGTATCGGTCAGTCCCGGCGACAAGGCCTGCACAGCAGAATTGAGAGAGGCGGAATCGCGCGCCGAGGGTTCCCGGCTCGGCGTCTGGTCACGGCCCGCCTTCGTTCAGAAGGCAGACGCCACAGCCGATATCTTGAAATATATTGGCCGTTTTGCCCTCGTTGAGGGTACAATATTATCCGCGCGGCAGGCTGGCGCGACGCTTTATCTGAATTTTGGCCGGCGGCGGATTCAAGGCTTTGCCGTGACCGTTTCCCGTCGCATGATGGCAAACTTCGCGGCTGCGGGAATGACCCCCGCCACGTTGCAGGGAAAGCGAGTTCGAGTCCGGGGATGGATCTCGCAGCATGGCGGGCCACGCATGGAAGCGAGGCTCCCCAGCCAGATCGAGTTCGTCAGCGACACAAGGACGGCTACGGCCGGAGGCAAATAACGCGTGGGACGACAAGCGCTGACGCACCATAAGGGAACAGGTCGCTTCGCGGCAGCGGCCGTGTTGAGCCTCATGCTTGGGTTAGGCGGCTGCACCGACATGGGGCGATTCCAGGTCTCGGGCAACGAGAAACCGCCGACAATCAAGGCGACCCGCCCGGCACCGGAAACCAGCGCCACCGATCGTGAGCATCAGCGCATCCTGGCCTCCTATGGCGGAGCCTACAAGGATCCGAAACTTCAGGCTCTGATCACCAAGGCGGTGGACCGGCTGGTTGCGGCCTCCGACCGGCCAGACTTTTCCTATCGGGTGACGATCCTCAATTCGGGTGCTGTGAACGCCTTCGCCCTGCCGACAGGCCAGCTTTACGTTACGCGCGGATTGCTCGCACTGGCGAGCGACACGTCGGAATTGTCCAGCGTGCTGTCGCATGAAATGGCGCATGTGCTCGCCAAGCACGCTTCGATCCGCGAACAACAAGTCAAGCGCGCCGCACTCGTCAACAATATGGTCGGCGGGGTAGACGGCGGCGATGCCGACATGCAGGCGCTGGCGCTGGCGAAAACGAAACTGACGATGGCGAACTTCTCGCGCGCACAAGAGTTCGAGGCTGATGCGATCGGCGTCGCGCTAGCGGCGAAGGCCAATTTTGATCCATACGGCGCGGCCCGCTTTCTATCGGCCATGGAGCGCAACGCTGCGCTGAAGACATCGCACACCACAGACCCGCGCTCGCAGGATTTCCTGTCCTCTCACCCGGCCACGCCCGAGCGCGTGGAGAATGCCGAAACCAGCGCCAAGCAATATGCCGCGTCAGGCAGCCATGAGCGCGACCGCAATGCCTATCTCGGCGCGATCGACAACCTTGTCTATGGCGAGGACCCAAGCGAAGGCTTCGTACGCGGACGGCGCTTCCTGCATCCCAAGCTCGGCTTCACCTTTGTGGCACCCGAAGCCTATACGCTCGACAATACAGCGCAGGCAGTGATCGGTGTCCGCGAGGGTGGCAGCCAGGCGCTGCGATTCGACGTGGTACGCGTACCGCAAGAATTGCCGCTGTCGTCCTATCTCAATTCCGGCTGGATGGAGAAGGTCGACAAAAGCTCCGTCGAGGAAAGCACCATTGGCGGCTATCCCGCCGCGACCGCAACCGCCAGCAGCGATCAATGGCAATTCCGCATCTACGCGTTGCGCATCGGCGGGGACGTCTATCGTTTCATTTTCGCGGCGAAGGACAAGACGGGAGACACCGAGAAGTCGTTCCGGGAGACGGTCAATTCGTTCCGCCGCCTGACGCTCGCCGAAATCCAGGGGGCGCGGCCGCTGCGTGTAAAGATCGTCTCGGTGAAGCCAGGCGATACCGTGGAATCGATGTCGCGGCGGATGCAGGGCGTCGATCGCCCACTCGAGCGCTTCCGGATCATCAACGGCCTGGACCAGCGCGCCTCGCTCAGACCGAACGACCGCGTCAAGATCGTCGTGGATTGAAGCTTCCCAAAAGCGCCGCCCACTTTCTGCGAGATAATAAAAACCCGGCCGCAAGGCCGGGTTTTTAAGTCGATTGAAGGGTAGCGCTCAGGCCGCCTCATCCTCGCTGAGGGAATCGTCGTCGTCGCCATCATCCTCGGACGCTTCACCGCCCGCCGTATCTGCACTGGCTTCTGCCTTGGCCGCGCCGCGGCGCGGGCTCTTGGCAAGATTGGCCTCGACTTCCTTGACCGCTTCGGTCTCGGTGACGTGCTGCACCACAGCGATCTCCCGCGACAGGCGATCGAGCGCTGCTTCATAAAGCTGACGTTCGCTGTAGGACTGCTCAGGCTGCGACTCCGAGCGATAGAGGTCGCGCACGACTTCGGCAATGGCGACGATGTCGCCCGAATTGATCTTCGCTTCGTATTCCTGCGCGCGACGCGACCACATCGTGCGTTTGATGCGCGCGCGGCCCTTCAAGGTCTCCAGCGCGCGCTTGACGAGTGCTGAGTCCGACAGCTTGCGCATGCCGACATTGATGACCTTTGCGGTGGGTACGCGCAACGTCATCTTGTCCTTGATGAAGCTGATGACGAACAGTTCGAGCGTCGCACCTGCGATCTCCTGTTCCTCGATCGCGAGAATCTGGCCGACACCATGCGCCGGATAGACCACGAATTCATTGGTCTTGAAGCCCTGACGCTGCGTCAGAACCTTTTTCGGTTCCTCCACCTTCGCTACCGGCTTGGTAGCCGGCTTCACAGGGGCCTTCGCGACCGGCTTCGGTGCAGCCTTCGCAGCCGGTTTAACGGAAGTCTTGGCGGCCGGCCTGACCTTGGCAACGGCTGGCTTCGTTGCCCCCTTTGCAGCGGACTTCACGGCAGGCTTGGTGCTCTTCTTTGCTGGCATTACACTTCTTTTGCTTTTTGAGGTGCTGGCCGCCATGGCAGCAGCCTTCTTGCCGGAAGCGCCACGGGTGGGCGTCTTGCCGGAGCTCTTGTCCTTGGTTGCTTTGGTTTTGTTATGACGCGATTTGTCTGCCACAGCGCCTCGCGTGGAACCGCCACGCCCCTGATAGTTCGGCTGCCCTTCAACGCCGGTATCCGGAGCGGACAAGGCGTGAGCAACCGACGGAATGCGCCAATAATAGCACATTTTCCGCAAAAATCAAAGGTTTATGGACGATTGAGGTGTGACGATACCGTATACGGAAGCCTCTCCACCAACTACGGTTAAGAGGATTCCGTATCTTGGCCGTTTCAGTCGCCAGCGCCGGGGTTGGGCGAAAAATAGTTATCGAACTTACCCGGGGTTCCGTCGAACTCCTTGGCGTCGGCAGGCGGGTCCTTCTTCTGGGTGATATTGGGCCAAGTCTTGGCATATTCGGCGTTGACGCCGAGCCATTTCTCCAGATCGGCCTCAGTATCGGGTTTGATCGCTTCAGCCGGACATTCAGGTTCACACACACCGCAATCGATGCACTCGTCCGGGTGGATCACCAGCATATTCTCGCCTTCGTAGAAGCAATCGACAGGACACACCTCAACACAGTCCATGTACTTGCACTTGATGCAATTTTCGGTGACGACATAAGTCATCCAGATCTCCGGGACCTTTCTAAATTCGGGTGTTGGCCTAGCGCAGGAAGTGCTACGCCGCAAGAGAAGGAAGCCTCTGCGATCGCAGATAGTTACTTCTCGTTTCCGTTCAATTCGTCATAGAGGGCTTGCGCTGTAGGCGCATCACTCCGCCCCTCGCCGAAGGCTGCAACCTTCAAGACTCGAACCCGCATATCCAGCGCCACCGTCAGCACGTCACCTGCTTTCAGCGGGTGACCGGGAGACGTTTGCCGCGTTCCGTTGAGTCGGATCTGCCCACCTGACACCAGCCTCGCAGCGTCGGTGCGGGTGCGCACGACCCGCGCATACCACAACCATTTGTCGAGGCGCTGGCGATCCGGTGACAAGCGTCAATCCTTGCGATTACCCAGCTGTTCCTTCAGAGCAGCGAGCTTGGCGAATGGCGAGTTCGGATCAGCCACACGCTCCCGCTCGCGCGGCGCGCTGGTGGCAAAGGTGCGGAATGCGGGCCCGCCGTCCTTGCGGTCACGCCCCTCGCGCCTGCCCTCGAACTTGCCCTTGCCCTTGCCCTTGCCCTTGAACCGCTGCGGGCGATCGCCGCGCTCCTCGCGTGGACCACGCGCCTGAGCGCCCTCTCCCTCCGGACGCGGCCCGCGGTCTTCACGCGCACGATCGCGATGATGGCGACGCGGCCCCCCCGAACGCTCGGCCTTGTCTCCCGCCTCGGCAGCTCCGCCCTCCGGCGTCGCCGCACGCGGCAGATGGCGGTGATGACGGTTGCGATCATGATGATGGCGGCGCTCGTCGTGGCGGCCCGCTGGACGCCACACTTCGACAAGCTCGGGCTCCGCCGGAGCAGCGGGCATAGTCCCGTCGGACAATACAGCTTCCACCGAAATTATTGCCGTATCGGGCTGCGGTGTTTCTGCGCTGCCTGCGGCAGGCATTTCCTCGCTTGCGGGTTCCGCCTCTGCCGGTGCGAATGCGACTTCGGGCAGTTTCGCAGCACTCGCAACATCCACTGGAGCTGTTGTCACAGCATCCAATTCTGCTGGCGCAGCTTCAGCAAAGACAGTGTCCGTTACCGGCTCAGAAGCGGCTTCCGTTTGCCCAGTTGATGTTTCGTTTTCCCCTGCCGGCATTGCAGACGCCACTACCGGCTTCGGCTCCTCCGGCAACGGCGCGCGGCGATCCATGCGGTAGCCAAGCGAGCGCAGCACCGAGGCAAAGTCTTCGCCAGCCGAGCCGGTCAACGATGTCATTGCCTGCGTTATCGTAAAGGAGCGGCCATCGAACGCACCTGCGGGCTTTTCCGCGCCGATACCAGGACGCCACGACAGTGCGGGACGGATAAGATCGGCCAGCCGCTCGAGAATATCGACCCGCACCGCGCGCTCGCCTGCGAGCCTGTAGCCGAGCACGCGATAGGCATCCTGCGACAATACCTTGTCCGCAGGAAACGAGGTACGACCCGAGGCTGCGAGATGCTGCGCATTGCCGAGCGCGTTCATATCAATCTCGTCCTGCTTCAACGCCCACAACAGGGACGCCAGCATGCGTGCGCCGGGCTTCAGCAGCGCGGGGAAGAAGATGTGATAGGCGCCAAAACGAACGCCATATTTACGCAATGCCGCACGCGACGGCTGATCGAGATCCTTCATCTCGGCCGCGATCTTCGGCCGCTCCAGCACGCCGAGCGCCTCGACGAGCTGGAAGGCGATGCCGCGCGCGATGCCAGTAATATCCTCGGCCTTCGACAGTTCGAACATCGGCCCGAGAATCTTTTCGACATGGGTCTTGAACCACAGATCGAGCCGCGCCTGCACTGCATCGCGCGATGCGCCGGTGAGGCGCTCGTCGGCGATGATGCGGATACGCGGATGCAACACATCGTCTGCAGCGGTGAGCCTGCCGACCGCATCGCCGGTCCAGCGCAGCGTGCCATCGGAGGCCAGCGCAAACTGATCGTCTGCGGCGGCAGAGAGCTTCTCCGCCCGCGCATCGATCTCGCCCGCCAGCGCCTTGAGCGCGGTGGCCTGCAACGCCTTCGCCTCCGAGCCTGCCTCGGCGGCATCAGGCGCAAACATGAAGCCATCGAGGCGGCCGATCACATGGCCCTCAACGGTGACTTCGCCGGTCTTTCCAATTTCAGTCGTCAACATCGTGTTTTCCCGCAAGCGGCGCATCAATACACTGGTCCGGCGATCAACGAAACGCTCAGTTAGCCTCGAATGCAGTGCATCAGACAATTTATCCTCCACCGCACGGGTGGTTTCCTGCCAATAAAGGGGGTCGGAGAGCCAGTCGAGGCGGTTGGCGGCAAAGGTCCAGGTCCGAATTTGTGAAATCCGCGCGGACAATGTGTCGATATCGCCATCGATCCGGTCCGCCTGCGCCACCTGGGTCGCGAACCATTGATCCGGAATCCGGCCCTTGCGCATCAGAAAGGTGAACAACGCCGTGACGAGTTCGGCATGGGCCGCAGGCGATAATTTACGGTAATCGGGAACCAGACAGGCTTCCCACAGCTTCTCGACCGCATCCGCATTCACCGCCATGTCGCGCACGTCGGGGTCGCGCGACGCATGATCGAGCACGCGCTGGTCTTCGCCGAGCGGCGCGCGCGTCAATGCCTCGTGTCTGGGGGCAAGCGCGAGCGACACCTGCAACGCCGCGAGCGAGGAGAAGTCGAGCACAGTGTTCCGCCACTGCAGCATCTTCACGCTGTCGAAGGTGTGGTTCTGCAACGCATTGACGAGTTCGGGCTCGAACGGCGCGCAGCGCCCCGTGGTGCCGAACGTGCCGTTGCGCGTGGCGCGTCCGGCGCGGCCTGCGATCTGGGCAAATTCCGCGGGTGTCAGACGGCGGAACTGATAGCCGTCATACTTGCGGTCGGATGCGAACGCGACGTGATCGACATCGAGGTTGAGACCCATCCCCACCGCGTCTGTGGCAACGAGATAATCGACATCGCCGGACTGGAACATCTCCACCTGCGCATTGCGGGTGCGTGGGCTCAGCGAACCCAGCACCACCGCCGCGCCGCCATGCTGCCGGCGGATCAGTTCGGCGATGGCGTAGACTTCATCGGCCGAGAACGCGACGATCGCGGTGCGCCGCGGCTGGCGCGTGATCTTGCGGTCGCCCGCGAATTCCAGAAGCGACAAACGCGGCCGCGTCACGATGTTCGCGCCGGGCAACAGCCGCTCAATCAAAGGCCGCATCGTCGCGGCGCCGAGCAGCAGCGTCTCGTCGCGGCCGCGCCGATGCAGCATGCGGTCGGTGAAGACATGGCCGCGCTCGAGATCGGCCGCGATCTGGATTTCGTCGACCGCGAGGAACGACACATCGAGATCGCGTGGCATCGCCTCGACGGTGGACACCCAGTAACGCGCCTTCGGCGGCTTGATCTTTTCCTCGCCGGTGATCAGCGCCACGGACTCCGCACCGGCCCGCGCGGCAATCTTGTTGTAGACCTCGCGCGCCAACAGCCGCAGCGGCAGGCCGATCATGCCCGAGGAATGCGCAAGCATCCGCTCGATCGCCAGATGCGTTTTGCCGGTGTTGGTCGGCCCGAGCACGGCCGTCACCCCCGCGCCCGGCGCGCGATCAGACCTGATATGAGTGGCTGAGGGAGAGAGGTGTTTCACAACGCGACGCTTTTTGGCTCGAAATGTCTGGAGAATTTAGGATTGGAACGAGTCCGGAACGAAAGCGGCCCGAATCGCTGACTCATCTCGTATCCGGCTTCGTTCACCGCAAGATGTCGTGTGAGCAGGATTGATCTGCTACCAGATTGCGGATCCGGGGGCGATAAATCGAGCACGATAAGCGACGGTTCCTTAACTGCACGGAGGACTCCGTTTGCCTCGCGAGTCAAGCCGTTACAAGGCCGAAATCTAGTTGGCTCGCTTCAACGTCTGGGGCTGCGCAACGGCATTGAATTCTGTCGCCTGGACCATACCGAGGCCGATGGGTGTCGGGATCCGCACCCGGACCGGCACCATCACCCGGGTGCCCGCGATCGGCGCAAGCGCCACATCCATGTCCTGGCGCCTGATCAGATATTTGATCGCGGCGCGCGACGGCACATAGCCCGCCAGCGGCTTGAAACTCACCGAACAGACGACCGCTGGCAGCTTCGCCCCGTTCACGAGCGTCACGATCTCCATCTGCTTGAAGGCAAGCTGCAGATCGTAGCGCATCCGCCCGTCGAAGATCGCAGCTTTGGTGGCGCATCCTTGCGGACTGGGTAGCTCGTCGTTGCCGGGCGCAACAAACATTACGCCCGACATCGGGTCGCTCACGCCATGTCGCTGCGCATCTGTCACCGGAATACGATCGGGGGTCGGAGGCGGTTCGGGTTCAATGGTCGAAGCCGTCACGTGCTCTCCGGCAAAGGCGATGCGGATGGTCTCGTTCTTCTTGCCGTAGAACACCGAACTCAGATAGGCCTCCGGCGCCAACCGACCCTCAAGCACCTTGCCTTGCGTGGACCCCGTACCGTGCCCACCGCCGATGGCCTTGACGAGCCCTGTGGTGCCACCGGACGTCGATCCGGAATAATCCTTATCACCGATCACAATCGTCCAGTTTCCCTTGCCGATGACGATTCCGCTCAAGGTCGCCTGATACTTGGCATCCAGCCTGCCCTGCGCACGGGCCGGGCCAACAAGAAGCACCGACGCGACGCAGAGGGACAGACTCCAGTACCGCAGAACGTGACCATTCATCAGATGAACGTCCTGATATGATCGGACAAAACTGACCATCGGCTGAAAAGTCTGGAACCGGCAATAGTTTTGTCTCTCGCTTGATTGCGCCGATTATATGTTGGGAAATGCTTGGCTTTGTTCATAGAATTGCTATTCTCCCGGTGTTTTCGGGCATCTCGGCACCTCCGTCGTCTTGACGTTGGGTCACCCGCCGATTATAGGTCCGCGGTTCCTGAAATGGACGGTAGCAACCCCCACGCGAGCCCTTTCCAGCTCCGGGAGACACAAGGATTTCGCCATGTCACGGCGCTGCGAGTTGACGGCCAAAGGGCCGCAGGTTGGCCACAGGGTCAGCCATTCGAACATCAAGACCAAGCGTCGGTTCCTGCCGAACCTGTGCAACGTCACACTGATCTCCGAGACGCTCGGCCAGTCGGTGCGACTGAAGGTGTCAACCAACGCACTGAAGAGCGTCGACCACAATGGCGGCCTTGATGCCTTCCTGCTCAAGGCCAACCCGGCCTTCCTTTCGCCCAAGGCCGCTGACCTGAAGCGTCAGATCGAGAAGAAAAAACTCGCCGCAGCGAACTGATCCAGTCGCACTGCACGCGCGCTTCATAGTCTGCAGTCAGAATTAAAAGAGCCGGATCTTCCGATCCGGCTCTTTTGTTGTTGGAGGCTTTTCAAGCCTCCCGAGGCTTTCGCCTCGAGAGGATTGATTGCAAATCAGGCTGCAGCCTTGGCTTGGCCGCGCACCTTGGCCCAGAGGTCCGAGATCACGCCCCAGAACAGGGCGACGAGGCCGAGGACCATGATCGTCGACACCAGCCCGTTGGAAAAGAAGACGCCGAGGTTGCCGCCTGAGGACAACAGCGACTGACGGAACGCTTCCTCCGCCTTGTCACCGAGCACGATGGCGAGAACCATCGGCGCCAGCGGATAACCCGTCTTCTTCATGGCGTAGCCGACGATGCCGAAGACCATCATCAGGATCACGTCGAAGCTGGAGTTGTGCACCGTGTACGCACCGATCGCGCAGATCACGAGAATGACCGGGGCGATGATGCTGAACGGGATGCGCAGGATCGCCGCGAACAACGGCACGCAGGTCAGCACCAGGATAAGGCCGACGAGGTTGCCGAGGTACATGGAAGCGATCAAGCCCCAGACGAAGTCCGGCTGTTCGACGAACAGCAGCGGTCCCGGTTGCAGACCCCAGATCAGGAGACCGCCGAGAAGCACTGCAGCAGTCGGCGAACCCGGCACACCGAGCGCCAGCATCGGCAGCAGCGCGGAGGTGCCCGCAGCGTGCGCCGCGGTTTCCGGGGCAACCACGCCCTCGATCTCGCCGTTGCCGAAATTATGGCCACGCTTCGAGATCCGTTGAGCAATGCCGTAGCTCATGAACGAAGCCGGCGTCGCACCAGCGGGCGAGATACCCATCCAGCAACCGATTATGCAAGAGCGCAGCGACACCATCCAGTAGCGTGGCAGTTCGAGCCAGGTCTGCAACACTACCTTCGGGTTGATGCCGGCGGCCTTGCCCTTGAACGCAAGTCCTTCTTCCATGGTGAGAAGGATCTCACCAATGCCGAACAGACCGATGACCGCGATCAGGAAGTCGAAGCCGTTGAGCAGTTCGGTGAAGCCGAACGTCAAACGCAGCTGCCCGGTGACGCTGTCAAGGCCTACTGCCGCCAGCGCGAAGCCGATCATCATGGAAGCGATCGTCTTGAACGGCGGCTCCTTGCCCATGCCGATGAAGCTGCAGAAGGCCAGGAAGTAGACCGAGAACTTTTCGGCCGGACCGAATTCGAGCGCAAAATCCGCAACCAGTGGCGCCACCAAGGTGATGACGATGACCGCGAACAGCGCGCCGACGAACGATGAGGTGAAGGCCGCCGTGAGCGCCTCACCGGCGCGGCCTTGCTGAGCCATCGGATAGCCGTCGAATGTCGTGGCCACTGACCATGGTTCGCCGGGAATGTTGAACAACACCGACGTGATGGCACCGCCGAACAACGCTCCCCAGTAAATACAGGAGAGCATGATGATCGCGCCGGTCGGCGACATGCTGAATGTCAATGGCAACAGAATCGCGATGCCGTTGGCGCCGCCCAGTCCCGGCAGCACGCCGACGATCACACCGAGCAGAATGCCGATGACCATCAGCAAGATGTTGGAGGGCTGTAACACGACCGCAAAGCCGTGAAACAGATTGGCGATATCTGCGAGCATGGTTTCCTACCTAATCTCTTTTATTGTTTCGAGCGCACTGCTCGCGTCACAGTCCGAGCCAGTACTCGATCGGCCCCTTCGGGAGCGGAACGAGGAACCACTTCTCAAACATGAAGTAGATGGCGACAGGCACGCCCACGCCGTACAGAACCGCCTTGTACAGGGGGTACTTGCCGAGCCACATCATGAAGCCGCCGATCAGCACCATCGACGCGATGTAGATGCCGGTGTAGGGCAGCACGAAAACGTACACGGTGGTCGGAATGATCACCGCCAGAACCTGCCTGAGTTGATACCAGGTCGCGAACTCGCGCTCGCCATCGATAGCGCGGGCGTTGTTCAAATTCATCAGGCTCGACAGCACAATGATGACGCCGAGATAAAACGGAAAGAAACCGGATTGCGGTCCCGAGGCATCCCAGCCGATACCGACCTGCATGCTCCCCAAAATCGTAATGAGACCAAAAACGATGCAGGCAACGGCAACACCCATCTCGACGGTGCGATGAGCCGGGCCGCCCGACTGGTCTTGTGATGCTTCGCTCATTGAGTCGAATCCTTGCGCGGAAAGAGTTCACCCGGCGAACAATGATGTTCGCCGGGTTCACAGCTGTAATGATTACTTCTTGGCGATGAAGCCTGCGTCCTTCATCAGGCCTTCGTGGACCTTCTCGGCATTCTCGACCCACTTGAGGAAGTCAGGTCCACTGAGGGCGGTCTGGTTGAACGCGCCGTCCTTCATGAGCTGTGCCCATTCCGGGGTCTCACGCACCTTCTTCATCAGATCGACATAGTAGGCGACCTGGTCCGGCGTCGCGCCGGGAGCCATGAAGAAGCCACGCAGCATCAGATATTCAACGTCCAGGCCCTGCGACTTGCAGGTCGGGATGCTGGACCAGGCCTGATCACCCGCCACCTTGTCGTTGTAGTTGAGCGGCTTGCTGTCGAACACGCAGAGCGGGCGCAGCTTGGCACCGCGCCACTGCGCCACGGCTTCGATCGGGTTGTTCACGCTGGAATCGATATGATTGCCAACGAGCTGAACGGCAACTTCACCACCGCCCTTATAGGGGATGTAGGTCAGCTTCTTGCCGGTCGCCTTTTCAAGCGCAACGGTAATGATCTGGTCTTCCTGCTTCGAGCCGGTGCCACCCATGCGGAACTGGCCGTCGGGCGCAGCCTTGATGGCGTCGATGTATTCCTTCGCGGTCTTGTACGGCTTGTCCGCATTCACCCAGAGGATGAATTCATCCAGTGCCATCATCGTGACCGGGGTGAGATCCTTATAAGAGAAAGGAATACCCGTCGCGAGCGGCGTGGTGAAAAGGTTCGATAGAGTGATGATCAGCTTGTGCGGGTTGTTGCGCGAACCCTTGACGTCAAGGAAGCCTTCGCCACCCGCGCCACCCGACTTGTTCACGACGATCATGGGTTGCTTCATCAGATTGTGCTTGCTGATGATGCCCTGAACGACGCGCGCCATCTGGTCGGCGCCGCCGCCCGTGCCCGCTGGCACGATCAGTTCGACAGGACGCGACGGCTCCCACGCTGCCATCGCAGACATCGGAGCCAGCCCGAAAGCAGCGGCACCGAGCAATGCGGCAAAGGCATAACTCGTCTTCGTACGTACACTCATGCATATCCTCCCTGAAACACCAGCCGGTCTTGATGCCGGATTATTTTTGGAACGGTAATTGGCACTACCGCAGCTGGGATCGTGCAACGGACTGGAAAGATTTTACATATGTTATATGGGGGGGTGAGACGATCTGCCGCAGGGCGTTCTGTCGCATCACCCTCTCGTTTTATTGCAGAGCATCAATTTACTGCAACTGCGAAAAAATAACTCTTACTGGTCACGAAGAGTGAACTGGATCAACAACGTTCTTTGAATAAATGAAAAATTATCGTCTGATATCAATGTGATAATCGTCTCTCCGGATCGTGCAACGTGAGTCGCGATGCCTTCGAAATTGTCAATTTCAGCACCCAAATCAGCCGCGAAGATGACAGGCCCATCGACCAACGAACCCGGGGTAATTGTTAAAACTGGTATACAACGTACTTGGATGCCAATTCCCTTGATTAGAGAAAACTTCCGTTCCAGCACCAAGACGTCCCCTGAAGGCAGCAGCGTAGCGTCACTGATATCGAAGTCATTCGACCGCCTGATATGAAAAATGCCAGGCGAAGGGCCGCCGATCAGAAAAGCCGCGATGTCGCCTTCGGCATTGAGCGATCGCTCCGAGATCGCAAGTATCGTACCGGCGAGCCGATGCCCCTTGCCGATATAAACAAGCGATTCCAGCCCGCGATTATAAGGCAGTTTTGCAACTTCCGGCGGCGCGGCGACATCCTCCGCGCGCGCAAGGATGCCGCCCTTGTCAAAATCAAAGCGCACGATCTTGTTGACCCGCTCGATCCCGACATAAGCGATCGATCCATCAAAAGTCAGCGACTCAGTATCGAACCAGCCTTTGGCAGCAAGCGGCTGACCGTCGCGGTCAAGCATTGGCGCCGACCTCACATCGGCCAGACCGCCAAGAGCATCCCCGTTATAGACAAGGCGCCCGGTGAACCAGTCGCCCTTGTCGCTCGCCATGACGAAATTCTCGCCCGCGGCATCGAGATGCAGCGATGACAACCCGCCGAATTTTCGGAATGGGGAGGTCAGCACCAACCCGCTGCGGAATTGAAACGAACCGAAGCGGACGTGCGAGGGATCGCGCAGGTCGAAGGAGACCAGCGCCCGCGCATTGACCTCGACCGGAACGATCGTCCCAGCGGGTCGCGCCCGTGCACCGCTCTGAAATAGAGATAGAGGAAGGATCTGCGCGGCAGCGAGGCTACCAACTGCAGTTCCCAGAAACGCGCGGCGGCTTGTGCAGCGCGTCATGATCCGCTCAGTGCAGCTTGCGGCGACGATCTGCCGGGGGGGTGCCGTGGGTTTCGCTAAACAATTCCGCAAGCTTCTCGGTAATTGCACCGCCGAGTTCTTCAGCATCCACGATCGTGACTGCCCGCCTGTAGTACCGCGTAACGTCATGGCCGATGCCGATAGCGATCAATTCCACTGGTGAACGCGTCTCAATCTCCTCAATGATCCAGCGCAAATGCCGCTCCAGATAGTTTCCGGAGTTCACCGAGAGCGTCGAATCATCAACCGGCGCGCCGTCCGAGATCATCATCAGAATCTTGCGCTGTTCGGACCGTGCGAGCAGGCGCTTATGCGCCCAATCGAGCGCCTCGCCGTCTATGTTCTCCTTGAGAAGTCCTTCGCGCATCATCAGCCCGAGATTCTTGCGCGCGCGACGCCATGGCGCGTCTGCCGACTTGTAGATGATGTGGCGGAGATCATTCAGGCGGCCAGGATTTGCTGGCTTGCCTGCCGCAAGCCACGCTTCGCGTGACTGTCCGCCCTTCCAGGCTCGTGTGGTGAAGCCAAGAATCTCGACCTTGACGCCACAACGCTCCAGCGTCCGCGCTAGAATATCAGCGCAGGTTGCGGCAACGGTGATCGGGCGACCACGCATCGAGCCCGAATTGTCGAGTAGCAGCGTCACCACCGTGTCGCGGAATGTCGCCTCCTTCTCGTGCATGAAGGAGAGCGGGTGGAACGGATCAGTCACGACTCGTGACAGCCGCGCCGGGTCGAGCATACCTTCCTCAAGGTCAAACTCCCACGCCCGATTCTGCTGCGCCATCAGGCGGCGCTGCAGGCGATTGGCGAGGCGTGCAACCACGTGCTGCAAATGCGCAAGCTGCTTGTCGAGATAACCGCGCAGCCGCGACAATTCTTCGGCGTCGCACAGCTCATCGGCTGAAATGACCTCGTCGAATTTCGGTGCGAAGGCGTGATATTCCGGACCTTTTGGCTCGTTATGGCCGCGCGTATTCGGGCGCGTGGCGTCGCCGGGCGTCTCTTCCTCGCCCATATCGCCTTCGTCGTAATTCTCACTGGAGGCGAGTTGCGATGCGTCGATGGCGCTGTCAGAGGAGACATCTTCGCTTGGCGACTGTGACTGGTCGGCGGACATGTCGTCCGTCTCGTCCTTGTCAGCCTCGGCTTCCTGACCGGATTCGCCCTTGTCGCCACCCTTCTTGTCCTCGTCCTGGTTCTCGTCTTCGTCCGGCTCGGCGATCCGCTCATCACTAAGTTCGAGCGCAGTCAGCACGTCCTGGATCGATTCACCGAACTTCACCTGATCCTCGGTGAGACTCTGCAGCTGATCGAGCCGGTGACCGACCTTTTCCTCCAGGGTCGGCCGCCACAGATCGACGATCCGGCGCGCAGCCGCCGGCGGCGCCTGCCCTGTCAGGCGTTCGCGCACCAGCATCGCCAGCGCATCCGCCAGCGGCGCGTCGGCGCGGTCGGTGATCTCGTCATACTTGCCGCGATGGAAATGATCATCGAGCATCGCGTTGAGGTTCTTTGCCACACCCGCCATGCGCCGCGAGCCGATCGCTTCGACGCGCGCCTGCTCCATCGCCTCGAACACTGCGCGCGCCTGCTGGTTGCTCGGCGCGAGCTTGCGGTGAAGTTTTGGGTCATGACAAGCCAGCCGCAACGCAATCGAATCCGCGTGTCCCCGCACGATCGCCGCATCCTTGCGGGTCAGCTTGCGTGATGGCTCTGGCAGCCGCACCCTGCCGGGTGCGATGCCGGGGCGCTCCGCGGAAAACGTGATGTCAAGCTCGTCGTTCTGGGCGATCGCCTTCAGGCACGACGCCACCGCTCGCTTGAACGGCTCCGTCGGCGATTCCTTTGAGGGCGGCCTGAACTTGACATTCGATGCGCTACCCATGCCTGTCGGCTCAGCTCAATGCGACGTTGACGGCGCTTTCGGGCAGATCGACGTTGAAGCAACGCTGATAGAATTCAGCCACCAGAGGACGCTCCAATTCGTCGCACTTGTTAAGGAAGGTCACGCGGAACGCAAAGCCGAGATCGCCAAAGATTTCGGCGTTTTCTGCCCAGGTGATGACCGTACGCGGGCTCATCACGGTGGAAAGATCACCATTGGCGAAAGCATTGCGTGTCAGATCTGCAAGCCTCACCATCTTGTTGACGATGTCACGGCCGGCGTCATTGCGATAGTGCTTCGCCTTGGCGAGCACAATCTCCACTTCCTCATCATGCGGCAAGTAGTTCAATGTGGTGACGATCGACCAGCGATCCATCTGGCCCTGGTTGATCTGCTGGGTGCCATGATAGAGGCCCGAGGTGTCGCCGAGCCCGATCGTATTGGCGGTCGCGAACAGGCGGAATGCTGGATGCGGCTTGATGACCTTGTTCTGGTCGAGCAGCGTCAGACGACCGGAGACTTCCAGCACGCGCTGGATCACGAACATCACGTCCGGACGACCGGCATCATATTCGTCGAACACCAGCGCGATGTTGTTCTGCAGCGCCCACGGCAAAATGCCATCACGGAATTCAGTGACCTGCTTGCCGTCCCTGATGACAATCGAATCCTTGCCGACGAGGTCGATGCGGCTGATGTGGCTGTCGAGATTGACACGCACGCAGGGCCAGTTCAGCCGCGATGCGACCTGTTCGATATGCGTGGATTTGCCGGTGCCATGGAAGCCGGTGACCATGACGCGACGGTTCTTGGCGAAGCCTGCGAGAATAGCGAGCGTGGTCGCGCGGTCAAAGCGATAATCAGGATCGACGTCCGGCACATGGGGATCAACCTCCGAATAGGCGGGGACCTCGAGATCGCTGTCGATGCCAAAAACCTGGCGCACGGACACCTTCATATCCGGCAGTCGCGTGTTTTCCTGCGATTGCAAAGTGGCGGCAGTCATCATTCCTCCGTGGTCTCGGATGCTCCCGAAACCAGACGTGCATTGTTCGCGCGGGTGGGATGCGGGGTGAACCTAGCAGAGACGCACAAGCGGCAGAAGTCTTCAGGCTGCTAAAAGTTCTGTCGTAACATCAAAAACATAGTCCATTTATCGGAATTGTTGAAGGGCCCCCGATACCGCATCTTTGCCGGGCGGCCCCCGCAGATTTGCAACCCGCCATTGGTTTTGTCCTGTGTATTCCCACCTATAGCTCATCCAATCGGTCCCTGACCCCACAATCGGAATTGCGCGTGAGCCAGTATCTTGACCTTGCCATCAACTTCGTGGCGTCTCACGGTGCGGCGGCTTATGCCGTGATCTTCCTGTGCGCTTTTCTCGAGGCTGTTCCCCTTGCGGGTGCGATCGTGCCGGGCTCGACCGTGATCCTGGCCTTGAGCGCAATGGTTCCGAGCGGCAATCTGAAGTTCGGGCCCGTTCTGATCGCCGCCATTGCCGGGGCGGCGCTGGGCGACGGCCTCGCTTACTGGCTTGGCTACACGCAGAAACGCCGCGTGCTGTCGTTATGGCCGATGTCGAAATATCCGGCCTTGGTCGCCGAGAGCGAACGCTTCTTCCTGCGCTACGGCACGCTCGCGGTGTTCTTTGCCCGCTTCGTGCCGCCGATCCGGGCCTTCGTGCCGATCACTGCCGGCGCGCTCGGCATGCTTCCGGTGAAATTCATCGCCATCGATGCCCTCGCCGTTTTGGCCTGGGCGCCTGCGATGATCCTGCCGGGCGTCCTCGCGGGATCGGCTGCCGAGCAATGGGGTGCGAAAGCCGAGCATTATGCGCTGCCGCTGGTCTTCGGCCTGATTTTGGCCGGCACAATTGTCTGGAGCTTGCGAACCTGGTGGCGTGCGCGACGGCTGGCGCAAAGCACCTCGCCCTTCAAATGAGAGGGATTGCCAATAAGAAAATACTGCAACGAGGCGCGTGAAGTCGCCGCCCTTTATTCAGCGCGCACCACCGTCTTCAGATAATTATAGGCCTTGATGATCTCGATCAGGCGATCCTCAGTCGAACGGTCGCCGCCATTGGCGTCGGGATGATGCTGCTTCACCAGAAGCTTGTACTTCGCCTTCACCGTCTCCAGCGTCGCGTCGGTGCCAAGCCCCATCACCTGTAGCGCCTTGCGCTCGGCATTGAAGACCTTCCGCGTCTCGGTCTTGGCTTCCGCCTTCGCGCCCGGCCCTGGCCGCCAGCGGCCGCGTCCGTTCATTTCCTGGAACATCGCGAACGGATCAAGCGCGCCCTCGAACTCGTCCTCCACGCCGGGCTTGCCCTTGCCTTTGGGGCCGGTGTTCGCGCCCATCTTCCAGGTCGGGCGATGGCCGGTCTGTGCATCCTTCTGGTAACGCGCGACAGCTTCATCGCTCATCCCGGAAAAGAAGTTATAGGACTGATTGTACTCACGGACGTGGTTGAGGCAGAAGTGCCAATATTCGCGCTCCTTGCCACGGCCCTTCGGCGCGCGATGCGGGGCAGGACTTTTGCAATCCGGCCATTCGCACATCATCGCCTCTTCCTTGACGCGAACTTTTCCCTTCGCGACAGGCTTGATGCGGATCTTGTCAAAATACTTCGAATCGAAGGTCATCAGTTCGGACAACGTGACTCAAGGGGTTGGAAAAATCGCGACCATCGCGAGCCGCGGATTATACATCGCGGCGACCGCCGATCGCAAATCATAAGGACCGCACGACAAGCGCATTGACGGCGGGCAATAACGGGCGATATTGCGCATACCATGACCGCCCGAGACACGATCGCCAAAAAACTGACCGACGCTCTCCATCCGGAAAGCCTCAGCGTTGTCGATGAATCCCATCTGCATGAAGGACACGCAGGGCACCGGCCCGGCGGAGAAACCCATTTCAGAGTTCATATTGTGTCTCGCGCCTTCGAAGGGAAGAGCCGCGTTGAGCGCCACCGGATGATAAATACGATCCTGGCCGACGATCTTGCAGGCCGCGTTCACGCACTGACGCTGAAGGCATTGACGCCCGGCGAATAACTGCGCATTCCGCCGCATAGGTCTAGAAAAAGCTGAACGCCCTGCCCGCACGGCGCGGCATCTGCTCTTCCGTTGCCGGCGACAGCGGGAAGATACGCAGCGCGGTGATGCGGTTGCGCTCGCGGCGAAGCACCCGGAAACGGAAGCCGTGGAAGGTAAATATCTGACCACGGTCGGGGATCGAGCGGGCCTCGTGGATGACGAGGCCCGCGATAGTGGTCGCCTCTTCGTCCGGCAACTTCCAGTCCATCGCGCGGTTCAGGTCGCGGATCGGGACCGTGCCATCCACAATCACCGAGCCGTCGGCTTGCACACGTACGCCCGCAACAACGACATCGTGCTCGTCGGAGATGTCCCCGACGATTTCTTCCAGAATATCTTCCAGCGTAACAAGGCCTTCAACTTCGCCATACTCATCGACCACCAGCGCGAAATGCGTCTTGCGGCGGCGGAAAGCCTTGAGTTGCTCCGACAGTGGGCGCAATTCCGGCACAAACCACGGCGGCAGCGCAATCGCGCTGACATCGATCTTGGAAGTGTCCCCCTCCATAACCCGGATCGCACGCAACAAATCCTTGGCATGCAATACGCCAATGATGTTCTCCGGCTTGTCACGCCACAGCGGAATCCGGGTGTATTCAGTAGCGAGCACCTCACGCACCAGTTCCTCCGCAGGTAGATCGGCATTGATCATCACCATCTCGGTGCGATGGACCATGACGTCGGAGACATCGAGATCCTTGAGATCGAGAAGGCCGCCGAGCATATCGCGGTCCTGCTTCTCCACCCCTCCCTCGCGATGCATGAGATCAACCGCGCCGCGCAACCGCTCGGTCGGCGACAACAGGTTTTGATGTGCCCCGATCGGAATATGCAGGAGCCTCATCAGCAGCCGCACCACCACGTCGATCACGGTGAGCAGTGGGCTCAGGACCAGAAGAACCCACTGCATCGGCCGCGCGACCAACAGCGACACCCGGTCGGGCGCGTTGATCGCCACCGTCTTCGGCAGCACTTCGGCAAAAATAATGACCAGCGCCGACATCACGCCGGTTGCATACAGCACGCCGACCTCGCCGAACCATGTCGTGAACACAACGGTGGCCAGCACCGATGCAGCGATGTTGGCAAGGTTGTTACCGACCAGCAGCGCACCAATCATGCGCTCGCGATTTTCCAACAGCCGCGTGACAATGCCGGCCTGACTGCTGCCTTGCGTCTTCAGCCGCATCATGCTTGCGCGGGAGGATCCGGTCAGCGCGGTTTCACTCGCCGAGAAGAATGCGGAGACCAGCAGACAGGCAACGACAATGGAGAACGTGATCCAGCCCATGCTTGGCAATCAGTTGGGTTTCTGCGACAGTTTCTCACCGAGGAAATCGCGCACCGACGCCGGATCGACATCGTTGACGATGACGGCATGGCCGATCTTTTCCAAAAGAATAAATGTCAGCTTGCCGCGTTTGACCTTCTTGTCCTGAAACATCAGCGACAACAGTGCGTCCGCATCGCCGACGCCTTCCTGGGTAAAGCCCGCGATATCCTGAAGCCGCGTCGGCAGACCGACGGCAGCCAGGTGCGCCTGCACGCGCGCCACGTCGTTCTGCGGAATCATCCCGCGCCGCGCCGAGAATTCCGTGGCGAGCGTCATGCCGATCGCAACACCCTCGCCGTGGAACAGCCGGTCGGAGAATCCGGTTGCGGCTTCCAGCGCGTGGCCGAAGGTATGACCGAGATTCAGCAACGCGCGCTCGCCAGTCTCGCGCTCGTCGCGCGCGACGATCCCTGCCTTGGCGCGGCAGCTTGCCGCCACCGCGTGTTCGCGCGCCGCGTTGCCCGAGAAAATTCCGTCGTGATTTTTTTCCAGCCATTCGAAGAAGCCGGGGTCGCCGAGCAGCCCGTATTTTGCGACTTCCGCATAGCCCGCGCGAAGCTGGCGCGGCGAAAGCGTGTCGAGCACGGCGGTATCAGCCAGCACGAGAATCGGCTGGTGAAATGCGCCTATCAGGTTCTTGCCTTTCGGCGAATTGATTCCGGTCTTGCCGCCGACAGAGGAATCGACCTGCGCGAGCAACGAGGTTGGCGCTTGCACGAAATCGACGCCGCGGCGCACGATGGATGCGGCGAAGCCTGCGAGGTCGCCGACCACGCCGCCGCCAAGCGCCACCACGATATCGTTCCGCTCAATCTTGGCCGCGATCAATCCTTCGCTGACATCTTCGAGCACGCCATAGCTTTTCGCCCCCTCGCCGTCCTCGACGATGATCGGCTCCGCAGTCTCGACGCTTGCAGTCCTGAGTGCATCCATCGCCGGTTGCAACCAGTGCTGCGCCACCGTGCGATCGGTGACGATGGCCGCGCGCGCACCAGGCCGGAGCGCCTTGATCCGCTCACCGAGCGAGGGCAGCAGGCCGCGCCCGATGGCGATGGCATAGGAACGCGCGCCAAGACCGACCTCAAGTGTCGTCGTATCGTCAGAACGGGACCTGGTTTCAGCGGCGGCAGGCATCTTGATCCTATTTAAGTTTTGCTTGCGAAAGCGACAGACGTTCCGCACAAATATTCATGGAGTGCGTCGATGCATTCATCGACGATTTTGTCGTGCGGCACGTCGCGCGACACGATGGAGATATCGGCGAGGCCATAGAACGGCTCACGTGCAGAAATCAGGCGCTCGATGGTTGCAGCCGGGTCTTCGGTCTGCAACAGCGGGCGGTCGGAGCGCCGCTTGACCCTGCGCAAGATGGTCACTCCATCCGCTTTCAGCCAGATCGACACCGCTTTGTCGCGAATCCGCGTGCGTGTGTCCTCGCGCAGAAAAGCACCCCCGCCGGTCGCAAGCACCTGTGCACCACCATCGAGCAGCGCTGCAATCACCTTGGCCTCGCCTTCGCGAAAATACGATTCGCCGTGATTTGCGAAAATCTCGGTGATTGTCATACCACCGTGCCGGATTTCGATCTCGTGATCGGCATCGACGAACGGCAGCCGCAGACGCGCGGCCAACCGCCGCCCGATAGTAGATTTTCCCGACCCCATCATGCCAACCAAGACGATCGTCCGCGCCCCAAGCACTGACGCGATGTCGGCGATCTGGTTCTGGGCAATATCTTGCCGGGCAAGGATTTCGGGCATTTCTGCAGGCTCGTCAGGGCTCATATACTGGCATCTTACCGACTTCGGCGGTCTTGCCATAGGGACATTATGGAAGGCTTGCTGAAACGGCCCGAACATGGTGGATGTCGTTAATGCTCCGAGCCCGCGGGGGCAGCCGGAGATCGGGACGGCAGAAGACCGATGCCAGAGAACCAATGCCCAGTCTGTTTCGCTTCCTGAGCGTGATCGCAATCATCGGCGGCCTGATTTACGGCGCCGTTTACGCGCTGGCGAATTTCGTCAAGCCGACGCCCCGCGAGATGACGATCAACATCTCTCCGGACAAGTTCCAGAAGAAATAGCGGTGGGAGGCGAGATGGCGGCATCCTCCGACGCAAGAACGATCGATCTGTTCCTCGACATGCTGGCCGCCGAACAGGGCGCAGGCGATAATACCCTTAACGCCTACCGCAGCGACCTTGAGGATCTGTCGGCTTTCCTCGCTAACATCAAACAGGATTTTTCGCGTGCCGACACACAGGCACTGCGCGACTATCTCGCCGATCTCGACCATCGCGGTTTCAAATCCTCGAGCGTCGCACGGCGGCTGTCATCGATGAGGCATCTATTCCGCTTCCTGCTCAACGAGCGCAAGCGCGGCGACGATCCCGCTGCGATCCTCTCCGGCCCCAAGCGTGGCCGCCCCCTGCCAAAGGTTTTGTCCATCGCCGATGTCGACCGGTTGCTTGCGAAAGCGCGCGAATTCGCGGACCATAGTCAGTCACCGCTGCAGAAGCTGCGCGCGATGCGGCTGTGGTGTCTGCTCGAGGTGCTGTACGCAACCGGCCTGCGCGTCTCGGAGCTTGTGGCACTGCCTCTGTCCGCGGCGCGGCGCGATGCGCGAATGATCGTGGTTCGCGGCAAGGGCGACAAGGAACGCCTTGTTCCGCTCAACCAAAGTTCACGCGACGCGATGGCCGCCTATCTCGCCGCTGCCAAGGAAGAAAAGGGTGAGAAGGCGAAATCCGAACCCTCTTCAAAATGGCTGTTTCCATCCTCTGGAGAAAGCGGGCACCTGACGCGGCAGCATTTTGCCCGCGATCTGAAGGAGCTTGCGGTCAGGGCGGGAATTTCTCCCCGCCTCATCAGTCCGCATGTGTTGCGTCATGCCTTCGCGAGCCACCTGCTGCACAATGGTGCCGATCTGCGTATCGTGCAGACGCTGCTTGGTCATACCGACATCTCGACGACGCAGATCTATACCCATGTGGTGGAGGAGCGATTGAAGAGTCTGGTGCGCGATCTGCACCCTCTCGCTGAAAAATAATATTTCAAACATATCAGACGTTTATCTTTCGTTCCACCGCGCTTGACTTGGGCAGGCCCTAAGTCCAGTTTCCGCCCGCCGCATAATCTCTCCATTCCGTCCTGTATTTGTTTTCATGGCCGATCCGATCCGCAGCTATCTCGATTTTGAAAAATCCGTCGCCGAACTTGACTCCAAGATCGACGGCCTGCGCACGCTCGCAGCCAATGGCAGCGACATCAGCGAAGAAATCTCGCGGATTGAGGACAAGGCCAGGATCGCACTGCACGATCTCTACGCCAATCTGACACCGTGGCAGAAGACACAGGTGGCGCGGCATCCGCAGCGGCCGCACTGCGTCGATTATATCGCAGGCCTTATCACCGAATTCACTCCGCTCGCCGGCGACCGCAAATTCGGCGACGACGACGCCATGATCGGCGGCTTCGGACGTTTTCGCGGCGAAAGCGTTTGCATCCTCGGACAGGAAAAGGGCTCCACCACCGAGAGTCGCCTCAAGCATAATTTCGGCATGGCGCGCCCCGAGGGGTACCGCAAGGCGGTCCGGCTGATGGAGATGGCCGACCGCTTCGGCATTCCAGTGCTAACGCTCGTCGACACCGCCGGCGCCTATCCCGGCATCGGCGCTGAGGAGCGTGGACAGGCCGAAGCCATTGCGCGCTCGACGGAAGCGTGCCTCAACCTCACAGTGCCGAACGTTGCCGTTATTCTTGGCGAAGGCGGCTCAGGCGGCGCCATCGCCATCGCCACCGCCAACCGTGTGCTAATGCTGGAACATGCGGTCTATAGCGTAATCTCGCCGGAAGGTGCGGCCTCGATCCTGTGGCGCGATGCCACCAAGGCGCAGGAAGCCGCCACCAACCTGAAGATCACGGCGCAGGATCTCGCGCGATTCGGCATCATCGACACCATCTTGAATGAGCCGCCAGGCGGTGCCCACCGCGACCCTGCCGACATGATCGCCCGCACCGGCGATGCCATCGCACAATCGCTCCGCGACCTTGGCTCACTCGATCCGGTGGCGATCCGAACCCAGCGGCGGCAAAAGTTTCTTGATATCGGACGCCGTCTCGGTTGAGGGCCGTCTCGCCGCAATCGTGGCTTTTTCGTGGAATTTGACGTAACTTTACTTTCACTATGACGCGGGTTCCTCACACCCCTTCTGCTTGCGGGTGAAGGTTCTTTAAGGATAATAGTCAGAAATATCCGCTCGTTCAGGTTCCCGCACGTCGCGATATTCGCGTCGTGGAATCCGAAGCGCAGGGTGCATCTTGCTCAACCGTTCCCTCATCCGCGCATTGATGGTTTCCGCTGCCTTGGCGACCGGCACTTTGCTGGCCGGCTGCAACGGTGACAACCTTGCGCAGAGCGCCAAGGCCACCAAACCGATCCCTCCCAAGCTCCTGGCCGAGATGGAAGCCAAGAACATGGACAAGGGCTCGCCCATGCTGGTGCGCCTGTTCAAGCAGGAATCCGAACTCGAAATCTGGAAGCAGGATCGCAGCGGACGCTTCACGCTCTTGAAGACCTATGCAATCTGCCGCTGGTCCGGAGATCTCGGCCCGAAGATCCGCGAAGGCGACCGTCAGACACCGGAAGGCTTCTATTCCATCACGCCCGGACAAATGAACCCGGCCTCGGCCTACTATCTCTCGTTCAACATGGGCTATCCGAACGCCTATGACCGCGCCTGGGGCCGTACGGGCTCGCAGCTCATGGTTCATGGCGACTGTTCGTCGCGCGGCTGCTACGCGATGACGGACGAACAGATCTCGGAAATCTATTCATTGGGCCGCGAATCCTTTTTCGGCGGGCAGACCGCATTCCAGGTGCAGGCCTATCCTTTCCGGATGACGCCGCAGAACATGGCGAAGTATCGCGACAATCCGAACATGCCGTTCTGGCGCATGCTGAAGGAAGGCAACGACATCTTCGAAGTCACCAAGACCGAGCCGAAGGTCGACGTCTGCGACAAGAAATACGTCTTCGATGCCGAACCTCTGCCGGGCGGCAAGCCGCTGACCTTCAACCCTACCGGCAAGTGCCCGGCCTACCAGCTCAACCCGGAAGTCGCCCAGGCGCTTCAGGACAAGGAGCGCGCCGACCGCAGCAAGCTCGCTGAACTGATCTCGCATGGCGCGCGGCTCGCGAAGTCACGCGCGGGCATCGACGGCGGCATGCATCCGGTGTTCGCCACCAAGCTGCCGGACTCGCAATCGATCGCGATGAGCGACGTCAACGACTACACCATTTCAGCCACGAGCCCTGCGCCGGGGACGATCCCTTCTTACGTCAATCCGCCGCGCGCGCCGGAAGGTGCGGTGATGGAAACAGCCGCGACGAGTTCTTCGTCGGAGACGACGAGCCAGGCCGGTGGTCCAAACGTTTTCTCGACTCTCGCCAGCAAGGTCGGCTGGAAGCGGGAGCAACCTGCCGAAACGCAGGTTGCGCCTGCGCCGAAGCAGGCTCCAACGCCGAAGGCGAAAGCCATCGCAAAAAACGTGGCAGCACCAAGGGTGCCGGAAGTCAGGATGCCTGAACCCCGGATCATTCCGCTCAACCGCACGGCGCAGGCCGGATCTGACGCCAAATCATCTGAAGCGAAGCCTTCCGCCCCGGTGCCACCTGCTCTAGTCGCACCCTCGCCACAGCAGACGATCGCGGGGGCGCAGCCTACCGCGCCCGCCAGCTCTTTCGACAGCCGCTGGTCGAGCTTCCGATAAAAGCAGCATTCCCACACTCCAGGATCCGGACTTCAGGCTTTGGGCTTTGCAGAGCCTGATGGTTGCGGATCATCCTCTTTCCTTGATCAGCACAATCGCATCCCGGAAATTGCGATGCTCGGCTGTCTGAAGCCATTCGAAGACGACCATCTCGGTCGTTACAATCTCCGCACCATGGCGTTCCATGCGCCGGATTGCCGTTTCCTTGTCTTCCGGGCTGCGTGAACCAAGAGCATCGCGCACGACGTAAGCTTTTCGGGAGGCGTTCAGCAGGCCAAGCACCGTTTGCTGAACGCAAACATGTGCCTCACATCCGGCAACGACGACATCCACATCAGCGGGAACGCGGTCGAGAAAGCCGTTTTCTCTGCACGCGTCGAAGAACTGCTTGTGAACCAACGAGCCGTTCTCAACGGCCAATTCCTTAACGGTCGAACCAAGGCCTTTGGCATTCTGCTCAGTGAACATGAAGGGGATGCCGACGAGTTCCGCCATTCCGATCAGCCTGTTTGCATTCCGGATTGCGACCGCCCCTGCATCGATCGCGGGCATCAGGCGCGACTGGAAATCAACGACGAGCAAAAGAGAACGCTTGGGGTCAATCGTGAGCATCATTCTAGCCTTTGGAGAGGTGAGCGATCCGATCCTTGACGTACGCTTCCATCCGGTCAGCGGCGGATGCACCGAACATGCGGATGCGTCCAGTGTGAAGCAGCAAAAGCAACCCGGTGGCGTGGGCAAAGCAATCGACCATGAGAAGATTGGCCTTCTGCTGCGAGGCGCCGAGTTCGAGCGCCGCATCTGCGATGGGGCGCAGCGCGACTTCAAGCGCAGTATTCAAGGTCTCGTCGCGTGCGCGCCCGAGACCGGCGGGCTTCATACCGCCTCGGAACAGGTAAAAGCCAAGATCCAGATCTCGTGGATTCGCAGTATAGAATCTGAAGAAACCCATCGCCGCAGCTCTCAGCCTCTGCGTGGCCGTTCTTGTCTGCGCAACTGCCTCGTGGACCGCAGCGCCGAGCGACGCGAGAGAGGCCTTCAGCACCTCCGCATAAATCGCCTCCTTGGACTCGAAGTAAAAGTAGAGCGCCGCGGGCGTGTAGCCGGCTCTGACCGCGATTGCTCTGAGGCTTGCGCCCTCGAGACCCTCCTCGGCGAAAACCTGCTTCGCCGCATCGAGAATGAGTTCGCGCTTGTGCTCAGTGACCGCCTCACGCCGGCTCTGCCGCTTTTCCACTACGCGGGTCCTTCGAATCCAGCTTGACAGTGATTCTAACAACGTTAGATTTTTTAACACTGTTTACTAAACCAGACAAGTGGGAGAGGCGCCATGTTGATGTCGGCGGACGACTACCGGGAATCCCTTCGCGCCTACAAGCCTCGGGTCTTCATCAACGGACAGGCCGTGGAGAGCGTGGCCGATGAGCCACTGCTCGCGCCCGGCATCGCGAGCGTCGGCGTCACCTACGATTTCGCGCTCCGCGAGGAGCACGCGCCGATCATGACGGCGCGGCAGGCGACCTCGGGAAAGATCGTCAACCGGATGCTCCACATCAACGAGGCGTCGCAGGATCTGCTGTACAAGCTCGAGGCCGTACGTCTGGTTTGCAAAACGTCCGGCTGCGCCCAGCGCTATCTCGCGCACGACGCCTTCAACGGTCTCTATCAGTCGACGGCCCTGGCGGACACGCGCCACGGCACCGATTATAGCCAGCGCTTCCTCGCCTACCTTCACGAAGCCCAAGAGAAAGACCTCACACTTGGCATCGCGATGACCGACGCCAAGGGCGACCGGTCGAAACGGCCGGGCCAACAGGTCAACCCGGATGTCTATGTGCACATCAAGGAACGGCGCAAGGACGGCATCGTCATCCGCGGCACCAAGGCGATCGTCACCGGCGCACCCTATATGCACGAATTTCTCGTCATGCCGTGCCGGACGCATACTCCGGAGGACAGGGATTGTGCGGTGTGCTGCGCCGTTCCCTGCGACGCGCCCGGCGTGACCATCATCGCACGCCCGGCAGGCCGTCCCGGCGAGGCTTCCGCCAAATTCTCCGCCAAATATGGCCAGTCGGTCGGCGTCGTAATCTTCGACGACGTCTTCGTGCCGCATGACCGTGTCTTCCTCGCGGGCGAGACTGAGGAAGGCGGAGTCCTCACAACATCTTATGCCACGCACCACCGGCATTCCTGTATCGGCGCCCGCGCAGGCTTCGGTGATCTCCTGATCGGCGCCGGAGCACTGATGATCGAAGCCAACGGACTCGACATTGAGCGCCACGCCCACATCCGCGAGGCGATGGTCGAACTCATAACCATCACGGAGGGCTTCTACGCCTGTGGCGTTGCATCGTCCGTTTACTGCACCAAGGACCCTGCAGGATCGGTAATGCCGGATGCGGTGTTCTCCAACATCGGCAAGCTGCTGCTCGCCACCAAGATCTACGATATGCATCGGGTCGCCCATTATGTTTCGGGCGGCTTGATCGTCGCACTGCCGGGTCCCGATGAAGACCACAACCCTGAAACGAAGGCTTCGCTCGCCGCCGTCATGGGCGGCCGGCCCGATATTCCTGCCGAACAGCGAGCCGAGGTTGCGCGCTTTATCGAGGATCTGACAGTTTCACATGAAGCGGGCTGGTACTCGGTGATCTCGCTGCACGGCGGCGGCTCGCCGGAAGCGATGAAGCGCGAGATCTGGCGCAATTATCCGGTGATGGAGAAGGTCGAACTGGTGGAACGCCTTCTTGACCGCGGCGCCCTCGACGGAGGCGGCCGCGTCTCCAAACAACCCGGCCGCTGCTGCACCAGGGGCTGTGAGGTTCCCGAATCGCCTCAGCCGGCCAAGGCGACCACCCTTGAGAATACAGCCGGGTAATTCGCGAACCAGTCACATGCTGATGGACGCCGAGGATGCCACTATCATTGCTTCTGGATAGAGACGTTCATGCCGCTCAGATCAAAGTCAAACTGAAGCCCAAGTTGCTTGCCTTCCAGAGTCAAAATGACGCCTTTTGCGTTGCGCATTTGAATAACCCGCACGCCTCGAACCAGCGCCACACCCGCACCGAGTGCCGTGTAGACGCCTTCAATGTCAGTCGGCTGCTGCATGTTGCGAACGGTGCCGACGAAATCCGTCGAGGAGCCGCCGAACGTCAACCCCGCGCTGATGCCTCCGACATGGAACGGATAGATCTGCTTGCGAAATTCCAGAATTCCGCTGCCTGTCTGCGCTCCAACGAACCACCCCGCCTTGAAGAACTTGAAGCGAACCGTTCCTGTCTCCGCGTAGCTGGGCGACGAGATTGCCGCAAACAGTACGGCCAACATCGCGATCCACAGGGCGGATCGAGGCCAAACCTGTTCGCGGACTCGGGCACCGATCCATCCCCGAGCGGGCGTCTGGTCGTCATTCAGCATCATGTCCCTCACCCAAATCGATAAAACCACAAGTGGTCGTGCTCAGGATAGGCTGAGAGCCAGAGCTTTGGAAAGCCCCTCGCGAAACTATCAAAGGCTGATACGCGACAGGGGCTAATCCAGATCGTCGTGCCAGGTATACCGATCACAACTCCGCGACATCCAGGCACTGTGCTTTGATGATTGACTCGTCACCCTCAAACTCTTCGGAAGAGATCCCGTGATCTTCAGAACTGCTCATAATACTACACCCAACTTACCCTGCCATCTTCATGGCCGGCACCATCAGACGCCGCAATAACCCAAACAATCTTTCTAGGGTGCGGCGATACTCTGCTTGGCATTGATGTCAAATACTCGTGGATGGCAACGCGGCCTGATGTTGCTGGAGACGAAAGAAAGCGGCGTAGCGGCCGTCCTTCCGGAGAAGATCTTCATGAACGCCGGATTCGACGATCGTGCCATCTTCCACCACTAAAATCTGGTCAGCATGCATAATCGTATGAAGGCGATGTGCGATGACGATCGTCGTGCGGTTCCTGCATAAATGCGCGATCGCCTCCTGCACGAACTTTTCCGATTCCGAGTCGAGTGCTGCCGTTGCTTCATCGAGCAGAATGATCGGCGCATCCTTGATCAAGGCTCGGGCAATCGCAACTCGCTGGCGCTGACCTCCGGACAATTGGGTGCCATGTTCCCCAACCTGAGTGTCATAGCCCCGAGGAAAACTCATGATGAAATCATGCGCGCATGCGGCGCGCGCCGCAGCAATGATCTCCTCCTCCGTCGCGTGACGTTTGCCAAACGCTATATTCTCACGAATGGAGCCTCGGAAAAGATAGACATCCTGCCCGACATAAGCTGTCTGCTGACGTAACGAGATACGCGAACAATCCGAGATCGGCTGACCGTCGACTACCACTGCCCCATCGCCCACCTCGTAAAATCTCAGGAGCAACGACAGGATCGTTGACTTCCCACCACCGGAAGGACCGACCAGCGCCGTCACCTTACCGGGACGCGCAACGAAATTCATCGATTTGAGCACAAGTTGCTCAGGGCGATAGGCAAACGACACGTCGCGGAACTCGACCTTTGCATGGGTGAGTTTCAATGCCGGCTTGTCGCTGTCATCCGGCTCGGAAGCCGGACTATCGACAATTTCAAGCAGCATCCGCGCTCCGATCAGCATGGTGTTCAGATCAATATTGACACGCGCCAGACGCTTCGCTGGCTCATAGGCAAGCAGGAACGCCGTGATAAACGATATGAACTGCCCGGGGGCTGCATTGGTCCCGATAACGCGATAGCCGCCATACATCAAAGCACCGGCGATCGCGATACCGCCCAGCATTTCCATCAAAGGGCCAGAGCGGTTGGAAACGACCGCCATCTTGTTGGCATGAGCTTCGACCTGGGCAACGCTTTTGTTAACTCTCGCTTCCATCGTTGCTTCAAGCGTAAAGGCCTTGACCGTGCGTATGCCCTGTATGGATTCTTGCACCGCCTCCATGATGGTGGACATACTGAGAAACTGGCCCGCAGCGAGATTTTTCACCCTGCGCACAATCTTGCGAACAAACACAAACATCGGCGGCGCCACGACAAGGCTGAGCATCGACAGAACTGGGTCCTGCGATACCATCACCACAACAAGGCCAATCAGGGTCAGAAAATCCTTGCCGATGGTCGTAATAATCAGCGAGAGCACCTGAGTGATCGAGGCCGCGCCTGCGGACAGGCGATTCAAATAGTCAGATGAATGCGATTGCGAATAAAATCCGATGCTTTCCTGCATCAATTTCGCAAACATTCTGCGCTGGTTGTTGGCGAGAATGGCGTTGCTGATCCGCGACAACATCACCGCTTGCAAATAGGTGGCGATACCCTTGGCAGTAAAAAGCGCGATGACTATCACCGACAAGATCATGATGCCGTTGATGTTGCGATAGACGTAAGCCTGATTGATGACCTTGCCAAACAGATAGGCAGATCCAGCGCTGGCGCCGGCTCCGATAGCCATCAGGAAGAGCACGAGCAGATAACGCCGCCAGTAAACCGCACCCTGTTCCGCAACCAGCCGCTTGACAAGCTGAAACGCGCCATAGGGGTCGTCGGTGATTTTTCGAGGGATCGGAGGCATACATTTCCCGGGGGCGGCAAACAGTCTGCGCCTGATTGCCCACTATGCCGCCCCTTTTCAAGTCGAAAACCAGGCCATTGGGGCTTGGGAACGGATTTCCCTGAAATAGCAGCAACGCAACCCAGGGACGCCGATCTGTTCCTTTCTAAGGCGGCACCCTATGATGGCGGTGCCCCTGAAGCGAAGCCCTCGCAAAAACCGGAACATGATGCTTTTTTCTCATTCGCACTTTCAGCACCGGCCCAATCCCGAGCCTTTCGTTCTGGCACTTTCATCGGACATCGAGCTCAGTGAGATTCGCGTCAGGCCATTTCTTGCGGCACTTCTTGCCCGCGGCGTGATCGCCGGCTTCCAGCTGGCTGACCGCAAAATGCACTCGATGGGATGGCACAAGGATTTCTCCTTTACCCACATCTGGTGCCATCGCAACGTATCAACGGCGCAGTATCGATTTTTGCGAAAAAACCAGAATGTCCCGATTGTCTACGATCTCGACGACCTGATGACGGCCACGCCGGATTTCGTCAAAGCGAGGCCGCGCAACGTCGCGCGCATCCGCTGGTGTCTCCAGCACGCACAGACGATTACGACATCGACAGACGTGATGAGATCGCATCTGCTTCGGGAATCGCCCGCGTCAAATATCATCACTCTGAAAAACGGCCACGCCGGCTCCTGTTCGCCCTTGTCGCGACCGGTTCAGAAAAAAATCATCTGGATCTCCGGTGACCACCCATTTGTTTTGCGCAATAACCCTGAATTCGTCAGTCAGCTCGCGAACATCGTCAACAAACACTCCTATAAGATGATCTTCATTGGCCGCTTCGATCCGGATATCAGACAGCAGTTCGAGCAAGCGCGCTATCTGCAACGGATTGACGTCAATTCCTATCGGGAGATACTCCGCACGTTCGCAGGCGGCATTGGGTTTGCTCCTCTGCCCTCCGGATTGTCAGCTCTCAACCAGCAGTTTTTCGACGCGAAGTCCGACATCAAACTTCTTGATTTCCTGTCCAGCGGACTGGTGCCTGTCTGCACGAGCACACCTCCCTATGCCAGGTCGGAGCTTTTCGTACCGGAGCTTGCCGCGGCGGATGCTGGCGGCCTGCTCACCAAGCTGGATCTCTGCATGTCTGATCATGCCGGCTGGATCGAGCGGATCAACAACGGATTTGGTCGCAGCAGCCTTCTCGACCAAAGGCGATTCATCAACCTGTCGGCAGGTCTCGATCCTATCTTCAAGACCGCCTGATAAACGCCCTTGTCGACACCCGGAATACAAGTCCCAACCGCCCGGCACGTAAATCCGCGCAGCTATCCGCCCGACAGAAATTCGGCGCGGATATCCTCAATATCCTCATCGGCGACGCCGCTGTGGAATGGCAGACACAGGACTTGAGATTTGATGGTCTCGGCATACGGCGCATTTCTCGCCGAGTGGATCTGATAATTTCGATAGGGCTCGAAATCGGTACAAATTGGATGGAAGTACTTCCGCGCAAAAATTTCTCTTTTCTTCAGTCCGAGATAAATGTCATCGCGCGAGCGGCCAAAAAGATGCGGGTCGATGCAGACCCGGAAATATTGCTCCGACTGGGAAATCCCCTGTTGCACGGGTTGCAGATGAACCCCTCGCAGGGGGGCGAGAAACTCGCGATACTTCTCGCGAAGCTGTGCCCGCAGTCTCTTTTCGTCTTCGACCAGTGGCAAGTTCAATAACCCAATAGCGGCCTGAAGCTCGTTGAGCTTTCCATTGATCCCTATCGAGATGACCTCCTCTTCATTTTTTATGCCGAAATTCCGGAGGTAGTAGATAGCCTGCCTGTCAATTGAACGATTCGTCGTAATCAGCCCGCCTTCCGCCGTGTTGAACAGTTTCGTCGCATGAAAGGAGAACACGGAGGCGTCACCGAACAAGCCAACCGACTTTCCCCCTACCGTTGCACCGAAGGCGTGCGCAGCATCGTAGACGAGGCGAAGCCCGTGCTCATTCGCTAAGTCTTGCAGAGCATCGAGATCGCAGATTGTACCGTAAACATGCACCCCGAGGATTGCGGATGTCTTGCTCGTAATGGCCTTGCGCACCGACTCCGGATCGATCGTCAGAGTGTCGGGCGAGACATCGGCGAACACAGGGGTCAGGCCGTTCCAGCAGATCGCGTGCGCCGTCGCAGCAAACGTCAGCGGAGTGGTTATGACCTCGCTGCCGCTCGGAAGATCGAACAGTTTCAGGGCGGCCAGTAGGGCGATCGTGCCATTGTTAAACAGCATCGCCGTTGGAACACCCAGATAATCGGTGAGCTGCTGTTCCAGCCGTTGATGCAGCGGGCCACCATTCGTCAGCATCTTTGTTGCCCATATTTCCTGAAGAAGGCCATGCATCTTCTCGAGATCAGGCAGCAGGGGCTGGGTCACATAGAGGGGTCTTGGCATCACTCGTCCCGTCAATCTTCAATCGTTTTCAAAACCATCGCCAAAGCCCGCATCCGCCACACGCAACAGCATCGGAATTCTAGCCGACCTGATAGGCGTCACGCGCAATAAACCGGTCATAATCGGCAATAAGCTGATCGTAATCCGATGCTTCACAAAACAATACACCGGCTCTGGAGCGCTGGTTCGGTAAAAGTTCATGACCAACCGCGCCCAGTGGGAAAAAAGCGCGAACAGCGGAAGCGCCTGTCATCCTCAACCCTGCGAATATCTCATATTTGTCTGCAGACGTTACCGTATGGCGAAGCACGTATCGCCTCGCCTTGATCCGGGCCGTCTCATGGGCATTCAGGAAATAAGACGCATATTTGGCTGCGTAGCGGAAGCCCGTGCTATATTCAATCAAGAGCGAATACAGATCGCCCGGACACCGGCGCGCGATCTCGATGATGTAGGGATCGCCACCGTCGGCAAGAATGAACTGCGTATGAAGTAGTCCGTCACGGAGCGACAAGGCTCCACACAACCTCTCAAGACCTTCGCTCAATTTCGCTCTGCACGCGGCCGGAACATCATCCACGACATAACTGGTATCCACCGCATATGGATTGGCCGACGACCCTTCCAGGACGTAGAAACTCTCCACCAGCTTTTGGTTTTCGATGAAAGCGCTGCAACTGTACAGACCGCCTGAAGCAAACGTCTCGACCAGCGCGGTCGCGCTGGGGCTCGCCTCGACCGCCGCGCGGCGGGCTTCCTTCAGGGCATCGACATCCATTCCGTCGAAAATGGTGACGCCGCGTCCGCTGAAGGAATCCACCGGCTTGCAGATGAACCGGCCGGCAGCCGGAAAACAATTATCATCGACAACACGCGGCGCAGGCAAATCCAGTTCCGAACAGAGCCGGCGAAACGCGGCCTTGTCGCCGAGGATGGCATTGTTCTCAAATGAGTCGAGAGGATAGCTATCGAGACCCAGTTTTGCGCAGGTCTCGATGGAAATGTCGGTGCAGCCCGGAACAACACTTTCTATTCCGTGTCTCGCAAGATGGGGGCGCACTTCATCAGGCTTGCTGTAATCCTGGTCGATCCAGCGGCTTCCAGCTTTTCGTGCAAGAACGTCATGGGGGCGATTTCCCATCACAAAGACATCATGGCCGGCATCCACCAGATATTCGTAGATGGGAATCGCGGAAAAGGCCGCATCCAGCAAAAGAACTTTCATCTCGACCAGTCATTCCTGCTTGTCTGCGGCGGCTAGCTGCCAGCCAGTTCAACGACAGCACCGGATTCAATGGATTGCGTGATCGCCTGGACCACAAGCATGTTTTGATAGCCATCTCGCGCCGACACCAGCGGGCGCACGCCGGAACGCACCACTTCCGTGAAATGCTGGAGCTGCAATTCCAACGGATCAGCCGGGGTGAACGCAATTTTTTCAAACTCAAAGCTATTCCACCACGATCTGTCCGTGCCCGTGGCATAGTATCTTGCCTTCATGGTCGGGAAGTCGAGCGACCCATTGGTGCCCGCGAAGTGATAGCAATTCCCTGACGTGTCATGCGGGTATGCAGGATTTTCGCCGCTGGTCATCTCCCAGCTTCTGTTGCTTGCCGCGGTGTCGGAAAGCAGAAAATTCCCGATGGCGCCGCTCACGAACTCGAACGTAATGCCGACGGTATCCTCAACCTCGAATCCCCGCGCCTTGTGGCTCGCAACAGCCATGACCTTTTTGATCTCACCGCAGAAATGGCGCATCAGTCCGATCTCATGAATGAGGTTTATAAGAATGGGTCCGCCGCCCTTTCTGGTTCGCCATTCGCCGTCCTTGAAATACTGCTCCGGCTTGTAGAATAGCGCGGCGCCCTGAACAGCGACGAGCCTTCCGAAGCGCGGCGAATTCATGAAAGAACTGGCGGCATCGAGGAGCGGGCTATAGGTCCGGTGATGACCCACCAACACCGGAACCTTGGCGGCATCAGCAAGATCCGCCAGCTTCCTGGCGTCGTCGATCTCATCGGTAACAGGCTTCTCGACCAGGACCGGGATCCCTTTCCTGATGCAACTCAGCACCTGGCGGTAATGCCAGACGTTCGGAGAGCTGATGATGGCGGCATCGATCGCTTCCGCCTGCAGCGCCTGATCCACGTCGGTATAGAACTTCGTGCCCAGTTCGGCGGCAAACGCCCGGTTCTCATCAACTGGAGGCGCCACAATCGCGGCAAGCACGCAGTCCTGGCGCGCCCTGACAAGCCGCGCGTGCTGCTTTCCGATCAATCCCGGCCCGGAAATCATGAATCGAAGGGGAGCATCCATTATTCAGTGATCTTTCAGATGAGAGACCGCGTGGGTCATTGAGCCGGATTCATTGTAGGTCAAAGCTAATCGATCAGCCGCCCACCGGCTTATAGAATAGATTTGCATCATCGGAAAATCCGAGATAATGGCCTGTTTTCGGATCCAGCGACGAGGCGGCACGTGACCTACGATTGGGCGAACAGGTTCAAGACCGGGACCCGCCGCAAGCTTGACAAGGTACGGGAAGAGGCTGAATTCCACGCCTTCTCGGTGCGTCAGCTGGTAGCCCAGCGCGCCCGCTTGTACGAAGCCTTCAAAATCGCCGGCGCGCTTGCGCGCTTCGACAACGAGCCGGCCGCTCCCGGCAGCGCTCCGCAACATCTTGATCCGGCTTCCAAGCCATCTCGGCTTGCAAAGGTCATGAATTGCGTCGAACAATCAACCTCCCAGTTCATGCAGGACATTTATGGCCTCCTGCTCAGCCGCGGCAAGAAAGACGGATTCTTCGTGGAATTCGGCGCCTGCGATGGCCTGCTGATCAGTAACACCCTCCTGATGGAGAGAGAATTTGGCTGGCGCGGAATTCTGTCAGAACCCGCGCCACAATGGCAGGCAGCGCTGAAGACAAATCGCAAATGCATCATCGATCCGCGATGTGTCTGGTCGGCGAGCGGAGAAACCATCGAATTCGCCGAGTTTTCCGACGACGAATATCACACCCAATCAACCGCGGTCGCTGCCGCCTCCGGCTAGTCTCCCGTATCAAGCAAGTACAACGTCGAAACTGTTTCCCTCTTTGATCTGCTGCAGACACATAACGCTCCGAACGAGATCGACTTCATCTCGATCGATACCGAGGGAAGCGAATACGAAATCCTGAAAACGTTCCCCTTCGACAAGTATCGCTTCAACTTCATGTGCGTGGAGCATCTGCACCTGAGAGACAGGCAAGACCCCCTCCAAAAGCTGATGCAGGACGCAGGATACCGGCGCATTCTTGAATCGGTCTCGGGCCACGACAGCTTCTATGTCCCTGCCTCGCGAACCGATATTCCTTAAGCTGCAACCGACTCCGCAACTTCCACGATTGGCCCCGGAGGTATCAAAACCTCCTGCATCCTATTGATAGTGGCCCGGGCGACAGATCAGGCCAGCCGCTTTTCCTGTTTGGTTCCCGACGGAAATATCTCGAATTCCCGGAGCGCGAGCTTCTTCAGCTGCTCGACGTAATCATCGTACGAATAGAGCTTCTCGTACTCCTTCCGGAACTGGCCATTCAACTCGGCATAGGCTGCGCGATCCCCCGCGAGCTTGCGAATGCGATCGCAAATGCCCGCCACCATGGCGTCGCCGCTCGAAAAAATATTGTAGTAGTCCTTAAAATGAGGCGAGGGAAAAAACTCCTCATTGAAGACGGCAAAGCCAATGCCGCCCTGGTGAATCGGCTGCGCCAGATAGCCATCAAAGCCTTCCCCGAAAGTGATCGAGAACAGGCACCGCGTCGCGTATTCCATGAACTTGTCGAAGGTGATGTCGCGGATCTCGACCAGCTTGTAGTCGGGAAGCTCGCGGCGAATTTTTTGCAGGCACGCCTCCTTGTACGGCGCATCATCGAGCGAATAGATGATCAGCTTTTCCTTGTCGTCGAAGCCGGACGGCGTGTATGCGCTGAGATCAGTGAACGCCGGCAACAGCAGCGTGGGCAGATCGTATTTGTCCGCCATCTCCTGGGTGAAATAGGCGTGATGCGCGACCGACTGGCTGATCTTGCTGGAAAGCCCGCGCAAAGTCTCAAAGCGGTTTTTTTCCGGCATCAACTGGATGTTCTGGTTCAGCAGATTGACGTACAGCTTCTCACGCCCGGCCAGATAATCCAGTTCCTCACGCGTGAGATTCTCGACAAAGGACACCGCCGCATATTCAGGAATATGCAGATAGACCTCCTCGGCGGCCTTGCACAACAGAAGCTGCTCGATCCGATAGACGTTCTCGGAATTCCTGAAATTCAGGTTGCAGAAATATGTCAGCCGGTAGGGGTTCGGTCGCGTCATCACCAGCACGTCATAGCCGTGATAGGCCTTGAGCTTGCGCATCTGGTTGGCGATCGAGAAGATCGAGAAGATTCCGCCGCTCATGGTGCGATGTTCGGGGACGAACAGCACCATGATTTTCCTGGAATCGTAGAGATCGACCGGAAAGGTTCGGTCCTGCACCAGTTCGAACACCTCGGATTCGTCGAGAACTCCTCTGTTCTGAACCAGTCCCTGATAATACCTGCCAAGGATTTTGGTCCGGATCTCCCGCCGCCGGTCTTTCGTCCGCCCCCGGAATGCGGCAACGTTCGCATGAAGTTTCATCAAGCGCAGCAGGAGCATCTATCGATATCCTCGAGGTGGTCGGGGCACAGGCCGCAGGAAGGAGGAAGAAGGAAGAAGGAAGAAGGAAGGAGGTTCAAATTTTGCGGACACCGCAACCGCAGCCACGAATCCCGGCCACAGTCCTAGATTGCGGTATCATCACGATACAACCTTGTAAACCATCGGAATTTCCATCACATTCGGGATGAATCTTCCGGTTTTTGCAGATATTTATCGCGGACACCGAATGCTCTGCGACAAGCCCGTTCCTCCAATCCTGTTCCGCTGATGCCAGCCATTCCCATGTTCAATCCCGCCGACACCGCACCCATTCTCGTCACCGGCGGCGCCGGATTCATTGGCGCGAATTTCATTCGCACATGGCTTGCCCATGAAGCCTCCCCGGTCGTCAATCTCGACAAGCTCACCTATGCGGGCAATTTGGACAACTTCAAGGACATCAGCGAGCCGCGGCTTCATTTCATTCATGGCGACATCGGCGATATCCCGCTGGTGGAAAATGTGCTTGCGCGCTTTCGCCCGCGCGCCGTCATCAACTTCGCGGCGGAGACGCATGTCGACCGCTCGATCCACGGTCCTGCCGACTTCATCGACACCAATGTGGCGGGAACCTTTCGCCTTCTGGAATGCATCCGCGATTACTGGCAGGCGCTGAGCGCATCCAAACAGGGCGCCTTTCGCCTCCTGCACATTTCAACCGACGAGGTTTACGGCACTCTGTCTCTTGAGGATCCCGCCTTCACCGAAACCAACCCGTTCCGCCCGAACAGCCCTTACGCGGCGTCAAAGGCAGCGTCCGACCATCTGGTGCGGGCCTGGCACCATACCTATCGGCTGCCCACCCTCATCACCAACTGCTCGAACAATTACGGCCCTTATCAATTCCCCGAAAAGCTCATCCCGCTGATGATCCAGAACGCGCTCGCGGGCGAGCCGCTGCCGGTTTACGGCGACGGCCGTCAGATCAGGGACTGGCTGCATGTCGAGGATCATTGCGAGGCGATCAGGCGCGTTCTCGAGAGCGGCCGCGTCGGCGAGACCTACAACATCGGCGGCAACAGCGAAAAATTCAACATCGATGTCGTTCACGCCATCTGCGATACGCTGGATGCGGAACATGCCCGCCCTGACGGCAAGTCCTATCGTACGCAAATCTCGTTCGTGACGGACAGGCCGGGCCATGATCGCCGCTACGCCATCAATGCAACGCGCATCCTGAACGAGCTCGGCTGGCAGCCCAAAGAGACATTCGAGAGCGGTTTGCGCAAAACAGTTCGCTGGTATCTGGCCAATCGCGACTGGACGGCACGCGTGGTCTCCGGCGCGTATCGCGACTGGATCGAGAAGAATTATTCGGCGCGATGACCGGTCCACGCATTCTTTTGCTGGGCGTGACCGGCCAGGTGGGACAGGCCTTGCATCCGCACCTCGCTGCGCTCGGCGATGTCGCGGCGCATGGCCGGACCACGTGCGATCTTGGCGATCCCGCACAATTGCGCGACGTGATCCGGAACAGCCGCCCGAACCTGATCGTCAACGCGGCCGCCTATACGGCGGTCGATCGGGCGGAGACCGACGCCGACCTCTGCCGCCGCGTCAATGCCGAGGCGCCTCAGGTCCTCGCGGAGGAAGCCCGGCGCGCCGGCGCGTGGCTGATCCACTACTCGACCGATTACGTCTTCGACGGGAAGAAGGCTTCCGCCTATCTCGAGGATGACACCCCTGCACCATTGAATGTGTATGGCCGCACCAAGCTTGCCGGTGACCTTGCGATTGCGGCTTGTGCGCAAGATTACACCATCTTGCGGGTAAGCTGGGTTTACAGCCCGAGCGGCCGCAATTTCGCGAACACCATACTGAACCTTGCGTCAACACGGCACGAGCTGAAAATCGTTGCAGATCAGTTTGGCGCCCCGACGCCAGCCGACCTGATCGCAACCACCACCAGTGCACTTGTTGAACGCCATATTATGCGGGGCGACAGCGGATCAACGGAGCTTGCGCGCGGGGTCTTCAACCTGGCGCCGTCCGGGCGAACCTCCTGGCATCAATATGCCGTCGAGCTTGTGCGTGAAGCCAAGCGACAGGGGCGCGCTTTGACCCTCCCGGAAGACAAGATCATCCCGATCACGACCGCCGAATACCCGACGCCTGCCGAACGGCCGAAAAATTCATCACTCGACACTGCAAAAATTCGTCATCTGCTCGGAGCCGATCTTCCGCCCTGGCAGGTTTTTCTCCATGATTTCGTCGCCCGGGCGCCCCGGGCCTAGCGGATGGGTTTGAAATGAGTTTGGAACGGAAAAGAAAGGGCATCGTTCTTGCCGGCGGTTCGGGTACGCGCCTGCATCCCGCGACGATTGCCGTCAGCAAACAGCTTCTGCCCGTCTTTGACAAACCGATGATCTATCATCCGCTGACAACGCTGATGCTGGCGGGGATTCGCGACATCCTCATTATCTCAACTCCGCAGGATACGCCCCGCTTCACGCAGCTTCTCGGCGACGGCTCCAAATGGGGCATCCGGCTCGAATATGCCGTCCAGCAGAAGCCCGATGGCCTGGCACAAGCGCTGACCATCGCCGCGCCTTTCATTGGCGGCGACGACATCGCGCTCGTGCTCGGCGATAATATCTTCTACGGGCACGGGCTGCCGGACCTTCTGAAGACGGCTTCGGTCCGCAAGACCGGCGCAACCGTGTTCGCCTATCGGGTGGAGGACCCCGAGCGATACGGCGTTGTCGCCTTCGACGATAACAGGCGCGCTCTGTCGATCGAGGAAAAGCCGGCAAGCCCGAAATCCCGCTTCGCCGTCACCGGCCTGTATTTTTACGATAACAACGCCATCGGCTACGCCGATGCGCTGAAGCCCTCGCGGCGCGGCGAGCTCGAGATCACCGATGTCAACAGCCGCTACCTCGCCAATGGCGATCTCGGCGTCGAATTGCTCGGCCGCGGCTTCGCCTGGTTCGATACCGGCACTCATGAATCGCTGCTGGAGGCGAGCCAGTTCGTCGCGACGCTGGAGCATCGCCAGGGCATGAAGATCGCCTGTCCAGAAGAAATCGCCTTCAATCAGGAATGGATCACCGCCAGCGACCTCGATGCCTTGGCAACAGCGCTCGGCAAGACCGCTTACGGCCGCTACCTGAAATCGCTCCTGAACGACGGGGCCTTGTCATGACCGAAGCCGCGACCGGGATCGACGGAATCACCGTGATCGAACCGCAGGTTTTTCACGATGCGCGCGGCTATTTTTTCGAGAGTTTCAGTTCCCGACGCTTTGATGGCCTGGTCGGCAAGAACATCTCGTTCGTCCAGGACAATCAATCCCTTTCAAAGAAAGGTGTCGTGCGCGGCCTGCATTACCAGATCGCCCCGAAGGCTCAGGGCAAGTTGGTTCGGGTGCTCGCAGGGGAAATCTTCGATGTCGTCGTCGATATCCGGCGCGACTCGCCCCGGTTCGGACAATGGACCGGAATTATTCTCAGCGCGGACAACAAAAAACAGCTCTGGATTCCGGAAGGATTTGCCCACGGCTTCCAGGTTCTCTCGGACATCGCCGAAGTCTTTTACAAGACGACGGACTACTGGTCCGCCGAACATGAGCGCGCGATCCGCTGGAATGATCCAGCCATCGGCATCGACTGGCCGCTGAAAACAAATCCGGTCGTATCCGGCAAAGACAACGATGCGCCGCTCTTGAGCGCGGCAACCCTCGCCTAGACAGCATTTGCCGCGCACATCACCGGACCGGATGCTTCAGTCGTTGAAGTGGCGTCCTTCCTTCACCTCCGTGACATAACCCGCGCGGATCGTGAAGTCGCCAAAATGCTCGCCCTCCTTGCGTTCCCGCGCGAAGTGGCCGAGCACCTTGTCGAGCGCTCCCAGAATGACCGGCTCGCCGACATTCTCCAGATACATCTTGTTCAGGCGTTGGCCATGGAAGCCGCCACCGAGATAGAGATTATATTTACCCGGCGCGCGGCCGGTCAGCGCGATTTCGGCAACATAGGGCCGGGAGCAGCCGTTCGGGCAGCCGGTCATGCGAATCGTGATCGGCTCATCCTTGAGGCCGTGTGCACCAAGCAGCACTTCGATCCTGGTGATCAGATCGGGCAGGTAGCGCTCGCTCTCCGCCATCGCGAGGCCACAAGTCGGCAGCGCCACGCATGCCATCGAATTCAGCCGCAGGCCGCTGCGGGTCTCGAACTCGTCGAGCCCGTACTCTTTCATCACCGCCTCGATCGCAGACCTATCCTCCGGCGCAATATCGGCAATGGTCAGATTCTGGTTCGGCGTGAGGCGGAAATGCCCCTTGTGGATGCGGGCAATCTCGCGCAGGCCATCCATCAGCGGGCGCCCCGGCTGGTTGATGACGCGGCCGTTCTGGATAAACAGCGTACAGTACAGGCGGCCATCCTCAGCCTTGATCCAGCCCAGCGGATCGCCGTTGGAGGTGAAGGTGTAGGGCTTTGCCGGCGCGAAAGCCGCGCCGAGCCGGCGCTCGATCTCCGCCTTGATCCAGTCGAGGCCCTTGTCGTCGATGGTGTATTTGAAGCGCGCATGCAACCGATCGACCCGATCGCCATAATCACGCTGCACCGACATCACCGCGTCAATGGTCGGAAACAGCTTTGCTGTGTCGATATAACCGATGACGCTCGCAAGCCGCGGATAGGTCTTCGGTGCCTGGTCGGTGCGGCCAAGGCCGCCACCAATGGCGACATTGAAGCCTTTCAGCTTGCCGCGCTCAACGATGGCGATCAGGCCAAGATCCTGCGCATAGACGTCGATGTCGTTGCTCGGCGGGATCGCAAAACCGATCTTGAATTTGCGGGGCATGTAGGTGCGCCCATAGAACGGCTCCTCGCTGCCGTCCGGCACCTTCTTGATGGTGGCGGGATCGCGCTCCTCTTCGTACCAGATTTCACGATAGGCGCCGGTGTGGTGCAGCGCATGCTCGCTCGCCTGCTTGGCCAGCGCATAGACTTCGGCGTGCGCCTTCGAGACCAGCGGATTCACAGTGGCCATCACGCCGCGGGTGTCGTCACCACAGGCAGCTTTGGTATCGAGCAGCACCTCGCGCAGGCCCTGCAGTGCCGGGCGAAGATTGTGCTTGAGCACGCGATGCAACTGAAAGGTCTGCCGCGTGGTCAGGCGCAGCGTGTTGCCGCCATAGGCGCGGCCGAGTTCGTCGAGCTTGAGCCACTGGCTCGGGCTGCAGGCGCCGCCGGGCAGGCGCACGCGCGCCATGAAGGAAAAGGCGGGCTCAAGTTTCTGACGACGGCGCTCATCGCGGATGTCACGGTCATCCTGCTGGTAGATGCCGTGAAACTTCATCAGCTTGGTGTCGTCCGGCACCACCGACAGCGTGATCGGGTCCGCGAGACTCTTGACGATGGTACCGCGCAACTGGTCGCTGTTGGCCTTCAGCGTCTCGTCGGGGCCGAGCTTGTCGAGCGGCTGCGATACATCGCGGCTGCGATCAACTTCAACTTTCACATCCATCACGCACACCTTCAGTAAACGTCAAGCAGATAGCGGCGGTCGCGCTGCAACTCGGCCAGATACTCGTTCGCTGCCTCATGGCTCAATCCGCCGTGCGTCTCAACCACACTGGCGAGCGCCGCATGCACGTCGGGTGCCATATGAGTGGCATCGCCGCAGACATAAACCTTCGCCCCTTCCTCAAGCCAGGCATAAAGATCGCGACCCCGTTCACGCAGACGATCCTGCACATAGACCTTGTCCGCACCGTCGCGCGAGAATGCAACGTCCATGCGGCTGAGCACGCCGCTCTTGAGCAGCGCCTGCCATTCCACCTGATAGAGGAAGTCGCTGCGGAAATTACGTTCCCCGAAGAACAGCCAGGACCGGCTTGAAACTCCCTCGGCCTCGCGCTGTTGCATGAAGGCGCGATAGGGTGCGACACCGGTGCCAGCGCCGATCATGATGATCGGCGCGTCATTGGCGGGGAGATGAAAGTGCGCGCTCGGCTGGATATAGACCGGCAGCGTCGCATCGTCGTCCGTCAGCGCGGCGAGGTAGCCGGACGCGACGCCCGCGCGCTGCAGATCGTGCAGATTGTAGCGCACGGTGCTGACCGTGAGATGCACCTCGTCCGGCGCGGCGGCGAGGCTGGAAGCAATTGAGTAAAGCCGCGGCTGCAGCGGCCGCAGGCCGGCCAGCAGCGTCGCCGGCTCGACGCCGGACGCCGGGAAACGGTTCACGATGTCGAGGATATGGTGGTTATGCAGGAACGCGGTGCGCGCCGCGCCCTCCTCCGGGCTGCGCAGCCGTTCCAGCTCCGAAGAACCGGTGACCGACGCCCAGTGATCGAGGAAGCGCGGCGTCGCCGCCGTGATTTCAAAAGCGCCAGTCAGCGCCTCCTGCAATGGCAGGGTCTGCTGCTTCACCGTCACAGGCGCGGCGGCGTTCAGTTTGAGTTTGTCGATCAGGGTCGCGACCAGCGCGGGATCGTTGCGCGGCACGACACCGAGCGCGTCGCCCGGCTGATAGGTCAGACCCGAATCAGCCAGCGACAGTTCGATATGCCGCGTCTCCTTGCTGGAGCCGCGGCCGGTCAGCACGATGTTATCGATCACGCCGGCCGCGAACGGGTTCTTCTTGTCGACGGCCGCCGCTTGGACTGGAGCAGCGGCAGGTGACGCGGCCACAGGCGCTGCAGCGGAGGCCTGCGCAACCGGCGCGAGGGCGCGCAACACATCCGCGTGCCAGGCCGCAGCAGGCTCCTCGTAATCGACATCGCAATCGACGCGATCGGCGATGCGCTGCGCGCCGAGTTCCTGAAGGCGACGGTCGATGCGCTTGCCGGCCTCGCAATATTTCTCATAGGTGGAATCGCCGAGTGCCAGCACCGCGAAACGCAGTTGCGGCAGCTTCGGTGCCTTGCGGCTTTCCAGAAACTCGAAGAACGCGATGCCCGCCTGCGGCGGATCGCCTTCGCCATGGGTCGAGGTGATGACGGCCAGATCCTGCTCGTCTTTCAGGCCGCGCACCTTGTAGTCGGCCATGCTGGCGACGCTGGCATTGATACCACGCGTCTTGGCGTCCTGCGCCAAAGCCTTCGCGAGCGCTGTGCTGTTGCCGGTTTCGCTGGCGTAAAGAACGGTCAGTGTCCGACTAGGCGCGGCAGGCGCGGGCGTCGCGGCTGCTGGCGGCGCCTTTTCCACCACAGCCGTAGCGGAACCGGTTCTCAGGCGGAAGGAATCGCTGACCCCGGAGAAATACCCACTGATCCAGGTCGCCTGCTCCGGCGAAAGGCTCGTCGCCAGCGAACTGATCTGCTGCCACTGGTCTTCGGAAAGGGCCGGGCCGGGGATTACTTTTGTCATTGCAACCTTGCTCTCGATGCAGCGCGAATCCATCGGTTCGCGGAGGCGTCTTTCGCATCAAACCGCGGCCGCGGGACCACCCGCCTGCGCGCCATTCCGGCGAAGGACCGCACCGTTCTGCAACTTCATATGGGCTGATGCAAACGCGACGCGCGCCATCCACGTCATCGCAAAAGTTACAATTATGCCTGCGAGAGAAGGCTCTTTTGTGAGCGTATGAGCGAGGAAAATGTCCGTACTGCATCCCGGACCGAAGCGAGAATATCCTTCTGCCGGAGCCCGGCATTTACCCTTTTACGCCATCAAAAAAATATTTTGCGACTCTGCAAAACATATGACCGGCTCGCCGATTTCCGGAATTTTCATGGCCGATTCCCCCGCGCCAACGCTGGCCGCTTGCCTTCCTGGCATCTCGAGGATCGACCGTGGTGGGGAGCCCCCCGACACATCTCCGGAGAGCGGCACCGCACCCTTGTTTGCCCGGGCCGGTAACCATCCGGGCGGTTTCCGGCCATCTGGAGCCGAAAAAGACTGGAACGAACGAGGCTTGCCGATGTTAGTGAGCCGGACGTGCGGCTTCACAGAAAGCCCCGTTTTTGAGGGGTCATGGAATTTTCTGACCGTTACGCCGCATCCCTGACAGAAGATGGCCGTTACCGCCTGCTGGTCGAAGCAGTGACAGACTACGCCATCTGTATGCTCGACACCAACGGCATCGTCACAAGCTGGAACCCCGGCGCCGAGCGCTTCAAGGGGTATGCGGCGAGCGAAATCATTGGTCACCATTTCTCTCGCTTCTATTCCGAATCCGATCGCGCCGATGGTCTGCCCGAGCGGGCGTTGGAGACTGCGCGAAAAGAAGGCAAGTTCGAGAGCGAGGGCTGGCGCATCCGCAAGGATGGCACAAAATTCTGGGCCTACGTCATCATCGATCCGATCCGTGCTCCGGATGGTAGCGTGGCCGGGTACGCCAAGATCACACGTGATCTCACCGAGCGGCGCAACGCGCAGATCAGTCTCGATCAGCACCGCGAAGCGTTGCTGCAGTCGCAGAAAATGGAAGCGATCGGTCAACTCACTGGCGGCATCGCGCACGATTTCAACAACCTGCTGATGGCCGTCCTGGGCAGCCTGGAATTGATGCGCAAGCGACTGCCGGATGACCCCAAGCTTCAGGCCTTGCTCGAGAACGCAATGCTGGGCGCTCGCCGCGGCTCGACGCTGACGCAACGCATGCTTGCCTTTGCACGCCGACAAGACCTCGTGCAGACCGCAGTCGACATCCCCACCGTGATCCGCGGCATGACCGAGCTGCTGCAGCGATCGCTTGGCCCGTCCATCGATATCCAGACCCAATTTCCGCTGATTATCGCTCCAGCTCTGACAGATGCCAATCAACTCGAAATGGCGCTGCTCAATCTCGCTGTGAACGCGCGTGACGCCATGCTGGATGGCGGCCAGATCGTGATTGCCGCGCGCGAGGAAGGCGTGTCCGAACAAAACGGGTTGGCGCTCGTGCCAGGGCCGTACATCTGCCTCAGCGTCGAGGATGGAGGCATCGGCATGGACGCCGACACGCTGCGCCGCGCGGCCGAGCCGTTCTTCACCACCAAGGGGCCCGGCAAGGGTACCGGCCTCGGCCTGTCGATGGTGCATGGTCTTACCGAACAGTGTGGCGGCCGCTTCGTGCTCCAGAGCGCCGCCGGCAAGGGCACCACCGCGGAGCTGTGGCTGCCGGTCGCCAAACCGAGATTGCCGGTTACTCCGCCCGCCTTGCAGATTGTCCAACCTACTTCCGGTCAGCAATCGCTTGTCGTACTCGCGGTCGACGACGACATCTTGGTGCTGACCAACACCGTCGCGATGCTGGAGGACCTCGGCCATGTCGGGCTGGCCGCCTCATCGGCGAAGGAGGCACTCGACATTCTGCAGGCTCATGATGACATCGATCTCGTCATCACCGACCAGACGATGCCACACACGACGGGGCTGCAACTCATCACCGACATCAAAGCGCAGTGGCCCGATCTTCCCGTGATCCTGGCCACTGGTTATGCCGAACTCGAGCGCGGCGCCGACGACAATATAACGAAGCTGCAGAAGCCTTTCACCCAGGCCGAGCTTGGTCGTGGGGTTGAGGAAATGAACAATCGCTCGCCGCGTAAGAGAGCCGGACAGGTCTTACAGTTCCGGCAGGGTGTCGCGTCCTGATTCGCTGCCAAGAATTCCTGCTTGCCTTCGGGCGCGGGAATGTAACAATTGCAGCATGATGAAGGTCGCCATCAGTTCAAGATCCATAACGCTCGCCTCCTGCATCGCGCTTGTGACAGGCGTCGCCTTGCCCTCATCCGCGATGGCGCAGAAGACCGTACGGCCTCCGTTCATCTCGACGCTGTCAAACACCACGCCGCTCGCCTTCGGGATGGATGCCGAAAGCGCCGCGGCGGCACTCGGCTCACCACTGACCTATGTGAGCGGATCGCCGGGTAACGAGACCTTCGCCGCCATCCGCATGGTCAATGGCGATGGCTTCCTGTTTCGCAAGGATCCGCTTTATCTGCAATTTCGCCATGGCCGCCTCACCGGATGGAAGGGCGACTGGAGCCGCGGCTGGCTGAGCGGATCGCCGCTCTTCTAGAACCAGCGTTCGCCGACGAGGATGGTATCACCCGGCTTGAGTGTGGTCGCGAGTGGCACAGTCGCGGTAAGCGGCCCCGCGGGATAAGTCCGCGTCAACTTGACGTCCTGGCGCTGCGCGCGCGGCGTGAAGCCGCCCGCAATTGCTACAGCGCTTTCCGCCGTCATGCTCGGCACGTAAGGATACTGGCCGGGTGCCGTGACTTCGCCGAGAATAAAGAAAGGCCGATAAGCCTCTATCTCCACCGCTACATAAGGCTCGCGGATATACCCGTGCTTCAATCGCGCAGTGATCACGCTGGCAAGTTCAGCTGGCGATAATCCCTTCGCACGCACGCCGCCGATCAAGGGCATGGTGATCGAGCCGCCAGCATCGACCGCATAGGTATTGGTCAGTCCTTCCTGACCAAAGACGACGATGCGCAGCTTGTCGCCGGCATCCAACCGGTAAGGGCCTTCCTCCACCGCCGCGTAAGCGTTGGCGACACGCGCAGGCACTGCCGCGTTCGCCCGCATCACCACCGGCGCACAGCGCCCCGTCGTGCAGGCTGCAGTCTTGTAGATCAATGCGTCGAGATCGGCGCGTGGTGCAACGGCGGGAGGCGCAGAAGCGCGCATGCAGCCCGACATCGCGAGCGCAATCAGAGTAACGACAATTAATGACACGCGAGACGGGCGCACCAAACGCTCCGGGCTTGCCCTTTCTCAAGAAAGGGATTTGCTCCGGTGTGCAGCATTTATGGTTAACAAAGGGTAAGTGATGCGTAAAACGCGCTTTTCTCGACGGGAAGGCGTTTTTCATTCAGACATTGACGCCGGTGCCGATCTGGCAGGACACACCGGTGCCGCCGAGGCCGCAATAGCCGCCCGGGTTCTTGGCGAGGTATTGCTGATGATAGTCCTCGGCATAATAGAAATGCTCCAGCGGCGCGATCTCAGTGGAGACCGCGGAATAACCTTGGCTCGAAAGCGCCTTCTCGTAAGTCGCCTCCGAGGCCAATGCCGCCTTCATCTGCGCCTCGCCCGTCGTATAGATCGCGGAGCGATATTGAGTGCCGATATCGTTACCCTGGCGCATACCCTGCGTCGGGTCATGGCTTTCCCAGAACGTCTTCAGGAGCGCCTCGTAGGAGATCTTGGCGGGATCAAACACCACGAGCACCGCCTCGGTGTGACCTGTCATGCCGCTGCAGGCTTCCTCATAGGTGGGGTTGGGCGTGATCCCTCCAGCATAGCCAGCTGCTGTGACGTACACCGCATCGCCGAGCTGCCAGAACTTGCGCTCCGCACCCCAGAAGCAGCCAAGACCAAACACGGCACTCTCCATGCCCGCGGGATAAGGCCCTTTCAGCGCATGACCGTTGATAAAATGAGTGCGCGCGGTCGCGATTGGAGTGTGTCGTCCGGGCAGCGCCTCTGCGGCGGCAGGAACGGTGAGCGGCTTGCGGGCAAAGAACATGGCGATCTCCTGCGTTGTAACGAGGATATAGGTACTACGCAGGTGACCGCGAAAGGTTACGCCCGCTCAGTCTCGCCCGTAGCCGATCAGAGGCTTGGCCGGGCGGCACAACACCAGAAGCGCGATGCCGAGGACGCCCAGCACCACGCAGGCCGGCTGATGCAGCACAACCTTCACAACATGGTCCCACAGGAACATCGAGGTATCCTCGACCTTCGCCTGAAAAGCCCGCTGGCTGGCCTGATTGATATCGTTCCAGAAATCGCCGAGGCGGGTCAGACGCAGGGTCTGGTCGGCGATCGAGCGCGCGCCATCATAGACCATGAAGATGAAAGCCCCCGCCAGCAGCAGCAGGCCAATAAGGCGAAACAGACCGCGGATCATGAGCCCCCCTTGCCAGACGAGGCGGCAATACCGGGCAAAGCTGCAAAATTCAACCAAATCCGCCCGATTTCCCTCGAATCCGGGTCGTTCCGGGGCCGGGGAAGTCGTTGACGGTCGAAAGCGGCCCCCTTATAAGGATACGCAATTGGCGGCGGAGAAATCCGGCCGCCGCTGTTCTTTGAGGCGCGCTTCATACGTCCGGCACGTTGTCTGACAGGCGCTGACTTCCGGGACGCGGAACATCATCATTATCGCATCGGCCGTATGGCCGAGCACGACCAGCCCGGCCTCTTTAAAATGGAGCGCCGCCGAAGGACGCAAAGAGACCATGGCCAATACCACTTCCGCCAAGAAGGCGACCCGCAAGATTGCCCACCGCACCGCGATCAACAAATCCCGCCGCACCCAGATGCGCGGATCGGTTCGCTCGGTCGAGACTGCGATCGAGAAGGGCGACCGCGCTGCTGCCCTCGAAGCCATGAAGCAAGCCGAACCACAGCTTATGCGCGCCGCCCAGCGCAACATCATTCACAAGAACAATGCGAGCCGGAAGGTGTCACGCCTCGCCGCACAGATCGCCAAGCTCGCCAAGTAACCTATCGAGTAAATCATCCCTGCCCCGCAGGGCGCGTCGAGGGCCCGGCATCGCCGGGCCTTTTTGTTTTTCAGATCGCGCTGCACCGCGCGCGTGCAACCATCTTGTGCGGCAGCACGTCACATCTGCGCAACGATATCTGCAAAAAAACAATCGCTCGCACGCAGCCCATGCGCGCTGTGTCGCGCCATAGCGCAGTTTCGCGCTGTCAATAGCCGTGCCTTTCACGCGCATCGGCGCATTCAAAGTTACCCTGCCACAATGAACAGAAATTAGCGCGACTCGATAATCACTTATCGGCATAGCGCGACAGACCACTTTGAAAGCGCTGCACCTGCTCCGGCGAATCGTAAATGATTTATGAATTTATTTTGGCGTACTCAGGTTTTGTGACGACGCCTGGCATTCACGAATCTGTACGGAGATTCAAAAAGTTGGCGACACGCGTCACGCCCCTCACCAACACTGCGACGCCGGAGCGCAAATTTTTTCGCCACGCGCTAAAAATCATTCCATTGCGGGAAGTTTAGCCTCGTGTATTTCTTAGTTCGTCGCGGCGCTCTGCGGCTGATTGATCGAATGGCCTTTGGTGAGCAAGGCGTCATCGACTGAAAAGCTAAGGGCAAACGTGTAAATCAAAGTGCAGGTTAAGCGACGCTTCCTCAGCGATGATGGAGAAGGAAACTCACACGGTTTGTGAGAATGGCTTGCCATGTCGGAATTCGCCTTCCCCGTCTAGGGCACGGGAGAAAAGCCGGAACGCAGGGCAGCTTCCTTTATCGAAGCTAGGGAATGTAGAGGAACGGTACGGGCAGGCGGGTCACAGGGCGGCGAGGCCAAAGGCGTTAGGTCAGGCAGCCGCGATTAAAAAATTGGAATGACTTAAGCTCGCTGCGGTCGACGTGGCGAGAGGGGGGAGAACTATGCCTTTCGAGACGTCTTTCGACATTCTCGGCCTTCACTCCGCAACGGCAGCCGGCCCAGCTGAAAGGCCACCCATGCGCATCCTGCGCCATCGCGTGTTGCGACCTCCCAGTACGCATCCAAGTCCACGCTAAGCCTCCCGCTTTCGTCTCAGATTCAGTGGTCGCTACCGGCGCGTTTGCGCCGAACGGGAAGCTGTCTGTGGCGAGATGCGAAAGGAAGGATTTTGACCGCCAAACCAACCAGAAACTTCAAACCAGAAAAGCAAACGAAATGGCAATCGCAGAAGGCATCGAACAGGATCGTTGGACTCGCGTAAAGGGGCGGCTGCGCTCGACGGTGGGGGAGGACGTTTATTCAAGCTGGTTCGCGCGCATGGATCTTGAGCGGGTCGGTGGAGAAAGCGTGCATCTGTCGGTGCCGACACGCTTCCTTAAAAGCTGGATTCAGACCCATTATGCTGATCGTGTGCTGAGTTGCTGGCAGGCTGAACTGCCGGAGGTGAGCCGAGTAGATCTCACCGTGCGCACGCCGATCCGCGCCCCGGTCGTCACCAAGGAGGCCAGAGCCAGCGTCGAGGAACGGTTGAGCGAGCACGAGCATCGCCCGTCTGAACTGCGCGCGGTCGCAACCGTCCCGGTGTCCGCCAGCCACGAGGCGCTCGGCGGTTCGCCGCTCGATCCGCGCCTGACCTTCGCAACATTTGTTGGCGGCCGTTCTAACACGCTGGCGCTCGCCGCCGCCCGTCAGGTGGCTGAAGGCCGCCGCGGCGACAATGTGATGTTCAACCCGCTCTATATCCACGCGGGTGTCGGACTCGGCAAAACCCATCTGCTGCAGGCGGTGACCTGGGCGGGCAACTCAGCCGACCGCAAAGTGCTTTACCTGACAGCGGAAAAGTTCATGTACGGCTTCGTCGCAGCACTTAAAACGCAGACCGCTTTGGCCTTCAAGGAAGCGCTCCGCGGCATCGATGTACTGGTGATCGACGATCTCCAATTCCTGCAAGGTAAATCGACCCAAGCCGAATTCTGCCACACCCTCAACGCGCTGATCGACGCCGGTCGTCAGGTGGTCATTGCGGCGGACCGCCCGCCGTCCGATCTGGAAAGCCTCGACGATCGCGTCCGGTCGCGCCTTGCAGGTGGACTGGTGGTCGAGATGGGCGCGCTGGGTGAGGAATTGCGCCTTGAAATTCTCAAGTCGCGCGTCTCCGCAGCCCGCGTGCACCATGCGAGCTTCGATGTGCCGCTGCCGGTGCTGGATTATCTCGCGAAAGCCATCACCCATAACGGCCGCGATCTGGAAGGCGCGATCAACCGCCTGCTCGCCCACTCCAAGTTGAACTCGACGCCGGTAACACTGGAGATGGCGGAGCGCGAAGTCCGCGACCTGATCCGCCCGCAGGAGCCACGCCGGGTCAAGATTGAGGACATCCAGCGTGTCGTCGCGCGGCAGTACAATGTCAGCCGCTCGGACCTGTTGTCTTCGCGCCGCACCGCCAACGTAGTCCGCCCGCGTCAGGTCGCAATGTATCTCGCGAAGACGCTGACGCTGCGCTCGCTGCCGGAGATCGGACGTCGGTTCGGCGGCCGCGACCACACCACCGTGCTGCATGCGGTGCGCAAGATCGAGTCGCTGGTCTCCAAGGATGTGGCGCTGTCCGACGAGGTCGAACTCTTGAAGAGGCAGTTGCAGGAATAACGAGGAAAACAGGCCGTTAAACGACTTGTCCGCTCTTGCGCAACGCTGCCAATCACGGCACCTTATCCGCCCCGCGACGGGGGCCAGCAGGCTTGCTCGCCCCCGTCCGGTGTCATAGCCGGCGCCTTCGCGGCTGCCCGGTTTTCCAACGATCGATGGCAGGCGGAGTGTCATGAAAGTTACGGTCGAACGCGCGCAACTGTTGAAGTCTCTGGGGCACGTCCACCGCGTGGTCGAACGCCGCAACACCATTCCGATTCTCGGCAACGTCCTGATCCGAGCTGACAACGCGCAGCTAAGTCTGAAGGCGACCGACCTCGATCTCGAAGTCACCGAGACCTTGCCAGCGGAAACCGCAACTGGCGGCTCCACCACCGTGCCCGCGCACATGTTCTACGACATCGTGCGCAAGCTGCCCGACGGCTCGCAGATCGTTCTGGAGAGTGACGGCGAACGTGCAATCCTCGCAATCCGCGCTGGACGCTCACGCTTCACTCTGCAGACCCTCCCGGAAAGCGACTTTCCCGATCTCGCTGCAGGCGAGATGACCCATTCGTTCACACTATCGGCGGCTGACGTGAAGCGTCTGATCGATCGCACACAATTCGCGATCTCAACCGAGGAGACGCGCTATTATCTCAATGGCATCTACCTGCACTCTACAGGCAGCGCCAAGGAACAGGCGCTGCGCGCGGTCGCGACCGACGGTCATCGTCTGGCGCAATTCGACCTGCCGCTGCCCAAGAGCGCCGTCGGCATGCCGGGGGTCATCGTGCCGCGCAAGACGGTCGGCGAAGTGCAGCGCCTGATCGAAGACACCGAGGCCGAGATTTCGATCGAGCTGTCGCAGGGCAAGATCCGCTTCACGCTCGCCAATGTGGTGCTGACCTCGAAGCTGATCGACGGCACCTTCCCCGATTACGGCCGCGTCATCCCGCAAAACAACGAGAAGGAACTGATCGTCGACAAGCGCGACTTCGAGGCCGCCGTCGATCGCGTCTCCACCATCTCGAGCGAACGCGGCCGCGCAGTAAAGCTCGCGCTGTCAGCAGGGAAACTCGTGCTGTCGGTGGTGAACCCAGATTCCGGTAGCGCCACTGAGGAACTGGAGGTCGAATATGCCTCCGATCCGCTCGATATTGGCTTCAATTCGCGCTACCTGCTCGACATCGCTGCCCAGATTCAGGGCGACGCCGCGGTGCTCAAACTCGCAGATCCTGGCTCACCGACGCTGGTGCAGGACAAGACCACCCGCGACGCTCTCTATGTGTTGATGCCAATGCGGGTGTGAGGGCTTTGCGCCTTATTCGTTAGGCCCGTCCCTGTGTCGGGTATCTATGTCTTTGCCCATTCGATGTCGGGGACATATTCAGGACGGGGCTGGCCGTGACGCGCCCAGCCGCGACGAGCATTGGCTGTCCATGACCCCCTCCCGCATCCTGCGCCTCAGCCTCACGCAATTCCGCAGCTACCATGCGGCCAACGTCGCGCCGCGCGGTGATCTCGTGGTGCTAGTTGGGCCAAACGGCGCTGGGAAAACCAACTGTCTTGAGGCTATCTCGCTGCTGGCACCGGGACGGGGGTTGCGGCGCGCCCGCTTCGAGGACATCGCCAACCGCATGGGCGACGGCTCCTGGGCCGTGGCGGCGGAAGTCGAGGGCGCAGGCGGCCTCGCCACGCTCGGCACCGGCATCGACGCGCCGGCGGGCGACGGCGGCAGCGCCAAGCGTCGCATCCGCATCGACCGCGAGGCGGTCGCCTCCGCCAGCGCCTTCGGCGAGCATTTGCGTCTGGTGTGGCTCACGCCGTCGATGGATGGCCTGTTCGCCGGCTCCGCCTCGGAGCGACGACGCTTCTTCGACCGCTTCGTGCTCGCGATCGACCAAGACCATTCCTCTCGCGTATCGGCGCTGGAGCGCTCGCTGCGCTCGCGCAATCGCCTCTTGGAGGATCGCAATTTCGATGCCCACTGGTGTGAAGCGATCGAACGAGAAACCGCCGAACTTGCGGTTGCTGTCGCCGCTCAGCGCGGCCATACATTGCAGCGCCTCTCCGCGATGCTCGCAGCGCGGGGCGCGACCTCGGCATTTCCGTCCGCGCGCATCACACTCGACGGCTGGATGGAAACCGCGCTGATCAACGAACCAGCGACAGCGGTGGAAGACCACTACCGCGATATTCTGCGCAAGAGCCGCCTGCTCGACGCCGCCGCCGGACGTACGCTGAACGGACCACATCTCACCGACTTGCATGTGATCTACGCGCCGAAGAACATGCCCGCGAAGGAGGCCTCCACCGGCGAGCAGAAGGCGCTGCTGATCGGCCTGATCCTCGCGCACGCAAGCCTCGTCGCCGAGATGACCGGCATCGTGCCGCTGCTGCTGCTCGACGAAGTGGTCGCGCATCTCGATCCGCGCCGCCGCACCGCTTTATTCGACGAACTTGCGACACTCGGCGCACAGGTCTGGATGACCGGCGCAGACCCCGCCGCATTCGCGGAAGCAGGCGCGCGCGCGGACAGATTCGAGGTTGAGGATGGTGCGATCAAACCGGCCTTGTAGACCTGTTTTCAGACTCTCCGCGCCTGCCACAGCAGCCTTCCGAAGGCGCGCGAATCAGGCTTTTTTGGAGCTCTCGAAAAGCTCGCTGAGGACCTTGAAAGACAGTCAAAAATCTCTATTTTTTCAATAGTTTGGTTGCGCCTACTTTGCGCTAGGCGCAGCCTCAGTTTCGTGCCACAAATCAACGGTTCGCAGCCTCGTTTTTCAGGCGCGCATCCGATATCCTACAAAGGCTTCTCATGAGCGAACCTGCCCGCAAGTCGACCTCCGAGCCGGCTGCCGAATACGGCGCCGAATCGATCCGGGTCCTGAAGGGTCTCGACGCGGTCCGCAAACGTCCCGGCATGTATATCGGCGACACCGATGACGGCTCCGGCCTGCATCACATGGTGTACGAGGTCGTCGACAATGCCATCGATGAAGCGCTCGCGGGCCATGCCACGCGTGTCGAGGTGATTCTCAATCCAGACGGCTCGGTGACAGTGCGCGACGACGGTCGCGGCATTCCGACCGGCATCCATAAGGGCGAGGGCATTTCTGCAGCTGAGGTCATCATGACCCAGCTTCATGCTGGCGGGAAATTCGACCAGAACTCCTACAAGGTATCTGGCGGGCTTCACGGCGTCGGCGTCTCGGTCGTCAACGCACTATCGAGCAAACTTGAATTGCGCGTCTGGCGTAACGGGAAGGAGCACTACATCGAGTTCAAGCACGGCGACGCCGTAGCACCGCTTGCAGTAGTCGGCGATGCCAATGGCAAGCGCGGCACCGAAGTGACGTTCCTGGCTTCGCCCGAAACTTTTACCCACATCGAATACGATTTCGACACGCTCGAGCATCGCCTGCGCGAGCTCGCCTTCCTTAATTCAGGCGTCAACATCCTACTGTCGGACATGCGTCACGCCGTCGAGCGGCGTGAGGAATTGCATTACGAGGGCGGCGTCGAAGCCTTCGTGAAATTCCTCGATCGCAACAAAAAAGCCGTCGTAGATACGCCGATCGTGATGCGTGCCGAGCAGAACGGCATCAGCGTCGAAGTCGCGATGTGGTGGAACGACAGCTACCACGAGAACGTGCTCTGCTTCACCAACAACATTCCCCAACGCGACGGCGGCACGCATCTGGCAGGTTTCCGCGGCGCGCTGACGCGCCAGCTCACCGGTTATGCCGAGGGCATGGCGAAAAAGGAAAAGATCGCGCTCACCGGCGACGATTGCCGCGAGGGCCTGACCGCCGTTCTCTCGGTGAAAGTACCCGACCCGAAGTTTTCATCGCAGACCAAGGACAAGCTGGTTTCGTCCGAAGTCCGCCCCGTGGTCGAGAACGTCCTCAATGCTTCGCTCTCCGCGTGGCTTGAGGAACATCCCACCGAGGCCAAGATCATTGTCGGCAAGGTGATCGAGGCGGCGGCCGCGCGCGAAGCCGCCCGCAAGGCGCGTGATCTCACGCGCCGCAAAGGCGCGCTCGACATTGCCTCCCTGCCCGGCAAGCTCGCCGATTGCCAGGAGCGCGATCCGGCGAAATCCGAACTGTTCATCGTCGAGGGCGATTCCGCAGGCGGCTCTGCCAAGCAGGGCCGCAATCGGGAATTCCAGGCGGTGCTGCCGCTGCGCGGCAAGATCCTCAATGTCGAGCGTGCGCGCTTCGACAAGATGCTCTCAAGCGAGCAGATCGGCACGCTGATCACTGCGCTCGGTACCGGCATCGGCCGCGATGACTTCGACCTCTCGAAGCTGCGCTATCACAAGATTATCGTTATGACGGATGCCGACGTCGACGGCGCTCACATCCGTACGCTGCTGCTGACCTTCTTCTTCCGCCAGATGCAGCCGCTGATCGAGGGCGGGCACCTCTATATCGCCCAGCCGCCGCTCTACAAGGTAACGCGCGGCAAGTCCGAGCAGTATCTCAAGGACGAGCGCGCGCTTGAAGATTACCTCATCGAGGCCGGGCTCGACGATTGCGTTCTCAAGCTCGCCTCCGGCGAGGAGCGCAAGGGCCGCGACCTGCAGACACTGGTGGAGGATGCCCGCACCATTCGCGGGCTGCTTGCCAACATCCATTCGCGCTACAACCGTTCCGTGGTCGAACAGGCCGCGATCGCGGGCGTGCTGAACCCGCGCGTCACCGCCGATCCAGAAACAGCCAACGCCGCCGCGGATTATATCGCCAAGCGCCTCGACGCCCTCTCGGACGAGGTCGAGCGTGGCTGGAGCGGCACCTTCGCCGAGGGTCGAGGCTTCACGTTCGAACGCATGGTGCGCGGCGTCAAGGACGTCGCCGTGATCGACGACGCGCTTCTGTCCTCCGCCGAAGCCCGCAGGATCGACGATCTGGCGGCTTCGCTGCAGGAGGCCTATCCGCGCAGCGCCATGCTTCGCCGCAAGGATTCCGAAACGGCGGTCCATGGTCCGGTCAGCCTGTTCGAGGCCGTCACCGACGCCGGGCGCAAGGGCGTCGCCTACCAGCGCTACAAAGGCCTTGGCGAGATGAATCCGAACCAGTTGTGGGAAACAACGCTCGACACTAACGCACGCTCACTGCTGCAGGTGAAGATTCGTGAAGTGGATGCTGCCGACGATATTTTCACCAAACTGATGGGCGATATCGTCGAGCCGCGCCGCGAGTTTATTCAGGACAACTCGCTCGACGCCAACGTCGACGTTTAACTCGCCACCTGGGTCACGGCTTCATCTGCTCCAGCGCCTCGTACATCGGTGCCGGGGAGACCTTGATGTACCCTGCGAAGGGGTGCTCCATATCGACGATCAGGTTGACTGCCATCGCGATGGAGAGTGCTGCAACAGCAAAGGCGACGATCACGACAGCATTCGATGGGGCGAAGGCCGCGTAACTGAAAAACAGTACACTTAACCAGAATATTACCACGATCAGGAAAAAATGCGGCGTACGCGCGCCCATTTGAATGGCCAGAAGCCGGCTGTTTAGCTTCAGATCATCAATCATGCGCAGGCCGCTCACACGAGCTTCCCGCCCGACATCGTCCTGCGGCGCGAAGGTGCGCAGCCGATCCTGAATCCCGTTCAGCATTCTGACGCTGCGTGAATGATCCGGCGAGACCGTCGCCCATATCTGTGCAATTTTTTCTTCCGTGAAGGCTCGCAGCAATCCACGCACGGGCGCCGCCTCCGAACCAAAATGAACTGCTTCGCGATCGAGCAATCTGAGACTCGTGCTGAACCGCTCGATCGCCCTTCTGCTGTTGTCGAGATCGGTTTTCGCGTTCGTGACCAGAAATCCAATGACAAGCGCCGCCATTAGACCAACAGCGCCCATCGTGTGCTGGACTGTCTTGTGTGTCGGTTCAGAAAGATATTGTTCGGGCAGTTTCTTGCCTAACAACAAGCCTGCCAAACTGGCTCCAAAAATACAGCAGAAAGCAATAAGCCCCGTGCCGGTGAACATCGCGCCGCCTCAGAAGGACGAATGTGCAAAGGTGGAACGATCCGCGGCGGCCGGCTCGATGTCAAGCGACCTCATTGATCGGCGGCCCGCGACTCTCCCGGCACGGGCTTTAGTCTAACCGGCGTCCCCTCGCGTCCAGTTGCGATCGATGTATAATCAGCCTTGGTTTTGAAGGAGATGTGCATGAGCTGGATGCCGTCCAACGATCCGGTCCTCGGCGATCCGCAATCCTGCGACGCGCTCGAACTGGTCATCGTGCCGCGCACCCGCGATCTCGGTGACGGCTTCGCCGTCCGCCGCGCACTGCCGCACGGCAAGCGGCAAATGGTCGGCCCCTTCATTTTCTTCGATCATTTCGGCCCGGTGCAATTTATCGCCGGGCAGGGCATGGATGTGCGCCCACACCCACATATCGGACTCGCCACTGTCACCTATTTGTTCGACGGCAGCATCCTGCACCGCGACAGCGAGGGCAACATTCAGGAGATCAAGCCCGGTGCAATGAACCTGATGACTGCGGGCCGCGGCATTGCTCACTCCGAGCGCACACCAGATGTGCCGCGGGCCAACGGGCAGAGAATGCTCGGTCTGCAAAGCTGGATCGCCCTGCCAAAGGATCGCGAGGAAATCGCGCCATCCTTCCAGCATTATAGCGCCGACAGCCTGCCACTCGTCAGTGACACAGGGCTCAAGGCGCGCGTCATCGCAGGCAAGGCGTTCGGTGCGACATCGCCCGTCGATCAAACCTCCGAATGGTTTTACGTCGAGGTCAATCTCGATGCAGGATCGCGCACGCCGCTTGATGCAGACCATGAGGAACGCGCGGTCTATCTCGTCGAGGGCGAGGTGGAGATCGCGAATGAGCGCTACGAAGCGCCGCGACTTCTGATTTTCCGCCCCGGTGACCGCATCACCATTATGGCGGTGACGCCCACAAGAATGATGTTTCTCGGTGGCACGGCGCTGGAGGGACCGCGTTACATCTGGTGGAATTTCGTCTCCTCGAACCGAGAACGGATCGAACAGGCCAAACAGGACTGGAAGACCGGACGTTTCGCGCATGTCCCCGAGGACGCCGAATTCATTCCATTGCCGGAATGAAGACACACTCAATCCCATGAGCGGAGACGCTTGACCGATGCCAAGCCTGACATTCAACCGCGCCTTTCTCACCAATCTTCTCGGCACCCTGACCGATCGCGGACGCGACCTGATCCGCGGACTGACACAAGGAGCACCACACCGCCTCGCTGACGGCGAGCTTGCCGAGCTTGGTGAAACGCTGCTGTCCCGCCGCGGCGAAGCCACCGGCGTCGCTCTCGCGCAAGCGCTGCTGGCAGGCTACGAGACAGCGACGCCCGAACAGCGCCTCGCCTTTCTCGATGCACTGGCCGACCTGTTTGGCCCGGAACGCGAAGCCATCGAGCGTGCGATCGAGAAGATTCGCATCGAGGGAATGAGCTCTGCTGCCATCAGCAACCTGCACGACGCGGCAGAGCCACGGCGGCAGGAACTGATACGTCGCCTCAACCTTGCGCCCGGCGGCACTGCTGCACTGGTGCGAATGCGGGAAGAACTCCTGACGCATCTTGCCGAGCATCCGCAATTGCGTGCCGTCGACAATGATTTCGTCCATCTGTTCGCATCCTGGTTCAATCGCGGCTTCCTGGTGCTGCACCGGATCGACTGGACCACCCCGGCGAACATCCTGGAGAAGATCATCCGCTATGAAGCGGTGCACGCAATCAGGAACTGGGACGATCTGCGCAACCGCCTCGCGCCGCCGGATCGGCGCTGCTACGGCTTCTTCCACCCCCGACTCGTCGATGAGCCATTGATCTTCGTTGAGGTCGCGCTGACCAAGGAAATTCCCGGCGCAATCGCACCGCTGCTCGAAGAAACCCGTGCGCCCATCGACCCACAACAGGCCACTACTGCCGTATTCTACTCGATCTCGAATACCCAGCGCGGCCTTGGCGGCATTTCGTTCGGTAATTTCCTCATCAAGCAGGTGGTCGAAGATCTGAAGCGCGAGTGGCCGAACCTCAACACCTTTGTCACGCTCTCCCCGGTGCCGGGATTTGCGGCATGGCTTGCGCGCGAGCGCGCCTCGGACAAATCGGTAGCCCTCGACACCGCCGACAAGGAAGCGCTGGCGGCCGTCGACCAGCCCGGCTGGATCAACGATCCCACAACTACCGAGCGCGTGAAGCCCGTGCTGCTAGCAGCGGCAGCCTATTATTTCCTGGAAGCCAAAGACCGTCGCGGCCGCGTCGCCGATCCGGTGGCGCGCTTCCATCTCGGCAACGGCGCGCGGCTGGAAAAGCTCGATTATCTCGGTGATACCTCTGCCAAGGGCCTCGCCCAATCCCATGGCTTGATGGTGAATTATTGCTACGACCTCGATGATATCGAGGCCAACCACGAAGCGTTTGTTGAAAAGGGCGTTATTGCAGCATCACCCGTCGTCCGCAAAAGACTGCAGTCCAAAGCCGGCTTGACCGGCGCGGCATGAGCAAACGCCCGTCAGACGTTCATGCAGCGCCCGATAGATAGGCCTCGCGGCGGCCGATCATCCGCTCCGCTGCAATCTTCGCGGCTTCCTTGGTATCGGTCGCACAGATGCGGTATTCGAGGTTCGGCAGCACGATCGCGTCACGCCGGATAAAGAACGATTTCAGTGAGCGGGAGGGAATTCCGACACGCGCCAGCGCCTCCGCGACGTTATCGACCGCACCGAATGCGAACAAGGCACCAGTCGCCGCCACTCGTACCTCGTAAATTCCCGGGCCGATCGGCGCTTCAAGCTTGTCGCCGCGCGCCGCTGTTGGATAGCGCTTCCATTCGCCCCAAGTGGTAATCATCTCAGCCTCGGAAAAATTAACGCAAAACCGTTCACTATTGATGAGCGAGGTTCAACGCCCACAACATCCGATTTGTTCCGGATATGGTTGTCGCAGACCACCTGTTCAAGAACTCGCTTATTTGTGAAGAGAGAAAAGTTCCCTTTAAACGGGTAATCCATGCCTCTGCGCCAGATCTTTCAGCGACGTCTGCGGCCGTGCGCCGATATGCTGGATCACCTCCGCCGCCGCCATCGCCCCTAGTCGCCCCGCCTGCTCATAACCGGCGTCGCGGACAAGGCCGAACAGAAAGCCGGCCGCGAACAGATCACCTGCACCGGTGGTATCGATCACGTTTCTCGCAGGGAAAGCGGAGACCGCTGTAACCCCTTCCTTTGCCACGACGACGCAGCCTTTTTCACTGCGCGTGACAACACCAAGCGCGGTATCGGTGCGCAACTGCGCAAGTGCGGCGTCGAAATCCTGTGTGTCGTAGAGCGCCTGCAATTCCGCCTCGTTAGCGAAAATCACATCGACAGTCCTGTCGCGCATCAGGCCGATAAACTCGTCGCGGTAACGGCCGACACAGAATGCATCCGACAGCGTCAGCGCGACCTTGCGGCTGTGCTTGTGGGCGATCTGCGACGCCTTGACGAAGGCATCCTTGGCGTCCTTCGGGTCCCACAGATAGCCTTCGAGATAGATGATCGACGCAGCGGCGATCTCGTCCTCAACAATATCGGATGCCGACAATTCCTGCGCTGCGCCGAGATAGGTGTTCATGGTGCGCTCGCCGTCGGGGGTCACCAGAATGTAAGAACAGCCGGTAGCCGGTCCATCTTTTGCTGCTGTCGTGTTGAACGCAACACCGGCGCTGCGGATATCGTGTTCATAAAGCTGGCCGATCTGGTCGTCCTTGATCTTGCCGACATAGGCCGCGCGCGCACCCAACTGGGCGACGCCGACGATGGTGTTGGCTGCAGAACCGCCGGAAACCTCCGTCGCCGGTCCCATGTCGCTGTAGATCGACGCGGCGCGAGCCTCATCGATCAACGCCATCGCCCCCTTTGTCATGCCGTGGTCGGTCAGGAACTTGTCGTCCACCCGCACCAGAATGTCGAAAAGGGCGTTGCCGATGCCGAGAACATCGTATTTGGCGCTGTTCATTAATATTAATCCTGCGGAGTGAGGCCGAAACCGGCTAAAGCTGGTAAGAGGCGGAGGTACTTGCGACGGTTTGAACGCCAGCGCGACCTATCACGACAAACCCTCTTCCAGCAAGCAGCCGAACCTTCGACCCATTTCAAAACGCCGATGATCCGCCACATCCTCACGGTTTCCGCTGGAACGCTGATCTCGCGGATCCTGGGCTTTCTCCGCGACACGCTGATCGCTGCTCTGCTCGGCGCGGGGCCAGTGGCAGACGCCTTCCTGGTCGCGCTGCAATTCATCAATGTCGCCCGCCGCGCGCTCTCCGAAGGCTCGCTCAACGCTGCGCTGGTGCCGATCTATTTGCGACTGCGCGACAGCGAGGGCGCGATCGCAGCCACCGCGTTTGCCGGACAGGTGATGGGAAGCCTCTGCCTGATCCTGATCGGAATCGCCGTGATATTCACCGGGCTGATGCCGATCGTGATCTCGGTGATGGCGCCGGGCTTCATCGGACACCAGACCATGCAGCTTGCGATCAACGATGCGCGGCTGATGATGCCCTACTTCGCTTTCGTCGGCCCGATCACGGTGATGATGGGCGTACTCAACGCCGAGCGGCGTTTCCTGCTCACCGCATTCTCGCCAGTGCTGTTCAACATCATGATGATCAGCATCATCCTGTCCCTGCTCGCAGGACATCATGACCCTCAAACCTCGGCAACGATTATCGCGGGAGCGGTCGGTGTCGCCGGATGCTTCCAGATGCTGGTGCTGATCCAGCGCCGCCCGTGGCGCAATGGTCTCGCTGCACCCATTCGCATCTCCTTCAATCCGCAGATTCGCGCCTTTTTCCGCAAGGCCGTACCCGGCATGATCGCCAATTCCGGCCCGCAATTCCTGATTGTCGCGGGCGCGATCATCGCGTCCAGTTCGCCTGCTGCGGTGTCGTGGCTCTACTTCGCCAACCGCCTGATCGAACTGCCGCTCGGCATGGTCGGCGTCGCCATGGGCACCGTGCTGATGCCGGAATTCACTCACGCGATCCAGAACAACGACCGCGCGGCTCTCACCCATGCGCAATCGCGCGGACTCGAACTCGCCGTCGGGCTGGTGCTGCCTGCCACGCTTGGACTGATCCTGTTGAGCGAGCCGATCATCGGCATTCTGTTCCAGCACGGCGCGTTCACCGCCGCCGACACCGTGGCAACCGCGCAAGCGCTGTCGGTGCTTGCGCTCGGGCTTCCCGCCTACGTGCTTGTGAAGGTCTTGGCGCCTGCGTTTTTTGCGCGCGAGGACACCCGCACGCCGCTCCTTGCGACGCTCGGCGGCATCGCGAGTGCAGTGATTGCAGGTCTTCTCGTCGACCATCGTTTCGGCGTCTCCGGCATCGCCGCGAGCATTTCGTTCGGCGCCTGGGTTTGCGCCCTGATCCTGACCTGGCACGGCGCATCCTCGTTCGGTTTCTCCATCGACCAGGCCGCGCGGAGGCGGCTACCGCGCATCGCGCTGTGCGCAACCATCATGGGGCTTACACTTTTCACCTCGCAGTATTTTGTGGCACAGGTCACCGAGAACGCGCCGTTCTTCCCTCGTCTCACCATTCTGGGTGGGATGGTCGCGGCCGGTATTTCGTTCTATGGCCTGCTGCTCGACCTGTTCGACGTCGTGAGCTGGGGCGAGGCTTTCGGTGACTTGCGCGACCGGGGCTCACGTGGCAAGTGAGCGACGGAAGCGGCCGGGGCACCAAGCGGCGCTTCCACGGGAACGATATCATGACAGCGATCGAGCGGGTTTTTTCGGGCGTTCAACCGACGGGCAATCTGCATCTCGGCAACTACCTCGGCGCCATCGTCAATTTTGCTAAATTGCAACAAAGCCACAATTGCATCTATTGCGTGGTGGACCTGCACGCAATCACCGTATGGCAGAACCCGGCCGAACTCACACACAACATCCGCGAGGTGACCGCAGCGTTTCTCGCGAGCGGCATCGATCCCGAAAAGCATATCGTCTTCAACCAGAGCCAGGTGGCCGAACACGCCGAACTGGCCTGGGTGCTCAATTGCGTTGCCCGTCTCGGCTGGCTGAACCGCATGACCCAGTTCAAGGAGAAGGCCGGCAAGGACCGCGAGAACGCATCCGTCGGCCTGTACGCCTACCCGAACCTGATGGCGGCAGACATTCTCGTTTATCGCGCGACCCATGTACCGGTCGGCGAAGACCAGAAGCAGCATCTTGAACTGGCGCGCGACATCGCACAAAAATTTAATAATGACTTTTCTGAATCCATCACCGCCAAGGGCTATGATGCGACGTTCTTCCCGCAGCCCGAGCCGCTGATCACTGGCCCTGCGACGCGCGTGATGTCACTGCGCGATGGATCAAAAAAGATGTCGAAGTCTGATCCCTCAGACTATTCGCGCATCAACCTCACCGACGACGCCGACGCCATCGCGCAGAAGATCCGCAAGGCCAAGACCGACCCTGAACCGCTGCCCTCGGAAGAAGACGGCCTCAGGTCGCGCCCCGAAGCCGACAATCTTGTCGGCATCTACGCCGCATTGTCCGGCCGCACCAAGGCCGATGTGCTGCGCGAGTTCGGCGGCGGTCAGTTCTCGGGCTTCAAGTCCACGCTGGTCGATCTGTCCGTCGACAAGCTCGGCCCGATCGGCGCGGAAATGAAGCGGCTGATGCAGGACCCCGGCCATGTCGACGCCGTGCTGGTGAACGGCGCAGAACGGGCGCGCACCATCGCCTTCCAGACCATGAAGGCGGTGAAGGACATTGTCGGCTTCGTGCAGCCGAAATAGTTCGAATTCTGTGGCATTTCGGTGCTAACCCACTGTCCTCCCAGTTTTATTCCGAGGCGACACCCGCCACGCCGTCTTGATCGTGCTTTTTACAACGCCATCTGTTAGGAGAAGGCATCGCAACCCGATCGCGCCGGCCTTGAACCGGCGATGCGTTGGAGACATTCATGTTTATCCAGACTGAAGCCACCCCCAATCCGGCCACGCTGAAGTTCCTGCCCGGCCGCGTCGTGCTTGATAATGGCACGATGGAATTCACTAGCCGCGACAGCGCCGCACGCTCGCCACTGGCCCTGAAACTGTTCGAGATTCCCGGCGTCATTGGCGTGTTCTACGGTTCCGATTTCGTCACGGTTACCAAAGACGACGGTGACTGGCAGCATCTCAAGCCCGCCATTCTTGGCACCCTCATGGAACACTACATGTCCGGCATGCCGATCCTCGCCGACGGCGCGCAGCCGGATGCGGGGCCGCATGCCGATGAGTTCTTCAACGAGGCCGACGCAGAGACGGTTGGTATCATCAAGGATATCATCGAAACCCGCGTCCGTCCGGCGGTCGCCAGCGACGGCGGCGACATCACCTTCCGCGGCTTCAAGGACGGCATCGTTTTCCTCGACATGAAGGGCTCCTGCTCAGGCTGCCCGTCCTCGACTGCGACGCTGAAGCACGGCATCCAGAACCTGCTCAAGCACTACGTCCCCGACGTTGTCGAAGTGAGGCCGATGTAAGCCTTCCCCGCACACGCGAGAGCGACGATTTGACGATGGCCGGGCTTGACCCGGCCATTTATTTTTCTGAATGCTTGCGCACCCCGGCAGGCTTGGGCCTGCGATTTCGCCCTTTCACGAAAACCTTATTCGCCCATCATGCTCGTTCTCGCCATCGATACTGCGCTGGAATCCTGCGCTGCCGCAGTGCTCGACACCGACGCGGAAGCCTTCCGCGCACGGCAGAGCCTGTCGATGAAGCGCGGGCACGCCGAAGCGCTGATGCCGATGATCGACGAGGTGATGAAGGCGGCCAGCCTTTCTTACCCAGCGCTCGACCGGATCGCGGTCACGGTCGGTCCCGGCAGCTTCACCGGCCTTCGGGTCGGCATTTCAGCGGGTCGCGGGCTTGGCCTTGCAGCCAACCGGCCCGTGGTCGGCATCACCACGCTCGCTGCCTATGCCGCGCCGTTGATCGATGGGGAAAGCGAAACGCCGGTGATCGCGGCGATCGATGCCCGCCATGGCCATGTCTACGCCCAGGTCTTTTCCAGCGACGGCACGAGCCTCATCAAACCCGCCATCATGCCTCTTGAGGACGTTTTCCGCGCTGCGCGCTTCGGTCCTGCACATATCGTCGGCGATGCGGCTGACATGATCGCGGAGCAATGGCCACCGGAACTCGAGCCGCCCGCATCGGTCAACCGCCAGGCGGCGCCGGATATCGCATGGGTCGCATGGCTCGGCGCCAGCGTGGACCCCGACGAAGCGCCGCCACGACCTTATTACCTGCGGGCGCCTGACGCCAAGACCAAGGCCGAACTGGCGCAGCGCTGATGCCGGGCCTCCTCTCAAAATTCCTGTCGCTTTTCATATCGCGCGGCGATGCAGCGGTTGAGCCCGCGAATTTGCGCGACGCGCCTGCTCTGGCGCGACTGCACAAGGCATCCTTTCACCGGGGATGGGATATCGGCGAATTCGAGCAATTGCTGGCCGACCGCGGCGTGCTCGCACATAAGCTGCGGATGGACCACACCATTGCAGGCTTCATCCTCTCGCGCATGGCGGCGGATGAGGCGGAAATTCTGTCGGTCGCGGTCGCGCCGAACCTGCGGGGTCGTGGCCTGTCGCGCCTGCTCGTGCAGACCCATCTTGGCTACCTCGCGGGGGTCGGCATCCGGACAGTTTTCCTCGAAGTCGAGGAAAACAACCAGCCCGCGCGAGCACTGTATGCCAGGACAGGTTTCGGCACTGTGGGCCGGCGTGAGCGCTATTATAAAGATGATAGCGGCACCCAATTAAATGCCATCGTGATGCGGCGCGACTTGTCGTCGTAGCCTCAGAATGGCAAAATAGCCCCCATGCCAATCGCGAAACCCGTTTCCGCTTCGACATTGACCGACATCGAGTCGCGTTGTGCCGCCACCGGCATGCGCATGACCGAGCAGCGCCGCGTGATTGCGCGCGTGCTTGCAGATTCCAACGACCACCCCGACGTGGAAGAATTGTACCGACGCTGCGTCGCGGTCGACGACAAGATCTCGATCTCGACAGTGTACCGCACCGTCAAGCTGTTCGAGGATGCCGGTATCATCGAGCGTCACGATTTTCGCGAGGGCCGCGCGCGCTACGAGCAGGTGCCGGACAACCATCACGACCACCTCATCAACCTGCGCGATGGCAAGGTGATCGAGTTCACTTCCGAGCAGATCGAAATGCTGCAGACCGAGATCGCCCGGAAACTCGGCTACCGGCTGGTGGACCATCGCCTGGAACTGTATTGCGTCCCGCTCGACGACGATAAAAGCTGAATTTCCATGCTTTCCAGTCGGTCTTGCGGCGTCTGATCGCTGGATTCGAGCCTCGATCCGCTATATTTGAGGCGCTTGCCGGGGAAGGAGTCTTGCTCCTTCCACCACCGCCGCAACCAAACCGGGTTTCATGACGCCACCGCGCAAGCTGCACATCAAATCCTACGGCTGCCAGATGAACGTCTACGATGCGCAACGCATGGTGGACACGCTGGCACCCGAGGGATTCGTGGAGACGGCGGACGCCGCCGAAGCAGACCTCGTCATCCTCAACACCTGCCACATCCGCGAGAAGGCCTCGGAGAAAGTGTTCTCCGAACTCGGCCGCCTGCGCGTGATGAAGGAAGAGGCAGCCCACGAGGGGCGCGAGATGAAGATCGCGGTCGCCGGATGCGTGGCGCAGGCGGAAGGGGAGGAGATCACCCGCCGCGCCTCGGCCGTCGACGTGGTGGTCGGTCCGCAAAGCTATCACAACCTTCCGAAACTCCTGGCCAGAGCACGCAGTGGCGCGCCCGCGATCGAAACCGAATTTCCGCTCGAGGATAAATTCGCGTCGCTGCCCGCTCCAAAGCCCGCCGCGATCCGCGCGCGCGGTATCTCGGCCTTCGTCACGGTGCAGGAAGGCTGCGACAAGTTCTGCACCTTCTGCGTCGTGCCCTATACGCGTGGCATGGAAGTGTCGCGGCCAGTCGCAGCCATCATCGATGACGTGAAGCGCCTTGCAGACAATGGCGTGCGCGAGATCACGCTGATCGGGCAAAACGTCAATGCCTATCACGGCGAAGCACCGGGCGGGCTGACATGGTCGCTCGGCCGCCTGCTGCATCGCCTTGCCGAGATTCCGGGCATTGCGCGGCTACGTTATTCAACGAGCCATCCGCGCGATGTCGACGATTCACTGATCGAAGCCCACCGCGACATTCCCGCCGTGATGCCGTTCGTGCATCTGCCCGTGCAGTCCGGCTCCGACCGGATCCTGGCGGCGATGAACCGCAAGCACACCGCTGCCGATTACATCCGCACCATCGAACGGTTCCGAAAGGCGTCCCCGGCGATAGCGTTCTCCTCGGATTTCATCGTTGGATTTCCGGGTGAAACCGAACAGGATTTTTCCGGTACCCTCGCGCTCGTCACACAAATCAGCTACGCTGGCGCCTATTCGTTCAAGTATTCGCCCCGCCCGGGCACTCCGGCGGCGGACATGCAGGAGACGGACACGGCCTTGGCGGTTCCAGCAGCGGTGATGGACGAGCGTCTGGCGCAGCTCCAGGCCTTGATCGACGCCCAGCAGGCGAACTTCAACAGGGCTGCCATCGGCCGGACGGTTGAGGTGTTGTTCGAACGTGCCGCGCGCGAACCGGGCCAGATCGTCGGTCGCACCGCCTATCTGCAACCGGCGCATGTGATGGCACCCGCAGACATCGTCGGCCAGGTTTTGCCGGTCACCATCGACAGTCTGGAGCGCTACAGTCTCAAGGGCAGGCTTGCGTCCAAGCCTGTGACGGACACGTCTCGCGCACCCATTTCGATCCCTGCAACGGAGCCTGAAACCTTTGCCTAAAAGCGCAGCGGATTCATCTTCACTCGCACCCGGCCGCAAACCCGATCGCGACCTTTCCTCCTCACCGGAAACACAGATCGTCGTCGCCTTCGACGACAACCGCGCGGCCTCCGCGCTGGTCGGGCCTTACGGCCAGCACCTTGCACTGATCGAACGCCGTCTCGGCGTGGCCGCCGATTCACGCGGCAACCATGTCACGATCGCAGGCTCGCGCGACGGCTGCGATGCCGCTCGGCGCGTACTTGAGACGCTCTACAAACAAGCGCTGACGACCGACATCAGCCATGGCGACGTCGAGGGCGCCATCCGCGCCATCCTTGCGCAAGGCTCGCTGTTTGATTTTGATACCCGTCCAGGCAAATCCTCGTTCGAGGAAATCAACCTGCGCAAGCGTCCGGTGCGCGCGCGTACCGCCGCGCAGGACGCCTATATCCGCGCGCTGAAGCGCAACGAACTCGTGTTTGGCATCGGCCCCGCAGGCACTGGCAAAACCTGGCTCGCGGTCGCACAGGCCTGCCAGCTATTCGAGCGCAAGGAAGTCGACCGCATCATCCTGTCGCGGCCCGCCGTGGAAGCAGGCGAGCGGCTCGGCTTTCTGCCGGGAGACCTGCGCGAGAAGGTGGATCCTTACTTGAGACCAATCTATGATGCGCTTTACGACCTGATGGATGCGCGTGTGGTCGAGCGCGCGCTTCAAAGCGGCGAGATCGAAATCGCCCCACTCGCCTTCATGCGCGGTCGCACGCTGACCAACGCAGCGATCATTCTTGACGAAGCACAGAACACGACGTCGATGCAGATGAAGATGTTCCTGACGCGCCTTGGCGAAAATAGCCGCATGATCATTACCGGCGATCCGAGCCAGGTCGATTTGCCAAACGGCCAGCAATCCGGCCTCGCGGAAGCCTCAAAGTTATTGTCCGGCGTGGAAGGCGTTGCGCAAGTGACGTTCGCCGCCGAAGACGTGATCCGTCACGAACTGGTCGCGCGCATCGTTGCCGCCTATGAAGGCCGGTCGCGCCCCGCCTCTCCGGCCAAGCCTTCCTGAGACGATGTCGCGCCCTCCCACCGCCGATGTTCTGATCGCAGCAGATTGCTGGCAGGCGCAGGCCGATGCCGAAGATGTCATCCAGCGCGCCATCACAGCAGCGGCTTCGTTGGTGGAACTCCCCGCGGAGGAAACCGAAATCGCGGTGATGCTGACGGACGACGCGCGCATTCGCGAACTGAACCGGGAGTGGCGCGACCAGGACAAGGCGACCAACGTGCTGTCCTTTCCTGCCGCGCAGCCGCCCGGCATCACACCGCAGCCTTTGATGCTCGGCGACATCGCCATCGCCTATGAGACAACGCGCAACGAGGCGGAGGCGGAAGGCAAGCCATTCCAAAACCATTTGAGTCATCTCGCCATTCATGGCTTTCTGCATTTGCTCGGCTATGACCATCTCGACGATGACGAGGCCGAGGAGATGGAAAGGCTGGAGCGGGATATTCTGGCGAGGCTTGGCATCGCCGACCCCTATCTCACCAGCGACCAGGCAAAGTAGTGACGGACGACACCGAGCATAGCGCGACAACACCCACCTCCCCAAACACCACCACGCTGCCCGTGCCGGTGCAGCAGGGCGAGGTGTTGCGCCCGACCGCCGAATCCTGGCTCGCGCGCGCGATCCGCTCATTATTCGGCTGGAAGGCAGGCTCCGCGCGCGCTGACATTCAGGTTGTGCTCGACGCCACCACGCCGGATGACGAGACCAGCTTCACTGCGGCAGAGCGCACCATGCTGCGCAACATCCTGTCGTTGCATGATCGCCGCATCGCCGATGTCATGGTGCCACGCGCCGACATCGTCGCGGTGCGCCGCGACATTTCATTAGCGGAACTGATGTCGCTGTTCGAGAGCGCCGGTCATTCGCGCCTCGTCGTCTATAACGACACGCTCGACGAACCCGAGGGCATCGTCCACATTCGCGACCTTGTCGCCTTCATCACGTCGAAGGCCAAGGTAGACCCCGAAGTCAACGCCAAGCGCAAGAAGCCATTTCCGGCCGGTCTTGACCTGAAATCCGTCAATCTTGGACTCAAACTGTTCGAGACGCCGATCATGCGCGAGCTTTTGTACGTGCCACCGTCGATGCCCGCGATCGACCTGCTGGCGCAGATGCAGGCGACCCGTATTCATCTTGCATTGGTTGTCGACGAGTATGGCGGCTCCGACGGCCTTGTCTCGATCGAGGACATCGTCGAGCAGATCGTCGGTGAGATCGATGACGAACACGACAGCGACGAACCGCCGTCCGTGGTGCGCCAGGCCGACAACTCCTTCATTGCTGACGGACGCGCAAGTCTCGACGATGTGAAATCCGCCGTGGGCGATACCTTTAACACCGGCGAGGCCGGCGAGGAAGTCGATACGCTCGGCGGCTACATCGTTAATCAGGTCGGCCGTTTCCCCGTGCGCGGCGAAATCATTCCCGGCCCCGGCGACTTCGAGTTCGAGGTACTCGACGCCGATCCCCGCCGGGTCAAGCGGGTGCGCATCGGCATCCGCAAGGAAGAAGCCAGCGGCCGCCCACCGCGCGACGGCCGCCGCCGTGAACCCTCCACTGAGCAAGCTTCTACAAAACCTCCGCCGGGCGGAGAGACGAATACATGAGCGTGGCCGCCAACGCCCTGCATTTGTCTGCACGCGCAACGATCCTAAGCTGGGGTTGGCGGCGCGCGATCACTGCTCTTGTCGCGGGAGCGATCTCCGCGCTGGCGATGGCTCCTTTCAATGCTTGGCCTGTCCTGTTCATCACTTTCCCGGTACTGGTCTGGCTGATCGACGGCGCCGGCACCGGCCGTCGTGGCGTGATCAACGCGGCGATGACCGGATGGTGGTTCGGTTTCGGCTATTTCGTCGCTGGACTGTACTGGATCGGTAACGCGTTTCTTGTCGATCCCGAAACCTTCGCCTGGCTGCTGCCGGTTGCGGTGCTTGGCCTGCCTGCGCTGCTCGCGCTGTTCATGGCCGCGGGGTGCGCGCTGGCACGGCTGATCTGGACGAGGGACTGGTCGCGTCTGCTGTCGCTGGCAGTCTCACTCACCGTCAGCGAATGGCTGCGTGGCCATATCCTGTCCGGCTTTCCGTGGAACCTGTTTGGTTACGCGCTTGCCGAACCATTGGCGATGGCGCAAGCAGCTTCGCTGATCGGTATCTGGGGCATGACCTTCCTTGCAATTGCGATCTTCGCGAGCCCTGCCATTCTGATCGACGGTCGCGCGCACACGCGATGGCCTTGGCTGCCACTCGTCGTCTCTCTTGTCCTGCTTGCTGCCGGCGGCAGTTACGGCGCATGGCGTCTCGACCGTCATCCGACGCAATTCGTCAGCGGCGTGAAGCTGCGGCTGATGCAACCGAATCTGCAGCAGGACGTGAAGTTCAACTATTCTGCCAAGGATGCAGTGCTCTCGAAATACATGGCGCTGTCGGATCGCGCCACCGGCCCGCAGACCAGCGGCGTGCGCGATGCCACGATTTTGATTTGGCCGGAATCGGCGTTTCCGTTTTTCCTGACGCGCGAACCGGCTGAACTGGCGAAGATCGCGAGCTTCCTGCCGCCACAGACCACGCTCATCACCGGCGCGGTGCGCGCACCTAATTTGTCGCCGGCGGTGCGGCCGACAAAGGCCTACAACTCGATCTATGTTATCAATCACGACGGCGACGTCCTGTCGGTGTACGACAAGCTGCATCTGGTCCCATTCGGCGAATACCTGCCGTTCCAGAGCACGCTCGAGAAACTCGGCCTCCAGCAGCTCACCAAGGTGCAGGGCGGGTTCATTTCCGGCACGCGGCGACGCGTTATGGATATTCCTGGCACACCACACATGCTGCCGCTGATCTGCTACGAGGTCGCCTTCTCTGGATATATCGTACCCGCGGGTGAGCGGCCAGGCTGGATCGTCAACCTGACCAATGATGGCTGGTTCGGAAACAGCACGGGGCCTTATCAGCATCTTCAGATGGCGCGCTTGCGCGCCATCGAGGAGGGGCTGCCGATCGTGCGTAGCGCCAATACCGGAATTTCCGCGGTGATAGACCCGGTCGGGCGCGAAGTCGGCCATCTCGCACTTGGCCAGGAAGCCGTTCTGGATTCCGGACTGCCCGTGGCGCTACCACCGACCGTTTTTTCACGATGGCAGAACATCCCGCTCGGCATAATGGTCTTGTTTGCCGGGCTTGTCGTGCTCGTCCGGCGCCGGCGTGACGCCTGATTAACGCTGACTGCCAATGTAAATTCGGATCAAATAATGAGACAAGGCCAATTCAACTTGCCTGCATTCTATCCGAAATTGCCATATCGTTATCACGACGCGTGATTGCGACTATATGGACCAAACTTGAAATTTGACGAAGGCTAAAGAATTAGCTTAGTCGGATGGCATCGAAGTTTTTCGCAATCCATCAGAACACTGAACGTCAGGGACACATCTTGTGATGTCGGCGAAAACACCAAACCCGGTCGACAAGTACGTCGGCAGCCGCGTGCGGATGCGTCGCATCATGCTGGGATTGAGCCAGGAGAAACTCGGCGACGCGCTCGGGCTGACCTTTCAGCAAATCCAGAAATACGAAAAAGGCACCAACCGCATCGGCGCGAGCCGCCTGCATCAGATCTCCGATATTTTGCAGGTGCCGGTTTCATTTCTGTTCGAGGGCGGGCCGAGCAGCAGTACTACCGTCGAAGGTCTCGGCGAAGCACCCTCTCCGGCTTACGTCTCGGACTTTCTTGCGACCTCCGAAGGATTGGCGCTGACGCGCGCGTTCACCCGGATCACCGACGCCAAGCTTCGCCGCAGCATCGTCGATCTCGTCGAACAGATCGCCGGAACGCAGAACCCGTCCTGATCGCGGGTTGCAAACTTTTCGATTTCCCTTTTCGCCGAGAGCCTTTTATTGCAAGCGCTCCTGACGCAGGATTCGTCTGCGCTCCATTCCTTGCAAGGCCCGCTCCGACATGCCGGACAATAAACCCCCGCCCCTTCGCGATGACGCGCCTTCAGGGCAGGCACGCGCCTTTTTCGGACGTCGCAAGGGCCACAAGCTACGCCCGCATCACGCCTCACTGATCGAGGATTTGCTGCCGCGCCTCGCGCTCGACATCGGCGCACCAGCGCCCGCAACACTGACCGCGCTGTTTCCGGCAGGCACAAACGCCGTTCGACTCGAGATTGGCTTCGGTGGCGGCGAGCATCTGCTCGCCGAAGCAGCGGCATTCCCCGACACCGGCTTCATCGGTTGCGAACCTTACGTCAACGGCATGGCCAAGATTCTCGCGCAGATCGAAACGCGCGGACTCTCCAACATTCGCCTGTTCGCAGGCGATGCTGCTGAACTTCTCGCCTGGGTGCCGCCGCAATCGCTGGCGCGGATCGATCTGATCCATCCCGATCCGTGGCCGAAGCGGCGGCACTGGAAACGGCGTTTCGTACAGGACGCCACTATCGCAGCGATGGCGCACGCACTGACTCCACATGGCGAATTCCGCTTCGTTTGCGACATCGATGACTACACATCATGGACGTTGTGGCACATGCAGCGATCATGCGATTTCCTCTGGCGTGCGGAGCGTGCTGACGACTGGCGCGCGCCGTGGCCAGGCTACACCATGACGCGCTATGGCGCGAAGGCCACGCGCGAGGGCCGCAAGGCCTCTTATCTGCGATTTCAGCGCATATGATTTGTGTGAGTACGTGAGCTTATTTTTCGCGCGCGCGCCAGAATACCAGCACGCGCTGGGCGGTGGTGGTCGAAAGCCGCTCGTAATTGAGGCGCGCTTCCTCGATATCCGGCGGTGAAGGCATCTTGCCCGGACCCAGACGCAGCACGATCAGCGCACGCGCCGTCGCCCATTCCAGACCAACTGCTCGTGCGATCAAGAGGATCGGGTCGTAGCGGTCGCCAAGGATCAACTGGTCAACCGTCATCAGCCGTACGCCCGACATCGCCGACAGCGCGGCGACCGCCTCCTCGTATTTGTGCTCCTTGGCAAAGTTGAGGAGCGCCGCCTCGTTCAGGCCGCCGGACTGATGCAGCGCGAGAATGAGATGCTGCGCGGGTGCGAAGTCGCGCTTCACGAGACGCGCGCGCGGCGCCGAGGAAATCTCCAGCATCGCCTGGTTGATTGCGAGCCGCTGCTTCGGCTTCGCGGTCTCGAACATCCGGCGGCGCACGATGTCCACCGACTTCGATAGCAGTTCCTTCAATCCGTCGGGCGAGATGTCTTCGCGCTGCCCGAGCGACAGGGCCAGCACACCGTCATCGACCGCGCGATTGATCAAACCCGAATATCCCGCCGCGGAAAACGCTGCGCCGGAGTTCTTCGCCAGCACGCGCACGACATCCCGATCGGCGCGGCGCAGGATCACGTCGGTCAGCGGCGCCGCAAGCGTGTCGCGTTCGGAAATTGCCGCAAGATGCGCCTGCCCTTTGGCGTGCGCAATCTCCAGCAGAAATTCTTCGTCGATTAGCGGCGACCGGCTGAGGATCGGGCCCGCAATGCGGATCTCATCCTCACGGGCGAGATAATTGACGACACCCGGGGGTGCGTTGGACAGGCTCGCAAAACGTGCAGCCACACCAGCGCGTGCCGCGGGCTCGGCCGCAGGCACCAGGCCGATCAGGATCCTGTCGAACAGATCGACGTGCTGCTGGCCAAAGATCGGAGCACCCTGCACGAACAGGTCGGCGAGCCTCGTGATCGCGGTTGAGCGCTTTTCCGCGGAGCCGCTTTTTGCGATCGCGTCGAGTTCGGGGATCAGGGACGTTGCTGCCATCAAATCGGGTCCGCGCGAAGTTTGAGCGCGGCTCCCAATCTAGAGACCGCTCATGAATGAAGGGTTTAGCCGGATCCCTCATTTCCTCCTCCGGTCGGCCGTTCCGGGCCGTTCTCCCCTTGCCGGGTCGCCGAAAACGGAGTATATCGCGGCTAATTCATCATCTCATACGGTCGCGTAGGAGAGTGGGCCCGTCCGGACCCGCTCTTTTTTATTACCTGGCGCGGTCGCCTGAGCCGCAGGAGAAGCTATCCTCCTGCCGTGGTACACCGGTGCTGCCCCGGCAGCGCTCGAGAATTCTTTCTTAACCCTAGGATACGGACCCACCTGCCGACATGACCGAACCCGCCTCCATTCCTGAGACCGCCCTGCCTGCGGTCGAACGCCGCCTGGTCGTCGAGCCGGGCGTCGCGGCGCGGGTGGCCGCAATCGCCGAGCCGGTGCTGGAGGGACTCGGCTACCAGTTGGTGCGGATCAAGATCTCCGGAGAAGCCGGTTGCACCGTGCAGATCATGGCCGAGCGACCGGACGGCACCATGCTGATCGACGATTGCGAGACGATTTCCAAGGCATTGTCGCCAGTGATGGATGTCGCCGACCCGATCCAGCGCGCCTACCGGCTCGAGATTTCCTCTCCCGGCATCGACCGGCCTCTGGTGCGGCAGTCAGACTTCGAGCGCTACACCGGCCATCTTGTGAAGATCGAGATGGCCGAGCCTCACGACGGCCGCAAGCGGTTTCGCGGCACGTTGCAGGGACTTGAGAACGGGCTTGTGCGTGTGACCCGTGATGACGCCAAGGACCATAAGGGCGCACAGGAACCAGACGTGCAGTTACCGCTTTCAGATATTGCAAGCGCGCATCTCGTTCTGACCAACCAGTTGATTGCGGAATCCATGCGCCGTGGCCGTGACACCGAGCGCGAGCAGCTTGAGAATGCCGGCGTGCTGCCGCCACCGCCGCCGCACGCCAAAAAAGCGCGCGAAAAGCGAGGCAAGATAAAGCCGCATCAACCAAAGCCGAAGAACACCAAAGCCCACAGACTTGCCGCCGAGGCCAAACGGCGCGAAGCCTCATCCGATCCCCACGAAGGAGAGTAAGCCATGGCCGCTGTCAGCGCCAACAAACTGGAACTGCTGCAAATCGCCGATGCCGTCGCGCGCGAAAAGTCGATCGACCGCGGGATCGTGATCGCCGCGATGGAAGACGCCATCGCGAAGGCAGCACGGGCTCGTTACGGTTCCGAGACCGACGTTCATGCGGAGATCGACGCCAAGAAAGGCGAGCTTCGTCTGTCGCGGCACATGCTGGTGGTGGAGACGGTCGAAAACGCCGCCAATCAGATTTCACTGAAGGACGCGCAGCGCGCCAATCCGACCGCGCAGATCGGCGATACCATCGCCGACACCCTGCCGCCGCTGGAATATGGCCGCATCGCCGCGCAGTCCGCCAAGCAGGTGATCGTGCAGAAGGTGCGCGAGGCCGAGCGCGACCGGCAGTATCAGGAATTCAAGGATCGCATCGGCGAGATAGTCAACGGCATCGTCAAGCGCGTCGAATATGGCAGCGTGATCGTCGATCTCGGGCGCGGCGAGGCCATCGTGCGCCGCGACGAAATGCTGCCGCGCGAGGCGCTGCGCAACGGCGACCGTCTCCGCGCCTACATCTTCGACGTCCGCCGCGAAACCCGGGGGCCGCAGATCTTCTTGTCGCGCACCCATCCGCAGTTCATGGCGAAGCTGTTCGCGCAGGAAGTGCCGGAAATCTACGACGGCATCGTCGAGATCAAGGCGGTCGCCCGCGATCCGGGCTCGCGCGCCAAGATCGGCGTGATCTCGCGCGACTCCTCGGTCGATCCGGTCGGCGCCTGCGTCGGCATGCGCGGCTCGCGCGTGCAGGCGGTGGTCAACGAACTGCAGGGCGAGAAGATCGACATCATTCCGTGGTCGCCCGACATCGCGACCTTCGTCGTCAACGCGCTGGCGCCGGCGGAAGTCGCCAAGGTCGTCATCGACGAAGACCGCGAACGCATTGAAGTTGTGGTTCCTGATACCCAACTATCCCTTGCGATCGGCCGTCGCGGCCAGAACGTGCGGCTTGCGTCGCAACTGACGGGCTGGGACATCGACATCCTGACCGAGCAGGAAGAATCGGAACGCCGCCAGGCTGATTTCGAGAATTCAACGCGCGTGTTCATGGAAGCTCTCAACGTCGACGAAGTCGTCGGCCAGTTACTTGCCTCTGAAGGCTTCTCCTCGGTCGAGGAACTCGCTCTGGTCGATGTGCGCGAACTCGCTGGCATTGAAGGTTTCGACGAGGAAACCGCCAACGAACTGCAGAGCCGCGCGCGCGAATATCTCGAGCATCTCGAGGCCGAACTGGAAGCGAAGCGGAAGGAACTCGGCGTGGACGATGCCCTAAAGGATATTCCCGGCGTCACCGGCAAAATGCTGGTGAAATTCGGCGAGAACGATATCAAGACGGTCGAGGATCTGGCCGGCTGTGCGACCGACGATCTGGTTGGTTGGTCTGAGCGCAAGGACGGTGAAACCGTCAAGCACGCGGGCTTCCTCGAGGCCAGCGAAGTTTCACGCGACGAGGCCGAGGCGATTATCATGCAGGCGCGTCTTGCGGCTGGGTGGATCACCGAGGCCGATCTCGCCAAACCTGCGGAGGCGGAACAAGCCGCGTCCGAAGATCATCCGGCGTAAAGGACATGCCCCTCGATGTTTGCTACCTCCGAGACAACGGACCTCGACCGCGGTCCCCGGGCCAAGCCCGGGAGCGTGCGGACGTGCGTTGTCTCGCGACAGGTGAAGGGCACTGATGAACTAATCCGCTTCGTCCTCTCGCCTGAGGGTGAGGTGGTCCCTGACGTGCGGCGCAAACTGCCGGGCCGGGGACTATGGATCTCGCTGTCGCGGACCATGGTCACCGAGGCGGCCAAACGGGGCCTGTTCGCCAAGGCTTTCAAGCGTGCCGTGACGCTGCCGCCTGACCTCGCAGCGCGGACCGACACCCTGCTGGCGCGCGGCGTGCTCGATGCGCTTGCGATGGCCGCGAAGGCGGGTGAAGTCGTCTGCGGTTCCGGCAAGGTCGAGGACACGATTGTGGCCGGTAAGGCCATCGCGCTGATCCACGCCAGCGACGGCGCAGACGACGGAATCCGCAAACTCGACGCCAAATGGGCCTCTGCTGCGGGGAAAAACCCGCAAATAGTGGATTTACCAAGGATTCGAGCCTTCAAAACCGACGAATTGGATTTGGCCCTTGGGCGGTCAAATGTGGTACATGCAGCCCTGCTTTCAGGGCCTGCGACGAAAACCTTCCTGTCCCGCTGGCGAACCCTCGACCGTTTCCGTACCTCGGGCGGCGCGATGGACTGCAAGACGGGTAGCAACTAAGGGGCCGCGTCACGGCGCACCGAACGAGATTGGACTGTTGAATGGCTGATACGAAAAATCCTGGCGACAAGCCGCTGAGCGTCGGTTCGAAAACTCTGTCGCTGAAACCGCGCACAGAGACCGGCGTGGTGCGCCAGAGCTTCAGCCACGGCCGCAGCAAATCGGTAGTGGTCGAGAAAAAAACCAAGCGGCGTCTCGCAGGTGATCCTGCGCCTGCTCCCGCAGCAGAAACTTCTGCCGCTCCAGCAGCAGCGCCTGCCGCGCCACGCGCGCCTGCACCGAAGACGCCTATCCGCCCATCCGGCATGGTATTGCGGACGCTGACCGAAGACGAGCAGAGCGCCCGCGCCCATGCGCTCGCCGACGCGCGCGTACGCGAAGAAGAAGAGCGTCGCGCCGCGGAAGCGGAAGCCGCCCGCCGCAACACCAAGGAGTACAAGGAACAGCAGGAGCGCGAAGCCGCCGAGGCTCGCCGCAAGGCCGAGGAAGAACGCCATCGCATCGAGGCCGAGGCCAAGGTCAAGGCTGAGCGCGAAGCCACGAAGCGGTTCGGCGAAGCCGAGGCCAAGGGAGCAGCCAAGACGACTGCGGCTCCCGCCGCACGGGCCAGCGCGCCGGCCGCGCGAGCGCCTGTCGCCGCCGATGGCTCCGATGAAGACGAGGCGCCGCGCGTACGTCGCGGACCCGGCGGCGCGATCCGCGCTGTCACGCCGCCGAAAACTACCCAGAAGCCCGGCCCTGCCAAGCAGCGTGGCCGCCTGACGCTGACCACCGCCCTTAATGCCGACGACGTGCGCGAGCGTTCGATCGCCTCGTTCCGCCGCCGTACCCAGCGCCTGACCAAGGGTCACCAGTCGAACGAGCCGAAGGAAAAGCTCGTCCGCGAAGTCATCATCCCGGAAGCGATCACACTGCAGGAACTGGCGAACCGCATGGCGGAGCGCTCTGTCGACCTCGTCAAGCTGCTGATGAAGCAGGGCCAGCTCGTCAAGATCACCGATACCATCGACGCCGATACCGCACAGCTCATCGCGGAAGAAATGGGCCACACCGTCAAGCGCGTGGCTGCATCTGACGTGGAAGAAGGCCTGTTCGACGTCGCCGAGGATCGCGCCTCCGACACCACGCCGCGCGCGCCGGTCGTCACCGTGATGGGACACGTCGACCACGGCAAAACCTCACTGCTTGACGCACTGCGTCACGCCAATGTGGTTTCGGGCGAAGCCGGCGGCATCACTCAGCACATCGGCGCCTATCAGGTGGCTTCGCCTTCAGGCGCCAAGATCACCTTCATCGACACGCCCGGCCATGCCGCATTCACCGCAATGCGTGCGCGCGGCGCCAAGGTCACCGACATCGTTATCCTCGTCGTCGCCGCCGACGACGGCGTGATGCCGCAGACCATTGAAGCCATCAACCACGCCAAGGCGGCGAAGGTTCCGATGATCGTGGCGATCAACAAGATCGACAAGCCGGATGCGAAGCCCGAGCGCGTTCGCACCGAACTCTTGCAGCACGAGGTGCAGGTCGAGTCCTTTGGCGGTGACGTTGTCGATGTCGAGGTCTCGGCCAAGAACAAGACCAACCTCGACAAGTTGCTCGAGATGATCGCGCTGCAGGCTGAGTTGCTCGAGCTCAAGACCAACCCGGACCGTCCGGCTGAGGGCACCGTGATCGAAGCCAAGCTCGATCGCGGCCGTGGCCCGGTCGCGACCATGCTGGTTCAGCGCGGCACGCTGCGCGTCGGCGATATTATCGTTGCTGGCGCAGAAATGGGCCGCGTGCGCGCCCTCATCAACGATCAGGGCCAGACCATTCAGGAAGCTGGCCCCTCAATGCCGGTCGAAGTTCTCGGCTTCAACGGTCCGCCGGAAGCCGGTGATCGTCTCGCCGTGGTCGAGAACGAAGCGCGCGCCCGTCAGGTCACTGAATATCGTGCTCACCAGAAGCGCGAGAAGTCGGCAGCCACCTCCGCCGGCATGCGCGGCTCGCTCGAACAGATGATGAGCCAGCTCAAGACCTCGGGCCGCAAGGACTTCCCGCTGATCGTGAAGGCTGACGTGCAGGGATCACTGGAAGCCATCATCGGCTCGCTCGACAAGCTCGGCACCGACGAAGTCGCCGCGCGCATCCTGCATGCGGGCGTCGGTGGCATCTCGGAATCCGACGTCACGCTCGCGGAGGGCTTCAACGCTGCGATCATCGGCTTCTCCGTCCGCGCCAACAAGGAAGCGGCGGCGCTCGCCAAGCGCGACGGCATCGAAATCCGCTACTACAACATCATCTACGACCTCGTGGACGATGTGAAAAAGGCGATGTCTGGCCTGCTCGCGCCGACGCTGCGCGAAACCATGCTCGGCAACGCGCAGATCCTCGAAGTCTTCAATATCTCGAAGGTCGGCAAGATCGCCGGCTGCCGCGTCACTGACGGCAATGTGGAACGCGGCGCCAATGTCCGCCTGATCCGCGACAACGTCGTTGTGCACGAAGGCAAGCTGTCGACGCTGAAGCGTTTCAAGGACGAAGTGAAGGAAGTTCAGTCCGGCCAGGAATGCGGCATGGCGTTCGAGAACTATCAGGACATGCGCGTCGGCGACGTTATCGAATGCTACCGCGTGGAGACCATTCAACGCTCCCTGTAAGTCCAAACCTTGCGAGCGCGTTGAAATAATACGGGACGTCATGCCCGGCCAAAAGTGCGAAGCACGTCTTCGCGCCATGCGCCGGGCATCCACGTCCTGAAACTCAACATGGAAAGACGTGGATGGCCGGATCAAGTCCGGCCATGACGCTTCTCATATCAGGAATGAACTCATGCCCCGTCATCAACGCGGCACGCCATCATCATCGGGACCGGGCGGCGGTTCGCAGCGCCAGTTGCGCGTCGGCGAACTGATCCGGCATGCGATTTCCGACATCCTCTCGCAGGGCGGCGTGCATGATGAGACGCTGAGCGGTCACATCATCACTGTGCCCGAGGTGCGGATGTCGCCCGACCTCAAGCTCGCCACCGTGTATGTGATGCCGCTCGGCGGACACGACACCGATGCGGTGATCGCAGCACTTGCACACAACAAGAAATTTCTGCGTGGCGAGGTTGCGCATCGCGTTAACCTGAAATTCGCACCTGATCTTCGCTTCCGCGCCGACGAGCGATTCGACGAAGCGGAACGGATCGAGAAATTACTGCGAACACCTGCGGTTCAAAGAGACATCAACCAGGATTCGGACGACACTTGATGACTGCAACACCCACTCAGGGCATGCGCGAGCCGCCGCGCGACGATTCGCGTGCCGCCGCTGAAAAAAATATTTTACCGGATACGTCTGCTCCTGATCGCGTGGATGCAGGCGAGCATCGCCCGCGCCAGAAGAAACAGCAGCACAAGCGCGAACGCCGCGACGTTCACGGCTGGGTGGTGCTCGACAAGCCGGTCGGCATGACCTCGACCCATGCGGTCGCGGTGCTGAAGCGGCTATTCAACGCCAAACGCGTCGGCCACGCCGGCACGCTCGATCCGCTCGCTTCCGGCGGACTTCCGATTGCGTTGGGTGAGGCCACCAAGACGGTGCCGTTCGTGATGGATGGCCGCAAGCGCTACCGTTTCACGGTTCGCTGGGGCGAGGAACGCGACACCGACGACATCGAGGGTCGCCCGACCCAGACCTCCGATACCCGACCAACCGCTCAGGACATCCGAGAGATCCTGCCCCGCTTTACGGGGGTGATCCAACAGACCCCGCCACAGTTTTCAGCCATCAAGATCCAGGGCGAGCGGGCCTATGACCTCGCCCGCGACGGCGAGACCGTCGTTCTGCCGCCCCGCGAGGTCGAAATCCACCAATTAGTTCTTACGGAACAATTGGATAAGGACCATTCGGTGTTCGAGACTGAATGCGGTAAGGGAACCTATGTCCGGGCGCTCGCGCGTGACATGGGCCGTCTTTTGGGCTGCTACGGCCATGTTTCGGCGCTTCGGCGTACCCAGTGCGGCCCGTTCATTGAGGCCGACATGATTCCGCTGGCGGAATTGGAGGCTTTGTGCGATAGAGCCGCGTCTGGCGAGGGCAGCCTCGCCGACGCGCTTTTGCCCGTTGAGACCGCGCTGGACGACATCCCGGCACTGGCCGTCACTCGGGCGGATGCCGCAAGGCTTGCAAGAGGCCAGGCGGTTTTGTTGCGCGGACGGGATGCGCCAATTCTAAGCGGCACAGTCTATGTCACTGTCGGAGGAAGGCTTCTGGCCCTCGCCGAACTTGGCAATGGCGAACTCATCCCCAAGCGTGTGTTCAACCTCACCGGGCTCGTTGCGAGCCCGGACCGCAGTTAAGGATATCTGACGATGTCGATTACCGCAGAACGTAAAGCGGAAGTCATCAAGACCAATGCCAAGAAGGCTGGCGACACGGGTTCGCCGGAAGTCCAGGTTGCGATCCTCTCCGAGCGCATCGCCAACCTCACCGAGCATTTCAAGACCCACAGCAAGGACAACCATTCCCGCCGTGGCCTCCTGAAGCTCGTCTCCACGCGCCGCTCGCTTCTCGACTATGTGAAGAAGAAGGATGAGGCGCGCTACAAGGCGCTGCTTGAGAAGCATAACATCCGCCGCTAAGGCCGCGCCACCGGCCGACTCCGGCGGCGAACATGGATTCGCATCCGGCAACGGCCGACACCGTACGAACACGCAAAGCATGGCTTGCTTGCGTGAAACCCAGCAGCAATCCGGCGGCTGGGCACGACGGGCAAGATGCCCGCACCATCGGAAGGATGGCAGCCATCGCAAAATTCAGAGGCCATGGCAGGATCGCCGGACGCTGAAGCCCTTGCGCTCAACGTCTCGCAATCTTGCGCATGGCTTTTGCTTTTTCCGGCCAGCCTGATTTTCCGAAAACGATGAAAGAACACTCGAATGTTTAATACTCATTCCGTCGAACTCGACTGGGGCGGACGCCCGCTCAAGCTCGAAACCGGCAAAGTCGCGCGTCAAGCCGACGGCGCCGTGATCGCCACGTATGGCGAAACCGTTGTGATGGCGACTGTCGTGTCCGCCAAGACGCCGAAGGAAGGCATCGACTTCCTGCCGCTCACCGTCAACTACCAGGAAAAGACCTACGCCGCGGGCCGCATTCCCGGCGGTTACTTCAAGCGCGAAGGCCGCCCGTCCGAGAAGGAAACGCTGGTCTCGCGCCTGATCGATCGTCCGATCCGCCCGCTGTTTGCCGATGGCTATCGCTGCGACACCCAGGTGATCGTCACCACGCTGTCCCATGACATGGAAAACGATCCAGATATCGTCGCGATGGTGGCTGCATCCGCGGCCCTGACGCTGTCGGGTGTGCCGTTCATGGGCCCGGTTGGCGCCGCCCGCGTTGCCTTCGTCAACAACGAGTTCATCCTCAATCCAACGCTCGACGAGATGGCCGACACCCAGCTCGACCTCGTCGTCGCCGGCACCGCGACCGCCGTTCTGATGGTGGAATCGGAAGCCAAGGAGTTGCCGGAAGAAATCATGCTCGGCGCCGTGATGTTCGGCCACAAGCACTTCCAGCCGGTGATCAAGGCGATCATCGAACTGGCCGAACAAGCCGCCAAGGAGCCGCGCGATATCGTCGCCACCGTCAACGCCGATCTCGAGAAGGAAATCCTCAACCTCGTCGAGCAGGACCTGCGCAAGGCCTACTCCATCCCGGTGAAGCAGGATCGCTACGCCGCTGTCGGCGCCGCGAAGGAAAAGGTACTGGCGCATTTCTTCCCCGAAGGCATCGAGCCTCGCTACGAGAAGCTGCGTGTCCTCGACGTGTTCAAGGACCTCGAGGCCAAGATCGTTCGCTGGAACATCCTCGACACCGGCCGCCGCATCGACGGCCGCGACCTCAAGACCGTGCGTCCGATCGTTGCCGAAGTCGGCGTGCTGCCGCGCGCTCACGGCTCGGCGCTGTTCACCCGCGGCGAGACCCAGGCGCTGGTCGTCACCACGCTCGGCACTGGCGAGGACGAGCAATTCATCGACGCGCTCTCCGGCACGTATAAGGAAACCTTCCTGCTGCACTACAACTTCCCGCCCTTCTCGGTTGGTGAGACGGGCCGGATCGGTTCGCCGGGCCGCCGCGAAATCGGCCACGGCAAGCTTGCCTGGCGCGCGATCCACCCGGTTCTGCCGGCGCACCACGAGTTTCCGTACACGCTGCGCGTCGTCTCGGAGATCACCGAATCGAACGGCTCATCCTCGATGGCAACGGTGTGCGGTTCCTCGCTCGCACTGATGGACGCCGGCGTGCCGCTGAAGCGACCGACCGCAGGCATTGCGATGGGCCTGATCCTCGAAGGTGACCGCTTCGCGGTGCTCTCCGATATTCTCGGTGATGAGGATCACCTCGGCGACATGGACTTCAAGGTGGCTGGCACCGAGAAGGGTGTGACCTCGCTGCAGATGGACATCAAGATCGCCGGCATCACCGAAGAAATCATGAAGGTGGCGTTGACGCAGGCCAAGGACGGCCGCATGCACATCCTCGGCGAGATGGCGAAGGCCCTCACCGCGGCGCGCGCGGAGCTTGGCGAACATGCACCGCGCATCGAGGTACTGCAGATCCCGACCGACAAGATCCGCGACGTGATCGGCACCGGCGGCAAGGTGATCCGCGAGATCGTCGAGAAGACCGGCGCCAAGATCAATATCGAGGACGACGGCACCGTGAAGGTCGCTTCCGCCAATGGCGAATCGATCCGCGCGGCGATCAAGTGGATCAAGTCGATCACCTCGGAACCGGAAGTCGGCCAGATCTATGACGGCACCGTCGTCAAGGTGATGGAGTTCGGTGCGTTCGTGAACTTCTTCGGCCCGAAGGATGGCCTCGTTCACATCAGCCAGCTCGCGGCGAACCGCGTTCAGAAGACCTCCGACGTCGTCAAGGAAGGCGACAAGGTCAAGGTCAAGCTGCTCGGCCTCGACGATCGTGGCAAGGTTCGCCTGTCGATGAAGGCGGTGGACCAGACCACCGGCGAGGATCTCGAAGCCAAGCAGAAGGCCGAAAACGCACCTGCCGCCGAGTAAGGCGATCCATCACAACTTTGCGAAAGAGGCGGCATTTTGCCGCCTCTTTTTATTTGAGAAGCCGTAACCGTCGCTGCGGCGCAGGCGTAGCCTTGGAGGCTCGCGACGATGATCGCGCCAATCAGGGAGACGTTCGATGAACAAGCTTTCCCGCCGCCATCTGCTCATGGGCGCTGCCGTCGGCCTTGCCGCCACGGCCATATCGTCGCGCGCCACACGCGCACAGAGCCCTGCCGCACCGGCCGCAGCCCCAGACCCTTTCAAGCTGCCGCCGTTGCCTTACGCGACCAACGTGCTCGAGCCGCATATCGACGCGAAGACCATGGAAATCCACCATGACAAGCATCACGGCGCCTATGTCGCCAACATGAACAATTTCGCGAAAACCGCGCCGCAACTGGGCCAGTCTCCGATCGAGATTACTCTGGCCAACCTCACCAACGTTCCCGACAGCATCCGCACTGGTGTGCGCAACAATCTCGGCGGCCACGCCAACCACACGATGTTCTGGGAAATCATGGGTCCGAATGGCGGCGCCCCGCAAGGCGACGTGCTGGATGCGATCACTCGCGACTTCGGCAGCTTCGACAAGATGAAGGACGCCTTCAATGCCGCGGGCGGCCGCCAGTTCGGCTCCGGCTGGGTGTTCGTCACCGTCACAAAGGACGGCAAGCTCGCCATTGAGGCAACACCAAACCAGGACACGCCGCTGATGTCTGGCAAGCGCGTGCTGCTCGGCAACGACGTCTGGGAGCATGCCTATTATCTGAACTACAAGAATCGCCGCGCCGACTATCTCAAGGCATGGTGGAACGTCGTCAACTGGCAGAGGATCGGCGAACGCTATGCCGCCGCGAAGGCCGGGACGCTGACGCTCTGAAGCGTTATGTCAAATTACCAAAGGCGGCTGAAATCAGCCGCTCTTTCTTTTTCCGCGGCGCGGCGCGAAGCACTCCTTTACCAGGTCGCTGAGAACCTGAAAGTCTTGCTTGCGCGGCGAGGTGCGGCGAAACACGAGGCCAATGCTGCGCCCTGGCTGCGGCTCCTTGAACCGCAAAATCTTCACGCGCTCGTCCCGCAGTTCGACATCGGTGGCGATTTGCGGGATGAGCGTGATACCATAGCCGCTTGCGACCATCTGCATCACCGTCGCAAGACTGCTCGCGCCGAATGTCATGCCGCCCGCATTGCGGCCGCGGGAGGCGGTGGCGCAAAACGCCAGCGCCTGATCGCGCAGGCAATGGCCGTCTTCAAGCAGAATCAATCGCTCCTGCTCGATGTCACCTGCCACCACGCGCTTTGTCTCATCGCGCGGATCGCTCGCCGGCACCGCCAATAGGAACGGATCGTCGAACAGGGCAATGCTGTCTATGTCGTTCTCCTGCACAGGCAACGCCAGCACAGCCGCATCGAGGGCACCGCTTTTCACTTCGTCGAGCATTTGCCGGGTCTGCGTCTCGCGCAACTCGAGCTGCAGGTCAGGGTATCGCGACTGCAAGAGCGGCAGAAATTTCGGCAGCGCATAAGGCGCGAGCGAGGGGATCATGCCGAGCATGAGCCGCCCAGCGAGTGGCTGCGCACGATGGTGTGCAAAATCGACGAGGTCGCGCGCTTTCGCCAGCATGTCCTCACCCCGTCTCGCGACTTCCCGCCCGGCATCGGTCAGCGTCACCATGCCCGGACGACGCTCCACAAGCGCAAGCCCTAACTCTTCCTCGAGATCGCGGATCTGCATCGAGAGCGCCGGCTGCGTCACCGCGCATGCTTCCGCGGCACGCCCAAAATGCAGATGCTCCACGAGCGCATTGAAATACCGCAACTGCTTCAATGTGATCATGTCGATAAGTTATTATTATCGATGGACTAAATCAAACCGATTAGACCTTATCCAAACAAGCGGCCATAATTGAGGAGCAGCATAGATATGCACTTCTCACGAGAGGATTTTCAAATGGCCCAGAAACCCAACACACCACCGTCCACGACTGGCGCCGGAGCACCCGCCATCAGCGACCGCAACTCGCTCAGCATCGGCTCGAACGGCCCAATCCTGCTGCACGACGTGCATTTCCTTGAGCAGATGGCGCACTTCAACCGTGAGAAAGTGCCGGAACGTCAGCCCCACGCCAAGGGTGCAGGTGCGTTCGGCGTGTTCGAGACCACCGAGGATCTCTCGGCCTTCACCAAGGCGGCGATGTTCCAGAAGGGTGCCGCCACAGAGATGCTGGCGCGCTTTTCAACCGTCGCTGGCGAAATGGGCAGCCCCGACACATGGCGCGACGTGCGCGGCTTCTCGCTCAAGTTCTACACCAGCGAAGGCAACTACGACCTCGTCGGCAACAATACGCCAGTCTTCTTCCTGCGCGATCCGATAAAGTTTCCGCACTTCATTCGCAGCCAGAAGCGACTTCCCGATTCCGGCCTGCGTGACAACCACATGCAGTGGGACTTCTGGACGCTCAATCCCGAGAGCGCGCACCAGGTAACCTATGTGATGGGCGACCGTGGCCTGCCGCGCACATGGCGTCATATGAACGGCTACGGCTCGCACACCTACATGTGGGTGAACAAGGGCGGCGAGAAGTTCTGGGTGAAGTATCACTTCCACACCAACCAGGGCATGCAGTTCTTCAGCAACGAAGAAGCGGCCGCGATGGCGGGCAGTGATGCAGACTTCCACCGTCGCGACCTGTTCGAGGCGATTGCTGCCGGCAAGCATCCGAGTTGGACACTCTCGGTGCAAATCATGCCCTACGACGATGCGAAGTCGTATCGCTTCAATCCGTTCGACCTGACCAAAATCTGGTCGCACAAGGACTATCCGCTCAAGAAAGTCGGCACGATGCGCCTCGATCGCAACCCGGAAAACTTCTTCGCCCAGATCGAACAGGCGGCCTTCTCGCCCGGCAACACCGTGCCGGGCGTCGGTCTGTCACCCGACAAAATGCTGCTCGGGCGCGCCTTCGCCTACAACGATGCACAGCGCAACCGCATCGGCACCAACTTCCACCAGTTACCGGTGAACCGCCCGAAGGTGCCGGTCAACACCTTCATGTTCGACGGCCAGATGGCCTTCGAGCACAGCGGCAACAAGCCGGTCTACGCGCCAAACAGCGGCGGCCGCACCTGGTCCGATGAAACCGGCCCTCTTGATAATGGCTGGGAGGCCGATGGCGAGATAGTGCGCGCGGCCTATACACTGCACGCGGAGGATGATGACTTCAGCCAGCCCGGCGCGCTCGTCCGCAATGTGATGGACGATGCCCAGCGCGACCGCCTCGTGGCACAGGTGAGCGGCAGCCTGCTCGGCGGCGTTAAAGGTGACGTCCTCACCCGCGCGCTCGACTACTGGAAGAAGATCGATGCCAAGGTCGGCCAGCGCATCGCTGACAAGATCAAGACGAAGGCTGCATCGTAGCCGACGGAGGACATCGGCGCGCGCTGACCCTGCTTTCGCCAATCTCACAGGGAGGCTGCGGACACAGCAGGCGGCCGAATGACCTCAGCCATACCTGCCGAGAAAACCAGCCTCCGCGGTTACCGCGGAGGCTCTTTCTTACGCTTCTGCGTCTGCTTTTTCTAACAGTGGCGTCCAAGCCTTGCTTCGGGAGAGTCCGATCATGAAGCTCTACTGGTCCCCGCGTTCTCGCTCATTCACCACCCTGTGGCTGATGGAGGAAGCCGGACAGCCCTATCAGCGTGTCCTGACCGATATCTCGGCGGGTGCGAACAAGACACCGGACTATCTCGCGATCAACCCGATGGGTAAGGTGCCTGCGCTGGTCGACGGCGATGCCGTGATGGCGGAATCAGCCGCGATCTGCACCTATGTCGCGGACCGTTATCCGCAAGCGAAGCTTGCGCCAGCCCTCAGCGATCCACGCCGTGCTAAATATCTGCAGTGGATGTTCTTCGCACCAAGCTGCATCGAGCCTGCAATCCTGCAGGCCTATCTCAAACTCGACATTCCATCCGCCAGCGCCGCGTGGGGCAGCACCACGCAAACCTTCGACGTTCTGGATCAGGCTCTGGAGAAGGGACCATGGCTGCTCGGCAATGAGTTCTCCGCCGCCGATGTCGCCATCGGCGCGGGGATCAATTACGCCATTCGGATGTTCAAGATGGTTCCGACGCGGCCGAATTTCGACCGCTACCTCGATGCGTGCGCCGTACGGCCCGCATTTCAGACTGCGCTGAGCCTGATCACGTAAGGTTTAGTCGGCGTCGCCGTTATCCTTCAGCGCATCAGGATGTGGCATCGAGATGATGTTGTAGCCAGCATCAACAAAATGCGTCTCGCCGGTGACGCCGCCCGACAGGTCCGACAACAGGTACAGCGCGGTGCCGCCAAGCTCTTCGAGAGTGACACCACGACCAAGCGGCGAATGCTTCTGCTGAAATGCGAACATCGCCCGCGAGTCGCCGATGCCGGCGCCCGCGAGCGTGCGTACCGGCCCTGCGGAAATCGCGTTAATTCTGATTCCGTCGCGACCGAAGTCGGCGGCAAGATAACGGGTCGACGCCTCCAGCGCCGCCTTGGCGACGCCCATCACGTTATAATTTGGCATCACGCGGGTCGAGCCGCCAAACGTCAGGGTTACCATCGCACCGCCGTCCGGCATCAACTTTGCCGCACGCGCCGCGACTTCGGTGAAGGAGAAGCATGAGATCACCATGGTGCGCGAGAAGTTCGCGCGCGTGGTGTCGACATAGCGGCCCTTCAGTTCATTCTTGTCCGAGAAGCCGATGGCATGAACGACAAAGTCCATCTTGCTCCATGCAGCTTTGATTGCGTCGAACGTGGCATCGACGCTTGCGATATCCTCGACATCGCAGGGCAGTATCAGCTTGGCGCCCAGCGATTCCGCAAGCGGCTTCACCCGCTTGCCGAGCGCCTCGCCCTGATAGGTAAAGGCCAGTTCCGCGCCGTGCGCGGCAAGGACTTTTGCGATACCCCAGGCAATCGAATGATCATTGGCGACGCCCATGATGAGCCCGCGCTTCCCATGCATCAATCCCGACATCGGTTCGTCCTAGCAAATGAAAACACGTCCGGGCGGACGGGTTGAAGATCAGGCATCCAGCCGCTTGAACACCAGCGTGGCATTGGTACCGCCGAATCCGAACGAGTTCGACAGCACGGTGCCAACCTTGGCATTGTCGATGCGCTTGCGCACGATCGGCATATCGGCAAACACCGGATCGAGTTCCTGAATGTTGGCGCTCTCGCAGATGAAACCGTTGTTCATCATCAAGAGCGAATAGATCGCCTCCTGCACGCCCGTCGCACCAAGCGAGTGCCCGGTCAGCGACTTCGTGGCGGAGATCGGCGGGCACTTGTCGCCCACGCCAAACACGTTGCGGATGGCGTTGATTTCCGGCGGATCGCCCGCAGGCGTCGAAGTCGCGTGCGGGTTGATGTAATCGATCGATCCCTTCACGGTGGACAGCGCCATACGCATGCAGCGCTCCGCGCCTTCGCCGGAGGGAGCGACCATGTCGTAGCCGTCGGAGGTCGCGCCGTAGCCGACGATCTCGCCGTAAATCTTCGCGCCGCGCGCCTTGGCGTGTTCGAGTTCTTCCAGCACCACAACGCCAGCGCCGCCGGCGATAACGAAACCATCGCGGTTGATGTCGTAGGCACGCGACGCGGTCGACGGCGTGTCGTTGTACTTCGACGACATCGCACCCATCGCGTCGAACAGCACCGACAGCGACCAGTCGAGTTCCTCGCAGCCGCCTGCGAACATCACGTCCTGCTTGCCGTACTGGATCATCTCATAGGCGTTGCCGATGCAATGGTTCGAGGTCGCGCAGGCCGAGGAGATCGAATAGTTTACGCCCTTGATCTTGAACCAGGTCGCAAGTGTCGCAGACGCGGTCGAAGACATCGCCTTCGGCACCGCGAACGGACCGACGCGTTTCGGTCCCTTGGTGCGCGTGATATCGGCGGCCTCGACGATGGTGCGCGCCGAAGGACCGCCCGACCCCATGATGATGCCGGTGCGAACGTTGGAAATATCAGATTCCTCAAGACCGGAATCACGGATCGCCTGATCCATCGCGACATGATTCCACGCCGCGCCCTCCGCAAGAAAACGCATCGCGCGACGGTCCACCACTTCGGCCGGATCGAGAGTCGGCGCCCCCTGGACCTGCGAGCGGAATCCGAGTTTGGCATATTCTTCCGCACGCGTGATGCCCGGCTTCGCCTCATGCAGGCTCGCCAGAACTTCCTGAGTGTTGTTTCCGATGGACGAGACAATTCCCATCCCCGTGACGACAACTCGCCGCATGATTGCCTCACCTGATACCGTGTTTTGGCCTTGTGTCCGGCCGTTCACCGGGCCTGAAAGTTTAATCCAGGCACGTCCCTCACTGAATTACTTTCCGGCCTGTACCGGCGCGTCCTGTTGAAAAAGCCCGACCTTCAGATCGCTGGCGCGATAGATAATCTCGCCATCTGTCGATAACCAGCCATCGGCCACGCCGAGTACAAGCTTGGAGCGCATCACACGCTTCATATCGATGTGGTACTGAACCTTGTTGACGTGAGGCAGCACCTGACCGGAGAACTTCAGATCGCCAAGGCCAAGTGCACGCCCGCGTCCGGCGCCGCCAGTCCAGCCCAGGAAAAAGCCGACCATCTGCCATAGCGCATCGAGACCGAGACAGCCCGGCATCACAGGGTCGCCTTTGAAGTGGCAGCCAAAAAACCACAGGTCGGGTTTAACGTCGAGTTCCGCGCGGATGACCCCCTTGCCGAATTCGCCCCCGGTGTCCGAGATTTCGGTAATCCGGTCGAACATCAGCATCGGCGGCAAAGGTAACTGGGCATTGCCGGGCCCGAATAATTCTCCGCGGCCGCAAGCCAGCAAGTCTTCGTAATTATAGCTGTTTTGCCGCTCACGCATCGAAGCTCCCCCAATCGGCCCGTCGCCGGTTGCGATGCGGTCCTAACATAGCCATTTCAGTCAAGCAAAGCTGCGATTGGTTTTCCGGAACCCTCGATCAAAGCTCTTGATCCAGTTGCGAAAAACTTGCATGTAGTTGTATCCTTCGCTACGGTATGGCATATCTCAGGAAACTTAGTTTCCAAGCGTTGTGTGTTTCAGGGGTCCGAAAAGTGAGCGAGATCGACAGCATCGAACATGAGTGGCGCACCGATGCCGGTCACGCACAGGGATACGTTCATGGCCATGCCCCGGTTCTTACCGGCTGCCCATGGCACGACGTCAACGAAATGTTGCAATCGGTCGGGTTGCGCCCCACCCGTCAGCGCATGGCGCTCGGCTGGCTCTTGTTTGGCAAGGGCGACCGCCACCTGACCGCGGAAATGCTGTATGAGGAAGCAACGCTCGCCAAGGTCCCGGTGTCGCTCGCGACCGTCTACAACACGCTAAACCAGCTCACTGAAGCTGGCCTGCTACGCCAGGTCAGCGTCGACGGCACCAAAACCTATTTCGACACCAACGTCACCGCGCACCACCACTTCTACCTCGAAGGCAACCACGAGCTGGTCGACATTCCCGACCAAAATCTGGTGCTTCAGCAGGTGCCGGATGTGCCGGAGGGCTACGAGATCAGTCGCATCGACATGGTCGTCCGATTGCGCAAGAAGCGCTGAACGGCGCGTTGCGCAGCATCAGCATCGCCTATCATCGAATCAATCCGGCGAACTGTGATGCCCTGCTGAGGTTTTTTTGGTCTGACGCGATCCAGACAGACTTCAATTCACCTTCTCGTCGGCGTAGACGCCCCAAAGCCGTTGCTGCTCGATCCAGCCGTCGAACCCCTCGCCGGTGATGCGGCACCACTTCCCGGTACAACGCTTCACCTGAGCGATCACCCCAGCCTGCAGGCGTGCCGCCACGGCGCTGCTTTGATCCGGACTATCCCGCAGCGCGGCAAGCTCGCCCTTTGTCTTCATGGTGACGACCGCAGTGCGGCGGCCAGACAATAGCGAGTGGTATACCCAGCCTTCCGAGCCTTCAGAATCGCGAACGCGCCGCCAGTTCTCGAATTCCGCTGTCACCTCCACCGGCAACCCCGCACGGGTATAGATCCAGCTCACATCCTGATCCTTGGTGGGGCCGACCCGGACATTGACGTGATCGGACTTCAGGCTGACGTAACGCGGCACTGGTAATCCGCTCGTGGTCTGCACATCCTTGGCGGCATGCCCGGTTCCGCCCGTCATTCCCCAGGTTGCCAGAGCCATCAGCATCGCCCACATCGAAGACCGTAATTCCATCATCCGCATTCCGTAATTTAACCGCAGCACCATAGCCTTAGACGTTCGGACGAGGGCTGGCCATATCCCGCCGCGGCTGCCTTCGCCGGCTCATTCAGGTTCTTGTCTTGATCCGGCCTTCTGGTAGAGAGGACCGAAGCCTTCAACACGGGACGCCTTGGGCATAGGAACGGGAAACCTTGCAGCGGGAGTCCCATTCGTACATTCGAGCACGCCGGTTAATGCGGACTGAACGCCGGACGATCCGGTCCTGAGGATGAGCAATGTCGGGTAAGAAAAAGCCGCTGATCGTCGTTACACGCAAGTTGCCGGACAGCACCGAAACGCGCATGCGGGAATTGTTCGACACCCGGCTCAACATCGACGATGTCCCGATGACGAAGGCCCAGTTGATCGACGCCGTCCAGAACGCGGATGTGCTGGTACCCACGGTCAGCGACGAGATTGACGCCGATATCCTCAGCCATGCCAACGGCAAGCTGCGCCTGATCGCCCATTTTGGCAACGGCGTGGACAATCTCGATGTTGCAGCAGCCGTCGCGCGTGGCATCACCGTGACCAATACACCGAAAGTTTTGACCGAAGACACCGCCGACATGACCATGGCACTGATCCTCGCCGTACCGCGGCGGCTGATCGAAGGCGCCTCTGTGCTGACGGGCGGTGCCGAATGGGCTGGCTGGTCTCCGACCTGGATGCTTGGCCATCGCTTGGGCGGCAAACGGCTCGGCATCATCGGCATGGGGCGCATCGGCCAGGCGCTGGCACGCCGCGCCCATGCTTTCGGTATGCAGATCCACTACCATAACCGCCGCCCCGTCAGTCCCGCGATTGAGGAAGAACTCGGCGCGACCTACTGGGAGAGCCTCGACCAGATGCTGGCGCGGATGGACTTCATCTCGGTGAACTGCCCTCACACGCCCGCCACTTACCACCTTCTTTCAGCACGCCGTTTGAAACTGATCCGCAAGGACGCCTACGTCGTCAACACAGCGCGCGGCGAGATCATCGACGAAGCAACACTGGTGAAACTGATCGAGGATGGCGAGATCGCCGGCGCCGGACTTGACGTCTACGAGCATGGAGCGGTCGTGCACCCGCGGCTGATCCGTCTCGCCAAGGCCTACAAGGTGGTGTTGCTGCCGCACATGGGTTCAGCAACGATCGAAAGCCGCGTCGACATGGGTGAAAAGGTCATCATCAACATCCGCACCTTCCTCGACGGCCATAAGCCGCCGGATCGCGTGCTGCCAAGCATGCTGTGACTTTCATTTATTGTCCCGCGAAGGCGAGGACCATCCTTAAAAAGAATCCGGAAAACCGGATATTCGGCTTAGCTTAAAAAACACGTTTCCACCTTCTGGGAAACGACAGCTTTTGATTATTTGTGACCGTTCAAATCGAAGATCGTCGGATGATCGCCGTTGAGCGGGTTTGCGGGATCGCGTGCATAACGCAACGTCTCGAAGCGCATCGCGCGGGCATCGATCATCAATAGCCGCCCGACCAGCCCTTCGCCGAAGCCGACGATCTCGCGGATCGCCTCCAGCGCCATCATCGAGCCCAACACGCCCGCGAACGCGCCGACAAGTCCCGCTTCCTCGCAGGTCGGAATCGTGCCCGGCGGCGGCGCTTCCGGAAACAGGCAGCGATAGGTCGGGTTGAATTCGCCATCCGCATTCTTCTCATGCGCGCGGATCGTCGTCAGCGAAGCGTCGAAGATGCCGAGCGCGCCTGCAATCAGCGTCTTTCCTGCAAGACAGCAGGCATCCGAAACGAGGTAGCGCGTGGTGAAATTGTCGGAACCGTCGACGACGATGTCGTAGCCGCCGATGATCTCCATCGCATTGGCGGCATTGAGGCGTGTCTCATGCGTGACGAACGCAACATGCGGATTGAGCGCGCGAACGCTGTCAGCAGCACTCTGTGTTTTCATGCGGCCGACATCGGGCGTGGCGTGAATGATCTGACGCTGCAAATTCGACAGTGTCACTATGTCGTCATCGACAACGCCGAGCGTGCCGACACCGGCGGCAGCGAGATACATCAGGGCCGGCGCGCCGAGCCCGCCCGCGCCGATCACCAGCACCCTCGCAGCCTTGAGCGCGGCCTGCCCCTGCCCGCCCACTTCGCGCAGGACGATATGGCGGGCATAGCGTTCGAGTTCTTCGGGGGTCAGCATGATATCGAGAACCTACTTCTGACAGCTCGAGCACCAGTAGGTGGAGCGGCCGTTCTGAGTAAAGCGTTTCACCGTGCCACGACAACCGCGCGTGCGGCATGGCTCGCCTTCGCGATCGTAGACCTGAAACGAATGCTGGAAGTAGCCGAGTTCGCCCGAGGTCTGGCGGTGGTCGCGCAGCGACGAGCCGCCCACTTCAATGGCCGCATTCAGCACGGCACGGATCGCGGTCACGAGCCGCACCGCATGATCGGTCGGCGCGCCGCCTTTCGTCGCGAGCGTGGACGCTTGCCGCTTCGGCGACAAATGCGCGCGAAACAGCGCCTCGCAGACATAGATATTGCCGAGCCCTGCGACAACGCGCTGGTCGAGCAGCGCCGCCTTCAGCGAGGTCTTCTTTCCCGCGCAGGCCCCCGCCAGCATCGCGGCGTCGAACGCATTGCCGAGTGGCTCCGGACCGAGTGCCTTGAGGAATGGTTCGCGCTCGAGATCGGCGCGGGGCACGATCTTCATGTAACCGAAGCGGCGCGGATCGTTGAACGAAATCACCGCGCCGTTCTCCATCTCGAACACGACATGGTCGTGGGTGCGGTTCTCGTTGCGCGGATAATGAAACGTACCCGGGGTCTTGCCATTGTGATCCGGCATCACCCGGAACGAACCGGACATTCCCAGGTGCATCAACAGCACATCGCCGGAATCGAGATCGGCCAGAAGGTATTTGGCGCGCCGCCCCAGTCCGGTCACCTTTCGGCCATCGAGGCGGGCGGCAAAATCCTTTGGCAGCGGAAACCGCAGGTCGCCGCGATGGGCTGTGACGCGGGCGATGCGCACGCCCTCCATGGCCGGGATCAGACCACGGCGGACCGTTTCAACCTCGGGTAATTCGGGCATTTGGGATTCACCTTGAGCGCCCATGGTGATAGCGCCATTGCGCCCGCCACGCTATGGTGCCCGCCGGAGAGCCCAACATGAGCCAAGCGCCAGATAATTCGACACATTTCGGCTATCGAGAGGTTTCGCCCGGCGAAAAGCAGGGCCTCGTCAACGAGGTCTTCCACAACGTCGCGAAACGCTACGACCTGATGAATGACCTGATGTCGGGCGGGCTGCACCGGGCCTGGAAGAACCTGATGGTGGAAACCCTCAATCCGCCGCGGGGGGAGGCCCCCTTCAGAATGCTCGACGTCGCGGGCGGCACCGGCGACATTTCCTTCCGCGCGGCGAAGGCAGCTGGACCTAGTTTTCATTCCACCGTTTGCGACATCAACACCGACATGCTGGCGGTCGGCCGCGAGCGGGCGCAGACTCAAGGGCTCGCGGACCGCGTCGATTTCGTCGAGGGCAACGCCGAGGCGCTCGCCTTCGCCGACAGGAGCTTCGACGCCTACACCATCGCGTTTGGTATTCGCAACGTACCGCAGATTCCATTGGCGCTGCGCGAGGCTTATCGCGTACTGAAGCCCGGCGCGCGTTTCCTCTGCCTGGAATTCTCCTCGGTTACCGTGCCGGGCCTCGACAAGATCTACGACATCTTCTCGTTCAACATCATTCCCCAGATCGGCAAGGCCGTGACGGGCGATGCCGAATCCTATCGCTACCTCGTCGAATCGATCCGGCGGTTTCCGAAGCCTGACACATTCGCCGACATGATCCGCGAGGCTGGTTTTTCGCGTGTGAACCATGAGGTCTTTTCGGGCGGTATCGTCGCGCTACATTCGGGCTGGCGCCTGTGATTTCATCGCTGGTCCACATCTCGCGGCTTGCCCACGCCGCCTTTGTGTTCGCACGCGAGGGCGTGTTCGGCGCCGTCGACCCCTCGCCTTTGCCGCCACCCGCGCAGGCTGCGATCCGGGTCGCGCGCTTGATCGAGCGCCGGGGGACGAAATCCGGCGCGCGGCTGTCGCGCGCGCTGACGCGGCTCGGCCCCACTTACGTCAAGCTTGGACAATTTCTCGCCACCCGACCCGATGTGGTCGGCGTCGTAATGGCACGCGATCTGGAAAATCTGCAAGACCGCCTGCCGCCGTTTCCGCAAAGCCAGGCCATCGCCGTGATTGAGACCGGGCTGGAAAAGCCCATTTCATCGGTATTTTCGCATTTTGGCGAATCGGTCGCGGCCGCCTCCATCGCACAGGTGCATCGCGCCGAGGTGTCCGACGCCAACGGCACGAGGCCCGCCGCCGTCAAGATCCTGCGCCCACATGTCGGCGCGCGCTTCAACCATGACCTCAACGCGTTCCGCTACGCCGCGCGCAAGGCGGAAGGCATTTCATCCGAAGCGCGGCGGCTGCGCCTGACCGAGATCATCGAGACGCTGGCGCGCTCCGTCGCGATGGAGATGGACCTGCGCATCGAGGCGGCGGCGCTCTCCGAAATGGCCGAGAACACCCGCGAGGATACTGACTTCCGCGTACCTGCTGTCGATTGGGATCGCACCAGCCATCACGTATTGACGATGGAGTGGATCGACGGCATCCCGCTCAACGATCGTGCGCGGCTTGAAGCCGCCGGCATCGATCTGCCCGCGCTCGGCCGCAAGGTGATCCAGAATTTCCTCCGCCACGCGCTGCGCGACGGCTTCTTCCATGCCGACATGCATCCTGGCAATTTGTTCGTCGACAAGAACGAGCGGCTGGTGGCGGTCGATTTCGGCATCATGGGCCGCCTCGGGATGAAGGAGCGGCAATTCCTCGCCGAAATTCTCTACGGCTTCATCACCCGCAATTATCGCCGGGTCGCGGAAGTTCATTTCGAGGCGGGTTATGTACCCTCGCACCATTCGGTCGAGAATTTCGCGCAGGCGATCCGCGCCATCGGCGAGCCGATCCACAACCGCGCCGCCGACGAAATCTCAATGGCAAAGCTGCTGACGTTGCTGCTCGAAGTCACCGGGCTGTTCGACATGCGCACGCGGCCCGAACTGATCCTGCTGCAAAAGACCATGGTGGTGGTGGAAGGCGTCGCCCGCTCCTTCGATCCCAAGCTCGACATCTGGAAGACCGCCGACCCCGTAGTGCGCGAATGGATCGAGCGCAATCTCGGCCCGCTGGGCCGCATCCAACAGGCAGCGAGCGGTGCGGGCGACCTCGGCCGAATTCTCTCCGGCCTGCCGTCCATCGCCGCGCGTTCAGTCGCCGCACTGGAGCAGTTCGAAACCATGACCCGCGACGGATTGGTGCTGTCGCCGGATACGATTGCCGCTCTGGGCCGGTCTGAACGACGTGGGCGGCATTGGGAGACGGTAGCGCTCTGGATTATCGCCTTGAGCTTGCTTGGGTTTCTCTGGCTATCGCATTGAGTGCAATCATTTCTGCAATCATTTGATTGCATTGCAATCAAATGCTAGAATGCCGCCATGGCCAGCCTGACCGTCCGCAAGCTCGACGACGACATCAAGACCGCGCTGAAGCTGCGTGCCGCGCAGAACGGCCGTTCGGTCGAGGACGAGGTTCGGGTGATCTTGCGACAGGCCGCTGATGGCGAAGTCCCAGCTCTGCTGCCAGCTTCGTCCACCTCGGAAATCGCTCGCCCGCCGCAAGGACCGGCACGCCATCGCGTCACCCTCATCATCGGCGGCGGCATTGCCGCCTACAAGGCGCTTGATCTGATTCGCCGTCTGAAGGAGCGCGGCTGCGAAGTTCACTGCGTGCTGACGCGCGCGGCAGAAAAATTCGTCACCGCATTGAGCGCCAGCGCGCTCGCCAACACCCGATGCTACACCGATTTGTTCGACGCCGAGAGCGAGTTCGACGCCGGACACATTCGCCTCGCGCGCCATTGCGATCTCGTGGTGGTCGCGCCGGCAACCGCCGACCTGATGGCGAAGATGGCGCAGGGCCTCGCCGACGATCTCGCCAGCGCCATTCTGCTTGCGACCAACCGACCGGTGCTCCTCGCGCCCGCGATGAACCCGGCGATGTGGAACAACCCCGCCACGCAACGCAACGTCGCCCAGCTTGGGCGCGACGGCCGCATCCTTATTGGCCCGAACCGCGGCGAGATGGCGGAAGCCAACGAAGCGGGCCTCGGGCGCATGGCCGAGCCGCTTGAGATTGCTGCGCGCGCGCGCGCGCTTCTGCAGCCTGCGCCAACTCGAATTTTGCAGGGACGGCGCGTACTGATTACCGCAGGCCCGACGCACGAGCCGATCGACCCGGTGCGCTATATCGCCAATCGCTCCTCCGGCAAGCAGGGCTACGCCATTGCCGCAGCGGCTGCCGTCGCCGGCGCGGAAGTGGTGCTGGTCTCCGGCCCGGTGAATCTGCCTGACCCGCATGGCGTCAAGACCATTCGCGTCGAATCCGCACGTGACATGCTGGCCGAGGTGGAACGTGCCCTTCCCGCCGACATTGCGATCTTCGCCGCAGCCGTCGCGGACTGGCGCGTCGCCAATGCGGGGGCGCAGAAGATCAAGAAAATCAAGGACGGCATGCCGCCGCTGGAACTGGTGGAGAATCCCGACATCCTCGCCACCATCGCAAAACGCGCCGCGAACCGGCCACCACTGGTGATCGGCTTCGCTGCCGAGACCGAGCATGTCGCGGAAAATGCCGCCGCGAAACTCGCCCGCAAGGGATGCGACTGGATCGTCGCCAATGACGTTTCGACCGCGACCGGCATCATGGGCGGCGACAGCAACGCCGTGCAGATCTTCATGAAGAACGCTGAGGCGCCAGAAATCTGGCCCGCCATGAGCAAGGACGATGTCGCGATGCGGCTGATCGCCCGGATTGGGCAAACCTTCTCTCCCACCGAAAGCAACTTACGACCATGACCAAACCGCTGCGGATCGCCGTGACCCAACTTCCGCATGGCGAAGGCCTTGCGCTGCCCGCCTATCAGACCGAGCACGCCGCGGGTCTCGATCTGCTTGCCGCCGTGCCGGAGAACAAGCCGGTGGTGCTCGCGCCTGGCGACCGCGCGCTGGTTCCGACAGGACTGGCGATGGCGCTGCCCGTGGGCTATGAGGCGCAGGTACGCCCGCGCTCCGGCCTTGCCGTCAAGCATGGCGTGACTGTGCTTAACTCGCCTGGCACCATCGACGCCGATTATCGCGGCGAGATCGGCGTGCTCCTCGTCAACCATGGCCGGGACACCTTCACGATCCGGCGCGGTGAGCGCATCGCGCAAATGGTAGTGGCACCCGTGACGCAGGGGTCCTTCGCACCCGTCGCGGAACTTCCGACAAGCGCACGAGGCGCAAGCGGTTTCGGCTCCACGGGGCGCTGAGTTCTCTGTTTCTCCCCGGCGCGCGCCACTAATCGACGTTCCACATCCACGTTCACGGTCTGGACTCTTACCCCCCGAGTCCCTGGGAGGTTATTGTGTTTTGATTCGCGGGCGGTGGTTGAGAATCGGAAATGTCAGGCGTCCTTCGGACGATGCGTCGAAGTTTGTTGTCATGCACGTCGATCGTGCAGGGCGGCTTCGCCATCCTCACAGGAACGGTGCCGGCACATGCTGCAGGAAATGGCGCCATCGACGCCACACTCGCCATCCTGAGCAGTCTGAACCGGCCTGAAATTACAGGGCTGGCGCTGTCCGTCTCCGTGCTCTGTTTCTCGGTGGTGGCGACGATCCTCTTGATGCGCACGCGGCTGCGCGCGGAAGCGATGGAGGCGCAACTGCGCGCCGACAATCAATCGCTGCAGCACGAATCCGACCGCCTGCGTGCCTTGCTGTTCGCCGAGCCTCAGGTGCTGATCGCATGGTCCGCCGGTGACGAGCGGCCCGATATCACCGGCGACATCGCGCTGCTGATGCCGCAGGGCCAGACTGCATCCGCCCAACGCGTTCTGGCGTTCGGCACCTGGCTGCTTCCCGAGCAGGCGCTTGCGATGGATCATGCCGTCGATGCCCTGCGCGAGCGCGGCGAGAGCTTCTTGCTGACAATGTCTGCCTCAAACGGCCGCGCCATTGAGACAATGGGGCGTGCGGTCGGCGGACAGGCTATCGTGCGCATCCGCGAGCTGAGCGGTGTGCGGCTCGAACTCGCCGAAATGACGCAGCGTCATCTGCACCTCATTGAAGAAACCGACGCGCTGCGCGCCTTCGCTGCCGAAATCCCGCAACCTCTGTGGGCACGGCGCGCCAACGGCACGCTGCGTTATGCCAACGCCGCTTACGCTTGCGCGGCGGAGGCGGCAAGTTCGTCCGACGCCATTGAGCGCAATGTCGAACTGCTCGACAGTGAAGACCGCGCCGCGATGCGCCGGACGCTTGCCGAAGGCAAGCCCTATCGCGCGCGCCTGCCAGTTGCGATCGGCGGCGAACGCCGGATCTTCGATGTGTTCGCATGCAACGTCACCGACGGCAGTGTCGGCGTGGCCATCGATTGCAGCGAGACCGTCGCGTTCAAGGACGCACTGACCCGCATGGCGGATGCGCACCGGCGAATGCTCGATCAACTGTCATCTGGCGTCGCTGTATTCGATGCCGACAAACGCCTCGCCTTCTACAACGATTCCTATCGCAGACTGTGGGATCTCGACCGCGCCTTCCTTGATTCCAACCCAAGCGATTCCAGCGTGCTGGAAAAATTGCGCACCGAGCGCAAGATCTCCGAACAACCCGATTTCCGCGCCTGGAAGGCTCGGCTGCACGAAGCTTACCGTGCCATCGAACCCGCCAAGGAAACCTGGTACCTGCCGGACGGCCGCGCGGTCAGCATTGTCACCACGCCCAATCCCGAAGGCGGCGTGACCTACCTGTTCGACGATGTCACCGAGAGCCTCAAGCTGCAGCGTCAGCACGACGGGCTGCTGCGCGTCCAGCGCGAAACACTCGACAACCTGTCCGAGGCGGTCGCGGTGTTCGGCGGCAATGGCCGCGCGCAGTTGTTCAATCCGCCATTCGCGCAGCTCTGGAAGCTGTCGACCGAAGCGCTTCAGCAGCACCCCCACATCGAGACCGTCGAGCAATGGTGCAGGCCGCTGTTCGAAGATGCCGCAACCTGGCAAGCCGTCCGCGCCGCCATTACCGGCATCGACAGCCGTACGGTGCTGCAAACCCGGATCGAGCGCAAGGACGGCAGCGTCCTTGATTGCACCACAATCCCGCTGCCAGACGGCGCCACCATGCTGGCATTCCAGGATGTCACCGACAGCGTGAACGTCGAACGTGCCTTGCGCGAACGCAACGATGCGCTGGAAGCCGCCGATCAGATGAAGGTGGATTTCGTCCATCACGTGTCCTACGAACTACGCTCGCCGCTAACCACCATCATTGGCTTCGCTCACTTCCTCAACGACCCCGCAACCGGGCCGATGACAGTGAAGCAGAGCGAATATCTCAACTACATCACCACATCGACGAACGCGCTGCTTGCGATCATCAACAACATCCTCGATCTCGCCACCATCAATGCAGGCGCGATGACGCTCGACCTCGGTCCGGTCGATCTGCACAAGGCCGTTGAGGAGGCGACAGCCGGACTGCAGGACCGCCTGGTACATGACAACATCCGGCTCGTGATCAACATTGATCCGTCCGCCGCCAACTTCATCGCTGACGAGCGGCGCATCGTGCAAATCTTCTATAACCTGCTCGCCAACGCGATCGGGTTCTCGCCGACCAATGGCACGGTCCGCCTCAACGTATGGCGTGAGAACGGACTCGTCTGCTGCGCCGTCGCCGACGCAGGTCCCGGCATTCCTGACGACGTACGCGACAAGGTGTTCGACTGGTTCGAGAGTCACGCCAACGGCTCGCGCCACCGCGGTGCGGGCCTCGGCCTGTCGCTGGTACGCTCCTTTGTCGAACTTCATGGCGGCCGGGTGAGGGTTGACTCGGTGGTGGGTGAAGGCACTACGGTGACGTGCGAATTTCCCGCCGACCAGACCGCCCATCGCAGCGCTGCCGAATGAACGAACCCTCATCCTTCTCGGTTGCCCTTCCCAATGAGATCGCGACGGCCCAGTTGATGGCCGATCTTGCGCTACTGGTCGGCCCTGGTGACACCATTACGCTGTCGGGCGATCTCGGCGCGGGCAAAACGACCGCGGCACGCGCAATGATCCGCTATCTGGCGGGTGACGACGACTATGAGGTCCCCAGTCCAACCTTCACGCTGACGCAGACCTATGATCTGCCGGCCTACCCTGTCGTGCACGCAGATCTCTATCGTATCGCCGATGCGACAGAACTGGAGGAAATCGGGCTATCACCGCTGCCTGAAGGCACGCTGACGCTGATCGAGTGGCCGCAGCGCGCTCCCGAGGCGATGCCGGACGATCGCATCGACATTGCCTTCAGCCACAGACCTTCGCTCGGCTCCTCGGCGCGCGCCGCCGAAATCACCGGACACGGCGAGGCCCTCGCCAAGGTTGTGCGTCTCGCTGCGCTGCGCCGTTTTCTCAACCTATCCGGCCATACGAACTCGGTCCGGCAGCGCATGGCGGGTGATGCCTCGACGCGCTCCTATGCGCGCGTGATTGGCGACCAGGGCTCGCTGGTGCTGATGAACGCGCCGCCACGCCCCGACGGTCCCGCGATCCACAACGGCAAATCCTACAGCGCCGCCGTGCATCTGGCGGAAGATGTCCGTCCCTTCGTCGCACTTGCCAATGGTCTGCGCCGCCACGGCTTCTCCGCGCCCGCAGTGTATCACGCTGATCTCGACGCGGGTTTTCTGCTGCTCGAAGATCTCGGCGGCGCAACCTTTGTGCAAGGCGATCCGCCCGGCCCCATCGTCGAGCGCTATCAGGCGGCCGCCACGATGCTGGCCGCGCTTCACGGCATCGACCTGCCCGACACGCTGCCGCTCGCACCAAAGATCACTTATCAGATTCCGCAGTTCGACTTCGAGACGATGATGGTCGAGGTCGGATTGATGCTGGACTGGTACCTGCCCGATCACGACGTAACACTGAGCGGCATGATGCATGCCGACTTCCTCGTGATCTGGAAGGACCTGCTCGGCCGGTTCGAAACGGCGCGCAAGACCTGGATGCTGCGCGACGTCCACTCTCCGAATCTGATCTGGCTCGGCGGCCGCAAGGACTCCGGTCGCGTCGGCCTGCTCGACTTCCAAGACGCGGTGATGGGGCCGGAGGCCTATGATCTGGTGTCATTGCTGCAGGATGCGCGGATCGATGTACCAGATACGGTCGAAATTCCGCTGCTCGGCCGCTACGTCGCCGCACGGCGTCAGGCCAATCCGGCATTCGATGCCGCAAGTTTTGCCGAGCAGTACGCCATCATGTCCGCGCAACGGAATACCCGCCTGCTCGGCACCTTCGCGCGGCTCAACCGTCGTGACGGCAAGCCGCAATATCTGCGACATCAGCCGCGGATATGGGGCTATTTGCAGCGGGCATTCGCTCACCCCGCCTTGAGCAGCCTTAAAGATTGGTTCACGGCGAACGTCCCGCCTCCTATTGATCGCATTTGAAGCGAAAATTTACGCGCCATTAGCTCGCTGAACGGTATTTTTGGCGGCATCGTCTTACTGCTGTCACACCGGCCGCAAGACATAACGGGTGGAGACCCCGAAATGGCAACAGAACGACGCAAGGGCGAACGGGTTGTTTTCGAACGCGGCTTCGCAGCCCATATGATGGGCATCGACGGCACCTGGCGGCGCAGTTGCCTCGTTGAGGACATCTCCGAATCCGGTGCAAGGCTCACCGTACAGGGCAACGTCGAAGGTTTGGCGCTGAAGGAATTTTTCCTGCTGTTATCATCGACCGGTCTTGCCTATCGCCGCTGTGAACTCTGTTGGGTGAATGGCGAGCAAATCGGCGTGCAGTTCCTCAAGCAGGATCCTAAGCGTCGTGGCGCGTCCGCGCACAAGAAGGGTAACAACAATCAGGTCATCGAAATCTGATTTTATCCCCCTCCGCGCAAGAGTCGTATTGCCGTCATAGAAGCGGATTACAGCGGTTCAACTGCCTTCGCGGCTCCTGCGATGGTAAGCTCGGCCGCGATTCATGACGATTCGCTTGAGGGACAACAATGCCTTTTCAGCCTCATACCGCCATGGTGCTCGCCGCCGGTTTCGGTACACGGATGCGGCCCCTGACTGACCACAAGCCAAAGCCGCTGGTCGAGGTCGCAGGCAAGCCGCTGCTCGATCACGTGCTGGATCGTCTCGACGAGGTCGGTGTCAAGAAGGCTATCGTCAACGTTCATTACCTTGGTGAACAGATCATCGCGCACACCGCTGGACGGCAAAACCCGCGAATTATTATCTCAGACGAACGCCACGAAGTGCTCGGCACCGGCGGTGGCGTGGCGAAGGCATTGCCGCTACTCGGCGGCGAGCCGTTCTTTCTTCTCAACGCTGATACGTTGTGGATCGACAGTGTTGCGCCAAATCTCCAGCGCCTCGCCGATGCCTTCGATCACGCACGCATGGATATTCTGCTACTAATGGCGCCAACCGCCGGCAGCATTGGTTATGACGGAGCCGGCGATTTCGCTATGCTGACGGACGGTCGCCTACAGCGGCGCAAGGAACAACATGTGGTGCCGTTCGTTTATGCAGGGGCCGCAATCCTCTCGCCCGCGATCTTCAAGGACGCGCCACAAGGCCAATTCTCGCTCACAAAGCTGTTCGATGAAGTGGCTGCGCGCGGTCGGCTGTTCGGCCTGCGGCTGGAGGGGGTGTGGATGCATGTCGGCACACCTGACGCCATAGCGGCGGCAGAAAAAGCGTTTCTGGCCAGCGCGGCCTGATCTCTTATATTCTCTCGACAAACCCTGCCCCGCCGTGATCCGCTCGGCTGTCAGCGGAATTCTTCATGCGCGTCTTTAACATTCCCTCATCGGCACCGTTTCTACACACGCTTTTGGGCGCGCTGGTTGACGGCCGTCTGATCGATGGCTTTCGCACACGCGGAGAACCCGAGCGTCTGGCACAGGCAACGCTTTATCTGCCGACACAGCGCGCCTGCCGCATGGCACGCGAGGCTTTCCTCGACGTCATGGGGCGGGATGCCGTGCTGCTGCCGCGTATTGTCGCCCTTGGCCACGTCGACGAGGATGAACTCGACTTTACGCAAGGTGGCGCCCCCGAATTCCCCTCGCTCACGGTCCCGGAAGCGCTCGACGGCCTGCCGCGCCGGCTGGTGCTGATGCGGCTTGTCGATGCGTGGGCCAGGCGTCTCGGCTCGCGCGAGCTTGCATCCGCGCCGCTTGTGGCTGGCGGTCCCGCCTCGACGCTCGCACTTACCGACGATCTTGCCCGTCTGATCGACGACATGACGACGCGCGGCGTCGACTGGGACATGCTCGACAATCTCGTGCCGGACGATCTCGACCGTTATTGGCAACTCACACTCGACTTCCTCAAGATCGCCAAGGACGCGTGGCCTGCTCATCTGAACGAGCAGAAACTCATCGAGTCCGCACGCCGCCGGGACCTTCTGATCGAGGCGGAGGCTGGCCGGATCGCGGCATCACCCGGCCCCTTCATCGCAGCAGGCTCAACCGGGTCGATGCCATCCACCGCCAGATTCCTGCGTGCTACCGCGCAGCATCCGCAAGGCGCACTGGTGCTGCCGGGCCTCGACACCGAACTCGACGACCACGCCTGGCGTGCGATTGGCGGAGTGCGCGATTCCGAAGGCCGGCTTGCCGAACATCCCTTGTCGAGCCATCCGCAATTTGCGCTGCACAGTCTTCTGGAATTGCTCGGACTCGAGCGCCGCGATGTGCAGGGGCTGGCCAAACCCGCCGCACGTGGCCGCGAACTGCTGGTGTCTGAAGCAATGCGGCCCGCTACCGAAACCACGGAATGGCACCGACGCCTTGCTGATCCGAATATCAGCGCGCGCGTTGAAGCGGGTTTTGACAATCTCGCCATTGTCGAGGCCGCTAATCCGGAGATGGAGGCGCTCGCGATTGCGGTGGCGATGCGCGAGGCGCGAGAGTTCGGCAAGGTCGCCGCGCTGGTGACGCCGGATCGCGCGCTGGCGCGCCGCGTGATGGCCGCGCTCGGCCGCTGGAATCTCAGCTTCGACGATTCCGGCGGTGATTCGCTGATGGACACGGCCGCAGGCATTTTTGCGCGCCTCGCAGCAGACACGGTCACGACCGAACTGTCTCCACCGACGCTGCTGGCGCTGCTCAAGCATCCGTTGTTACGGCTGGGGCAGGCGGAAGGCACGTGGGCCAAAGCCATCCACCATCTTGAGCTTGCGATCCTGCGCGGGACACGGCCCGCGCCCGGCAGCAACGGATTGCGCACCGCATTGACATGGTTCACCTGCGAATGGGGCAAGGCGATCCGCAAGGAGCCCTCCGCGCTGCATTATTCCGAGCCGCGCTGTAAACTGACCCAAGATGACATCGATGGCACCGCACGCCTTCTCGACGCGCTCACGGATGCTCTTGCGCCCCTGGAAAATCTCGCACGCGGGGCGCACGATTTCGCGACACTCGCGCAGCTTCATCGCGAAACCATTATCCGCCTCGCCGCCGCCGGTGACGGCCGCATCGCCGCGTTCGAGAGCACGGATGGTTCGCAGCTTGCGGATGCTTTCAACGAATTGCTTGTGCCGGATCGCAATCCCGCGTCTGACGCACCAACGCATATCACGCTCGCGCTTGCTGACTATCCCGACCTGTTCTCAACCGTTTTTTCCAATCGCGTGGTACGGCGGCCGCAGAACGCGGATGCATCGTTGCGGATTTACGGCCTGCTGGAAGCACGTCTGACGCAATGCGACCGCGTGATTCTCGGCGGCCTTGTCGAGGGCGTGTGGCCGCCTGCCCCGCGCATTGATCCATGGCTGTCGCGCCCGATGCGTCACGAACTCGGCCTCGATTTGCCAGAACGGCGCATCGGCCTCACCGCGCACGATTTTGCGCAACTGCTCGGCGCGGAGGACGTGATCCTCACCCGCGCCACCAAAGTCGGCGGCGCGCCGTCGGTCGCCTCGCGCTTCCTGCATCGGATGAAGGCGATCGCAAAGCCGGACATGTGGAAGGCTGCGCTGGATCGCGGCACCCGTTACGTTCATTACGCCGACGCACTCGACTATCCCGGCGAGGTCGAGCCGATCGCACAACCTGAGCCGAAGCCGCCGGTGGCGCTGCGACCGTTGCAGATGTCGGTGACGGAGATCGAGGACTGGCTGCGCGATCCCTACACGATCTTTGCAAAGCGTATTTTGAATCTCTCGCCGCTCGACCCGATCGACCTGCCCCTAACGGCGGCGGACCGGGGCTCCGCGATCCATAACGCGCTGGGGGATTTCACCAAAGCGCACAGCAAAACCTTGCCGGGCAATATTGTGGCCGAATTGCGCTCTTTCGGAGAACGGCATTTTGCGGCGCTGATGGAGCATCCCGAGGCCCGGGCACTGTGGTGGCCGCGCTTCCTGCGCATCGCCGAATGGTTCGCGGGGTGGGAAATCAAACGCCGCGAGGACATCGCCGAGATTGCCGCCGAGTTGAACGGCGCGATTCCGATTCCGCTTGGGGACGGCCGCTGCTTCACCTTGAGAGCGCGCGCGGACCGCATCGAACGCCGCACCGACCGCACCTTCGCCATCGTCGATTACAAAACTGGCATTCCACCGACCGGCAGGCAGGTCCGGCTTGGCCTGTCGCCGCAGCTCACACTGGAAGCCGCGATCCTGCGCGGCGGCGGATTCAAGCCGTTCCCCGCGCATGGCAGCGTCAGCGAACTCGTCTATGTCAGGCTGAACGGCAACAATCCGGCCGGCAAGGAAATGGTGGTCGACCTGCGCATCGTGCGCGGCGAGGAGCCGCAATCGCCGGACGATGCCGCTGACGAAGCGCTCGCCAAGCTGACGGCGTTGATAAAAAAATTCGAGAATCCCGAGCAGGCCTACACCTCGCTCGATCTCGCGATGTGGTCGAACCGCTACGGCACCTATGATGACCTCGCGCGCATCAAGGAATGGTCGGTCGCGGGTCATCTTGGCGGGGGCAGCGAATGAGCACGCCGCGCGCCAACATCCCCGACGCGGTACGTGAAGCACAGTTGCGCGCCTCGCATCCGCATTCGTCCGCCTTTGTCGCCGCCAATGCCGGGTCCGGCAAGACCTACGTGCTCGTCAATCGCGTGATCCGGTTGCTGCTCGACGATGTCGCGCCGGAAAAGATTCTCTGCATCACCTTCACCAAGGCTGCCGCCGCGAATATGGCCCAGCGTGTATTCGACACGCTGGGGAAATGGGTCGCGCTGTCCGATGAGGAGCTCGACGTCGCGATCCGCAATTCCGGTGCGCAGGTCACGCGCGACGTGCGCGCCCGGGCGCGCAAGCTGTTTGCCTGCGCGCTGGAGACACCTGGCGGACTGAAGGTGCAGACCATCCACGCCCTGTGCACCCGCCTGCTGCAGCAGTTTCCGTTCGAGGCCAGGGTGCCGGCGCATTTCGCCGTGCTCGACGAGCGCGACCAGACCGACATGATGGAACGCGCCAACCTCGCGGTGTTGCTGGAGGCCGCGCGTACACCGGATGGCGCGCTCGGCCGCGCGCTCGCCTTCGCGATGGCGCAGGCCGCCGACGTCACCTTCAAGGAGGTGGTGCAAGAGGCGTGCCTCAGCCGCGAGCATTTCATGGCATGGGCAAACGACGCGGGCAGCATCGAGGCTGCGATGAGCCAGGTTTGCCGCGCGCTCGGCATCGCGCCTGATACGCAACTCGACGCCATCGAACGCGAAATGGTCGATGGCCCGCATCTGCCGCGCAGCCGCTGGCTCGCGGTGGCGGACGCCTTCGAGAAAGGCAGCAAGAACGACGCGGCGCAAGGCGCCCGCCTGCGATCCGCCGCTGCGCTCTCGGGCGAGGCTCAGCTCGACGACTATCTCAGCCTGTTCATCACCGGCGAAGGTGGTGAGCGAAAGACCCTGGTAACCAAGGCGCTCGCGGCCACGCAAGGCGCGCTGGCCGCCGCACTCATACAGGAACAACCTCGACTGCTTCTGCTCGACGAGCAGCGCCACGCCGCGATCCAGCGCGACCGCACCCGAGCCTTGCTGGTGATCGCAACCGCGGTCGCGGCGCACTACCGGCAAGAGAAGCAGGCGCGCGGGCTCCTGGACTATGACGACCTGATCGACAGGACCCATACAATGCTGACCGGCGGCTACGCCTCCTGGGTGCACTTCAAGCTCGATCGCGGCATCGACCATGTGCTGATCGACGAAGCGCAGGACACCAGCCCGCGGCAATGGGACATCATCGAGAGTTTCGTGTCCGAGTTTACCGCCGGCGCGGGCGCGCGCGGCGACACCTGCCGCACGGTGTTCGCTGTCGGCGACGAGAAGCAGTCGATCTTCTCCTTCCAGGGTGCCGATCCGCGCGAATTCGACCAGCGCCGCCGCGCGATGGCGGCGCGCCATGCCCACGCGAAACTTGCCTTTGAATCGGTATCGTTCAAGCATTCCTTCCGCTCGGGTGCTGCGATCCTCGACTCGGTCGATTACGTGTTCCGCGAGCAGGCGATCTACCAAAGCATCCATAACGACGACGCCTATCCGGTTCACGACGCGCTGCCCGACGCAGCACCGGCGCTGGTCGAATTATGGGATCTGGAAAAACCGGATGACCGCCAAGAAATGGAAGGCTGGAGCGCGCCGTTCGACGCCGTCTCCTCGACCAGCCCGGATGTGAAGCTTGCGCGCCGCGTGCGGGCCGAAATCAAATCATTGATCGATGCGGGCACCATGACCGGCACCGCGGGCAACCGTCGCAAATTGCGATACGGCGACGTAATGATTCTGGTGCGCCGTCGCGGCAAGACTTTCGATGCGATCATTCAGGCGCTCAAGCATGGGCGGATTCCGGTCGCAGGTGCGGACCGGCTCAAGCTCACCGAGCACATCGCCGTGATTGACCTGATGCATCTCGCCGATGCGCTGTTGCTGCCGCAGGACGATCTGGCACTCGCGGTTGCGCTGAAAAGTCCGCTGTTCGGGCTCAATGACGACGACCTGCTTGCCATCGCGCCGCAGCGGACGGGCTCGCTGCGCGAGGCGCTGCAAGCCCATGCGGACACATCATCGAAGCTGCGGGCGGCGAACGATTTCTTCATTCGGTGTGAGCAACGTTTCGCGCGGGCAACACCGTTCGCGTTCTTCGCCTGGCTGCTCGGCGGCGAAGGCGGCGGCAGCGGCGGGCGGGCGCGCATTCTGCGCAGGCTCGGGACGGAGGCCAACGACGCGCTCGACGAATTTCTCGAACTCGCGCTGACCTATGAGCGCAAGGCGGCTGCCTCGCTGCAGGGCTTCATCGCGTGGCTGCGCGCGGCCGATACCGAGGTGAAGCGTGACATGGAGATTCTGCGTGACGAGGTTCGCGTCATGACCGTGCACGGCGCGAAGGGGCTCGAGGCTTCGGTGGTGTTTCTGGTCGACACCACCACCTCGCCTTCGGATTCGCAGCGGCTGAAGCTGATCCGCATGCCGCACGGCAATGCCGGGCCCGGCGAGGTGGTGCTATGGGCTGGCGCCAGGAGTGGCGACACCAAAGCCGTGGCGCAGGCGCGGGATGCCATGCGCAAGAACACCGAGCACGAATACCGCCGCTTGCTCTATGTCGCGATGACGCGCGCCGCCGAACGGCTGATCGTCGGCGGCTGCCAGCCCGGCAACCGCAACAACGTGCGGGAACTGTCGTGGTACGACCTGATCGACAAGGGGCTCAGTGCCTCGCCCCTCGTCATGACGGAAACCGAGACGCCATTCGGTCCCGTCAGGCGCTATACCCGCGCGGACGATGCCGAGCCCGACGCTGCAAGGGAGGTGGCGGCAAAGCCCGCCGCGCCCGAGCCGCTGCCGGATTGGTTGCGCGCAAATGCGCCGCTGGAGATTCCGCGCGAGCAGTCGATCGCGCCATCTGACGCAACCGACGACGTACCCCTGCCTGTGCTGGCGCCCGAAGCGGCGCTGGCGCGCCAGCGTGCCCGGCTGCGCGGCCAGTGGGTGCATCGGCTATTGCAATCGCTGCCGGATATCGCGCCCGATCAGCGCAAGGCGGCGGCGGAGCGTTTTCTCGCCCGCCATGCGCAGCAGGGATTTGACCAGGACGACCTCAATCGGCTCGCGCAACAGATTGTCGATCTGATCGGCGAACCGCACTTCGCCGCATTGTTCGCAGCAGGCAGCCGCGCAGAAGTCTCGATCGTTGGCCGCGTCGAGATCGGCGACAGGACCGTGCGGGTGTCCGGACAGATCGATCGCCTCGTCATCATGCCGCGCGAGGTCATGATCGTCGATTACAAGACCGGCCCCACGCCGCGTGCGGAAACGCCGCCGCACTATGTGTACCAGCTCGCGCTGTATCGCGCGGTGCTTGCGAAACTTTATCCTGACCGAACCATTCGCGCCGCGCTGCTGTGGACGGAAACCGCGCGGATGGTCGAGATTCCGTCTGCGACGTTGGACGCAGGGCTGGCGGCGGCTTTGTCCGGCGGGTAGCCTAAGCTTTGATATCATTACACAATATCGCTATCGGCGATTCGGCATAGCAGCAACACGGCGGCTTTGCCAGCCTTGACCGGATGGAACGGCATTCATACGTTTGCGCCAATCAAACGGGCGCCGATTCTCAATTCGGCGCCTTCATCAACGAGGCAGATCATGGGCGTAGGCAAGGTTTCGGATACCGACTTCGAGGCTGAAGTTCTCAAGGCGGAAGGTCCGGTTGTGGTGGATTTCTGGGCAGAGTGGTGCGGCCCCTGCCGCATGATCGCTCCGGCGCTCGACGAGATCGCGGGCGCGATGGGCGACAAGGTCAAGATCGTCAAGCTCAATGTCGACGAGAGCCCGAAGACCGCATCGAAGTATGGCGTGATGTCGATACCGACCCTGATGATCTTCAAGGGCGGCGAGATGGCCTCGCGTCAGGTGGGCGCCGCGCCGAAGCAGAAGCTGCAGCAATGGATTACGGCTGCGGTCTAAGCTCTCCGCATATTCGGATTTGAACGACGGCCGGTGAGATTGAGCCGGCCGTTGTATTTTCTGGTGTCGCTTCCAGGTGAACCGCTCACCATCGAATCCGTCATGCCTGGCCTTAGAGTCATTTCGGTTTACCCGGAATCGTCATGCGCGGGCATAGCCGTTCGAAGAACGGCGTCGCTTCCGCTCGCCTATGACCCGCGCATTCATCAAAAAAGAAGAGTCTTCTCAAGAAGATGGAGTGCCGGGTCATAAGGGAGTTCACGCCCGTCTGCGACGGGCTATGCCCGGCAATGACCGGCCTCGTTTCCATCACGAGCGAAACAACTCCAGGCGTTCTTCAGAACGCCGTTCTTCGAACGCCCATGTGCCAGGCATCCACGTCTCAACAGCAATGGAAGAAAGTGGTGGATGGCCGGGTCAGGCCCGGCCATGACGATTCCGCATCAAGTGCTGCCTACCCCGGCAGCGCGCCGTTTTCCGCGAGCACATGGCCTGCGAGATAGAGCGACCCGGTGATGAGGATGCGCGGCGGGGTCTCGTAGGCCATCGAGGCGATGAAACTCAATGCCTCGATGACGCCGGGCGCGACATCGGCGCGCATTTCCTGCCCGCGCGCGATGGCCGCCAGTTCCTCCGGCTCCATCGCATTGTCGTTCTCCGGGATCGGCACCGCAACCACGTGACGGGTCAGCCCCGAAAAGTTCGCAAGAAAGGCCCGCGCGTCCTTGTTGCCCATCATGCCGACAACCAGCACCACCGGACGCTCGATCCGCTCGCCGATGTCGGCCAGCGCCGCAGCGGTGACACGCCCGCCATCGGCGTTATGGCTGCCGTCGAGCCACAACTCGCATCCTTCCGGCGCGTGCGCTAACAGCGCGCCTGACGGCAGCCGCTGCATCCGCGCCGGCCATTCTGCGCGGGCGATGCCTTGCTCGAACGCCGCAGGCTCGATGGGCAAGGAATCGATCGCGCGCAGCGTGGCGATCGCAAGCCCGGCATTGTCGAACTGGTGGCGGCCGAACAGGCGAGGGGCTGCGAGATCGAGCAGGCCACGTTCATCGTGATAGACGAGACGGCCGTGCTCGACGCCGACATGCCATTCCTGAGTCGCGGAGAACAGCGGCGCGCGCATCTTTCGCGCGGTCTGTTCGATCACGGCCTGCGCTTCCGCCTGCTGCTCGGCCGCGATCACCGGCACGCCGCGCTTGATGATGCCGGCCTTCTCGCCCGCGATCTTGATTAGCGTGTCGCCAAGAAATTCCGGATGATCGATGCCGATGGGCGTGATCACACTGGCGAGCGGCTCGTCTACCACATTGGTCGCATCCAGCCGGCCGCCGAGGCCAACCTCGAGCAGGACCAGATCCGCGATATGCTGCGAGAACAGCACGAAGGCGGCGGCGGTCTCGATCTCGAACAGCGTAATTGGCGCGCCGTTATTGGCGCGTTCACACCGGGCAAAAGCGTCTTCGAGTTGCGCGTCGGTCGCGAGCACACCCGCGACGCGAAAGCGCTCGTTGATGCGCACCAGATGCGGCGAGGTGTAGACGTGAACCCGCAGGCCCGCCGCCTCACAGATCGCGCGCAGGAACGCAACCGTCGACCCCTTGCCGTTGGTGCCCGCGACATGGATCACCGGCGGCAGGCGGCGCTCGGGATGATCCAGCGCCGCGAGAATGCGCTGGATGCGCGATAGATCGAGATCGATGCGCTTGGGGTGCAGCGCCGTCAACCGCGTCAGCAGACTGTCGAGTTCGCGGCGCGCGGGAGCGGCGGCGCTCACGCTGATGCCGGCACCGCCGTATCCGGCGGCAGCACCTCGACATCCGGCAACCGCGGCGCGGCGGCCTGATCGGCTTGCAACGGCGGCGCCTTCATCAGCAGGCGGCACAGCCGCGCCAGCGTGGCGCGCATGTCATGGCGGTGCACCACCATGTCGACCATGCCGTGCTCTTTCAGGTATTCGGCGCGCTGGAAGCCTTCCGGCAGTTTCTCGCGGATGGTCTGCTCGATCACGCGGGCACCGGCAAAACCGATCAGCGCGCCCGGCTCGGCCAACTGCACGTCACCCAGCATCGCATAGGACGCGGTCACGCCGCCGGTGGTCGGGTTGGTCAGCACCACGATGTAGGGCAGCTTGGCTTCGCGCAGCAATTGAATGGCGACCGTGGTGCGCGGCATCTGCATCAGCGACAAGATGCCTTCCTGCATCCGCGCGCCGCCGGAGGCCGCGAACATGATGAACGGCGCATGTTTCTCGACCGCGAGCTGCAATCCCTTGACGATCGCCTCGCCCGCCGCCATGCCGAGCGAGCCGCCCATAAAATCGAAATCCTGCACCGCGACCACCGCGGGCGACGTTTCGATCCGGCCATAGCCGACCTTCACCGCATCGTTCATGCCGGTCTTGGTGCGCGCGTCCTTGATACGGTCGGCGTATTTGCGCTCGTCGCGGAATTTCAGCGGATCAGCCGCAACATCCGGCAGCGCCACATCGAACCAGGTCTCGTTGTCGAACACCGACTTCAGCCGCGCCGTCGCGCCCATGCGCATGTGGTAGTTCGAGCCGGGAATGACGAACTGGTTCGCCTCGACATCCTTGTAAAACACGAGCTGGCCGGAATCCGGACATTTGATCCAGAGATTCTCCGGCGTCTCGCGGCGGATCATGTTCCGGATTTTCGGACGGACGACGTCGGTCAACCAGTTCATGGGCGGGCTCCCGCTTCAATTCAGTCGATATATGGACGCCCGGCGCGAGCCGAGCAACCCGAACATTTCCAAATAAATCTATTGCGCAGCGGCCTTGAACCCGCGCACGCCGGCAGCCAGCGCCGCAACCAGATCAGTCACCGCGGAGACCGTCTTCGCACTCGCTCGACCATCGGCATCAAGCGTTCCGCGCAACGCGTCGATCAGCGCAGAACCGACCACCGCGCCCTCGCAATGATATGCGATGCGCGCCGCCGCTTCAGGGGTGCGGATGCCGAAGCCGACGCAGACCGGCAGCCTGGTGTGGCGCTTGATCCGCGCCACCGCCTCACCGACCTGCTTGTCGTCGGCCGAGGCCGAGCCGGTGATGCCGGTGATCGAGACGTAGTAGACAAAGCCCGAGGTGTTGGCGAGCACCGCAGGCAGGCGCTTGTCGTCGGTCGTCGGCGTCGCGAGACGGATGAAGTTCACGCCCGCCTTCAGCGCCGGGATGCACAATTCCTCGTCTTCCTCCGGCGGCAGATCGACCACGATCAAGCCGTCGACACCGGCGGCCTTCGCGTCCACCAGAAATCTGTCGACGCCGTAGACGAAGATCGGATTGTAGTAACCCATCAACACCACGGGCGTTGCGGGCTCGGTGGCGCGGAATTCGCGCACCACGGCAAGCGTCTTCTTCAGCGTGGTGCCGGCCTTGAGCGCACGCAACCCCGCCGCCTGGATCGCAGGCCCATCCGCCATCGGATCGGTGAACGGCATGCCGATCTCGATCACGTCGGCACCCGCCTTCGGCAGCGCCTTGAGAATTTCGAGCGAGGTGTCGAGGTCGGGGTCGCCGCACATCACGAAGGTGACGAGCGCAGCACGGCCCTCCTTCTTCAGTTCGGCGAAACGGCTGTCGAGGCGCGTGGTCATGACTTGCGCCCCCGCAGAATGTCGCCGACCTGCGGCACGTCCTTGTCGCCGCGGCCGGAGAGGTTGACGACCATCAGATGATCGCGCGGCCGCTTCGGCGCGAGCTCCGCGAGCTTGGCGATGGCGTGCGCGGATTCCAGCGCCGGAATGATGCCCTCCAGCCGCGACAGCAACTGGAACGCTGCCAGCGCTTCCTCATCGGTCGCGGAGAGATACGTCACGCGACCGGTCTCGTGCAGCCAGGCATGCTCGGGACCGATGCCGGGATAATCAAGGCCGGCCGAGATCGAATGCGCGTCCTGGATCTGGCCGTCCTCATTCATCAAAAGATAGGTGCGATTGCCGTGCAGCACGCCGGGGCGGCCGCCCGCAAGCGAAGCTGCGTGGAGTTGCGTCAAACCATGTCCCGCAGCCTCGACGCCAAAAATCTCGACGCCCGGATCGTCGAGGAACGGATGAAACAGCCCCATCGCATTGGAGCCGCCGCCGATGCAGGCGACCAGCGAATCCGGCAGCCGGCCTTCGGCCTCCATCATCTGCGCGCGCGTCTCAATGCCGATCACCGACTGAAAGTCGCGCACCATCATCGGATAGGGGTGCGGGCCGGCGACGGTGCCGATGCAATAGAACGTGGTCGCGACATTGGTGACCCAGTCGCGCAGCGCATCGTTCATCGCATCCTTCAGCGTGCGCGTACCGGATTGGACGGGGACGACCTTGGCGCCCAGCATCTCCATGCGGATCACGTTCGGCTCTTGCCGCGCGACGTCGACCGCACCCATGTAGACGATGCATTCAAGCCCGAAGCGCGCACACAGCGTTGCGGTGGCAACGCCATGCTGGCCCGCACCGGTCTCGGCGATAATGCGCTTCTTGCCCATGCGCCGCGCAACCATGATCTGGCCGAGCACGTTGTTGACCTTGTGCGAGCCGGTGTGGTTCAGCTCCTCACGCTTCAAATAGATTTTCGCGCCGCCAAGATGTTCGGTGAGCCGTTCTGCGAAGTACAGAGGTGACGGACGGCCGACATAATCCTTCAGGTAGGCGTTCATTTCCTTCTGAAACGCCGGATCGGCCTTGGCCTGCGCATACGCCTTTTCCAGATCGAGGATCAGCGGCATCAGCGTTTCGGCGACGAAGCGTCCGCCGAAAATGCCGAAATGGCCGCGCTCGTCGGGGCCCGAACGGAAGGAATTGGGTTTCGGAAGACTCATGATTGTCCTTGGTCATGGCCGGATTTATTCCGGCCATCCGCGCCTTACTTACAATGAAAAACAGACGTGGACGCCCGGCACAAGCCCGGGCATGACGGCTGCTGTGATAGTGCGCTATCCCGCATTGGCGACCGCCGCGCGCAGGCTGGCCTCGGCCCCGCGCGCCGCGCCGATAAAGGCGCGGATCATGTTGGCATCCTTGACGCCGAGCGCACGCTCAACCCCGGACGATACATCGACACCATGCGGGCGCGCGATCCGAACGGCCTGCGCGAGATTGCCCATGTTCAATCCGCCCGACAGCACAAACGGCTTGGCCAGATCGAGCCCCTCGAGAATATTCCAGTTGAACGGCACGCCGAGCCCGCCGGGGCGCGTGGCGCCCTTCGGGGCGCGGGCATCGAACAGGATGCGGTCCACGACGGACGCATAGGGCGCCACCTTGCCAAGATCGGCGCGGGTGGACACCGCGATCGCCTTCATCACCCGCGTGTCGTAAGTCTGGCGGATCGCGGCAGCGGCCTCGGGCGTCTCGCTGCCGTGCAACTGAAACCAGTCGGGACCAACCTGCCCCGCGATCGCATCCAGAAACTTTGCGTCAGCATCGACAGTGAGCGCTGCGATCTCCGCCCGTCCGCGCGCTCGCGCCGCCAGTTCCGCCGCGCGTGCCAGATCGACATTGCGCGGCGACGGGGCAAAGAACACCAGCCCGACCATGTCGGCACCCGCCCCCAGAGCCGCCTCAAGCGTCTCCGGTTCGGACAGGCCGCAGATTTTCACGATCAGGGACATATCGGTTTGATCTGGGTTTTGGCGATCCAAGCAGTGAAGGCGCGTTCTACAACGTCGCGTGCTGCTTGTCTTGTGCAATGGCCAGCGGCGCGACGCCGGGTCGTGGCGAAGGAGCCGGAAAAGCGAGATTTCGCCGCAGTTCCGCAAGCTCGGTGCGGGCCTGCGCGGCTTCCGCCTCCAGCCGGCGCGCCGCCTTGCGGTGACGGCGCTGCCCGAACCAGACGGCGAGGCCGCCCGCCAGCACGCCGAGCATCGCCGAAGCGATGATGACGATGAACAGCGGCAGGGTCAGCGCCAGCGCCGCATCGCTTGTATCAAAGGGATTGAACGACAGGGTCACGAAACGGCGGTTGGCAAGCGCGAACGCCAGCAACACCAGTGCGAGCGGCACGATCACCACGGTGTTGACGATCTTACGCATCGCGCCCTTTCCGAATGGTCCGGCGTATCAGCCGCGCAGAGCGATCAGGACGCCGCGGCTTCCTCGTCATAGCCGTTGCGATTTAGCCGTTCGCGCATTTCCTTGCCGGTCTTGAAGAACGGCACGCTTTTCTGCTCGACGGGGACGTACTCGCCGGTGCGCGGATTGCGGCCCGCCCGTGCAGGGCGGTGCTTCACCGAAAACGCACCGAAACCTCGCAGCTCGACACGATCGCCACGCGACAGCGCCGAGACAATTTCCTCGAGGATCGCGTTGACGATGTTCTCCACGTCTCTCTGGTAGAGGTGCGGATTGTGCTCGGCAATGCGCTGAACGAGTTCTGATTTGATCATCGGTTCGGGGGCTCGCGGTCGTTGCGGGGGACATTTCCTTGAAAAAGCCTTGAACTGTCAAGTCGCATAACGTCCTCAAGGAAAGCGTTTTGCGTGATGATTGAAAGCGTTCGCTCCCGCAAACAGACCTTCGGAGCGATGAAACATGATTCAGACATTCAATTTGCGCCTGACGGCCGCCACAATGCCAGCATGCCGTCGAGTTGCAACTGCTCGCTGAGGCCGGCCGCGCCGCCGCCGATGAAATGCGCCAGGGTGGGCAGGCCCAGCGATTCAAGCGTCGTGGCCGCCGCCGCACGCAGGAATGTCATGTCGGAAAACCGCGGCGCCAGCTTGTAATCGCGCACCGGCAGTTCACCCTTGATCTTGTTTTGCGCCTGCAGCCATCTCACTGCGGTCTTCTCATCGCCAAGCTCGTCGATCAGCTTGAGCCCGATCGCCTGACGGCCGGTGAACACCCGCCCATCGGAGACGGTCTGCAGCGTGGCGTCGTCCATGTGCCGCCGAGTCTTCACCAGATCCTTGAACCAGGCGAAGGAATCCTTCACCAGCGCATCGAGCGCGGCGCGCGCCTCCGGCGAGGTCGGCTCATAGCCGTTCGGCGCGGCCTTCAGCGGCGCCGACTTCACCTCCTCGACCTTGACGCCGACAGTCTTCAAGAGATCGGTGAAGTTGGGAAACTGGAACAGCACGCCGATCGAGCCGACCAGCGAGGTTTGCTGAGCAATGATGTGATCCGACGCCAGCGCCGTAATGTAGGCTCCCGACGCGCCAAGCCCCTCGATCACGACAACCAGCGGCTTCTTCGCTTTCAGCCGCGTCAACGCGTCGAACAATTGCTCGGAACCCGCGGTGGTGCCGCCCGGTGAATTGATGTGCACGATCACCGCAGCCGCATTGGACTTCTCCAGCCGTTCCAGCGCTGCGACACGCTCGTCGTTGCTGCGGATCAGGCCTTCGATCTTGACCCGCGCGATGGCGTTTTTGCCGGTCAGCGCCTGACGGCCTGCAGGCGAGAGCAACGCGCCGCCTCCAACCACCGCCAGAATGACGAGCAGGCCGCTCACCACGCGCCAGAACGTCAGCTTGCGGCGAATACGGCGGCGGTCAACGATCAGGTCGGACTCGAACGACATGCGGCTCTCCGGTGGTGGCGCGTTATCCGCGCTCAATGCTTGAGATCGAGTGACTTCGATACATCAAATGCAGGGTAATTTGAAGGTATTGAGCCTCTTTGCGATCTCTCCGTGTGTCATCCGTGTGTCATCACCGAGCTTGCCCGATGATCCCGGCCAGTCATGCTCCGGCCATGCCCTATTACGTCTATATTCTCGCCGGCCGGCCCGGCGGCGCATTATATGTCGGGGGGACGAACGATCCTGTCCGCCGTGTGCGCCAACACCGCGAGCGATTGGGCGGAGGGTTCACGAAACGCCACAACATCAAGCGGCTCATGCATTTTGAGATTTTTCCGGCCATCCGAGACGCCCTCCAGCGCGAGAAAAGCATCAGGCGCTGGCCTCGCAAATAAAACCCACCTCATCGCCGAAACCAATGCGCCATGGAACGATCTTTACGATGAGATCGCCTCATGAGATGGCCGGGACAAGCCCGACCATGACATCGAGATAAAACCGGAATCACACAAACAAAAGGGCCCCGGAAACCGGGGCCCTTTGCAACTGGTGGAAGAAGCGCCTGGAACAGGCTTACTTCTCGCGCTTCTTCAGCGCATTGCCGAGAATGTCGCCGAGCGTCGCACCCGAATCCGACGACCCGTACTGCGCGATGGCTTCCTTCTCCTCGGCGACTTCGAGCGCCTTGATCGACACCTGCACCTTGCGGGCTTTCTTGTCGAACTGGATGACGCGGGCGTCGACCTTCTCACCGACGGCGAAACGTTCGGCACGCTGGTCGTTGCGATCACGCGCAAGTTCGGAGCGCTTGATGAACGTTGTGAAGTCGGTGCCTACGATCTGCACGTCGATGCCGGCATCCTTGACGTCGAGAATCTCGCAGGTCACGACCGCGCCCTTCTTGACGTCGCCCGGCTCGGCGAAGGGATCGCCCTCAAGCTGCTTCACGCCGAGCGAGATGCGCTCCTTCTCGACATCGACATCGAGCACCACGGCCTTGACCATGTCGCCCTTCTTGAAGTTGTCGATCACCTGCTCGCCCGGAAGCTTCCAGTCGAGGTCGGACAGATGCACCATGCCGTCGACGTCGCCGTCGAGACCCAGGAACAGGCCGAACTCGGTCTTGTTCTTGACCTCGCCTTCCACGGTCGCGCCAACCGGGAACTTCTCGACGAACACTTCCCACGGATTGCGCATGGTCTGCTTGAGACCGAGCGAGATACGGCGCTTGGCGGAATCCACCTCCAGCACCTGCACTTCGACTTCCTGCGAGGTCGAAACGATCTTGCCGGGGTGCATGTTCTTCTTGGTCCACGACATCTCGGAGACGTGGATCAGGCCTTCGATGCCGGGCTCCAGTTCGACGAACGCGCCGTAATCGGTGATGTTGGTGACGCGGCCGGTGACGCGGGCGTTGAGCGGATACTTCGCCTCGATGCCCTGCCACGGATCGTCCAGCAACTGCTTCATGCCGAGCGAGATGCGGTGGGTCTCGTGGTTGATCTTGATGATCTTGACCTTCACCGTCTGGCCGATGGCCAGCACCTCGGTCGGATGATTGACGCGGCGCCACGCGATATCAGTGACGTGGAGGAGGCCATCGATGCCGCCGAGATCAACGAACGCACCGTAATCGGTGATGTTCTTGACGACGCCGTCGATCACCTGACCCTCTTCGAGGTTCTGCACCAGCTCCTGACGCTGCTCGGCGCGGGTCTCTTCGAGAACGGTGCGGCGGGAGACGACGATGTTGCCGCGGCGGCGATCCATCTTGAGGATCTGGAACGGCTGCGGGTTGTTCATCAGCGGCGCGACATCGCGAATGGGGCGAATATCGACCTGCGAGCGCGGCAGGAACGCCACCGCGCCGTCGAGGTCGACCGTGAAGCCGCCCTTGACCTGATTGAAGATGATGCCGGTGACCTTCTCGTTGGCGTTGAACGCCTTCTCCAGCTTGCCCCAGCTTTCTTCGCGGCGCGCCTTGTCGCGCGACAGCACGGCTTCGCCGAGGGCGTTTTCGATCCGGTCCAGGAAAACTTCGACTTCGTCGCCGACCTTGAGGCTGTTCTCGCGGCCGGGGCCGTTGAACTCGCGAAGCGCCACGCGGCCTTCGGTCTTCAGGCCGACGTCGATGACGGCCATGTCCTTCTCGATCGCCACAACCTTGCCCTTGATAACAGAGCTTTCCTGAAGGTTGCCGCCCGAAAAGGATTCATCGAGCATCGCCGCGAAATCATCGCGGCTCGGGTTATAGGAAGATGCAGTCGAAGCCATTGGTTCTCCAGATCGCGGTTTGGCCGGTGTTGGGTTGATGGCGCATTGCGCGGGAAGGGCCAAAGGTCCGCAACCTTTGACGACCGTTTCGCCAACCTCACGGTTGTCGAACACGGGCCGGCCGGGCCTGCGACGTGCAATGCGATGATTTCGATGCCGGCCTGTTCAGTCGAAAGCTCGACCTCGATGACCTTCCAAGCGGGCTGTCCTCCAATGACGGCAGGGATTGACCCGATGCCGGCCCGCTCGGACGGCCTCGATCCTGTCGAGGGCAGTCCGGACCGGGGCGATATAGCCTTCCACACACGCTGGAGCAAGGCCGGAATCGCCGCAGAGGGCCGGAAAGCGGCCTTCTGGACGCGGTTTCAGGCTGTCTGGGCCTGCGGCAGCGCTCCCGCCGGGAACCATGCTACCGCGCGGCGCGAACCTGCTCGATGATCGCGATTGCGGCGCGCACGCCGCCTTCGATATCGAGGTTGGAGTTGTCCAGCACGTGGGCATCGGGAGCGCATTTCAGCGGCGCCGTGGCGCGGTTCTTGTCGCGCTCGTCGCGCTTGAGGATATCGGCAAGCACCAGCGCCTCGTCGGCGGCCTCGCCGCGCCCGCGCGCCTCCAGCGTGCGGCGGCGCGCGCGGACTTTCGGATCGGCGACAACGAAAATCTTCACGTCGGCATCGGGACAGATAACGGTGCCGATGTCGCGGCCGTCGAGCACCGCGCCCGGCGGATCAGCCGCGAACTGGCGCTGAAAACTAAGCAGCGCCTCGCGCACTTTCGGAATCGCCGACACCACAGACGCGGCATCGCCGACCGTCTGGGTCTTGAGCACGGGATTGCCGAATTTCTCCGGGTCCAGTTCCATCGCCGCAGCGACAGCGGCCGCCTCGTCGGTCAGCGCCGCGCCCGATTCAAGCAGCGCCTGCGCCACGGCGCGGTAGATCACACCGGTGTCGAGATGACGGAATCCATAATGGTGCGCGAGCCGTTTGCCGAGCGTCCCCTTGCCTGATGCCGCGGGTCCGTCGATGGCGATGATCATGAGAAATCCGCCCCCGCCCTGCGCATCATCGGAATGAAATCGGGAAAGCTCGTGGCGATGAAGGCAGTGTCATCCACCCTGACCGGCGCCTCCGAAGCGCAGCCCATCACCAGCGCCGACATCGCGATGCGGTGATCCATATGGGTTTTGACGAGCCCGCCACCGGGTACGAAACCTTCGCCATGCACGATCAGATCGTCGCCGGAAATCTCCACCTTGACGCCGTTGACGCGCAGCATGTCGGCGGTCGCCTCCAGCCGGTCGGATTCCTTCACGCGCAGTTCCTGCAGGCCGCGCATCCGCGTGGAGCCTTCCGCAAAAGCTGCGGCGACCGCAAGCACCAGATATTCGTCGATCATCGAGGGCGCGCGCTCCGGCGGCACAGTGACGCCGCGCAGCTTCGAGGCACGCACGCGCAGATTCGCCATCGGTTCGCCGGCCTCACGCACATCGTTCTCCTCGATCGAGGCGCCCATGTCCCTGAGCGTGGTGAAAAGCCCGGTGCGCAGCGGGTTTGTCATCACATCGGTGAGGGTCAAATCGGAGTCCGGCACGATCAGCGCCGCAACCAGCGGAAATGCCGCCGAGGACGGATCGGCCGGCACCGCGACGCTCACCCCGTGCAATTCGGGCTGGCCGTTGAGGATGATGCGACGGCCGTGGTCACCTTCCTCTTCGACGCTGATCTCGGCGCCGAATTGCTTCAACATCCGCTCGGTATGATCGCGGCTCGCTTCCGTCTCCAGCACCGTGGTCACACCCGGCGCGGACAACCCCGCCAGCAGTACGGCGGACTTGATCTGCGCCGAGGCCACCGGCGTGCGGTAGGTCATCGGGATCGGATCTTTTGCGCCTGTCAGCGTCAACGGCAGGCGCTTGCCATCGCCGCCGGAGACCATCGCGCCCATCAGTTCCAATGGGTCGAGAATGCGCCGCATCGGCCGCGAGCGCAGCGAGGCGTCACCGTCAAAGGTCGCTGCAATCGGCGAGCCTGCGACCGCGCCCATCGCAAGACGGCAGCCGGTCCCGCTGTTGCCGAAATCGAGCGGCGCGTCTGGCGCATGGAACCCGCCGACGCCGACGCCATGCACGGACCACGCGCCCTCGCCGGTGCGCTCGACCCTGGCGCCGAGCGCAGCCATTGCCTTGGCGGTGTTGAGAACGTCCTCGCCTTCGAGCAGGCCGGTGATCCGCGTTTCACCGACAGCGAGAGCGCCTAAAATCAGGGCGCGATGGGAAATCGACTTGTCGCCCGGCACCCGGATCTTTCCGGTCAGCGGACTGCTGCCGCGCGCTTCCAAGGGAATCGGTTCGCTGGACTGGCTCACGGCGGAATTCCTGTACAATTTAAACGGCTCCTACCATGGGTGCCGGGATACGTCACCCGCCCTGCAGGGGCAGCCCAGAGCACTATTGACAGACCGCCCGCAACCGCCCAAGTGAAGCACCGCTTTTTTTGAAATACCCAGGATCTTCGCCCGTGGCCAAAGCCGATCTCGGAACCAAACGTACTTGCCCCGTGACAGGCAAGAAGTTTTACGACCTCAACAAGACCCCGGTGATCTCGCCCTACACGGGTGAAATCGTGCCGATCGCGCCGGTAGCGCCGCCCCGTGGCGTGCGCAACGACGCCGCCGCACGCGCCGCCGCCTCTGAAACCTCGCAGGAGACCGAGGTTGCAGAGAACGAGGAGGAATTGGTGTCGCTGGAAGAGGCCGACGCCGAGGAAAAGACCGGCAAGGTCAAGACCAACGTGCCGGAATCCGAGGACGACATCGAGGTTGATGATTCCATTGACGACGATGATGACGACACCACCTTCATCCCTGACGAAGAGGAAGAAGACGAGGACGTGACCGACATCATCGGCGATGTCTCCGGCGACGAGGAATCCTGAGACAAGAGACTTGAGATGCGACCTGAAACGTGGTTTCAGGTCGATCCTGACGATTCACGGGACAGGTCAGACGGCCGGTTCCGGTCGGCAGACGCATCGGACCCATCCGAGTGCGGTTGAGACAAGGGGCCATAGCTCAGCTGGGAGAGCGCTTGCATGGCATGCAAGAGGTCGGCGGTTCGATCCCGCCTGGCTCCACCAATCGCCCTGAATGACGTCCCTGAATAGCCTTCCTGAATAGTTGTCGTGCACGGCCCGCGCTGCGAGCCGCAAGGCCTTGAACAACTGCCCAAACATGGCCATATCCGTCAAAGCCGGGCGGGCGGGAACGCTCTTCCGGCGAAGGGTGCCGGAAAGGGCCCTTGGCGGAAGGTCCATCTGGACTGGAAGCCGAGCAAAGTCGCTTCGAGAGGACTTTGGAATGTCGCGTGTTCCTTCGTTATCCAGTCCGTTCCTTCTGGGATTCGACGAGATCGAGCGTGCGCTCGACCGCGTCGTGAAAGGCGCCGACGGGTATCCTCCTTACAACATCGAGCGATGCGAGCGCTGTAGCGGCCAGCCTGAACGGCTGCGCATCACACTTGCGGTGGCGGGCTTCACCCGCGACCAACTCGATGTAACCATTGAGGAAAATCAGCTCGTCATCCGCGGCCGCCAGCAGGACGACAAGGCGAGGCAATACATCCATCGCGGCATCGCCGCGCGCCACTTCCAGCGCACTTTCGTGCTGGCGGAGGGGATGTATGTGCTTGGCGCGGACTTGAAGAACGGACTGTTGTCGGTCGATCTCGCAAGGCCTGAGCCCGAGCGGGTCGTTAAGACGATAGCCATCAATGAACACGAATAATGCAATGGGCGGACTCGACCGCTGTCTGAGTTAAGAGGAGTCGAGGACATGGCTACTATACTGAATCATGAGCCAAGAGTTTCGCTGGAGACGCTGGCCACGTTGGGCGAGGGTCATCTCGCCTACGTCAAGCAAATCCGTTCCGAGGATGTGCCGGGCCTGTTCCCGCAGGCACCCGAGATCGCGCCGGGCGTGACGCTGTTCGCGCTGCACGCCGCCGATGGTACGCCGATCATGCTGACCGACAGCCGCGAGGCCGCGATCGCCAACGCCTGGAGCAACGAGCTACAGACCGTCAGCCTGCACTGATCCGGTTCGGCCAAGCGGCCTGCTGACAGATCACGAAGCGGCAGCGCGAGAGCGTTGCCGCTTTTTGCTTGCCTGCTCATTTGCGCGCGCATCCGCGTATGGCTGCCATACGGACCCCTTATTGGCTTCCTGCGGACAGACGCGTAAGGAACCAATCAATCGCTCCTGAGGAATTCCAGAATGCCTCCCTATCGTTCCCGCACCTCCACCCACGGCCGCAACATGGCCGGCGCACGCGGCCTGTGGCGCGCCACCGGCATGAAGAGCGAAGATTTCGGCAAGCCGATCATCGCGGTGGTGAACTCGTTCACGCAGTTCGTGCCGGGCCATGTTCACCTCAAGGATCTCGGCCAGCTTGTCGCGCGCGAGATCGAGAAGGCAGGCGGCGTCGCCAAGGAATTCAACACCATCGCGGTCGATGACGGCATCGCGATGGGCCATGACGGCATGCTCTACAGCCTGCCGTCGCGCGAAATCATCGCCGACAGCGTCGAATACATGGTCAACGCACATTGCGCCGACGCCATGGTGTGCATCTCGAACTGCGACAAGATCACCCCCGGCATGCTGATGGCCTCGCTGCGCCTCAACATTCCGACCGTGTTCGTCTCCGGCGGGCCGATGGAAGCCGGCAAGGTCAAGTGGAACGACACCGTCAAGGCGGTCGATCTGATCGACGCGATGGTCGCCGCCGCCGACGACACCGTGAGCGACGCCGAAGTCGAGGCAATCGAGCGCTCCGCCTGCCCCACCTGCGGCTCGTGCTCGGGCATGTTCACCGCCAACTCGATGAACTGCCTCACCGAGGCGCTCGGCCTCGCGCTGCCCGGCAACGGCTCGACGCTCGCGACCCACGCCGACCGCCGCGGCCTGTTCGTCGAAGCCGGACACCTGATCGTCGATCTCGCGCGGCGCTATTACGAGCAGAACGACGACAGCGTGCTGCCGCGCGCCATCGCGAGCTTCAAGGCGTTCGAGAACGCGATGACGCTCGACATCGCGATGGGCGGCTCGACCAACACCGTGCTGCATCTGCTCGCCGCCGCCTATGAAGGCGAAGTGCCGTTCACCATGGCCGACATCGACCGGCTGTCGCGCCGCGTGCCGGTGCTGTGCAAGGTCGCGCCCTCGGTGCCCGACGTGCATGTCGAGGACGTGCATCGTGCCGGCGGCATCATGGCGATTCTCGGCGAACTCGACCGCGCGGGGCTTCTCACCACCGATCTGCCGAGCATTCACAGCAAGAGCCTGAAAGATGCACTGGACCGCTGGGACGTGATGCGCACCAGGAGCGAGAGCGTGCGCACATTCTATCGTGCCGCGCCGGGCGGCGTGCCGACGCAGGTCGCCTTCAGCCAGGAGCGCCGTTATGACGCGCTCGACACCGACCGCAAGCACGGCGTGATCCACGACATGGAGCACGCGTTCTCCAAGGACGGCGGGCTCGCGGTGCTGTCCGGCAACATCGCGCGCGACGGCTGCATCGTGAAAACCGCGGGCGTCGACACCAGCATCCTGAAGTTTGAGGGCCCCGCGCGGATTTTCGAAAGTCAGGACGCCGCCGTTGAGGGAATCCTCGGCGGCAAGATCAAGGCCGGCGACGTCGTGCTGATTCGCTACGAGGGGCCGCGCGGCGGACCCGGTATGCAGGAGATGCTTTATCCGACAAGCTACCTGAAATCGAAAGGGCTCGGTAAAGACTGCGCGCTGATCACCGATGGCCGCTTCTCGGGTGGCTCGTCGGGCCTGTCGATCGGCCACGTCTCGCCGGAAGCGGCGGAAGGCGGCGCCATTGGTCTGGTGGAAGAAGGCGACATCATCAAGATCGACATTCCCAATCGGACAATGAATGTCGCGGTTGACGATGCCGAACTCGATCGCCGCCGCAAGGCGATGGAAGCGCGCGGCAACGCGGCGTGGAAGCCTGCGCCGCGCAAGCGCCGTGTCACCACCGCGCTCAAGGCTTACGCTGCTCTCACCACCAGCGCCGCGCTCGGCGCTGTGCGGCGCGTGCGGGATTAAGCGCTTAGCCCAACTCCTCTCGTCATGCCCGGCTTTATGCCGGGCATCCACGTCTTGAAAGCTTCCAACACAAAAGACGCGGATGGCCGGGACAAGCCCGGCCATGACAAAAGGATAATAGGTGAGTAAAGCGAGTGTTACGCAGCGCTTGCCGGCGGCAGCGCCAGCACCGAGTAGAGCGCTTGCGCGTCACTCGAGGCACGCAGCTTCTTGGCGACTTCCTGATCGCGCAACAGCCGTGCAACCCGCGCCAGCGCCTTGAGGTGATCGGCGCCGGCGCCTTCTGGCGCGAGCAGCAGGAACAGAAGATCGACCGGCGCGCCGTCCATCGCCTCGAAGTCGATCGGCCGCTCTAGTCTTGCGAACATGCCGAACATCTTCTCGAGCTTCGGCAGCTTGCCGTGCGGAATGGCAATGCCATAGCCGACAGCCGTGGTGCCGAGCTTCTCGCGCTGAAGCAGCACTTCAAAGATCGCGCGCTCATTCTGTCCGGTCAGTTCAGCAGCACGCACGGCCAGTTCCTGCAGTGCCTGCTTCTTGCTGTTGACCTTCAGCGCGGGAAGGATCGCCTCCGGCGCAACCAGATCGGTGATCGTCATGGAGCTGTCCGAGAGTGAAGGGTGAAACCGTGAGCCGTTAAAAGGCATGAAGCCGATAGATGGCATGGACCGAGCTTGCCCGCCCCGGGTCCGTCGAGGCGGCGGACCATAGGGAGGGCCAGGGAGGGCGTCAAGGTCTTCCTCGGGCTATTCCGGCCCGGAATCCTGACCACGATTACGTCGCCGAGGGCGGGTCGATCCAGCCCACATTGCCATCGGAACGGCGATAGATGATATTCACCCGTCCGCTCGAGCCATGCTGAAATACAATGACGGGCGCGCCGGTCATGTCGAGTTCCATCACCGCTTCACTCACCGAAAAACGCCGCAGCGTGTGAGTCGATTCCGCGATCACCACCGGATTGAACGCAGTGATCTCGTCATCGTCTTCATCATAGGACGGGCCCTCGAGCACATAGCTCGACGCATCGATGCCATCCGGGGCGATCGCGGACAACGCCTCGGATTCTGCATGCGCCTTGCGCGCCGAGCGATCCTTGAGTCTGCTCTTGTAGCGGCGCAGCCGCTTCTCGATCTGGATCAGCGCCTGATCCGCGCTGGCATATGCATCAGCGGCCATCGCATCGGCCTCCAGCGTCACGCCGGAATCCAGATGCAGCGCGCAGTCAGCCTTGAAACCAAAACCGTCCTTGCTGAAAATGAAATGCCCCGAATAATTCCCGTCGAAATATTTTCGTAACACCTCTTCCGTTCGGCCTTCGACACGCCCGCGAATAGCTTCACCAATGTTGATGCTTTTACCGGAAACTCGAAGCGTCATGGACGCACCTCGTCGTCTTGTTTCAACACCACCACAATGCCATCGCCCGGCAAGCCGTCAAGCCGAAGCTATGTCGCGTGATCGATTGTTGGAGGAAGGGATTGCGCCGCCGGAATGGCAAGCGCATATCGCTTTTCGCGACGGCGCTGAACGGACGATGGGATCCGCAAAGCCTCCCGGTATTTCGCGACGGTACGCCGGGCAATATCAACGCCTTCGGCACGCAGGTGTTCCACCAGCGTGTCGTCGGACAAAACGCCGCCCGGTTCTTCGGCGTCGATCATCTGCTTGATGCGATGGCGCACCGATTCCGCCGAATGCGCCTCGCCGCCATCGGCGGAGGCGATCGAGGCAGTGAAGAAATATTTCAGCTCGAAAATGCCGCGATTGGCCGCCATGTATTTGTTGGCGGTGACGCGCGACACTGTCGATTCGTGCATCTGGATTGCATCCGCCACCGTCTTGAGGTTGAGCGGGCGCAAATACGCAACGCCGCGCGTGAAGAAGCCGTCCTGCTGGTGCACGATTTCGGTTGCAACTTTTAATATCGTGCGCGCGCGCTGGTCGAGCGCCCGCGCCAGCCAGGTTGCGTTCTGCAGACAATCGGCGAAATAGGATTTCTCCTCGTTCTTGCGCAGCGTCCTGGTGAGGGTTGCGTAATAGGACTGGTTGACGAGCACCCTCGGCAGCGTATCGCTGTTCAGTTCGACGAGCCAGCCGCCATCCGGCCCCGGCCGCACATAGACATCGGGCACCACGGTCTGGGTCCGGCCGGTTGCGAATTTCAGTCCGGGTTTGGGATCGAGATGGCGGATCTCGCCGATCATGTCGGCGATGTCGTCATCATCGACGCCGCAGATTTTTCTGAGACCCGCAATGTCACGCTTCGCCAGAAGGCCGAGGTTTTCAACCAGCGCGCGCATCGCCGGATCAAAACGGTCGCGCTCGCGCAACTGGATCGCCAGGCACTCGCTTAGATTTCGCGCACAGATGCCCGGCGGATCGAACGTCTGCAGCACCGCGAGCACCTCGTCGACGGCATTCTGCGTGGCGCCGAGCTTGTCGGCGGCTTCGCCAAGATCGGCTGGCAGATAGCCCGCCTCATCAACAAGATCGATCAAATACTGCCCGACCATGCGCTGCGAGGCGCTGGTCAGCGCGACCGCAAGCTGTTCGGCAAGGTGATCCTGCAGCGATGTTTCGGCGGCGACGAAGGCCTCCAGATTGTAGTCCTCGTCGCTGGATGCGCCGCCGCCCCATTCGGTATAGGCGGTTGGCGCGGCGTCCTGGGCCGCGCGCGAGGCTGTTTCCGCGGGCTCCTCGGTGAAGACGTTATCCATGCTGGTATCGAACGTCTGCTCGATTTCAGCACGGCTGCCGAGTTCGCGCGACACCCAGTCGTCGGATGGCTCGCCATTGCCGCGAATGAGCTCGGCTTCCGCGTTGTCATCCCTGCCGGAAAAATCGGCGTCCGCCGCCGCTCCCTCGCCACGCACCGGCGCATCGTCCTCGCTGCCGCGCTCCAGGAGTGGGTTACGCTCAAGCTCACCCTCGACGAACGCCATCAGATCGAGATTGGACAATTGCAGAAGCTTGATCGCCTGCATCAGCTGCGGCGTCATCACCAGTGCTTGCGATTGGCGAAATTCCAGGCGTTGCGTCAGCGCCATAATGGCATCCAGCTCGAAGAATCGCCCCAATTGGTCCAATTCTTGCTTAGCGCTTTTGCATGCCCCTGTATATGACTTGACGCAACAGAGTTTTCTTCCGCAACGCGCGGCTGTGGACCTGCAGGGCGGGTACCGGAGCGCCACGAAATCTCTCACCCGTCATGCGCGGACTTGATCCGCGCATCCATCCTATCGAAAAAAGATGGATGGCCGGGTCAAGCCCGGCCCTGACGCTTTGAAAACTGTTCCGGTCAACCCGTGAAATGCGTTACAGCCGGAACTCCTCGCCGAGATAGAGACGGCGCACGTCGGGATCGTTGACGATCTCCTCGGGCTGGCCTTCAGTCAGCACCTCGCCGGCATAGACGATGTAGGCGCGGTCGGTGAGGCCAAGCGTTTCGCGCACATTGTGGTCGGTGATCAGCACGCCGATGCCGCGGTTGGTGAGATGGCGCACCAGTTGCTGGATGTCGCCGACGGCGATGGGATCGATGCCGGCGAACGGCTCGTCGAGCAGCATGTAGTTCGGCTTGGTCGCAAGCGCGCGCGCGATTTCGACGCGGCGCCGCTCACCGCCCGACAGCGCGATCGACGGCGACTTGCGCAGCCGCGCGATGTTGAATTCCTCGAGCAGCGAATCCAGTTCGTATTCCCGCTTGCGCCGGTCAGGCTCGGCAACCTCAAGCACGGCGCGGATGTTGTCCTCGACGGAGAGGCCGCGAAAGATCGAAGCTTCCTGCGGCAGATAGCCGATGCCGAGCCGCGCGCGCTGATACATCGGCAGGTTGGTGACATCATAGCCGTCGAGTTCGATGCGGCCCTTGTCGGCCTTGATCAGGCCGGTGATCATGTAGAAGGCCGTGGTCTTGCCCGCGCCGTTCGGACCCAAAAGGCCGACTGCTTCGCCACGCCGCACATAGATACTGATGCCGCGCACCACCTTGCGGGTGCCGAAACTTTTCTCGATGCCGTGCACGGCCAGATATCCCGCGCGCGGTTGCGAACGCTGCGACGCGGATCTGCTCTGCTGCGTCGGGCGCTGCTGTGTCTGCCTCTGCTGTGTCTGCCTCTGTCGTGCGCCGCGCGCCTCGTCCAGCGCGCGCGGCGGCTCGTTGCGCGGGACCGGCGGCGAGGAACGCTCAAAAGAAGTCACGTCATCTTCCGTCAGCATCACGGCCATTTCACTATACGAGGCCCATTGCTCCTGCCGTTCGGTCAATTGAAACGGCGGCGCGGATGCCGATGGCGCCGGCAATTCGCCTTTGACGCTCCTGAGCATGTCGCTCATGCGGGCGCTGAACGAGGTGATGTCGCCCTTGGCGCGACCAAAGCTCTGCTTGCCCCGCAAAGGGGCGCGACGGCGAAACATGCGCAGGAGATCCACCATCCGCTCGATCGGCCTTTCAAAGGCTGGCTTGCCAGCTTGCGACCCCGCGGCGGAATCGGCGCGCCGACACCCCGCCTGCACGCCCGCCTGTCAGAATCCGTCCCCGCCCTTTGATATAGGCTCGCGGGCCAAGGTTCAACCGCGCGATCCTTGGCGGCTTTGCAAGTTATTGAGTTTCATCGGCTTTCCGGGAGATCGCGAGGACGGCGCAGCTTCCGTCTTGCCACCCGAGCCGGGGACAAGGCTGAGCGAACCGCCATTCTTGTTCGGCGAGGCGGAATTGAACAGGCCGGAGACGCCGCGCCCGCCGCTGGATTCGACACGCGACACGCCCGTCGTCATGTCCACCACCAGCCGGTCGCCCTTCAGCACGTTCTTGTCCTTGGTCAGCACCACACCGCCGGTCATCGTCACGGTGTTGGTCTTCATGTCGAAGATGCCGGTCTCGCCCGTCACGGTCTGATCGTTCTGGGTGACGATGACGCCGCCGCGCGCTTCCAGCCGCCGCACGCTCGAACTGCCGCCGGGGCCCGGTTGCGCGGTCTTCATGCCGGGCTTTGCGCCTGCCTTGTCCTGATCGTAGAACACCACGAGCGTCTTCGAGCGCATCGTGGTGTCGCCCTGCACCACCTTCACATTGCCGGAGAAGGTCGCGACCTTGTCCTTGTCGCGCACTTCCAGCGACAGCGCATCGATCTGGATCGGCTGGCCGCGATTTTTCGAGAAGCCCTGCACCGCATTCGGCACCCCCGACACTGTGCTGGTCTGCGCCTGCGCGGCGGACACACACACGGCGAAAGCCATGATCGCCGACAGGCCGAGCGCCGCGCAACGGCCCATCGCACGCATCTTCCAGCCGCCTGACAGATTGTGCTTCGTTACTCGCATCCTGAACCCATATCCGATTTCAATAGCCGCCTCACTGGGATTCCGCCGGGGCATCTGCGGGTGCTGTCCCCGCCGTGGCGTCAGCATTGGTCTTCTCCGCAGGCGGATCGAGCAGCATCGTCACGCCACCGCCGAACACCGCCGACGCGCCGTGATCGGTGATGCGCAAATTCTGCGAATTGAGGGTGCCGTTGGTAAGCTTCACCGCCACCGGCTGATCGGAACTGATGATCCCGGTCGCGAGATCGACACGCGCCTGCGTGAGTTGTGCCTGATATCCGGTTGTGGTCTGCAGCAAGATCTTGTTGGTGAGATCGAGCAATTGCGTCTTGGTGTCGAAATGGCCGTTCTGTGCGTCCACCCGCAGCGTCGACGTGTCCGGCATCTGCACCTGCGCGCGGATATCGAACATGTCCACCTTGGTCGGGTCGGTGACGTCCTGCGTGGCGGCTTTCGCCCATATTTCATAAGCCCTGCGGTCGGGCAGGTAGCCCGCAAGATGCGGCGCATCCATCGTGATCTTGGTGCCGGACACTGACAATTTGCTCAAATCGATCGGCAGCTTCTTCAGGAAGCGAAACGGATTGAACACCGAGGCGCCGATGATGAGCGCCAGCGACAGGATCACCACTGCGGGCACGGCACGGCGCAGCCACCGCACGCGGCGGCTGTGGCGCGCGGCGCGCACGAAGCGCGGATCGTCTCCCTGATATGCCGGCGTCTGTATGACCACCATGGTTCCCGGGTTGCGCCCTCAAGCTTACGCTTTATCGCGACAATATAAGGGCCGTGCCTTGCCGCGCAGCACCCCCGCCTGATGACTTTCAGACGGCACGGGCGCCCTATGAATGCGCGAAAATGTCGGTTTCTTCCCAGCCCTGCAGATCGAGCCTGGCGCGTGTCGGCAGGAATTCAAAGCAGGCTTTTGCAAGAGCTGTACGGCTCTCGCGCGCGAGCATGGCATCGAGCTTGTCGCGCAGCGCATGCAGATGCAGCACGTCGGAGGCGGCGTAGTTCAACTGTGCGTCCGACAACGAGGCTGCACCCCAATCGCTCGACTGCTGCTGCTTGGAGATTTCAACGCCGAGCATCTCGCGCACCAGATCCTTCAGGCCGTGCCGGTCGGTGTAGGTGCGCACCAGCTTCGAGGCGATCTTGGTGCAGTAGACCGGCTGCGCCATCACGCCGAAAGCGTGGTACAGCACGGCGATGTCGAACCGGGCGAAGTGGAACAGCTTGGTGATCGCCGGATCGCCGAGCAGCTTCTTCAGGTTCGGAGCGTCGGCGTGACCCGCCGGGATCTGCACGACATCGGCGCTGCCATCGCCGTTCGAGAGTTGCACCACACACAACCGGTCACGATGCGGATGGAGGCCGAGCGTTTCGGTATCGATCGCGACGGAGTGCGTATAATGCGAAAGGTCTGGCAAATCGCCGCGATGCAGCCGGATGGTCATGGTGTGTTCCAAATGGTGTGTTCCAAATTGAATGGCGAGCAAGCTGGTCCGGTTCAGGTTTACCTGGAATCGTCATGGGTATTCACACCCGCCTTCGACGGATTATGCCGCGCAATGACAGATCTCGTTTTCATCAAAGGTGAACCCACACTAGAATCATAGATTCGCACGTGTCGTTTCGAATCCGGAGTTCGCTACGGAAGATGCCGCATCGTGAGGCGAACTTCGGATTCGGGACACTAGCTGGCCAACCCTGAAAAATCCTAATTGGGCGAAGAAAGCAAATTTTCGCAACATTCCATCCGTTCTTTTGGAATATTCCTTATATGTCAATATCTTAGTAAGACCATTCATTCACAGATTTCTTACCCCCGGGAGGTCCGATGTCAGTCTCTGGCCTTAATCTTTCACTTTGCTGGAACCCATCGCGTGGCTCTCCGGTTTGTTGCGCGGGATGGGTTTGCAATCACGCACCGAGAGTGAGGGTGGCGGCTTGAATATTGCCAAGACTGCGCTCCCCCAGGGCGCGCCCGCGAGCGAGCGTCTGAGCGACTATGATGTGGCGGCGATTCGCGACGAGATCAGGGCCAAGATCACGCGCGTGCTGGGCCATGAGATCGAGCGCGCGACACTGCACGACTGGTATCTCGCCGCGGCACTGACCTTGCGCGAGCGCATCGCCGCGCGCTGGTTGCCGGGCGTGCGCGAGACTCGCCTCGAGGGAAAAAAGCGGGTCTATTACCTGTCGCTGGAATTTCTGATCGGCCGCTTGTTCACCGACGCTCTGAGCAATCTGCGATTGATGGAGGCGTTCGAGCGCGCCCTGCGCGATCTCGGCATCGACTTCGGCGACGTCAAGGACATCGAGCCAGACGCCGCCTTGGGCAATGGCGGACTTGGCCGTCTCGCTGCCTGCTTCATGGAAAGCATGGCGAGCCTGGCAATCCCGGCGATCGGCTACGGCATCCGCTACGAACATGGCCTGTTCCGCCAAGCAATCTCGCATGGCTGGCAGCAGGAATTCCCCGAACGCTGGCTCGAGGGCGGCAATCCGTGGGAGTTCGAGCGCTTCGAGCTGTTCTACGACGTGTCTTTCGGTGGTCACATCGAACATCACACCTCGCCACAGGGCGATGCCATCGCCTGGTTCCCCGGCGAAACGGTGCGGGCAGCCGCCTTTGATACGCCGATCGTCGGCTGGCGCGGTGCCCACGTCAACGCCCTGCGGCTGTGGTCGGCGCGCCCAATTGCGCAGCTCGACCTCGATGCCTTCAACCATGGGGACTATGCCGGCGCCTCGGAGCAGAGAACACGGGCGGAAGCGATCTCGAAATTTCTCTATCCGAGCGACGAGACCGCCGCCGGCAAGGAATTGCGGTTCCGGCAGGAATATTTCTTCGTCTCAGCATCCCTGCAGGACATCGTCAGCCGTCACCTGCACGAGCAGGGCAACATCCGCACACTGGCGTCATATGCGGCGATCCAGCTCAACGACACGCACCCCAGTCTCGCGGTGCCGGAATTGCTCCGGCTTCTGATCGATCATCATGACGTCCCCTGGCCGCAGGCTCGCCGGATCGTTTGCCAAACCGTCGCCTACACCAATCACACGCTGCTGCCGGAAGCGCTGGAGACCTGGCCGGTCGAATTGTTCGAGCAACTGCTGCCGCGCCACCTCGACATCATCTACCGGCTCAACGCCGACAACCTTGCCGCTGCGGAGCGGGCCCGGCCCGGCGACATTCGCTTTCGCGCCGCCACTTCGCTGATCGACGAGGCCGGCGGACGCCGCGTGCGCATGGGCCATCTCGCCTTCATCGGTTCGCATCGCATCAATGGTGTCTCCGCGATGCATTCGGAATTGATGAAGCACACGGTATTCGCCGATCTCAACACGCTTTATCCCGACCGCATCACCAACAAGACCAATGGCATCACCTTCCGGCGCTGGCTGCAGCAATGCAATCGCGGCCTCACCGCGCTGCTGCGCGAAGTCTGCGGCGATCACGTGCTCGATGATCCTGCGGCGCTGAAAGGCCTGGAATGCTACGCTGACGACGCGGCCTTTCAGCACCGCTTCCGCGCCATCAAGCAGCACAACAAGGTGGCGCTCACGGCCATGGTCGAGCGCACGATGTCGCTGCGCCTCGATCCGGCGGCGCTGTTCGACATCCAGATCAAGCGCATCCACGAATACAAGCGTCAATTGCTCAATGTGCTCGACATCATCGCGCGTTATCTTGTGATTCGTGACAATCCGAACGCCAACTGGGTGCCGCGGGTGAAGATTTTCGCCGGCAAGGCGGCACCGAGCTATCATCAGGCCAAGCTCATCATCAAGCTCATCAACGATGTTGCGGACACGGTGAACCACGACACGTCGATCCGCGGACTGCTGAAAGTGGCGTTCGTGCCGAACTACAATGTCAGCGCGGCGGAGATCATGGTTCCGGCCTGCGACCTGTCGGAGCAGATTTCAACCGCGGGCATGGAGGCTTCCGGCACCGGCAACATGAAGCTCGCGCTCAACGGCGCACTCACCATCGGCACGCTGGACGGCGCCAACATCGAAATCCGCGATCAGGTCGGCGCCGACAACATTTTCATCTTCGGCATGAATGCCGAACAGGTGATGGAGCGCCGCCGCGCCGGACTGGACGCATCCGACGCCATCGCCGCCTCACCGATGCTGGCGCGCGTGATCGAAGCCATCGACCGCGGCGCATTCTCACCCGACGATCCGGCACGCTTTGCGCCGATCGCGCACAGCCTGCGCTATCTCGATCACTACATGGTGTCGGCCGATTTCGACGATTACCGCCGCACCCAGGTGCGCGTGGACGAACGTTGGGGACATGCCGCCTGGGAGACGTCCGCGATCCTCAACACCGCGCGGATGGGCTGGTTTTCCGCCGACCGCACGATCCGCGACTACGCCGACGATATCTGGGGCGTGTGAGGCGGAGCGGCTGCCCGAATCTCTGATTTTGGACAGGTCAGCGTCTCGTCATGCCCGGCCTTGTGCCGGGCATGACGGAATACGGACTGCTTTACGCCACCCGCACGGCACTGATGAAGTTCACGACCTCGGACTTCAGCCGGCTGCTGTCCCGTGCCAGCGATTGAGCGGCTGAGAGAACCTGTGACGAAGCCGCCCCCGTCGCAACAGCACCGCGCTGGACCTCCGTGACATTGGAAGAGACCTGCTGGGTGCCTGCTGCCGCGTGCTGAACATTGCGGGCAATCTCCTGTGTCGCCGCGCCCTGTTGCTGAACGGCCGCTGCGATGGCCGAGGAAATCTCGGACAACCGTTCGATCGTGCTTCCGATCACCTGGATCGCGCCGACGGACTGTTGCGTCGCAGCCTGAATGCCGGAGATCTGCTGATCGATCTCGCCGGTGGCCCTCGCCGTTTGCTCGGCCAAGGCCTTCACTTCGGAGGCGACGACCGCAAAACCCCGGCCCGCATCTCCCGCGCGCGCCGCCTCGATGGTGGCGTTCAACGCCAGCAGGTTGGTCTGGCCCGCGATCGTATTGATGAGTTCGATCACGTCGCCAATCCTGGCGGCGGCTTTGGAGAGCTCGCTGACATGCTCGTTGGTCAAATGCGCCTGGCTCACCGCCTCCTTTGCAATTTGCGCGGACTCCTGAACCTGACGGCCGATTTCGGACACGGAGGACGACAGCTCCTCAGTTGCTGACGCGACCGACTGGACGTTGGTCGATGCCTCTTCTGACGCCGAGGTGACAAAAGTGGCAAGTTCGCGCGAGCGGTCTGCTGTCCGGGTCAGGCTGTCGGCGGACGACTCCAGCCCTGACGACGCTTCGGAGACGGTTTCGACGATTTCGCCGATCGCCCGTTCGAATCGCGCGGTCAATTCGTCGAGGCGCTTGGCGCGTTCAATCTTCACCTGGGCATCGCTGGCCGCCTCTTCGTCCGCAACTTTCTTGGCGATCAAGGCGTCCTTGAAGATCTGCAGCGCATCGGCCATCGAGCCGATTTCCGTCTTTTCGCCGCACCGTGGAATGTCAACTGCCAGATCACCGCGACCCAGCGCCCGCATCGGACGCACGATCGAGCTGATTGATGAGGAAATATCCCGAATGAGCAGGAACCCGGCGAGACCGGCCATCAGGACGGCGATCGCGAGCACAACGCAGATGATTGCGAAGGTCCGGGCATAGCCGTCCACGGCGCTTTTCGTCTCGGCTTCGGCGCCGCTGTTGGCGAGTTCTGTGGCCTCCTTCAAATATCCGTCCGACTCGTTGGCGATCGGCCGGACACTCTTGATGAAAAGTGTTTTGGCCTCCTGATAGGAAGCCGCGTCGCCCTTGCCGGACAGCGCCAGAACTGCGCCGGTTTGCTCGACATATTTCGCCCACGCGCGCGACCAGTCATCGAACAGCGCACGCTCCTTTGGAGAAGATATCAGCGCGATATAGGAATCGCGCGTCCGGGCGATGAGGTCGAGATTGCTTCTCATGACCTTGTCGAGCGTGGCGCGTTCCCGATCGTCATCGGCCATCAAGTAAGAGCGGAGCTGTGCGCGATTCAGATTGATGGCTGATCGCAGTTCACCGAGATAGCGAACGCCGGGCAGCCAGGTTTTGGCAATCTGCTCCGTATGTCTATTGAGAGCCTGAACACTGTGGATCGAGAGGGCTCCGAGCCCTGTCATGGTCAGAAGAAGCAAGGCGATGATGGCGATCAGTTTCGATCGGATCGAGATTTTCGACATGGAGGACCTTGGAAGCATTGAACGCTTGCTGGAGGCGACTGAACGCGAGGTTCGAGCGGTGGGTGACAGGTCCTGTTCCTAACCCGTCAATTCTCGAAAAAAGGTTAAATTAGGCACGTCTAATATACTATGCATGCCCCTATCGATCGCGACCCGTTCTCGTGCGCCGACTGCACGATTCGCGACTACGCCGACGATGTCTGGGCGTGTAAGGCGGAGCGACTGCCCGCGCACACCGATCTGGACACATCATCGCAACCGATTATCCTGAGCCCGTTTCTCTCTGCCCTATCCGATTGAACACCGCCGCTTTCCAGCCAAGGAGCGTTCATGCCCGCCGAACCCCGGCCGCCGCGCTTTGCGGTTCTGATCGACGCCGACAACACGTCCCCGCAGATCGCAGCAGGATTGTTCGAGGAAATCGCTAAATTCGGCGAAGCCAGCGTACGGCGTATCTATGGCGATTTTTCCGGCCCACACCTCAAGCACTGGGCCGACATCCTGCAGCGTCACGCCATCGATCCGTACCAGCAATTCGCCTACACCAAGGGCAAGAACGCTTCCGACATCGCGCTGGTGATCGATGCCATGGACCTGCTGCACAGCGGCCGTTTCGACGGGTTTTGTCTGGTGTCGTCGGATAGCGACTTCACTCGCCTCGCCTCGCGCTTGCGCGAACAGGGCGCTGACGTTTACGGCTTCGGCACGCAGAAAACCCCCGAGAGCTTCCGCCAGGCCTGCCGCAGATTTGTCTACACGGAAAATCTGCTGTCCACGCCCACATCGACGGGCGATGCGACGAAATCGAAACCGCGCGAACCTCTGAGCGCCGCCATCCCGATCCTGATGAAGGCGATATCGCAGATCGAAAGCGAAGATGGCTGGGTGATGCTCGGCCCTGTCGGCCAGCATATTTCAAATCTGTTTTCGGATTTCGACGTCCGGACCTATGGCTGTTCCAAACTCAGCGATCTTGTTCGCAAGACCGGAGCTTTTGAGGTGAAGAAGGTCGCGGGTGGCCCCATCCATATACGCGCCAGGCCAGAACAAAAATCGCCGTCGCGCTAGTGGTTCCGATCGTTGTGGAGTCTCTCATTCGTCATGCGCGGACATAGCCGTTCGAAGAACGGCGTCGCTTTCGCTCGCCTATGACCCGTGCATCCATCAAAAAAGAGTTGCTTCGAATGGATGGATTGCCGGGTCATAAGGGCGTTCACGCCCGTCGTCGACGGGCTATGCCCGGCAATGACGCTCTGCTAGCGCCAGAGTCCGTAGGAGGCCCACTTCGTTTCGGGAATCGGGCCGCCGATCTTGTAGCTGAACGACAGCACCTTGTAGTGGTCCGGCGATCCCTTGCAGACGAAGGAATATGAATACCACTTGCCCTTGCTGCGGAACGCGCCGCCATTGCCCTTCACCATATCGCCGACGTGGCGCGGCGCGCTCAACACGTCGCTCTTGGCGCGGTCGGGATGATATGGCGTGGGATCTCGGTCAATCCGGTTCATCGCCTCGACATCGCAGACCTGCTCCAGCCTCGTCGCGGGATCAAGTCGCTTCAGGCTGTTATAAAACCGGGCATCGACGGCAGCGGCCGGAGCAACCCAGAGCGCGGGCACGGCGGCCAGAACAAGAAGCGCGTATTTCAAAGCCACCTCTAGTGTCCCGAATCCGAAGTTCGCCTCATCAAGCGGCACCCTCCCCAGCGAACTTCGGATTCGAAAGGACACTAGCGAGATTATGGTGCCCGTGTGGTTCGATTCAGAAGTTCGCTTGGAGAACTCGCGGAAATAATGAAGCGAACTTCTGAACCACCACACTGAAAGATTCACTTACAGCAATGGGCTGCCGAAACTCGCGCCCCCAACAACGCATGTTGCGAGAGCCCGCGATTTGCGGCGGTGAAGCTCTGTACCCGCTCAACAGAACCTCCGCAACCCCGGTCAGTTCACCAATGGGAGAGCCATTGCCCGGCCAGGCCGCAAAGAACCACTACAAGCCAGGGCGGCGCTTTCCACACAAACAGCAGCACGAATGCGCCCAACGCAAGCGCGTAATCATAGCTGTTGGTGATGCCCGCGGTCCAAACCGGATCGTAGAACGCGGCAAGCAGCAACCCGACCACCGCCGCGTTCACTCCCGCCAGCACGGCTTGCGCCGCCGGCTTTCTTCGCAGCGCATCCCAGAACGGCAGCACGCCGATCACCAGCAGAAATGACGGCAGGAAGATGCCGACAAGACAAATGGCCGCGATTGTCCATCCGCCCATGACCGCGCCGAGATACGCGGCGAACGTGAACAGTGGGCCCGGAACGGCCTGCGCGGCGCCGTAGCCCGCAAGGAAATTGTCGCCGGTCACCAATGACGGCACGACTTCGGCCTTGAGCAGCGGCAAAACGACATGGCCGCCGCCGAACACCAGCGATCCGACGCGATAAAAGATGCCGAACAGCTTCAGTGATGGGCTGTCAGTTACCGCTGCGGCGAGAGGAAGGCCCGCCAGCAGGACGGCGAACGCAACAAGCATCACGACGCCAACTCTCCGGCTGATCGAAAGCGGCAGCACGTACTGATCAGCGGAAGGCTTGGCCTTGATGCAGAACCAGCCGACACATCCTCCAAACAGTATTCCCGCGATCTGTCCCCACGCCGACGGCAGCATGAGCGCTACCGCCATCGCGGCGATCGCAAGCGATACCCGGAGGCGATCCGGCGTCAGCGTCCTGGCCATGCCGAGAATGGCCAGCGCCACGACGGCGACCGCGGCAACCTTCAACCCGTGCAGCCAGCCGCCGCCGAAACTGTTCTCGAAGGCTGCGATCCCATACGCGAAAAGCACGAGCGCGAGCGCGGACGGCAGCGTGAACGCAATCCATGCGGCGAGGGCGCCGGGATAGCCGCCGCGCAACAGGCCGATCGCCATTCCGACCTGGCTCGATGCAGGACCGGGAAGAAACTGGCAGAGCGCCACGAGGTCGGCGTAGCTTTCTTCGCTCAACCACTTCCGCCGCTCGACAAATTCAAACCGGAAGTAACCAAGATGCGCGACCGGACCGCCAAACGAAGTGAGTCCCAGTTTCAGGAACGCTGAAAATATTTCGGCGGAATTGCTTCCCGCCGCCCGATTGCCCATCGCGCCCCGCCCCGCTTTCCGGCCCGCCTGCCGGATTGGTATCAGAGACAAATCCGCGGAACAAAGGGGTCAATGATCGCCAGGCTGAAAAAGCAAAGCTCGCGCCCGGTTGATGCACGGGCTTTGAACAAGCCAGCCAAAGGGTTGCGGCTTCGGATGGCGCCCCTGGAAGCTTTACGTTTTGATGAAAACACGGTCCGTCATGGCCGGGCATAGCCCGTCGAAGACGGGCGTGAACGCCCCTTTTGACCCGGCAATCCATTTTTCGGAAACGACTCTTCTTTTTAGGTGGATGCACGGGTCATAGGTGAGCGGAAGCGACGCCGTTCTTCGAACGGCTATAGGCGAGCGGAAGCGACGCCGTTCTTCGAACGGCTATGGGCGAGCGGAAGCGACGCCGTTCTTCGAACGGCTATGGGCGAGCGGAAGCGACGCCGTTCTTCGAACGGCTATGGGCGAGCGGAAGCGACGCCGTTCTTCGAACGGCTATGCCCGCGCATGACGATTCCGAGAAAGCCTGAAAAACGCTAGTCGCCCTCGATCTCGAAGATCGCTTCGACCTCGACGGCGGCGCCGAGCGGCAGCGAACTGCAGCCAACCGCGGCGCGGGCGTGACGACCCTTTTCGCCGAGAGCATGGACGATCAGTTCGGACGCACCATTGACCACAGCGGCATGGTCCTTGAACCCGGCCGCGCTTTGCACGAAGCCGCCGAGGCGAATGCAGCGCACGCGATCGAGCGAAGGCACGGTGGCCTTGAGCTGGCCGAGAATGTTGAGCGCGCACATGATGGCGGCCTTCTTGGCGGTCTCGACATCGAGATCCTGTCCGACGATGCCCTCGTAAGCCAGCTTGCCGTCCCGCACCGGCAACTGTCCCGAGACGAAAACAAGATTGCCCGTGCGGTTCACCGGCACGTAATCGGCCAGGCTCTTCGCCGCAGCGGGGACATTCAGGCCGCGTTCCTGCAATTTGCGTTCGACTTCGGTCATCGTATTCTCCTTGAAATCAGATCGAGCCGCCGCGTCCATCGCGGCGCAGTTTGTAAGAATGCTGGAGCCTAGCCGCGTCCGTAGCGCGTGTACGACAATCCCTCGACCGGAATATCGGTCCTGTGGCCAGTGATCTGGTCAGCGACAACCTTTCCGGCGCCGCACGCCATGGTCCAACCAAGCGTGCCGTGTCCGGTGTTGAGAACGAGATTGTCGAGATGTGCCGGCCCGATTACTGGCGGGCCGTCCGGCGTCATCGGCCGCAATCCGCTCCAGAACAGCGCCCGCGATACATCGCCGCCTTCGGGGAACAGGTCGCCCAGCGAACGATCAAGCGGCAAGCGGCGCTCCGGCCGCAACGTCACACGATAGCTGCCAACCTCGGCGGTGCCGCCGACGCGAATCCTGTCACCCAGTCGCGTGATCGCAACCTTGTAGGTTTCGTCCATCACGGTCGATTCCGGCGCGGCGCTTGCGTCAGCAATGGGCACGGTGAGCGAATAGCCCTTCACCGGATAGACCGGAATATCGATGCCGAGCGGCCGCAGCAGCAGAGGCGAAAAACTGCCGAGTGCAACAACATACCGGTCAGCGGTGAATATGCCCTTGTCGGTCGTGACCTGCGCAACACGTCCGGCGGCGGCGTCGATGGATTTGATGGTGGCGCCATAAATCGTCTTCACGCCAAGATTGGCCGCGATTGCCGCAAGACCATCGGTGAACATATAGCAGTCACCAGTCTCATCGTCCGGCAACCGCAAGCCGCCGACGAAAGGCGTGTGGGTACGCGCCAATCCCGGCTCGACATTCACGCAACCTGCGGAATCGAGAATCTCGTACGGCACGCCATATTGCCGCAGAACCTCAACGTCACCGCCGATGGCATCGAGCTGGGACTGCTTGCGGAACAGTTGCAGCGTGCCCTGGCTGCGCTCGTCGTAAGCCAGTCTCTCGTCCCGGCGCAGGATGCGCAGGCAATCGCGGCTGTATTCGGCAATGCCCACCATGCGCGACTTGTTCAGGGCATAACGCGCGGCGGTGCAGTTGCGCAGCATCTGCAGCATCCAGCGCCACATCGCCGGGTCCCATTGCGGGCGGACCACGAGCGGGCCGTGTTTGTCCATCAGCCAGTGCACCGCCTTGAGCGGAACGCCCGGCCCCGCCCATGGTGATGCATAGCCCGGCGAGATTTCACCCGCATTGCCGAAGCTCGTCTCGAGTCCGGGTCCGGACTGGCGATCCAGCACCGTCACCTCGCAGCCGGCCTTGGCGAGATAATAGGATGTCGTCACGCCGATCACGCCGGCGCCCAGCACCAGAACCTTCATTGCAGGATGTCCTCAAGCATCGCGGATGACTCGTTCTCCTCCGCTCCCAGATAAGTCCGCCGATAGCGGGAGCCGAACCCGGTCAGCACTTCATAGCCGATCGTCCCTGCGGCGGCGGCAAGGTGATCGACCGGCTGGCAATCACCGATCACTTCAACCTCCGAATCCGGACCGATCCGCCCCGGTGCGACGGCGCTTGTATCGATCACGATGCTGTCCATCGAGACGCGTCCCACCACCGGCAGGCGCACGCCCTCGAAGAACACCGCCCCACTGTTGCCCCAGGCACGATGAAAGCCGTCGGCATAGCCGATCGAAAGCGTCGCGAGACGCATCGCGCTCTGCGCGCGATAGTCCCAGCCATAGCCGCTGCGATCTCCCGGCTGCGCGTCGCGAAGCTGGATCACTTTCGCGGTCAACCGCACCACCGAACGCATCGGATTGGCGGCGGCGGAATCAGGATTGACGCCGTAAAGCGCGGCACCCGGACGCGCGAGACTGAAATGATAGTCTGGCCCGAGAAAGATACCCGACGAATTCACCAGCGATCGCGGCACATCGGGAAATGATGCTGCAAGCCGCTTGAATGTCGCGAGTTGCATCGCGTTGGCTTCATGCGCGGGCGTGTCGGCGCAGGCAAGCTGGCTCATGATGTAGCGCAGATCGACAACACTATCGACAACACGGGAGCGCAGGCCGCGTTCCGCTACCGTCAGGGTATCCCTCGCCGACAGGCCCAGCCGGTTCATGCCGGAATCGATCTGGAGCACGGCAGGCAAGGGCTGTCCCTGTTTTCGTGCGCAATCAGACCATGCCCCGACCTGCTCCAGCGAGTTGAGCACAGGGACGAGTCCGGCTGCTGCGCATTCCTTCTCCGCACCGCGCGGCAACCCGTTCAGGATGAAAATGGCCGCTGAACGCGGCAGATAGGGCCGGAGCGCCAGTCCTTCATCGAGATGCGCGACGAAGAACTGCCGGCACCCTTCCGCAAACAGCGCCCGCGCGACGTAAGACGCACCCAGCCCGTAGGCCTCGGCCTTCACCACGCCCGCGCACCGGACAGATGCGCCAAGCCGCGCACACAAGAGACGATAATTTGCCCGAACGGCCCGCAGATCGACCGTCAGCGTCGCCCCCCTGAATTGCCCGTCAGCCGCCACCGCCGCCTCGCCCCAACCATGGTGATTTTCCGCAAGGTATCAGCACGGGAATGATGAAAATCAGCTTATTCAGGCAAGAAATGTCGCTCCTACGCAGGAAAATCACGTATATCTGCGAAGCATCAATATTATCGAGCGCAAGTGACGGCAGGAGACGGCCATGACCATCGAACCCACTGAAATGGATCGCAAAATCATGCGCGAACTGGTGAGAGATGCGCGGATCAGCCACGTCCTGCTCTCAGAAAAGGTGGGCCTGTCGCCGACCGCCTGCGCCCGGCGCTTGCAGCAACTTGAACAGTCCGGCGTGATCCGCGGCTATTCCGCCAACATCGATGCCGCTGGTCTCGGCTTCATGATGACGGTGCTGGTTCACATCACGCTCGACCGCCAGAGCGAGGACGCCCTGGCGCGGTTCGAGAAAGAGGTCATGAAATGCCAGGATGTCGTGTCGTGCCACCTGATGTCGGGCAGCGACGACTATCTCGTTCAGGTGCAGGCCCGCGACATGGCGGACTACGAGCGCATTCACAAGCAACATCTGTCGCGCATGCCCGGCGTCGCGCGCCTGCATTCCAGTTTTGCGATGCGCGCCGTGGTCCAGCGCAGCGTCTCGCCCGCAGTCCTGAGCGGCTGACGCCGTCCCCAACTTAATGCAACAGGACCTGGCCGCTGCGATACAGCACATACGCGGCAACCATCAGCACGATGGCGGAGAACACATATCGCAGCAGATTTTTTCCGCGCGACAGATGATTGGCCAGAAGCATGCCGAGCAGGCCGCCACCGACACCGCCGGCAATGAACGTGCCGGCCACCGGCCAGTCGACGAACCCCGACCACGCATAATTCAGTGCGGTGGCGAGACCGAAGCAGCCCACGGCGAGCAATGACGACCCGACCGCGTGAATCATCGGAATTCCGGTGGCGAGCACCAGACCGGGCACGATCAGAAAGCCGCCGCCGATGCCGAAAAAGCCCGACGCCGCACCCACAACAAATGCAACCGCGATGACGCCCGAGCAGGTCTTCAGATCGGTGTCGCGCTCGTAGGTGCCGTCCGTCGGGGTCGGACGCAGCATGGCCAGACCGACCGCCACCATCGCAAGGCCGAAGAAGAACAGCAGGCGCTGGCCGTCGATCGCCTTGCCGATGCTGGAGCCCGCAAACGCTCCGAGCGTGCCGACCGCCGCGAATATACCCGCAAACAGCCATCGCACATTGCCCGCGCGCGCATGACCGGCGAATGCAACGAACGCATTGACTGCAACGGCGAGCGCACCGGTGCCGATCGCGACATGCGGCTGCTCCACGCCGACGACATAGAGCAGCAGCGGGGTCGCCAGGATCGAGCCGCCACCTCCGATCAATCCCAGCGAAAAGCCGACCACGGCCCCTGACGCGAGTGCCGGCGCAACAGTCATCATGCGTTGCCCGTCCCGCGTGAGGAGCTGGGCTGCATCAACCCCATGAGACGCGTCCGAATGCGTCGAGTGGAATCTTCAGATAGCGCGCGCCATTGTTTTCCGGCTCCGGCAAACGGCCTCCGCGAATATTGACCTGCAGGGCATGCAGGATCAGCTTCGGCATCGGCAGCGTCTTGTCACGCGCTTCGCGCAAGGCGACGTAATCTGTCTCATTCATTCCCGCGATGTGGGGGTTGAGCGCCTTTTGCTGCGCCACCGTGCTTTCCCATCGAGGCGCACGGCCGCCGGGTTGGTAATCGTGTCCCGGGAAAATCCGGGTGTCGTCGGGAAGCGTCAGAATCTCCTGAATCGAGGACCACAGCTTCAGCGCGCTGCCGCCGGGAAAATCTGCTCGCGCAGTGCCGCTGTCGGGCATGAACAGCGTATCATGCACGAAAGCCGCATCACCGATCACGTAAGTGACCGACGCCAGCGTGTGTCCCGGTGAGAACAGGACGCGGCCTTCGATGCCGCCGACATTGAAACGATCGCCATCGGCAAACAGCCGATCCCATTGCGAACCATCGGCCGCAAGATCGTTTAAATTATAGATGCCTTGCCACAGTTGCTGCACGTCGACGATGTGCTCGCCGATCGCTGTCGGTGCACCGGTGGCTTTTTTCAGATATTGCGCGGCGGAAAAATGATCCGCATGCGGATGCGTGTCGAGGATCGCTGTCAGCTTCAGCCCGTACTCGGCGATATAGGCCAGAATCGCGTCGGCGCTTCCGGTCGCGACCGAGCCCGACTTCTCGTCATAGTCGAGAACGGGATCGATCACGACGCATTCCCTGCTGCACGGGTCCGACACCACGTACTGAATGCTCCATGTTCGCGGATCGTAGAAGCCCTTGACGTCAGGCTTGCCGGAATTGGCGATTGTCATGGATCAACCTCGGTTTCTTCTCAGCTTGCCGCCGACAGGACCGGCGCGCCGGGCCCCTGACGAGGAAAGAAAATCGCACGACTGGCATCCACGGCGTAGAGATCCACGAACGCAGTCGCATCGCTGGCGAGCTGGGCCACCGACTGGAGAATGAAATCGACCTTGTCGTCCGGCAGCAGCACGCTGAAGTTCAGTCGCGTGAACCCCGGCTTGCGGATCTCATCGCCTTCGGCGATGAGCTGGCGCAACGCAGCCGATTCGTCCTCGTCGATCTGAAGCAGCCGGTGAACATAAGGCCCCGCACAGGCGCAGCCGCCGCGTGCCTGAATGCCGTAGCGATCGCTCAGCATCCGGGTGACCAGTTGCTGATGGATGTAGCCGCCCTTTCCGTCCCTGACACGGAACGAGAAGATCGGAAGGCTTTCGGCCTGCATGTTGCCGAGAAGTTCGAGACGCTCGATCCCGCTCCACGCCGCCAGCGCGCGCGCGCGCACTTCAGCGTTACGCCGCGCCATGGTTTCGGCACCGATGGCCTTCTTGATCAGGAAGGCGAGCGCCGCGCGGATATCGCCAACCACATTGGGCGTTCCGCTTTCCTCCCGCACTTCGAGGCTGTCGCTGTAGTCGTGCTCGGTGGGCGTGACGAATTTCACTGTGCCGCCGCCCGGCCATGTCGGCTTTGTGACATCAACGGCGTCGTGGCGCACAATCAGAATGCCTGACGCAGCCGGCCCGCCGATGAACTTGTGCGGCGACACCGCCACCGCATCGATCACCGCGCCGGCGGCAGGCTCCATTGCGATCGGCAGATAGGGGCCCGCACCCGCATAGTCCCACACCAGCCTGGCGCCGGTGGCCTTGACCCGCTTTGTCAATCCGGCGACGTCAGCAACAATTCCGGTAACATTCGAGGCTGCGGACAGCGCGCAAACAACAGGCCGCCCGGCAGCTCCCGCAAGCGCTGCATCGAGATCGGCGAGGTCGGGCCCGCCGGTCGCGGCCTCCCTGACCTCGACGATCTCCGCGCCGCTTTCGCGCCAGGGCAGAATATTCGAGTGATGTTCGTAAGGACCAATAACAATGCGCGGGCGAACGCCCGCCTTCATGCTCGCGGTGACCCCGCACAGGTTCACAAGCCGGTTAAGGCCAGACGTCGCGCCGGAACCCGAGAAAATCACGGCATGATCACTATTCGCGCCGCAGCAGGCGGCAACGGTCTCGCGCGCGGCGCGACGAAATCCCGTCATCGCGCCGCCGCAGTAAGATGCCTCGGTGTGGCTGTTGGCGTAATACGGCAATACATTTTGCAGGATGAACTGCTCGACGCTCATCAGCGCGCGGCCGGACGCAACATAATCGGCATAGACCAGACGCTTGGAACCAAACGGACCGACGAGAGTGGCACCCTTGCCGATCAGGTCGGCGGCCATCCGCTGCAGGCGATCCGGCGTCGCAAGGCCCGCGCTGAACTCATCCAGCAGTTTGCGGGCAAAGAGGTAGTGCTGACTAACCATGGTCATTGCGAAAACTCCGAGAAATAGGCCGTTTTGACTTGTCGACGCTCTGTTGCGACGCCTCGATGGTGGCAACTGAAGTGGATCAGGCTGGCGGTCGCCGCTTCAGCCTTTCCATCTTCGCCGGTGTTCCATGGCCCTCACCTGGTGCGCGCCGGTTCTCGAAATGTCGGAGGCCGGCGGCCCGACATCACGACCCAGCGTCTGTTCCCGTTTCTTGTTTCCGGTCGATTCCATCTCTCACTCCAGCTTGCATGCGGGCCGGACATCAATGTCCGGCTCGCGCGCGCGTTCGATCATCCGTTCCCTGACGTGGAGCCTCCGGTCGAGGGCACCGCACCGGTGGTGTCGGACGCACCCTTGAAGATGTGGCTGATCACCATCACCAGGAGCGGCACGATCAGCGCGATGTAGGCGTTATGGATTCCGAACGGGTTGCCCATCATGAACCAGCCCACCGTGCCGATCAGCGATGCGATGATGCTGACGAATGCGCCAATCCTGCTGCCGAACATCGGAGCAAAGAAGACGAACAGCACCAGCACCGAGAGCGAGGCACGCAAGGCCTTGCCAAGGTATGTCATGGACAGGACGTTCGGCGTGTAGATCGCAAGAATGATCGGCAACAGGCCCATCGCGATGGTCGCGAGGCGGATGAACATCAGCGAACTTTTCTCAGTCGGATTCTTGACGATGATGCCACAATAGAAATCCTTGTAGAGAAGGGTTGCCGTCGCCACCGAGAACGCAGCGAGCGATCCGAACAGCGATGCCGCCAGACCGGCAGCCACCACACCGGCCATCGGCCCGTCCATATGCGCGATCAGGGCCGAAAACGCCTTGATCGAGGGGATGTTGGGGTAGAGCACGAGCGAACACATGCCCACCAGCGCGCAGATCAGGGCGAACGGAACCAGGAACACCGCCGTCGAGAAGCTTGCGATTTTTGCGCTGCGCGGGCTGTCGGTCGTGTTGATCGCCTGGATCACATATTGGGTGGAGAAGGTTGCGCCCATGCCGGCAATGAACCAGGCAAAGATCTTGCCGAAGCCGACATTATGCCACGAGAACATCTCGGGCGGCAGCTTGGCATGAAGCTCCGACCAGCCGCCGACATGGGTCAGGCCGAAATAAAGCGCGACGCAGATGCCGACATACTTGGCAATGGAATGCACGATGTTGGTGTAAACCACCGACTTCATGCCGCCCATGAAAACGTACAGCACCGACACCACACCGCAGATCACGATGGCCAGCGTCTTATGGATGCCGAGCAAGGCGCTCAGGATCGTTCCGCCGCCGGCGTAAATCGCAACCGCGACGATCTCCAGCGCGAAGATCATCACCAGCGAGGTCGCAAGCTTGGTGGGACGGCCATAGACCTCATCGAGAATCGCCGAGATCGTGTTGTGGCCTGAACTCTTGTATCGCCCGGCGAGGAAGAAGCCGTAAAACACAAAGCCCGCCGCCAGCGCGATGATATTCCAGGCCGCGGAGATGCCGAACTTGTACGCCTCTTGCGCGGTGCCAACGCTCGCCGACGTACCGATGAATTCGGACATCAGCATCATGCCGACCAGAACAGCCGGAACACCGGTCTTGCCCGTGGTGCCCGAAGTGAAAACGTTCGCGGTTTTCACCGAGCGCTGGATGATCGACGTCACGATCCCAAGCCCGATGATGTAGACCGCAACAATCGCTAGAGCGACATAATTGGCGTGCATCTCAAGTCCCCTCCTTGCCAGATTCGGTTGGATGGCCCCTGTGTCGCTTCTTGCGGCATCTTAAACATGTTTAAAGTGCTTTATCATACAAAACAGGGCCGAATTCAACATCTTTGAATGAAGCTATCTGCATCCTATGGTAGTCGCGCGATCCCGCTCAAACGTAAGCGCGAACCGCCGCCGTCCGTGTCGGGACCGAGGGTCCCGGCACTCACCCTTCGTCTTCCTCCCCTTGCACCGTGCGGCGCAAAGGGCCGGCATGTCGGGCGCGCTAGCGCCCGGCAGCATAGGCCTGCATGCCCCGCGGGTTTGCGGCAGCTCTCAGCCAACCCTCTTGACGGGAGGCGGCGGTCAGCCGGCCTTCCGACCAATCCTCGCCAACCTCGACAACATGTCCGCGCCCACGCAGATCCTTGACCACGCCCGGCGCGACCCGGCCTTCGAGAACGAGAACGCCGGGTCGCGCGAGGCGCGGCCAGAACGACGCCGGAAAATGTTCGGTGTGCCACGCCGGTGCATCGATCGCCTGTTGCAGATTGTATCCGGCATGGATGTGGCGGAGCAGAAACTGCGTTGCCCACTGATCCTGCTGATCGCCGCCGGGCGTGCCCCAGGCCAGATACGGCTTGCCGTCTCGCATCGCCATGGTGGGAGAAAGAGTCGAGCGCGGGCGCTTGCCGGGCTGTAGCGAGGCGGGATGCTCCTCGTCCAGCCAGAACATCTGCGCGCGCGTGCCGAGGCAGAAGCCAAGCTCCGGAATGACCGGCGACGACTGCAGCCAGCCACCCGACGGTGTCACCGAAATCATGTTGCCATCGCGGTCGATGATGTCGAAATGCACAGTGTCGCCGCGCTCGGCGCTGATCTTTCCAACCGTCGGCTCGCCGGTGCCGAAAGCGGACACCGCCTCGCGCGAACTGCCTTCGCGCATGCCGATGGTTTTGCCGAATCCCGGAATGGTGCCGGGCAAAAGCTCCATCGACGCCTTGTCGGAAATCAGCTTGCGCCGTTCGGCGTTGTAGGAGTCCGACAACAGTTGCGCGACCGGGATCTCGCCGAATTTCGGATCACCGTAGAACACGTCGCGATCAGCGAAAGCGAGTTTGGCGCATTCCACCTGCAGGTGGATGAACTCGGCGCCGCTCGGATCGAGCTTGTCGAGATCATATCCCTTCAGCAACGCCAGTTGCTGCAGCAGCACCAGCCCCTGCGTCCACGGGCCTGCCTTGTAAACGGTGTAGTTGCGATAGTCGTAACTGATCGGCGATTCGACGAAGGCGCTCCATCCGGCCATGTCCTGCCCGGTAAGCAGGCCGCGATGCGGCGTACCGGACGAATCCATCACCTCGTTGTTGCAGCAGAACGCATCGATCGATTCGGCGATGAAGCCCTGCGACCAGGTCTTGCGGGCGCATTCGATTTGCGCCTCGCGACTGCCGCCTGCGGATTTCGCCTCGCTGAGAACGCGCGCATAAGTGTCGGCCAGCTTCTCGTTGCGGAAAATCTCTCCCGCCTTCGGAATTTCACCATTCGGCAGATAGAGCGCCGCCGAGGTGTGCCAGTGATCGCGGAACAGATTCTCGACCGTCGCGATGGTCTCGCAGATCCGCGGCACCAGCGGATAGCCATTGCGGGCGTAACTGATCGCGGGCGCGAGTACGTCCTCGATCGACATGGTGCCGTAGTCGCGCAGCAACGTCATGTAGGCATCGAACGAGCCGGGAATGCACGCCGCGAGCAGGCCCGAGCCCGGCACCATATCGAGGCCCATCTCCTGGAAACGCGCAATGGTTGCGGCGGCAGGCGCCGGACCCTGACCGCAGATCACCTCCGGCTGCTTCTTCCGCACATCGTAAATCAGGATCGGCACATCGCCGCCGGGGCCGTTCAGATGCGGCTCGACCACCTGCAGCACGAAGGCGACCGCGACGCCCGCATCAAACGCGTTGCCGCCGCGCTCCAGGATGCCCATGCCGACCGCGGTCGCGATCCAGTGCGTCGTTGCAACGACGCCGAACGAACCCGTGATTTCGGGCCGTGTCGTGAAGCTGGTATCAAACGAGGTCGGCATCGGGGACTCCCATGGACTCTTGTTGCGCGGCGTTGGCGCCTTCAGTGTTTTTCCGCATTCGACAGGTCCCGGGCGCGGCTTGCGAGCAAGGCCCGATCGATCTTGTTGGTGGAGGCAAGCGGAAATTCGTCAATAAACCAGATCGACCGCGGATGCTGATAGGCAGCGCCATTCTCCAGCGCAAAAGCCTTCAGGCCAGCCTCATCGATCTTGGCGCCCGGCGCCAGACGGACGAACGCAACCGGCTTCTTGCCCTTGAGCGGATCGTCAATCGGCACAACACATGCCTGCATCACGTCGGGATTGGTTTCGAGCATCCTCTCCACCTCGCCGGGGAAGATATTCTCGCCGCCGCTGACGAACATGTCGTCGGCCCGGCCGATGAAATAATAGAACCCGTCGGCATCGCGGCGGAACACGTCGCCGGTGTGGTAGTAGCCATCCTTGGTGAACGGCACCGGAATGTCGGGCCGGTTGTGATAGCCGTTCATCATCGCCGGCGAGCGAATCTCGAGAACGCCCTCATCGGCTTCCTTGCCGTTGGCGTCCACGATCCGAAGATCCACGCCGCGATGCTTGTAGCCGAGCGAGAGCGTCGGCGTCGGCTTGCCGTCGGGGTGAGGACCGAACACAATCGGGCTGCCTTCCGTCGTGCCATAAGCGTTCAGAATCCGCACCTGCGGCATCACACGGCGAATTTCATCGAGCAAGGTTTCGCTGGCGGGCGCCGAGCCCATTCGCAAACTCCGCACCGACGACAGATCGGCCGTCGCCATCGTCTTCTTGTCGTCGAGCATCATCGCGATCATCGGCGGCACCGACGTCAGCCAGGTACATTTGAAGCGGCCGATGGCATCGACATAAGGCTGCACCTTGAACTGCGTCATCAGCACCATGCTGGAATGTCCGGCCAGCACGAGATGCGACAGGGCCAGTGCGTTCATGTGATAGAGCGGCGCTGCCACCAAGGCGCGCTCGTGTTCGACATCGCGGTCGGCAAGGCGCGTCTCGACGACCCAGAGCTGCGCGTCGTGAGACAGGATCACGCCCTTCGGACGTCCGGTGGAGCCGGACGTGTACAGGAAGGTCGAAGGCTCGCCCTTTTCAGGAATGACAGCTTCAAACGGGCCGTGATCAACGAACGCGGCAAAATCCGGCGTGTTGAAATTCACCACATCGATTCCGTCGGGAATAACGGCGCGGCGCCCGTCGTCGCAGAACACCAGAGGAGCCCCTGAGTCCTGGATAATGTAATCGACTGTCTTGCGCGGCAGGCGATGGTTGATCGGCACCGAGACGAACCCCGCCCGCATGATGCCAAAATGTGCCGCAAGACAATCGGAACTGTTGGCGGACAGGATTGCGATCCGGTCTCCGCGCTTGTATCCGCGTTTTGCCAGAGCGCGGGCGATGCCGTCGGCAAGCGCATCGAGCTGCGCATAAGTGACGTCCCGGCTGTTGGTGCCGTCGAAATCGATGATGGCGATCTTGTCCATCGCACGCGAGCGGTCGATCAACGATCCCAGATTAGGCGACAGTGTCATACCAAACTCATATTCGTTGCTAGAAATTCGATCGCCACCCCGAAGCATTCCGACGCCGGGAGCAGCGAACAAGACTTGTCGATGTCGATCAGCTTTTGCGCGAAGCCCGGCTGCATCGCAGCCTTCAGCATGGCCATCGACGCCACGCCGATCGTCATGACGGCCACTTTCGGCTTGCCCGGTCCGGGGTCGGCATGACCGTGATAAAGATTGTCCAGCCGCTTGCGTGACACGAAATCGATTCGCGTGCCCCGGCTCCAGACCCGCGCATCGGGATCCGGCCGCAGCCCCAGCACCCGCGTGAGTGACTGGGCCTGCGCCTCGAAATCATCGGCGACGATGGCGAGACGCTTCAGACACCGCGCGGAATTGGGATGCGACGTGAACGCGGGGTGCCAGACCAGATGCGGCGTCTGATGTTCGCAGAAGTAAAGCCGCGAGGCGACAAAATAGCCCGGGTCAAGATGGACTGTGCGAAAACGCGCCTCACCGGTCACGCCTTCGATCACCACCTGCCGGCTGAACGCCTTGGGTTCGAGCACGGGAAGCCGGGCGGACCGCAGCCGCGCCGCGGTCGCGTCGATGTTATCGCTTCCGTACACAAGCCCGTTGAGCCCGACCGGCCAATCCAGCAGCTCCTTGCGCGGATTCGGATTCGACGGATCCAGACCGATCAACTCAAGATAGTTGGTGCCGAACACCATCAGGTTGTTCATCGAACCAAGCGTATGAAAGCTTCTCGGCGTGACGTTGAATCCGAGCGCCCTGAACAGCGCCTCACCCGCATCGAGATCGTAATGCAGGTTGAGGACGGCGTGATCGAACATTCCCTCGCGCCGCGAGGCGGCGGTGGAGAGCGCCGCATCGCCAGTCTGGCCTTCATTGACGGGGGCCGCCATGATGGCCTCCCGCTCAACTCTTGGGAGGAGGCGGAGGAGCCGTCATGTAAACGCCGCGGCCACTCGCCAGCAGCTTGCCATCCTTGTCGTAGACGCTCGCCTCGGCAACCGAGAACTGGCCACCCATCTTGACGATGCGCCCCTTGGCCGTGAGATCGCCCGGCATCGCCGCACGGTGATAGTCCACCCGCATGTCGATCGTCGGCACGCCGCGGCCGGTGTGCGACACCAGAGCCCAGTCCGCCGTAAGATCGACGAGGGCGGCAAGGATGCCGCCATGCGTGTAGCGGCGCTCGGGGTTCACCACCCATTCCTCTCGCCATGTCGCGGTCAGCTCGATGCCTTCTTCGTCGACCTTCTGGACCTTGATGCCCAGCCATTGATGGAAGGGACCCTTGGTGAGCATCGCCTCGACGGCGGCCGGTGTCAGCTTTTCTGCCATTTTCTTATCCTTTGCGTTTCCTGCAGGTGACGGGGATCAAGGCGTGATGACGACCTTGCCCATCACTTCGCGATTCTCGATCAGCCGCAGGCCCTCGACCGCCTGATCAAGCGGCAGAATCTTGTCGACGACCGGGCGCAGCTTCTTTTCCGCGATCAGCTTCATCAGATCGGCCAGATTGTCATCGTAGAAGCTGTTCGAGCCGATGATCTGCAATTCGAAACTCCAGACGTAACGCAGATCCTCCTTCGGGTCGTGGCCGGCGGTGGCGCCGCAGACCAGCAGCTTGCCGCCGCGCTTGAGGCAGCGCAGCGACGGCACCCAGGTGTCCCCGCCGGTAAAGTTGACGACGACATCGACGCCGCCTTCATAGGTCCGCCGCTGCGGCTTGCCGTACTTCTCGATCGCCCATTTGGAGAAATCGACGTCCTTGTAGTTGATCACTTCGTCGGCGCCGAGATCGCGCAGACGCTGCATCTTGTCCGCACCGCCGGCGCAGGCGATGACTTCGGCGCCCAGATGCTTGGCCAGCAGTACACAGCCGGTGCCGACGCCGCCCGAGGCACCCAGCACCAGAACCCGGTCACCCTTCTTGACGGTATTATGGGTGATGATCATGCGGTGGGCGGTGCCGTAAGCGACTGGCAGCGATGCCGCATCCTCATAGGACACGCCTTCCGGCATGCGGATCAGCTGCTCGGCGGCGACCATGCAGTATTCCGCCATGCCGCCATCCATCATCTCGCCAAGAAGACCCTTCTTCTTGTTGAGCGGATTAACGAGAACGCGATCGCCTTTCTTCCAGCCGCTGACGCCGTCGCCGATTTCGGTGATTTCACCCGCCATATCGAGGCCGATCACGACCGGAAGCGGAACCTTGATGCCCGGCATGCCGCGGACGGTAAAGACATCGTGGTAGTTGAACGACGAAGCCTTGACGCGAATGACGACGTGGCCCGATGCCGCTTTCGGGATCGGCTTGTCATTCACGATTTTCAGGTTGTCCAGGGTGCCGTGGGCGTCGAGAACCAGGGCGCGCATTGTTGCAGACATCAAATAACCTCCCATCGATATGTTCAAAGACAATTTGATAGATGTCTAAAATGCAGATGTCCACCGCACAAGAGGATTTTACTGCGGCAAACCGTATCTGCTGCACGTTTCGCCGCTGGTTGTGCTATATTCCGAGACCGGAACCCGATTTACTGACATTTTCAAACCATTGCGAGTGTCCAGGAACTGAGCTACGAGATTCGAATGGGACATGTTGTTTCTCTTCCGGCTGAGCCGCCCAAAAAACCAAAGACCAGCGTACGGCAAAGTGACATCGCCTTCGACGCCATCCATAAGGCGATCGTGCGCTGCGAACTGATGCCGGGATCAATCGTCACCGAGGTCGATCTCGCCAATCAATTCAATTTCGGCAGGGCTGCGGCCCGGGCCGCTGTCGATCGTCTGTCCCTGATCGGCCTGCTCCAGCCGGTGCGCCGTCAAGGCTACCGCGTCAAGCCGATCACGCTGCGCGACCTGAACGATCTGTTCCAGCTTCGGGAGATCATCGAAGTGGCTTGCGTCAGGCTTGCCGCCGGGCGCGTCGATTCCGCTGACCTTCATCGCCTGGACCGGCTGTGCCGCGCCGACTACCAGCCCGGCAACAAGGAAAGCGAAGCAAACTTCCTGCAACGGAACAGCGACTTTCACCTGAGCATCGCGGCTGCCACCGGCAATGACCGGCTGGTCTCCGTTCTGAAACAGACGCTGATGGAGCTTGAGCGGATGTTTCACTTTGGCCTGTCGCTGCGCGACCGCGGCAGTGAAATGCATTCCGAGCATAAATCGATCATTGATGCGCTGGCGGAAGGTGACGCCGAAACCGCAGAACGGGTCACTGTTGATCAGGTGCGCTCCTCTCGCGCGATGGTTCTGGACGCCCTGCTGTCGAGCACATCGCTGCTCGACGTGAAGATCGGCGTCACCCACACTCCCGAAAGCTCGCTTGCCTAGCGTGCAAGGCTGCCGCTGTCCGGCGGCCATCAAAATTTTACACGCGCTTGCGGATCGAGCACCGCATCAAGATCGATCTCCTGCTCGCCGGGCACCCGGATGCGCTTGAACTTCATCTCCGGCGCATTGACCGGGATGGTGGCATCCAGACCCATCTTCGCGCCGACGCCACCATCGGTCGAGGGGTCAAGCTTTGAGCCCTGGCTGCTGGAAACGATGACGAGATCGCGATCCGCCTGAAAGCGCGTCGCAATCGCCCATTCCACTTCGCGCGGATCATGAATGTCGACATCCATGTCCACGACGACGGCATGCTTGATGTCGTAGTGAGCCGCGAACGCCGCAAGCAAGACGTTCTTGCCTTCGCCTTCCTGCGTCTTGTCGAGCTTGACGTAGAGGTGATAGCGGCCGACGCCGCCGAGCGCGAGATGGACATCCTTGACGCCGGGAAAGCTGGCGCGCATCGCAGCCATGATGGTCGCCTCGCGCGGGATCGCGCCCAGCAGCAGATGCTCCAGGCCGCCGCCGACGATGGTGTGAAACAGCGGATCGCGGCGATGCGTGATCGCATCGATCTCGATGACATGCCGCTCCGCCCGTTCGCCGTAATACTGCGGAAACTCGCCGAACGGGCCTTCCATTTCACGGGTCTTGGGCAGGATTCGCCCTTCGAGGACGATTTCCGCGTCGGCCGGCACGCGCACATTGTTAGTCACGCACTTGACGACATCGAGCGGCGCGCCTTTCAGGGCACCGGCAATCTCCAGTTCGTCATGATCGATCGGCACGATCGCCTGGCTCGCGAGCAGACAGGCCGGCTCGACGCCGACCGCGATCGCGATCTCGAGTGGCTTTCCGGCCTTTTCCGCCTTGCGATAGTAATGATGGGTATGGCGCGGCAGCAGCAGCACGCCGATACGATTGGGGCCGCTGATCTGGCAGCGATGGATCGTGACGTTCTGGATTCCGCTTTCCGGATCGCGGCTGACCAGGATGCCCGCGGTGATATAGGCACCGCTGTCATGCTCGTTATGGGTCGGCACCGGCAGTTGTTTCACGATGTCGACGTCGCGATGGACGACCTCCTGACACGGCGCGCTTTTCACTTCCTTCCATGCGATCGGCGCGGCCGATGCCTGCCCGAAGCGGGAGACCAGTTCGCCCGGCGCGAAACCCAGCGCCTCCGCCATCCAGTTGCGGTCGGACACGACCCCGGACACGACCGTGCCACCCTGACCGGCAACTTTGGGGAATAGCGTTGCCTTGCGACCGTCCATCCGGTTGGCGACGCCGGCGATCTCGTGACGCAACGACAGACCAGGTTTCGCGACCACGAGCCGATCCGTTCGCTGCAGATGATCGAGCCACTCGCGCAGCGAAAGCGCATGATTAGGGTAATCCATCAGCAGCCCTCCCCGTTTTTATTGAAGTGTTTGCCGCAGTCTAAGCGTGGGTGATATAAAAAGAAGTAAGAAATCATGATGCACGTTATCAGCAGTCATGATCGCCAGGGACGTCTATGGATTTCCGCCAGATCAGCTATTTCGTTGCGCTGTATGAGGAAGGCAGCGTGACGCGCGCCGCGCAACGGCTCAATGTAGTTCAGCCGGCCGTGTCGATGCAGATCGCCAAGCTGGAGCGCGATCTCAACCACAAGCTGTTCGAGCGTCTGTCCAAGGCAATGGTCCCGACGGTCGCCGGCCGCACGCTCTACCGGCTGGTTGTCCCGGTGCTGCACAGCCTGACGCTGGCGCGCGGACATATGGCGAAGCTGTCCGGCGTGACATCGGGTCGCATCACGATCGGCATACTGTCCTCGCTCGCCGTCAGTTTCGTGCCTGACATGCTGATCGCCTTTGCGCACGATTACCCCGAGGTCGAGGTCGTCATCATCGACGGCTACAGCTCAACCTTTATCGATCTGGTGAACCAGGGCGCGCTGGATTTCGCGGTGATCAACAAACCCCCGCGGCGGCTGGGGTTGACCGTCGAGCCGCTGGTCGACGAGCGGATGGTTTACGTAACCGCCGCCGCCCGCAAGCAGTCCAAGGGGCCGATCGGCATTACCGATCTGCAGCAGGCCAAATTGATCCTGCCCTCGCAGCGGCACGGCCTGCGGGCCGAACTGGAGCGGCATTTCGGGGCGCGTGACGTGTCCCTCAACCTGCAGCTCGAAATGGATTCGATCCAGGGTATCTGCGAGGTCGTCGCGCGCAGCGACTGGGCGACGATCCTGCCGAGCCTCGGGGTAAGCCTTGGCATCGCCGATGGCCGTCTTGCGGCCCGGATGATCAATCCACCGATGACCCGCCAGCTTGCGATCATTCACCATCCCCGCCACCCTTTAACGCCGGCGGCCGATGCGTTCCTCGATCGGTTTCGCGACCACGTCGGCAAGGCCGTTGCGCGCGGGGATCACGGCGGATGATATTGCCGATAACATGAGCTTATTCGACGTCACTGCGAAATGGTCTTAGCCTGTCCGCATCAGCGCGGCGCGACCTGCACGCCGGGCGTCCAGCGGGACGGATAGAGCATGACGGACAACGTGACCCGGCTTCCATTGATCATCGGCATATCGGGCGCCTCCGGCGTGATTTATGGCATCCGATTGCTGGAAGTGCTGCGCGATCTCGGCATCGAAACCCATCTCATTCTCTCGAGATCGGGCGAAGTGACGATCGCCCATGAGACCGATCGCAAGATCCCCGATATCAAGGCGCTGGCGACACATGTGCATGCGCAAAGCGACATTGGCGCGGCGATCTCGTCAGGATCGTTCAAAACGCGCGGCATGATTGTGGCGCCCTGCTCGATGAAGTCGATGGCGGAAATCGCCACCGGAACCACCTCGGGCCTGCTGACACGCGCCGCGGACGTGGTTCTCAAAGAACGACGCCGCCTGGTGCTGATGACCCGCGAGACGCCGCTACACACCGGCCATCTGCGCTCGATGACCCAATTGTCCGAGATGGGCGCGATCATCGCCCCGCCGGTGCCCGCGTTCTATCCACGGCCGCAGACTTTGGAGGACATGATCGACCACACCATCGGCCGCGTGCTCGACCTGTTCGACATCGACGCCAAGCTGGTGCATCGCTGGAAAGCGGAGACTTCTACCGATTTTGCGACTGACGAGCCGGCAGTTGAATCAACGTCGAAAACGTCATCACCTCGCGGCCGTCCTGATTTGAGACGCTTGTCCTGACGCGCACGGTGCCCCGGTCGGGCTTGCTTCGCGAATGCTTCAGCTCGACGATCTCCCGGTGCGCAGTCAGCACATCGCCGAGCCGCACCGGATGGAGCCAGCGCAATTCATCCACGCCGATGCCGAGCGCCGGCGTTCCGCCCCAGGGATTGGTCTCGATATAGTCGCGCATCACCAAGGCGGCGACATACCAGCCGGTTGCGATCAGCCCGCCGAACCTGCCCTGTGCCGCGGCGGCAGCATCAATGTGCATCGGCTGCGGATCGTATTGCCGCGCGAAGGCGATGGCGGCGTCCCGCTCAATCAAAATCGGGTGCCCATCCCAGTGGTCACCGACTGCGAGATCGTCAAGATAGCGGTTGGGTTTGATCACGATGTCTTTGCTCAAGCCGATGCCGGCGTCTCAGCCGCGGCAGGCATCCGCTGCAGGGTCTCAGGGATGATGGTCGCACCGATCAAGAGCACGGCAGAGACCGTGCCGATGAAGACGGCCAGCGTTGCCGGCAACTCGGCCGGGCTGCCCGCGACCAGCGACACGAAGGTCGGCATCATGCCGCCGAGGGCGAAACCGATATTCCACGACAGGCCTGTGCCGCTGGCGCGGATGGCGGTGGGAAAGCGTTCGTTCAGGAAGATCAGGATCGGGGCCAGCCCCATACAGCCGAGCGCGCTCAGCAGCACCGTGTAAGTGCCGATGGCCATCACGGTGTTGGCCGTTTCGAATTGCAGATAAAGCCAGGGTGCTGCCACGATCTGCACCGCGCCGACCAGCAGGAAGGTGCGCTTGCGGCCGATCAGCGTGCTCAGATGTCCGGCTGCGGTGGATGCGACAATCACGGCGGCGCTGCCGAGCATCAGAATGACGCCAGCTGTGCTGTTCGGCAATTGCGCGACGACCTTCAACACCGTGGGCAGATAACCGGACGTGAGATAATAGCTGCTGCCGCCGCCGATCGTGACCAGCAGATTGATCAGCAGCACGCGACGATACGGCGGTGAGAACAGCGTGCGCAACGGCGCGGCGACGGGTGCTTCCGCAGCCGCATGCTTCGCATCGGCGGCGCGCGCGGCCTTCTGCGCCGCCAACTGGCGCCACAGCGGCGACTCCTCGAGCCGGGTGAAGATCACCAGTCCCAATAATGAACTGATGATGCCGGTGAAGAACATGCAGCGCCAGCCCCATTCGTTGAAGCTGTCGCCGGGAAACAGTGTCGACATGGCAAAGTAGGTCACTGACGCCAGCAGCGCGCCGATACCCGCACCACCACCACCGATCAGGCCCGACACCGCGCCCCGATAGTAGGCCGGAACGGACTCCGTTCCGATGGTGTGCGTCGAGGCCACGACGCCGCCGACAAACACGCCCTGCACCAGCCGCAGCAGGAGAAACAGGATCGGCGAGACGAATCCGGCCTGGGCGACCGTCGGCAGCAATCCGAAAGCGGCCGTCACAATGCCCACGCCGATCACCGCGATCACCATCGCGCCCTTGCGCCCGTTGCGGTCGGCGTACGATCCGAACAGCGCCGAGCCAAGCGGCCGCATCAACAGCGTGACCGCAAAGGAAGCGTATACCGCAGCCAGCGACAGCAACGGATGGTGAGACGGGAAGAACAGCTTGCCGACGATCGGAGCGACATAGAGAAGCATGAACAGATCGAACAGATCCAGCGCCCAGCCGAAGCACGAGGCCGTGACTGCGGTCAGCACATGGCGGGCCGGAGGCGCGGACTCCACAACGGGTGCAGGCACAGTTTCGGACATCTTCAGTTTTCCCTTGTCATTCGGGTCATTTGCAAAGTGCCCGCAATCCTGCACGGATTGCGGGCACTTTAATCAGTCAGCGGCCCTTGAACACAGGCTCGCGCTTTTCATGGAACGCCTTGACGCCTTCGGCAAAGTCTTCCGATGCGCGCAACCGGCTGTAGCAATGACCTTCCAGTTCAATGGCGATCGCCAGCGTTGAGTCCTCGGTGTCATTAAGCAGCTTCTTGGCGGTGCGTTGCGCCAGTGGCGAAAAGCTGACCAATTCCTTCACCAGCGTATCGGTCGCGGCTTCCAGTTCGCCATCGGCGACGATCTCGGTGGCGATGCCCCAGTCGTAGGCCTGCTGGCCCTTGATGCGGCGCGAGCGCATGACGATGTCCTTGGTCCGCGTGATGCCGACGATCTTCTGCAGCCGCGCCGAGCCGCCAGAGCCCGGAATCTGGCCGAGCTTCTGTTCGGGCAAGGCGTATTGCGTGGTTTCAGTGACGATGCGGAAATCGCAGGCCAGCGACAGTTCAAACCCGACGCCGAAGCAATAGCCGCGATTGGCGGCGATCACCGGCTTCGCACACCGCGCCGGTGCTGCGATGTTCCAGGCGAGCTTGGAGACGTGCTCGGGTGACGCCTCCAGGAAGCCCATGATGTAGCCGCCGGAGGAGAAGTGTTTTCCGATCGAGCGCACCACGATGACGCGCACGCGGTCGTCGGCATCGAGCGCCTCAAACGCCGCTCTGAGCTGGTCGCGCTGCGCCATGCTGATGGTGTTGTATTCGCCGCGCGCGAGGATGATGTCGCCGCGCTTCTGTTCGGGGTCAATTTTGACGGTGAAGCCGTCGAGATTGGAATAAGGATCAGTCATGCTTTGGCACCTTTGAACTCAAGGAGTAACGGTCTCATACTCGCCGGTGACAAGCTTGCGGCGCAGCAGCTTGCCCACGGGAGATTTCGGAATTTCGCGAACGAAGACGAATTTTCTTGGTCGCTTGAAATTGGCGAGCGCCGAATTTGCGCAGTAAGTGTCGAGATCTTCGGCCGTCACCGACGTCTTCGCCGCGATGAAAGCAGTGACGACCTTGCCCCAGCGCTCGTCGGGAAGACCAACGACCGCGACCTCCGATACCGCCGGGTGCAGCGACAGCATGCTCTCGATTTCCACAGGTGAGACATTCTCGCCGCCGGAGATGATCATGTCGTCGAGCCGGCCGGTCACAAACAGGTCGCCATCCTTGTCGAAATAGCCAGTATCCGAACCGAAGAACCAGCCATCACGCAGCGACTTTGCATCGGCTTCCGGGCGACGCCAGTAACCCTCGAATGCTTCATCGCCCGCGAGCAGCGCAATGATCTGCCCTTCCTCGCCGCGCGGTGCGATGTCGTCCGGCCCCTTGGCGTCAAGTTTGACGACACGGATCATCTGGTTGATGCCCGACTTGCCGGCGCTACCGGGCTTGCGGCGGGCATTCTGGTCAATGGTGCAGGTATAGACCTCGGACGAGCCATAATGATTGACGAGCAGATCGGGCTGAAACAGCCGGTCGAGCTGTTGCAGCAAATGATCGGTCATCGGCGCCCCGGCGAAGCCGAGCTTGCGAGCGGTTTTCACACGCACCGATGAGAAATCCGGATGATGAACAATATCGTGATAGAGTGTCGGCACCAGATAGAGATTGTCGATCTTCTCGCGCTCGATAGTGGCAATCGCCTCACCTGCGTCAAACCTCGGCATGCAGACAAAGGTGCCGTTGGTCAGGACCGACGCCAGCAGCGAGCGTACACCCATCGTATGATACAGCGGCATCACGCCGAGGGTCCGCTCGCCATAGCCGTAGAGATTCTGCGCGACATGTGCGATCGCGGCGGCGCGCTCGGCGTGCTGGCGGCGTGGCACGCCCTTTGGCCGCGACGTGGTGCCCGACGTATACAGCATGATCGACCATGCGTCCGCGCCAGCGCGCGGCCGGGCGGCTGGCGCATCGCTACCGACAAGATCAGCGAAGCTCATTTCACCAGAGCCGCATTCGTCCAGCGTGATGCGCGGCAAGCCCGCGGCCAACTCTGCGCCGCGCACCGCTTCCGCCGAGTCATTCTCGAAAACAATTGCGCGGGCTTCGGAATCCTGCACCGCATAATTCACTTCATCCGCCTTGGATCGCCAATTCACCGGCGTCAGAATCACTCCGGTGAATTGGCAGGCCCAATGCAGCACGGCGGCCTGCCACCGGTTGCGTAATGCGCTGACGAGATGATCGCCCGGCTTCAATCCGAGGCGGTCGAACGATGCGACCAGCGCCGAAATACGTTTGTAGTAATCGGCGTAGGTCAGGCGCACATCGCCATCGACAATCGCTTCGCGACCCGGCTCGCGTTCGACCGCCGCAAGGAACGTGGTGCCGAGATCAAGCATGGGATCCCCCTTTTGAATTTTCTTGAGCTTTTTGTCTGGGTTCGCCGCGCAGCCGCTGCTGGGCCGCAAGCGCAGCCTTCATGATCGACGCATAGCCGGTACACCGGCACAGATGGCCCGACAACGTTTGCCGGATTTGCTCGGCACTGGCATCCGGGCGCTCGCGGAACAACGCGTCGAGCGTCATCAGGAAGCCCGGCGTGCAGAAGCCGCATTGCAAGCCGTGATGGTTGCGAAATTCGTCCTGCAGAATCGAAAGCGTCACCCCATTGTCCGGCGACAGGCCTTCGACCGTACGGACCTCGCAGCCGTCAGTCTGCACCGCGAGCGCGAGACAGGAACGCGCCAATCCGCCATCGATCTGGACCGTGCAGGCGCCACAGACACCATGTTCACAGCCGACATGCGTGCCGGTCGCACCAATCTCGTGGCGCAGAAAATCACTCAGCGTCATGCGCGGCTCGGCCATGCCGGATACCGGCTTGCCGTTCAGCGTGAACGATACCAGATGTTTCCGGTCGGCGCTCAGGCGCGGCATCGGGCAGCCTCCTCGATGGTTCGGCGGCCAAGCTGGCGGATCAGATCGCGCCGGTACCGTGCCGTGGCGTGAAGATCGTCACGCGCATCGAGATCCCACGCATATTGATTGAGCGCGTCCGTAAAATCGGGCGCGTCAGGCAACGGCAAAGCGCGGACCGTCGGCACATCTGCGACGCCACCGATGCCGAGCATCGCCTTGTTGGCATGAACCACGGCGGCGCAGGCCACAATGGCGAAGTCGCCGTGGCGGCGGCCCACCTCGTTGAAGGCATAACCCGTTCCCGGCAACACTGTCGGGAACGACACCGCCTCGATCATCTCGTCGTCGGTCTTCGCCGTCGCCATCATGCCGGCGAAGAATTCATGCGCGGCCAGCGCCCGGCGCTTCTTGCGCGTGCGCAGATGGACGCTGCCACCGAGCGTCATCAGCGACAGCGGCAGTTCGGCCGAGGGATCGGCATGCGCGATTGATCCGCAGATCGTGCCGCGCGCGCGGGTTTGCGCGTGCCCCACCCAGGCGAGCGCCCCGGCCAGCAGCGGTTGACGCCCGGCAAGACCCGGATGTCGCTCCAGCTTTGCCTGCCGCACGGCGGCGCCGATGTGCAATGTCCTGCCGTCATCATCGATCCGCCTCATTGCGTCGACATGCATGATGTCGACCAGCAGTTTCGGGCGCGCGAGCCGCATCGCCAGCATTGGCATCAAGGACTGGCCGCCGGCGATGATTCGCGCATCGCCACCTTCCTTGCGCAACGCCTCCAGCGCCTCGTCGATGTGCTCGACGCGCAGATAATCGAACGGCGCCGGTTTCATCGCGACACCCCCAGCAGCGCAAGCAGCCGCCGGATAACACTCATCAGCAGCGAGCCCCGTTTGCCGCTCGCCTTGTTGGCGAGCGCCTCGAAAAACTGGCCGATGACGACCCTGGCCGCACCGTCGAGCAGCCGCCCGCCAATCGAAGCGATCTTGCCGCCGACGGCCGCTTCATAAGTATAGGCCACCGTCGTCTTGCCTTGGGCTTCGCTCAGCGTGATGAAGCCGGTGCCACGGCCCGAGCCGAGCGCACCTTCAGCACTGCCCGACAGTGTCACCGATTCAGGTTCGCTCATGTCCGAGAGCTTGATCTTCGCCTTGTAGCGCCCCTTCACCGGACCGATGCCGAGCGTGACATCGGCGTGGAATTCGCTGTCCGACACCTTCTCAACATTGTGCGCGCCCGGAATCACCGACATCAGCGTGGCGGGATCGAGCAACATGTTCCAGATCTGCTGTCGCGGGGCGGCGACAATCGCCTTGCCGGCCCCCGTCAGTGTGCGCTCGCCGGCTTGCGCCGCACTTTTCTTCTGGGCGATCGGCTTCGTCTTCGGCTCGGGCTCCGCGCCATGAATGTGTGCCGCAAGCTTCGCCGGACTGACCGGCAGCACGACATCCTCGATCCCCAGCGCATCGGCGATCGCATTGGCGATGCAGACCGGCGTCGACATGCAATTGCCCTCGCCGACGCCCTTGGCGCCGAGCGGCGTGAACGGCGAGGGGCTTTCATGATGGAGGATACGCAGTTCCGGCACCTCCATCAGGGTCGGGATCAGATAATCCGCCAGCGTGCCTGACGACAGGCTTCCATCGGGCGCATAGCTCGACTCTTCATAAAGTGCAGCGCCGAGCGCGTGGGTAAAGCTGCCCGCCACCTGCCCCGCCACCATGCCGGGATGCAGGATGCGTCCGCAATCGTGCATCGTGACATAGCGGTCGATCTTTACTTCACAGGTCGCACGATCGATCTCGACGGCACAGATGTCAAAGATGAAGCCGTGGCACAGCGAGGAATTGACACGGTCGTCCTCGGTCGGCGCGGTGAGTTGCGGCGGAGACCAGAACACCGTCTCGCGGATGGTGTGGTCGATGCCCTGCGGCAGTTCACCCGGTGCCCAATGGCTGGACGACGCGACACGCGCGAACGGCAGCGACCTGGCCGGATCGCCGGCATGAATGCGACCGTTCTCGAACACGATCGCGTCGAGGTCGGCGTCCAGAAGCCGCGCCGCAACGGCGGCAAGCTTGCCGCGCAGCCGCGTCGCGGCGATCTGCGTCGCGCCAGCCACCGCGGGAGCAAAGCGGCTGGAATAATTGCCCGCCGCGATCGACCAGGCATCGCGCGTGGTGTCGAGTTCGGTGATCACACGGATGTCGCTCGGCTTCAGCCCGAATTCATCGGCAACGACCTGGGACAGAACGGTGCGATGACCCTGCCCCTGCGGCGTGGACGCCACATGCACCGCGACCGAGCCGACGGCATCGATGCCGATGGTGGACGTCGCCTGCGCTCCGTTCTTCGGACCGGCCTTGGCACGCTGCTCCGGCGTCAATACGGCGCTGATGTAACCCATGTTCGACACGCTGGGCTCAACCACCGCGGTATAGCCGATGCCATAAAGCCGGCCCTCGCGGCGCGCAGCCTCGCGGCGCGCCTTGAGTTCGGCCAGCCCGCCATCCTCGATCGCCGCCGCGATTGCCGCCTGATAGTCACCGCTGTCGTAAAGCGCCCCCGCTACGGTGCGATAAGGAAAGGCGTTTGCAGGAATCAGGTTGCGCTGGACGACATCGAGCGGATCGAGGTTCAACGTCACCGCAATCTTCTGCACCAGGCGCTCGAGCGCAAAGTAGACCTGCGGGCCGCCGAAGCCGCGGTTGAGGCCCGTTGGCATCTTGTTGGTCAGGACGATACGGTTGCGGATACGCAGATGCTCGATCGCGTAGGCGCCGGTCATGTTGCCATGCATGCGGTAGAGCGTCGCCGGCTCGGGCGCACGCAGATGCGCGCCGGTGTCCTCGACCTGATCCCAATCGAGCGCGAGGATGCGTCCATCCTGGGTGACCGCCGCCGTCAGCGTCGTCACGCGATTGGTCGCAACCGAAGAAGCCATCAGGTGTTCAAGCCGATCCTCGATCCATTTGACCGGCCGTCCCGCAACCCGCGCGGCGATGGCCGTCAGCACCACATAGGGAAAGATTGCCTGTTTGACGCCGAAGCTGCCGCCGCTATCGCCCGGCGTTCTCAGCCGCAACCGGTTGCCAGGCACGTTGAGCGCACGCGCCATCACCGCATGGAGCGACAGCGGGCCCTGAAAATTCGCCATGACATCATAACTGTCAGTGCCCGGCTCGTATTCGGCGATCACGCCGTAAGTCTCGATCGGCGTGCAGGCATTGCGCGGATACGCAATGTCGATGCCGATCCGATGCGCCGCGGTGGCGAAAGCAGTGTCGGGGTCGCCAAAGACGAAGGACCGTTCGTTGGCGAGGTTCGAGCCGAGTTTCTCATGCAGCACCGGCGCATCCGGCGCGAGCGCCTTGAGCGGATCGATCACCGCGGGAAGGGCTTCGTAGTCAACCTCGATCAAGTCGAGCGCATCTTCGGCAAGATAGCGGTTGTCGGCCACAACCATCGCCACCGCTTCGCCGTAATAGCGCACCTTGTCGGCGGCCAGCGGCCAGCACTCCACCGGGATCTTGAGCCCGGCGACGAGGGGCGAACCAAAGCGCTGAACCTCTTTGGCGGTAATGACGGCATGAACGCCGGGAAGCGCCAGCGCCCGGCTGGCATCGATGCCGAGCAGCCGTGCATGGCCGTGCGGAGAGCGGAGGATGGCTGCTTCGGCGGTCCGGGTGCTGACGCCGAGATCGTCGATGTAACGGCCGCGCCCGGTCAGCAATTGCCGGTCCTCGTCGCGCGGCAGTGACTGGCCCGTCCAGCGCGTGACGGGCGGTTGATCGGCTTTCACGTCAGCGGCGGTGGAATCGTCCCTCACGAATATCCTCTTTCGCGCGCCATCCCCGGGGTTCTGATGACACGCGACGAAGATGCCCCTCGCTGCCTATCAGAGCAAATAATCGCTGCTTATTCACCCAATCAGCAATTATGATGAAATGTTCCCGCTCCGGACATCCGGATTGAAGCGACATTAGCAGGCCGGCCGCCCGGTGAACGGCATATGTTTGCCCGCGGGGTTTGCGGAAGCAGCGTCATGCTGATCGCAAGCTGGCACGAGCGAGGCCGGATGAGGATTCTAAATTGGCCAGAACGCCGTGGCCTGCGCCGCAGGTGTCGTTACCGGGCGCCGCCGGATATGCATTCGCAGGATCATGCGCGCCATCTTTGCGGTCCGGACGAGACGGCCTCCATCCTGCTTGATGGAAGATCCGCAATGTCCACACGGCCAGAAAAATGGCGCGCGAACAACTTTGCCCGCGAGCGCGACGAGCACAGTCCCTCAAAAGCGATAATTAAGACCGACGCGGACAAGATTGCCGGTGTCGCGAAACCGGTAGTTGATCTTATTCCCTGCATCGCCCGGAACCGAGCCGTAGTCCAGGGTGAGGGTTCGCGACCCCAAATCGTAATAGAGATATTCGAGCTTGGCGCTCCAATTGTTCGCGAGTGCGTATTCCATGCCGCCGCCGACCGACCACCCGACGCGAACGCCATCGGCACTGGCGCCGACCATGGCCGTGCCGGCACCGTCCGGCACGCCAATGGTGTACGCGCTGTCACGGATTTTGCCGTAGGCCAGGCCTCCGGTCGCGTACGTCAGCAACCTGTTGTCGAGCGTCGTAAACCCGAGGCGGCCGCGCACCGTTCCGAGCCATTTGAGTTTTTGCGTGGCCGACTCGGTGTTGGCCTCGATCGGGCTAAGAGGAAAGTCGATGAAGTGGGTCTCGGGAAATACGCGCGTGTCGGTCTTGTTCAGATCCGTAGCGGCAAGATCGGCTTCAAGACCGGCCACCCAGTTCGGAGCGAACTGCCGGTTGTAGCCGACCTGGAAGCCGCCGGTGGCCCCAACGGCGCCGACATTGAAGCCCGGAAATTGGCCCACGGCCTGACGCCCGGGAAAATCGATTCCTCCGCCCGGTCCCTGCCTTACGAACGACCCGGGAGTCGCGTGTGTATCGCTCCACGCGGCACCGACGTTGCCGCCCAGATAAAACCCGGACCAATGGTCGGTGACCGGCGCTGCTGCCGGAGATGGGATCTTGTACGCGAGATCGGCGGCATGCGCCGAAGTGCTGACCGCTATCACAGCGATCGCGAAAACCACCGATTTGTTCACAACCGCTCTCCCGGCTAACACATTGATTAGGTGCTAGCATCTTCCGGAGCCAAAGGCTGTGTGCATCGCGCAACACACTCCGCACGAATGAACGTGGACAGAAAACCGTTCGGTCCACAGATGCGATGATTTGCTTTTGGTTCAAACGCTGATGGCCGTCTCGAAATGACGTCCGGGGAGTGGCGGCCCGTACCGCGGCGCTGTCGCGCCGAAGACGCGCCATCAACAGAACCATGTGGACCACCCCTGTGTGCCAGAGAGGCGGTCAAAACTCCTGCGATGTCAGAAACATCAGCGATAACAATATCAACTGAGATGGATGGTGCCCAGGAAAGGACTCGAACCTTCACGCCTTGCAGCACAGGTACCTGAAACCTGCGTGTCTACCAATTCCACCACCTGGGCGTCGCGCGGTTAGTAAGGATCGACCGCACGCTTGTCAAATTCCCGGGGAAATTCCCCGGGCCGGCGGCACCATGGGCTCTGTACAGCCAATGGCCGATAGCGTATCGCAAAATCCGCTAATGCCCGCGCGGCTTATCCTTATCGAGGCAGGAATTCGACCCATGACAGCCCCCATCGATACCCTCGTCACCGTCTTCGGCGGATCGGGTTTCCTCGGCCGGCATGTGGTCCGGGCATTGGCCCGGCGGGATTACCGGCTACGCGTCGGCGTCCGCCGGCCGGAATTGGCCGGTCACCTCCAGCCGCTCGGCAAGGTCGGCCAGATCAACCCGGTGCAGGCCAATATCCGCTACCCGGCTTCGCTCGAAGCGGCGATGCGCGGCGCGCGCGTCGTGGTCAATCTGGTTGGAATCCTGACGGAAGGCGGCGCCCAGCGCTTCAACAGGGTGCATGCCCACGGCGCTCATGCCATCGCGGAAGCCGCCGCGAAAATCGGCGCCCGCGTGGTGCATGTGTCGGCGATCGGCGCCGACGTCAATTCCACTTCCCGTTACGCCACCTCGAAGGCGCTCGGCGAACAGGCGGTGCTGGACGTCGCCTCCGATGCAACCATTCTCCGCCCCTCCATCCTGTTCGGGCCGGAAGATCATTTCGCCAATCGTTTCGCCGGGCTGGCGCGGTTCTTGCCGGTGCTGCCGCTGATCGGCGCGGGGACAAAACTGCAGCCGGTTTATGTCGGCGATGTCGCCGCCGCCGTGGCTGATGCCGTCGATGGCAAAACCAAGCCCGGCGCGACTTACGAACTGGGCGGACCGGAGGTGGTGACGATGCGCGAGGCGGTCGAACTGATCCTGCGGATCGCCGACCGGCGTCCGGCGCTGATGCCGCTGCCATTCGCGCTTGCCAAGTTCAATGCGGCGTTCCTGCAATTCGCGCCGGGCGATCTCAAGCTGACGCCGGATCAGGTCGAACTGCTCAGGAGCGACAATGTGGTGTCGGATGCCGCCCGGAGCGCGAGCCTGACGCTGGAAGGTCTCGGCATTACGCCGGAATCAATGGCGACCGTGCTGCCATCTTACTTGTGGCGATTCCGCAAGACCGGCCAGTTCGCCCAAAAGAACGCCTGATGGTCTTCATCCCTCCCGGCGGGGAGAGGGAGTAGACCGGGCAAGATCCCGGCGCGTCTGTCACCAAGGCTTTCGTGCTCACGCCCCCAGCGCCAGCGCGATCAGCCCGAGCGTGCCGACGATCACCCGCCACCAGGCGAAGAACGTGAAGCCGTTGCGCGTGACAAAATCGAGGAACGTCTTCACCACGATGATCGCGGTGAGGAACGACACCACGAAACCGACCACAATGACCAGCGCGTGATCCATCGTCATGTCGGCGCGGTTCTTGTAGAAATCATAGACGAACGCGCCGATCATGGTCGGGATCGCGAGGAAGAACGAGAACTCCGCCGCCGAGCGCTTGTCGGCGCCGAACAGCATCGCCGCCACGATCGAGGCACCCGAACGCGACACGCCGGGAATCATCGCCGCGCATTGCGCGATACCGATGCCGAGATACATCGGCAACGGGAATGTCATGGCGTTGTGATGGCGCGGATTGACATCCTGCTGATCGACCCACAGCAGCACCGCGCCGCCCGCGATCAGCGAGAAACACACCACCCACGGATTGAACAGCACCGCCTTGATGAAATGGCCGAAGATCAGGCCGAGCACCACGGCAGGCAAAAACGCGACCAGCACACCGATCACGAACCGCCGCGCAGCCGGATCGGTGAACATGTGGGTCGCGACATGCCACAGTCGCTGGAAGTAGATGACCAGAATGGCCAGAATCGCACCGAGCTGGATCAGCACAGCGAACGTCTTCCAGAAATTCTCCTGGTCAAGATTGAAGATGCGCTCTGCCAACAGCAGATGGCCGGTGGATGAAACCGGCAGGAACTCGGTGACGCCTTCCACGATACCGAGGAACAGCGCCTTCAGAAGATCAGCCAACATATGGAAAATCCATCGTGCCGGGAGGGCCCGCGCGTTTGTGACTTATTCGTTGCCCCCCCGCAATGCGGAAAACGCGCAAAGATACCTTGCCCCCGGCTCACGCTCGGCTAGGTTCGACACCCTGCTCGCGGGCCGCCACCAAGCGAGAGCAGAAAGCCTTTTTTAAGGCTCTCCTTAAGAATCTTCTGCCTAACACGGTGCCTATGATTACCCTTTTCCATCACGCCTTCTGCCCTCATTCACGTTTCGTGCGTCTCGCGCTCGGCGAATACGGACTGGAATCCGAGCTCATCGAAGAACGGATATGGGATCGCGACGAGGCATTTCTCGCGATGAACCCGGCGGGCACCACGCCAGTGATGATGTGTGAGGGCGAGCCGCCGATTCCGGGCGCTGCGATCATCGCCGAGTATCTGGATGAAGCGCACGGCGCGCGACTCGGCGAGCGTCGCTTGATGCCTGCGAATACGGCTGGCCGCATCGAAGTCCGGCGGCTGATGTCTTGGTTCAACGACAAATTCTACGATGAAGTCAGCGGCCCGCTCGTCACCGAGCGCGTCTACAAGCGCTTCATGACCGCCGAACAGGGCGGCGGTGCGCCTTCGACCGAAGTGATGCGCGCGGCGCGCTCCAACCTGCGCTACCATCTGGCCTATATCGGCTGGCTCGCGCGGACCCGGAATTTTCTCGCTGGCGAACGTCCGACTTATGCTGACCTCGCGGCTGCCGCGCATCTGTCGGCAATCGATTATCTCGGCGATGTGCCGTGGGGCGAGGACGACGCCGCAAAAGCCTGGTATGTGCGGATCAAGTCACGCCCCTCGTTCCGCCCGCTCCTGAACGAATGGCTTGCGGGCCTGCCTGCACCCGCCCACTACATCGATCTGGATTTTTGAAGATCGTCATTCCGGACGGCAAGCAAACGCGAGCGCATCCGGAATCCAGACATCAGGAAAAAGATTCCGGGTTCGCTCGCTTTGCTCGCGCCCCCGAATGACGCTCAACTCAATCTCACCCTTCAGCCAATTCCGTCACTGCCGCCAGAATGCGCGCGATGTCCTGCGGCCGCGACAGACGATGATCGCCGTCCTGCACCAGCGTCAGCACCACATCGTCGCTTGGCAGGCAATGCGTCAGCCTGAAGGCATGCTGCCAGGGCACATCCTCGTCCTGCACGCCCTGCAGGATACGGATCGGGCAGCCAAGGTCGAGCATGCCGTCGAGCAGCAGATGATTGCGCCCCTCCTCGATCAATCGTTTCGTGATCGGATAGGGATCGCCGTAGTCGGACGGGCGATACCACACGCCGTTGCGCTCGATCTCCTCGCGCATCTCCGCGGTGAATTGCTTCCACATCAGATCTTCGGTGAAGTCCGGCGCGGGCGCGATCAGCACGAGGCCCTTCAGCTTCGCGCGTGATTTGGCTTTTTGCGCCGTCATCGCGCGCGCAAGCAACAGCGCCATCCAGCCGCCCATCGAGGAGCCGATCAGAATCTGCTCACCCTCGCAACAAGCCTCGACCACGGCAAGGCTTTCTTCCAGCCAGGCGCCGATGGTGCCGTCCCTGAAATCACCACTGGATTCGCCGTGACCTGAATAATCGAAACGAACGCAGGCGCGACCGCGGCTCGCTGCATAGGCGTCGAGCTCGCGAGCCTTGGTTCCCAGCATGTCCGATTTGAATCCGCCGAGCCAGACGAGGCCGGGACCGCGGCCTTCGCGGTGGCGCACCGCGATCCGGCGCTCGCCATGCGACGTTCTGACATCGATAAAGTCAGGCGGCGAGTCGGCAGAGGGGGTCATCGGGGAGCCGTCATGAAAATTTTGCGGATCGGTTGTATCGTGCCATGATGATTGACGTTGTTATTGATGGTGCGGTCATGTTCGTCAACGCCTTGGTCATCTTCCTTTCGCATTGCTGCAATCCGCTGCTGGCCGCGCCTTGCGCCCGCCTCGCGCCGATCGCATCGGCCTGAACGAGACACACACCTGATGCCGGACCCTTCCACGGCAAGACACCGCTTTTTCCCCCCGCAATCCGAGCATGGCGGCGATGTCACGGATCGGGACGAAGCGGCCCGGCCTTCCGGACACCCCTCTCAAACCCGCGCACTCACCGTTCTGATCGCCGTGCCGACGCTGGAATCCGGCGCCTCCGATCTCAATGCGCTGGCGCTCACGCAATATCTCGCAAGCCACGGCCATCATCCGATCGTGGTGGCACAAGGCGGCCGCCTTGTGCCGGAGCTCCTGGCAGCGGGCGGCGAATTCATCGAGATGGATGTCGCGAGCCGCAATCCCTACCGGATGCTGCATTGCCTGCGGCAATTATCCCGGCTGATCGCGAACCGTCGCTGCGACATCGTCCACGCGCTCGGCCGCGCGCCGGGATGGAGCGCCTATTTCGCGGCGCGGGCGCAACGGCGGCCGTTCGTCACCACATGGCTCAAGGGTTTTCGCGAACAGAACCGGCTCAAGCGATTCTACAACAGCATCATGGTGCGCGGCGACCGCATCATCGCCGCGAGCGATGACCTCGCCGACCTCATCCGCGACCGCTATCCAGCCGCGCGCACCAGGATCACCACGCTGCCGCTTGGCTTCGATGCCGCCACCTTCGATCCCGACAACGTCACGCCAGAACGCATCGCGCGCATTCGCCACGCCTTCGGCGCAGGGCCGGACACTCAAATCATCCTCGCGCCAGGCCGCATGGTTCGCCGCAAGGGGCACCATCACATTGTCCAGGCTGCGGCATGGATGAAGTCCGCCGGCGTGAAGGATTTCCTGATCGCCTTCACCGGCGAGGATCAGGGCCGTACCCATTTCACCGGACAATTGTGGGATCTCGTGCTCTCGACCGGGACCACCGACGTGGTTCGCTTTGCGGGGCTCAGCGACGATCTCCCGGCGGCGCTTGCGGTCTCCGTGGCAGCAGTGTTCGCCTCGACACAGCCGGAAGGCGCGCTGCGCACCGTCCTCGCGGCGCAGGCGATGGGCGTTCCGGTCGCCGCCTCCGACCTCGCAGCCGGTTCCAGCCTGATGCTATCGCCGCCTGCCGTCAGCGAGGACCGCATGACTGGGCTGCGCTTTCCTGCCGGCGATATCGAGGCCATCGCCGCGGCGTTAACGCGCCTTCTGCACCTGTCGGAGACCGAGCGGCAGGCGATGGGCGCGCGTGGCCGGGCGTGGGTTTCCGATCTGCAGGAGCCCGCGGCAGTTGCCGAGCAGACACTTCGTCTCTACATGGAACTGGCACAGGCACGCGCACCGTGACTGGAATGCGGCGCTCCGGGTTTTTCGCGTAAGCCGTCCTCCGTCACCTTGCTCGCGCCAGAGAATTCCTTCAAAATCATCGCTTCTTTCAACAATCGTGGAGACCTTCCCATTCGCCGTCCCAACAGAGCCCCGCCCACAGTCGCCAAAGACGGGCCCCGCACCAATGATGAGATCCGCAATCTCGAAGTCCAACTGATCGACCAGCACGGCGTCAACGTCGGCGTCACCGAAACATCGGTCGCCGTGAAGATGGCGATGGATGCCGGCATGGACCTGGTCGAGATTTCGCCCAACAACAACCCGCCAGTCTGCAAGGTCATGGACTACGGGAAGTACAAGTTTCAGGCCCAGAAAAAGGCCGCCGAAGCGCGCAAGAAGCAGAAGATCGTCGAGATCAAGGAGATCAAGCTCCGCCCGATGATCGACGACCACGACTACGATGTGAAGATGCGCGCGATGCTCCGCTTCTTCGAGGAAGGCGACAAGGTCAAGATCACGCTGCGCTACCGTGGCCGTGAAATGGCGCACCAGGAGATCGGCACCAAGCTGCTCGACAAGGTGAAGGCCGCCGTTGCCGATATCGCCAAGGTCGAGCAGGACGCGAAGTTCGAGGGCCGTCAGGTCGTCATGGTGCTCGCCCCGCGCTAGGCGCGGCCGGCTTCAAGCTTCGGGGACAAGAAAAAGGCGCCCATCCGGCGCCCTTTTCGCATCAGGAACTCAAAAAGCGGCCCGCTCAGAAACCCCGCGCGATCAGCGTTCCGATCACCAGCGCGCCAGCGCCGAGCCATGCGGCCAGACGGGTGGTATCGGCCCGGATCGCGGCAACCTTGGCCCTGGCGCGACTCCTTGTCTTTGACATTTCAAATCCTTTCCGTCTCGGTAACCACCAAGAATATGGGGTTTCAGGACGATTCTCCAATGCGGCATAACATGCGCGGGCCTCATGGCAGGATGGCGGCAAACGCCGGTTCATGGCGTTTTCAAGCAAAGTGGACCCCGGTTCGCGTGAAGAAACCGCGCCACCCCAAAAGTGTAGAGTCTGCCGCTGTTTCCATAAAACGGTGGCAGACTCTGACGTTGCAAACCAGGTCTTCCTCTGCCATAAGCCCCATCTCATCGCCCGGCTGATCAAGGGCTGCCGTGGCGATGTTTTTGCCGGCTTTGCCATACGGGCAAATACCCCAAGCAATTCAACGCTCTAGCGAGCATTTAGCCACCCCGGCGAGCCGTTTCGGCGCGCGGATCGCGGCATCAAGGAGAGCCAAATGCCCAAGCTGAAGACCAAGTCGGGCGCCAAAAAGCGCTTCAAAGTGACCGGAACAGGCAAGGTGGTGTCCGCCCATGCGGGCAAGCGCCACGGCATGATCAAGCGGACCAAGAAGCAGATCCGCCAGTTGCGCGGCACGCGCGTCCTGTTCAAGACCGACGGCGACAACATCAAGCAGTACTTCCTGCCAAACGCCTGATCCACTTGCGCCGCGTCCGCGCGGCGGTCTGTCACCATTCACATTCAGATTTAGGAGATCAGTCATGGCACGCGTCAAACGCGGTGTGACGGCTCACGCCAAGCACAAGAAAGTCTACAAGGCCGCCGAAGGTTTTCGTGGCCGCCGCAAGAACACCATCCGCGCCGCCAAGGCCGCCGTCGACAAGGCCGGCCAGTACGCCTATGTCGGCCGCAAGCTGAAGAAGCGCAACTTCCGCGCGCTCTGGATCCAGCGCATCAACGCAGCGGTTCGTCCGTTCGGCATGACCTACAGCCGATTTATCAACGGCCTCGCCAAGTCGGGCGTCGTTGTCGATCGCAAGGTGCTGTCGGATCTCGCCATTCACGAGCCGGCGGCGTTCCAGGCGATTGCCGAAAAGGCCAAGGCCGCTCTCGCGGCGTAAGGTGGCCTCGGTCGCGCGCGGCCAAGGTCAGCCTGAAGGCATGCCCCTCTTGCACGAGGCCGGGATGACCGGGACGCTTTAGGCGTCCCGCTTCGTTCGGCTGGGCCGATTGCACCCCGCCGGACGGTTTCAAACGAACCGTTCTGCTGGGGCTATCCGATGTCCGATCTCGCCAAACTCGAATCCGAAATCCAAAACCAGATCGCGGCTGCTTCCGATGAAGCTGCTCTTGAGGCCGTGCGCGTCGCCGCACTCGGCAAGAAGGGATCGATCTCCGCGCTGCTCTCGACGCTCGGCAAGATGTCGCCGGACGAGCGCAAGACCGAGGGTGCGGCGATCAACGCCGCCAAGGACACAATCACACAGGCGCTCGCCGCGCGCCGCGACGTGCTGAAGAACGTAGCCCTCGATGCGCGGCTCGCGTCGGAAACCATCGACGTCACGCTGCCGACGCGCGAGACGCCCGCCGAACAGGGACGCATCCATCCGATTTCGCAGGTGATGGACGAACTCACCGCGATCTTCGCCGATATGGGCTTCTCGATCGCCGAAGGCCCGGATATCGAGACCGACGATTACAATTTCACCAAGCTGAATTTCCCCGAAGGCCATCCGGCGCGGGAGATGCACGACACCTTCTTCTTCAACCGCAAGGAAGACGGCTCGCGTCCTTTGTTGCGCACCCACACCTCGCCGGTGCAGGTACGCACGATGCTGTCGCAGAAACCGCCGATCCGCGTGATCTGCCCGGGCCGCACCTATCGCTGCGACTCTGACCAGACCCACACGCCGATGTTTCATCAGGTCGAGGGCCTCGTCATCGACAAGGGCTCGCACCTTGGCCACCTGAAATGGATCCTCGCGGAGTTCTGCAAGGCGTTCTTCGAGGTCGATAACGTCAACATGCGTTTCCGTCCCTCCTTCTTCCCCTTCACCGAACCATCGATGGAAGTCGACATCCAGTGCCGCCGCGGCAAGAACGACATCCGTTTCGGCGAAGGCGACGACTGGCTGGAAATTCTCGGCTGCGGCATGGTGCATCCGAACGTGCTGAAGAATTGCGGCATTGATCCCGACGAGTATCAGGGCTTCGCCTGGGGCATGGGCATCGATCGCATCGCGATGCTGAAATACGGCATCAGCGATCTGCGCCAGATGTTTGAGGGCGACGTGCGCTGGCTCGATCATTACGGCTTCAGACCGCTCGATGTGCCGACGCTGGCCGGAGGGCTGAGTTCGTGACGGCAGCGACATTTTCCCTCCCCCGCCTGCGGGGGAGGGTCAGGGAGGGGGCGATGGTCGATGAACCTGACCGGCCGGTGTGGCGCACATCCGAACGAGCGCGCAATAACGCCCGCCGCCTGCGACGCGACATGACCGATGCGGAGCGTCTGCTCTGGAAGGAATTGCGCGCCCATCGGCTCGCTGGCGCCAGTTTTCGACGCCAGACTCCTGTCGGTCCATTCATTGCGGACTTCCTGTGTCATGCCGCCAAGCTCGTGATCGAGATTGACGGCAGCCAGCATTACATCGCGTCGGGCCTCGCGGCCGACGCAACGCGCGAGGCTTATTTAAAAGCCGAGGGATTCGAGGTTCTGCGGTTCAGCAACGTCGATGTCCTGGCCAATCTGCCCGGTGTTCTCGAAACCATCCTGCAATCTGTCAAAACGAAAAGCCCCCTCCCGACCTCCCCCGCAAGCGGGGGAGGAGAAGAGGACGGAGACACGCTATGAAATTCACCCTCTCCTGGCTGAAAGAGCATCTCGACACCACCGAGCCGGTGGAAAAACTCGCCGAGACGCTGACCATGATCGGTCTCGAGGTCGAGCACCTCGACAACAAGGCCGAGCAGCTTCGGCCGATCCGGATCGCGCGCGTCATCTCCGCCGTGCAGCATCCGAACGCGGATCGTCTGCGGGTGTGCATGGTGGACATTGGCGACGGCGGCGCGCCGGTGCAGGTGGTGTGCGGCGCGCCGAATGCGCGCGACGGCCTCGTCACCATCTTCGGGCCGCCGGGCACCTACATCCCCGGCAAGAACATCACGCTGAGCATCGGCTCGATCCGCGGCGTCGAATCGCGCGGCATGCTGATCTCCGGCGCGGAGATCGAGATTTCCGACGACCACAACGGCATCGTCGAACTGCCGGCCGATGCGCCGATCGGCGCGTCCTATGTCGAATGGACCAAGCTGATCGATCCGGTGATCGAGATCAATCTCACGCCGAACCGCGCCGACGCGACCGGCGTGCACGGCATCGCGCGCGATCTCGCCGCCGCCGACATGGGCAAGTTCCACAACGATGCGCCGAAACCGATCAAGGGCGCCTTCGCAGCACCCACGGCGGTGACGATCGAAGACACCTCGCTGTGCCCCGGCTTCGCATTGCGGCGCGTAGCGGGCGTGAAGAATGGCCCCTCGCCGGAATGGCTGCAGCGACGCCTGACATCCATTGGACTGCGCCCGATCAACGCGCTGGTCGATATCACCAACTTCATGACCTTCGATCGTGGCCGCCCGCTGCATGTGTTCGACGCCGCCAAGGTGAAGGGTAATCTCGTCGTGCGCCGCGCCAAGGCGGGCGAAAGCCTCAAGGCCCTCGACGGCAAGACCTACGCGCTCGACGACACCATGTGCGTGATCGCCGACGAGGCTGGCGTCCAATCGCTCGCCGGCGTTATGGGCGGCGAGGCGACCGGCTGCGACGAGACCACGACCGAGGTGCTGATCGAATCGGCGCTGTGGAACGAGATCAACATCGCCCAGACCGGCCGCAAGCTCGGCATCAATTCCGATGCGCGCTATCGTTTCGAGCGCGGCGTCGATCCGGCCTTCATGGTGCCCGGGCTTGAGTTGGCCACCAGGCTCGTGCTCGACATCTGCGGCGGCTCACCGTCCGGGATCGCGCTGACTGGCAAGCCTTACGGCGACGACCGCATGATTGAATTCCCGATCGACGAGGTCAAGCGCCTCGCCGGGATCAACGTGCCGCTCACCGATATCAAGCGCCACCTCACCCACCTCGGCTTCATGGTCGCGGGTCAGGGACCTGTGGTGAAAGTCGCGGTGCCGTCATGGCGCGCCGATGTCACCGGCAAGGCCGACATCGTGGAAGAAATCGTCCGCATCATCGGCGTCGACCGCGTGCCGCTAACGCCGTTCGAGCGTGGTGACGCGCCGCGCAAACCTGTTCTGACCGCGCTGCAGTTGCGCACCCGCCGCGCCAGGCGCGCGCTGGCGGCGCGCGGCATGGTGGAAGCGGTGACGTGGTCGTTTCTCTCCAAGACGCAGGCCGAATTGTTCGGCGGCGGCAGCGCCGCCCTGGCGCTCGCCAACCCGATTGCGTCGGATCTCTCCGACATGCGGCCCTCGCTGGTGCCGGGCCTGATCGCCGCGGCGCAGGCCAACGCCGATCGCGGCTTCGGCGATGTCGCTTTGTTCGAGGTCGGGCAGGTGTTTCTCGGCGACCAGCCCGAGCAGCAGCTCACCGCCGCGACCGGCGTGCGCCGCGCGATGGCATCATCCAGGGGTAGCGGCCGCGACTGGTCCGGCTCATGGAGCGTCGATGCGTTCGATGCCAAGGCCGATGCGCTCGCCGTGCTCGCGGCCTGTGGCGCGCCGATGCAGGCGCTGCAGATCGTGCCGTGCCGCGAAGCGAAGAACGCGCCGCAATGGCTGCATCCGGGCCGTTCAGCCACGATCCAGATCGGGCCGCAGAATGTGCTCGGCTGTTTCGGCGAACTGCACCCGCGCGTACTGGATGCGCTGAAGGCCGACGGGCCGCTGGTCGCGTTTGAAGTGCTGCTCGACCGCCTGCCGGAGCCGAAGGCGCGCGCGACGCGCGCCAGGTCGCCGCTTGAGCTGGCGGCATTTCAGCCGGTGTCGCGTGATTTCGCGTTCCTCACCGACCGCAACGTGAAAGCTGCCGACATCATCCGCGCGGCGCAGGGCGCAGACAAGAAACTGATCACCGAGGTAACGCTGTTCGACGTCTATGACGGCAAAGGCATTCCCGAAGGCAAGAAGTCCGTCGCCATCGCGGTGACGCTGCAGCCGCGCGAGAAGACGCTCACCGATCAGGATATCGAGGCCGTGGCGGCCAAGATCGTCGCGGATGTGACGAAGAAAACCGGCAGCACGTTGCGGGAATGAGCGATAAACTAGTGGTCCGATTCCAACATTCACATCCCGGTTCGGACTAGCGCGTCTGCGAATGTTGGAATCAACAGGACCACTAGCAAATATAAAATTCTAGTGGAGTTTTGGATTTGGCGTTCGCTTTGCGAGCCCGCGGCCAGGTCGGTAGCGAATGCCAAATCCACTCCACCAGTCGTCGGGATTGGGCTGCGCGGAGAAAAGCAGGCCGCCGACAAGATCACTAAGGGAGCGCGGATGCATGGCTGAGAAGCAGGGCGCCGTTTCGATCATGGCTTTCGAGCCCCGCCACGCCGACGCGTTCGCCGCGCTCAATATCGCCTGGCTCGAACGCTTCTTTGCGATCGAGGATAAGGACCACGAACAGATCAATAACGCGCAAGCACGCATCATCGACAAAGGTGGCGCAATCCTGATTGCCGAGGACGAGACTGGAGCGGCAATCGGCTGCGTCGCACTCATTCCCTATGGCGACAAGGAAGTGGAACTGGCCAAGATGGCGGTCGCCGAAACCGCGCAGGGCCGCGGCGTCGGCCGCAAACTCATGGACGCAGCGATCGCTCAAGCACGCGCCATGGGTGCCGGCTCGATCTACCTTGAATCCAACAGCACGCTTACCCCGGCGGTGACCTTGTATGAGCGCAGCGGCTTTCGCCATCTTCTTCCCGAAGAGCGCCCCCATTCGCCCTATGCGCGCTGCGACGTCTACATGCGCCGTACGCTGTGACGGGCCCACCCTGCCACGACGATATGAGGGCGGGCGACATTTTCGAGAGCGGGAAGCGGCATCTCGATCAATCCACGATCATCGCCGTCGCGAACCGTTGATCCCTGATCAGCCGCTGTGCTTTCTCAGGACAACAGGCGCGAATCGAGGCTCGATTGGGCCAGTATGGTTTTGTCGATCTCTTTCACTGATGTGCGACCGGTGAGGGCCAGCGCAACATCAAATTCGTTTCGAATAATCTCGATCGCCCGCGCGACACCCGCTTGGCCACCGGCCCCTAGCCCATAGGCGTAGGGACGCCCGATCATGCACGAAGTCGCTCCAAGAGCGAGCGCTCTCAATACATCCTGTCCAGATCGAATGCCGCCGTCAAAAATGACTTCAATTCTGGAATCGACTGCCTCAACGACTGCCGGCAACGCAGCGATCGATGGGAGCGCCCCATCAAGTTGCCGCCCGCCATGATTTGATACAACGATTGCTGATACACCAAGCGATGCGGCCGTTTTGGCATCCTCAGCATCCAATATCCCCTTCAGAACAATTTTTCCCGGCCAAAGATCTCGGATCCATTCCAGGTCTTTCCAGGTCAGCGTGGGATCGAACTGTTTGGACATCCACTTCGCCAACGTCGTGACATCGCCCATCCCCTTGATGCGGCCATCGAGATTGCCAAAGGTCCGCCGCTTTCCGGCCAGAACGCCGAGCGCCCAGCGTGGCTTCGTCGCCACGTCGAGGATATTGGCGAGCGTAACCCGAGGCGGGACAGTCATGCCGTTGCGAATATCGCAGTGCCGCTGCCCTTGTACGGGCAAATCCAAAGTGGGGAACAATGCGCCGCACTTTGCAGCAATCGCCCGCTGTATCAACTCTCGCACGAATCCTCGATCGCGCATGACGTAGAGCTGGAACCAGAATGGCTTTGACGTCGCCGCCGCGACATCCTCTATGGAGCAAATCGACATGGTGCTGAGGATGTAGGGTATACCGGCGGCGTGAGCGGCTCGGCACGCCGCGATCTCGCCGTCCCCCCATTGCATGCCCGACAGCCCGACGGGTGCTAAAGCGACCGGCAGAGACACTTCCTCTCCGATCATGGTCGACGTCAGATCTCGCTGATCAACGTTCTTTCCAACGCGCTGACGCAGATGCAGCCGCTGCAATTCAGATCTGTTCAAGCGCAGCGTGGACTGCGAATAGGAGCCGTGATCGCAATATTCAAAGAATGCTTTCGGAACTGAATTCCTGGCGACCTCACGGAGGTCATCGATCGACGTCACGCGATTTAGGCGGGTTTGCAGGCTCACGATGACCTCCCATCCTCATTCGAGGCAGACGCACCCGGTGATATTTCCGAGCCGATAATGATCTCAGCCGAACGTATTTGTGAGCGAACCCAAACCTTCTATTTTGACGACGACGGTATCGCCCGCTTTCAGGAACTTGGGCGGGCTAAATCCAAGACCCACTCCGGCAGGAGTGCCCGTCGCAATGATGTCACCCGGCTGGAGCGTCATGCCCGATGACAAGGTTTCGATGAGGCCCGGAATATCAAATATCAGGTCTTTGGTGTTCGCATCCTGACGCAGTTCGTCATTGACCCAGGTCTGGAGCCGCAGGTGTCCTGCGTCGACCTCATCGCGGGTCGTGATCCACGGCCCCATTGGACAAAAGGTGTCGAGCGCTTTTCCCAGAAACCATTGCTTGTGATTCTTTTGCCGGTCTCTCGCCGTGACATCGTTGATGATGGTGTATCCGAAGATATGGCTCATCGCGTTGGCACGCGAAATATTGCGGCCTGCCGTACCGACCACGACCGCCAGCTCGCCCTCATAATCAACCGAATTCGTCGATTCCGGATGCAGAGACACGCGCGCGCCGTCACCAACAACTGATGACGCTGGCTTGGTGAACACCGCGGCATATTCGTCAATCTCGGCGCCCTTTACGGCTCCCGCTTCATAGCCGCTGCCGGCGAACTCCCTGGCGTGATCGCGATAATTCTTTCCAACACAGAATATATTCCGTGCCGGGCGTGGAATCGGCGCCAGCAATTGCACCGCATCAAGGCTCACGCCGCTTCCGGGATTCGCCGGCGCGGCGACCAATCCGTCGAAGCGGCTGATGATGTCCAGCATGCTGTCCGACCCGAGCGCCACGAAGCATCGCTGTTCGGCCAGCACAACACCGACTTGCTCCTGGCCTCCTACCAGGCAGGTGGCAAACTTCATGGATATCCTCCTGATGAGTGAAATCGCCGCTCCGCGAGGCACCGGGAAAGCAGCGGCGTCTTTGTCATACCGATGCGGCTGCGATTACTTTGGCCCGTACTGCATTTCACCATTGCCGAAGGACCAATCCTCTCGAGCGCTGTCGACCAGGTTGATGAAGACATCACTCTTCGAAATCTTGCCCTTGGTGCTGATGTCGTCGGCAATCTTCTTATAGAAGGCTTTCTTCAGATCCACGGATCGGCCGGCAAGCCAGGTCACCTGGATGAAAACGATGTTTCGGGTGTATTGAACACCCAGATATCCTTCAGCTGGATAGATCAACTCATCGTCGCTATGCCGGGTGATAACCTGAAACTTGTCGTGCTTCGGAACATTTCCGACTTCGATCATGGCGTCATACACCGCGTCACTGACCGCCTTCACGAGGTCAGCAGACGCACTCTTGTTTATGTCGATGCGAGCTATTGGCATTGTCGCGTTCCTTCTTGTGATTGCCCCCACGATTGCCCTCAAACGGCGACGTGCATGGGAGCCGATTGCCTTACGGCAGCTTGCGACATTTAACCTTTGCGCTATCATGCATCAAACGTATAATATTCATCGTTAGCATGAGATATTTACATGATTGACGAGCTGAAAGCCCTTCGAGCCGTCATCCAGCATCGGTCTCTAACCGGCGCCGCAGCGGCTCTGCATCTGACCCAATCAGCCATCTCGCGCAGAATTCAGCAACTCGAGGAGACGCTTGGTGGCGACCTGCTGGATAGAACGAGTCGACCGCCAACTCCGACGCCTTTGGGAAATCGCATCTATGAGCGATCTCAATCAATCCTTGTTGCGATCGATCAACTGTTGCTTCTCGCCTCGGAGAATGCAGCCCCCGCAGGAATTCTAAGGATTGGGGTCACGCATGCAATTAGCGATGCCGTCATCGCTGCTACGGCCGGCCGACTGACCGCCGCATTCCCTTTACTCGACTTGCGATTGAGGACAGCGTGGAGTCCGAGCCTGACCGATCTCATTTCGAATGGAGCATTGGATGCCGCCGTTATTCTGTTGCCATCCGGCGGCCGACCGTCACCAGCTGTGGACGGAGAACGCATCGCCTCACTCGAAGTCGTGATTGTTCAGAGCAAGGCTCACCCCACTTTCGCTGGTAAAGTTCGAATGTCGGAGCTTGCCGATCAGCGCTGGATCCTCAATCCGCAAGGCTGCGGATACAGAGCGGAGATTGAACGGGCAATTGGTCTCGTGGGCAAGAATCTCCGAGTGATGATTGATACCTACGGCATGGACATCCAACTCCGGATGATCGCCTCGGGCATGGGGATCGGTGTCATTCCAAAAAAACTGCTTTTGGCCAGCCCGGCGCGCGACGAGTTGGCTATCGTCAACGTGCAAGACTTTAGCGTGACCCTTGATATGTGGGTGGTTCATCCGAGTGAACTCGGGAATCTGAAATCGGCCGTCGAGCTTTTCGTGGCGGCTATCGCCGCAGATATCACCACGCCCAAACCAACGAGCATCACCAAATCCCGCCCACGGAGTTCTCCCAGGAAAGTCAGTCGGAGCCGATCAGGCAAAGTTCGCTAACCGGCGCGAAGCGAGCGAGATATTGCTCGCGCGTGTCAGTTTCACGAGGGCTCGTTGGAGCGTCATTGCGGGGGCGTGAGCATCCTTTTGATCCGGCAAGCCATCATCGCAAGCCATCATCATTCTGGAAGATGGATGCGCCAGTCAGGTCCGCGCACAACCATTTCTGAATTTGGATAAACCCCAAAGTCAGCGGCCGAATCCGGGCCAGCGCATGCCTCCGGACGGGGCGGGGTGCGTTGGCGCGGAATGATGCTTCGGGCGCGACGAGCGCTTCTTCGCAGGCTTCGCCGCCGGGCGCGCCGCCTTGTTGCTGGTTGCGGCCTTGCGCAACGCCGCCTCCGCCGCGCGTTCGCCCGAGATCCACGCGCCGCCGATGGTGCCGCCCAGCTGTTCGTGCAACGCCTCGCCCGCGAAGAACAATGGCCCCAGCGGTTCAGCCAGAATTCGCCGTGCCGGTTGTCCGCCAGGCGACGCCACAGACATCGCGCCCATCACATAAGGCTCGGCGTCCCAGTGCGTGGCGCTCGACCGCGTCACCGCTTTCTGGATGTCGCCACCGAACAGATCGCGCAGCCATGTTTGCGCGAAGTCCACCATCGCGGCATCGCCCTGCGCCGACAATTCGCGGCCGAACGCTCCGCCGACATCGACCTGACACAATGACGAGCCGCCAGTATTGGCAAGCAGAAGACCCGTGCGGGGGCCGCTGCTCTGCTCGATGAACATTTCGTCGCGGCCAAGTCCGAGCGGGTTGCCTGGCAAATCAAGCGCGATGCGGTCGCGGCTGCCAAGCGACAAATGCGACAATGCTTCCGCTTGCCGCTTTGGCAGATCGGGTATGAACTTGATCGTACCGGCGTTGAGCACATTTACAGACGCGGTGACAATCACCGCGCGCGCTCTCAAGGTTCCGGCGCGCGTTTCAAGCTCCGCCTCGCGGCCACTCCAGCGCACACTTGTCACTGGCGTCTCCAACGCGACCGGCAATTGCCTCGCAAGCTGGACCATGAACGTGCCGAGCCCCTGACGGCAGACCATGGCCGGATCGCGCGGCGCGAAACTCAGGGTATCCACCGTCGATATCCGATCGAGCTGACCACCATTGGTCAGCGGGCCAAACTGGAATTCCACGGTGCTGCGCCATTCGCGCAGATCCTGCGGCAACGCTTGCGCGACCGCCAGATCGCCCTTGCCGCGCACCGCGTCGCTCATCGCGCGATTGACGCGCACCATCAGCGCCAGGAAATCCTCCGTCTCGCCCGCGCGCGCGTTACGCCGGCCAACACGGATGCGTGGCCCGCGTGCCGCCTGCGCGACCTCCATTCGTTCAAGACGCGCAAGCCCGGCGAGCGGATTGGAACTGCCGTAGAGCCACCGGGCGCCAAGGTCGAGCGGTACGCTGAAGGTCGTCGCATCGGTGACGCAGCGCCCGCCGAGCCGGGACGACGCTTCCAGCATGAGAACCGACCGGCCCCCGGCCGCAACCTTGCGTGCCGCCGCAATGCCGGCAGCCCCCGCGCCGATAACCGCGACATCAACCTCACGCGGCAGGCTGGCGGCGAATGCACGACGCGGCATCGTCACTGCCAGCAAGGCCGCCGCAGCCATCAGCTCGCGGCGCGTCAATTTCATGATCATGGTTTCCGAAACTTCAATCGTGCGGGAAAATCCGGCAATAACTTGCCGCAATGACACAGCTTTCGCAACGGTCATGGTGAATGGTGCGTGAACCTCGACCACCCGCCATCAACGAAGTGGCAATCGCTTTCCGCCACACTCGCGGGCTGAAGACGGACAGCATGAGCGATCATGCTCCGGGGGAAACCAGCATGGGCTTCGTGCTCGACACTACCGGCAAGCTGCTCGCGCGCTACCTGCAAAAGGAGGTGCCGGGCTATGAGCCGTTTACGGCGAGCGATCCGGAGCGCTTGCGCAATCTCCTGCAGGAAGGCGACGTGCTGCTGATCGAGGGTAACAACCGGATCGCCGGCATCATCAAATATCTGACGCAGTCAACCTGGTCGCATTCGGCGCTGTATGTCGGGCCGATCGAGGGCGCGGTGGAGCCGAACGGCGAACCGCATGTGTTGATCGAGGCCTATGTCGGCGAGGGCGTCATCACTGCGCCGCTGTCGAAATATTATGCCTATCACACCCGCATCTGCCGGCCGATCGGACTGTCGTTCGAAGATCGCAACACGGTGTGCCGCTATGCGATCAATCGTATCGGCTTTGGTTACGACACCAAGAATATCCTTGATCTGCTGCGCTATCTGCTTCCATTGCCGGTACCGGCACGCTGGCGGCGGCGGATGCTGGCGCTCGGCTCCGGTGATCCGACCAAGATCATTTGTTCGGCACTGCTCGCACAGGCCTTTGGCGCGGTGCGCTATCCGATCCTGCCGCGCGTCACCCGCGCCGGCAGCCGTCAGGCGAAGCGCGAGATTCTCCACATCCGCGATTCTTCGCTCTACACGCCACGCGACTTCGACATCTCTCCCTATTTCGAGATCGTCAAACCAACCATCGAATACGGTTTCGACTATACCAAGCTGCACTGGGCCGACACGCCAAAACCGCCCCGGGAGGTGGCGGCTGAAGATGATCCCTTTCCAGAGGGAGTCTTCGAAGGCGCCACGGAAATCGAAGGCGCCCCAGCCCTCCAACTTGCCCTAGATGGTGAACTGGCGACGCTGGTGCCGGCGAACGGAAACGAAACAGTGCCTGTCTCCGAAGCGGCCGAATAGCACGCAGCCGAGGCTTTTTCACAGAGCCAGTGCCCCGGCATCGCGCATCTCTCCCTCAAGGCTTGCCCTCGCGCGCGCGCATCGCCATCTTTCCCCGCGAGGACAGGGAGACAACCATGCTCGATGCCGCCATCCGCGCGCTTGCGGAGATTTTTTCGAAACCGATGCGCGCGATCCTGTGGAAGTCCATCGGGCTTGCGCTGATTCTGATCGTCGTCGGCGCCATCGTCTTGCAACGTGTGCTGAACTGGCTCGCCACCGCGGGCGAGGCCTGGGCCGAACAGGTGGCGGGCGCAAGTTTTCACGGGCTGCTGGAGACGCTGTCGTGGGTCGTCTCGGTCGCCGCCGGATTTGGCGTGGTGTTTGGCGCGATCTTCCTGATGCCCGCGGTGACATCGCTGGTGGCCAGTGTGTTCGTCGATGATGTCGCCGACCATGTCGAGCGCAAGGACTATCCTGCCGAACTGCCGGGACAGCCGCTGCCGATCGTGCGCGCGCTGATCGAGGGCGGCAAGACCGCAGGGCTGACGGTGCTGGTCTATCTCGTGGCGCTGCCGTTTCTGTTCTTCGCAGGCGTTGGGCTTGTGGTGTTTTTCCTCGCCACCGCGTGGCTGCTCGGCCGCGAATATTTTGAGCTCGCCGCGATGCGCTTCCGCCCGCCTCATGAGGCCAAGGCGATGCGCAAGCATCATGGCACGCAGGTTTTCATTGCGGGCTTGTTTATTGCCGCGTTCGTGTCGATCCCGATTGTGAACCTCGCAACGCCGTTGTTCGGCATGGCCTTCATGGTGCACGTTCACAAGCGGCTATCGGGACCGCGGCCCGAACTGCTGGAGCCCGAACGCAAGGCGCGATTGCAAACCTTTACTGAATAGGGCCTAAGCGTTTTCCGCCGCGGCCATGAACACCGTCTTCTCCGGCCAGCGGCACAGATCGTTGATGATGCAGACATCGCAGCGCGGCCTGCGCGCAACGCAGGTGTAGCGCCCGTGCAGGATCAGCCAGTGATGGGCGTGGCGCATGAACTCATCCGGCACCACGCGCAGCAATTCCAGTTCGACCTCCAGTGGCGTGGTTCCCGGTGCCAGATAGGTGCGATTGCCGACACGAAACAGATGCGTGTCCACCGCGATGGTCTTCTCGCCGAACGCGATGTTGAGCACGACGTTCGCGGTCTTGCGGCCAACGCCGGGCAGCGCCTCCAGCTCCTCGCGCGTGCGAGGCACCTTTCCACCATGGTGCGCAATCAACTGCTCGGACAGCGCGATGACGTTCTTCGCCTTCGCCCGGTAAAGCCCGATGGTCTTGATGTATTCGCGCAGGCCCGCCTCTCCGAGAGCCAGCATTTTTTCCGGTGTGTCGGCAATCGGAAACAAATTGCGCGTCGCCTTGTTGACGCCGGAATCGGTCGCCTGTGCGGACAGCACCACCGCGACCAGAAGCGTGAAGTGATTGAGGTGCTCGAGCTCGCCCTTCGGATCGGGATTGGCCGCACGAAATCGTGCGAAGGCGGTATGAACCTCCGCCTGGCTCCAGCGTTTGAGCCTTGGAGCGGATTTCTTCGCAACCCCGGGCTTCTTTGCCGCGGGCTTCGATTTGGGCTTCGATTTGGCCTTCGATCTGACCTTCGATCTGACCTTCGATCTGACCTTCGATCTGACCTTGGCTGCCGCCTTGGCTGCCATGCCCGGTTTACGAAGCTGTGAGGCGCGCGCCGCTTTTTTTGCCATGAAGACGGATATACTGAACAGCGATGAGAGACGGCAACGATTTTCAGGGTGTCTTCGAGCAACCGATCTTCACGGCCGAGCTGACGCCGCATCGTTCACTTGGGCGCAGCGGCTTTCTCACGCTGATGCTGTTTCTGATTATCGCCAGCTTCATCGCCGGCATCGCGTTTCTGCGTATGGGCGCGTGGCCGGTGTTCGGCTTCTTCAGCCTCGACGTGCTCCTGATCTATTGGGCGTTCCGCGTGAACTATGCCCGCGCCCGCGCCTCGGAGCAGCTGGTGTTGACGCCGCATGAACTGCGGCTGCGCCGTGTGAGCCATCGCGGCCACGTCATGGAGTGGACCTTCAACCCTCAATGGGTCCGGCTCGATCAGGAGGAACACGAGGAATTCGGCATCGAGCGGCTGTACCTCACCTCCCATGGCCGCAGCGTCGCTGTTGGCAATTTTCTCGGCCCGAACGAAAAGGCTAGCTTTGCCAAAGCCTTGCGCCTTGCCCTGCAGGACGCCAAACGTGGCCCAACCTACAATCCGCTGGCTTGAGTGCTTTCAGGAATCGGGTGGATCAGCGGCCATGGTGCGCCTAGCTCTCCTTGATGATGATACAAAACACCATGAGCCCATTTGAATCGGCCTCCGCCACTTCGCTGCGCACCCAGATCGCGCAGACTCCGGCTGCTCGCGACGCTCTGCGCGATTACGAGACCGTCCACCGGGCCATCGCCTTCATCTCGGAGCACTGGCGCGGCCAGCCGACGATCGAGGAGATGGCAGAAGCCGTCAGCGTCACGCCGGACGAGTTGCATCATCTGTTCCGCCGCTGGGCCGGACTGACGCCGAAGGCATTCATGCAGGCCGTGACGCTCGACAATGCCAAGCGGCTGTTGCGTGAGTCGGGCAACATCCTTGATGTCGCCTACGATTCCGGGCTGTCAGGCCCCAGCCGCCTGCACGACCTGTTCGTGACGCATGAAGCAATGTCGCCGGGCGAGTGGAAGAAAGGCGGGGCGGGCCTGACACTCCGCTACGGCTTTCATCCCTCGCCGTTCGGCACCGCCGTCATCATCGTCACCGGGCGCGGGCTTGCAGGACTGGCCTTCGCGGATCCGGGCGAAGAAGTCGCGGCGCTGCGCGACATGCAGGAACGCTGGAAGCTTGCGACCTATATCGAGGATCATGCAGGGACCGCCGCGCTGGCGAAGCGCATCTTCGAATCCTCCGAATGGCAGGCCGACAAGCCGCTGCGAGTGGTGCTGATCGGCACCGATTTCGAGATTCGCGTCTGGGAAACCCTGCTGCGGATCCCGATGGGCAAGGCCACGACCTATTCGGATGTCGCGCGCACCATTCATGCACCAAAAGCCTCGCGCGCGGTCGGTGCGGCGGTGGGCCGAAATCCAATCTCGTTCGTGGTGCCGTGCCATCGCGTCCTCGGCAAGAGCGGCGCCATCACCGGCTATCACTGGGGGCTTACGCGCAAGCGCGCGATGCTGGGGTGGGAAAGTGCACGGGCGGGAGCGATCGATTAACGCGCACTTCGCGCTACACTCTGTGGGTCATGCGCGGACACCAGAGGCGACCAAACCTCGCATCGCCGTCGGCGCATCATGCGCGGACTTGATCCGCGCATCCATCTTCCAAAAAAGAGGATGGATTGCCGGGTCAAAACGGCGTTTATACCCGGCAATGACACTTCATATCTATCCAGCCAGATCGGTTTTCGATTCCACGGTCGCATCGGCCTTGAGACGATAGATGATCGGCACGCCGGTGCCGACCTCGCGCTTGAGAATCGCCTCCGGCGACAACTTCTCCAGCACCATGATCAGCGCGCGCAGCGAATTGCCATGCGCGACCACCAGCGTGCGCTCGCCGCGCAGCACGCCCGGCAGAATTTCCTGCACATAGTAAGGCAACGTTCGCGCCAGCGTGTCCTTCAGGCTTTCGCCGCCTGGCGGCGCGACATCATAGGAGCGGCGCCAGATGTGGACCTGCTCATCGCCCCATTTCTTGCGCGCATCATCCTTGTTGAGGCCGGAGAGATCGCCATAGTCGCGCTCGTTCAGCGCAATGCTCTGCGTCACCGGAATGCTGGTATGCCCGAGTTCTTCAAGCATGAGCGACAGTGTGCGCTGGGCGCGCGTCAGTTCCGAGGTGAAGGCAGCATCGAACGCGAAGCCCTTCTCCTTGAGAAGTCTGCCGGCGCGCTTCGCCTCCTCGACACCCTGCGCGGTGATGTCGGGGTCTTTCCAGCCAGTGAAAAGATTCTTCAGATTCCATTCGCTCTGACCGTGCCGCACGAGCACGAGAAGACGATCACTCATTTTGGATCTCAACCTCGATTGATCTTCGATAGCTGTAACACTTCTCCCCGGTGGTCCGATTCCAACATTCACATTCCGCTGCAGCAAGCACGTTTGCGAATGTTGGAATCAAAGGACCACTGGCAAATATGAAATTCTGGTGGAGTTTTGGATTTGACATTCGCTTTGCAAGCCTGTGGCCAATGGGTAGCGAATGTCAAATCCACGCCCCCAGCGTCATGCCCGGGCTTGACCCGGACATCCGTTCTCTTGAGACGATGGATCGCCGGATCAAGGTCCGGCGATGACGCCCTGTTCTCCGGTAGCCATCAACCGCCAAGGCCGAGCACATCCGCCATCGAGTAATGGCCGGGCTTGCGGCCGCGTGCCCAGCACGCGGCCTTGATCGCGCCGCGCGCAAAGATCATGCGGTCCTCGGCGCGGTGGGTCAGCTCGATGCGTTCATAGGGGCCAGCGAAAATCACACTATGCTCGCCGGTGACGGTGCCGCCGCGCAGCGTCGCGAAACCGATGTCGCCACGGTTGCGCTCACCCGTGTAGCCGTCGCGCGAGCGTACCGCCCTGTCTTCGAGCGAGACGCCGCGTCCCTCAGCCGCGGCCTGGCCGAGCAGATAGGCTGTGCCGGACGGCGCGTCGATTTTCGCGCGATGGTGCATTTCCAGGATCTCGATATCGAAATCGTCGTCGAGTGACTTTGCGACCTGCTTCACCAGCGCGGCAAGCAGGTTGACGCCGAGGCTCATATTGCCGGACTGCACCACGATGGCGCGCGAGGTCACGCTCTTGATCACCGCATTGTCGGAGGCCGACAGGCCGGTGGTGCCGATCACATGCACAAGACCACGCTCCGCCGCGATCGCGACGTTGGCAATGGTGGCCGCAGGTACGGTGAAATCGAGAATGCCGTCGGCATCCTTCGACAGACTCCACAGATCGGCGGACAGCAGCACGCCGTTAGGCGCAAGACCCGCCAGCGCGCCGGAATCCTGGCCGAGCAGTTCGGACCCCGGGGCCTCCAGCGCGCCTACCACTGTCGCGCCCTCGGTTTCGTGCAGGGAGCGGATAAGGGTGCGGCCCATCCGGCCACCCGCACCCGCAACGATCAAACGCATATCCGACATAACCCAGCCTCACATTGCTTTCGGGGTATAGCGGGGGCAGGCAGCGGCGGCAATCCGCTATCCGGCCAGCCCTCAGAGCGCCGCGGCGATCTCCGCGACGATGGCCTGGGCCGCCGCTTTCGGATCGGCCGCCGCAACGACCGGACGGCCGACCACAAGGTAATCGGACCCAGCCGCGATGGCACGGGCGGGCGTCATCACCCGCTTCTGGTCGTCGACGGCACTTCCGGCAGGACGGATGCCCGGCGTCACCAGCGCGATGTCGCGCCCCAGAATGGCGCGAAGATTGGCCGATTCTTCAGCCGAGCAGACGATGCCATCGACGCCAATCGCCTGCGCCTGCCGCGCGCGCTGCGCCACCATCTCGGCCACGCCCAAAGCGTATCCCGCTTCCTTGAGGTCATTGTTGTTGTAGGAGGTCAGCACCGTGACTGCGAGGATCTTCAGGCTGGATCCCCGGCTCGCCTCGACTGCCGCCTTCATGGTTTGCGGATAGGCGTGCACGGTGAGAAAGGTCGCGCCGAGTTTTGTGATGCCAGCAACACCGCTCGCCACCGTGTTGCCGATGTCGTGCAGCTTGAGATCGATGAATACCTTCTTGCCTGCGCGAACAAGATCATGCGCCATCGGAAGGCCGCCCGCATAAGCGAGCTGATAGCCGATCTTGTAGAAGCTCACGGTGTCGTCGAGCGTGGCGACAAGCCTCTCCGCCTCCGCTACGCCCGGTACATCGAGAGCCACGATCATCCGGTCGCGCGGATCGGTCGGTGCCTGCGTCACGTCGTCTCCTCACATCATCCGTTGCACGGCGTCGATCAGCGCCCGCACCGTTGTCTGCATGACACTGAACTCGCTCTCGTCCTGCAGACGATCCATCCGATCGAAAGCCTCATGGCCGCGGGCCACAATCAATTGCGGCGCAATCACATTCGCATTGAAGCCCGCCGTCAGCATCTGCCGCAGCACCAGCGCGGCGTAGATGCCGTCATTGCGTGCCGATACAGACGCGATGGCAAACGGCTTGCCGCGAAACGCCGGCACCGGCGGCTCATTGCGTTCCCGCACCGAGGCGAGCCAGCTCAAGGCGTTCAGCAATAACGGCGGCGGCAGCGCATGCCGTTCCGGCGTCACCAGCATGATCGCGTGATGCACGCCGATCATACGCTTGAGATCGATCGCGGCAGGCGGGGTGTCGCTGCCGTGCGAATCCTCATGGAGCGGCAGCGCAAAGTCGGCGAGCGATATCCGCGTCGCCTCATGGTCGGCGAGCGCAATCTCCTTGACGATGGCGGCGGCGAGACGCACGTCGGCCGCGGTTTCGCGAGCCGAACCCGGAATGACGAGGATCTTAGCGGCTGCCATGCGCGCAGCCCTAAAAGGTTTTGGAAGACGGGGAAGGCCGGGCGGAGCGCGGGTGCTGCGTCATGCCTTTCGATAGACCCAGACGCGGGCCGGCGGCACATTCATCCAGATCCGCTCGGAGGCCTGGGTCAGGATACCCGGCAGCGATTTCGGAATCGGAGGCGCGACGGAATAGGTGAACTGCACGAAGGGCGCGCCGGGGATCAGCTTCATGAAGGCCTCGCGCATCAGCCGCAACCGCGTCAGCATCGGCTTGGTGACGAGCGGCAGGCCCGACACCACCGCGCTCGCGGGCTGCGCAAGCGTCGCAAGCGTCTTGTCGAGTTGATAGGCGTCGCCCTGCACCACGGTCGCGTGCGGATACCGTTCGCGCAGCAGCGCGCAGAAACCGGGATTGAATTCGACAAGCACCAGCCGCTTTTGCTCAACACCGTGCGCCACCAGCGCGTCGGTGATCGCGCCGGTGCCCGGACCAAGTTCGATGACAGGCGCCTCCGAATGTCTGTCGACGTAGCTCGCCATCGTGCGCGCGAGCATCCGGCCGGAGGGCATCACCGCGCCCATATGCAACGGCTTTTCGATCCAGGAGCGTAGGAAACGGACCTCATCGTCGAGACGGAGAGGTTTTTTGAGGGCGCGCGCGGACTCTGCAGCCATAGCGGGGATACCAGCGGGGGAGCCCGACGAACTCGGGCTTTTTCAAATTTTCTTCACAAAGACCTACAGAGACAGACCAGAACGGTCAAGTTCCGGCTCAGGCCACACCCGACCTGTTACCGAAGAAGTCCTTGACCATTTTGAAGAAACCCGCAGCCTCGGGTTGGGTTTCACCGGACGATAGTTTTTCGAACTCCGCCAGCAATTCCTTCTGTTTTTTGGTCAGATTTTGTGGCGTTTCGACCACAACCTGGACGTACATGTCGCCGGTCTGGCGAGAGCGCAGCACCGGCATACCCTTGCCCGCGATGCGGAACCGGCGGCCGGACTGGGTACCCGAGGGAACCTTGACCCGTGCCTTGGTGCTGTCGATCGCGGGAACCTCGAATTCACCGCCGATGGCGGCCGTCACCATCGAAATCGGCACCCGGCAGTGCAGATCGGCTCCATCGCGCTGGAACAGCTGATGCGCGCCGACGGACAGAAAAATATAGAGGTCGCCCGCCGGGCCGCCCTGCACGCCTGCTTCGCCCTCACCGGAGAGTCGGATGCGGGTGCCGTCCTCGACACCGGCAGGAATGTTCACCGATAGCGACCGGTCCTTGGTGACGCGGCCCTGGCCCGAACAGGACGGGCATGGCGTATCAATGCTCTGGCCGCGGCCATGACAATTTGGGCAGGTCCGCTCCAGCGTGAAGAAGCCTTGCGCCTGCCGCACGCGGCCCGCGCCGGCACAGGTCGGACAAATCTTCGGCTTGGTGCCGGCCTTGGCGCCAGAGCCCGAACAGGCCTCGCAGGCGACCGCGATCGGAATGTTGATCTGCGCGGTCTTGCCGGTGAAGGCTTCCTCGAGCGTGATTTCCATATTGTAGCGCAGGTCGGCGCCGCGCTCGCGGCCGCCGCCCCTGCCGCGCCCGGCCATGCCGAACAGATCTTCAAAAATATCGGAGAAGGAGGAGGCAAAGCCTGCGCCGAAGCCGTGGCCACCGCCGCCCGCACCCTGCTCGAACGCGGCATGGCCGTAGCGGTCATAGGCCGCGCGCTTCTGGCCGTCCTTCAGAACCTCATAGGCTTCGGAGATTTCCTTGAACTTGTGCTCGCAGGCGGGATCGCCCGGATTCTTGTCCGGGTGCCATTTCATCGCGAGCTTGCGGAATGCGGTCTTGAGGCCGGCCTCATCGACCGTACGATCGACTTCCAGGGTCTCGTAGTAGCAAGTCTTAGCCATGAGCGATCAAATGCATGGGTATCTGAGTCCGAGAAACCTGTGAACAGGACCTCTCCCTGCAAAAACCTCCCCGCAGGGGGGAGGTTTTCAGTGAAGCGCTTACGCTGACTTCTTGTTGTTCTTGTCGTCGTCCACCTCAGTGAACTCCGCATCAACAACATCGTCATGCGCCGGGTCCTTCGCCGCATCCTTCTTGGCGTCGGCTTCGGCCTGCTGCTGATACATCGCCTCGCCGAGCTTCATCGAAGCCTGCGCCAAGGTGTTGGATTTCGCCTTGATGGCTTCCGAATCGTCGCCCTTCAGCGCTTCCTTCAGATCGGCCAGCGCGTCCTCAATTGCCTTGCGATCGCCTTCAGACACCTTGCTGCCATGCTCGGAGAGCGCCTTCTCGGTGGAATGCACCAGCGCGTCGGCGTGGTTCTTGGCGTCAACCGCCTCACGGCGCTTCTTGTCCTCGGCAGCGTTGGCCTCGGCGTCCTTGACCATTTTCTCGATCTCGGATTCCGACAGACCGCCGGAGGCCTGGATGCGGATCTGCTGTTCCTTGCCGGTCGCCTTGTCCTTGGCTGAAACATTGACGATGCCGTTGGCGTCGATATCGAAGGTAACCTCGATCTGAGGCATGCCACGCGGCGCCGGCGGAATACCCATCAGATCGAACTGGCCAAGCGCCTTGTTGTCGGCCGCCATTTCACGCTCGCCCTGGAACACACGGATCGTGACGGCACCCTGATTGTCCTCGGCTGTCGAGAACACCTGGCTCTTCTTGGTCGGGATCGTGGTGTTGCGCTCGATGATGCGCGTGAACACGCCGCCCAGCGTCTCGATGCCGAGCGAGAGCGGGGTCACGTCAAGCAGCAACACGTCCTTGACATCGCCCTGCAGAACGCCCGCCTGAATGGCCGCGCCGATGGCGACGACTTCATCCGGATTGACGCCCTTGTGCGGCTCCTTGCCGAAGAACTGCTTCACGATTTCCTGGATCTTCGGCATGCGGGTCATGCCGCCAACCAGAACCACTTCGCCGACTTCGCCAGCGGACAGACCGGCATCCTTCAGCGCCTTGCGGCAGGGCTCAATCGTCTTTTCCACGAGATCATCGACCAGCGCCTCGAACTTGGCGCGGGTGAGCTTCATGGTCAGATGCTTCGGGCCGGTCGCATCAGCCGTGATGAACGGCAGGTTGATTTCGGTCTGCGTCGTTGACGACAGCTCGATCTTGGCCTTTTCCGCAGCCTCCTTCAGGCGCTGCAAGGCGAGCTTGTCGTTGCGCAGGTTGATGCCCTGCTCCTTCTGGAATTCATCGGCAAGATAGCCCACGAGGCGCATGTCGAAGTCCTCGCCGCCGAGGAAGGTGTCGCCATTGGTCGACTTCACCTCGAACACGCCGTCGCCGATCTCCAGGATCGAGACGTCGAAAGTGCCGCCGCCGAGATCGTAGACCGCGATGGTGCCCTGCTTGGTCTTGTCGAGACCGTAAGCGAGGGCAGCCGCGGTCGGCTCGTTGATGATGCGCAGCACTTCAAGGCCGGCGATCTTGCCAGCATCCTTGGTGGCCTGACGCTGGGCATCGTTGAAATACGCGGGGACGGTGATGACCGCCTGCTCGACCTTCTGGCCGAGATGGGCTTCAGCGGTCTCCTTCATTTTCTGAAGGATGAAAGCGGAAATCTGGGAGGGTGAATAAGTCTTGCCGTCGGCCTCAACCCAGGCATCGCCGTTCGACGCCTTGACGATCTTGTAGGGGACAAGCTTCTTGTCCTTCTCGACGGTCGGATCATCGTAGCGGCGGCCGATCAGGCGCTTCACTGCGAAGATGGTTTTCTCCGGATTGGTAACAGCCTGGCGCTTGGCCGGCTGCCCCACGAGACGCTCATTATCGTCGGTCAGCGCGACGATCGAGGGCGTCGTGCGCATGCCTTCCGCGTTCTCGATAACCTTCGGTGACTTGCCATCCATGACGGCAACGCACGAATTGGTGGTGCCGAGATCGATCCCAATGACCTTTCCCATTGTCCCTCTATCCTTCTTTTTGCGGCAGATTGGCCGGGCCCTGACGGCGCACCGCACCCAACCCCCTTGAGAATCCATGCGTCGCACCGCGACGCTCCGCCTCATATAGGAGGGGCGGTAGGGGCCGCAAGGACCGAGGGGCCAGAAAGCCGTTATCCGGCGGCATTTGTTTTCACCGGTTAACGTCCCGGAGAGATCATTTCGGGCCCGGCGCGCCGGGCCTGTCGGCGCATGCCGGAAGCTGCTATCGAGCCCCATCCATCGATCCGCCTCAATCGCGCGTCAGGGACACTGGCAATGACGATCCTTTCAAAGACCCTTCGCCGGGTGCTGATGCTCCCCGCCCTCCTCGCTCTGGCCCTTGCCGGCCTGGCCTCTTCCGCTCAGGCCGCCGATGCGGTTTTTCCGGCGGGGGTCCGCGTCGGCCTCGTCCCGCTCGACGGTCTTGTGGCCTCGACCCAGTTTTCCGGCTTCATCAACGCCGACCAGAAGGTGCGGGTCGGCGTGTCGGAAGTCCCGGAGGCCGCTTTCACCGCCGTCGAAGCCGCGGTGAAGAACAATTCCACACCGGCCGGCTCACCGAAACCGCAAGCCTTCTCCACCACCGCGCGGCAGGGCTATCTGCTGACGGAAACCGGCAAGGACGGCGACACGGCGGTTTCAAACTACACGCTGCTGTTGCCGGGCAACAAGTTCACCGGCTACGTCATCGTGCAGGTGCGCGGCGACGCAGGCGACGCCTATTCCGAAGCCAATATCCGGAAAATGCTGGCGAGCACCGTGACGCGCGCCGAAATTCCGGTCGAGGAGCAATTGTCCCAGCTCAGCTTCAAGCTCGGGGATCTTGCCGGCTTCAAGCATGTGCGTACCATTGCGCCACGCTCAGCGGTGTTGCTCAGCGACGGTGATGACGACGCCAAGCTCGACAGTGCCGCCTACATCATGGTTGGAATCATGCAAGGCGCGCCTTCCCAGCCGGAAGATCGCGGCCGCTTCGCGCGCGATCTTGCCGCCAACATTGCGGGCCTGCGCGACGCCAGGATGACCAACAACGAACCGCAACGGATCGACGGCACGGCGGGTTACGAGACGCGGATCGAAGGCGTCACCGGCAAGAACAACACGCCAGTGCGGGTGGTGCAGTGGCTGCGCTTCGGCTCGGGATCGGCGACGCTGCGCATCGTCGCGAGCGCGCCGCAGTCCGAGTGGTCCGAGGCCTTCACCCGCTTCCGCGCCGTGCGCGACGGCATCAGCGCGAAATAGCAGCCGGGCAATTCAATCAAGCCGCGGGTCTGGGCTCGTTCCTGGACACGCCGACCATTGCCGGACGCAGGATTCGCTCGCCGATCATGTAGCCGGTCTGGATCACCTGCACGACGGTGCCGGGCGCGACGGAATTGTCCGGCACCTCGTACATCGCCTGATGCACGTTGGGGTCGAACTTCTCGCCCATCGGATCGAATTTCTTGACGCCATTCTTCTCCAGCGAACGGTGCAGCGAACGCTCGGTCAGCTCGACGCCTTCGATCAGCGCGGTGAGGCCTGCATCAGCGGTGGCACGGTCCTCCGCAGGCACCGCGTCGAGCGCGCGCTGCAGATTGTCAGCGATTTCCAGAATGTCGCGCGCAAAACCGGTGATGCCATAAGTGCGCGCATCCGCGACCTCGCGCTGGGTGCGCTTGCGCAGATTTTCCATCTCCGCCAGCGTGCGGAGCATCTTGTCCTTGGCGTCAGCCGCTTCCTTGACGAGCGCCTCGGAGGGCGTCTCCTCCGGATCGTCGGGCATGATGTACGGCTTGGAGACGCGCGGCTCGCCGGGTTTGCTGCCCGCATTGTCCGCCGCTTCAGAAAATTCCTTCTGGCCGTCGTTGTCGGTCATCACGCTTCCACTGTCTGATTACGGGTGCACGGCTGGCATATCGTCGTTTGGCGGCCAAAAATCAAGCGCGGCCGCTCCTTCAAACTACCTATTTACCGAGCATCTGGCTGACGATCCGCGCCGCGTAATCCACCATCGGGATCACGCGCGCGTAGTTCAGCCGCGTCGGCCCGATCACACCGAGCACGCCGACGATGCGGCCGGAACTGTCGCGATAGGGCGCGGTGATGGTCGAGGAACCCGACAGCGAAAACAGCTTGTTTTCCGAGCCGATGAAAATCCGCACGCCGTCGCCGCGATCCGCAAGTCCGAGCAAATCGGCGACGCCCTTTTTGGTTTCGAGATCCTCAAACAGCAAGCGCACCCGCTCCAGATCTTCCATGGCATGAAGGTCTTCGAGCAGATTGGCATGACCGCGCACGATCAGGCGGCGCTCGTCGTTGGAGCCGCCCGACCACGAAGCGATGCCCGCCGAGATGATCTTCTGGGTGAGCGCATCAAGCTCGTTGCGGCTCTGCGCCAGCGCCGCCTCAAGATCGGCACGCGCTTCACTCAAGGTGCGGCCGCGAATGCGCGCGTTAAGAAAGTTCGAGGCCTCGACCAGCGTCGAAGATGGCACACCGGGCGGCAGCGCGAGGATGCGGTTTTCGATCTGCCCGTCTTCCGACACCAGAACAACCAGCGCCTGCTCCGGCTCGAGCCGCACAAACTCGATATGCTTGAGGCGCGCGTTGGATTTTCCCGTCAACACCACCGCGGCCGCGCGCGTCAGCCCTGACAATCGCGCCATCGCATCACTCAGCGTCGCCTCGACCGATTGCTGCTTGCCGGCGGCGGCAAGTTGCGCCTGGATCGATTGCCGCTCGTCCTCGGTGAGGTCACCGACCTGCATCAGCGCATCGACGAAAAAGCGCAGGCCGAGTTCGGTCGGCAGCCTTCCTGCAGAGGTATGCGGCGCGTAAATCAGGCCGAGATGCTCGAGATCGGCCATGACATTGCGCACCGAAGCCGGCGACAGCGGCACCGAGATCATCCGTGAGATGTTGCGCGAGCCGACCGGCTCTCCGGTGGCGAGATAATTTTCGACAATTTGCCGGAAAATATCGCGAGACCGCTCGTTGAGCTGGGACAGCGCCGCGTTCGGGGTAATTAGCGTGTCTTTCGGGTCGTGGTGCGACACCCATTGCTCCTGTGGAGACATCAATCCAATCTGGTGTGGCGGTTCAGAAGTTCGCTTCAGTTTCTCGGCGCGCACTTCAGGCGAACTTCGGATTCGGGCCACTGGTCCTTAATGTGTTCCCGCCGGGTGCGGCTGACAAGCACCTTGCGCACCTGTTCGGTCTTGCCGCGCGCGGCGCCTCCCCCTAAAAGCAGCCCAAGATCGTTCTTAAGATCGTTCTTAAGATCATTCACAAGTTCATTCCTGCTTTTTTGGAGAAACACATGCGTCCCAGCGGCCGTGCGCCCGACGAACTGCGCCCCGTCTCGCTCGAGCGCGGCGTCGTCAAATACGCCGAAGGTTCCTGCATGGTGAGATTCGGCGACACCCATGTGCTCGTCACCGCCACGCTGGAGGAACGGCTGCCGCCATGGCTCAAGGGTCAGGGTCGCGGCTGGGTCACCGCCGAGTACGGCATGCTGCCGCGCGCCACCCATGACCGCGTCCGCCGCGAAGCCTCCGCCGGCAAGCAGAGCGGCCGCACGGTGGAAATCCAGCGTCTGATCGGCCGTTCGCTGCGCACCACTGTCGATCTCATTGCGCTGGGCGAGCGTCAGATCACCATCGATTGCGACGTAATCCAGGCCGACGGCGGCACTCGCACCGCCTCGATCACCGGCGCATGGGTCGCGCTTGCTGATTGCCTGCAATGGATGAAGGCGCGCAACATGCTCAAGTCCGGGAACGTGCTGCGCGACAATGTCGCCGCAATCTCGTGTGGCATTTACAACGGCACACCGGTGCTTGATCTCGATTACGCCGAAGATTCGGAAGCCGAGACCGACGCCAATTTCGTCATGACCAGCGACGGCCGCCTCGTCGAGGTGCAAGGCACCGCTGAACGCACGCCGTTCTCGCAGGATGAATTTCTCAAATTGATGGCACTGGCGCAAAACGGCATCGGCCGTCTTGTTGAATTGCAGAAGATCGCAATGGCGTAACCACCCGCAACAGGACGTCATGCCGGCCTTGTGCCGGGCATCCACGTCTTCGATGGTCTCAACAAATTCAAGACGGGGATGGCCGGGACCAGCCCGGCCACGACAAGGTTCTTTCAATGTCCAATCACCGCAAGATCACCGGCCGCCTTGTCATCGCGACCCACAATTCCGGCAAGCTTGCCGAGATGCGCGAATTGCTGGCGCCGTACGGCATCGGGGCGGTGTCCGCGGGCGAGTTGAACCTGCCCGAGCCGGAAGAAACCGGCGCCACGTTTGCCGCCAATGCACGCATCAAGGCACAGGCCGCCGCGAATGCAACGGGGCTTCCAGCCTTTGCCGACGATTCCGGCCTGTGTGTCGATGCGCTCGACGACCAGCCGGGAATCTATTCGGCGCGCTGGGCAGGACCGTCGAAGGATTTCATGGCGGCGATGGCGCAGATCGAACGGCTGCTGCAGGAGCGCGGCGCGACCGCACCCGCGCAACGCAAGGCGCATTTCGTCTCCGCGCTGTGTGTGGCCTGGCCCGACGGGCATCTCGAGGAGGTCGAGGGGCGCGTCGATGGCCAGATGGTCTGGCCGCCGCGTGGCGATGCCGGCTTCGGCTACGATCCGGCCTTTCTGCCCAACGGTCATGGGCGTAGCTTCGGCGAGATGACGAGCATCGAGAAGCACGGCCTGCCGCCGCTCGGCCTCGGCCTGTCGCACCGGGCGAAAGCCTTCGTGAAACTTGCGGAGATCTGCCTTGTCCGCTGAGACGCAAAATGCCTTCGGCGTTTACGTGCACTGGCCGTTCTGCCTGTCGAAATGCCCGTATTGCGACTTCAACAGCCATGTCCGCCACACTGCAATCGATGAGGAACGCTTTGCCCGCGCCTTTGCGCGCGAGATCGCAACCACGGCGGCGCGCGTCCCCGGCCGCACCGTGACATCGATCTTTCTCGGCGGCGGCACGCCGTCCTTGATGAAGCCGCAGACGGTCGGCGCCGTGCTGGACGCCATCGGGCAGCACTGGAGCGTCGACAAGAGCGTCGAAGTCACGCTCGAGGCCAACCCCACCAGCGTCGAGGCGACGCGCTTTGCAGGCTATCGCGCCGCCGGTGTCAACCGCGTCTCGCTCGGCGTGCAGGCGCTTGACGACGACTCGCTGAGGGCATTGGGGCGTTTGCACAGCGCGCAGGAAGCGCTCGATGCGGTGGCGATCGCGCGGCGCGCGTTCGAACGCTACTCGTTCGATCTGATCTATGCGCGGCCTGACCAGAGCGCCGACGCCTGGACGCGCGAACTCACCCGCGCGATCTCGGAAGCCGCCGAGCATCTGTCGCTCTACCAGTTGACCATCGAGGAGGGCACGCCGTTCTTCGGCCTGCACCGCGCCGGCAAACTGAAAACGCCCGACGAAGACCTCGCGCGCCAACTCTATGACGTCACGCAGGAGGTTTGCGCCGCACACGGTCTGCCGTCGTATGAGATTTCCAACCACGCCCGGCCGGGCGCGGAATGCCGCCACAACCTCGTCTACTGGCGCGGGCAGGAATATGCCGGCATCGGCCCCGGCGCGCATGGCCGGCTCGATATCGGCGGCATCCGCCACGCGACTGCAACCGACAAGCGGCCGGAAGCATGGCTCACGCGTGTCGAGAAAGATGGCCATGGCATCATGACCGAGGATCTGCTCGACAGCGAACAGCGCGCTGACGAATTTCTGCTGATGGGCCTGCGCCTTGCGGAAGGCATCGACCCGAAGCGCTATGCGGCGCTGGCCGGACGACCGCTCGATCCGCACCGCATCGCGGCCTTGAGGGAAGACGGCGCCATTGTGATGGACGGCGACGGGCGGCTGCGCGTGACGCAGGACGGCTTTCCGCTGCTCGATGCCGTGGTCGCCGACCTCGCGGCGTAGCGGCTCGCCCTGTTGTTAGGGCCGGGCATCGCCCGTCGCAGACGGACGGGACCGGCCTTAAAATGATTTCGCTTTTGATGGAAACGAGACCTGTCATGGCCGGGCTTGACCCGGCAATCCATTCCTTTTGAAGCGACCCTTTTTAGATGGATGCGCGGATCATAGACGAGCGGAAGCGACGCCGTTCTTCGAACGGCTATGTCCGCGCATGACGTTTCCGCGTAAAGCGACATGACTCTCGCCCGCCGCGGACGGGCTCTGCCCGGCCCTGACGGATCTGGTTTCCATCAGAATGGAACCCGGTCAGCCTTCGTTCAGGTCATCGGCGCCCGTGAAGCCCGTTGACAATTTCCCTGTTATGATTATATTCCTATCCATCCCGCTCCACTTCCGAGGGGCGGCTCGCGATCGTCACAAGTCGCGGGGCGGGATGCGGTGGACGCGATGCGGCGTTCGAAAGCCGGAGCGCGCAAAAGCGCCCCGGATGACGACAGCGCAGCACGCGGACGCGGAAGGCGTGGATCGTCCCGGCGCAGTTGCCCTGCGCCAGATGGGGCCGGGCCGGCCGTTGCGATCGGGCTCTTCTCACGGGAGGAGTGGTCGTTCCGGCGGGAAGCGTCAGCCCGGCAAACGGTGGTAACCCGGAGCGGCCACCGGGGGCACCGCGCACCACGCGTCACTCCCGCCGCGTGCGGAACGCCGGATGTGTTCGGCGTAACCGTGGTGACTGCACTCGTGCGCTTGTTTCTCGATGCGCATGAGGCTGCGGATGCGTCATGCATCCGGCGTTCCGTGCGCCCTCGGTTCGGGGGCAGGACGTTGCATGACCTCAGGCGCCCCCGCGCCTTCAAGAACAGGGGCGATGGCGCGCGCCGTCGATGACCGGCACAGGGACGGAGATATCGTGGGAAAGCAGTTGTTACGCCCCGAAACTTTTCGGCGAGGCGGAGGCGATCTGACCGCCGCCCGCCGCCACGCGCAGCACCGCAAGCCCGCGCTCGTTGGTGCCGTTCGGCATGAAACGAAACAACCCGTCGATGCCGGTGAAGCCCGACACATTCGTCAGCACCTCGGGCGAGAAGCGCGGCCCGCCGGAGTTCACGCGCGACAACGCCGCCACCAGCGCCACCGCATCATAGGCCAGCGTCGCGGTGCGCACCGGATCCTGCCCGTATTTGCCGCGATAGCGCCGGGCGAAGGCACGATAGCCCGACGGATCGGGCGCTGCGTAATAGCCGCCCTGCAGATGGGAATCGGCGAATACCTTCGGATTGTCCCACAGCCCGGTGCCGAGCAGTTGCACGCGCCTGAGATCGGCACCCGCAGCGGCGAGCTGCGACGACAGTTGCACCAGCACGTCGCCATCATCGGCAAGCAGCAGCGCATCGGCGCTGCCGAGCGCCTGTGCGACGTTGCGCACGGCGTTCTGCATCTGGTTCGGATCGCGCGTGTACTTCTCGAAAGAGACCATGCGCGCGCCCTTGCGCGCCACCGCCTGCTTGAACGCGGCTTCAACGACGTTGCCGTAGGCGTTTTCCGGCAACAGCGCCGCGAACGAGCGCTTGCCGGTGCCGGCGGAATAATCGGTGATGCGGTTGACGTCGGATTCCGGCAGGAAGCTCAACAGATAGACGCCCTGCCCGGCAACGCTGGCGTCGGTGGAAAACGCGATCACCGGGATGTTGCGCGACCGCGCCTGCTGCGCCACGCCGGCGACCGAAAGTCCGAACAGCGGTCCGAGAATGATCTCCGCACCTTCGCCGAGCGCCTGTTGCGCGGCGGCTTGCGCGCCTTGCGGGGTGCCGGCATCATCCTTGATGAGAAGCTGGATGTCGGGATTATGAAATTCCGCCAGCGCCATCTCGGCGGCGTTTTTCATCGAATTCCCGACAATGCCCGCATTGCCCGCACCCGACAAAGGCAAAATCAGCCCGACCTTGACCTCTCCCTTGCCGACGGCAATCGCTTCCTGCTGCGGGCCCGAGGAGCCTGGCGGCGACTGATCGGTGCCTGTCAGCCCGGACATGCCGGCACACCCAGCCAGCAGCGGCGCGCCGAGGATCAACCCGACGGCGCTGCGACGGGTGGTCAAGAGGTTCGGTTTTGAAGGGTGGGCCGGGACCGTCATCAATTTTCTTTCAGACCGGCTTCTTGATCAGCCCCGACACCATGACGGACCGATCTGGAGCCAAATTCAGACTTCTTGGCGATCACCATACGGGAAAACGAAGAATTTGCGACCCTACGAATTCTCAAGTCCTGCAATTCAGGCGTTTGGATCGTTCATTCCTTGCGCGTGCAGCAAGACGACTGCGCGCGGACAGGCTACACTGATCGCATGTCTCGCCTTTCCACCCGCCCGGATACCGACACCGCCGCCGCTTCGCGACAGATTCTGGTGGCGGGACACGCCATCATTGTACCGAAAGCACCACCGGGACTGTATCTCGCCGCAACGCCGATCGGCAATCTCGGCGATGTCACGCTGCGCGCGCTGGAGACCCTGGCGGGCAGCGACGTGATCTGTTGCGAGGACACCCGTGTCACCCGAAAGCTGCTCGATCGCTATGGCATCACCACGCCGCTGTCGCCCTATCACGAGCACAACGCGGCGGCGATGCGGCCCAGGATTCTCGCGCGCCTCGCGCAGGGCGATTCGGTCACGCTGGTGTCGGATGCCGGCACGCCGCTGATTTCCGATCCCGGATTCAAGCTGGTGCGCGAGGCCTGCGCCGTCGGATTCGCGGTTCACGCGCTGCCGGGTCCTTCCTCGATTCTCGCAGCGCTGTCGGTCGCGGCATTGCCGACCGACCGGTTCTTCTTCGAAGGCTTCCTGCCCGCGAAGGAAGGCGCACGCCGCAACCGCATCACCGAGCTGGCGCGGATCGGCGTCACGCTGGTGCTGTTCGAATCCGGCGCTCGCATACAGGACTCCTTGCGCGATCTCGCCGACATTCTTGGAGCCCGCGACATCGCGATCTGTCGCGAGATGACCAAGCTGCACGAAGACATCCACCGCTTCTCGCTCGCAGACGTCGAGGCGCAAACCACCGAACTGGAGACGCGCGGCGAATTCGTGCTGGTGATCGGCCCTCCCTCAGAGGAAACCGGGCGCATGAGTGAGGATCAACTTGACGCGCTTTTGCGCGAACAGCTTGCGCATGGCAGCGTCAAGGATGCCGTCGCGGCTGCCGTCGAACTGTCAGGCCATCCGCGTCGCGAGGTCTATGCCCGCGCACTCGCGCTTGCCCACAAGGACGAGCCTGAATGAGCGCCCCGACAGACCATTCCGCTGCCGGGGAGGAACGCGCCACCTCATTCCAGACCGGCCTCTTCGCGGAACGGTGCGCCTGCCTTTATCTTGTCGCCAAGGGGTACCGCATCCTGGCGCAACGCTATCGCACGCCGCATGGCGAGATCGACGTGGTGGCAAAGCGGCGCGCCACGCTGGTGTTTGCCGAGGTGAAGGCGCGCAACACGCTCGATAACGCCGCCTACAGCGTCACACCACGCCAGCAGCAGCGCATCGCGGCGGCCGCGTCGCTATGGCTTGCCGCGCATCCCGACCATGCAAATCTGGACTGCCGTTTCGATGTGATATTGATTGCGCCAAGGCAGCTTCCACGCCATCTGGAAGCTGCATTCGAGACCTCCCCTTTCTGATGATCGATTCATCCCAAAGCCGGACTGACCATGACCCTGAAAGTTGCCGTTCAGATGGATCCGATCGCGCGCATCAACGTGCGCGGCGATTCCACCCTCGCGATGCTGCTTGAAGCGCAAAAGCGCGGACACCAACTGTTCTACTATACGCCGGAGCGCCTTTCACTCTCCGGCAAGGATGTGGTCGCGCCGGTGCAGCCGTTGAGTGTCCGTGACGAGCCCGGCAATCACTTCACGCTAGGCGACGCCAGGCGCACCGCGCTCGAATCTTTCGACGTCGTGCTGCTGCGGCAGGACCCGCCGTTCGATCTCGCCTACGTCACCACCACGCATCTCCTCGAGCGTATCCATCCCAAAACCCTGGTGGTGAATGATCCCACGAGCGTGCGGGACGCGCCGGAAAAGATCTTCGTGATGGAATTTTCCGACCTGATGACGCCAACGCTGATCTCGCGCGACAAGGCGGAGATCGAGTTGTTCCGCAAAGCACATGGCGACGTGGTGTTCAAGCCGCTCTACGGCCATGGCGGCGCCGCCGTTTTCCGGATTGCCGCGCAGGACATGAATTTTGGCTCGCTCTACGACCTGTTCTCGGTGACCTTCCGTGAACCGTGGGTGGTACAGAAATTCCTGCCCGGTGTGCGCGCCGGTGACAAACGCATCATTCTTGTGGATGGTGAATTCGCGGGCGCGATCAACCGCGTCCCCGCACCGGACGACCTGCGCTCCAACATGGTGCGCGGGGGCGCGGCGAAGGCGACCGACCTCACCCCGCGCGAACGCGAGATCTGCGACAGGGTTGGCCCCAGCCTGAAGGAAAAGGGCCTGCTGTTTGTCGGCCTTGACGTGATCGACAATCACCTCACCGAGATCAACGTCACCTCGCCGACCGGTATCCGCGCCATCGCCAGTCTCGGCGGACCCGACATCGCCACCCACATCTGGGATGCCATTGAGAAGCGCCGGCGGTAAGATTTTGCGTTCCCCTTTAAGGAATTACTGACGATCATCTGTCAGATTATCGGCCGCCTTTACCTTGGGTTCATTGCTGGTAAGCGGCACCGTATTCAATTGCAGATTGTTGGTTCATGTCCCTCGAGGTTTTCAGCGGCACATCGATTCCGCGCGAGCTCACAACAGCCGCGATGGAATTCCTGTGGGCCAAATGGAAAACCCTGCAGGCCACCGGCCATCTGACGCTGCAGCGCCTGACCGAGGAAACGAGCTATCCACTGCGCGATAACCTCGTCTTCCTGATGAGCGCGGGCGACGATTTCGTTTACACTTATGTCGGCCATGCCGTGCAGCGGGCGATCGGCCGCGACCGCGCCGGATCGCTGCTCTCCGCCACCGGCAATCCGATGAGCCACGAATACGCACAGGTCTATCGCAAGGTTGCCGACAGCCTGATCCCCGCCTGCCTGCGCTATACACTGCCGACCTCGCAAAACGGCAAGATCTGGCAACGCCTCGTGCTACCGGTGCCGATTGCCGACGCCGCCGTCTGTATCGTGGTCTATTCGGAGCTGATCGACCACCACCGGGAAGTCTACGACCAGCTTTTCAAGACCGCCCCGGACGCCATGGTGGTGGCCTGCCCGATTACCAACGATGTCGGCCATACCAAGGATGGCTGGGTCATCATGATGAATGACCGCGCCCGCGGGATGCTGAATTTCACCGCCAGCATCGGCAATCTGCGCCTCTCCCAAGTGCCGCAGTTTTCCAAGATCGACATCTGGGGTCGGCTCTATGGCCCCAGGGCCACCCACGAGGCGGCCCCGATTCCTGCCACGGATTTCGACATCGAGCTGATGCGCTTTCCGCATGTCTTCGGGCTGAAACTGCGACCCAAGCTGCCGAACCTGACAAGCGGGAATGTGACTCTGGCGCCCGCCTTGACCTGAGACTTTCAGGTCACATGATCTATCTTTGTTCTTTTATTGTTCTTGCGTTGATCTGCCAAAAGGGTAAGGCTCCACCGGCTTCTTCCGGCGAGGTGAGCTCCCGATGGTTCAGCACGTCTCCACCATGGCCTTTGAAGGCATCGAGGCGCGCGCCGTCGATGTGCAGGTTCAGGTTGCACCGGGGTTACCGGCTTTCGCGATCGTGGGGATGATTGATTGGATGAGGGACACATCCCGCAACTGACATAGCTATAGAAATCGGTCCTGTGTCCCTCAGGAGAGGGGGTCCCACTCACCGCCAATTATCATACCTACCAGAACGGACTGACTGTCCCCATCCTCGCAAGATACTGAGCGGGTCTCTTTTCAGGTCCCGATGATGGTTGTATGGTTCCACTTTGGACCAGTGCTTGAGAATGCGCACCTCCAGAAAATAAAACTTACTTCCAGAAAATGTGTAGCTATTGGGAAGGACCTCCAATGACAGGTCCGACCGATGCCCATCCTCGATCCGAGCCAACGGCTCAAGCTCTCAATCAATCCAGCGATCATCAATAAGAACGAGCAAGGGGCCAGTTTCGTTACCGGCTTCGAGAACGTTGAACTGACGCTGGCGGAGTTAGCCGAGAATCTCGACCTGGGGCTCGCCTTCTCAAGCCAGCTGTCCGGACGGCGACGGAAAACGTCTTTCTCGTGCTCGGGCATTCTCACCGTTGATTTTGACGGTCAGCGGTCGATCGCGGATGTTCTCGACGACTCCTTCGCCCGAGAGAATGCCTCCCTTCTCTACACAACGCCGAGACACTCCCCGGACCACGAGCGCTTCCGCTTGGTTTTTGCTCTTCCGGAGCCGATCGCCCACCCGGTCCGGATGACGGCTGCTCTCCGGAGCTTGGCGCTCCGGGTCGGGGGGAATCGCGTCGCGACCGACCCGGCACACCTGTTTTTCGGATCAAAGGGATCGAAGCCTATCCTCCTTCACCGTGCCTTGGCTCCTGAGACTGTCGATGCCCTCATCCGGCAAGGCCTTGGCGCCGGGGACAAAAAGAAACAGGGCTCTGCCGTCACGACAGTGTCCGGACAGGAGCTTGATCCAGAGGCGGAGCTCTCCTTGGACGACCAGACGAAGGCGAAGTTCTGCGACCTCCCCCTCCGAACCCAAGTTTGCTGCCCGTTTCACTTCGACCAGTCCGGAAGCGCTTTCGTCACCCAGTCTCAAAGCGGTTCGAAGGGGCTCCATTGCCTTGTCTGCGAGCAAACGTTTTGGCCGCCCAGGACGTCGCAGGAATACGATTTCCTCCTGTTCGACAAACATGTCGCGGTCGCCGAAGCGTATTTCGCCAAAAATCGCGACCACGGCCCGTGGCAGGCAGCGATCTCAAGCGAGTTTCACCCTGGACTGGAGGATTGTCATATCCATCGCCAGGATGGCGGGTTTCTCGACCTCGGCTCCTCACTTCCGGAAGGGGTCTCCTTCATCAAGAGTCCCAAAGGTACCGGCAAAACCGAGGCTCTTTCTCAGATACTGAACGGCACCGACGCTCGCCACGTACTTCTGATCGGCCATCGCATCGCGCTCATCAAGCAAACTTGCGATCGATTGACGCTCGAGTGTTATCAAGACGAACAACCGGGCGAGATCCATTGGGGACGACTGGGTATCTGCCTCGATAGCTTGGGCCGCTTGGTGGTTCCCACAGGCTCGGGTGCCCGACGATTGTTTGTCGACTATCTCATCATCGATGAGTCAGAGCAGGTTCTGGGACATTTTTTGGGGCAAACCATCAAGGAACCAGACCGATTTCCACTCTTTCAAACCTTTCGGCAATTGGTTCGGGGTGCGAGGCGGGTGGTTGCTCTCGATGCTGATCTTGGCTGGCTCACATTCGAGACATTGTCGAAGATGGTCTCTGAGCCAGGCGGCAACTACTCCCCTAAGAAAAGCACCTTGTTCCTGAACGAACGCCTCGTCGACACTGAGGTCGAAATTTACAACGCGAAAGAACAACTCATTGGTGAACTCAACAAGTGGGCGAGGACCGGTCGACGCCTCTTCGTGCCCTCGAACTCAAAGCGTCTGCTCGGCAAGCTCTACCATGGCTTTAAAAAAGACATCCCGTCAGTGAAGTGCCTGCTGATCACGTCAGACACTACCGGCGAAAAAATGGTCAAGGAATTCATCCGCAACCCAAAGGTCGAGGCGCTCAAGTACGACGTCATCTTCGCATCGCCCACACTCGGGACAGGCATCGACATCACGTTCGACGGAAACCAGTCATTGATCGATGGCGTCTTCGGGTTCTTCGAGACAAACATCTCGACCCACTTTGAAATCGACCAGCAGATCTGGCGAGTTCGCCATCCGAAATGCGTCAAGGTCTGGATCTCGCCGGCAGAATATCACTTTGATACATCGCGGGATGTGATCCGCACTGACATTCAGCGTCAAAATCTCTTTGCGCGCACGCTATCACACATCAACGATGAAGGACGTCCCGTTTACCATACCGGCGACGCTCTCATCGATATGGCGGCGTTGGTTAGAAGCCAGCAAGTCGCGTCAAAAAACCGCTTAAAAAAGAACTTCATCGAGATGAAAAAGGCCCATGGCCACTCGATTCGCCACATCACGAACAACCAACAAGTTCACATGGAGGGCTTTGTCTTTCATAAGTGTTATTCGGCATGCAAAATTGACCCCGTAAGCTGGGGGATCGGCGTCCAAAATTGACCCCCTACAGGTTGGCTGTTGCGCTGCCTGCTTTGTCATGAAGCAGGTGGTCGGGGATGCTGATCGTGGAGACGATTGCGCGGATACGGCGCGAACACTTCATCAAGGGCAAGACGATCAAGGAGATCGCCCGTGACCTGAAGGTGTCGCGGAACACGGTCCGGAAGGTGCTGAGGTCGGGAGAGACCTCGTTCGAGTATGAGCGTTCGATCCAGCCGCGCCCCAAACTCGGGCGTTGGGCGCCGGAGCTCGATGAACTGCTGGCGGCGAACGCGGCCAAATCCGCTCGCGAACAGCTGACGCTGATCCGGATCTTCGAACAGTTGCGCGGCCGCGGCTATGACGGCGGCTACGATGCCGTGCGGCGTTACGCCAGGCGTTGGAGCAAGGAACGCGGACAATCGACCGCGGCGGCTTATGTCCCGCTGAGCTTTGCGCCGGGCGAAGCCTATCAGTTCGACTGGAGCCACGAGATCGTTCTCCTCAACGGCGTGACGGTACTTGTGAAGGTCGCTCATGTCCGGCTGTGCCATAGCCGGATGCTGTTCGCGCGTGCCTATCCGCGCGAGACGCAGGAGATGGTGTTCGACGCCCACGACCGGGCGTTCGCACTGTTCAAGGGTACCTGCAGTCGCGGCATCTACGACAACATGAAGACGGCAGTAGAGACGATCTTCGTGGGCAAGGATCGCCGCTACAATCGCCGCTTCCTGCAGATGTGCAGCCACTACCTGGTCGACCCGGTCGCCTGCACACCGGCGTCTGGCTGGGAGAAGGGCCAGGTCGAGAACCAGGTCGGGCTGGTCCGGGAACGGTTCTTCACGCCACGGCTGCGGTTCAAAAAACTGGACGAGCTAAACGCCTGGCTGCTCGACAAATGCATTGCCTACGCCAAAGTTCATCGACATCCGGAACTGGCCGATCAGACGATATGGGATGTGTTCGAAGCCGAGCGCCCCAAGCTCGTTCCTTATGCTGGTCGGTTTGATGGCTTCCACGCAGTGCCGGCATCGGTCTCGAAGACCTGCCTGGTGCGCTTCGACAACAACAAATACTCGGTCGCGGCCAGCGCCGTCGGACGTCCGGTCGAGGTTCAAGCCTATGCCGACCGTATCGTCATCCGTCAGGATGGAAGGATCGTTGCGGAGCATCCGCGGTCGTTCGGACGCGGCGAGACGACCTACGATCCCTGGCACTACGTGCCGGTGCTCGCGCGCAAACCCGGGGCCTTGCGTAACGGCGCACCCTTCAAGGACTGGGTGTTGCCGGCCGCGATCGAACGGATCCGGCGCAGGCTCGCCAGCACCGACGACGGCAATCGACAGATGGTCGACATCCTCAATGCGGTGCTGACGGACGGTTTGTCGGCGGTCGAAGCCGCCTGTGCCGAAGCGCTTGGTCACGGCGTCCATTCCGCTGACGTCGTTCTCAACATCCTGGCTCGCCAACGCGAACCCGCTCCACCGGCCAACATCATGACGCCGGCGGCACTGACGCTCCGCCATGCGCCGATCGCCGATTGTGCCCGCTACGACAACCTCCGGAGGATCATCTGATGGAACGAACCCAAATCTTCGACCTCATGGGTGAGCTCAAGCTCTACGGCATGAGGGCTGCCTTCGACGAGATCATGGCGACGGCCGTCAAGCGCCAGCACGAACCCCAGCACATCGTCGGCGACCTGCTCAGCGCCGAGATCAACGAGAAGCAGGCGCGGTCGATCAAGTACCAGCTCACCATCGCCAAGCTGCCGTTGGCCAAGGACCTCGATGACTTCCAGTTCGGAGGCACACCGATCAATCAGACGCTCGTCAACGATCTCGCCGGCGGCGGCTTCATCGCTCAGCAACGTAACGTCGTGCTCGTCGGCGGCACCGGCACAGGCAAAACTCACCTGGCCATCGCAATCGCCAGAAGCTGCATCCGTTCCGGCGCCCGCGGTCGCTTCTACAACGTGGTCGACCTCGTCAATCGCCTTGAGATCGAGACCCGTAACGGACGTCAGGGCCGGCTTGCCGAACATCTGACCCGGATGGACTTCATCGTGCTGGACGAACTCGGATATCTGCCCTTTGCTCAGTCGGGTGGCCAGCTTCTCTTCCATCTGGTTAGCCGGCTCTATGAGCGCGCTTCCGTCATCGTCACCACCAATCTCGCCTTCGGAGAATGGCCCAGCGTGTTCGGCGACGCCAAGATGACCACCGCGCTGCTCGACCGATTGACCCACCACTGCGACATCGTCGAAACCGGTAACGACAGTTGGCGATTCAAAAGCCGCGACGATGATCACGCCACCCGCGCTCGTCTCGTCTCCGCAATCCCGGCCAGCTCCGACGAGTCGAGCGCTACCCTCAAACCACGCCGCGCGAAGGGGTCAAAATTGGACGCCGATACGGGGTCAAAGTTCAACGCCGATTGACATGATTTGCTCGGTTTAAAAATTGGGATGACAAGCGATGAACTTGCCCACCTCATCCGCGATAAAAAGTGGGATTGCCTCAATAGCCGCTGCAAAACTGACGGTGGATCTATCCAATATGGCCAAGCTGGTGCTTTGGATGGCCAACCGGTCATCAATATAGATTACCACTTCACCTCCCGTCGAATGCCAAAAGACGTTGTGAAAGACGCTGAAGATGCATACGGCACCGCGTCGAGAGAACCTAGCGGGGCTTTGGTCTGGACGTTAGCAGACGGCTCTAAACTGACCATGAGCGGAATGGGTGGGGACTATTTCATGAGCTTGAATGCGCCAACTGAGCTCATGCAGAAAGCGTTGAACGCTGGGCTAGCCGCCGAGAGTGCGGGGGAAGCTCGCCAAAAGTTTTGAAGAATTTCAACTTCTGAAACGATATCACGAATAGCCACGGTATTCTTACTTCGTCCTGCACAACTGTCTCTCTCGATCCATCGGTTGATAGAAAGTCGTGGTGGCGACAACTTTTCGTCCTCCAGAGATGGCTGATAGACTGCGACGCATAGCTTCTTGGCTAATCGTCAAAAAGCGTGTTGACGTCAGAACGTCTCCTCTGAATTAAAAGTGGCGATATGCTTCGTCATTTTGTTCCTGAACTGATTATAGAATGCATATTCTATAATCAGTTCAGGAACACACCCAACGATACTTTGGATCAAGTATCATCACTCGATGAGGTCGATCGCTTAAAACATAATCCAGCATTTATGTTTTACGGATCGATAGAATTTCGATGAAAGTCCGCTTCTGCCCCTAAGCGGACGTTCCGTGATAATAAAAGTTCCTGAAATGCTTTGAGCAGGCCTTTTTGGGAGGCAATGAGTATTGGCTATTTCACCAATAAAGGCGCACAGTCAGGCATGTTCAGCAACAGCACTGTCCTATGATTACGCGCTCGCGGCGCGAAACGGTCGTTTTTTTGCATCCGGCGCAGATGAAGGGCGTTGATCGCGTGCTGGCGGCGGGGTCCTACGAGGTCATCATCGACGAGGAGATGATCGAGGGCCTGTCGTTTCCCTGCTACCGGCGCACCGCGACCATGATCATGGTGCCGGGTGCGTCGCCGCATCAGCATACGATGCAAATGCTGCCGATCACCTCGGTCGATCTGGCGGATGCGCAGCAACGCGACGCGGTGCTCTCCCATGACTGACGATCCGGTCGAACTCGATTCGCGTCGCGGCATGGCCGCGCAAAAGGCCACGGACCTGCGCCGGATTGTTGCGGAGGCCGAGGCCCATGCAGCCGGTTTGCGCGAACGGCAACTGCAGATTGAGATGGAACTGCTCGGCGCGCCTGTGGCGTCGTGGTCCGAAGCGGCCGCGAAGGCACGCTATGTTCTCAATCTCTACTACACGTCATTAAGTCCGCAGGACACGCACCACCGTGATCTTGTGGCCTCCGTTCTCCGGGACTTCGCCCGGCTCGACAGCGAAGGCTGAATTTCATTTCAAGATTCGATTGTTTTCCGCAAACGATTGATTCTGAAACTTCGTCCAGACGTCCGGCGAGGACGTGAGGAATGCGGGGACGTGAGGAATTTCAATGCTTGATATGACCACGAAAGAATTGCAGTCACGTCACGTCAAACCGGAGGAAGCGCTGCGGCTTGGCGTCGTATCGGGGTGGTACACCACCAAGATAAGCGGGACGTTCGTCACCGGCCCCCATGCCACCCAGGAGGAAGCGAGTCTCAAGATCGCCGAACTCAATCCGCGCCCCGTACGGGCCGCAATGCGAAAATCGTAAGGGGCATTTCGCCCAACAGGATGGTTCATGAGTGCTGTGGGACATCTTGCGCCGCTGCGTGACCCCGAAGGCGAAAACGACCAGCTTCGGCAACTGCTGATTCAGGCAGGTGTCGAAGCTCACGCCCATGATGTCGCGGCAAGATTGCAAGCCGTGCTGATTGGCGAGTTGCATCATCGCGTCAAGAACATGCTGGCGATCGCGTCGGCCATCGCCTCGCAAAGCCTGCGTGATGCGCCATCCGTTGATGCGGCCGCGAAGACGATCGCGAGCCGCCTCGCGGCGCTCGGCGTGTCGCACGATCTCCTCATCCGTGAGAGCTGGACGGGGGCAGGGTGTCGCACCCTGATCGAGAACGCGATTCTCGCTTTTCGGACCGACGGCCTCAAGCAGTTTACGATCACCGGGGACAACATCGTCGTTTCATCCGGCCCGGCAGTGGCGCTGTCGATGGTAATTCACGAGTTGAGCACCAACGCGCTCAAATATGGCGCATTGTCGGTGCCGGAAGGGCGCGTGTCGATCGCGTGGGGGGTCGATGCCGAAGCGGAGCGTTTCAAGCTCGTGTGGCGCGAAAGCGGCGGGCCGGCGGTCGTCGAGCCCAAGGACAGAAGTTTTGGCAGCCGCTTCATCGAACAGGCCCTGCCGGGCCAGCTTCAGGGCGAAGCGCGCCTGATTTTCGAGCCCACTGGCCTTGTATGCGACGTCAACATTCCGATCAATTCGCTGCAGGAGCCCGTAGTCGAACTTAGATAAAGACCGATCTTCTCCGCAAGCGTCTGACAACAATAAGCCTAAAGCTGGAACCAATGCCTGCTTAGGGCCTCGAGTAAATGTGTACTATGGTTGGATAATATTGGTTATCTAAACTCCTGACGATGCTGCATCACACCATCTCTTTCTTCTTAAGCGTACACGGCAGCCACTCTGATCTGACCGTCGTTACGCAGAACCTGCAGCGACACGTCCGTTCCATGACGGCGCACCATCAAGTCCACCGCCGATTGCCCTAGACATAGATTGCGCAGCGTCACCTCCTCAAGGAAGTGCGGCAATCGCGGATTTTGGAGAAGGATTTCGTTGCGTTCGGGGTCGAACTCGAGTCCGAGCGACGCCTGCAAAAGAAGAAGGGGCGTGCCTGCCGCCCAGGCTTGCGGCGAACAGGCAACCGGATAAAGCGTCGGGCCGCGCTGCCGGCCCCGCTGAAAACCGCAATACAGCTCAGGCAATCGCCGCAACTCCATGTAGCTCGCAGCGTCAAACAGACTCTTGAAGATGCGCTCGACGGCGTCTTTGTATCCGTAGCGCGCAAAACCTGCGGCGATGATCGAGTTGTCGTGCGGCCAGATCGAACCGTTATGATAGGACATCGGATTATAGCGGTGCTCTTCGCGCGCGACCGTGCGAATACCCCACCCCGAAAAGGATGAAGGGCTCATCAGCCCGCGCATGATCCTCTCGGCCCGTTCCGGGGGCGCGATGCCACTAAACAACACCTGGCCTGCATTCGACGTCCGCACGCGGCAGAGCTGCTTGTTGCCGTCGAGCGCGAGTGCATAGGTGCCGATATCCTCGCACCAGAACGCCTGATCGAATTTTTCCGCAAGTTCTGTCGCCTGAGCATCAAGCGCATCGGCGACGGCGTGCTTGCCGAGCTGCCGCGCGCCCTGCGCCATCAAGCGCTTTGCGGCAAAGACATAACCCTGCACTTCGCACAGAGCAATCGGCCCTTCGGCGAGAGACCCATCGGCATGAAAGATCGCATCCTGCGAATCCTTCCAGCCTTGATTGGCGAGCCCGTTTTCGTTCGTCCTATAATACTCGACGAAGCCGTCACGGTCGGGATCGCCCGGCCCGTCAATCCAGCCGAGCGCGGCCTCCACATTCGGCCATAGATGACGCAAGGTTTCGATATCGCCGGTATGCGCGACATAGAGTCCCGCCAGCAGGACAAACAGCGGCGTGGAATCCACGCTGCCGTAATAAAGGCCGAACGGCACCTCGCCCAATGCGGCCATTTCACCGTCACGCATCTCATGCAGGATTTTCCCCGGCTGGGCATCCGCGAGTAAATCATGATCCTTGGCTTGATAGGCGGCGAGCCGGTGCAACACGCCTTTGGCGACACGCGGATCGCACCATAACATCTGCAAGGCGGTGATAATCCCGTCACGTCCGAACGTGGTTGAGTACCATGGAATTCCGGCATAGGGATAAGGGCCCTGCGGCGTCTCGGTGGTTAGCATCGCAAGATCCGACATCGACCGGCACACCATCTCGTTGAAAATCGGATTTGAGGATGTGATGGTCGCTGTCCCCCGAGCCGCATTTTTCCGTTCCTGAAATGCTGCGCGCAGCCCTTTCCGGAACGGAAGGAGAGGCTCTGTTTCAATGGCGTCGTCGCATTTCACGGCGAGATAGATCGACCGGGATTCCTGAGGAAGGAGCTGGAAACGATAGGAGGCCTTGTTGCCGGACAGACTTTCCGGCGCAGGCTCGAAAAATAGGACAGTGCGGCGGCGATGGTCGTCAAGGCCGAGATAGTTCAATGAAACCTCGGTCATCCCGTGGACTTCCGCGCGGACGATGCCGCGATGCGCGCGCTTCATCCCGCGCACCTCGAACAGATCCGCAAAGTCGCTGCCAAACGCGAGCGAAAGCCGGACATCGCAAGGCCGGTCGTCATGGTTTTGCATGCGCAGCCGCTGGTAGGCCTTGCCGCCCCAGAGAAAGAATGTACGCACTACATGCAGCACATCCCTCGCTTGCACGAGCTTTCCGTTCAGTTCGACGTCTGGATTGGTGAGATCGACGGTGAGGATGGAGTTATCGTCGCGAACGCTGGAGCCGAGCAGCAAGGGCTGGCTGTCATTTATCAGAAGCTCAAGTCGCGAGAGGTGACGCGTATCGCGATAAAAAATTCCGTCGGGACTTCCCAGCGCAGTCCCGATGTCGGCATGGCTGTCCAACACGGCGAAACAGTCGCCGTGCTTGAGAGTGCGCCGAGGCCGCGTGGAAGCGTCCGTCCCCGGAATATAAAACGGCGTCTCCTGGGCTTCCTCGACGAACGATTCAGCCGATTTTTGCCTATGCAAGGTGAAGTCCCAGTTTTTTCGCGACGATATCCTCAGTATGCAACGGCCGGAGGCGATCGAACTCGCTTGCCGATTTCGACTTGCGGAGCAGCGCGCGGTAGAGATCAACATAATCCTCCGCCATCCGCGTGGCGGAAAAGCGGTGTTCGAAACGCTGGCGCACTTTTTTCCGGTCAAGTGCGATGACCTGAGGCAACGCTGAAATTGCCTCTTCCATCGTCTCGACAACCATGCCGGTTATTCCATCGTCGATGATTTCCGGCACCGAGCCGCAACGAAACGCCAGAACCGGCGTGCCGCAAGCCATCGCCTCGATCATCGAAAGACCGAATGGCTCCGGCCAGTCGACGGGAAATAGCAATGCCAGCGCGTCGCCGAGAAATCGTGTCTTTTGCTGCTCGTTGATTTCGCCGATGAACTCAACACCGGGTTTTTTGAGAAGCGGCTCGATCTCTGTCCGGTAATATACTTCATCCACACGGTCCACCTTGGCCGCGATCTTGAGCGGAATGCCAAGCGCCCGCGCAATCTGGATGGCGCGATCGACGCGCTTCTCGGGTGAGATCCGGCCAAGAAAGGCCAAATATCCACCTTTTGGCTGAAGCGTCGGCGCATGCGCGTTGATCGGCAATCCGTGATAGATGGTCGACGCGAAATTGGCCTTCGGCACCGGACGGCGCTGGTCGTTGGAAATCGAGACCAGCGGCATGTCGTCGAAGCCGACATAAAGCGGCAGCAGGTCGGGCAAGTCCTGACGGCCGTGCAAAGTGGTGACTGTTCGGCCTGCAATCGGCCTGAATAACGGAAATTGAAACTGATCGATATGAAAATGTAGAATATCAAAATCGTCCGCAAGCCGGCGGACGCGATCTAGCATCAGCATATAATACGGAATGGTGTCACGGATCCTACTGTCCAACCGGAGCGCCGTCGGTACGCAGGGCACCAAGTTCGCTGCAGTAATGGAATCGCCGCTTGCGAACAGGGTGACATCATGACCGAGATTCACCAGCTCTTCGGTCAGATAAGACACAATCCGCTCTGTGCCTCCATACAGGAGTGGCGGTACGCTTTCCATAAGCGGCGCGATCTGTGCGATTTTCATTTTGTGCTTTCGGTTGTTAACGGGAGCAACTCCCCGATGGACCTGAATGTTCCGGACCATCGCCTTCACGACTTAGCGACATTGCCATAAGCGACTATCCGCGCCCGAAAGCCACACCGAACGTCCATAATAAGATAAGGTGTTGAGTGGCTTTTCAATCAAACGAGCCCATATCTAAGGCGTAAGGCTACTTTCCATTAAAAATAGCCGCCCCGGCCGGCCTTCCAGTGCCGCATCTTCGGCGAAGACGCACTTCGCCGATGCAAGGAACCCAAAATGAAAAAATCTCTCTTGCTGCCTGAAGAGCAGCCGCGAAAAGTTCAGCGCGCCGATCGAGCACCCACCGATGGCTTTTCTCTCGTCGTCGATGGCCACTACAAAAACGAATATTCTGACGAAGCGGCGGCAAAAATTGCGGCAACCGAACTGTTGGGCCGATACCCTATGTTGCTCATCGAAATCTACGATTGTGAGAAGCAAACTCGGGCGAAGTTTTCCTGAGACTCTATTTGTAAGCCCAGCATTAAAGGAAATACTACGCAAAGAGATTTTAACGCGGGGACTCCTCTATCACTTGAGCGCTATTCTGAGACATCATTCGGAGCCCGTCGGAAAGGATTGTTACTATGACACTCGCTCAAGGCGAGTTCAAAACCTATGATTCAGATCGAGACGTCGTACGGTTCAGCATGAAGAATGGTGATACTGAGGTGTTGTGCGCCATTAGCACTTCCGCGATGGACGATCTCGATTCGCCGACAAAAGTAAGCCAAAGCCAGCGCGAAGCTCAGTTCATGCGATTACGTTCCCGCATTGAAGAACGAGCTATACAGAAATTCCTTGATGCCGAGTTCGAGGGCAAGCCTGCGGGGATTATTCTACGCAGCATTGATTTCTGAAAATATCAGGAAAATCGGATTTCATATAAGAAGCCGTTTGGCACTGCGCAGACGAGCGTGATTTTATTTCAACAATCTTGATACTGGCTGATCCGTTTCATATCTTCAGCGATTTGCAAGAGATTGTCATGCGGCGGAATGAACTCATCTTACCGCGTGCTGGCACCGAAATTCCGATCAAGCCAGACAAGAACGAAGAAAGTCCGAAACACGATCCAAAGAGCGATTTAGGTGAAATGCCTAATCAATATTCTCACGCTCCAAAACACTAGAGGCGGGTCATTGATTTTACCCAAATAGTATCCAGGAATGCTTTTGAGACCTAAAATGAAAATGTAGGTCTATTAACATGCAATCAACAACAATGCCTGGTTCGGGAGGGCTTCCTGATCGACGTTAGTGTAGGTCATCGTCAGTGTGATCTTGGCATATGCCTTCGATCTTAATGGCACCCAGCCTATGATCGACGGGCTATTTCAGAGGGTCGTGAGCGGGATTTGACGATTCTGAACGAGCAAGCGCGTTTCATATTACTCATGAACATCAGTCCTTCGGTGTTGGTGGCGTAGGACGCCAACCGCAGCCGTGCATGGCCTTGATCGCCGGAGCGAGGACTACATTCTCGTCATTTAAGTTGGCCTTTTCCGCAACCTGGGAGCACCGTCCTCGCCATGTCGGAAGACACTGGGTTTGGCGCACGGTTGCACGGCGTGATTTTTGGAATAAGCGTTGGCTTTTACCTCGTTGGGATGGCTTTAGCAGTCCGCTGGGGATTTCTCTCCTGAAGCTGCCCTCTTGCTTCTTGCCTTTGTCGCTACCGCCATGTGCACACGGGTTACCTGTCTTGGGGACGTTAGCTGCGCACAAGTGGTTCTGGAAGAACCTTTCGCAACAGTGGACTGCTCTCATTTACCTCAGCCACGGCAATGCCATGAATACGGCAATTATCAAGACCAACGCGGCGGGAATAATCACCGGAGGAACAATCCAATCGCCAAGGCGAAACTTTTCTGGCTCAACCATGATTGAATCTCCAAAAGAGAATGGTGGCGGAACGATGCGCTTCTGCTCAAACTAAAGCGAACTAATTCGACGATCTTAATGGGTTCTCCGTGTGTTGTTCCATGTCGGAACATTCGTGTGCGGGCAAATTATATGTGCTGGAAGCGGAACGGCCTTGCGGGGATGCTCGTTGTCTAACATGGCAAAAACTTCAAATACATTCCGTGAGAATGCAAAGAACTGCTTGGTTCTTGCCGAAACGACCATCACCGGCCCAGCCGCAGCGCGATATACGCGTATGGCTAAGGCATGGAATTCTCTAGCCTGTGAGCAAGATTGGCTCGAAGGATACTCGACGCAAACCGAGCGAGCGAGCGAGTTGGCCGGAAAGGTGATTGACGAGCTGAGTGAACATGGCGCAAGCGGTGCGGACATGAAGGACCGGAAGAGCCGATTGATAGACGGACCTACAGAGTTTCGAGAAACCCGCGTCGATAACGACAACTAGTGATCGTCAATCGAAATATGGCTTGGCTCGTTCGAAGAAAAGGCAACTAAAATTTAGCGGGAGCCTTATTTCGTAATAGCAAAATCAAAACTTGCCGGCTGACCTCACCGGCTCGGTTTAGGGATTAACTATCTAATTCAGCACTCGCGGGAGCACGACCACCGATACGACATCTGCCTTTAGAATCTCAGTTGCGACGATCGCGATGTGAGGCGAGAAATGATCCTCAAATTCCGCAGCGCAATCTTCATCGAGAGCATCCACAAACAGGATGTCACCCTCAAGCTCGGTGCATTGAAAACCCAGAAACAGGCGATCGTATTCCTCGGCGCCCACGATGAGCGCCATTCTCGCCTCAATGGCATGCTGCTGGGTCAATGAGAGGTTCATGACTAAGAAGTAAGCGTTCGCCGCAGCTTTTCCAAGGGCGATACCCCTTCCAGTATGCGCGTGGTGCCATCCGAACCTCATCAAAGCGATATCAATGGAGGTTTGTAGGTTGGTTCCACAGATGCTTTGGGGGTCCCAACTTCAAAATGCAATTCTGCTCGCCATTCTCTATCAGAAATGTACCTGACCTCTCGTAGCCAGCCCTCTCCATGGAGGGTGACACCGTTAGTATCCGCCTCCATTTGCCGGTGAAATTCGAGCGGGGACGTGCTCTTCGGATAAACCACACGAAACTGATGATCTTCGAACCCGACAACGAAATACCGGTATTCAGATTCAGGTCGATCAATCATTCGCTGTTGGAGTGCGATGACATCGTCCGCTTCACCACCTGCAAGCGACCTAAGCTTTTCGATGCTCCCCAACACCCTTGGTCTGTCGCCAAGCGGTGCGACTTGAATGGTGCTCACGAGATTGCTCAAGCGCGATGAAATCTGCGCCCGGATTCTGTAGATTTCATCGCTCGGATCGCTTTGAAGGCGACCGACGCGGTAGTGGATTTCTTCTTTACTCTCTGTGATACGAGTCCTCTTTGCTCCGGCCTTCTCCCGCGCAGATTCGTTTGCCTTTATCGCGACCTCGAGCTTCTCAAGCCTTTCGGTAATCTGGTTCATCTTGCGGTTCAGAAAATCAACTGGTCCACCCTGTGCAAGGGCTTCGAACGTTTTCTCTCGGGCAAGCTCCGCGCTGTCGAACTCCCCTTGAAGGGTCGCGCGTTCATCGTCGAGTGCCTTGCGCTCAGCCGCGTCATCCTCGACGTTGAGGATGCTATCGACATCAAGCTCCCGCACGAACGCGAGGAATGACGCCTCGAAGTCTTTGTACTTCCATCGCGTGGCATAACAGCCAAGCCGCCGCTTCGCGTTATCGCAGATGAGATACGTTCCTCCCTTCGCGCCCGGCCCCTTGTTTTCGAACTTCATGGGGGAACCGCAGTAGGCGCAAGTTGCCAACCCGCTAAACAGGTTGGTGAAGCCCGGCCCCTTTCGACCAGAGCCACTCGCACGACGCTGCGCTTTACCGTTTTGTGCGCGAAAGAATAATTCCGTGTCCACGATGGGAGGGAAGTAGTTCTCGATTGCATCACCGTCAGGGATATGCCGACCATCAACTCGCTTGCACGGCTGAAACTCACCGAGCACAGACCGGTAGCTCAGGATTTTCGAAACGTATGACTGATGCCACCCGTTGGATGGGGTGAAGGTTGGCGTCCCTGATTCGTTCAGGCGGACGGTGGTGCGATAGATACCGATCCCGGCTGCGGCATCTTCGAAAATCGACCTGACAACGGCAGCACGTTCAGGAATCACCTCATATCGCGTTCGGTCTTCAGAGAGCCGAAGCCACGCCGGTGCCCATTTCGTCATCGGATGCTTCTCGGCAGCGTTCTTGCGTTTGTTCTGCCAAGCAGCCCCCACCCGCTCAGCCTTTTTCGCAGACTCCTCATGGGCCGTGCTCATAACGACGAGGGAAATAATCAGGTCTGTGAGCTTTGTTTCACCAGCTTTGTAAACATGGCCGTCCATCAGGGTGACCACGTTGATGCCAGCGTCGATGATCCGGAGGAATAGAGCCAGCCCTCGATCGACCTTCTGCCGGGTGATGCGGTCAAGCGATTCGACCAACAAGTAGGAGCCTGCTGGCACGGCCGGGGTACCCGCAGCCTCAATAAACCTGCCGAGAGCCCCTTCGGTTACGTTGGCGCCCTTAAACGCGGACACGCCGATATCCTCGAGCTGGTCCTCGTCGGCCAAATCCAAGCCGTGTTGCTCGGCGTATTTCCGCGACTTCTCAAGCTGACGGCGACGGCTGTCGCCCTTCAGCTGAAGGTCCGTGGACATTCGGAGATAAGAAAAAGCCCGCGGCATGGGAGCGCCCTACAGAAACAGAGGGCTATCCACTTATCGGGCGTTTCGCCAAAAGTAAGTACTAATTTCCAGCCTACCAAGCTACTGAATTTGCTACGATAATATTCCGAACAACCTGCCCGACAATGGCCATTGTCGGGCTGCCGGACAAGGCGGTGTCGGAAGCCCGCGAACGGTCCGCGCGGCGCTGATCGCCTCGGGCCTCGCACTGCCCGCGCGACGCATCACCGTCAATCTCGCTCCCGCCGACCTGCCAAAGGAAGGCAGCCATTATGACCTTCCTATCGCCCTCGGCCTTATGGCGGCGATCGGCGCGATCCCCGCCGACGCATTGTCGGATTTCACCGTGCTCGGCGAACTGGGCCTCGATGGCTCGATTGCTTCTGTGGCGGGCGTGCTGCCTGCCGCGATCGGCGCCAACGCGCACGGCCATGGCCTGATCTGCCCCGCGGCCTGCGGCGCGGAAGCCGCGTGGGCCAGTCCCGAGCTTGAGATTGTCGCGGCTACCTCGCTCATCCAGATTGCCAACCACTTCAAAGGCACGCAGGTGCTCTCGCGACCCCAACCCAGAATCGCGGAACAGGCAGGCGAGACGCTCGACCTGCGCGACATCAAGGGCCAGGAAAGCGCCAAGCGCGCGCTCGAAATCGCTGCCGCCGGCGGGCATCACCTGTTGATGATCGGCGCCGCCGGTGCGGGCAAATCCATGCTCGCCGCGCGGCTGCCCTCGATCCTGCCGCCGCTGTCGCCATCCGAGCTTCTGGAAATTTCGATGATCGCTTCCGTCGCCGGACAGATCGACGGCGGCGCGCTGACATCGAAGCGGCCCTTTCGCGCGCCGCACCACTCCGCGAGCATGGCGGCGCTCACCGGCGGTGGTATGCGCGCGAAGCCCGGAGAGATTTCGCTGGCCCATCATGGCGTGCTGTTTCTCGACGAACTACCGGAATTCGACGCGCGCGTTCTCGATTCGCTGCGCCAGCCGCTGGAGAACGGTGAAGTCTCGGTGTCGCGCGCCAATCACCGCCTGACCTATCCTGCCCGCTTCATGCTGGTGGCAGCGATGAACCCGTGCCGCTGCGGCCATGCCTACGAGCCCGGCTATTCCTGCAAGCGCGGCCGCGCTGATCGTTGCAGCGCTGATTATCAGGCGCGATTGTCGGGGCCGCTGCTCGACCGCATCGATCTGCGCATCGAGGTGCCTGCGGTGACTGCCTCCGATCTGATCCTACCGCCGCCTGCGGAGGGATCGCGTGAGGTCGCCGCCCGTGTCGCCGCTGCCCGTGATATTCAACTCAAGCGCTATGCCGTGCTCGGCCTGCCGCTCATCCGCACCAATGCAGAGGCACCCGCATCCGTACTGGAGGAGATCGCAACGCTCGACGCACAAGGCAGCACGCTGTTGCGCGAAGCCGCCGACAGCATGCGGCTGTCGGCGCGCGGTTATCATCGCGTGCTGCGGGTGGCGCGTACCCTCGCCGACCTCGACAACGCGGACAGAATCGGCCGCGTGCATCTCGCCGAGGCGCTGTCGTACCGCGTGCTGGCCGAAGACCTGCAGCGCGCCGCCTGATAACGCGAAAGTAACGATCACTCTTTACACTTTGCCAACCATGGCCGCGATGCGGCCGGTTGTTTTTGTAAGTGTTGAGTCCCGTCATGTTGCACTTCCGGATGCTGGCGTCAGCCATTCCCCTTCTTACCGTCGGTATTCTGGCTGGCGGGCAGTTCACCCCCGCCTCGCAGCCCTGCATCGTGCTCGGGCGCTCCTCCGTGCAACTTGCCACCGCGTCGTGGCAGTCACCGCAGCACGTCTCCTTCACCGACGATGCAAGTCGAGCCACCGTGCGCGTGCAACTCGTCGACCGCCCCGAGCTTGCGGATTTCACGGTGACCGACGATGTCGACGCTTCCGATGAGGCGACGCCGACCAGAAAAGGCTGCCCGATCACGGCGCTGACACGTTATGTCGCCATCGCAAGTCACGAAAAGGCGTCCGAACCGATCATCTACCTGTCGGACGAGCCCGGCAATTATCGCCTCTACGTGAACTCGACCAAGGTCTCGGTCCGCGATGCCGCGGCACTTCTGATCGGAGCCGCGCCCCGCCCCGGCAAGCTGATCCTGTCACAACTTTAAGACTCCATAAGTCATCTTTTCATCGCGTGCGGCGAAACCCGCTTGCCTCAAGCCATTCGCAAGGCTGCGGCGGCACTCTGCGGCCGGGTGATCGGGGTGACCAATAACGGGGATGCTGCCATGAGTACCACCATGGGCGGGATGAGGCGTTGGAAGGCGCGGATGCGCAGGTTTTCCCGCCGCTACCGCCGGATCGCGAGCACCATTCGCCTGGCCCTGATCTTCATGGCGACCTTCGGCTCCGGTTACGGTTTCATCCGCGGCAGCCTCTCCCAATCGGCGGATTATAATCCGCAAACATTCGCCATCGGCGTGAGTTTCCTGTTTGCGCTCGCCTGCCTTGCCCTTGCCGCTCTGAGTATGCGGATGCGCTGGCTGAAGAAAAGCATGCGCAAGGTGGCACTTCACAACGAAGCGTTGATCGACCGCAACTGGGAACTGAAAGAAGCCGAAGAACGCGCACGCAGTCTGTTCGAATCCCAGAGCGATCTGGTCGTGCTGCGCGACGCGAGCCAACGCCTCACCTTCGTCAACGACACCTTCTGCGCCTACGCCGGCAAGCTGCACGCGGAGCTGATCGGCACCAATTACTGTCTGCCGGTGCTCGAACAGGGCGATGACGCCACCGAATCCGGTGGCACCCGCATCCACGACCAGAAAGCGCAGACTGCGTTCGGCCCGCGCTGGGTCGCCTGGCGCGAGACTCTCGTCCGCCCCCACGCCAACGAACCCGCCGAATTCCAGTGCGTCGGTCGCGACGTCACCGACCGCACCGAGAGCGAGCACGCGCTCGGCGTTGCCCGCGATCATGCTGTCTCGGCCAACCGCGCCAAGTCGAAATTCCTCGCCGTCACCTCGCACGAAATCCGCACGCCGCTCAACGGCATCCTTGGCATGAGCGCGTTGTTGCTCGACACGCCGCTTAACCCCGAACAAGCGACTTACGCCAAGGCGGTGAAGGCCTCCGGTGAGGCGCTGATGTCGCTCGTCGAGGAGCTGCTGGACTTCTCCAAGATCGAGGCGGGCAAGATCGATCTCGAACACCGCCCCTTCCACCTCGCCGGCATGATCGAGGAGATCACCGAATTGCTGGCGCCGCGCGCGCAGGCACGGCAGATCGAGATTGCCTGCTATCTCGACGAACGCCTGCCGCTTGAGGTAGTGGGTGACGTCGCGCGACTGCGGCAGGTGCTGCTCAATCTGGCCAGCAACGCCGTGAAGTTCACCTCGCGCGGCGGCGTCGCCCTGATCGTCGAGCCGGGAATCTGGCCGAACGAGATCAGCTTCATGGTGCGCGATACCGGCATTGGCATCGCGCCAGATGCGCAGCAACGGATCTTTCGCGAATTCGAGCAGGCCGACGAGCACATCGCACGCCAATATGGCGGCTCGGGGCTTGGCCTTGCCATCAGCGAACGAATCGTGCGCCGGATGGGCGGTCGCATCGCGCTGGAAAGCGCGCCTGGCGAAGGCACGATGTTCGAGGTCTCGATTCCGCTGCAGGCCTCCGATACCTCGGCGATGACCACATGGCGCACGCCGGACCTCACCGGCAAAGCCGTGATGGTGGTGATGCCGCAGACCATCGGCGCATCGCTGGTGACGCGGCGGCTCGGCCGCTGGGGCGCACAAACCTGCGAGACATCCGATCTCACCGTCGCCGAAGCGCTGCTGCCCGAGCGCGCCTGGCACGCCGTGATCATCGATCACGCACTGGGCGCAGACGCGGTACAGGCCTTCGGGGAGCGCGCGACCTCTCATGCCTCGCACCGTCTCGCGATGTTCACGCCAGCGGAACGTCACGATCTGCGGCCCACCGAAATGACGGCCTTCACCGGCTATCTCGTCAAGCCGGTGCGCGCGGCCTCGCTGGCGGCGCGCGTCACCTCCGAAAGCCCGGCGCTCGCGCCCGATTTGCCCGAGGAGTCCGAAGGGGCCCGCTCGCCTGCGGCGCCGAAGCGGCTGTCGATCCTCGTCGCCGAGGACAACGAGATCAACGCGCTGTTGATACGCTCGCTCCTGACCAAACTCGGACACGAGGCGGTGATCTGCACCAACGGTCGCGAGGCGCTGGTATCCTGGATCGCGGCAGAGACCGCAGGCGCGCGCTACGACGTGGTGCTGATGGATGTGCAGATGCCGGAGATTGACGGCATCGAGGCGACGCGCATGATCCGGACGCGCGAATCCGAGCGCGGCCTGTCGCGCACGAAAATCCTGGCTCTGACCGCCAACACGCTGGTCGAGGATCGTTATGCCTGCTTCGAAGCGGGAATGGACGGCTTCCTCATCAAGCCGCTGAATCGCGATAAACTCGCGCTAGCTCTGAGCAACATCGTTCCGGCGCACCTCGCCGCCTGAACTGTCATCGAAACGTCGCATGTAGGTCTGTCCGTCGCTGTCATAAAACCATTGGGCTAGGCGCGCTTAATCTGACACGAAGCCGCTTCTAATCGATTCGTAGAAGCGCCGCGGGGAAGAAGGATGCGTAGCGACAATGATGCCGGATTGACACCTGGCGCGATGCAAAACTGGTTCAAGGTCGAGCTTGCGCGCACCGCCGCCATGGCCGTCGCGAACCGGCTGAAGCCCGCCCGCCGCAGCATCGATATCCTTCGCCCCGATTTCGCATCTCCACACGTCGATACGCTCGGGTGTCTCGGCTCGCTTGAGGTTCGGCTCGCCACATCGCGCGACGACATCAAGCGCGCACAGAAATTGCGCTACAAGGTTTTCTACCGGGACGGTACAGCGATCGCGGATGCTCCGACGCTGTTGGTCCGGCGCGACAAGCAGCAGATGGTCGGCACTTATCGCCTGCTGCGCCAGGAGATCGCGCGGCCTCATGGCGGGTTCTACACCGACGAGGAATTCGACATCTCCGCCTTGATGGAGCGCCATGCGGGGTTGCGCTTTCTCGAACTCGGCCGCTCCTGCGTGCTGCTGCCCTATCGCACCAAGCGCACGGTGGAATTGCTCTTACACGGCATCTGGACCTATGTCCGCCGCCATCGCATGGATGTGATGATCGGCTGCGCGAGCCTGCCCGGCACCGATCCCAACTGCCTGGCGCCGCCGCTGTCGCTTCTGCGTCACTACGCTGCCACGCCAGAGGACTGGCGCGCGTGCGCTTGACACTCGCCATGTCGACATGAATCGCATGACCAGGGCGCCATTGATACAAAGGCAGCGTTGCGCGAACTACCGCCGCTCATCAAGGGCTATCTGCGGCTCGGCGCCTTCATCGGCGACGGCGCCGTGATCGATCACCAGTTCGGCACCGCCGACGTGCTGGTGGTGATGCCGGTCGCGGCGATCGCTTCTCGCTATATCGGCCATTTCTGTACAGGCCGAGCCGCCGCGCGGCCTAAAGCTTAAAGCCGCCGCAGCGAGACTTTCTCCACCACGTGATCGCTGCCCTTCTTCAGGATCAATGTGGCGCGCGGCCGCGTCGGCAGCACGTTCTCATGCAGGTTGACGAGGTTGATCGTGTTCCAGATCGAGAGTGCTTTCTCGCGAGCGGCCTCATCATCCAGTCCCGCGTAGCGGTGGAAATAGGATCGCGGATCATTAAACGCGGTGTCCCGCAGCCTCAGAAAACGTGTGACGTACCATTCGCGCAGGATGCTTACGTCGGCATCGATAAACACGGAGAAATCGAAGAAGTCGGACACGAACGGTACCGCCTTTCCGTCGGCGGGCAGGCGGCCGGTCTGCAGCACGTTCAGCCCCTCGACAATCAGGATGTCCGGCTGGTCGATCTCGACCGTCTTGTTCGGCACAACGTCATAGGTCAGATGCGAATAGACCGGCGCACGCGCACCGCGGCGTCCGGCCTTGATGTCGGACAGAAACGCCAGCAGCGCGCCGAGATTGTAGCTTTCGGGAAAGCCTTTTTTCTCCATCAAGCCTTCGCGCTCGAGATAGGCGTTGGAATGCAGAAAGCCGTCGGTGGTAACAAGATCGACCTTCGGCTTCGGTGACCAGCGTGCCAATAGAGCCTGCAACACACGCGAGGTGGTCGACTTGCCGACCGCGACCGAGCCGGCGACCCCGATAATGTAGGGCATCTTGCGATCGCGAATGCGCAGGAAGCGCCGCTCTGATTCGAACAGCCGCTGCGCCGCACTGACGTAATAGGACAGCAACCGCGACAGCGGCAGATAGATCTCCTCGACCTCCTTGATGTCGAGCCGATCGAGCATCGAGTGCATCTTCTCGATCTCCACCGCCTTCAACGTCATCGGCGTATCGTCGCGCAGCTTCGCCCATTGCGCGCGCGTGAAGGATCGATAAGGATCGTATTTCTGCGGCTCGGCCCCCGTCGTCATAGCCCCGATCTCTTTTCTCTCATTCCGAAACGGCGAACCACAACGGACACACAAACACATTCAGACGCAATCACTCAGGCTTGCGCGACGCCTTTTCGTCCAACCCTGACATCTGTGTGCGGCGCGCAAGTTCAGCCTCGACTTCGAGCAGCGCGATGTCGCGCGACTTCAAAAGCACAAGAAGATGGAAGAGCAGGTCGGCGCTCTCCGCCACGAGATGTTCGCGCGTGCCTTTGCTCTCGATCGCCGCGATCACCACCTCGACCGCCTCCTCGCCGAGTTTCTTGGCGCAATGCTCGGGTCCCTTGTCCAAGAGCTTGCGCGTATACGATATGTCCCCGCTGGAGGTCGCGCGGGCATCTATGACGCCGGCCAGATCGTGAATGGTGAAATTATCCATCGCGTTGTCCTTGGAAGCCGTCCGGGCATTCTATCGGATTGCCAATCTTATTGTACCGTCTATCATCTTACAAAAGACCCGACGGCGCTCACGGGTCAAGCCGCATCGGCAATCCGGCACGGGCCATGTGCTCCTTGGCCTGCCGGATGGTGAACTCGCCGAAGTGGAAAATCGAGGCGGCGAGCACGGCGGTGGCGTGACCCGAACGGACGCCTTCCACCAGATGATCGAGATTGCCGACGCCCCCCGAGGCGATCACCGGCACGGAAACACTGTCGGCGATCTGCCGCGTCAGCGGAATGTCGAAGCCCTGCCGTGTGCCGTCGCGATCCATCGAGGTCAGCAGGATTTCGCCCGCGCCGAGCGAAACCACCTCCTGCGCGTATTCGATCGCATCGATGCCAGTCGCCTTGCGCCCGCCATGGGTGAAGATTTCCCAGCGGTCGGAGTTACCCGCGCGCGGCACGCGCTTGGCGTCAATCGCGACCACAATGCACTGGTTGCCGAATTTTTCTGCGGCTTCCTTGACAAATTCGCGGCGGCTGACAGCTGCGGAATTGATCGAAGCCTTGTCGGCGCCGTGATTGAGCAGCATACGGATATCGTCCACCGTGCGCACGCCGCCGCCGACTGTGACCGGCATGAAGCAGGCTTCCGCCGTGCGCTTCACCACGTCGAGAATCGTGCCGCGGTTCTCATGCGTCGCGGTGATGTCGAGAAAGCAAAGTTCGTCCGCGCCAGCCGCGTCATAGGCAATCGCGGCTTCCACCGGATCGCCGGCGTCGCGCAGATCGACGAAATTGACCCCCTTGACGACACGGCCGTCCTTGACGTCGAGACAGGGGATGACACGAGCCTTGAACATCTAGGCCACCTTTGCCGCCGCGATCAGGGTCAGCGCCTCCGTCGGAGCAATCCGCCCGTCATAGAGCGCACGGCCGGAAATCGCGCCTTCGAGCTTTTTGGCGCGGGGCGCGAGCAACGCCTTCACGTCGTCGATGGAAGCAAGACCGCCCGAAGCGATCATCGGAATCGAGATGGCTTCCGCCAGCGCGATCGTTGCGTCGAGGTTGAGGCCCTTGAGCAAACCGTCACGCGCGATGTCAGTGAAGATGATGGCGGCAACACCCGCATCCTCGAACCGCTGTGCGATCTCGAGCGCAGTGACGGTCGAAGTTTCCGCCCAACCCTCCACCGCGACCTTGCCGTCGCGCGCATCCAGCCCCACCGCCACGCGACCGGGATATTTTTTTGCAGCTTCCTTGACGAAAGCTGGATCGCGCACCGCGGCGGTACCGATGATGACGCGCGCGATGCCCTTGGCGAGCCACGCCTCCAAAGTCGTCATATCCCGAATGCCGCCACCAAGTTGCACCGGCATTTTCACAGCCTTGAGAATCGCCTCAACCGCTTGTGCGTTCTGCGGCTTGCCTGCAAAGGCGCCATCGAGATCGACGATATGCAGATATTCGAATCCCTGCCGCTCGAAGGTTGCGGCCTGCGCGGCTGGATCGAGATTGAACACGGTGGCGCGCGCCATGTCGCCCTGCTGCAGGCGCACGCATTGGCCGCTTTTGAGATCGATGGCAGGAAAAAGGATCACGGCTTCCACTTCAGAAAATTGGCGATCAGAGCGAGCCCGAAACGCTGGCTCTTTTCGGGGTGAAACTGGGTGCCGAACATGGTGTCACGCGCGACAACCGCGGTAAGCGGCCCGCCGTAGTCAGCGCACGCGACCACGTCGCCCTCGTCCGCAGCGTTGAGGTGATAGGAGTGCACAAAATAGGCGTGACGGCCCTGGTCACCGAGCGGCAATTTCTCCAGCACCGGATGCTCGCGAATGAGGTCGAGCGTGTTCCAGCCCATGTGCGGAATCTTCAGGCTCTCGTCGCGCGGCACGATCTTTTCGACGTTGCCGGAAATCCAGTCGAGGCCCGGCGTGGTGACATGCTCCTTGCCTTGTGTCGCCATCAACTGCATGCCGACGCAGATCCCGAAAAACGGCCGCGCCCTGTCGCGCACCGCCTGTGCCATCGCATCGACCATGCCGTCGAGCATATCGAGGCCTCTGCGGCAATCGGTGAATGCGCCAACGCCCGGCAGCACGATGCGGTCGGCGCGATAGACCGTTTCAGGATCGCGGGTGACGACGACCTTCTCCGGCGCTTCAAGCGCGCGCGCCGCACACTCGAACGCCTTCGCCGCCGAGTGCAGATTGCCTGAACCGTAATCGATAAGAGCGACCGTCACCGTGAACCATCCGGGATCGGAAAGAAACCCGCCGCGTCATCCGCGACGATGGAAGAATGCGGCATCGGAACCACCGGCGACGCCTTTGCGGGATAGGCAAAGCTATCCTGCGACGCTTGCGCAAAGAAGCGACGCTCGGCGGCCTCCTCATCGTCCGCTGCGACGAGACCTATCTGCTGCCACTTGCGCCGCGACAGTGTCCAGCGGCGCAGCGAGCCTGCCTCAGTCCCGAGGAACAGCGCTATCACCAGCATCACCGCGAAATGCGCAAGGCTCGACGCATGGGCGAGACGCAGCACAACTTCGGCAACAATCTGCACTACGACATAGCCGAGCAGTACCAGCCACAGCCTGCGATAAATCAGCCAGATGAACCCAAGCAGGAAAGCCCAGGCGTGGAAGCCGTCACGCACGAACACGACCTTTTCGGGCGCAGCACGGACATCGTTGCCGAGGCTTTTCGGGGCATGGACGGTGTAAACCGGCATCGAATCTCTCCAGCAGCGCGCTCGAAGCACTAGCCGCCCAACTGACCCTTGGTCGAGGGCACCGCGCCATTGGCGCGCGGATCAATCGCGACCGCGGCGCGCAGCGCGCGCGCGAGCCCCTTGAAGCAAGATTCCGAGATGTGATGGCTGTTCTCGCCATACAAGGTCTCGACGTGCAGCGTGACGCCCGCGTTCATCGCGAATGCTTGGAACCATTCACGCACCAGTTCGGTGTCGAATTCACCAATCTTATCGCGCGGAAACTCGACCCTGAACACCAGCACCGGGCGGCCGGAAATATCGATCACGACGCGCGACAGCGTTTCATCCATCGGCAGGTGCACGCCGGCATAGCGCGAGATGCCCGCCATATCGCCCAGCGCCTGCTTGACAGCCTGACCGAGCGCGATGCCCACATCCTCGGTGGTGTGATGGTGATCAACATGCAGATCGCCCTGCGCCTTCACCGTGATGTCAATGCCCGAATGGCGCGCCAGCAGGTCCAGCATGTGGTCGAAAAAGCCGATGCCGGTCGCAACGTCGGAGACACCAGTGCCGTCGAGATTGACGCTGACGGCGATATCGGTCTCCTTGGTCTTGCGCCTGATCGTGGCCGTGCGCATGAAATTCACTCCAGAACCTAATTTTGGGCGCCTTTTAACAGGCAGATGACGCCTTCGCTACTGCAACAGTGGCCAGGAAGCCTGTCAATCGCGCCTATGATGACCGGATTTCCGGATTCCGGGCCTCTATAGCCGCCGTTTGCATCCAGGCCGAGAGCCTCCTAAATGGGAGCCAGTCAAGGGACAGATCCTATGCAGAATTCGCAAGCCGAAAGCTGGCACGGCACCACGATCTTGACCGTCCGCAAGGGCGGGAAGGTGGTGGTAGGTGGCGACGGCCAGGTTTCGCTCGGGCAGACTATCATCAAATCCAACGCCAGAAAGGTTCGGAGGCTTGGCAAGGGTGATGTGATCGGCGGCTTCGCTGGTGCGACTGCCGATGCCTTCACGCTGTTTGAACGGCTGGAGAGCAAGCTCGAGCAATACCCGGGGCAGTTGACACGTGCCTGTGTCGAACTTGCGAAGGACTGGCGCACGGACCGCTATTTGCGCAAGCTGGAAGCAATGATGATCGTCGCCGACAAGGACGTCTCGCTGGTGCTCACAGGCACCGGAGATGTGCTCGAGCCGGAAGACGGCATCATCGCCATCGGCTCCGGCGGCAATTATGCGCTGGCCGCCGCGCGCGCATTGTCTGACTCCGCACATGACGCCGAAATTGTCGTACGCCGTTCGCTTGAGATCGCAGCCGATATCTGCGTCTACACCAACCGCAACCTGACCATCGAGACGCTTACAACCTGAAGAACGCATGACCGACTTTTCACCCCGCGAAATCGTCTCCGAACTCGACCGTTTCATTGTCGGCCAGCACGACGCCAAGCGCGCCGTCGCCATCGCGTTGCGCAACCGCTGGCGGCGGTTGCAACTCACCGGCAGCCTTCGTGAGGAAGTGCTGCCGAAGAACATCCTGATGATCGGCCCAACAGGTGTGGGCAAGACCGAGATCGCACGACGGCTGGCGAAGCTCGCGGGCGCGCCGTTCATCAAAGTGGAGGCCACAAAATTCACCGAGGTCGGTTATGTCGGCCGTGATGTCGAACAGATCGTGCGCGACCTGGTCGATGTCGCCATCGCGCAAACACGCCAGAAGAAGCGCAAGGATGTCGAAGCACGAGCGGAGCTTGCCGCCGAGGAGCGCGTACTCGACGCCCTGGTCGGCGCCAACGCCTCCGCCAGCACACGCGATTCGTTCCGCCGCAAGCTGCGCGCGGGCGAACTCAACGACAAGGAAATCGAGGTCGAGACGCAGACCACCGGCAGCCCCTCGATGTTCGAAATTCCCGGCATGCCTGGCGCGCAGATGGGCGCGATTTCGCTTGGTGATATTTTCGGCAAGCTGGGTGGACGCACCAAGACGCGGAAGCTCACGGTAGCGGATTCTCATGAGGTGCTCGTCAACGAGGAATCCGACAAGCTGCTGGACGATGAAGCGTTGACTCGCGATGCCATCCATGCGGTGGAGAACAACGGCATCGTGTTCCTCGACGAAATTGACAAGATTTGCGTGCGCGAAGGTGCGCGCACCGGCGATGTGTCACGCGAAGGTGTGCAGCGCGACCTACTGCCGCTAATCGAAGGTACGACCGTATCCACCAAGCACGGCTCAGTGAGGACCGATCATATCCTGTTTATCGCCTCCGGCGCATTCCACATCGCCAAGCCGTCCGATCTGCTACCCGAGTTGCAAGGCCGCCTGCCGATCCGCGTCGAATTGCAGGCGCTGGCACGTGACGATCTCCGCCGCATCCTGACCGAGCCGGAAAGCTCGCTTATCAAACAATACGTCGCGCTGATGGGCACCGAGGGCGTGACGCTCGATATTACTGACGATGCCATCGACGCGTTGGCCGATGTTGCCGTTGCGGTGAACGCGAGCGTGGAGAATATCGGCGCACGCCGGCTGCAGACTGTGTTGGAACGCGTACTGGATGATACGTCATTCCACGCGCCGGACATGCACGGCCAGACCGTCATCATCGACGGGGCTTACGTGCAAGAGCACATCGGCGATCTGGCAAAGAACGCGGATCTGAGCCGGTTTATTCTGTAAGGGTCGCGGACAGACCGACATAGTCATCATGCCCGACCTTGTGCCGGGCATCCACGCCTTAAAAGCGTGTCCACGTTAAAAACGCGGACGGCCAAGACATGGGCGTTCTCTAGAACGCCGTTCTTCGAACGACCGGCCAGGTCCGGCCATGACGAGAATTTTCAAACCTTGTGGCAACAGTCGCCGCGCCGCTCGTTACAAAATTACCTTGCCCGCCGCAGCCGCACATAGAGCGCGCCCGCGCCGCCATGGCCGATGGACGCTTCCTCAAAGCCGACCACAAGGCTGCGGAATTCCGGAAGACTCAGCCATTCAGGCACCTGACGCCGCAGCACGCCGCGTTCGGGATCGACCACGCCATTGCGACCCTTGCCGGTAATCACCAGCACGAATGTCAGACCGTCCTCGCTGGCGCGCGACAGAAATCCGATCAGCGCGCGATGCGCGCGTGCCTGCGTCATGCCATGCAGATCGAGCCGCGCCTCAATTTCCTTGCGGCCGCGCGCCAGATGTGAGCGCTCCCGCCGCCCGAGTGGAGCCAGCGGCGGCGGTGTTTTCGGCCGCAGCGCCGTTGCGGTTTGTACCGGTGAAGCGGCAGGACATGACGGCCGCACCGCAACTTCTCTTGTTACGGCTTCGTCTTCGCCACGCATAGCCCCCCCGGCTTCCTCAACCTTGAGCCTCCGGCGCAACGGCTTGATCTGTTTTGTCACCGTCTCCCACAACTCGCGCTCCTCGGAATCGAGCGCGCGCCGCCGGCGCGATGGCGGTGGTGACAAGTCAGGCGGGTGGGAGCGCTTCATGAGCTGTCCACCTGGCGACGGCCGCGCCGTTTTGGCTTGGGTTTCCGCTCGGCCGGACGAGCATCTGGCAATGGTACGGTTCTGCCATGGGCGACCGGATCCAGAGACTTCGGCAGCAGGATGGCAAACCGCGCCGCATTCTTAATACGACCGGCGATCTTGCCTGCCTCCGCGCCTGCGCCGAAATAGAGATCGGCGCGGGCAGGGCCGACAATCGCCGAGCCGGTATCCTGTGCGATCATCAGGCGACGAAACGGCGTGTTCGAAGTGTCGCTTTCAATCGGCAGATCGCCGTCGATGAAGAACGGCGTACCATAGACATGCAGCGCCTTGTCGACCGCAATCGAGCGGCCTGCCGTCAGCGGGACGCCTTGCGCGCCGATCGCCTCGTCATTCGCCTTCAAAGGGACTTCGTGAAAAAAAATGTAGGAGCGGTTCTGACGCCGCAACTCATCCGCCGCGCCCGGATTCTGCTCCATGTATTCACGGATGCGCTGCATCGACATCTGGTCTTTGGGGATGATGTTGCGCTCGATCAGCACGCGGCCGATCGGGGTATAGGCAAAACCATTATGTGAATCGTAGTTGATCCGCACCATCGAACCATCCGGCAGCTTGATTCGTGCCGAGCCCTGGATCTGGATGAACAGAAGATCAGTCTCGCTTTTCAGCCAGACGATCTCCAGCCCGCGTCCGGCAATCGCGCCGTCTTCGATCTGGGCGCGGTCATAATACGGCACCAGCTTGCGGCGGCCGATCTTGCGAAACACATCCCCTTTGTTGGGCAGGCTCGGCGAGGTCTGGCTGTATCCGCGCACGAACAGATTGGAGGGGCGACGATAGACCGGCACGGTGTAGACATCAGTCCTGGTGCGCGAGCCTTCGACGATAGGCTCGTAATAGCCGGTGACGAAGCCCGCATCCTCGCCGAGACGTGAGATCATCACCGGCGCGAAATGCGCCTCGAAAAACGCGCGCGCAGACGCGGCGTCATGAACCCTCGCTCCACGTGCAGCGAGACATGGCTCGCGCAGCGAATCGCCCAGAAACTTGTCAGGGCTATCGTCGGGCTTTTTCGACTTGCGTGCGAGGATAGGCGTACAGCTTGCCTTGAATGTCTTGAACGCCCTGAACTGATCGTCATCCGCCCAGCCGCGCAGGTCTCTCCAGGCGACCGGATTGTATTGCACACCCGGAATGACCAACGGCCAGTGAATACTTTCGGGCCGCCTGGTATGATGCGTGGCTTCCATCTCTGGCTGGGAATGCCGGCGGTGACTGCGGGCATCCGCGACGGCACTGCATGTCAAAACGGCCGCGGCAAACACCAATGCCGCCGCGGAACCATAGCGGAAGCGTCCCTCAGCGTCCGCTTTCCGTTCCAACCAGCTTCCAATTCGGATCGCGGGAGGAAACGTCACGTGAGAACGTCCAGACATCGGTGACATCGGTGAGTTTTTCAGGGTTGCCATCGATGACCGCACCACCCTTGTCGCGCGTAGCAGTGATCATCTGTGAAACAAACCGAACGGTCAGGTGCGCGAACTTATCCCGGACACCGGCGCTGACAAGTTCGGCCTTATCGATCGAGGCGAACTTGGTTTCGACTTTCTCACCCTGCTGTTCGCGACTCTTGATGACTGCCTCGAAACCGTCATAGACCTCTGCGGACAACAGATCCTTCAGCGTACGGCGGTCACCATTAGCAAAAGCCAGCACGATCATCTCGTAGGCACTTTTCGCGCCGGAAATGAAATGCTGCGCATTAAACGCTGGATCAGCGGCCGCGATTTCATCCAGACCAGTTGCCAATTGCGAATCCGGCTCGGCGATTCCCTTCCAGCGTTCGCGCGGCGAGACCGGATCAGCGGAAGGCGCAAGCGTTGCCTGATCGACGGCCGCACCCGGCATGCGGACCACATTATTGTCGTTTCCTGTCGGCGCGACATCGCGCGTCACGCGATCAAAAGGCGGCCGTTCGCTGCCGGTGCGCTGTCCGAGAACATTGCGCAGCCGCAGAAAAATAAAGACGGCCAAGGCCAAAAAGATGATGGTGTAAATGTCCACGTTACGTCACTTCCGATCTGGCGTGTTCCCGTCTGGTACGGGGTTATGTAAGCACGAAAGGTAGCCGCGCTACCGTGTCTTAAATCGTTAACGTGGCGGCCGTCGGGCTCCCGATTGCGGTAATTGCTGCGATTCTAGCTCAATCTCTTGCCTCCAGCCAAGCTTTTGACCCTGATTCGGACGGCCGAACTTGTCGAGAGCGGCAGCCCTATGATAGCCACTGCGCCCAAACCAGCTTCCCAAACGAGATTGCAGGAGAGATCGATGACTGACACCACTGCCGCGCCGACCGAGGCCGCCAGTCCTCCGCAGCTTGGCGTTCTGACGCAATATATCAAGGATCTCTCCTTCGAGAATCCGAATGCACCTGCATCATTGTCGCAGCAGGACAAACAGCCGGAAATCTCGATTCAGATCAATGTCGGCGCCACCAATCTCGGTGGCAATGATTTCGAGGTCCTGCTCGCCATTGAAGGCAAAGCCCTGAATGGCGACAAGGTGCTGTTCGCGTTTGAACTGGCCTACGCCGGCGTGTTCCGGATCGAGAACGTGCCTCAGGACAGTCTGCATCCGTTCGTGATGATCGAATGTCCCCGGCTTTTGTTCCCGTTCGCCCGCGAAATCGTCGCGACGGCGACCCGCAATGGTGGTTTCCCGCCTTTGATGCTCGACCCGGTGGATTTCGTCGGCCTCTATCGTCAGAACATGGCCCGGCAGGCTGAGCAGGCCAAACCGAATTAAGCCGCCAGGTTGAAAGGAGCGAGCCGCGCGGCCCGTTCTTTTAGTCCGGGTCAGAAAATTCCCGCCAGATCGGGTTGTCGCCCAGCGTGGCAACAAACGCACGATGTGCTTCAATCTCTTCCGGCGTCAGACGCGGCGGCAGCGGCGCCTCGCGCACACGCCGGTCGACCTCGACGACACGGACTGATGTGGTGTGAGTTTCCGCGAGAATGAGCGACGACTGCCGCGCACCAATCAGGTCAATATAAACTTCTGCAAGCAGTTCGGCATCGAGCAATGCTCCATGCTTGGTGCGCCGCGAATTGTCGATCGCATAGCGTGAGCAAAGATCATCGAGCCTGTTGGAGACGCCGGGATGTTTGCGGCGCGCCAACAGGAGCGTATCAACTAGACGCTCGCGCCGAATGGCGGCGCGCTTGACGCGCTCCAGTTCCATGTTGATGAAACCGATATCGAATGAGGCGTTGTGAATGATAAGCGGCGCATCGTCGATAAAGGTCAGGAAATCCTCTGCCACGGCGACGAACAACGGCTTGTCCGCGAGGAACTCGGTCGACAGGCCGTGCACCGCGAAGGCTTCCTGCGGCATGTCGCGTTCGGGATTGATGTAAACATGATAAGTCTGACCGGTCGGCATGTGGTTGAACATCTCGACGCAGCCGATCTCGACCAGCCGGTCGCCGCGCAGCGCATCAAGGCCGGTGGTTTCGGTATCGAGAACGATTTCGCGCATCTCTCAATATCTCTTGGAATCAGCAACGTTGTCGCGGCATGGTAGCGGCTTTCTCAAGCACATCGCGGATTTGTTCGCGCGCGAACTCGAGTCCGTTCGACGTATCCACCACAAAATCCGCGCGCGCTCGCTTGTCAGCATCGCTCATCTGCCGTGCCAAAATCGTCTCAAGTTTGGCAGGTGTCATGTTCGGGCGAGAAAGAATGCGCGCGTGCTGCACCTCTTCTGGGGCACTCACCACCAGCACGGCATCGACCCTGTTTTCACCTTTTGTCTCGAACAAGAGCGGAATATCCAGTACCACGATCGGCGCGCCGGCTTGTTCCGCATCGGCAAGAAACTTTTTTTCGTGCGCGCGTAGCATCGGATGCACGATCGCCTCGAGCTGCTTCATCGCTGGCGCGTTGCCGACGACATGCGCGGACAGTTTTTCACGATCGACACCACCTGCGCCCGCAGTTCCGGGAAAAGCCTGCTCGATCGCTGCAACGGCTTCACGTTGATACAGACGATGCACAGTTGCATCGGCGTCGTAGACCGGCACACCCAGTTCGGCGAACAATTGCGCCGTGGTGGACTTTCCCATCCCGATTGATCCGGTCAATCCGAGCACGAACATCGGCAAGCCTTAAGGCAAAGGCGCGAGGCCAAGCCCGCGCAGGAAATTCAGCAACGGCAGCAGCGGCAGGCCGAGGATGGTGAAGTAATCGCCTTCGATCCGCTCAAACAGATGCACGCCCGCGCCTTCCAGCTGATAGCCGCCGACGCTGGCGGTGGCCGCTTCGCCAGCCAGATCGAGATAAGCTTCCACCTGAACATCGTTCAGAGGGCGCATGGTCATACGCGCGGTCGAGATGGATTCGAACAGGATCTCATCACCTTTGGCAACAGTCACCGCGGAATGCAGATTATGCGTACATCCGCACATGAATTTCAACTGCGCGCGCGCCTGTGCCCGATCTTCGGCCTTAGCAAAGATTTTCGACCCGAGCGCCAGCGTCTGATCGGCTCCAATCACATAAGCCTCACGATGTGCGCGGCTGACATGCAGCGCCTTTTCTTTTGCAAGCAGAGCTGCCACAGCCGACGCCTCGATCAAGCGCGACGATTGCTCGATGCCACGCTCATCAATGTTGGCGGATGACACCTCGAATTCGACTTTCGCCCGCCGCAGCAGATCCTGTCGCGCGGCGCTTTGCGAGGCCAGGATTAGCCGGGATGATGGATGAACCGTCATGTCTTTACGTGCGCTGCCGCTGTCGGTCGGCGTGAAGTTTCATCACCGCAGCCGCCGTCTCCTCGATCGAGCGGCGGGTGACGTCGAGCAACGGCCAGTCGTACTTGGCGCTGAGCTTGCGTGCGAACGCAACTTCCTCTGCTACCGACTGGCGTTCGACATAGGCATCCTCGCCAACCCGGCCGAGACCGCCGCTCGCACCCATCCCGAGCAACCGGTTCTGTCGAACTTGAATGAGCCGCTCCGGCGTCGCGTGGAGGCTGACCACCAGCGGTTTGGTCAGTGTCTCGAGCTGCGGCGGAATCGGAATGCCGGGCACCAGCGGCACATTGGCTGTACGGATACCACGATTGGCAAGATAGATAGAGGTTGGTGTCTTTGACGTGCGCGACACGCCGACCAGCACCACATCAGCCTCTTCCAACCCTTCGACGTGCTGCCCGTCGTCATGCATCATGGTGTAGTTCAAGGCATCAATGCGCTTGAAATAATCCGCATTGAGCGTGTGCTGGGCGCCAACGCGCTGGGACGTCTCGCGGCCGAGGTAGGCGCGGAACAACTCCATCACCGGCCCGATGATCGACAGGCTCGGAATGTTGATTTCCTTGCATTTGTCTTCCAGCCGCTCCACCAGATCCTTTTCCAGCAGCGTGAACAGCACGATGCCCGGCGCTTCCTCGATCTCGGCGAGCACGCGGTCGAGCTGCTTCTGGCTGCGCACCAAAGGATAGACGTGCTCCACTGGCGTGACGTTGGAATATTGTGCCGCCACCGCACGCGCCACCATGATGATGGTCTCGCCGGTCGAGTCCGAGATCATGTGAAGATGAAAATAACTATTGGCGGTCGCCGGCATCGTATTTCAGTCCCTCGCTTTGCTCATCGTGCCTGTCGCTCTCGCTCTGTGCATTGCTGTGAATCCGTGTGAACAGATCGGCCTGTTGGTGGGTTACCCGAGAGGGTCCGCGTAAAACTCCGCCGGTTGTTCACACCGCTGTTTTCGGGACGCAACCGACCGGTCTGCAAAAAGTGTAACGAGGTTATGTGGATTTGTCTCGGACAATACGGCTGGAATAATCTCGCAAGGCCTTGCGATGAATACCATTTTATCAACCGCAATCGATGATGCTGGGATCGGGGACAATATCTGCAGATGTTGAAAACAACACAAGAAACACAGGACGGTTTTGAACCGTCGCAATCCACTGTTACGCAGACTCAAACCTTAAGAATCTAAAAGATTGATAGAGGAAAGGGTGGATGTGGAACGACCCCCCCCTTCGTAGCTCTCTCCGTAACGGCTTTGCGATGGGGTCCTTTTCTAAAAGGTCACGATGGGCAGTTGCAGGACATGGATTTTTTGGCGATATCAAGCCCTCCTCTCTCGACGAAGGCTGTCTCGATGTATGAGTGGATCAAGGCGCTGCACATCCTTGCGGTGATTTCCTGGATGGCCGGGATGCTCTATCTGCCCCGGCTGATGGTCTATCACTGTGCCGCGGAGATCGGCTCGAGGCAGTCCGAAACCTTCAAGGTCATGGAGTGGCGGCTCCTCAAGATCATCATCAACCCGGCGATGGTGGTCGCTTGGCTCGCCGGATTATGGCTAGTTTGGCAGGGCAGCTGGTATATGTCGGGATGGTTTCAGGTCAAATTCGCTCTCGTCATCGTGATGTCGGCTATCCACGGCATTCTGGTGCGCCGGGTGAAGGATTTTGCTGCCGACCGCAACACGCGCAGCGCCAGATATTTTCGGATAATCAATGAAGTGCCGGCGATCTTGATGATAGGCATCGTCATTTTGGTGGTGGTGAAGCCGTTTTCAGCATCGTTATTCTGGTGGTCGTGAGGCTGTTTTTAGGGTTTTCCTGCCTTTTCACCTTCAGCCTGCGGAAACTCCTGGCGGGGTCGCCTCAAGGATGTTCTTGCGCGGCGGGGACCGATTTTCTATATTGGTCTCATTCTCCCCAACGCAGGCGGATGTAAAGCATTCCGGTTAGCGCCGGTCGCTACATCAAGCTCGAAGCCGCCCGGCACCTTTCTCAGCCAAAGACCTGCGCTAACAGAGACCTTTCTTTTCGCATTTTGCAGGCGAAATCCCCCTTCTTTCTCCCTACTTCTTCATCAGGATACTCCCATGCGGGAAATGAAACTTCAGGACCTCAAGGCCAAGACGCCGGCCGAGCTTGTCTCGTTTGCCGAAGAACTTGGGGTCGAAAACGCCAGCACTATGCGTAAGCAAGAACTGATGTTTGCTATCCTCAAGCTGCTGGCGAGCCAGGAAACGGACATTATCGGCCAAGGCGTTGTTGAGATTCTCTCGGACGGTTTTGGCTTTCTGCGCTCCTCGGATGCCAACTATTTGCCAGGTCCCGACGATATCTACGTCTCACCCTCACAAATTCGCCGCTTCGGTCTGCGCACCGGAGACACCATTGAGGGCCAGATTCGCTCCCCGAAAGAAGGCGAGCGCTATTTCGCGCTCCTCAAGGTCAACACACTCAATTTCGAAGATCCGGAGAAGTCCAAGCACAAGGTCAATTTCGATAATCTGACGCCGCTATTCCCGGATGAGCGGTTCAAGCTCGAGCTTGATGATCCGACCCGCAAGGATCTGTCGCCGCGTGTGATCGATATCGTCGCGCCGATAGGCAAGGGCCAGCGTGCGTTGATCGTCGCGCCGCCGCGTACCGGCAAGACGGTACTGATGCAAAACATCGCCCACGCCATCACCACCAATCACCCGGAATGCTATCTGATCGTGCTTCTGATCGATGAGCGTCCGGAAGAAGTCACCGACATGCAGCGCTCGGTGAAGGGGGAGGTTGTGTCTTCAACCTTTGACGAACCGGCGGTGCGTCACGTTCAGGTTGCGGAAATGGTGATTGAGAAGGCCAAGCGCCTGGTCGAACATGGTCGCGATGTGGTGATCCTGCTTGACTCCATTACGCGGCTTGGCCGCGCCTACAACACCGTGGTGCCGTCGTCTGGCAAGGTGCTCACTGGTGGTGTCGATGCGAACGCGCTGCAGCGACCAAAGCGCTTCTTCGGCGCGGCGCGCAACATCGAGGAAGGCGGCTCGCTGACCATCATCGCAACCGCGCTGGTCGATACCGGCAGCCGTATGGACGAAGTGATCTTTGAAGAGTTCAAGGGCACGGGCAACTCGGAACTTATTCTCGACCGTAAGGTGTCCGACAAGCGCATCTTCCCGGCAATCGACATCGCGCGCTCCGGAACGCGCAAGGAAGAACTCATCACCGATTCGCAGACGCTCAAGAAAATGTATGTGCTGCGGCGTATCCTCAATCCGATGGGCACGATGGATGCGATCGAGTTCCTGCTCGATAAGCTACGGTCGACTAAGAACAATGCCGAGTTCTTCGATTCGATGAACACCTGAGCGGCGCACGGTCGTCTGGTTTTAAGGCCCGGCCTCGTGCCGGGCCTTTTACGTAGAGCTTACTGTAGACCATCATTTGTGAAAGAGGCCTGCTCGTGAAGAACGAGCGCGGCCAACGCATTTGGCTCCTTCACCGGAAGGGAACAGGTCTGATTGCGGCAGACTAAGGCAACCGCTCCGCCACCCGCTGTGATCTTGTTGGTTGCCGGGTGACGCAGCGGTAGCTTTGCGGGATCTGGAACATACAGAACGATGGTGTTGGCATGCGGGAACGCACGCGCAGTTTTCAGAAGCGCCTTTGCCTCCTCACCCTGCCCTGTCACGACGATCTCCGCGCCGGCGAGATAGAGGTCGAGCGCGTTGACGAGCGACAGATGGCCGAACATGTTGGCGGCCGCGATCGGCAACATGCAGGCAAACAACGCATCGAGTTGCCGCCGCCAGCGTTCGTCGCCGGTGAGCACGGCCAAGCGCGCGAGATTTTGCGCGGTCAATCCGACATGATTGGGGATGGCATCGTCCACGGTTGAATGCGGCCGCAGGATCAGGCCTTCAGCATTGTCCGAGGTGAGAAAGTAACCGCCGTGCTGCGGATCGCTGTAATGAGTGTCAAGATCGACCTGCCACAGGATCGCCTGATCGAGAAACAGATGGTCGCCGGTGGCCTCATACAGTGCCAGTGCAGCGCGGATCATCGCGGCGTTGTCGGACGCCAATGCCGGCTGCAGCAGTTTTCCCGCTCGCCATGAATGACCGAGCCGATCATGACGGCTCATGGTGGTGGTGACAAATCCGAACACGGTGCAGGCGAGCGTCAGCCAGTCGCGCCGATTGAACGCATTGGCCGCATGCGCAAGCGCCGCGATGGTCAAACCGTTCCAGTCAGCGAGAACCTTGTCGTCGAGACCGGGGTGCACGCGCTTCTCGCGCGCGCGAAACAGGATCGCGCGCATCGCGCCTAACTGCTCGGCCTCCACCGCAGTCTCGCTGCTATTGTCGAGGCGGTTAAGAATGTTGTGGCCTTCGAAATTGCCTTCAGCGCTGACGCTGTATTTCGCGGCAAAGAACGTGGCGTCGTCAGGACCGAGCAGTTGCGCGATTTCCGCCTGCGACCAGACGTAGAATTTTCCTTCCTCACCTTCGCTGTCGGCGTCAAGCGAGGATGCAAAGCCGCCCTCCTTCGTCAGCATCTCGCGCTTCAGCCAGCCAACGGTTTCTTCGGCGCGCTGGTGATAAAGCTCATTGGGCGCGCGCGCATGTTCCAGCGCCAGCATGTCAAGAATCTGCGCGTTGTCGTACAGCATCTTCTCGAAGTGCGGTACCAGCCAGCGCGCATCAACCGAATAGCGCGCATAGCCGCCACCGAGATGATCGTAGATGCCTCCTTCGCTCATGCGTGTGAGCGCAAGGTTGGTGGTGATGAAATAACGCTCGTCGCCGGTGCGCGCGCCGGCGCGCCAGAGAAATTCGAGCATTGCGCATTGCGGAAATTTTGGCGCGCCGCGCAGCCCGCCATTGGTTGGGTCGGTCGCGCGTGCGATCGATCCCGCGGCGTTGTCGAGTTCGTTGAGGCCGATGGAGGCGGCGTCGGTGCTACTGCGCTGTCTCAGGCTTTTCTCGATCGCGGCCTTGTTGGCGGCGATCTTGTCCGGTTCGTCGCGGAAAATTCGGGCGAGTTCGCGCAGGACATCGGCGAAAGCAGCGCGGCCGTATTGCGCGGTCTTTGGAAAATAAGTGCCGCCCCACACCGGCGCACCGTCGGACGTCAGAAACATCGTTAGCGGCCAGCCGCCCTGCTCGCCTAAGAGATGCAGCGCGTTCATGTAAATTTGATCGATGTCAGGCCGCTCCTCGCGATCGACCTTGATCGAGACGAACAGTTCGTTCATCACCGCGGCGGTGGCCTCATCCTCGAAGCTCTCGTGCGCCATGACATGGCACCAATGACAGGCAGCGTAGCCGACCGAGAGTAGGATTGGCTTGCCGGTCTTTTGCGCCTCGGCCAGGGCTTCCGGCCCCCACGGCCACCAATCCACAGGGTTGTGCTGATGCTGCAGAAGGTAGGGGCTGGTTTCACCGGCCAGACGGTTTGTGTGCGGTGCAACATTATTCATGCTGCGGCTCCCTCAGCAATATGGTGCGCCGCGGCAATACGGCGAAACCCCTTACGGCGCGGTTTTTGGTTGCCCTGCTCCGCACTGTCGAACAAATAAGCCATGCCGTTCCAACTACCAACCATTTACGCGCTGGCCTCGGGCCGCCCTCCCTCCGCCATTGCCATTGTCCGCGTATCGGGTCCGCGTGCGGCGGCGGCACTTGAGGTTTTGTGCGGCCGCCTGCCTCGCCCGCGCATGGCGACGCTTGCGACCCTGACCTCGCCCGACTCAGGACCGATCGATCAGGCCGTGGCGCTGTGGTTTCCCGCGCCCCACAGCGCGACCGGCGAAGACGTTGCCGAATTCCAGTTGCACGGCGGCCGCGCGGTGATCGCGGCGCTGTTCGCGGTATTGGGAAAAATCGAAGGTCTTCGTCCGGCCGAACCCGGCGAGTTCACGCGCCGTGCGTTCGAGAACGGCAAGCTCGATCTCACCGAAGCCGAAGGTCTCGACGATCTCATTCACGCCGACACAGATCGCCAGCGGCGGCAGGCATTGCGTCATCTGCAAGGATTGCTCGGGCATCGCGCGCAGACCTGGCGCAAGCAGATCATCGAGGCAATGGCGCTCGTTGAAGCGGGCATCGATTTCGCCGACGAAGGCGATGTGTCAGCGGAGTTGATGGCGCCGGCCTTGTTGCGTGTTGCTGCGCTGAAAAACGAAATTCAAGAAACCCTTGCGGCATCGGCACAAAGTGAACGCCTGCGCGAAGGCTTGCAGGTTGCGATTGCGGGCCCGCCAAACGCAGGCAAGTCGACGCTCTTGAATCGCTTGGCGCGGCGCGAGGCCGCGATTGTTTCGCCGCACGCCGGCACGACGCGCGACGCGATCGAAGTACACCTCGATCTCGATGGCTATCCGGTGACGCTGATCGACACCGCAGGCCTGCGCGAGACGAATGATCCTGTCGAGCAGGAAGGCGTGCGCCGTGCGCGTGCGCGCGTGGAAGCGGCTGATCTCGTGTTGTGGATGTGCGAGGCGGATGAAGCAGCGCCCGGGCCGCCGCAGCGTGCCGGTGGCGCGCCGCTCTGGGTGGTCCGCAACAAGATCGACCTGGGGTCCGCGCCAGCAATGGGTGGGGGGATGTTCGCTATCTCGGCGGCGACGGGGCAAGGCGTCGATGCGCTGGTCGCGGCGCTGGTCGATTACGCGGCTGATTATTTCGGGGGCGGCGAGGCGGCACTGATCAGCAGGGCCCGGCACCGCGCCTTGCTGATGGAGACTGCCGAGGCGCTGGAGCGGGCGGGCCAGCGGGTGGAAGAGGGTGACGAGATTGTCGCCGAGGAACTTCGAATCGGAATTCGCACGCTGGGGCAGCTTTTGGGTCGCGTCGACGTGGAGGAGATTCTGGATTCGATCTTTCGAGAGTTCTGTATTGGTAAATGAACGGTTGTTTCACGTGAAACGACAGGTTGGTTTCGGCCCGTTTCACGTGAAACAGATGAAGTTCAGGTCCTGTTTCGCGTGAAACAGGCAGGGCCTCGTGAGGTTGATATTATTTTGGACGATTTTCCGCTCTAGCGGTAGAAGGGCCCCATGCGCGCGACATTCGACGTCATTGTGGTGGGAGGAGGCCATGCCGGCACTGAGGCGGCGGCGGCTTCCGCGCGTTTTGGCGCCAAAACCGCGCTTCTGACTCATCGTTTTGCGACCATCGGCGCGATGTCCTGCAATCCGGCGATTGGCGGCCTTGGGAAAGGCCATCTGGTCCGGGAAATCGACGCGCTGGACGGCCTGATGGGGCGGATGGCGGACAAGGGCGGCATCCAGTTCCGGGTTTTGAACCGCCGCAAGGGTCCGGCGGTGCGCGGCCCCCGCGCCCAGATCGATCGCGCTCTCTATGCGGCTGCGATGCAGGCGGAAATCCGCGAAACGCCCCATCTCGCGGTGATCGAGGGTGAGGCCGACGAGCTTTTACTGGAGAATGGCCGGATTGCTGGCCTGAAACTGGCCGACGGCCGGGAGTTCGCCTGCGGGGCGGTGGTCATCACCACCGGCACGTTTTTGCGCGGAATCATCCACCTTGGCGAAAGGAACTGGCCAGCTGGCCGCATCGATGAGGCTCCGGCGATGGGTCTGTCGAACTCCTTCGAGACAATCGGCTTTAGCCTAGGACGGTTGAAAACCGGTACCCCGGCACGGGTTGACGGCACCACCATCGACTGGGGGGTGGTGGAGCGTCAGCCCGGGGACGATCCGGCCGAGCCGTTTTCGACCCTCACCGACAGGATCACGACTCCGCAGGTCGAATGCGGCATCACCCGCACTACAGCGGCGACCCATGACCTGATCCGGGCCAATGTGCACCGCTCACCGCTGTATTCCGGCCAGATCAAGAGTACCGGTCCGCGTTATTGCCCTTCGATCGAGGACAAAATCGTTCGGTTTGGCGACCGCGACAGCCACCAGATTTTTCTGGAGCCGGAAGGACTGGAGGATACGACGGTCTATCCAAACGGAATCTCGACCTCGCTGCCCGAAGAAGTCCAGAAGGCCATTCTGACGACGATTCCAGGACTTGAGCAGGCACGGATGATCCGCCCGGGTTATGCCATCGAATATGATCACGTCGATCCGCGTGAACTGGAGCCGACGCTGGAAACGAAGCGGGTTCCGGGGCTTTTCCTGGCTGGCCAAATCAACGGCACCACGGGTTATGAGGAAGCGGCGGTGCAGGGCCTTGTTGCGGGGCTGAATGCGGCGCGGATGGCTGGAGGCGGCGAGGGCGCGGTGTTCGACCGGGCCGACGGCTATCTTGGGGTGATGATCGACGACCTGACCTCGCGCGGCGTTACCGAGCCGTACCGGATGTTCACCTCGCGGGCCGAATATCGCCTGACATTGCGGGCGGATAATGCCGACCGTCGGCTGACGGAATGCGGCATCGCACTCGGCATCGTCGGGCCTGTTCGCGCCGCCGGCTTTGCCGCGAAAATGCAGGCGCTGGACGCCGCCAAGGACGCCACGAAATCGCTGTCGCTGACGCCCACGGAAGGCATCCGCCACGGCCTCGCGCTCAACCGCGATGGCCATCGCCGCAGCGCGTTTGAATTGCTGGCCTATCCGGAGATCGGCTGGGCGGATGTCTCGCGGATCTGGCCGCAGTTGGCTAAAGTGTCGCCCGCCATCGCCGAACATGTTGAAATAGATGCGAAATACGACGTCTACCTCGCCCGTCAGGCGGCCGATGTCAGCGCCTTCCGCCGCGACGAGGCGCTGGTTCTGACCCATGTCGATTATGCCGACGTGCCGGGGCTGTCCAACGAGGCGCGGCAGAAACTTCAAACCGCGCAGCCGCGCACCATCGGGCAGGCCGCACGCATTGAAGCAATGACCCCCGCGGCGCTCGGTATTCTCGCCGCCTATCTGCGGCGGCAGGCTCGTCACCGGCGTGACGCCAAAGCCGGATAGAGGTTTGCCGCCATGAGCAAGGCCAAGCTCCCGATGCCTGATCCCGCCGACAAAGCCGCCGCGCTGGCGCTAATGCCTGTTTCACGTGAAACACTAACGCGGCTGGAAGCCTATATCGATCTGTTGCTGCAATGGCAGGCGGCTACCAATCTGGTCGCGCTCTCGACGCTGCCAATGCTATGGACCCGGCATATCGCTGATTCGCTGCAGCTTCTCGATCTTGCCCCGGACGTCAGGACCTTCGCTGACCTCGGCAGCGGCGGCGGTTTTCCCGGCATTGTGCTGGCTTGCGCGTTGGCGGATCGGCCTGGTGCGCGGATCGATCTTGTCGAGCGCAATGCCAAGAAGGCAGCCTTTCTGCGCGAGGCATTGCGAATCACCGGCGGCGCGGGGGAGGTTCATCACAGGGACATCGTGGATTACGTGGATAGCCGCACCGACCCTGTCGATTGCGTCACCGCGCGGGCGCTGGCCCCGCTACATCAGTTGCTCGGCTTCGCGGAACCCTTGGTCCGGAACGGTGCCAAAGCCTTGTTTCTCAAGGGTCAAGATGTAGAGAGTGAATTGACGGAAGCCACTAAATATTGGACAATTCAACGCACATTGCACCCAAGCCGCACTGGCGGCAATGGGTGCGTGGTCGAGGTGAGGGGGATTATGCGTCGCAGCATAGCTGCGGCGGGAGGGGCGAGATGAACGGGATTGACGGGATTTTTCAGGACACGCCATCGGACCGCGCCGGGCAGCCGCGAATCATCGCGCTGGCCAACCAGAAAGGCGGCGTCGGCAAGACCACGACCGCGATCAATCTCGGCACCGCTTTGGCCGCCATCGGCGAACGGGTACTGATCGTCGACCTCGATCCGCAGGGCAATGCCTCGACCGGCCTCGGCATCGACCGCCGCAACCGCAGCTGTTCGACCTACGACGTGCTGGTCGGCGAGGCCAAGCTGCGCGAGGCCATCGTGCCGACCGCCGTCCCACGCCTGCATATCGCCGCCTCGACGATGGATCTGTCCGGCCTCGAGCTTGAACTTGGCACCGCGCGCGACCGCGCCTTCCGCCTGCGCGATGCGATTTCCAATCTCAACACCGATGCGCCTGAGGGAGCCGACTACACCTATGTGCTGGTTGATTGCCCGCCATCGCTCAACCTCATCACCGTCAACGCGATGGCGGCATCGCACGCGATTCTCGTGCCGCTGCAATGCGAGTTCTTTGCGCTCGAAGGTTTGTCGCAGCTGTTGCAGACCGTCGAGCAGGTTCGCTCGACGCTGAACCCGACGCTGTCGATCCACGGCATCGTGCTGACCATGTTCGACTCGCGCAACAATTTGTCCAACCAGGTCGTCGCCGACGTGCGGCAGTTCATGGGCGACAAGGTCTACGACACCATGATCCCGCGCAACGTCCGCATTTCGGAAGCGCCGTCCTACGGCAAGCCGGTGCTGGTCTACGATCTGAAGTGCGTCGGCAGCGATGCGTATCTCAAGCTCGCGACTGAAGTGATCCAGCGCGAGCGCGCGCTGCGCATGCATTGAAACGGGTTTCGCTGTCATTGCGAGCGAAGCGAAGCAATCCAGAGTTACGAGAAAACTGGATTGCTTCGTCGCTAACGCTCCTCGCAATGACCAATTGAGAATTTTGGTTTGGAGTGCGTGAGATGAGTCCGAGGGAGGTAGCGATGGCGGAGGAGCGTTCGCGACTGGGTCGCGGTCTGGCAAGCCTGATCGGCGATGTTGGCGGAGAAGCCGCGCATGTCGAGCGTCCGTCCCGCACCGGGCGCAAGGTGCCGATCGAATTCATCAAGGCCAACCCGCACAATCCGCGCCGGGCGTTTTCCGATGCCGAGCTTGATGAGCTGTCGGCTTCGATCAAGCAGCATGGCGTGATCCAGCCGATCGTGGTGCGCGCGGTGAAGGGCTCGGTGGATCGTTTCGAGATTATCGCCGGCGAGCGGCGCTGGCGGGCCTCGCAGCGCGCCGGTCTGCACGAGGTGCCGATCGTCACCATCGAGGCCAGCGACGGTGCGGCGCTCGAGATCGCGATCATCGAGAACGTGCAGCGCTCAGATCTGAACGCGATGGAAGAGGCGCTCGGCTATCACGCGCTCGCCACCACCTACAATCACAGCGCCGACGATATTGCGAAACTGGTTGGAAAGAGCCGCAGCCATGTCGCCAATACCATGCGTCTGACGAGGCTGCCCGAAAGCGTTCAGGCGCTGATCTCCGAAGGCAAGCTCTCGGCCGGTCATGCCCGCGCGCTGATCAATGCGAAAGACCCGGCCGCCGCCGCAAAGCAGGCGGTCGAACAGGGCCTGTCGGTGCGTCAGGTCGAAGCACTGTCGCATGAGGAAGGCGTGCCCGCGCGCGGCACGCAGAAGACGCGTGGTAAATCCTCCGGCGGAGCGAAGAAGGACGCCGACACGCTGGCGCTGGAGAAGCGCATCAGCGACGTGCTCGGATTGAAGGTCAGCGTCGATCACCGCGATCCCGGCGGCAGCGTGCAGATCGCCTATCGCGATCTCGACCAGCTTGACGAGATCCTGCGCCGCCTCGAAGGCGGCCGTTAAGGCTCATTCAATGTCGAAATTAAAAAGGTCCGGTTTCCGAGCCCTTTTTTCGTTCGCGCCAGCAGAGGCTACTATTCGGCCTCCACCAAAGCGGGCCGGGTGATGCGGCGACGATCCTTCACCACGCCGATCAGCGTGTTGTCGCGCACGATGGTAGCGATGGTCCACCCCTTGAGAAGTTTGTCGCAATTGCCGTGGGACGGCGCGATGAAGAAATCGGCGTGGTCCCAGTCGTCGGTCCAGCGTAGGCGCTGGGTCAAATGCTGCACCTTGAGCTCGCGTTCGAACGATTTGCGATCGCCGCAGACATCGACGTTGTAGACAGGCGGCGCCAACTTGTGGCTGCCCTCGGTGCGGTTGAGGAAGTTCGCCAGCTGCGCAACCGAGGCAGGCATGATCTCGACCCAGTAATCCATCACATAGCGCCGCGCCGCGCCATGCACACCGCCGACGAGCCGGTTGTAATAGAGATATTCATAAGGGTGCAGTTCATAAAGCTGCCGTGTGTTCCAGCCGACATCGGCCAACACCAGTGCAAAGGCCGCCGCCGCCAAGGCCAGATGTTTGCGTCCGAACGAGGCAATGACTGCGTCAAGCGCGATCGCCGCCAACGCCGCGAGCAGCGGCACCACGAACAGGAAGTGCCGCATGCCGGTGAAGGCCGGGCCGTGTCCGATCACCTGGCAGGCGAGCGGAAACAGCACCATGAAAATCACCATGGCGGTTTCGCGCCGCCGCTGTTGCGTCAGAAGGCACGCTATGGCTTGCGGTAGCATCACCAACGCGAGCGACAGCGCAGCGGCGCCGAGCATCAATAGCGGAAGCCGGATCGCGAGATAGATCGGCACGTAGAGTCGCGGTGCGGTCGCCATCTCGTAACGCCGGCCGTCCAGCCACGTCGCGATGTGGTAGTGGAATTCGGCGAACTGAAACAAGCCTCGCACTGGATTGAGCGGTGACAGCGCCGCCCATGGCCATGCGGCGAGCATGATCGAATAGGCGATCAACAGCGCGGGCAGGAACCGCAGCACGCAGGCCCCGATGAAGCGGAAAGCCTCGCGCGTCGTTGTCGGGCGCGGGACGCTCGCCAGGATCAGCACCCCGGCATAGACGATCAGCAACAGACCCAGCACCTTGATGCCGAGCGCGAGCCCCGTGAAAAGGCCGAGGCCGATCACGTCACGCCAGCGCGGTTTCGGCAGGTCGCACGCGGCACGGATCAGGAAATAACCTGCCGTGGTCATCATCGCGGCGAGCGGAATGTCCTTGGTATGGTTGAACATGGTGCCGTACCATGCCCCACATGTCGCGAGCAGCAACGCGGCGAGAAAGCCCGCGCGCGGCCCGGCGATCTGTCGCGCAAGGGCGGCTGCCGCGGTGATGCCGCCGATGCCGCACAGTCCCGTCATCAGATGGCGCAGGTCGTAGACCTCCATCGGCACGACATGGCTTAGCGCCACCGCGATGATGTCGAACAGCCCGCCATACAGATAGAGATTGTCGAACTGAAACAGCGCGCGATCGGTGAGACCGCTTTTGTAATAATTGAGGATCAACTTGCCGTAATGATGCTGCACCCACTCGTCGTTGCTGACGGCATAGATGCGGAAAGTCAGCACCACGAGAACAAAAAGTGTCGCCAGCAGCACCAGTGTAGCGAGATCGAACCCGCCGAAGCGGGACAGGCCAAACCGGGGCAGAAACGGCAGGGCGTTCGGCGATGTCTCGGCTCGCCGCAGCAATGCACCGTCACTCTTTTGCCGGTCCCCTTCGGAGCCGGTCATCGACGCACACAGGCAGACAAGGGAATCCCCGGCAGATCTGCAAACAGGCGAGGCGCAGCCAATCACAGCGCGGGAATCCTGACAATTCTTTTAATGTGCTCAATCTTCAGCGACAGACGAAAGGTTAATGCCGCTGCCGTGCGTTCACCGCGATCGCCATCAGTGCCCGCTGGCCGATGGTGGCGGCGAGGCCGGCTTGCCGGCGCATGTCAAGGGCGGCGTCGGCCAGAAGCGCAATGATCCTCAGTAGCCGCTCGGAGGAGAGATTTCGCAATGCGGCCTCGACCGGTGTGCGACGCGAAAAATGCAGCCGCGGGAAGCCACCATTGACCGCATCGCTCTCGCTGCGGCCGTCTTCGAGCGCGAGCCGCGCCCTGTGTAGTTGCGCGGCGTGGCGCTGGGTGGAAGCGATGATCTGGCCGGGATAGGTGCCTGCCGCGATTGCCTTGGTGTAGGCCGCTTCCATCACGACCACCTTTCCCGCGAAGGCGCCGTCGATAATCGGATCGAGCGCCAGCGCGGAAGCGTCGGTAACCACGGCCGCGACATCGGCTAGTGTCACTTCTTTCGCGCCGTGAGCATAGAGCGCAAGCTTGCGGATTTCGCTGCGCGAGGCCTGCCGGTCGCCGCCAAGCAGGCCGACCAGGGCAGCACGAGCATCGGACGAGATGGTCGCCCCGATTGGCCGCAGTTCTTCGTCGATCAGACGGGCGAGGTCGCGCTCGGTGTCGGCATAGCAGGCGATCACAACGGCGGTGCGGGAGCGTTCGCAGGCCTTACGCAACGGTGCGTCGGGGCGCAGTTCGCCAGCCTCGATCACGATGCGGCAATCCCTCGGCGGCATGTCGGCAAGCGTATCGATGCCGCTCGCGAAATTGCGCGAGCCCGCGCGAATCCGGATCGCCCGCCGCCCGCCGAACAGCGGCACCGTCATCGCTTCATCGACAAGGCGCGAAGGATCGGCGGCGAGTTCGTCGCCGTCCATCTTCACCATCGAGAATGGATCGTTGGGATCGTCCACGGCGGAGGCGAGCAGCGCATCGGCGCGCTCGCGCACAAGGCCCGCGTCAGGCCCGTAAAGCAGGATCACAGGCCGCGTCGGGTCTGGCCGGGCGAGGAAGGAGTCGACGTCTTTGCCGCGCAGCGCCGTCACGGCTGCGAGTTACATGTTCGAGAAGAAGTACGAGGCAAGGCGCGTCGAAATATTGTCCGCGATTTCCTTGGCCGCACGATCCTCGGCGTCACGCTGGGCGCGTTGCTGGGCGAAACGCTGTTCTTGGCCGGGAATGTCGTAGGAGACGCGGGCTGTCGTCGTACCGTTCACCAGCGGCTTGTTGGTCTCGATCTCGCGCAATTCGTAATAGGCGTCGATGCCGTAGTTTTCGACATCGGGCCGCGCGGTGTTCGGATTGATGATGATCGACAGCCGCTGCGTGGAGAGGCGGAGTGTCAGCTTGTAGCGCGGTGGCAGGCCGGTGGCGGCACCATAGGCGCTGAACATCATGGCGTTGCGGATCGCAACGCCGAGGCGCGCCTCGCGCGAGCCGTTGCTGACGTTGAGCGGTACGAACTCGACCTCCTGCAGCTTCTGGCGCAGGCCGGGTCCGCCATTGGGAGTGTGTTCCGCATACATCGGCTGGAAACAACCGGCCGTCAGCGCCCCAAGCAGGGCAACGGCTGCGAGCCGTGCAGCGATGCGGGCGTTAAACCACGACATTCACAATCCTTTTCGGAACCACGATGATCTTGCGGGGGGTGGCCCCGGCAAGGGCGGTTTTTACCGCATCGAGCGCCAAAACGGCAGCCTCAATTTCCGGATTTGGCGCATTTCGGCCCACCGTGACATCCGCGCGCTTCTTGCCGTTGATCTGGACCGGCAGCGTCACGCTGTCTTCGACCAGCAGCGCTGGATCGGCTTTCGGCCAAGCTGTCTCGGAGACGAGCCCCTCCCCGCCCAACGCCTCCCAGCATTGTTCGGCAAGGTGCGGCATCATCGGGGAGATCATCCGGATGAGGATGTCGATTGCCTCGCGGACAGCGGCGGCCCACGCCGGATCCGTCTTCAGCCGAGCATCGTCGATCGCCTCCGCCAGCGTGCCCACGAAGGCATAAAGCTTGGCGATGGCGGTATTGAAGCGCAGCCGCTCGATCGCCTGCGAGACATCGGCCAGCGTGCGGTGGGCACTCGCGCGCAAGGGTTTGACGTCGCCATTTCCGCTCGCGGCGGCTGATGCTTTCGGCAGATGCGGTGCGGCGAGATTGACCAGACGCCACACCCGCTGCACGAAGCGGTTGGCGCCCTGCACGCCTTCCTCGCTCCAGATCACGTCGCGATCCGGAGGCGAATCCGACAGCATGAACCAGCGCGCGGTATCGGCGCCGTAGGTGCCGATGATGTCGTCGGGGTCTATGGTGTTGCGCTTCGACTTCGACATCTTTTCAATGGAACCGATCTCGACCGGCGCACCGGTCTCGAGCAGCGTGGCGCTGCGGGCGTCGCCCGTGCCCTCAATCTTGATTTCACTCGGCGCAGCCCAGCTTCCGTCCGCTTTCTTGTAAGTCTCGTGCACGACCATGCCTTGCGTGAACAGGCCGGCGAACGGCTCGTCGATGCCGACATGGCCGGTTGCCTTCATTGCGCGGGTGAAGAAGCGCGAATACAGCAGGTGTAAAATCGCATGCTCGATGCCGCCGATATATTGATCGACTGGCATCATCTTGTCGGCGACCGAGCGTGTGGTCGGCGCATTTTCATTCCACGGATCGGTGAACCGCGCGAAGTACCACGACGAATCCACGAAGGTGTCCATGGTGTCTGTCTCGCGGCGCGCATGTGCGTTGCCGCATTGCGGGCACGCGACCGTCTTCCATGTCGGGTGACGATCGAGCGGATTGCCCGGGCGGTCGAAAGTAATGTCGTCCGGCAGTTGCACCGGCAGGTCCTTCACCGGTACCGGCACGATGCCGCAGGTCTCGCAATGGATGATCGGAATCGGGCAGCCCCAGTAACGCTGGCGCGAGATGCCCCAGTCGCGCAGGCGATAGTTCACCTGGCGCTTGGCGACGGCGTCATTGCTGAGTGTCGCGCTTTCCAGTCGCTTCGCCACTTCTTCCTTGGCTTCCGCGATGGTCATGCCGTCGAGAAAGCGCGAATTGATCATGCGGCCGTCGCCGTCATAGGCGGTGTCGGTGATGACGAAGGTCTTCGGGTCCTGTCCTTCAGGACAGACCACGGGTGTGTTGCCGAGCCTGTATTTATTGACGAAGTCGAGGTCGCGCTGGTCGTGCGCGGGACAACCAAAGATCGCGCCGGTGCCGTAATCCATCAGCACGAAGTTCGCGACATAGACCGGCAACTGCCAGCCAGTGTCGAACGGATGCTGCGCGCGGATGCCGGTGTCAAAGCCCATCTTCTCGGCGGTGTCGATTTCGGCCTGCGCGGTGCCATGGCGGTGGCACTCCTCGATGAAAGCCGCAAGCGCGGGATTGGCTTTCGCTGCTTTCGCCGCAAGCGGATGATCGGGCGACAGCGCCACGAACTTCGCACCGAACAGCGTGTCGGGGCGCGTCGTGAAAACCTCAACCTCGCTCTCGCCGTTCGGCGCGGTTCTGGAATCGAGCGCAAAGCGCACCAGGAGGCCTTCGGAGCGACCAATCCAGTTGCGCTGCATGAGGCGCACCTTGTCCGGCCAGCGGTCGAGCGCATCGAGCGCACTGAGCAGTTCCTCGGAATAGTCGCTGATCTTGAAGAACCATTGCGTCAACTCGCGCTGCTCGACGAGCGCACCGGAACGCCAGCCGCGGCCGTCGATCACCTGTTCGTTGGCGAGCACAGTCTGGTCGACCGGGTCCCAGTTCACCTTCGACTGCTTGCGCTCAACCAGCCCCGCCTTCAGGAAGTCGAGAAACATCCGTTGCTGGTGCTTGTAGTATTTCGGATCGCAGGTCGCGATTTCGCGCGCCCAGTCGAGCGACAGCCCCATCGACTTGAGCTGCTTCTTCATCGTGGCGATATTGGCGTAGGTCCACTTCGCCGGGTGTGTCTTGTTCTGCATCGCGGCGTTTTCCGCCGGCATCCCGAACGCGTCCCAGCCCATCGGGTGCAGCACGTTATGGCCCTTGGCGCGGCGGTAGCGCGCGACCACGTCGCCCATGGTGTAGTTGCGGACATGACCCATGTGGATGCGCCCCGACGGGTAGGGGAACATCTCAAGCACGTAATATTTGGGGCGGGTGTCGTCGTTTCGGGAGGCGAAAACCCCTTTTTCGTCCCAAATCTGTTGCCAGCGAGATTCGGTCTCGCGGGCGTTGTAGCGTTCAGTGCTCATAAGGATAAGACGGCCTGGGTCGGAGGAGAAAAGCTGACCATCTCATAAAGGGTTTCGGCGGTTGAGGAAACTGCCTCGGAGCGAGCCGTGGGCCGTCCGGCGGGCCCGGTGTGGTTCAGGTTCAGAGAAGTTCGCTACGAAGATGCTGCAGAGTGAGGCGAACTTCAGATTCGGGACACTAGCTTGCCAGCGACAGGGGCTTTTCGTCCGGTCGAATCAAGGCATGGGCGACCACATTGTTGCGGCCGCGATGCTTGGCGACGTAAAGCGCGGCGTCCGCTGCCTCGATCAGATCCCGAACCAAGGTCGCCTGGCCCGGCGCCACGGCGGCCATGCCCGCGCTGATGGTAACCTGCTGAAACACGCTCATGCTATGCGGGGTGTTCGAAGCCTCGACCGCCGCGCGGACCCGTTCGCCGATCTCCATCGCCACGATGCCGTTGGTCTTGGGCAGCAGCAGGCAGAATTCCTCGCCGCCGTATCGCGCGGCAAAGCCGGCAACCTCACCCGCGATCGCTGCCAGCGTCTCACCGATCTGACGCAGGCATTTATCGCCCTCGAGATGGCCGTAGGTGTCGTTGAACAGCTTGAAATGATCAACATCGATCATGATCAGCGAAACCGGGCCGCCGGTCTGCTCGGCTTTCTTCCATTCAAATTCGAGCCGGTTCTGCAATCCGCGGCGGTTGGCGAGGCCGGAGATCATGTCGACAGAGGCCATCACCTGAAGACGGTTGTTGCTGGCGATGAGCTCATGCTCACGCTCGCTCAATTGCGTTGCCATGCGGCCGAAGGCTTGTGCGAGAGGCTGGAATTCGGGCGGCAACCGCATGTCGGATTCCGGCGAGGACAGGTCGCCTTGCCCGAACCGGTCAGCGAGGCTGGTGATGATGCTGATGGGACGAATGATCAGCCGCTCACCCGCGAGCCAGCCTCCGAGAAGGGCGAATAGCACCAGAAGCCCGAGCTGCACGTAGGCGGCGCGGATACTGCGGTCGATATCGCCAAGCAACTCGCTTTCGTTGACCGAGACGATCATGCGGGCCTGCGTGCCGTCGACGCGGGCAAACGTAATCTCCTGCGCTCCGTGATCGGACTGAAACAGGAGTAAGCCGGATTCCTTTGCTGTGTCGATCTCATGATTCGCCACCATGGTCAGCAGTTTTTGTTCCTGAAGCGGCTTTCCAATCAGGGAGGAGTCCTGCGGGCGTGACGAAGCAAGAACGATGCCGTCGCCGTCAACGAGCAGGGCGGAGAGACCGGCACGTTCGGTGCGACGCCCCATCAGTTCGGAGATCCATTTCAGATCGATCGCGGCGATCATTACCGCATGATTGCCTGCGATCGCAGCGGACACCGGCAAGGCCGCCATGATGGTAGGCAGATTGGCAGCGCGGCTGAAGATATAATCGCTGACCACAAAACTGTTCGCGTTCCGTGCGCGGATAACGTAGCTGCGATCGGCCAGATCGAGTCCCACGATATGGTCGGATGTCGAGCAGGAAACCTTCCCTGAATCGTCAACAATCGAAATGCTTCTGATCCACGGCAAATCCGAGCGCACGCTGGCACGCAGCATGGTGCAGGCCTGTTCAGGCGTGCCCGCGGAGCGGTAGATGTAGGCCGATGATTTCAGCACGGCCTGCACCGTGAGAATGACCTCGCGCTGCGCGTTGGCGGTGTGGCGCGCAAGCTCCGCGAGCTCGTTGCTGGCGATCTTGACCTGCTGCTGGCGGCTCTCTTCAAGCACCCGCACGCGGTCGAGCATCATCGGTACAACGAGGATGAGTCCGAGCAAAATCAGGCGGGCGCGAATGCTGAAAAGCGCCTTTATTTTTGACCTGCTGCCGATGAAACTGGTATTCGACATAACCTTCCCTGCCCCGGAGAAAGACTTTAGGGCGAGGGGCTCAAGAAGAGTTTCCCCGATCCGATAAAATTTGAACAAACTCCTGCTTGTCGCCGGATTCGCGAGGACTGATGACCGACCATAAAGCATCTTCGGCAACGCCGGGTTCACCAGAAGGCCTTGCGGCCGTCGAGCGGGAGATCGCGCGCGCCTGTGCCGATGCGGGGCGCGACCGCGCTTCGGTGGAACTGATCGTCGTCTCCAAGACGTTCGATGCGAACGCGATTTCTCCCGTCCTTGCAGCCGGGCAGCGTGTGTTCGGCGAAAATCGCGTGCAGGAAGCAAAGGCGAAATGGCCGGAACTCGTGGCGCAGACGCCTGGCATCAAGCTGCATCTGATCGGTCCCTTGCAGTCCAACAAGGCGCGCGAGGCAGTGATGCTGTTCGACGCGATCCACTCAGTGGACCGCCCGAGCATTTGCGAGGCGTTAAGCAAGGAAATCAAATCGCGGAAACGGAATCCCCTATTGTTCGCGCAGATCAACACCGGCGAGGAGCCGCAGAAGGCCGGCGTCGTTCCGCAGGAGGCCGATGCATTTCTTGTCGCCTGCCGCGAGCGTTATGGCCTCGCCATTTCCGGCCTGATGTGCATTCCGCCGGTGGATGAAGCGCCCGCGCCGCATTTCGCGCTCACCGCAAAGATCGCGAAGCGCAACGGCCTGAAATTGTTGTCGATGGGCATGAGCGCCGATTTTGCGGTTGCGATTCAATTCGGCGCAACGCACATTCGCGTCGGCTCGGCGATTTTCGGACACCGATGAAAGTCATTCCGGGGCGCGCGTGAAACGCGCGAACCCGGAATCTTTTTCAAATCGTGCGGAATGACACCGGTCTCAATCGATCACGATCCGCGTTTGCGGACTGAGCCGCGCCAGCAACCGCAGCATCGCTTCGCGCGCCATGCCGACGCATCCGGCGGTTGGGCCGAAATCATCGCGTGCCAGATGCAGGAATACGGCGCTGCCGCGCCCAGGAATCCGCGGGCGGGTGTTGTGGTCGATCTCGATGATGAAGTCGTAGAGATGATCGTCGCGCTTCAAGCGGTCGCCCGGCTCGCCGTCCTTGATGCGGATCGGCTGATTGTAGCGGCGGTCGGCGGGGTCTTCCGACCAGGCGTCCGCCGCGGTGATATGGCGCATCGGCAGCGCGGTGCGCGGCCGGGCATGGCGGTCGCTCCGCCACCACAATCGCACCGGATGAAACACTCCACGCGGTGTGCCGCCATCGCCCTCGCGCTTGTCGACGCGAATGCCGCCACGCCCGAGCGCCACCGGAATGGCTCGGCCATCAAGCTGGAGCCAGCCGCGCTGCCGATTTCCGGCCGCTGTCCGAACGATGATTTCCTGCACCGGACGATCATGTAGGATTGTCCGATAAGTGTATGTATTGGCTCGGCTTCTCATGAATACGCCGAACTCCTCTCTTGCGTCGTGGCCGCCAAATGCTATCCCGGACATCGTTTTGCCCCGGTTCAGCGTCTTTGGTCGAGTTTCTTCTTTTCATTAGTCTCAAAGGATTGAATGTATGCCCACCGCTCGCAAAATCCTGATCGTCGACGATGACAACGATCTGCGCGAGGCGCTGATGGAGCAGCTTGCCCTGCATGAGGAATTCGAGCCGACCGCCGCCGAGACCGGCGCGAAGGGCGCGCATGCGGCCAAGACCGAAGCACCTGACCTCGTGCTGATGGATGTCGGCCTGCCCGATACGGACGGGCGCGAAGTAGTTCGCGGCCTGCGCAAGAGCGGCTTCAAGGCGCCGATCATTATGCTGACCGGACATGACGGCGAATCCGACACCATTCTCGGATTGGAATCCGGCGCGAATGACTATGTCGCCAAGCCGTTTCGCTTTGCGGTGCTGCTCGCGCGGATTCGCGCGCAACTACGCCAACACGAAGCGAGCGAGGACGCGGTGTTCACGGTCGGACCCTACAGCTTCCGCCCCGGCTCGAAGATGCTGACCGGCGTCAACGCCAAGAAGGTGCGGCTGACGGAGAAGGAAACCGCGATCCTGCGCTTCCTCTATCGTGCTGGCCAGCAGCCGGTGACGCGCGAGACACTGTTGCAGGAAGTGTGGGGCTATAATTCCGGTGTCACCACCCACACGCTGGAAACTCACATTTACCGGCTGCGCCAGAAGATCGAAAAGGACGCCGCCAATCCCGAAATTCTGGTGACAGAGTCTGGCGGCTACAAACTTGTCCCCTGATCTGTGGCATAACATGATGCGGGGTCCGCATCGCGGACCAGCAGGCCGCCATAGCTCAGGATCTCATGTCGATTGAAGACGATATAGCCCTGCTTGCCCGGGTGCCGGCGCTGAATCTGCTCGGCATGGCTGCGTTGCAGGTACTGGCGATCGGCGCGGAGCAGCGTGATTATGGCTATGGCGATGTGCTGTTCCATCAAAACGACATCGCCGATGCCGGCTATGTGGTACGGCACGGCTCGTTCCGTGTGGCTGCAGAAGATGGTCCGGAAATGGTGGTGGGCGCGGGCGAATTGATCGGCGAGCTGGCGCTGATCGTTGATATGCGCCGCCCCGCGACTGCCACCGCGCTTGAACACTCGACGGTGGTTCGCGTGTCGCGCACGCTGTATCAACGCGTGCTGGAAAGCCATCCCGAAGCAGCCCGGCGCATTCGCGACGATCTTGCCGCACGCACCGATGCGGCGACGACGGCGATCGCGCGGCTGACGTCAAAGCTGGTCTGATTGATCGGAATGCTGCCGGACTTGACCGGCAATCCAGCTTCCTGAGGAGACTCTCCTTGATGGAGGCGCAGATCAAGCCCGCGCATGACAAACATGAGATGAGAAACGCTAAATATCCAGCACGGCCGTTACCGGCACATGATCCGAAGGTCGTTCCCAGCTTCGCGCATCACGCATGATCTTGAAGTCGCTAACCTTGTCGCCGAGCGCAGGCGAGACCCAGATGTGGTCGAGTCTGCGGCCGCGATTGCCAACGGTCCAGTCGGCGGCCCGATAGCTCCACCACGTATAGGCCTTCTCGTTCAGTGGAATGCGCTGACGCGCGATATCCACCCAGTTGCCCCGCGACTGCACGGCGAGAAGCTTTTCGCATTCTACCGGCGTGTGCGAGACGACATTGAGCAATTGCTTGTGCGACCACACGTCATGTTCATGCGGCGCGACGTTGAGATCGCCGACCAGGATGTGCCGCGCCTCGTCCCGTGGATGCAGCGGCTCGCAGTCGCGCATTTCATCAAGAAAGGAGAGCTTGTGCTCAAATTTTGGATTGGCGACGGGGTCGGGGATGTCGCCGCCTGCAGGGACATAGAAATTATGCAGCACCAGCGGCGCGGCGAGGTCCGCGTTTTCACCGAACGCGACCGAGATGTGTCGCGAGTCGATCTTGCCGCAGAATGTGCGCACGTCTTTTGAATCGAACGGCCGCTTCGAGACAATGGCGACGCCGTGATAGCCCTTCTGTCCGTTCAGCGCGATGTGCTCATAGCCGAGCCGCTGAAAGCGCTTCACCGGAAAGGCATCGTCGATACACTTCGTTTCCTGCAGGCACAGCACATCAGGCCGCCGGCTTTTTAGAAACTTGGCGACCAGATCGATGCGCAGGCGAACGGAATTGATATTCCAGGTGGTGAGCGTGAAGGGCATGAGGGTGTGCGAGAGGGTGAAGTGGGCCTTATCGCACAGGCGAGACGAGATGTCTAAAGCTGCGCCGGGCTTGTCGCTTCAGTTCGAGCCACCCTGGTAGTTGGTGTAGTCGATCTTGAACAGCGCCGGATCGAGTTTCTTGGTGGTATCTAGATTGTAGACCGCAACGGTGGTGTCATAGCCTTGCGGGTCGGTCACCGTCCATTGCTTGAGCTTGCCGTCCTTGAGGCCGACCATCAGCGTCAGGCGACTGGTGCCAGTCACCGCCTGCTTCTCCTCGATGGTGATGCTGATGTAGAGATCGTCGGCGCTGATGCTGGTGATGTTGGTGTCTCGAAGCAGATCAATCTTGGAGGCAAGCAGATAGCGCAGCGGTGTCTGCGACAGCGGATAGACATCCTGCGTTGCAAGGCGACGGTCGCGCACAATCACGCTGGTCCCGTCGGCCACGAGAGCGATCGGCGAAGGGTCGTCATATTCGAAACGGATCTTGCCGGGCTTTTGCAGATAGAAATTGCCGGTGGTGCGGCTACCGTCGGGTCCGACTTGAACGAAATTTCCAGACAGGTTTTGCAACGATGACAGATAGGCGCTGACCTTGTCTGCAAGGGCGCGCTGGGTTGCGTCGAAAGCCTGTACCTTGGGAGCCGGACTATCGCCGAACAGCTTCTTCAGCGCCGGCATAATTGGATTCGGCATGGGCTCGGATGCCGGTTGCCGTGGCGCATTGCTGGTTGCTGTCGGCGGGGCGGGCGTGGCCGGTTCTGATGCTGCGATCTGCGTACCGCGCACTTTCGGAGCGGGGCGCGGCAGCGGCACGGCCTGCGACTGGGCGATGGACGCGGCCACAAAAATGACTGCGAGGGCAACGCGTGGCCAGTTCGCAAAAGCAGGAATGCTGGACATAAAAAGAAGGCCGTTCTGGTGTTTCAAGGAAGGTCCCGGATGGTGAGAATTGGTCACATTCATCTAGTGTGGTGGACCTGACATTTGCCTCAGTTTCGCAGCAGGTCCTTCAAGAAAGTGTAAGGTCCGAAATCACGCTAGAATGTATATTTACTAGTGTTCCTCTGACTCTAACCTTCGCAAAGGAGCCTGCCGTAAAGTGCGTGCGAAGGTTAGAACTGGAACACTAGCGGCGAGTAATGGCGTTTTCACGGCCCGATATCCCGCTGCGCTCAAAAACCTTCTTCCTCGGGCACCAGAATCTCACGTTTTCCGGCGTGATTGGCCTGCCCCACGATGCCGGCTTCCTCCATTCGCTCCATTAACGTTGCGGCCTTGTTGTAACCGATCTGCAACCGGCGCTGGATGTAGCTCGTGGAGGCCTTGCGATCGCGTTTGACGATGGCGACCGCCTGCGAGAACAGGTCGCTCTCGCCGCCGCCCATGCTGGTGTTGTCAAACACCGCGTTGCCGTCCTCGTCGGTCTCGTCTTCAGCGGTGACCGCTTCAAGGTATTCCGGCTGACCTTGTGTCTTGAGGTGGCGGACGATCTTTTCCACCTCCTCGTCGGATACAAATGGGCCGTGCACGCGGCTGATGCGGCCGCCGCCCGCCATGTAGAGCATGTCGCCCTGGCCGAGCAATTGCTCGGCGCCCATCTCGCCGAGAATGGTGCGGCTGTCGATCTTCGAGGTCACCTGGAAGGAGATACGGGTCGGGAAGTTCGCCTTGATGGTGCCGGTGATGACGTCGACCGAAGGGCGCTGCGTGGCAAGAATGACATGCAAGCCCGCGGCGCGCGCCATCTGCGCAAGACGCTGTACCGCGCCTTCGATGTCCTTGCCCGCAACCATCATCAGGTCGGCCATCTCGTCCACGATGATGACGATATAAGGCAGCGGTTCGAGTTCGAGCTGCTCCTCCTCGTAGATCGCCTTGCCGGTTTCCTTGTCGAAGCCGGTATGCACCGTGCGGGTGAGTTCCTCGCCTTTCGCCTTCGCTTCCGCAACGCGCGCGTTGTAGCCGTCGATGTTACGCACGCCGAGTTTAGCCATGCTCTTGTAGCGTTGCTCCATTTCGCGCACCGCCCATTTCAGCGCGACCACGGCTTTCTTGGGGTCGGTCACGACCGGTGTCAGCAGATGCGGAATTCCGTCGTAGACGGAGAGTTCGAGCATCTTTGGATCGACCATGATGAGGCGGCACTGATCGGGCCGCAGCCGATAGAGCAGCGACAAAATCATGGTGTTGATCGCGACCGATTTTCCCGAACCGGTGGTGCCGGCGATCAGCATGTGCGGCGTGCGCGCGAGATCGATAATGACCGGGTCGCCGCCGATGGTCTTGCCGAGACAGAGCGGCAGCTTGCCGTTGCTCTCGGTCGCTTCTTTCGCGGTCAACAATTCGCGCAGATAAACTTTCTCGCGCTTGGCGTTCGGCAGTTCGATGCCGATGGCGTTGCGCCCGGAGACCACCGCGACACGCGCGGAGATCGCACTCATCGAACGGGCGATATCATCGGACAGGCCGATCACGCGCGAGGATTTGATGCCGGGTGCGGGTTCGAGTTCGTAAAGCGTTACCACCGGACCGGGGTTCGCCTTCACGATCTCGCCGCGCACCCCGAAATCCTGCAACACACCTTCGAGCGAGCGGGAGTTCTCTTCGAGTTCGTCCTTGCTGAGCGTATGACGGTCGGAGGCCTTAGGAGTGGCGAGCACCGAGATCGGTGGCATAACGAAAGTGGTGGATCTGCGTGACGGTGCTTTGGCGACGCGTTTGCGGCGTGTAGGTGCGCGCTCCTCCTCTTCGTCTTCCTCCTCGTCCTCTTCTTCCTCACCCTCTTCATCGTCGAGTTCTTCGTCCCCGTCCTGCGGCACCAGCGAAGGGCTGCGGCCATGCAGCGTGGGTTCCGTACGCTCGAGGGTATGGCCTCGCGCGGATTCGTTGCGTCCGACCGCAAGCGAAAACAGAGCCTTCAGGAAGCGACCGATGCGTGCCTTGGTGCTGATCGCAGCGTGCAGGAAGAAGCCTAGCGAGAGCAGACCAGGTGCGGCGTCTTCCTCGAATGTTTCCTCGTCCTCGTCGATGGACGAAATATCGTCTTCCGGATCGGCTTCACGCGCGCCATAGCCGCCTGCAGCGGCGCAGGTGACGATGACACCGAGGCCGAGCAGTAGCCCAAGGCAAAGCCGGTACAGAAAACCCGGCGGTCCGAAAATTACCGCGGGCACGCGCACGATGGCGTCCCCGACCACGCCGCCGAGCCCGGTCGGCAGCGGCCAGGACATGCTATGGGGCCAGCAGCTCGCGAAGCCGGATGCCAGCACCGCGCACAGAATCCAGCAGCCGATGCGCACTGCCTCGCGGTCGAACGGCCGGTGCGTCAAGAGTCGCCAGCCCCACACCGCCACCGGCAGCACGAACATGATGGTGCCGAGGCCGAGAATTTGCATAAGAAGGTCGGAGCCGATCGCGCCGGGCCAGCCGATCAGGTTGCGGATCTTGCCGGAGGTTGCATGGCTGAGGCTCGGGTCTTGCACCGACCATGTCATCAGCGCGGCAGCGACGACGCCGGCGAAGACAATGACCGCAAGGCCGATGAGTTCGCGCAGACGCCGCATCAGCATCTCGCGGATGGGATCGGAGAGTTGTCCGACCAGAGGAACGACGCGTTCGATTGCCATATCCCGCCCTCAACCCTGCGGTTCGTGATCGTTCAGCACCGCCACCATGCGCGTGAGTGCTTCTTTGGTGGCGTCGGCGGCCTGCACCAGGGCGAGGCGGATATAGCCCGCGCCGGGATTCGAGCCGTCGGAGCCGGGCCGGGCGAGATAGCTGCCGGGCAGAACCCGCACCCCGCCATCCCGGAAAAGTTTGATTGCGGCCTGCTCGTCGCCGCCATGCGCGGAGACGTCGAGCCAGGCGCAGAAGCCGCCTGCCGGGCGCTGATAGCCAAAACGCGTGCCGAGGATGGCGTCAGCGTGATCGAATTTCAGCCCATAGAGGCGACGGTTTTCGTCGACATGCGCCTCATCGCCATAGGCGGCGATGCCGACATGCTGCAACGGCACTGGCACCTGAGGGGCTGCCACGTTGCGCCATTCATGGAAGCGGCGGATGAAGGCCGCATCACCCGCAGCAAAGCCGACGCGTAAACCCGGCAGGTTCGAGCGTTTCGAGAGCGACTGGAACGCGACGACGTTTTTGAAATCGCTACCCGCATTTTCAAGGATACTGCCGGGCGGCGTGCGGGTGTAGATTTCCGAATAGCATTCGTCGCTCAGCACCATGAAGCCGTGACGGTTGGCGAGTTCGCTCAATCGCACGAAGTAAGCGGGTGTCGCGACCGAGCCTTGCGGATTTGCGGGCGAGGCGAGATAGAACGCGACCGTCCGCGACAGCAGCTTGTCGTCGAGCGCGTCGAGGTCGGGAAGAAAGCCGGTGTCGCGTGTCGCTGGCAGGAATACGGCCTCGCAGCCTGCGCCGCGCGCGCCTGCGGCATAGGCGGGATAAAACGGGTTCGGCATCAGGATCGCAGGCGTATCGCTGCGTTTGCCGACAAAAGCGGCGGCAGCGATCGCGGCGTGATAGAGCCCCTCGCGGCTGCCGTTGAGCACCAGAACCTCGCTGTCGGAATTGGGCGCGCGTGGCAGGCGGTAGCGCCGCGACAGCCAGGCGGCGGCGGCGGCACGAAACCCGGGAATGCCATTTGAGGCCGGGTAGCGGCCGAAATCGCCGAGGTTCTTGGCCAGCACTTCGCCGACGAAGGAGGGCATCGGATGTTGCGGCTCGCCGAGCGACAGATTGATGAGCTTTTGGCCGGGCTGATAGGGCGCGAGCAGTTCCGTCAGCCGCGCAAATGGAGAGCGTTCGCCGGCCGCGGGCGCGGCGGCGGTCTCCGGGCGGGAGGAAGCAGACGAGACCATTACGAAAAGCCCAGCACTTTCAATAAGTCAGCCATTGCCGGCGGATAGGAAAATGGATCGTCCCACCATAGCGGCGGTGAGGTTAAGGCGCGATTAACCATCGGGCGGAGCAGCGATTTTAGGCCAAACAACAAAGGCAAGGCCGAACGGTGTCCGGCCTGCGGCAAAAGAGGCATAAAAGAGGCAAAAGAGAGGGCTCCGGTTTGTAGCCGGAGCCCTTCGCGGGCGGGGCGTTGCCGGGAAACAGGCCCCGACCGGATCCGTGGCGTGCGCTTACATGTTGTAGGCGCGCTCGCCGTGGTCGGTGATGTCGAGGCCTTCGCGCTCGGCATCGACCGGCACCCGCAGGCCGACGATCAGATCGACGATCTTGTAAAGAATCGCCGAACCGATGCCGGACCACAGCAGCGTGGCGGCCACCGCCTTGCCTTGTGCGATCATCTGGGTGACGAGGTCGTAGCTGCCGGCGTTGTTGCCGGTGATGTTGGTGTAGTCGGTGATGCCGACGCCGCCGAGCGCGGGGTTGACCAGGATGCCGGTCATCAGCGCGCCGAAGATGCCGCCAATGCAGTGCACGCCGAACACGTCGAGCGCATCGTCATAGCCGAACGCGTTCTTCACGGTGGAGACGAAGAACAGACACAGCGGCGAGACCAGCAGGCCGAGCACCAGCGCGCCGATTGGGCCCACGAAGCCCGCCGCCGGCGTGACGGCGACGAGACCCGCCACCGCGCCCGAACAGATGCCGAGCAGCGAGGGCTTGTCCTTCGCCATCCACTCCACCATCAGCCACGAGAACGCAGCGCCTGCGGTGGCGACCATGGTGTTGACGAAAGCGAGTGCGGCGGCGCCGTTGGCTTCCAGGTTCGAGCCGGCGTTGAATCCGAACCAGCCGACCCACAGCAGCGAGGTGCCGATCATGGTCATGGTCAGCGAGTGCGGAGCCATGATCTCGCGGCCGTAGCCGACCCGCTTGCCGACCATCAGGGCGCCGACAAGACCGGCGATGCCAGCGTTGATATGCACCACGGTGCCGCCTGCGAAGTCGAGCGCGCCAGCACCGGCGAGCCAGCCGACCGAGCCCGTGATGCTGTCGAGTTTCGCTTGTGCCGCAGCCTTTGCCGCCTCATTGCCGGCATCCGCAACCGCCTTTGCGGCGGCCGCGATATCGTCAGGAGCTGCGACGTACCAAACCCAGTGCGCCAGCGGGAAGTAGATGATGCTCACCCACAGGAACACGAACAGCAGCGCCGCCGAAAATTTCATGCGCTCGGCGAATGCGCCAACGATCAGCGCGGGCGTGATCATCGCGAAGGTCATCTGGAACACGAGGTAAGCGTATTCGGGAATTACGACTCCGTTGGAGAAGGTGCCTACGGTGGAGTTCGCATCGATGCCCGCGAGGAATGCCTTTGAGAAGCCGCCGACATAATTGGTCAGGCTGCCGCCGTCGGTGAAGGCGAGCGAGTAGCCGTAGAGCGTCCAGACGATGCCGACCATCGCCACGATGGAGAGCACCTGGGTGAGGACCGAAAGCATGTTCTTGGCGCGCACGAGGCCTCCGTAGAACAGAGCGAGGCCGGGGATCGACATCATCAACACCAGCAGCGAACTGACCAGCATCCAGGCGGTGTCGCCCTTGTTGGGCACAGGCGTGTCCGCGGCAAAGGCTGCGCCGGTGCATCCGATCGTGACGAAGGCTGCGATCAATGCGGCCGATCCCGGACGCGCGGGACGGTGAAAACTCATTTGGCGGACTCCTGATTGAATGGGATGGAGGGCGTGAACATCAGAGGGCTGCGTCATCGGCTTCACCGGTGCGGATGCGCACCGCGTGTTCGAGGCTGCTGACGAAAATCTTGCCGTCGCCGATCTGGCCAGTCTTGGCGGCCGCGATGATGGCCTCGATGGTGCGGTCGACCTGGGCATCGGCGATCGCGACTTCGATCTTGATCTTGGGCAGGAAACTCACGGCGTATTCGGCGCCGCGATAGATCTCGGTATGGCCCTTCTGGCGGCCGTACCCCTTCACTTCCGTAACTGTGAGGCCGTGGACGCCGATGCCGGTCAGGGCATCGCGAACCTCTTCCAGCTTGAACGGCTTGATGACAGCCATCACGATTTTCATGCGTCTGTTCCCGCTTGGCCCGGGCAGGCCGGGTGCCTTCGACCGGGACTCACCGCACGAAGAAGGACACTTCGCGGGCACCCGCCGAACCCTCACAAATCAAAAGCTGTGCCAGAGCGGACGCCGACTTCATCATATTGAAGGATATGATGTTTTTGTTTTCCGGGAAGATCGGCGGATTGCACCGCGCAAGGGCGCGCTTAAAACGGCGACAGCGCCGCCTGCAAAATAGGCAGGACAGGAATTCGCCGTAAAGCTGCACAGGCGGCGGGCAGAGACCTGTGTGCTTTCGCCTCTAAACCTCCAGTACGATTGGCAATGCCGCGTATCTCTATCCACAACTTATGCACAGATCAGATATACTCAACCGTATCTGACTCAGTAGGTCTCGTTACAAAAATGGAAAATAATCAGAGATGGCACAGATATCAGCTATTTTTTGTAAGCCAGACGAACTAAATTTGAATCTACGAATTCGTGATTATTGACATTGTTCACGGACACTAATTCTTCGAGTACGAAGTAGGCGAAATTACGTATTATTTCATCAAGTGAATCCAACAGCTTATAAGATAAAATTTTCATAACGGATGAATTATCCCCGTACACGGACATAGGAAATACCTACAGACAGAAATATTGTATTCCAAGACAGGCTATGCTTTAAGAGTCCTGCAACTCTTGGAGCCGCAGATGCCGGTCACCGCAGATAAACCAGCGCCCTACGCCCCCGCCGCCGCGATTCTAGACGTCTTGAATCGCAATCGGCAGAAGGGGCTCCCCGGTCCAGTCAATCCCGATCTTCTAGGCCGCATCGGCATTTCAGACAGCCTCAATTCGCGTGTTCTCTACGCGCTCATTGCTCTCGACCTTATTGATGATGGAGGCACTCCGACTCCAACCATGGAAGCGTTGCGTCTTGCTCCTGAGGCTGAATACAAAAAGAGTCTGGAAAACTGGCTGAAGTCGGCATACGCGGATATCTTTGCTTTCGTTGATCCCGCCACCGACGACGAAACGCGCATCCGCGATGCATTCCGCAGCTATACGCCCGTCGGACAACAGGCGCGGATGGTCACGTTGTTTCTCGGGCTCTGCGCAGCAGCTGGATTAATCCAAGAGAGACCTGTGTCAACGACGCGCCCCCGCGCAGCAGCGGCGCGGCCATCACGTACTGCATCAGCCAGTCGAGCGCCGGCCCGACAACTGCCGCGCGGGCCAGCAATCAAACTCACTCGATCACCTTCCACGGGATCATCGCTGCCACCAGCACTCAGTGGCTTGTTGGAAAGCCTGCCAGACCCGACCGATGGATGGACGGCGCAAGATCGCGACAAATTTCTGACCACGTTCAAAGCCGTATTGGATTTCTGCATTCCGGTTGGCAAAGCCAGACCAACAAACGAAAACGACGGCCACGAGTGACCGTCGTTGTCAGAACTAGCCCCGTGGTATGGGGATGTAGAGCCACTTGAGACGACCGCTGCCAACGGTGGCTAGGAGTGGTGCAGTAGCTGCCTCTCGAGCGTAACGAGAGAGTAAGAACAGGGCGACCGACCAAACTCTGGCAAGGGGGCGGCGGTCGTCTTGTGCATTTTTAATACTAGAAATTTCGATTTCTGTCCAGATTCCAAGGCTTTGCTAACTGGTGGGTACGGGAAATAGAATATCGACTAAAAATTGTTCCGCGGCCGAAGAATGATCCCGAGAGGGTCTCCAGCTTGGGCAAAATTACTGCAAGGCTTCGCCGTGCTGGGTGATGTCGAGGCCCTCGACCTCGTGCTCGTGCGAGACCCGGACCCCGACCCGCGCATCGATCAATTTCAGCAGCACATAGGTCGCGCCGCCCGACCACACGATCGTGACCGCGATGCCCGCGACCTGCGCCAGCAGAAGGTGGGGATTGCCTTCCAGCAGTCCGGCAACGCCGCCGATGGATTGCGTGGCGAACACGCCGGTCAGCAGCGTGCCAATCATGCCGCCGATGCCATGGATGCCGAACACGTCGAGCGTGTCGTCATATTTGTAGCGATGCTTGAGGCTGGTGCAGGCCCAGTAGCAGACACCGCCCGCGATCAGCCCGATCAGGATGCCCTGTCCCGGCGAGACGAAGCCGGATGCAGGCGTGATGGTGCCGAGGCCCGCGACTGCGCCGGAGATCATGCCGAGCACAGAGGGCTTGCGGCGCTTGATCCACTCGATTGCGCTCCATGTCAGCGCCCCGGCGCAGGCGGCGAGATGCGTCGAGAGGATCGCCATTACCGCGCGCGAATTCGCCTGCAGCGCCGAGCCGCCGTTGAAGCCGAACCAGCCGACCCACAACAGGCCGGTGCCGATCACCGCGAGTGACAGGTCATGCGGCGCAAGATTCTCCGAACCATAGCCCCGGCGGCTGCCGAGCATCACCGCGGCGACAAGGCCAGCGGTGCCCGCGCTCAAATGAATGACGAGGCCGCCCGCGAAATCCAGCACGCCGAGTTGCGCAAGAAAGCCGCCGCCCCAGATCCAGTGCGCCAGCGGAATGTAGGCGAGCGTGAACCAGCCGGCGCAGAACAGCATGTAGGACGAAAAACGCATCCGGTCGGCGACCGAACCCGCGATCAGCGCGACCGCGATCACGCCGAACGTCATCTGGTAGAGCACGAACAACGATTCAGGAATCGTCTTGGCAAAGGGATTGATGCTGTCCATCGTCATGCCCGAGAGCATGAAACGGTGCAGCGTACCAAGGCTCGCGCCGCCGCCCACGAAGGTCAGGCTGTAGCCGTAAGCCACCCACAGGATCGAGATCGCGGCGACTGCGCCGAGGCTTTGCGCCATGGTTGCCAGCACGTTCTTCTTGCGCACCATGCCGGCGTAGAACAAGGCAAGGCCGGGGACCGTCATCATCAGCACGAAGGCGGTGGCGACGATCATCCAGGCGGTGTCGGTCGGGTTGATCCCGGCCGTGCCGCCTTGCGCGAAAGCGGGGCTCGCCAATGCAGACAACACGAGTGCGCCAAAGCCGGTTACGGCATTGCGGTTGCGAAGCCAAATCGTCATGGGAAAATTCCGGCAATCAGTTGAAGTGAAACGGGGCAGGCAGATTTCGAAAACGCTGGTCCTAGAGCGCGTCGGCGTCGGTCTCGCCGGTACGGATGCGTACCGCATTTTCGATTGGTGTCACGAACACTTTGCCGTCACCGATCTGGCCGGTGCGCGCGCTGCCGATGATGATCTCAACGATCTTGTCAGCGAGATCGCTGGTGACCGCGACTTCGATCCGCAGCTTGGGCAGAAAATGCACGGCATATTCGGCGCCGCGATAAATCTCGGTGTGGCCTTTCTGGCGGCCGTAGCCCTTCACCTCGCTCACGGTCATGCCGTGGACGCCGATGTCGGTGAGAGCCTGACGCACCTCATCGAGCTTGAAGGGCTTGATAATCGCGGTAACGAGCTTCATGTGTGCGCCGGTCCCTCTGCCGCAAGCAACTTCGCGCCTTTATAAAAACGCGGTCAACTCTGCCATCGATTTTATCAGGCTGGGTGCAAAAAGGACCGGTTGGGAAGGTGTCTCCCGGCTTAGCCGGCGGGCTTGGCTCGCCGTACACGGACCGAGCCTTCCTGCGCGACGGACGCGACCAGCGTGCCGTCCGCCCGAAAGATCTCGCCGCGCGAGAAGCCGAGCCCCTGATGGGCGTTCGGACTGTCTTGGGCGTAGAGCAGCCATTCGTCGGCCCGGAACGGGCGGTGAAACCACAGCGCATGGTCAAGGCTCGCGGCGCTGATGCCGTTTTCGAACACGGTGCGGCCGTAGCATGCCAGCGAGGCGTCGAGCAGCGAGAAATCGGAAGCATAGGCCAGCGCGCACATATGCAGGACTGGATCGTCCGGAAGCCGCTTCGCCGCCTTGAGCCAGACGGTGACATGGCCGTCGTCGATCTTCTCGCCAACATATCGCTTCAGATTGGTCGGATGCAGTTCGAACGGCATCTCGGCATCGAAGAAGCGGCGGATGAAGTTCGGCATCTCACTCCGCTGCTTTTCGTCGAGCACTTGATGGAGGTCGAGCGATTGGACGTCATCGGGCGCGGGCACCGGTGGCATCGCGGCCTGATGCTCGAAGATGCTGTCCTCATGGACGTGGAACGAGGCGATCATCGAAAAGATTTCGGCGCCCTCTTGGGATGCGATGATGCGGCGGGTGGAGAAGCTGCCGCCGTCGCGCAGCCGCGTGACTTCATAAGTAATCGGCACGGCGGGATCGCCGGGCAGGATGAAATAGGCGTGCAGCGAATGCGGCAACCGACCCTCCACCGTACGGCAGGCTGCGATCAGCGACTGCCCGACAACCTGGCCGCCAAACACGCGCTGCCAGCCGCTCGGCGGACTGAAACCACGGAATCTGTCGCTCTCCAGTGTCTCGAGATCGAGAATGGAGATCAGGTCGGCGAGCGAAGCGGGCATTGCTTTACTTTCTGCGCGCTTCCGGCGCGGACGGGACCGCGGAGGTATCCGCAGGGGGGAGGCAAGGGACTATAAACACGTTATAAAACGTTCAAAGCCGGGCTCCGCAAGCGGTCTCGCGCGTTAAGGTAACGGTATTTGGTGGAGTGGCGATGACGAAACCACAAGGCATCGTGCAAGGCATCGTAATCGGCGGCGGCGGGCTGACCGGGCTTTCGCTCGCGCTCGCATTGCGTCAGGGGCTCGGGCCGGACATTCCGGTGATCGTCGCCGATCCCGCATTCGCCGTGCGGCCGAGCCGCGATCAGCGCGCCTCGGCCATCGTCGCGGCCTGCCGCCGCCTGTTCGAGGCGCTTGGCGTGTGGGGCGAGGTCGCGCCCGAGGCGCAGCCGATCCTCGATATGGTCGTCACTGATTCCAGACTGCACGACGCGACACGGCCTGCGTTCCTCACTTTCGCGGGCGAGGTCGCTTCCGGCGAGCCGTTCGCGCACATGGTCGAAAACCGCCATCTGATCGATGCGCTGACCCATCATGCCGAGGCGAGCGGCGTTGAACTGCGCAATGACAGTGTCACCGATTACGAACCCGGTGACGATAGTGTCCGCGTGGTGCTTGGCGGCGGCGACATCATCACGGCGCGATTGCTTGCCGCCGCCGATGGTGCGCGCTCGAAGCTGCGCCAGCGCGCGGGCATCGCGACCAACGGCTGGGATTACGATCAGGCGGCCATCGTCGTCACGGTCGGTCATGAGCGCGATCATGAGGGACGCGCGGAAGAGCATTTTCTGCCCGCAGGGCCGTTCGCGATCCTGCCGCTCGCGGGCAAGCGGTCGTCGCTGGTGTGGACCGAGCAGCCCAGGGAGGCCGCACGGATCGTGGCGCTCGACGCGGATGAGTTCAAGGCAGAGCTTGAAACGCGGTTCGGCCTGCATCTCGGTGAGCTGGAGGTGCTCGATGCACCGCGCACGTTCCCGCTCGGTTATTTCGTCGCGCGCTCGTTCATCGCGGAGCGGCTGGCGCTGGTCGGCGATGCCGCGCACGTCATCCACCCGATCGCAGGGCAAGGTCTTAACATGGGTCTGAAGGATGTTGCGGCGCTGGCGGAAGTCGTGGTCGATGCGGCGCGGCTTGGCACCGATTTCGGCGCCACCGATGTGCTCGAGCATTATCAGCGCTGGCGGCGGTTCGACACCATGGCGATGGGGTTGGCCACCAATGTCTTGAATGGAATGTTCTCGAACGATTTTACGCCGTTGCGCGCGGTGCGCGATATCGGGCTCGGCCTCGTCGACCGGATGCCGCCGCTGAAAGGCGCATTCATCCGCCAGGCCGCCGGGCTGACCGGCGACGTGCCGCGGCTGCTGCGCGGCGAGGCGCTGTAGATCAATCGATCTTTCGTGCTTCTTCCGGCAGCATGATCGGGATGCCATCGCGAATCGGATAAGCGAGCTTCGCGCCGCGCGAAACCAGTTCCTGCCTGGCGGCGTCGTATTCCAGCACGCCTTTGGTGACCGGGCAGACCAGAATTTCCAGGAGCTTGGAGTCGACGGGATCGGAATCGTTCGCCGGCGGAATGTTGGTCGTCATCTGCAATCCATCGTTAAAAGAAAAGCCTGGATTTTTTACTGTACCGGCGGATCGCCGGAGGTCTGTTTCTTGGCGAGATCCATCTGCGTCACCGCGATCAGGATCTCGGCGCGGGTCTTGAGGTCGGGCGCTTCCAAGAGCGCCTGCTTCTCGGCGGGGCCGTAAGGCGACATCATCGCCAGCGCATTGACCAGCGCCTCGTTGGGTGCTGCGCGGATGCCGTCCCAGTCTACCTTCAGCGAATTGGCTTTCAGGAATTTGGTCAGCGTGTCGAGCACCGCGGCGCGGTCGACATCGTCCTCGCCCTTGCGCGCGGTGAAATCGTCAACGAAAGGAAAGAAGTCGACCTTGCACTGGCGGTAGGGTGTCAGCACGGTCAGCTCCTCGACCACCTGAAAACGGGCGATCCCCGTGAGTTCGAGAATGTAACGCCCGTCGCCGGTCTCGCCGAACTGCGTGATGCGGCCAACGCAGCCGATGCGAAACAGCCTCGGGTGCTCCTCGCTTTGCGAATGCGCGGCATCGGGCTGGATGATCCCGATCATGCGGTGGCCGTCGCGCAAGCTGTCGTCCACCATTTCCAGATAGCGCGGCTCGAACACGTTCAGCGGCATCTGTCCGCGCGGCAGCAGGAGCGCGCCGGGCAGCGGAAACACCGGGATGGTTTCGGGAAGATCACCCGGCCCGCGATATTCGGAATTGATGGCCATTCGCTCTAATCCCAGATGGCTTTAAGCGATCACGAGAACAGAATGGTGGACAGCCGCTTGCGAGCCTCCACGGTGGCCTCGTCCTCTCCGCCCCATGCCTCGAAGAACTGTAGAAGCTGTTTGCGTGCGCCGTCATCATTCCATTTGCGATCGCGCCTGACGATCTCCAGCAAATGGTTGGCGGCGTCGCGGCGCGCGTGTTTGGCATTCAGCGCGATGGCGAGGTCGTAGCGGGCCTGATGGTCGAGCGGATTTGCGGCAATCTTTTGCTCAAGCTCCGCGACCGGGCCGACCGATTGTGCCTGATCGGCGAGATCGAGCATCGATTGCACGGCGGCAACGGCGGTCTCGCCGCGCTTGGCTTCCGGCACCATCGCGAGCGTCTGCCTGGCCTGCTCAAGCGAGCCGGTGACCACGTAGCAGCGCGCAAGGCCGGCCATTGCCGGAACGTTGGCAGCATCCTGCGCCAGCACCTCGGCATAGATCGCCGCGGCGGTGGCAGCATCGCCCTCGGTCAGATGGGCCTCGGCCTCCGCCAGGAGATCGGCGTCGCCGCCCGGCATGCCCTTGGTCAGTTTGTCGATAAAGGCATTGATCTGGGCTTCCGGCTGCGCGCCCATGAACCCGTCGGCCGGCTGGCCGTTGACGAAGGCGATGACCGCCGGAATCGACTGGATGCCCATCTGTCCGGGGATCGCCGGGTGCTCGTCGATGTTCATCTTGACGAGCTTGACCTTGCCCTTGGCCGCCCGCACCGCCTTCTCGATGATCGGGGTGAGCTGTTTGCACGGGCCGCACCAAGGTGCCCAGAAATCGATCAACACCGGCTGGTGCTTGGATTCCTCGATCACGTCCTTAACGAAGGTCTGTGTCGTGGTGTCCTTGATGAGGTCCGGCGCAACGGTGCCCGTGGCGGCGTTATTATCGAGTATCGTCACGTCGTTTCATCCCGCTGATTGCTGTGTTTGCGGACATTTACCATGCCCGGCCTTAAAATGGCGGCGAAAGTGACGATTTCAATTGTCGAAGCGCTTGAAATCGTTCCCGAACACTGACCCAAAGCCAGCCTGGAAGTGAAAAAAGGCCGCCTTTCTCTGTTGCATTGCCGCGCCGGGTTTGGCATAGGTTGCGCCCGGCGGTGCGAGCCGCCCATTTCTGATGCGGGTGTAGCTCAGGGGTAGAGCACGACCTTGCCAAGGTCGGGGTCGAGGGTTCGAATCCCTTCGCCCGCTCCAGAATCTTCCCGGTTGTGCGAAGAAAACTGGCAACGACGCAAGCCGCCGCAAGGCGGCTTCGTTGTTTCTATGCCTCAACTTTTGGTTCCTTGTGGCGTTATTCTGGGCCAGACCGGAGGAAATGTCATGGCGGGACAATATGTCGGGGATCTGCAGCGCTTCATCGACGCGCAGTGGCCACTTTACGAGCGGGTACTCGTGGAACTGCGAGCCGGGCAAAAGCGCACGCACTGGATGTGGTTCGTCTTCCCGCAGATCGATGGCCTGGGCTACAGCGCGATGGCGCAGAAATACGCCATCGCTTCGCGCGAGGAAGCTGCGGCCTATCTCAGGCACCCGCTGCTCGGCGGGCGGCTGGAGGAATGCACGGCCCTGGTCAATGCGGTTGCGGGAAAATCGGTGCGCGAGATTTTCGGCCAGCCCGACGACATGAAGTTCTGCTCGTCGATGACCTTGTTCGCGCAGGTCGCGAAAGGGCACAGTTTGTTCAAGGAGGCAGTTGAAAAACATTTCGACGGGCGCTTCGATGAAGCAACGCTGGCAAGGATCGAAAGCCGATGAAAGCCAGCGGACGCCGCTCGCCGCTCGCAACCGTGAAGCCTGATCACATTGCGACATCGACGCTGACGATCGCCACGCCGCAACGCGGCTTCTTCGACATCACGGCAGAAGTCCGGGGTTTTCTGCGCGAAGCGGAGGCTGAAAGCGGCGCGCTGATGCTGTTTGTGCGTCACACATCGGCGTCGCTGACCATTCAGGAAAATGTCGATCCTGACGTATTGACTGACCTCATTGATGTGCTTGACCGGCTCGCGCCAGAGGATGGTGGCTGGATCCATGACAGTGAAGGCCCCGACGACATGCCCGCGCATATCAAGACCATGCTCACTTCATGCAGCCTGCATGTGCCGGTGGAGCACGGTCAGATGATGCTTGGTACCTGGCAAGGCATCTATCTGATCGAGCACCGCGCACACCCGCACCGTCGCGAAATCGTGCTGCAATTCATTGGCCGGACAGCGCACTGATTTGGCGAAAACTTAAATCGGACCCGTGGGGAGCTTGGCGAATAGCCTCCGTATCAGCCAGGCAACCGTCGCAGCGTGACCCCCGGTGGCGGAATGTCGTCATCCGGCACGAAGAAGTCCGGCGTCAGCGGCACTGAGGGATCGACCCGATAAGGCTCGAAATCGGTTACGCCTGCGGCGGCGAGCACCTTGTCGTCGATGCAGAACCGCCCCGTGAAGCCGCGCGACGGCTTGGTGAGGATGACATGTGCGGCGTCGGCAACGATCTCCGGCTTGCGGCTGGCGCGCATCATCGCCTTGCCGCCGAGCAGATTGCCGATCGCGGCAGTGGCGATCGTCGTGCGCGGCCACAGCGCGTTGACCGCGATGCCGTCGCTCTTCAGTTCGCCCGCGAGGCCTAGCACGCACATGCTCATGCCGAATTTCGCCATGGTGTAGGCGGTGGAGGGCGCAAACCACTTTGTCCGCATGTCGAGCGGCGGCGACAGCATCAGGATGTGCGGATTCACCGCGGTCTTCAGATACGGGATGCAGGTCTTGGAGACGAGAAACGTGCCGCGCGCATTGATGGCCATCATCAGGTCGAAGCGCTTCATCTCGGTCGTCTGCACCGGCGTCAGACTGATCGCGCTGGCGTTGTTGATGCAGATGTCGATGCCGCCGAACTCCTTCACTGTCTGATCAACCGCGGCGATCACTTGCGCCTCGTCGCGGATGTCGCAGGCGATCGGAAGCGCGCGCCCGCCGGCATCCTCGATCTCCTTGGCGGCGGTGAAGATCGTGCCCTCGAGCTTCGGTTGCGGCGTCGTGGTCTTTGCGGCGATGGCGATGTTGGCGCCATCGCGTGCCGCACGTTTGGCGATGGCGAGCCCGATGCCACGGCTGCCGCCGGTGATGAACAGCGTCTTGCCTTTGAGGGTCGTCATGTGGACTCACTCATAATTAGGGGGCTTTCGCAAGATCTGTCATTGCCGGGCATAGCTCGTCGAAGACGGGCGTGAACGCCCTTATGCCCCGGCAATCCATCTTCCTAAAGCGACTCTTCTTTAGATGGATGCGCGGGTTGAGCCCGCGCATGACGATTCCGAGTAAACACGAAACACTCTAATAACCTGCCGCCTCCGCGCCGCGCGTGCGTGGATCGGCGGCGCCGAGCCAGCCGTCCTTTGTAGCAGCAATCGAATTCGCCGAGGTCTGGCCCATCGGCGTCACGAGCGTGTGACCCATGGCGCGCAACGCATCGCGCGTCGCCTGCGGAAAGCCATGCTCGATCCGCACTTCATCGGGCATCCACTGATGATGCAGTCGCGGAAGGCTGACGGCTTGCGCGATGTTCATGTGATAGTCGAGTGAATTCACGATCACCTGAAGCGTGGTCGAGATGATGCGGCTGCCGCCGGGCGAGCCGGTGACGAGCACGGGATTGCCGTCCTTCAAAACAATTGTCGGCGTCATCGAGGATAGCGGACGCTTGCCGGGACCGGGCAGGTTCGCTTCATAACCGACCAGCCCATAGGCGTTGGAGGCGCCGGGCGCGGCGGTGAAATCGTCCAGCTCGTTGTTAAGCAGCACACCGGTGCCCTCCGCGATCAGGCCGACGCCATAGCTGAAATTCAGTGTGTAGGTGTTGCTTGCCGCATTGCCTTGCGCGTCAACCACCGAGAAATGCGTGGTGTTGGTACCTTCATGCGGTTGTGCGACGGCTGCCGCCTTCACCGGCGTGGACTTGTCGAGACGGATCTCCGCGCGCAAATGCGCGGCGTAATCCTTTGAGAGAAGCCGCGTGAGCGGCGCTTTGCTGAAGGCCGGATCGCCGAGATAGCGCGCGCGGTCGGCATAGGCGCGCTTCATTGCTTCGATCAGCACATGCAGCGAGGCCGGCGTCTGCGCACCCATTTTGTGCAGGTCGAATCCTTCCAGAATATCGAGCGTCTCGATCAGCACCGTGCCGCCGGAGGAAGGCAGCGGCATCGACACGATGTCATAGCCGCGATAGGTGCCGCGCACCGGTTCACGCCAGACAGGACGATAGGATTTCAGATCGTCGCGCGTGATGATACCGCCCGCAGCCTGAATGCCTTTTGCGAGTTTGTCCGCGACCGGGCCGTCGTAGAAACCATCCACGCCATGGTCGGCAATGGCCTGCAGCGTGGTGGCGAGATCAGTCTGAACGAGCCTGTCGCCCTCGCGCAGCGGGGTGCCGTCCGCACGGGACAACAGTTTTGCGCTCGAAGGCCACGGCGCAAATCGCCGCCGCGCATTGGGAAGTGTATCCGCGATATCGTCGGCGATCATGAATCCGTCGCGAGCGAGCTTGATCGCAGGCGCAAGCAGGTCGCGCAAGGTGAACTTGCCCGAACCATATCGCTCCAATGCGGCGGCCAATCCAGCTACCGTACCGGGTACGCCGATGCCGAGCGCGCTGTCGCGCGATTTAGTCGGATCCGGTTTGCCGTTCGGCCCGAGAAACATTGTCGGCGTGGCGGCCTTGGGCGCGGTCTCGCGATAATCAAGCGCGATATCCTTTTTCTCGCGCGCCAGATGAATCACCATAAAACCCCCGCCGCCGATGTTGCCCGCGCGAGGATAGGTCACTGCCATGGCGAATCCGGTCGCGACCGCGGCGTCCACCGCATTGCCGCCGCGCTTGAGCACATCGGCCCCGATCCGTGCCGCGAGCCTTTCCTGCGCTACCACCATGCCATGGCGGGCGAACACCGGCTGTGCGTGCGAGGGCAGCGACGAGATGCGGGCATCCTGCGCAAGGCCGGCGGCGGGAAGCAGGGTCAGCAGCAAGGCGAGAGCAAAACGGTTCAAAAGCGGGCTCTCCTGTTTCGGGGCAACGTCAGACCACGATAATCATTGCGAATTGATCTATAAGATGGCCGATAACCTATCTGCCCGCCGCGTTTGCGCCAACGAAACTGAAGGTGAAGATGACGTCACTTGCGCCAGCCGCGCAGCGTACCTATCCGCCGCGTGCAGCGGTGATCGGCTGGATTTTCTTCGACTGGGCAGCGCAGCCTTATTTCACGCTGATTACCACCTTCGTGTTCGCGCCCTATTTTGCGACCCACGTCGCGCCCGATCCAGCGACCGGCCAGTCGCTGTGGGGTTTTGCCACGTCGATAGCAGGGTTCCTGATCGCGTTTCTGTCCCCTGTGCTGGGCGCCATCGCGGATGCCGGGGGGCGGCGCAAGCCGTGGATTGCGGCGTTCGGCGCGCTCCTGGTGATTGGCTCGTCGCTGATGTGGATCGGCAGGCCCGGCGATCCATCGGTGATCGTTCCGGTACTGATCGCGTTTGCGATCGCGACCATCGGTGCGGAATTCGCGACCGTGTTCAATAATGCAATGATGCCATATCTGGTGCCGCCGGAGAAAATTGGACGCCTCTCCGGCACCGGCTGGGCTACCGGCTATATCGGCGGCATCGTCAGCCTCGTTCTGGTGCTGGGTTTTCTCGCCGCCAATGAGACGACCGGGCGCACGCTGTTCGGATTGATGCCATTGTTCGGGCTCGATCCGGCGATGCACGAGGGGGATCGGATCAGTGGTCCGCTCACGGCTGTGTGGTTCGTCGTATTCGTGCTGCCGATGTTCCTGCTAACGCCGGATCATGCTTCGAAGAAACCAGCGCTTGGTGCGGTGCGCGAGGGCCTGCGCGAATTGCGCGAGACGCTCGGCGCACTGCCCTCGCAGCCCAACATGGCGACGTTCCTGATCGCCAACATGGTTTATACCGATGCGCTGGTCGCGCTGTTCGCATTCGGCGGCATCTATGCAGCGGGCACCTTCGGCTGGCAGACCATCCAGATCGGCACCTTCGGCATTCTGCTCGCGGTGAGCGGCACGTTCGGCGCATGGATCGGCGGCAAGCTCGACGATCTGCTGGGGCCGAAGATTGTCATTACCGGCGCGATGGCGATCCTGTTGCTGGCGATCGTCGCGATCCTGTCGATCGATCGCGACACGCTGTTGTTCGTCATCAAGGTCGTCCCGCCAGCGCCGGACGGCGGGCTGTTCGCGGCTCCCGCCGAGAAAGCCTATCTCGGGCTCGGGTTGTTCATCGGTTTCGCGGCGGGGCCGCTGCAGGCGGCGTCGCGCACGCTGCTCATTCGCCTCGCGCCGCACGAGCGCATCACGCAATTCTTCGGGCTGTTCGCACTGTCGGGAAAAGTCACGTCGTTCTTCGCGCCGCTCGCGGTCAGCATCGTCACCGCGGCCACCGCCAGCCAGAAGGCCGGCATGGCGGTACTGATCGTGTTCTTCGTAGCAGGCCTTGCGCTGCTGTCGCGGGTGAAGGAGCCCGCACGGCCTTAATGCTTGAAGTGGCGCGTGCCGGTGAACACCATGGCGATGCCATGCTCATCCGCTGCCGCGATCACTTCCGCATCGCGCACCGAGCCGCCGGGCTGGATCACCGCCGTGGCACCGGCCTCGATCGCCACCAGCAGGCCGTCGGCGAACGGAAAGAACGCGTCCGACGCCACCACCGAGCCCTTGGTCAGCGGGTCCGAGAGACCCAGTTCTTTTGCTGCGTCCTGCGCCTTGCGCGCGGCGATACGGGCGGAATCGACCCGGCTCATCTGGCCCGCGCCGACGCCGACGGTGGCGAGGCCCTTGGCATAGACGATCGTGTTCGACTTCACATGCTTGGCGACGCGGAAGGCGAAGCGCAAATCCGCGAGTTCGGCATTGGTCGGCGCGCGCTTGGTCACGGTGGTGAGCGTCATATCGTCGACCACGGCGTTGTCGCGCGACTGCACCAGCATGCCGCCTGCAACCGTCTTGGCGATGAAACCTTTCGCGCGCGGGTCCGGCAGTTTCCCCGCGAGCAGAAGTCGCAAATTCTTCTTCGCCGCGATGATCTTGATGGCGTCCTCGCTCGCGTCAGGCGCAATGATGACTTCTGTGAAGATGCCGGTGATGGCTCGCGCAGCCTCCGCATCAAGCGGACGGTTCACCGCGACGATGCCGCCGAACGCGGAGGTGGAATCACAGGCCAGCGCCTTCCTGTAGGCGCTGACGATGTCATCGGCTTCGGCGACGCCGCACGGGTTGGCGTGCTTGACGATGACACAGGCCGCGCTCCTGGCCGGATCGAACTCGGCGACGCACTCGTAAGCTGCGTCGGTGTCGTTGATGTTGTTGTAGGAGAGCTGCTTGCCCTGCACCTGGCGCGCGGTGGCGACGCCAGGGCGCCGTTCGGCGCTGACATAGAATGCGGCACGCTGGTGCGGGTTCTCGCCATAGCGCAAGGCTTCAGCAAGTCGTCCGCCGATGGCGCGGAAATCCGGTGCCTCGATTTTCAGCTCGGCCGCGAACCAGTTCGAGATCGCGGCATCATAGGCGGCGGTGCGCGCATAGGCCTTTGCGGCGAGGCGCTTGCGCAGCGGAAGCGTAGTCGCGCCCTTGTGGACGGCGAGTTCGTCGAGCACGGCCTGATAATCGGACGGCTCGATGACAACGGCGACATCGCCATGGTTCTTCGCGGCGGCGCGGATCATCGCTGGTCCGCCGATGTCGATGTTCTCGATGCAGTCTTCCTCGCTCGCGCCCTTCGCAACCGTCGCCTCGAACGGGTAGAGGTTGACGACCAGAAGGTCGATCGGCGCGATGCCGTGGTCCTTCATCGACTTCGCATGCTCGGCATTGTCGCGGATCGCAAGCAGGCCGCCATGCACCTTCGGGTGCAACGTCTTGACCCGGCCGTCCATCATCTCCGGAAAGCCGGTGAGGTCGGAGACGTCCATCACCTTCAGCCCGGCATCCGCGATCGCCCTTGCGGTCCCGCCGGTGGAGACGAGTTCGACGCCGTGGGCGGCAAGGGCTTTGGCGAAGTCGATCAGCCCGGTCTTGTCGGAAACGGAAAGCAAAGCGCGGGTCACGCGGCGCGGATGATCGGTCATGCAATGGTCCAGAAGCAGCGAAGGATGCGGCCCGAGGTGGTATTCTCAGCGGTATCCCGCAAGGGAAGACGCGCTTTAAGGCCGTGGCTACGCGCTAACATAGTTTGCGCGCCGGCAAAACCTCGCTCATAGCGTTTTCAAGCGAAGGGGGTACCGGTTCGCGTGAAGAAAACGCGTCAAAACGAGCCTAGAGCGGCAATTCCGGCTCGCGCCGCGGGTCGCGCCTGGCGGTCGCGGCAGCCGAACTGGTGGATTTGGCGAAACTCCAGTGCACGGTCGCCACCTGCCGCGCATGCTGTCGGATCACGATCTGGGTGGTCCGGCGCGGGCCGTCCGATCCGGCCAGGAAGACGCTGTCCTCGAGGTCGATTTTCTGATCCGGCGCTTCAAAGGTCCAGACCTCGCGGTTCGGCAGCATCAGCATGGCGCCGCGGCCGTCACTCAGACGGTTGACCTTGACGGAGGGATGCAGGTGAAAGCGGATGGTATAGTCGTCCAGGCTGCCGCGAAATGCCGAGCCGGGATCTTTCGCCAGATCGTCCTCGCCGTCGATGCGGCTGCCGTCACCGGCAACCGTCAGGACGCGGCGATGGATGAAGCCGAACTGCTTGCGATAGCCATCATGCGACATCGTCAGCGTGGTGCCCTCGGAGGTCACCTCGCGATAGGATTCGACGTTCTCCGGGCCTGCGACGATCGGTGCGCCTTGCAGCATCCGCTTCACCGCGGTCCGTTCGACGAACTGGCAGGACGATGTTTCGGCATAGGTCAGGGTCGAATGCGCGACCGTGGAACGCGCGAAGCTGCGCCAGTTGTCGCGCCCGATCGAGGGCATTCCGCAATTGACGATGATGCGGTGGGCGCCGCTCGACACCTCGAATGACAGACAACCTGCATGGGCATCGCGGCTGAGCGGTGGCGACGGCGGCGGGCCGGTATCGGCGATGATGGTGAGCGTGCCCGCGTCGAGTCGCTGGAAACCAGTGTGCGGCATGTGCGGCATCGGCGTGCCGTGAGTGTCGTCATAGGCGAGCAGCGTAGCGAGCACGCCGGGTGCAGCGGTGTTCATGCCGTTGAACAGCGCGAACGAGCCGTCGCCGTGACGGAAGAAGCGCAGCATCGGCATCATCCGGTCGATGGCATTGAGCAGCGCGGGCGGCGGAGCGATGTTACGCGCGGCGAATGTCTGCCGCAGCGGCAGAAGGTCGAGCAGCAGTTCGACCAGTGCTTCCGGGTTGCGCGAGATATGACCGCCATCCGGCAGGATCTGGCGCTGCAATTCGTCGGAGAGTTTTTTCGTGGCGCCTTTGATGTGCTTGGCCTGATTGGCGAGGCAGAGCGAGGCGTAGCTCAGCGCGATCAGAACCTGCAGCCGTGCGAGGCCGTCGGGGATGTCAGCCTTGGTGTAGCGCAGGAAGCGGATTTCGCGTGTCAGGTTTTTCAGGAAGCGGCGATAGAAGCGTGCATCAGCATCGTGTAGCACCAATGGCGCCTGCGACAGCAGCGAGACGATGCGCCGCGCCACCACGTCGGCGCGCTTCGCCACCGTGGCCTTGCGCGGATGTGCGAGCCAGTCATCCAGCAGCGCACGGGCGTTGGCGCGCGTGATTGCCGAATCCGCCGCGCGCAGATGGCGCAGCCAGCCAAAGCCAAGCAGAAAGACTTCCCATTCCTCCGATGGCGGATCGAGTTCGAACACCGAGCGGCCATGGCAGGTGACGATTTTTCCCGCGAACACGAAACGGCCCGAATAGATTTCCGCAGCGCGGGTAGCATCGGTGGTGCGCAGGTCATGCGGAGCGATCAGCAGTCGGTCAGAGCGGCCAGGCAGAATGCGCGTGAGAACTACCGATGTACCGCTCGCGCGCGCCATCACCTTCCGCCCGACTCGTCCGAGCAGAAGTCGCGATATTCGCCTTTGTCCGATAACCGACATCGTCCCCGCGCCGGAGGGAATCTCCGTGGCTCCTTTTTAGTCTGGAATTCCTGGCAAGGCACGTCCACATGGGGACAAAAACCGGGAGGCCACTGTGTGAAAACGAAAAATCAGATCAAGCCTTGACCAGGCGCGCGGCGTAAAAGCCGTCGAGCCCCGACAGTTTCGGATCGACATGGGGCAAATGGCAGGGCAGCGTGCGGACGTCGCCATCTGCGGTGATGAGTTCCGACAGTCCGGCCAGTTCGCCGGGTTCGATCGGCTGGCGCCTCATCCCAGGTTCCGAGTCCAGAAGCGCGGTGATGGCCTGTTCGCCTTCCTCCGGTTCCAGCGAACATGTGCAGTAGACCAGCGTGCCGCCGGGTTTCAGCAGCATCACGCTTTTCTGCAGCAGGCGTTTTTGCAGGATGTTGAGCGTACCCAGATCGGCTTCGTTCTTCAGCCAGGCGACGTCGGGATGGCGGCGAATGGTGCCGGTCGCCGTGCAGGGCGCGTCGAGGAGGATGGCGTCAAACGGCTCGGCGTCCCATTCCGTCGCGTCGGTCGCCACGCAAGTCGCTTCGAGCGAGAGCCGCGCAAAATTGTCTTTCAAGCGCGCAAGCCGCCCGCTGGAGCGGTCGACGGCGGTGACGCGCGCCCCCGCCTGAGCGAGCTGCGCGGTCTTGCCGCCGGGAGCTGCGCACAGATCGGCGACGGATTTGCCGGCGATATCGCCGAACAGTCGCGCCGGAATCGCGGCGGCGGCGTCCTGCACCCACCATGCGCCCTCGGAAAAGCCGGGTAGCATCGTGATAGGTCCATGCAGAAGCGTGCGCACGGTGCCGGTGGGCAGTGTTTCGCCATGGAGCCGCGTGGCCCAGCTTGCGGATTCGGATTTTACCGTGAGATCGAGCGGCGGCTCATGGCCGATGGCGCGGGCCATCGCGCGTGCATTGTCTTCGCCATAGGCCTTGATCCAGCGCGCTACCAGCCACGGCGGCAGATCGATCATCTTGTCCTTGACTTCTTCCACCAGCGGCAACCCCTCGCGCGCGCAACGGCGCAAGACGGCGTTGACGAGGCCGGCATATTTCGCCGCGCGGCGATCGGCCTGCACGAGTCGCACCGACAGATCGACGGCGGCGTGATCAGGCACGTCCATCCACAGAATCTGTGCGGCGCCGATCAGAAGCGCGCTCTGCGCGCGCGGTGCATCGGTCGGAATGCCGCGATCGAGCAGACGCGACAACAGATGGCCGAGCGTGCCGAGGCGGCGCAGTACGGTTGCGACAAGCCGGCGCATCAGCGCGCGATCGCGATCAGACAGAGTCTTGAGAGCGGGATGCGCGGCAGGGCCTTCAAGCTGATCGTCCAGCGTGCGCTGTTTGTGGAGAACGCCATCAATGATATCGGCGGCTATGCGGCGCGCGGCGAGGCCAGGCACCTCGGTCGGCGGAACGAATCGCGAAGGCTTCATGGAATACTGTACAACCAAAGCAGGGAAGGGCGGGCGTGCCGCAACGAAGACGCAGGGATGACATGCGAATATGCCAAATGTAAGAATCGTGATGCGGTTTAAATAAAACGCGAGACGATGATGATGATGAAGCGGCCGCGTGCATCGCCGCTTCGCGCTTGGTGATACGGAGGTGGAGATGGCGGACGAGCCGACGAACCAAAGTGCGGATGCGATGTCGCCGCGCCGACCCCTGCCTCCCGCCGCCCAGCGCGCGCTCGCCGAAGCCGAGGCCCGCAGGGCGGAAGCCGTGAAGGCCAAGGAAAAGAATAAGGAAAATGATCCCGCAGCTGATCCCAACGATCCGAAAGAGATCAACGGGCCGAAAGGCCCGGAGCCCACGCGCTACGGTGACTGGGAAATCAAAGGGATAGCTTCTGATTTTTGAGGCTTGGGCCGGCAAATGCGCCTCGCGTAAAAATCCGCACTCGCTTGTCATCAGAGGATTTTGACGATACTTAGGGATATGTTCCCAGTTATATACTTTACAAACCCATTTAATTGGATAAGATAGATAAATCGCATACTTCTTGGATTTATCGCCATGTCCGTTCTTTCGAAGAAATACTTCCACAACGAGGCCGCCGCTTTCGCCCATCTGGAGGCTATTCTCTGGGCAAGTGGCGTGGCATGCCCTCACTGCGGCGCAGTTGATCGCGCCTCCAAAATGGAGGGCAAAAGCACCCGGCTTGGTCTTTGGAAGTGCTACGAGTGCCGTAAGCAATTCACCGTCAAGGTAGGGACAGTCTTCGAGGCGGCGCATATTCCGCTGCATAAGATGCTTCAGGCTGTCTACCTGATGTCGTCCAGCAAGAAGGGCGTCAGCGCTCACCAACTGCATCGCACCCTTGAGATCACTTACAAGAGCGCGTGGTTCCTTGCCCATCGTATTCGGGAGGCAATGAGCGCCGGTAAGCTCACCCCGATGGGAGGCGAAGGCTCGATCGTGGAAGCCGACGAAACCTATTTCGGCAAGAAGGACGAGCGACCCACGGTGACAACGTCAGGGCGCCCCTTCCTTAAGGGCGGCATGGGCGCTCATAAAATATCGATCGTTTCGCTTGTCGAACGCAACGGCTCGGTTCGCTCGTTCCATGTTGATGGCACGGTCAACGCGCAGACTGTTTCCGATATTCTTTCCAATAACGTGAAGCCTGAAACTGTTCTGCATACCGATGAGAGCAAGCTCTATGTGAAAATCGGCAAGGAATATGCCTCGCATGACACTGTGAACCACGGCGCAAAGGAATATGCTCGCGGTATCGTTCACACCAATACGATTGAAGGCTATTTCTCAATTTTTAAGCGCGGCATGAAGGGTGTCTATCAGCATTGTCGCGAGAAGCACCTGCACCGTTATCTCGCAGAATTTGACTTCCGATATAACAATCGGGTCGCCGTAGGCGTGGATGACCAGAGCCGGACCGAAAATGCGTTGATGGGGATCGTGGGTAAGCGGCTAAAGTATCGGCAGCCACCTAGTCTCACGTAAGCCATTGAACCGAATCATGAAATAATAGTCTTGACGAATCAAGCAGATAGCCTATACAAGATCGAGTCGGGAACGCGGCTGATTAGCGTGTTGGAGAGGTGAAAGCTTCGGCGAGTACCCTTCTCCACCCGACGGCTCCAATCAAATAAATGGCCGTTTTGGCGGTGCTATGAAGGTGTTCTTTGGCATCTGCACGAGCCCCCATCCAGAAATCGCCCCAGCGGGGGAGGCTCTGAAGCTTGTCTTTATCGAGTCGGCAAATCTGTTTTCCCCGTGCTGGAAAGATCGGTGCACTGCACCGGCCACCATATCCGCCAGTTGAAGGCCGACGCTGACATCACTGGGTGAGAAGAAAATCGTTTCGATAATGTTGGCATAGGTCGAAGTGTATGTTTCGGCAGTATCGATCAATTCATGATGGCGCTTTCTAAGCTTTTTGTCGTCGCTTGACATGCGATGATCCGAGACGACGACGCCATATTGAGCTTGACCAGTAACTCTAGTCGCGTCCTGCAAAAAATACTGAAATCGTTCGGTTACTCCTTTGTATGTGAGGTGATAGACATCGTCCTGCGTGATGATGGTAGGCCTTTGGTAAGCGGCCTCGATAGACGTTACACAAGAGATCAGCTTGATTGCTTTTCTCTGAGTAAGAATCTGAAAAACTTCAGACCGCACTTTTTCCTTATGGGCCTTGTCCATATGAGATATTGAATTATCTTGATTGTCTGTGCCGAAATACTTCCACTTCAGCTCGCCCTTTACGTTCATGGTCGCCTTTTTGAAATCCTTGGCGACGCCATGCCAAGCGCCTTCAGGGATGATTACCCCGCCGATTACGAGATACCGTCCAGCGGCCTTCTCAGGTTTTGGCGGCGTTCCAGACTCATCGAGAAACAAGAAGTACAAGGTTCGCTCCTATGAACGATAAAGCGAAATCGAATCCCGCAGCGCAGATTGCGAAGTTTCGCCAAGCTGCGCGGGAGCTTGATGCAGATGAAAGTGAAGCGGCATTCGATGAGAAGTTAGGTAAGATCGCGAGCCATAAGCCGGACACCAAGAAAAAAGAGAAGCCCAGCAAATAGCTGGGCTTCTCTCGTTTATGCGACGAACTTGGAGTTTCCAGCCGCGACAGCTTTGCTACCGAAGTGAATGCGCTCCTTGAGAACGTCATTCACGCGACCAGGATTGACGCCATACGGTGCGGCAATGTGGTGCTGATATTCGCCGCGCCAATGGGCAATCCAAACATTCACTGCGTCGTCGAATGTCAAACGATACGGTTTCGGCTTTTTCGGAGTGTCGTCGTTATGCATGTTCCAACCTTTCTTTTTGAATCGAAGGTCGGGAACATTGACAGCACGTCTACCGTGCGGAATTCTCCGCAAAGTCCTAACACGACGCGCCGCAATGCTCCCAAGCCCTGCGGTGAGAATGGAAGCCGGGCCCCGCGAAGGTCCGGCTTTTCCATTATGGCGACTCAGGTAGGCACCACATGTTCAATATAGCGCGAAACGGTAAGATTCGCGTTAACCAACCGCTAACGATTGTGGCTATCCACCCTAACCACAGCCCTAATGGACAAATCCATAGCCATTCAATGACTTGGATGGGTTTGTAAAGTATATAATTGGGGATATGTTCCTAGATGGTTCGAATCGCTGGGCAACCCGGTCGGCGTGCCGCCGCGACCGCCTGTGGGCGGGAGCGCTGCTCGCGCTGATGTTCAGCGCAGGGCTGGTCGCGGGGGCGTGGCTGCCGCACGGCAGGTTCAATGGCTCGAACGATCCTGTGCGGGTGGAACGCGACTGGCTTGTGGAAGCTTCGCGCAGCGGCGATGCGGGCGCTCGCCAGTCTGCGCAGGTTCTGCATGTGATCGACGGCGACACCTTCGAGGCGCGGGTGCATCTCTGGCAGGGGCTCGACATTACCACGCGGATCCGGTTGCGCGGCGTCGATGCGCCGGAACTGAAAGTGCGATGTTTCGAGGAATTGCGCATGGCGCAGGCGGCGCGCGCCGCGCTCGTCGCATTGCTCGATGAGGGCGCCGTCACGGTCTTCAATGTTGGTCCGGACAAATATAACGGCCGCGTGGTTGCGGACGTTGCCACGCGCGCGACGCCGAATGTCTCGGCCGCGCTGATCACCGCCGGCCATGGCCGCCCCTATAACGGGGGCCATCGTGCCGGATGGTGTGGTTAGCGTGGTCCCGCTTTTGATGGAAACGAATTCTGTCATTGCCGGGCATAGCCCGTCGAAGACGGGCGTGAACGCCCTTATGGCCCGGCAATCCATCTTCTTGAAGCGACTCTTCGTTTCTGATGGATACGCGGGTCATGCCCGCGCATGACGATTCCGGATAAACCTGACGTACCATCGGTCATGATATGAAAAACGCCTGAACGGCAGGCCTTATCGCGACGTCACCACCACCGGCGTGCCGACCGAGACGCGCTCGAACAGGTCGGTGATGTCGGGATTGTACATCCGCACGCAGCCATAGGAGACGTAGCCGCCGACTGATTTCGGCACGTTGGTGCCGTGGATGGCGTATTCGCCGCCCGCCAGCGTCATCGCCGCGACACCCATCGGATTGCGCGGCGAGCCGCCTTCGATCACGTCGGGGATACTCGGATGATCGCGCTTCACGTCGTCGGGCGGCGACCATGCGGGATTGCGGTACTTGCCGCTGATGCGAGTTTCCCCACTCCATTCCTTGCCGCGCTTGCCGACGCCGACCGGGTAGCGGATGGCATGCTGCTCATCGAGGATGAGATAGAGACGGCGCTCGCTGGTTTTCACCACGATGGTGCCGGGCGCATAGCCTGCCGGCGCGCGGACCATATCGGGATGTGCGATGGCGGGTGCGGCGCTTAACGCAAAGACAAACGACCCGGCGGCAAAGGCGACTGCAACGAACGAGGCGAACAAGCGCATGACAATCAGTCTCCGCAAAATCTGTTCAGGCAGCGCAGCGTCCGAAACCCTGTTAAGGCTTGTTTTTGAGGCCCGCGCACAGCCTGTGCCGCACAAATGAGCGAAGCGTTTCCGCTCGCCATACGACTGCGTGCCATAAAGGAAAAATCGGCGGCGGTGTAAATGCCCGCAAAACAACAGTTGCGGTTAAACTGCCGCGTGGCGATCGGAGCCGGCTGACAATGCCGTGATGGGCGCGCCCAGGAAAAAGGCCTCTCCCCGGACGGGAGAGGCCTGGATGCGAACAGTCTGAAACCGGTTCAGGCGCTGACAGCCTTCTTGTTCTGCCGGTTGTTGACGAGATCGGTCACGACCCCGGGATCGGCGAGCGTCGTGGTATCGCCGAGGCTTGACGGTTCGTCTTCCGCGATCTTGCGCAGGATTCGACGCATGATCTTGCCGGAGCGGGTTTTCGGCAGGCCCGGCGCAAACTGGATCAGGTCCGGCTGTGCGATCGGGCCGATGTCCTTGCGGACCCATGCCACCAGCTCCATGCGCAGCGCCTCGCTCGGTTCAACCTCGGCCATCAGGGTGACGTAGGCATAGATACCCTGGCCCTTGATGTCGTGTGGATAGCCGACCACGGCGGCTTCCGAGACGCTTTCATGCGCGACCAGCGAACTCTCGACCTCGGCGGTCCCGAGGCGATGGCCGGAGACGTTAATGACGTCGTCGACGCGGCCGGTAATCCAGTAATAGCCGTCGGCGTCCCGGCGGCAGCCGTCGCCGGAGAAGTACTTGCCCTTGTAGGCGGAGAAGTAGGTCTTCTCGAAGCGCTCATGATCGCCATAGACTGTGCGAACCTGTCCCGGCCATGATCTGGCGATGCAGAGGTTGCCGCTGCATTCGCCTTCCAGCACCTTGCCATCGGCATCGACGATCTGCGGCACGATGCCAAAAAACGGCTTGGTCGCCGAGCCCGGTTTCTGCGCAATCGCGCCCGGCAATGGCGAGATCATGATGCCGCCAGTCTCGGTCTGCCACCAGGTATCGACCACCGGGCAGCGGGAATCGCCGACCACGCGGTAGTACCATTCCCAGGCTTCCGGGTTGATCGGTTCGCCGACCGAGCCCAGCAGGCGCAACGAGGCGCGCGAGGTTTTCTTCACCGGCGCATCGCCGGCCTGCATCAACGCGCGGATCGCGGTCGGTGCGGTGTAGAAGATGTTGACCTTGTGCTTGTCGATTACGTTCCAGAACCGCGAATTGTCCGGATAGTTCGGAACGCCCTCGAACATCATCGTGGTCGCGCCATTGGCGAGCGGCCCATAGAGAATGTAGCTGTGACCGGTGACCCAGCCGACGTCCGCCGTGCACCAGTAGATGTCGCCGTCGTGATAGTCGAAAACGTATTGGTGCGTCATTGACACGAAGATCAGATAGCCGGCGGTGGTGTGCAGCACGCCCTTGGGCTGCCCGGTCGAGCCCGAGGTATAGAGAATGAACAGCGGATCTTCCGCGTTCATCGGCTCGCACGGACATTCGCTTTCGACCACGGCGGCGGCCTCGTGATACCAGACGTCGCGTTTCGGATCCATGTCGACCTTGCCGCCGGTGCGCTTGACGACGATCACCCAGTCGACTTCGCCGTTGACCTTCTCGATCGCGGTATCGACATTGGACTTCATCGCGATGATGCGGCCGCCGCGGTAAGCCTCATCAGAGGTGATGATGACGCGCGAGTTGCAGTCGCGCAGGCGGCCGGCAATGGAGTCGGGCGAGAAGCCGCCGAACACCACGGAGTGGATCGCGCCAAGGCGTGCACAGGCAAGGATCGCATACGCCGCCTCCGGAATCATCGGCAGATAGATGGTGACGCGGTCACCCTTCTTGACGTTGCGCAACCGCAAGATGTTGGCCATCTTGCAAACTTCATCATGCAACTCGCGATAGGTGATGTGGCGTGATTCAGACGGATCGTCGCCTTCCCAGATGATCGCGGTCTGGTCGCCGCGCTTCTCCAGATGCCGGTCGATGCAGTTGTAGGCAGCATTGAGTACGCCATCCTCGAACCATTTGATCGAGACCTTGCCCAGTTCGAACGAGGTGTTCTCCACCTTGGTGAAAGGCTTGATCCAGTCCACCCGCTTGGCGGCCTCGCCCCAGAATCCGTTCGGATCCTTGATCGAGCGGGCATACATGTCGTTGTATTTTGCCTCATCGACATAGGCGCGCTTGGCCCATTCTGGCGTCACTGGATGGATGATTTCGGACATTTTCTTCTCCCGGATCGCCCGTGAGATGGGCGGCTAATTTTATTGAACGGGATTATGCGCCCCCCAAGGGGAGCGGGACAAGTTGGAAGATTTAGGACTTTTGTCGAGACACGATTGAAATTTTTCAATCGTTTGAGCGCCGAGTTGGACGAAACGTCGCAGCCCGGAAAGCATCCGGAGAAAAGGACGTGGTTGCGGACGTCAGACTCCGCCCATTTTGCATACGATCGCCCATTGTCGAGCAGTCACGGCCTGCACCGACAAACGTGACAACCGCAACAGCTCCATGTCGGCGAGCCTGGGTTCGGCTTTCACCGTGGCCAGCGTCACCGGCTTGTGCAGCGGTTTCCTGGCGGCGATATCGACGCAGACGAACTTGCCGGATATATCGGTCGGGTCGGGGTAATGCTCGCGCACGATCTCGGCGATGCCGATGATCTCCTTGCCCTCGTTGGAGTGGTAGAAGAAAGCAAGGTCGCCTTTCTTCATTTTTATCATGTTAAGCTTGGCGGAATGGTTGCGCACGCCGGTCCACGCCTCGCCCTTCGCGCCTTTGGCGACCTGCTGATCCCATGACCAGCACGAAGGTTCGGATTTGACGAGCCAGTAATTCATCGGTCATTCCCTGTGCCGGTCGTCGATTGGCAAAAAACAACAGTGACAATCGGCATTCTCTATCCCTCGGCCTTGAAGGGGCGGGTCAGCAACATCTCGATCGCCTCATTGACGGTAATCGCGCCGCCAAGGACATGCGCGACTGCCGCCGCCACCGGCATTTCGATTTTCTTGTCGCGCGCGATCTCGATCAGAACCGGCGCGGTGAATTGTCCCTCGCTCAGGATACCGGGAGAAAATGTTTCACCGCGGCCGAGCGCCACGCCAAAAGCAAAATTGCGCGACTGCGGGCTTGAGCATGTCAGGATCAGATCGCCGAGGCCGGACAGGCCTGAAATCGTCTCTCCGCGCGCGCCGCAGGCCAGGCCGAAGCGCATCAGCTCAGCGAAGCTGCGTGTGGTCAGCGCGGCAAGCGCCGACGCGCCGAGCTGCTTTCCGGCCGCAATACCTGCCGCGATCGCCAGCACGTTCTTCACCGCGCCGCCGATCTCGACTCCGCGCACGTCGGTGGTGTGATAGGGTCGCAGCGATGGCGAGCCGAGCGCATGCGTCAATGCAACGGCAAGCGATTCTTCCGCCGCGGCGAGCGTCACCGCCGTCGGCAGGCCACGCGCGACGTCGCTGGCGAAACTCGGACCCGACAGAATTGCGGGCCTGGCTTGCGGCAGAATCTCCGCGGCGATCTCGGTCATGAATTTATAGGTGCCGCGTTCGATGCCTTTGGCGCAGATCACGGCAGGGGTTCCTTGCGCGACATGCGGCGCAAGTGCTGTCATCGCGGCGCGCAGGCTTTGCGCCGGCGTGACCAGCAGAAGAATATCGGCCTTTGCGCTGTCCGCGAGATCGCCAGTGAATTGAATGGCAGGATCGAGCTTGATGCCGGGCAGGCGTGGGTTCTCTTTGCTCTGTTTCATCGCATCGCGCGCGGCTGCGTCGCGGCCAAACAGTGTCACCGCGCGGCCCGCGCGCGCGCAGGCGTTGGCGAGCGCCGTGCCCCATGCGCCTGCGCCGATGACCGAGATGGTGTTGAAAGATGTCATGGGCCTGCTTTGGCGTTACGTAGAGTGTGATTGAGGAATATTTTCAGGGTGCGCGTCAATGCCGCGCGCGGGTATTGATGAATTTTGTCGGGGTCTCGGTGGTCTGGTCGAGTTTCCAGCGCGCGCGCGGAGCCGCCGTCATCGCGTCAGCGAGGCCAAGCGCGAGCCGCTCTGCGCCAGCCCACGCGATCATCGCGCCATTGTCGGTACAAAGCTGCGGCGGCGGCACGATCATGGTGATCTGGTCGTTGGCGGCAATTTCCTGCAACGCATTGCGGATCGCGACATTGGCGGCGACACCACCCGCCGCGACCAGCGCGCGCGGTGTGCCGAACTGTTCGCGAAACAGCCGTAGTCCTGAGCGAATCCGGTCGGCGGTGGATTCGAGCACCGCGGCCTGAAAACTCGCACAGAGATCGGCGATGTCTTGCGGCTCGAGCGGATCAAGCCGCAAGGCCTCGTTGCGGACGGCGGTCTTGAGGCCCGACAGCGAGAAGTTTGCGTCCTTGCGTCCGAGCATCGGGCGGGGGAACGAAAACCGCTCCGGATCGCCGTCGCGAGCAGCGCGCTCCACCTGCGGCCCGCCGGGATAGGGCAGGTCGAGCATCTTGGCGACCTTGTCGAAAGCTTCGCCCATCGCGTCATCCACCGTGGTGCCGAGCCGGACATATTCGCCAACGCCGAGCACGGCGACGATCTGGGTATGGCCGCCGGAGGCGAGAAACAGGCAGTAGGGAAACGCCAGCGGCACCGTTAGGCGCGGCGTCAACGCATGAGCTTCCAGATGATTGACCGCGATCAATGGCGTGTCGTGCACGAGCGCGATAGCCTTGGCGGTGGTGAGTCCGACGATGACGCCGCCGATCAAGCCCGGACCGGCCGCAGCGGCCACGCCATCGAGTTGGGAAAATTCGACACCTGCCCCGGTCATGGCTTTTTCAACCAGCACGTCAAGCATCTCGACATGGGCGCGCGCGGCAATTTCCGGCACGACGCCACCGAACGGCGCATGCTCGGCAATCTGCGAGCGCACGATGTTGGAAAGAATCCGGCCGGAGCTGTCCGCATGACGCTCGATCACGGCGGCTGCGGTTTCGTCACAGGTCGTCTCTATTCCCAAAACCAGCATTGCAGGGCCTTGCGCCAAAATCAGTCTCGAGCCAAGCCGCCGGGCGGAGCGGCCGGGGCACTTGCGTTTGCCGCCAAAGCGGCGTTCTGCTTGGTTCTCGGGTAGCATTAGCGGGCGTTGGGTAAAAGTGGGTTCCGCAGATTGAGGTTTGAATGGCGATATTGGTGATGCGGCCTTTTCCCGACAACGAGACGACTGCGGCGGCCCTCCGCCAGGCTGGATACGGCGTTTTGCTGTCGCCCGCGTTGCGATTTGAGCCGATCGCGATCCGCGACGAGCCAGGTGCGCGCTACAATGCGGTCATCGTTACCAGCGCGAATGCCTTGCGCGGCATCGTGGGGCAGCCGCTGCTGGAACGGTTGCGTGACACGAAAGTATTTGCCGTCGGTGATGCGACTGCGGAAGCTGCCCGCACCTTCGGTTTCAGCAATGTCGAAAGCGCATCCGGCGATGCGGTGGCGCTCTGCGAACTGGTGGAGGCGCGGCTGCGAGGCTCCGGTCAGATTTGCTATCTCGCGGGCGCCGATCTCAGCCGCGATCTGGGGACGGATCTGGGCACGCGCGGCTATAACGTAACCACACTGACAACCTATCGGATGACGCCGCTTCGGCATTTCTCGGAGGCCGTGGAGGCGGCATTTGCGTCACGCGACGTCGAGGCCGTGCTGCATTACTCCCGGCGTAGCGCGCAGTCGTTTGTCGGTGCGGTGAAAGCAGCGGGGCTGGAGATTTCCGCACTGGCTTTGCCGCAATGCTGTATTTCGGATGTGGTGGCTGCGGTCCTGCGTGAAGCCGGCGCGTCGCGGGTGCTGGCTGCGGTGTCACCTGACGAAAATGCAATCTTCGAGGTGCTTCACCGGGTAATTCCGCTGAAGCGGCGCGCGGCCAAATCTGGTAAGGGATAGAAAAACCGGGCGGACCATGGCTACAGACGACGATCAGCGCGAGACTGACGAGACCGCCGCCCGCAAGCGCGCCGCGCCAACCATTGATCTCGACTCCTCCGAGGTGACCGACACCACGCCCGCTGCCGAAGAGAAAGCCCAGGCGGACACGACGCGGGCTGGCTGGCGCTCCCGCTTTGGCGGCTGGCGTTCATCAAAAGACAAACCAGAGCCGGGCGAGGCGATACCCTCAGCCGCCGTCGTGCCATCGCGAATCATTCTGGCCGCGGTGTTCAGCGCGGCGGTGGTGGCGCTGCTGGTGAGCGGCTTGTGGAATGTACTGTCGCCGAGCAATTCTGATCCGGATATTCCGCCCGCGCAGACAGCAACCATCGAAGACCTGAATACGCGCCTGACCAATCTTGAAGACAAGCCGCCCGCACCGGTCGATACCCGCGCGCTGACGAAACGCCTCGAGGCGCTGGATGGCTCGCTCGCTGCGATCCGTAACGACGTAAAGACGCTGCGCGAACGAATGCAGGATGCATCCGTCAAGATCGGGGCTCTGGAAAAGGCCGCGGCTGCCGAGAAGGCTGCACCGGCGCCGGATCTGTCCGGCATCGAGGGGCGGTTATCGAAGCTTGAACAGCAGGTTGTGAGTGCGGAAGCTGCAAAGCCGATTGCCCCGCCCCCACCGGACGATACCGCCCTGCGCCGCGCGCTGGCGGCGTCCGCGCTCGATCAGGCGGTGCAGCAGGGCCTTCCCTTTACGGCCGCGCTGGCCACGGTCTCGCGGCTTGGTGGCGGTCCGACTGATATGCTGAAGCCGCTTGAACCCTTCGCCGCGACCGGCGTGCCAAGCGCCGCCGCCTTGAACCATGAATTGCTGTCGCAATTGCCGCGCCTCGAGGTCGAGCGCGAGAACGTGCCGGCGGCAAGCGGATGGCTCGATCATCTGCGCGACAGCGCGGCGCGTCTCGTGCGGGTGACGCGGACCGATAATAGCGGATCGGACCGCCCGGCATTGCTGTCGCGTGCGAAAGCGGCCGCCGAGCGCGGGGATCTGCAGCAGGCCGAGGGCATTGTCGTGCAATTGCCGGAGCGCGACCGTGGCGTGCTGCAGGGCTGGGCCGACAAGGTTCATGCGCGCGCGGCAGCACTCGCCGCTTCGCGTGCTTTCAATCAGGCCGCAACGGCGGCGCTGCCCTCGTCGTCTCACTGATGTAGCGTTGCGATCGGAATCCGCATGGTTCGCATCTTTTCCTTCCTGATCCTGTTGGCGGCGGTGGCGCTGGGCGCGGCATGGATCGCCAATCAAAGTGGCAGCGTTGTCCTCTCATGGAGCGGCTGGCAGGCCGAGACCTCGCTTCCGGTTCTGGCACTCATCGTCCTGATCATTGTCGTCCTGGCGATGCTGGCATGGTCGATTGTCCGTGCATTCTGGAAGACGCCCGCGCGGTTGCGCCGTTACCGGCACAAGAAGCGTGAAGCCAAGGCGCGTCACGCCATCACGCAGGGTCTGATCGCTGTCGGCACCGGGGATTCGTCCGTTGCTCATCGACATGCGGGAACAGCGAGGCGGCTGGCGGAGCACGATCCGCTGACGTTGTTATTGCGAGCCCAGACTGCGCAACTGGAGGGCGATCGCCCCGGCGCACAGCATGCGTTTCATGCCATGACCGAGCGGAAGGATATGCGGCTACTCGGTCTGCGAGGCCTTTTCATCGAGGCGCAACGCAACGACGATCTTCACACGGCGGTCGCGATGGCGGAGGAGGCCTTGAAGATCACACCGAGCTCGCCCTGGGCCTCGCATGCCGTGCTTGGCTTTCGCTGCGCGCAAGGCGATTGGGACGGCGCGCTTGCTCTCCTCGACAGCAATTATTCGGCAAGCCTGATCGAGACCGCGCCGTATCGCCGCCAACGGGGCGTGCTTCTGACCGCGCGCGCGCTCGATCTCGAGCGGCGTGATCGCGATCTGTCGCGCAAGAGCGCGATGGAAGCGATCAAGTTCGCGCCACAACTGGTGCCTGCTGCGGTACTGGCCGCAAAATTCTACAGCGAGGACAATCAGGTCCGCCGTGCCATGCGCACCATCGAAGCGGCGTGGAACGCCAACCCGCATCCTGATCTTGCCGATGCTTACGCGCATGTCCGGCTCGGCGATTCTGCGCGCGAACGCCTCGCGCGTGTTGAGCTTCTCGCGCAGAAGGCGCCCGATGATCGCGAGAGCCGGCTCGCGATAGCGCGCGCGGCCATCGAGGCGAGCGAATTCGACCGCGCGCGCGAGGCGCTGATGCCGCTGCTCGGAGCGCTGACGCAGCGCGTGGCGCTGTTGATGGCGGACCTTGAGCGCGCTGGAAATCATGATGAAGGCCGTGCCCGCGAATGGACGGCGCGTGCGGTGCGCGCCGCGCCAGATCCCGCGTGGACGGCGGACGGCTATGTGTCGGACCGCTGGCGGCCGGTATCGCCAGTCACCGGACGGCTCGATGCCTTCCAGTGGGTCACGCCGGTGGCGGCCCTGACCTCAGACCATGTCGAGGTTGCGGCGGAAGCGTCCCATCTTCCGGAAAAGCTGCCAGAGCCCGCCCCGGTTGCGATCGAATCGAAAGCCCCGGCCGCTAACCCGGAACCCGCTGCCGAAGTGACCCCTGTGGAAGCGGCCCCTGTGCCGATCAAGCCGGACAATGTGGCCCCGCCGGTGTTCCGGGCGCGTCCGGCAGGCGAGGCCCGCACTCCCGGCGCGTCTGCCATTATTCCGCTGGTGCGCGCGCCCGACGATCCAGGCGTTCCGGAAGACGAGGTTGCAGATGATCCGGACGCCAACGAAGGCCGCCAGCCCGGGGGCTGGCGGGGATTCGTGGCACGGCTGGGTGGCTGAACAGCCCCGGGAATCTTGCAAAACCGGGCTATGACCGATAAACACCCGCCTGTTCGCGCCGGGTTTTGGTCAGCGATCAGGGTTCGCCGCAATAGCTCAGTTGGTAGAGCACGTCATTCGTAATGACGGGGTCGGGGGTTCGAGTCCCTCTTGCGGCACCACCTCATGTTCGCCACCATTCTCCATCGTCTGTTTTGAAGATTCAAGGCACTGGAAACAGTGCTTTTTCATGCTCTGAGTTTGTTGCCGTTTTCCCTCGTTCGTTGACAGCCGGAAAAAATGTTGGCCTTCTTGTTGGCCTGTAGCCAATGACGATTCTGAAAAAGGCCAACATTCAGAGGTGGGCATGGCGAGCAAGAATCTGACCGATACAGCCATCCGTAACGCCAAGCCACGCGAACGGGTCGTGAAGCTGTCGGACGGTGGCGGGCTGCAACTTTGGATCATGCCCACCGGTGGCAAGCTTTGGTATCTCGCCTACCGGTTCGCTGACCGGCAAAAGAAACTGGCTATCGGCCGATACGGGGCAGCACCGGCTGGCGTGCCGCTTGAAGCCGCACGGGCAAGGCGCAATGAGGCCAAGGCCATGCTCCGAGAGGGCGTCGATCCGGCCACCCATAAGCGTCAGATGAAGGCAGCGCGGAGCGAAGCGCAGGCCAACACATTCGAGACGGTGGCCGACGAATTGCTGGCCAAGAAAAAGCGGGAAGGCGTTGCCACCACCACCGCCGACAAGACGAAGTGGTTGTTGGGGATGGCCAAGGCGAGTCTTGGTCCGCTGCCCGTCGCGTCCATTTCGGCTGGCGAGGTCTTGCGAGTGCTGCAACCGCTTGAGGCGGCGGGCAAGCTTGAAACCGCCAAGCGCTTGCGGGCCGTCATCGGCGCGGTGTTCCGCTTCGCTATTGCCACAGCGCGCGCCGACACGGACCCGACGCAAGCATTGAAGGGGGCAATTGCCTCACCCAAGCCGCGACACCGCGCCGCGATAACCGATCCGGTGGCATTCGGGGGGCTGCTGCGCGCCGCCGGCGGTTTCATGGGCCAGCCGGCGACAAAGGCCGCGCTGCAATTGCTGGCGTTGCTGGCTTGCCGTCCGGGCGAGCTACGTCACGCGACGTGGGGCGAATTTGATCTGGATGGCAACGTGTGGGCGATCCCTGCCGAACGCATGAAGATGCGCAGGCCCCATCGCATTCCGCTTCCCCGGCAGGCCGTTTCAATCCTGCGGGAACTGTATTCGATAACTGGGCACAGTGCGACTGCGCTCGCCTTCCCCGGTACTCGCAGCATGTTGCGACCAATGAGTGAGAACACGCTGAACGGGGCCTTGCGCAGGCTTGGCTTTGAACAGGAGGAAATGTCGTCGCACGGTTTCCGCTCCACGTTCTCAACGCTCGCCAATGAAAGCGGCAAGTGGAGTGTCAACGCCATCGAGGCGGCATTAGCGCATATCGAACCGAACGCTGTGCGCCGTGCCTATGCACGCGGCGACTATTGGGATGAGCGGGTGTGCCTGATGGAATGGTGGGCGGACTATTGCGACACGCTGCGCGAAGGCGGACGCGTGTTGTTGTTCCGGCATTCAAGCAATTCCGCGCCGCAATCTAGCCGGTGAAACAATTGCTTGCGCATTCAGCCCGCGCAAAGTTTGTTCCAAGATGCAACGAAGGCTTTCGTTCGCGGCGTCGGCTCAATTTCGACCCACCTCGTTCCATAAAAATTGATGAACGCTTTCTCGCCGGTGTAGCCGCCAAAGCCATTTTTCGCGTTGACATACCCGCAGATAACTAAGCCGGCAGGAGACTTGCCGATTTTGCGGTCGTTCGTCGCAGACAGGTCGCGAAAGATAGCGGACTGTGGATCACGTAGCTGAGGGCGGACAGCGGCTTCAACAACGTCCTGTGAGAAGGCTCGGCTAGTTCGCCAGTCATTCTTCGACGTCACCGGCTTGCCGCCGACCAATGCCGAAGCACCCTGAATTAAATCGATTAAGGAGCCCTGGATGAGGACGGCTTGACCTCGCCGGGCCCCGTCACCACCACGGTTGCTGTCATGCCGGCGCTCAGCGTGATGTCGTGGGGCACATCATCGATTGCGACGCGCACCGGAATGCGTTGCGCGAGCCGCACCCAGTTGAATGTCGGATTGACGTTGGCGATCAATTCGCTCCCCGGCGCGTTGTCGCGGTCGGTGATGGCGCGCGCTACACTCTGGACATGGCCGCGCAATTCGTCGCTATACCCGAGGAGCCGGATCGAGACGTTATCTCCGATATGGATCGAGCGCAGTTTCGTTTCCTCGAAATAGCCGGCGACATAATAGGAGTCGCTGTCGACCACGGCCACCATCGCCTTCCCGGCCGTGGCGTAATCGCCCCTGTCGAGCAGCAGATTGGTGACGTAGCCGTTGACCGGCGCGCGCACCTCGGTACGAGCCAGGTTGAGCTTGGCGACATTGAGGGCTGCGAGTGTCTGATCGTATGCGGCCTGTGCGGAAAGCGCTGCGCTATGGGCTTGTGCCAGAGCCTCGGTCGAAATCGAGGCGGAGCTCAGTTTCTGCCGTCGCTCGTACTCTTCTTCGCGCTGGTTGCGCAGGCTCTGCGCGCCGGCCAGCGCGGCTTCCGCGTTCGAGAGCGCCAGCTGAAAGCGCGCCTGGTCAATCACGAACAATACGTCGCCCACCTTGACGCTCTGGTTATCCGTAATACGGACATCAATCACGACGCCGGAGACGTCCGGCGTCACCTGCACCACATTGGCGCGCACCCGTGCGTCGCGCGTCCAGGGGCTGTCCTCATAGGTGCGCCACAAGTACCAGCCCGCAACCGCCGCGATGGTGAGGGTGAGCAGGGTCACGAAAAGACGCAGGAGCGGCAGGCGTTTGGGCATCCGACAGTTTCCAGTTGACTTGGCTTCCGGTTAAAGGGTCGCGATAACAACGATGCTGAGCAAAATGATGTAAAGGGCCGTATTAAACAAAGGGGGATGCCAGACGAAACGGTAGAAGCCGGCGCGCGACAGCGCAAAGCGCACGGCCAGCCAAAGCAGCGCGGCGGCAAGGCCATATCCCATCAGGGGCGGCAGCAATATACCGGCGAAGTTGATCTCCTTGATCATGCCGTTACCGGTTCCATTTGCGGAGATTGCTCCAAAGGCGGCTGACCGAAAAAGACCGCGTGCCTCATCAATAGCATGTCGATGTTGTAGAGCGCCTCGGCGGCGCGCAGTGTCGCGATGCTGTCGTCCCGGTGAAGCAGATTGATGCTGGCCGCTCCGAGTGAAGGAGGCGGCCTCTCGCCTGCGCGGTTGCGTGCGGCGCGCGCGAAGTAATCCGAAATAGCCCTGCACGCTGCGGCAACACGGCGGGCGGCGGGCGGCGGCAGTTGATCCCGCAGGGCATGCAGCGCAATCACGTTCAGCCCGAGACGAAGGCTGCCAAGACCACCCTGGATGGTGGCGCGTTCGTTCGCTTCCATCGGATCAAGCCGTGCGAACAGCGCGTTGTTGCGGTCGAACATGCGGCTCTCGAATGCGGCGCGGTCGGCGTGTGCGTTCCGGCTGATGGCGGCGAGGTCGCGGAACATTCCTCGCTTGAGTCGTTGCACCGCCCAGTCCGCCCGCAGCGGCCAGAGCAGGCCGAGCGTCACGACGCCCATGCCGATGCCAGCGACGTAACCGAGCGCGCTGTTGATGAAGCTGGCGAAATCGTAGGTCATGGTGTTGACGATTGGCGTCAGGCCGCCGGCGGTCAGGATCAGCGGCAACGTAAAGCGCGCGGCTTGACGGGTTGCGAGAAATACGCCGGCAATAAGATAGAATGGAGCCAGCGCAACTGCCAGTGCGATGAAGCCCGAGAGCGGCGGCAGGACGGCGAACAGATAGAATGCGGCGATGACGGCGCCGGCGAAACTCATCCAGAGAAATACAGCGGATGCGGCGGCGGGATTGTCGCGACCACCCATGATCGCGCAGATGATGCCGGCAAAGGTGATGGCGGTCGGTCCATTCGGCCAGGCTGATAAAATCCAGAACGCGCTGGCGAGCAGAACGGTGAATGATGCGATCGCGCCGCCGAGCAAGGCTGCGGACAGGTCACGGTAGGGGCGGAAGGACGGCACCGGCGGGTTGCCGGGAAGGCGGCGGCCACTGGCGATATGGGTGCGCAACCACACCGCGTCACGCCAATGGTCGAGAACGTCGCCCAGCCGCAGCAGCATGCTGCGCACCAGAAAGGAACGGGTGTCGGCGCGCAGAGTGGCGGTGTCCGGCAGATGGGCGTCGATCTCATGGTGAAGCGCCGTCTCGTCAAAACGCTCCGCCCGCGCATCGGCCGCCGTTTTTGCGTCCGCTGTATGCGCCATGTGCGTCGCGGCCTTTTCCAGCAATGGCCGCAGCGCGTCTGCGGTGTCCGGGCGCTCCTGCACCAGCGTAGCGAAACGATCGTACACTGACATCAACATCGCCAGCAGCGCCAGCAGCTTGCCTTCGAGCTGCCGGATGGCCGGATCGACCACCCGGATTGCGGGCGTATCGAAGATCGCGAACACGCGGAGCGAATCCAGCGACACTACGGCGTTGAGAATGCGGCGGCGGTCGAGCAGGCCGGTGATCTCGTTCTGCTGGCCTCGCAGCGCGTCCTGCGCCCACCGCGCCATGCTTGGCAAGGTCGCGTTCAGGGTGTTGCGGAGGACGTCACCCGCGCGTTGCGGGACGACCAGATGGTGCACCAGCGTAGCGCAGCCGATGCCGATCGAGATTTCCAGACACCGCGACACCGCATAATCAAAGGCGGTGTCGGGCGCGAGGGCGGCGGGAAGTCCGATGATTGCTGCCGAATAGCCGGAGAGCATGCCGGCATAGGCCTGTGGCGCGTCACGCAGATAGATCGTGATCGTCGTGCCGAGTCCGATCCAGAGCGCCATGGCTAGGCAGAACAGTTCCGGGCTGTTGTTGAACAGAGCGACAAATACCAGCGACGCGATGGCGCCGATCACGGTGCCGAGCACCCGGTAAACTGATTTTGACAGCACCATGCCGGCAAGCGGCTGGCTGACGATATAGACGGTCGTGACCGACCACATTGGTTGGGAAAAATTGAGCCGCAACGAAATATAGAGGGCCAGGACGGCCGCCGCGAAGCTCTTGAGCGAGAACGCCACTTCGCGCCAGGTCAGGTTTTCGAAGACTTGCAGCATGGCGGGCAGGGCTCGAACTTGAGGGGCCAGGATACGTCTTAATTGGTGTATCGCAGATTCAGAAGGCCTGTCCGAGGCTGCGAGGAGGCTGTTGGGAACATGGCTTCATTGCCGGAGTTTCATGTTGCCGCCATGAAATGACAAGACAGCGCGGAATAGGGTAAGAACGCCATTCCCCATTCGAGGATTGCCCCGGATGCTTGATAGATTGCGCCAGTTCATCACCGATGTCGTATCCCCCACAGGTGCGGGACAACCCGGTTTTGCCGACGATGATTATCGCCTGGCGGCGGCCGCGCTGCTTATCCACGTGATCTCGCTCGATGGAGAACCGTCGACGGCCGAGAAGCGCAAGCTGCACGCTCTGCTGGAATATCGCTTCAATCTCGATCCCGGAGCCGTCGACGCGCTGGTTCGCGATGCCTTGCGGGTCGAGGGTGAGGCGGTCGATCTCTACCATTTCACCAGCGTGATCATGCGTTCGGTGAACGACGAGGGGCGGCTGCGAATTGTCGAGATGATGTGGGAACTTGTTTATGCTGACGACCATGTCAGCGAATTCGAGGAAAACGTGATCTGGCGAGCCGCCGATCTTCTCGGTGTGTCCACCCGGGAGCGGGTCAATCTGCGCCAGCAGGTGCAGGATGGCGCGCTGGATCCAGCGCCATAAGCTGACTTTCAGTTTTACCCCCAGACAGGCTGAAGTCCGGATGGCCGAGCGCGTGACATTGATTACCGGGGCGTCGTCCGGAATCGGACTTGAGCTTGCGCGCATCTTTGCGGCGAAAGGACATGCCTGCGTACTGGTCGCGCGTCGTGCAGATCGTCTTTTTGAACTGTCCGAGGCGATCGTGACCGCCGGTGGCAAGCCACCGGTTGTCATTGCCTGTGATCTGGCTGTCGAGGACGCCGGTGCGCGGCTGGTGAATGAACTCGCGACGCGCGATCTCGACGTGGAAATTCTCGTTAACAATGCGGGCTTTGGGCTAGCGGGAACGGCACTGGCGCTCGATCGCGCGCAGCAGCTTGAGATGGTTGATCTCAATATCCGTGCACTGACTGACCTCACGCTGCGCTTTGCCGACAGCATCATCCGCTACCGTGGCGGGATTTTGAATGTCGCATCGATCGCGGCCTTCCTGCCGGGGCCGGGAATGGCGGTCTATTATGCAACCAAAGCGTTTGTACTTTCCTTTACGGAGGCGATGCGCGGCGAGTTGCGCAAGACCGGCGTGCACGTCACCGCGCTGTGTCCAGGGCCGGTGCCGACCGAATTTCAGTCGCGCGCCGGATTCGTTCCGGGAATGGATTCGAAAGTGCTGGGTGTCTCGGCGGCCGATGTTGCCCGTGCCGGTTATGAAGGTTTGATGGCGAACCGGCAGGTGGTGCTGCCGGGCTTTGCGGTCCGCAGTATTCCGCTGTTGCTGCGGTTTGTTCCACGCGCATGGGTATTGGCTGCGGTCGCCAAGACACAGCAGCGCCGCCGGTAGACAGAATCTCCCGGTGGTCATGCGTGCGGACGCAATCCGCGCATCCATCTTACTCGAGAATGATGGCTTGCCGGGTCGTAAGTGCGTTCACGCTTGTCTGCGAGAGGTGATGTCCGGCAATAACATATTGAAATGCTCTCAATCCGCTTCGCGGGTCTCGATCTCGATTTTCGATGTCAGCGTGCGATGCACGGGACATTTATCGGCGATTTCCATCAGCTTGCTGCGCTGCTCGCCATCGAGCGCACCCTCGATGGTGATGACGCGCTCGATCCGGCTGATCATGCCGTCCTTGGTCTCACACTCCGCGCAATCCTTGGCGTAGATACGCGAGTGTTTCAGTTTGACGGTCACGCGGTCGAGCGGGAGTGCCTTGCGCTCGGCATACATCCGCATTGTCATCGACGTGCAGGCGCCGAGCCCCGCGAGCAACAGATCGTAGGGGCCTGGGCCACTGTCGAGGCCGCCGACCCCCGCCGGCTCGTCGGCAATCAGCGTATGACGACCTGCCGTGACGGTCTGCTGGAAGCGGCCTTCGCCGGTTTCCTGTACGGTGACGCCTTCCTTTTCCGCAAGCGATTCCGTCATGATCGGCGTTGCGTCGAGGTAGCGTTCCGCCCATGCCGCAACCATGTCGGCGACGTAGAGCGCATCTTCCCGTTTGGTTAGCAAGTGGTCTGCCCCAGCGAGCGAGATGAAGCTCTTGGGATGCCTGGCCGCGACGAAAATCTGTGTGGCGTTCTCGATGCCGACAATGTCGTCGGTCGGTGCATGGAAGATCAGCAGCGCGCGCTTGAGGTTGGCGATGTGATTGGCCAGGTTTTGGCTTGCGACATCGTCAAGGAAGCTGCGCCGGATTTTGAAAGGACGCCCGGCAAGGGACACTTCGGCTTCGCCCTCGGCACGGATGGCCCCGACGTGATCCTTGAACAGGCCGACGACATGGGCGGGGTCGGAGGGTGCGGCGATGGTGACGACCGCTTTGGCTTCCGGGATCCGTTCGGCCGCCGCCAACACAGCTGCGCCGCCGAGGCTGTGGCCGATCAGCACTGCGGGGGCGTGATGATCCGCGCGCAGATGATCGGCCGCCCGGATCAGATCGGCGACGTTGGAGGAGAAATGCGTATTGGCGAATTCGCCCTCGCTATTGCCGAGGCCAGTGAAGTCGAATCGCAGCACCGCGAACCCGCGCCGCACCAGTTCGCCGGCGATGCGGCTCGCCGCCAGGTTGTTCTTGCCGCAGGTAAAGCAGTGAGCAAACAGCGCGGTGGCGCGGGGCGCGCCTTCGGGCCGGTCGAGCGCGGCGGACAAAAGCTGCCCTTCCGCACCCGGAAACTGGAAACGCTCGATCGGCAAGGCAACCTCCATTGTGCGGCAAGTCCGGCGCAGGATGCCAGACAAACGCCGGCGGCGCGAGGCAGGCGATACCAGCGCGGATCAATCCGGAGGAAGAGGAGGAGGAGATATTGGTGGAGCCAGGCGGGATCGAACCGCCGACCTCGTCATTGCGAACGACGCGCTCTCCCAGCTGAGCTATGGCCCCGTCGGCCGGTGGGTCGAACCCGGCAACGGGCGCCATTTACAATCTGCCCCAACCCCAAGTCAAGAACGCCGAAAATCAATGTTTCCGGTGTCAGGAGGTGTGCGCCCTCCCTTGTTCGGAAGCCGGTGAACCGGTAGAGGTGGGTTCCTCAACTTCAGGATCGTAGGCGAGAATGATCGAGCTTTTATCCTTCATTTCCTATCTGCTGCAGCTCTATGTGTACGTGCTGATTGCCGCGGCGGTTCTTTCTTGGCTGATTGCGTTCAACGTCGTGAATACCCGAAACCAGCTTGTCGGATCCCTGGCCGAATTTCTTTACAAGATCACCGAGCCGGTGCTGCGGCCGATCCGTAATTTGATGCCAGGCTTCGGGGGCCTCGATATCTCGCCAGTCATTGTCATCCTGATCATCTTTTTCATTCAGGCGGTCCTGATCCCGAACCTGGCCAAATTGCTAATCTGAGAGCCGGCGTTTTGAATCTGCCTTGGCGGTACGCGGCGCATGGGGTGATGGTTGCCGTGCGGGTCACACCGCGTGGTGGACGCGACGCGGTGGAGGGCATTGAAGAACTCGCCAACGGCAAGTCGGTCGTCAAGGTTCGTGTACGGGTGGCGGCGGAAGGCGGCGAAGCCAACCGTGCCGTGACGGAGCTTTTCGCCAAGGTTTTGCGCGTTCCGAAAAGCAGCATGCGCATTGCCTCCGGCGTAACCTCGCGCGTCAAGCAACTCGCGATCGAGGGTGACCCCAAGGAACTCGGGGAGGCCTTGAAGGCCGCGACCGCGGCAACCGACAAGATTTGAAAGGACATCGATGCCGGCCAGTGTGATCGACGGAAAGATGATTGCGGCGAAGCTGCGCGCAGACGTGGCGGCGGAAGTGGCGCGGTTAAAGCGCGATCACAGTCTCACGCCCGGCCTTGCCGTGGTGCTGATCGGCAATGATCCGGCGAGCGAGGTCTATGTCGGCAGCAAGACCAAGCAGACATTGGCCGCGGGCATGGCGTCGTTCGAGCACAAATTGTCCGCTGACACCTCGCAGGCCGAGGTGCTGGCGCTGATCGACAAACTCAACCGCGATCCGGATGTTCACGGCATTCTGGTGCAATTGCCGCTGCCGAAAGGGCTGGATGCTACCGCCATCGTCAATGCCATCGATCCGGCCAAGGACGTTGATGGATTGCACCCGGTCAATGCCGGCCGGCTGGCGAGCGGGCTCTCGGCGCTGACGCCGTGCACGCCGCTCGGCTGCATCATTCTCGCCAAGACCGTTCATGCCTCGCTCGAAGGCATGAATGCGATCGTGCTCGGCCGCTCCAATCTGGTGGGCCGACCGCTGGTGCAACTGCTGCTCAATGAAAATGCCACGGTGACGATCGCGCATTCGCGCACCCGCGACCTGCCCGCGTTGTGCCGTCAGGCCGATCTGGTGTTCGCTGCAGTCGGCCGTCCGGAAATGGTGAAGCGCGACTGGATCAAACCGGGCGCCACCGTGATCGATGTCGGCATCAATCGCCTGCCGGGCGAAGGCGGCAAGAGCCGTCTTGTCGGTGATGTTGCCTACAATGCGGCGATGGAGGTGGCGGGCGCGGTCACGCCGGTGCCCGGTGGCGTCGGCCAGATGACGGTGGCGTGCCTCCTGGTCAACACGGTGCGCGCGGCCTGCGCGATCCACAAGCTGCCAAAGCCTGCGGTCTGACGGCAGGCTTCTCAGCATCTTCTCTCACTTCTTCTCGTTCCTGGCGCGGGCGACGCCCTCGAGGATCAGCTTCTGCGCTTCGTCTGCGCCGCCCCAGCGCAGGATCTTCACCCATTTGCCGGGCTCGAGATCCTTGTAGTGCTCGAAGAAGTGCTGGATCTGCTCCAGCGTGATTTCCGGCAGGTCGCTGTAGGTCTTGATGCGGTTGTAGCGCTTGGTCAGCCTCGGCACCGGCACCGCGATGATCTTTTCGTCGCCGCCAGCCTCGTCTTCCATCAAGAGCACGCCGACCGGGCGCACCGCCATCACCGCGCCCGGCACGATGGCGCGGGTGTTGGTGATGATGACGTCGCAGGGGTCGCCATCCTCGGACAGCGAGTGCGGGATGAAGCCGTAATTGCCGGGGTAGCGCATCGCGGTGTGCAGGAAGCGGTCGACCACCAGCGTGCCCGCGGTCTTGTCGAGCTCGTACTTGATCGGCTCGCCGCCGATCGGGACCTCGATGATGACATTGACTTCGTGCGGCGGGTTGGCCCCCACCGAAATGGCGTCGATATTCATGGATAACCCTGGATCAGGAATAAAGGCCGCGATCGGCGCGGCCGGTGCCCGCTGTTTAATCGCTTTTACGGGCGAGGGGAATCAGAAGCGGCGGACCGGACACGATTTGATGAGCCTTTGATGAGCGGCCAGCGGCGGGCCGCGGTCAATTGCCCCAGGCGAACGCCACCTTGTCGAGCGCCTTGGCGCCGAACTGCTCGGAGGAGCGCGCCACCATGCGGCCGCCAAGGCTCTGGTAGAATCCGACCGCGGGGTCGTTGTCCGACAACGCCCAGATCACCATGCTTTTTAGTCCGCTCTGGGTCAGGTCGCGCTTGGCGGCGGAGAACAGGCGGCGGCCGAAGCCGAGCCCCTGGAATTCCGGGCGCAGGTACAGTTCGTAGATTTCGCCATCGAAATGCAGGCTGCGGGCGCGGTTGCGGCCATAATTCGCGTAGCCCGCGATCTTGTCGCCGAACGACAGCACGCTGACGCGGCTGCCCTTGCGGATGGCGCCGTTCCACCATTGCGGGCCGCGCCGGTTGATGAGCTTCTCCAGTTCCGCGCCGGGAATGATGCCCTGATAGGCCGAGCGCCACGCCTCGTCGTGGGTGGCGGCAATCTCGGCCGCGTCAGCCGTCCGGGCGGGCCGGACTTCGATCAGGATCGTGCTCATGAGACAATCAAAGCAACTCGCCGCGCGCTCGACAAGGTCTATCGTTAATTATCGGTTAACATGTGGGGTTTTTGCATCATGCCGCTGTGGCTTGTCTCGAAACAGGACATCTGTTGCCGGTGAAGCGGTTAGGCCGGTCGCCTGGCGCGCTGCAAACTGATGGCGCGGCAGGACGGGGCACATGGTCGCACCAGCGGTATTGGTTGCGGGTTTGACGATGGCGGCTTTTGCGGCGGCGCGCGCGAGGCTTGCCTCGTTCGCGCAAGAGAGAAGCCGCGCCGATCCTGCAGACGTGTTTCGACGCCGCTGTTGTTTGCGGCGGCGCGCGTGGCGCTTGGCTCGTTCGCGCAAGAGAGAAACCGCGCTGCTCCTGCAGGCGTGTTTCGACGCCCCTGTTGTTTGCGGCGGCGCGCGCGAGGCTTGCCTCGTTCGCGCAAGACACAATCCGCGCCGATGCTGCAGGCGTGTTTCGACGCCCCTGTTGTTTGCGGCGGCGCGCGCGAGGCTTGCCTCGTTCGCGCAAGACACAATCCGCGCCGATGCTGCAGGCGTGTTTCGACGCCCCTGTTGTTTGCGGCGCGGGGGCGCCGTAACCCTCCTTACGTTCTCCGCCCCTTTCGAGGGCGCGCGGAACGCCGGACGCGCGATGCGTCCGCAGCCTCATGCGCAGTCAAAAACAAGCGCACGAGTTCGTCACCACGAAAGCACCGGACAGATCCGGCGTTCCGCACGCGGTGGTTTTATCGGCTTGCTTCGTGCTCTCCCCGGCGGCGATTGATACGCTTTTGTTCGTCACCGTCGGTCAACGCTGGCGCGGTGGCTCCGGTTGGAGGCGCACGACGATGCGTTGCCTTGATGCCAGCGACGGGCATCGGGACCACACGACTTGGGCCGGCGCGCCAAGGCGATGCCGGTGGGGCGCATCTCCGCCCCGGCCCGCACCGCGCAGCGTCGTCGTCCGCCGGAAGCGAAGTCCTCACGCAAAGCCCGGACCGCACGCCCCTTGCGGGAGATCGCGCCGATGCCGGGGCTCGCGCCCTGGGCCTCATGCCCTCCGGCCGACGCTGCCGCGTCCACCGCATCCCGCCCCGCGCATCGTGACGATCGCGAAACGCCCCTCTGACAGGGACAAGACGTGAGGACTATAATCCTAATAGGAATATTGTCAAGATGCTTTGTGCTGGATTGGTCGCAAACTCGGCTGCGATCGCTTACCCTTGCAAGGGCCGACATGGAGCGAAGGGTATGTCAGCCGTTTTATGGGCAGCCAGTGCCGAGGAAATCAACGATCTGCTCTTTTGGGTGGACGACCATCCCGAAGATGTAGACCCATTATCTCGCGATATCCTCGCGCGATGGCTTGGCGAATTTCGGCGCGGCGCAAACGGTTTCCCTTGTTCGGCAGTCCCGCCTGAATCGGAAATGAATGTCCTAAGCGCGTTGATCGATGATTGGGTCGAAGTGCTGGCGGCACACGGCGAAGAATTTCTTACCGAGCTAAGGACTTTGGACGAAAGCAAAATGCGTTCGGTCTAGAGTCATTTTAGGTTTGCTCAGAATCGTCATGCGCGGGCTTGACCCGCGCATCCATAAAAAAAAAGAAGAGTCGTTTCAAGCGGATGGATTGCCGGGTCAAGCCCGGCAATGACCAGTCTCATTTCCATCACGAGCGAAACCACTCTAATTCGTCAGAGACGACCCCGAGCGGAGCGTCACCGTCGAATCGCGTACGGCATTAAAGATGTAGATGGACGTGACAAGCCCGGTCATGACAACTCGTCCGGGTCGCGCGCATAAGGTTCGCAATGGTGCAACTGAAATTGCGCCTTTAACGATGGCGGATACCGGCTGACACAACGAAATCTATCCGCCGAAACCGAATCGCTTGCGATGGGCCGCTAGCAATTCCATATCAGGACCAAATTTGGATGGAGGCTGAAACCGGCTCCCCGTCGATTCAAGCTTCTCCCGCGTCAAATGCGAAAGCTTATCGGAAAATATCAGGTCGAGATTGTCTGTCAGCGACACCAGACCTCTGTCAAAGGCCTTGTCCCAAAGGGCATTCAGGCAGATTCCATTTCGAGGATCTATGCGCCGATTTTTCAGCGAGGCCCAAGGAGCGATATGGCTCGCGATCAGCAGACGGCGATCGTTCAAGCCACTTATCGCGCAACGGCTTTCATACGAAGCGAGAACGATTCTCCGAAATGCCTGCTGACCTCGCCGCGCCGTTGCTGCAACGACAATATCGTCGGCGCTAAAATCATCGGTAGGCACGAAAATCTCTTGAGGGTTTTCGTCAAATCCTTCCTCGGATGAATCTGGGCTGGATAGATACCGATCTATGTTGGCAAAAAATTTCTTCCAAACCTCACGATCCAGCTTGGAGACGTTGCTCATACCCTTGGCGGGAATCGTGGGATCGAGAGAAGCAAAATTGACCATCTTCATTGCGATCGCGCCTGGCGTCCGGCCAATTCTGCCCGCGAGGGCGACGATCTCCGGATTTCTAGAATCCATCTTGCCGAACGGGAGTTCGCAATAGATTCGAAGGAGCTGCAAAAGCTCATTTTCGCTCCAGTTCCGTCTCACCAATGAACTTACTCCGATAGGATGCCTGTCAAAGGGTGAACGCACTCCGGGGTATTAAATCGTACTTATCGCCAAACCAATCGACGAATTGATACGGCGACCAATCATCCTTCCAAAAAGATTCTAGCCGGTCGTCGCTGATTCCAGCATCAGCAAGTGTGATGACATAGGTGTGCTGCATCTGCAGTTCGACGGCGGTTCGCCAGCGTTCGAATACGACCGATCTGCTCATCGGCTTTCTCTCATCGACGAGTCTAAGCTCTCAACAGACTAAGCGGTTCGTCCCAAATAGACAATCAATGTGGCGTTGCCTCCATCGCCTCCTTCGCCGCGTGAAAACCGCTTTCCAGCGCGCCGTGCGCGGTGGAGAAGAAGTTCGGCGAGGTCGCTTCGCCCGCGAAGAACAAACGTCCATCCACGGGTGCGGCCAGCACGGCGCGATCTCGCGCGTGACCCGGCAGCGCGTGCGAATAGGAGCCGCGTGCGAATTCGTCATGCGCCCAGCGCGATGACGCAAGCGGCGTGAGCTTTTTACGGAAGTCGTTGCCGAGCAGCCCTGCGATCTCGTCGATCGCCGCCTGAGCCAGCGCGCCGTCTCCGGCATCCTCAAGTTCGCGCGCGTAGCTGCCGCCGAAATAGCCCTCGATGCAGGCCATGCCCTGCGGGCGCAAATGATAGGCGCCGGTCTTCACCGTGCCGCTGCGGCCGCGCAGATTGCCGTCGGCGGGCAGATCACCCGGCGCATCAAGCGCCAGCATCACCTTGTCGGCGAGACCGAGCGGCAATCCGGCAGCGGCATTCACCTTGTCGGGCAGCGCGGGCGTGAAGCGGATTTTTTCCCGCGCCAGCAGATCAGTGGAAACCGTGACGATGACCTTGCCGGCGGTGAGCGTGCCGCGCGAGGTGTGCAGCACGACGCGGGGTCCGGAATGGTCGATCAGGGTGACCTGCGCGCCAGGTGCGATGTCGCACGCCGCGCCATAGGCCGCGATCAGCGCGCCGTAACCCGTGGCCACACGCCAGTTGATCTCGGTGTCCTCATACGCCGCCATGTCGTGGATCGAGACCTGATCGAGCTCGCAGCCGTTGATGTAGGTCGACACCGCATCGATCTGCGCGTTCCAGCGATTGCCGGGAATGAGCAAGTCGCTCGCGGGGCGATCCGGACCATCCTCTGCGGCATCGTCCGCGCGCTCGAAGAAGTCGTCCATCGTTGCGAGAAATTCCTCACGCTCCGCGCGCGGAAAACCGGCGTCAAAGGTTTGCTGCTGCCATGGCGGCCGGTTTCGGTTGATGGCGAAGCCGAGCTTGTCCGCAATCACCACGAACGGGTTCTTGTTGGCCGAATGCAGCCAGCCGCAGCCGACATCGAAGATCACCCTGTCGGGAAGGACAAGGGTCTGCGCGCGGCCGCCGATCCGCTGCCGCGCTTCCAGGATCAGCGTCGAACAGCCGGAACCCAGCAGCGCATGCGCCGCGCCAAGCCCGGCCGCGCCCGCGCCGATGATCGCGACGTCGATGTGGGACAGAAGGGGCATTGCGACACCGGCCAACCGGCTCAATTCGAGAGGAGGACTGCATATCACAACTCGTCATGCCCGGCCTTGTGCCGGGCATCCGCGTCTTTCGTTGTTGTGCTCCAAAACGGGGATGGCCGGGACATCGGCAAGCGGAGGCGCCGCCGTTCTTCAAACAGCGAGGCCCGGCCATGACGTCGTGAGGTGGATCGAACAGGACAGCAGCGGGACCCGCTCAGCTCGCGAGCGCTTCCTTCTGCTTTTCCGCGCGCTTGCGCTCGTTCGGATCGAGGTGGCGCTTGCGCAGCCGGATCGACTTCGGCGTGATCTCCACCAGTTCGTCGTCCTCGATATAGGACAGCGCCTTTTCCAGCGTCATCTTGATCGGCGGCGTGAGGCGCACGGCCTCGTCCTTCGAGGTGGTGCGGATGTTGGTGAGCTGCTTGCCCTTGAGCACGTTGATCTCGAGGTCGTTCTCGCGGGTGTGCTCGCCGACGATCATGCCGCGATAGACGCGCCAGCCGGGCTCGATCATCATCGGGCCGCGATCCTCGAGCTTCCACATCGCATAGGCGACGGCTTCACCCTGCTCGTTGGAGATCAGCACGCCGTTGCGACGGCCCTGAATGTCGCCCTTGTAGGCGGCGTAGCCGTGGAACAGGCGGTTCATGATCGCGGTGCCGCGGGTGTCGGTCAAAAGCTCGCTCTGGTAGCCGATCAGGCCGCGGGTCGGCGCGTAGAACACGAGCCGCAGGCGGTTGCCGCCCGACGGCTTCATCTCGATCATCTCGGCCTTGCGCTCGCTCATCTTCTGCACGACGACGCCGGAGAATTCCTCGTCGACGTCGATCACGACTTCCTCGATCGGCTCCTGCAACTGGCCGTTGGCGGCCTTCTCAAGAACGACGCGCGGGCGCGACACGGCCAGCTCGAAGCCTTCGCGGCGCATGGTCTCGATCAGGATCGCGAGCTGCAATTCGCCGCGGCCGGAGACTTCCATCGAATCCTTGTCGGCGGCTTCCACCACGCGCAGCGCGACGTTGCCCTCGGCTTCGCGCAGCAGGCGGTCGCGGATCAGGCGGCTTGTCACCTTGTCGCCTTCGGTGCCGGCGATCGGCGAGTTGTTGACCATGAAGGTCATCGACACGGTCGGCGGGTCGATCGGCTGCGCCTGGATCGGCACTTCAGCGGTCAGGTCGCAAAACGTGTCGGCGACGGTGCCCTTGGTGAGGCCCGCGATCGCGACGATATCGCCGGCTTCGGCGAGTTCGATCGGCTGCCGCTCAAGGCCGCGGAAGGCGAGGATCTTCGAGATGCGTCCGGTCTCGATGGTCTTGCCGTCGCGCGAGAGCACCTTCACCGCCTGGTTCGGCTTCACCGAGCCCGAGGCGATGCGGCCGGTGATGATGCGGCCGAGATAGGGGTTGGCTTCGAGGATGGTGCCGAGCAGGCGGAACGGGCCGTCCTCGACCACCGGCGGCGCGACGTGTTTGAGGACGAGTTCGAACAGCGGCGTCATGCCCTTGTCGTTCTCGGCCTCCGAATTGCCCATCCAGCCGTTCTTGCCGGAGCCATACAGGATCGGGAAATCGAGCTGTTCGTCGGTGGCGTCCAGCGCTGCGAACAGGTCGAACACCTCGTTGACGACTTCGGTGACGCGCGCGTCGGGACGATCGACCTTGTTGATGGCGACGATCGGCTTGAGACCGAGCTTGAGGGCCTTGCTGACCACGAACTTGGTCTGCGGCATCGGCCCTTCGGCGGCGTCGACGAGAACGATCACGCCGTCGACCATCGACAGGATGCGCTCGACCTCGCCGCCGAAATCGGCGTGGCCGGGGGTGTCGACGATGTTGATCTGGGTGTCGCCCCAATGCACCGAGGTGCACTTGGCGAGAATGGTGATGCCGCGCTCTTTTTCGAGATCGTTGGAATCCATCGCACGCTCGGTGATGCGCTGGTTCTCGCGGTAGACGCCGGACTGCTGCAGCAGCTTGTCCACGAGAGTGGTTTTGCCATGGTCGACGTGCGCGATGATCGCGATATTACGCAGGTTCATAAATCATCCTGGGGCCGCCGTGGCGGCGTTCAATCGGGCGGCCAGATCGCGGCCCGAAAAAGAGGTGCCCGGCTCTGTCGAACCGGGCACTCGTTGCGGCGCAATATAGTCCGGAATCGCTCAAAAACAACGGATAAATCGTCGAAAGGGGCGGCTATGCAAAAAATGCTTAAGCGACCTGGATGGGGGGCGCGGAACGTGGCCCCCGCGTCTTTTCCGGCAGGTTGATCAGGAATATCTTCCGGTCGGCGACCGCATTATGGAACTGTTCCAGCGCGATGCTGAAGGCCGTGAGCGAGCCTTCCTCGATGATCCCGTCCTCGAAACAATGCAGCGTTTCCCGCATGATGGTGTCGGCCTCGGTCTGCATGGCATCGAGTTCCTCGATCGAATTGCTGGTCCGTGCGGCCGGGAGCATTTCGAGGAGCCGTTCGCGCAAGCCCGAATTGGTGATGCGCTCATCCTTGTGAATGCGGCCCGAGAACCAGGCGCCGAGCGAGCCCATCACCGAGAGCAGCATGATGCCGCCCCAGATGTAATCGCTGTATCTGTCGAGGAAGCTCCTCTCCTCGCCGTCGACGAAGGCCGCCGCGCCGGGATGGGCGGGAATGGCGGCATCCTTGTCGGTGTCGGGCGTTTCGATCTTCGCCGATTGCGGGAACTCGTTCAGGATGGCCTGCCGCGCGCCGAACAGCTGCCGGGCGAAGGCCGCAACCTTTGTATCGGAGAGCGATCTTTGCGCCATGAAGTAATGGCCGACGGTGATGGTGGTGACGGTGTCGTTGGGCCGCGGCGGCGAGGCGTTGAAGGTGCCGGCAGGGATTTCGCCGGAATCGTAGGGCGCATATTTCTGCGCGATCGCTTCCGCCGTATCGAGCGAGAGAAAGCGCGGCTCGCTCCCGGCGCGTGATGTCGCGGCAATGGCTTCGGCGGTGATGCGGCTGTTGAGCGGCCCGACCGTCATGTAGGCGTCGAGCTTCGTCGCGCGCAACGCTTCCGAGATGCCGGCCGTCGCAAACTGGCTCACTCTCACGCTGTCGGGGGCAACGCCGGACTGGTCGAGGATGACGTGCAGCAGATTGATGTTCGCCCTGGAGCGGCCGATGATGCCGATGGTCTTGCCGGCAAGTTGCTTGATGCCGGTGATCCTTGACTTCTTCGAGCCGCCGCCCGGGACCCAGATCACCACAAAATTCTTGCGCAGATAGGCAACGGTGCCGGCGTTCTTCGGCAGGTCGATGTCTCCGCGCACGATGGCGAGATCGGTTTTGCCTTGCGCGAGATCGGCCGCGCTCTGGGCGGCGCCTTCGGTGATCACCGGACGAAGGCGGATGTAGGCGTGGTCGCGTGCAAACGCCTGGCTCAGGCCCTGGACGACTTTGACATCGTCGCTGTTCGGCGGCCCGACCGCAATGCGCAAGGTGACCGGCCGCAGCACGTAATAGGTGATGCCGCCCGCAACTGCGAAGAACGCGAGCGTGAGAGCGACCGCCATCAGGGCGCCGCGCAGGCGCCGGCGTGTCCGCGAGGAGGAAATTCCCTGCGGCTGCGACGCCGGCCGTGCCAACGGATTGTCCTTTGCCATGCTCCACCCGGAGACGACGCCCGGGCTAGGCGTCGAGAACTGCAGACATTATCGTACCAGAGATTGAGGCGGAATGCGGCCGGAACCGGGATGTTGGTTAAGTCATGGAACCGGCGGGGCCGTCCCGGGTTCACCGCATGCGGGCCAGTGAGGGAGGTGTGGCATGGATGGTTTGCTCTCGGAGGCAGCGCGAAAAGACGCGCTGACGGGTCTGGGCGGCTGGCGCGAGGCCGCCGACGGCAAGTCGCTGAACCGCACTTTCACGTTCCGTGATTTCAATGAGGCCTTCGGCTTCATGACCCGCGCTGCGCTGGCAGCGGAGAAAAGCGACCACCATCCCGATTGGCGGAATGTCTACAAGACGGTCGAAGTCAGCCTCTCCACTCATGATGCCGGGGGTGTGACTGCGCGCGACGTCGCGCTGGCCAGAGCCATGAACGAGATTGCAGCGAAACTCGGCGTCTAGTGTGGTGGTTCAGAAGTTCGCTTCATTCTCTCCGCGAGTTCTTCAAGCGAATTTCTGAACCTAAACCACACTGGAATCATAGATTTGCTAGTGTCCTTTTGAATCCGAAGTTCGCTACGGAAGATGCCGCATAGCGAGGCGAACTTCGGATTCGGGACACTGGTGTGGTGGTTCAGAAGTTCGCTTCATTACTCCGCGAGTTCTTCAAGCGAGCTTCTGAACCTGAACCACACTGGAATTATAAGATTGCTCGTGCCCTTTCGAATCCAAGTTCGCCATTGAGGGCGCTGGACAATGAAGCGAACTTCGGATTCGGGGCACTCGGGAGCCGTGCATTTGTGGCTTGCCGCGCCCGTTACGCGTTCCCATCTAACAGGATGCGGATGAAGGAGCCGTGCACGTCGTTATGACACGATCGGAACAGAGCATCGAGTTCGACACCAACGCGCTGGTGAACAACCCGCAGCGGTTGCGCGAGAGCTTCTGGAAGAAGCTCAAGCGGGTCGCGGCGCAGTTGCCTTTTGCCGAAGACTTGCTGGCCGCCTATTACTGCGCGTTCGACCGGCAGACGCCGCGCCATGTGCAGGCGGCGCTGCTGGGCGCCATCGCCTATTTCGTGCTGCCGTTCGATTTCATGCCGGATGTGCTTCCGGTGCTCGGCTTTACCGACGATGCCGCGGTGCTCGCGACCGCGATCCGGCTGGTCTCGGGCCACATCACGTCTGCGCACCGGCAGGCCGCACGCGCCGCGCTGGGGCGCGGCGTTGAGGATACCAAGCCGTAATTTTCCAGCCCCAAAAGCGGCACATTGCTGCGGTTTGGCTGATCGGCGGAATCAGTGCAAACTGCGGGCAATCATCGCCGATTCCCGTTTTCGACAAGGCCGGGCGGCGCTTTGGTGCGATGTCCGATCAAAGAGGTTCTTCATGATGTTGCGGATGCTGGCTCCTGTGACCGCGGTGGCGCTCATTGGATGGATGGCCGCGCCTGGTGTGGCGCAGGCCCAGACCCCCAAGACGCACTCGCCCCAGAGTTCGCCTGCAAAGAGTTCGTCTGCGAAATCCAGCAAGGCAAAATCGCATGCGAAGCCTGCGGCAAAACCGGCAGTCCCGCATGTCGGTGGCGCGGAGCCGACGCTGGTCGGCCAGTACGCCAACTGGGGCGCCTATGTCGCGACGCCGAACGGCAAGAAAGTCTGCTTCGCGCTGGCCAAGCCTTCGTCCTCGAAAACCAATCCGCCGAACCGGCCGCGCGACCCCGCTTACGCCTTCATTTCGACCCGTCCCGCAGAGAAGGTGACGAACGAGGTGTCGATCATGATCGGCTATCAGATCAAGCCCGGCGACGATTCCTCGCTCGGCATTGGCAATGCGCGTTATGCGATGTACGCGCAGGGCGATGGTCTGTGGATCAAGAATGCCGCCGAGGAAGACCGCCTGATCGACGCGATGCGCAAGGGCGCGGACGCGACGGTGAAAGCGACCTCGTCCCGGGGAACGGACACCACCGACGTGTTCTCGCTGAAGGGGCTGTCGCAGGCGCTCGACAAGGTCGCGCAGGAGTGCCGGAAATAGGCCGGTTCCGGAGGGCCTCTTCACGCCGGGGGGCCAGATTTTTGATGTCCCCGGCTGAGAATCTTTAAGCGTGGAACCTGAATCGCCCCGGCTGCGGCTTTCCTCGGCTGCGTGAAAAGCCTATTTGAAGCGCCATGAACCCGACGACGCCAGCCGCCGCGCGCACCGACGCGCCCTTGGAAAAAACCGCGCTCGAAGTCTATGTCGCGCCCGACAGGCCCTCGCTGATCGGCCTGTCGCGGGCGGAGCTGATGGCGTGTCTGGGCGAACTCGGCGTGCCCGAGAAGCAGCGCAAGATGCGCGCCCAGCAGCTCTGGCACTGGATGTACGTGCGCGGCGCGCAGAGCTTCGCCGACATGACCAACGTCTCGAAGGACATGCGCGCGCAACTCGAGGCACGCTTTACGGTGGACCGGCCGGAAGTCGTCGCCGAACAGGTCTCCAACGACGGCACCCGCAAATGGCTGCTGCGCCTGCCGGGCGACGGCGTCGGCCGCGCCCACGAGGTCGAGTGCGTCTACATTCCCGAGACCGATCGCGGCACGCTGTGCGTCTCCTCGCAGGTCGGCTGCACGTTGAACTGCTCGTTCTGCCACACCGGCACGCAGCGGCTGGTGCGCAACCTCACCGCCGGGGAGATCGTCGGTCAGGTGATGGTGGCGCGTGACCGGCTGAATGACTGGGTTGACCGCGAGACGCCGAATGGCAATCGCCTCGTCACCAACGTGGTGCTGATGGGCATGGGCGAGCCGCTGTACAATTTCGAGGCGGTGCGCGACGCGCTCAATATCGTGATGGACAATGAAGGCATCGCGCTGTCGCGCCGCCGCATCACGCTCTCCACCTCCGGCGTGGTGCCGAATATCGGGCGGATGGGCGAGGAGACCGGCGTGATGCTGGCGATCTCGCTGCATGCGGTGCGCGATGAACTGCGCAACGAACTGGTGCCGCTGAACAGGAAATATCCGCTGGCGCAATTGCTGGATGCCTGCCGCAATTATCCCGGTGCATCGAACTCGCGCCGCATTACCTTCGAATATGTGATGCTGAAGGGTGTCAACGATTCGCTCGACGACGCCAAGTTGCTGGTGAAGCTGCTCAAGGGCATTCCGGCCAAGATCAATCTCATTCCGTTCAATCCGTGGCCCGGCAGCACATATGAATGCTCGGACTGGGAGCAGATCGAGAAATTCTCCGAATACGTGTTCAACGCCGGTTATTCCTCGCCGGTGCGCACGCCGCGCGGCCGCGACATTCTCGCGGCCTGCGGGCAGTTGAAGTCGGAGACGGAGAAATTGTCGGTGCGCGAGCGCGACGCGCTGCGCGCGATGGCGATGACGGATTGAAGGCAAAGGTTAGATCGTAGCGTAAATCAAGATGCGTCATGCGCGGGCTTGACCCGCGCATCCATCTTAAAAAAATCTTTTCAAAAGATGGATTGCCGGGTCAAAAGGGCGTTTACGCCCGTCTTCGACGGGCTATGCCCGGCAATGACACACTGAAGATACCGGCGTTCAATAAAGGATAGTGATACTTCATGGCCTTGATCGGACGGCTGTTCGCAACCTTCTTCGGCTTCCTCGCGGCCTGCTTCGTGGCGGGCGCGGTGGTGGTGTTTGCGCTGGTGTTTCCCGAGATGGAGTTGCAGACGCTCGAACTCGACAGCGGCACGGTGAACGTGATTTTCGGCATCGGCTTCATGCTGATCAGCGGCTTTGCGCTGCTGCCTGCCTTGATCGCGGTGCTCATCACCGAGGCGTTCTCGATCCGCCATATTCTCGCCTATGCGATCTTCGGCGGTCTCGCAGGGCTTGGCTGCTACCTTGCCTTCATTCCGTTCGACACCGTCACCATGACGTTCGACGGCATCGTGCGGCGCCATGCCGAAGTGATGGTGGGGGCTGGCATCCTTGGCGGCGTGGTCTACTGGCTGATCGCGGGCCGCAATGCCGGAGCCTGGCGGGAGCGCCCGTCGTCATCCTTTCCCCCTTCAGCGCGGTCTGATAGTCAGGCGCGATGAACAGGACGGGTCTTCTGATCGCTCTCGCCGTCGGTGCCCTCGTGGGCGCCGTGTTCGGCGTATTTCCGGAACTGGATCTGAAGATCGCGGCGCTGTTCTATGATCCCGTCACCCGGCGTTTCCCGATGCAAGCCTCCCATATCGCCGGCATTGCGCGCGATGCGGCGATGTGGGTGACCTGGGCGTTTGCGCTGCCTGCGCTGGTTTCGCTGGCGTTGAAGATCGTATGGCCGCGCCGCCGGATGTTGATTTCTCCGCGTGTCACCCTGTTTCTGTCGCTCTCCATCATCCTCACCGCGGGCATTATCTCGAACGCCGGATTCAAGACCTATTGGGGCCGCCCGCGCCCGGTGGCGACCGCCGAGTTCGGTGGGCCATGGCAATTCAAGGCGTGGTGGAATCCGACCGGCCAATGCCCGCACAACTGTTCGTTCTATTCGGGTGAAGCGACCACGGCGTTCTGGACCTACGCGCCCGCAGCACTGGCGCCGCCGCAATGGCGGCCGCTCGCTTATGTCGCTGCCACTGTCTTCGGCCTTGCGACGGGCCTGCTGCGCATGGCCTTCGGCGGTCATTATTTCACCGACGTGATTTTCGGCGGGGTGATGGCGTTCCTGATCGTGTGGGTGGTGCACGGCTTCTATTATCGCTGGCGGACGCAGCAGAGCGATGACGAGATCGACGCCCGCCTCACGCGCTGGTTTCTGCCGGGCTTCAATGCCGTCAGCGCGCTGGTCAGGCGGCTTCGGGACCGCGCCGCGCGGAAGACCAGCGCATGAGCGTTGCTCATCAAACGGAGGTTCGCGGCAGCTGGTTTGCACTGTTCGCGGCTTTCGTCGTGGTGTTGACCATCGCCCGCCTCATCGGACTGCACTTTTCGGTCGTGGATCTGTTCTTCGACGAGTCGCAATACTGGGCATGGGCACAGGCCCCGGACTTTGGTTATTTCTCCAAGCCGCCGCTGCTGGCGTGGATCATCGGCGCGTCGCAGGCGGTCTGCGGGACATCGGAAGCCTGCATCCGCGCGCCGGCGCCGCTCTTCCACGGCGCCACGGCATTTCTGATTTATGCGACCGCGCAAAGGCTGTTCAGTGCCCGCGCCGGCTTCTGGTCGGGACTGATCTATCTGCTCGCTCCGGGCGTCGTGTTTTCGACGCGGATCATTTCCACCGACGTGCCGCTATTGTTCTGCTGGGCGCTGGCGCTGCTGGCCTTCGTCGAATTGCGCCGCGCGCCGCGCTGGGGCTGGGCGGTCGTGCTCGGCGTCGCGATCGGTTTCGGCATGCTGGCGAAATACGCGATGATCTATTTTGTCGCCTGCGCCGCGCTGGCCGCGATGATGGATGATGCATCCCGGCGGTTATGGCGCACGCCGCAGCTCTGGGCCGCGCTGGCGATTGCCGTCGTGGCGCTGGCGCCCAATCTGATGTGGAACGCGGCGAACGGCTTCGTCACCTTCAAGCACACCGGCGACAATGCCCGTGGTCATGGTCTGGCGTTCAGTCTTCCGCAGGTTGCGGAGTTTGTCGCCAGCCAGTTCGTCGTCATGGGCTTCATCACCTTCGGCGTGTTCCTCGCCCTGCTGGTGCGGCCGCACCACTATATGCGGGATGCCGACATGCGGCTGCTGATGGCGTTCGCGCTGCCGCCGGTTGCGATCATCGCGGTGGTGGCTTTTCTCACTCACGCCAATGCCAACTGGGCCGCGCCATCGGCCATTGCCATGACCATCCTCGCGACCGCCGTGCTGGTGATGGAGGATCGCCGCGGCTGGCTGATGGCGAGCGTCGTCATCGGGCTCGTGGTGCAGGCCGTGCTGCTGACCGGCGATCATATCGCCGACCGCGTCAGCATTCCCGGCATCCGCAACGGTGACGTTTACGCCCGCACCATGGGGTGGCGTCGTCTTGGTGACGATGTCGCCGTCACCGCCAGGGCCCATGGCGCGCATGGCATCGCCGCCGACACCCGCGATCTGGTCTCGTCGCTGATCTATTACACGCGCGACAGCGGGCTGCCGGTTTTCGCGTGGCCGCCCTCGATCGTGCCGAGCCATGAGTTCGACATCTCCCGGCCGCTGAAAGCGACGTCGCCAACGCCGATCCTGTTTGTCACGGAATGCCCGCTGCCGGCCCGGCTCACCGCGCAGTTCGGCAGCGTCACCTCGCTCGGGCCGGTGACGATGGTGCGGGGGCCGACCTCGCGCCGCAGCTTCTCGTTGTTTCTGCTGGATCAGCCGAAAGGGCCACTTGGGCCACTCGCTGGCTGCGGCTAGGTGGACGCTGCGCTGGCCGGGACGGCGAAAATGAGCCTTTTCGGCGCCCGCCAATCTTTCTATAGAAAGCCGTTCTCACCCTGGCGTCCGCCGCCGATCAATGCTCCTCGTCCGCGCGAGGTCTGGCCGTCGTGCATCCAGGTCGCCCCACAAAACTGCCCAAAGGAAGTCCCATGAGCACGATTCTGAAAAGCCTTCCCAAGGGAGAAAATATCGGCATCGCGTTCTCCGGCGGGCTCGACACCAGCGCGGCGCTGCTTTGGATGAAGCAGAAGGGCGCGCGCGTCTTCGCCTACACCGCCAATCTCGGCCAGCCCGACGAGGCCGATTACGACGCGATTCCGCGTAAAGCGCGCGAGTTCGGTGCCGAGAAAGCCCGCCTCGTGGACTGCCGCACGCAGCTGGTTCACGAGGGGATTGCCGCGATTCAGTCGGGCGCCTTTCACGTCGCGACCGGTGGCATCGCCTATTTCAACACCACGCCGCTCGGCCGCGCCGTCACCGGCACCATGCTGGTCTCGGCGATGAAGGAAGACGGCGTCAACATCTGGGGCGACGGCTCGACCTACAAGGGCAACGATATCGAGCGGTTCTATCGCTACGGACTGCTGACCAATCCGGGCTTGCGGATCTACAAGCCATGGCTCGATCAGCAATTCATCGATGAACTGGGCGGTCGCGCGGAAATGTCCGCGTTCATGACCGCGCACGGCTTCGCCTACAAGATGAGCGCCGAAAAGGCGTATTCGACCGACAGCAATATCCTTGGCGCGACGCACGAGGCCAAGGATCTCGAACAGCTCGACAGCGGCATCAAGATCGTCAATCCGATCATGGGCGTGCCGTTCTGGCGTGACGACTGCGTGGTGAAAGCTGAAACGGTTTCGGTGCGGTTCGAGGAAGGCCAGCCGGTTGCGCTGAACGGCAAGACCTTCGCCGATCCCGTCGCGCTGTTCCTTGAAGCCAATGCCATCGGCGGCCGCCATGGCCTCGGCATGAGCGACCAGATCGAGAACCGCATCATCGAAGCCAAGAGTCGCGGCATCTATGAGGCGCCGGCCATGGCGCTCTTTCACATCGCCTATGAACGCCTCGTCACCGGCATTCACAACGAAGACACCATCGAGCAATACCGGATCAGCGGCATGCGGCTTGGTCGTCTGCTCTATCAGGGCCGCTGGTTCGACTCGCAGGCCCTGATGCTGCGCGAGACCGCGCAGCGCTGGGTGGCGCGCGCGATCACCGGCGAGGTGACGCTCGAACTGCGCCGCGGCAACGACTACTCGATCCTGAATACCGAGAGCCCCAATCTGACCTATGCGCCGGAGCGGCTCAGCATGGAGAAGGTCGAGGACGCGGCCTTCACGCCGGGCGACCGCATCGGTCAGCTGACCATGCGCAATCTCGACATTTCCGATACGCGCAGCAAACTGGATCTCTATACCAGGACAGGCTTGCTCGCAGCCGGGCAGGGCTCCCACATCCCCAGGCTCGGCAGCGACAAGAGCTGAAAATGAATTCCTCGGTGCCGTCCCCGTCTGCGCGGGATGATATCGCAAGGGAGCGTTGCCGCGGCTAACCCGTCTTGTCCGCCCAGTAGACGACGGTGTCGTAGGGAACGGTCACGATGTCCTTGCCGGCAAGCTCAGGCGTTGAGGCGATCAGGGCGCGGATGGCTGCTACAACCTTGGCTTCCTCGCCGGGAGGCAGCGCTGCGATAAAGCTTGTCGAACGGAAGCGGTTGACGATCACACCCTCTGCCGCGCCGGTATGGCCCGGATGAGGAAAGCGGTTCGCATGGAGTGGTCCGAATCCGTCGCATGGAAACACCGAACTCAGGGTCTTCGCGGTGAAGCGCGGCGTATCTCCCTGATGGGGTGCGAGGATGTCTCTCAACTGCGCGACCCACGGCACGGTGTCGTCACGCCGGTTCCAGATGAGCGCGAGTTTGCCCCATGGCTTCAGCACGCGATGGAATTCGGCGAGCGCCGCCTTGGTGGCGAACCAGTGAAAGGATTGCGCACAGGTCAGCGCATCGACTGAATTGTCGGGAAGCGGAATTGCGGTGGCGGTGCCTTCGAGGATTTCGATCCCCGGCAACCGCTTGGCCAGCTGTTCGCGCATCTGCTTCACGGGCTCGACCGCGATCACGCGCGCGCCGGTTTCGACGAGATAGCGGGTGAACGTGCCGGTTCCTGCGCCGAGATCCACGACGAGTTTGCCGGCCTCAACGCCGAGACGCTGGCGCAGCCAGTCCACCATCCCTGGCGGATAGTCGGGGCGGCTTTGCGCGTACATCTCGGCCTTGGAAGTGTAGCCCTTGGCGGCGGCGTGGTGGATCGGCTCGGTGGCATCGTTCATCGCAAACTCCTGTCGGCCCCATCATGCGCCTGATCCGCCGGATGAAGCCAGATACAAAAACGGCCGGGACATTGTCCCGGCCGTTGTCATGTCGATGAGGCCTCGCCTCAGCGCGGGGCGGCGTTGGCCTCGCCGCCGTTGAGCAGCGGCGTGATGTTGCGCACCGTGACGCGGCGGTTGCGGCGTTCCGGCCCGTCGGTCGGAATCTTCAGGTACTGCTCGCCGTAACCCTGCGAGGTGAGATTTTCCGGCGGCACGCCGAATTGCTGCGTGAGCAGTTCCGCCGCGGATTCCGCGCGACGATCCGACAGCGACAGATTGTCGACGTCGTTGCCGACAGCATCGGTGTGGCCCTCGATCAGGAACACCGTCTGCGGGTTATGCTGAATGGCGCGGTTCATGCCGTCGGCGATCACCTGCAGCTTCGCGGCCTGATCCGGCGAAATGGCCCACGATCCGGTGTCGAAGTTGATGGTGTCGAGATCGATCGACGGCATGCGCTGGCGCACGGACGGGCTGTAGCGGATTTCTTCGAGCGAGTAGGGGCGCTCGATGGGCTCCACCGGCGGTGCGGTCAGCGTGTCGTAGATCAGGTCTGGCGGCGCCCCGTCAGCCTCGACGATGTAGCGATCCCGCGGAATGTGCAGCACCGGCGGCGGCAGCGAGACGAAATAGCCGCCGATGGCACCTGCGACCATGCCGGCGGCGAGGCCAGCTCCAAAACCGGAGCCGCCGTGGCGGCGGTTGTCGATGATAACCACTTCGCGGCCGTCGGGGCCGCGCCGGACGCGGCGCAACAGGCTGCCACGCTCATCATTGATGGTGATGATCTGCGAGCCGTCCGGCCGCACGACGACGGTGCGGGTGTCGTTGCCCTGCCGGTCGACACGCACATCGCGCGCGCCGTAGCGGAAACGATCGACATCGTTGTGCCGCACGAAGGATTGCCCGTTCGGATCGCGCACGATCACGCGGCCGGGCTCGGTGATGATGGTGCGCCCGCCTTCGGTGCGCTCCTGGCGCTTGCCGCGGAAGTCTTCAATCCGCCCGCGCTGCGTGGTTGCATCCCGGGCAGGCAGCGGTGTCGTGGCCGCGGCCGGAGCGGCCGGCAGCGGCGCCGCGATCGGCGGTCGCGCCGGAGCAGCAGGCGTGCCTGCAGGCAGGCCGGGCGGCGGACCACGGCGTTCGCTGCGTTGTCCATTGGCGCCGGGAGTCCCCGGTGCAGTGTTGGGCGCAGTGCCGGGTGCTGCGTTGGGTGCTGCGTTGGGCGCCGCATTCGGCGCGGGAGGCGTGCCGTTTGGCAAAGGATGGCCGCCCGGCGGGGTCTGAATCGCATGGGGGCGTGCGTTCTGAGGTGTCGCCGGAGCCGGCGCAGCGTTCGGGGCCGGAGTTGGTGCGGCCGGGGCACGTTGCGGTGTCACGTCACGGACGCCGGGCGCGACCGGCTGAGCGTTCGGCGCGCGCGGGGCTTCGCCGCGTGGCGCCGGCGCAGGCGCCGGTGCCGGTGCCGGTTTTGGCGGAGGCGGTTGCTGTGGACGCGGCGCTTCACCCCGATGCGGCGGCTGCGGTTGAGGCGCAGCCGCAGGCGGGGTTGGACGCGCGGGTGCGCCCGGCGGATGGGCCTGCGGCGGCGGCGCGGCATGGGGAGCGGGTGGCGGCGGCGCGGGACGGGCCGCAGGGGCCTGCGGTGCCGCCGGGGGATGCGGAGGCGCGGCCCTTGGAGCCTGAGGCGGCGCCGCTCTTGGCGGTGCAGGCGGCGCGGCATGCGGCGGCGCCGGCGGCGCCGGCCTTGGCGCGATGTGCGGCGGCGCCTTGGGCGGCGTCTTGCCTTCGGGGGCCTTTTGCTGATCGGGAGCGGCTTGTGCCATCAGAAATGATGACGATGGTTCGGCATGAGCAAATTGCGACATGGAAAATGCGGAGGTCGCGAGCAGTATCAATCTCAGCTTGTTCATATCCACCCTTTGATGATTGTCCGTCAGCAAGGTTCATCGACATCACGAGACGTCATGCACGATGGACCGATAATGGTGAGGCGGCAATGTGGCGAGGCGTGCGATGAAATGAATTATTGTCACGCTGCACGACGAGATTGCGGAATGTCGCGCGCGAAAATGAAAGGCTGTTCATCGAGATGAATCCTTTCTGAACTAAACGCCATACATCGCGCGGCCTTGCTTGCATCAGTCGTGCGGGGATTCAGGCGGCAACAGTGAAGGCGGTCCGCGCAGCGGTGCTTCGCCGGGCATGTCGCCGGGCAATTCCTGCGGGGTCTGCGGCGAATCCGGTTCGTGCACCGGCGGCGGAATATCCGGCTGCGGATTGCCGGGCGGCATCTCGCGCGGCGGCTCGGTCGGCGTGCCCGGCGTCGGGGGAGGGACTTCCGGCGGATCTCCTTCGGGCGTTTGCGGTGTTGGCGTCATTCCGTTTCCTTCGTGTCGAATGCAAGCAACGAACGCCACTGCCGCATGTTCCGCGAGGGCTGCCAGCGATGCAGTTGACTTTGCTTTCATGCACCGACGAAATGGGGCTCTCACGGAGGAGACAACGATGCCGCTGGCCTATTGGTGCGTTTTGGTTGCGGCGTTGCTGCCGCTGTTCTGGGCAGGATATGCGAAGTCCGGTGGCGCCGTTGATAATCACTGTCCGCGCGAAACAACCGGCGATTTGCCGCCGAAATATCGGCGCGCTTATGCGGCTCACTACAACGCCTACGAGAATCTTCCGCTCTTCGCCGCGGCCGTCATCATCGCGGTGACGCAAGGCGCGACGGTCTCGACCGTCAATATGCTTGCGGTGATTTACGTGGCGCTGCGCGTGATGCACGGCGTTCTGTATATCTTCAACCAGTCGACCGCGCGTTCGATCGTCTATGGCTTCGCGCTGCTCGCCAATATCGCGATCTTCGTGTCGCCCGTGTTCAAGTAGCGGCGCGCCTCACGCCCTCTGGTTCTTCGCAGTCTTGGCGAGGTTGTTGCGAAGCGCGACGATTCCCTTTTGCAGGTGCCGGAAGTCCTCGGGCGACAGGCCGGTTTCCTTGACGAGGTTCATGCGCAGGCCTTTCTCCCGCAGGCGGCGGCCCTCCTCGGTGAGATGCACGATGACCTGGCGCTCGTCGGCGGGATCGCGCTTGCGCTGCAGATAGCCCAGCTCCTCCAGCTTCTTGAGGATCGGCGTCAGCGTGTTGGATTCGAGAAACAGCTTTTCACCGAGCCTGCCGACGGTCTGGTTGTCCTGCTCCCATAGCGCGACGATGGCGATGTATTGCGTGTAGGTGAGGCCGAGCTTTTCCAGAATCGGCTTGTAGGCCCGGCCGAAGGCGAGATTGGCCGAATAGACCGCGAAGCACATGAAATCCTCGAGCCGTGGCGTCGGCGCGGCAGGAGTTTTGGCGGCGGCGGTCTTGGCGGCGGTCTTGGCGGCGGTCATGGCGGCATGCTCCTCACACGGATGCGATCTCTCGGACAGTATATATATCGGCTCCGATTAAATCGGAAGACTTGACATCTTAACTGGTCGGTTTAATCAAATCGCGTCCGATTTGATCGGTAGCGATTAAAAATGCGAACCCAAGGGACCCCGCCATGACTTCCTCTCAGACCGCCGGCCAGATCGAGAAAGTGCTCTACACCGCCAAGACCCACGCCACGGGAGGCCGCGACGGTGCCGCCCGTTCCTCCGACGGCCGCCTGGAGGTGAGGCTGTCGCCTCCCGGCTCCGCCGGTCAGGGCACCAATCCGGAGCAGTTGTTCGCTGCCGGCTGGTCGGCCTGCTTCATCGGCGCGATGGGCCGCGCGGCCAGCACGCAGAAGGTCAGGCTGCCCGCCGACACGGCAGTCGATGCCGAGGTCGATCTCGGAACGGGGGGTGACGGTTTCCAGCTTCAGGCCCGCCTCAAAGTCAGCCTGCCCGGTCTCGATCGCGAGGCCGCCGAAGCGGTGGTGAACGCCGCGCATCAGATCTGCCCGTACTCGAAACTGTCACGCGGCAACATCAACGTCGAACTGACCGTGCTCTGACTCGTTGAAACCTGCTCCGCGCCGCATCACCGGCGCGGAGCGGGTCGCCAGCTTCCCTCACACTGAAAATTCCGGAAACCAGCCATGTCCGATCCCATCAATGCGAACCGCCGCAACTTCCTCCAGATCGCCTCGACCGGCGCAGCCGCGTTGACCGCTGCGGGATTTGGATTGCTCCAGCCCGCCCGCGCACAAAGCGCGGGTGCATCGAGTGCCGCCGCTTCTTCGAACGGCGCCGCCACCCTCGCTCCGATCCGGCAGATCAAGGCCGGCGTTCTCGACATCGGCTATTACGAAGCCGGTCCTGCCAACGGCCCCGTGGTGCTTCTGCTGCACGGCTGGCCTTACGACATTCACAGCTTCATCGACGTTGCGCCAATACTTGTCGCGAAAGGTTACCGCGTCATCGTCCCGCATGCGCGCGGCTATGGCACGACGCAATTCCTCTCCGCCGGCACGCTGCGCAACGGCGAGCCCGCGGCGCTCGCTGTAGATACCATCGCGCTGATGGATGCGCTCAAGATCGAGAAGGCGCTGGTCGCGGGTTACGATTGGGGCGGACGCACGGCGGGTATTCTCGCCGCGCTCTGGCCCGAGCGCGTCAAGGCGCTGGTCGCCGTGTCGGGTTACCTGATCGGCAGCCGCGCCGCGAACGCAAAGCCGCTGCCGCCAAAAGCCGAACTCGCATGGTGGTATCAATTCTACTTCGCGACCGCGCGTGGCCAACTCGGCTACACGCAGTACACCCACGAATTTGCAAAACTGATCTGGCAGTTGGCGTCACCCAAGTGGCAGTTCGACGACGCGACCTTCGCGCGCAGTGCCAAGTCGCTCGACAATCCGGATCATGTCGCGATTTCGATCCATAATTATCGCTGGCGGCTTGGCCTTGCCGAGGGCGAGTCGAAGTACAACGACATCGAGAACCGCCTCGAGCAGCTTCCGTCCGTCGCGGTGCCGACCATAACGATGGAAGGCGACGCCAACGGCGCACCGCATCCCGCGCCGGAATCCTATGCGAAGAAATTCACCGGCAAGTATGAGCACCGGCTGATCACCGGCGGCATCGGACACAACCTGCCGCAGGAAGCGCCGCAGGCGTTTGCGCAGGCGGTGATTGATGTCGACAAGTTTTGATGGGAGATGACGGCCAATTCTCAATTGTCATGCCCGGACCTGATCCGGGCATCCATCTTTAAAAGAAGAGATGGATTGCCGGGTCATAAGGGCGTTCACGCCCGTCTTCGACGGGCTATGCCCGGCAATGACAGACTGGAGAAGTGGCGCGTTATGTGAAACGCAACGAGCCTCGGAAAGAAAAAGGCCTGCCGTGTTGAGCGGCAGGCCTTTTGATTGGAAGCGGTCGGCTGCGAAAGGTTACACCTGCCGCTCGACCATCTTGGCCTTGAGGTCGGCAATGGCCTTCGCCGGGTTGAGACCCTTCGGGCAGGCCTTGGTGCAGTTCATGATGGTGTGGCAGCGATAGAGCCGGAACGGGTCTTCCAGATTGTCGAGCCGCGCGCCGGTGGCTTCATCGCGGCTGTCATTGACCCAGCGGTCGGCCTGCAGCAGCACAGCGGGGCCGAGATAGCGATCGCTGTTCCACCAGTAGCTCGGGCAGGAAGTCGAGCAGCAGGCGCAGAGGATGCACTCGTAGAGTCCATCGAGCTTGCTGCGCTCCTGGATCGATTGCCGCCACTCCTTCTGCGGTGTCGCGGTGGTGGTGTGCAGCCACGGCTCGATCGACGCATACTGGGCGTAGAAATTTGTCAGGTCGGGGACCAGATCCTTGACGACAGGCTGGTGCGGCAGCGGCCGGATGGTGATCGGGCCGCTGGCAACCTCGTTCATCGCGCGGGTGCAGGCCAGCGTGTTCTGTCCGTCGATGTTCATCGCGCAGGAGCCACAGACGCCTTCGCGGCAGGAGCGGCGGAAAGTCAGCGTCGGGTCGACGTGGTTCTTGATCCAGATCAGGCCGTCGAGAATCATCGGGCCGCAATCGGCGGTGTTGACGTAATAGGTGTCCATCCGCGGGTTCTGGCCGTCATCCGGCGACCAGCGATAGATGTGATATTCGCGCGTCTCGCCCGAGCCTTCCGGCTTCGGCCAGGCCTTGCCGCCTGTGACGGTGGAGTTTTTCGGCAGCGCGAATTCAGCCATAGTTTGCCTCTATCTCTTGGCGTCATTGCCGGGCATAGCCCGTCTCAGACGGACGTAAACGCCCTTTTCACCCGGCAATCCATCTCCTTCTGAAGACGGATGCGCGGCATAGGCGTTTTTAGAACGCCGTTCTTTGAACGGCTATGTCCGCGCATGACGATCTGGTGCATCAGTACACGCGCGCCTTCGGCGGAATGTACTGAATATCGTTGGTCATCGTGTAGCTGTGCACCGGGCGGTAATCGATCGTGGTGTTGGCCTTGGGGTCGATCCACGCCAGCGTGTGCTTCATCCAGTTCTTGTCGTCGCGCTCGGCGTAGTCCTCGCGCGCATGCGCGCCGCGGCTCTCGGTGCGGTTGACGGCGGAATCCATCGTCACCACCGCCTGCACGATGAGGTTGTCGAGTTCGAGCGTCTCGATCAGGTCGGTGTTCCAGATCAGCGAGCGGTCGGTCACGCTGATGTCGGAAATGCCGCCATGGACCTTGTGGATGAGGTCCTTGCCTTCGTTGAGCACGTCGCCGGTGCGGAACACGGCGCAGTTGTTCTGCATCACGCGCTGCATCGAATCGCGCAGCTTCGCGGTCGGCGTGCCGCCGGAGGCGTTGCGGAAATGGTCGAGCCGGGCGATCGCCCTGTCGGCGGAATCGGCGGGCAGCTCCGGCTGCTTGCCGTCCGGCGTCAGCTTCTCGGCGCAGCGCAGCGCGGCCGAGCGTCCAAACACCACAAGGTCGATCAGCGAGTTGGAGCCGAGACGGTTGGCGCCATGCACCGACACGCAGGCGGCTTCGCCGACCGCCATCAGGCCCTGCACCACCGCGTCGTCGTCGCCGCGCTTCTTGACGACGACCTCGCCGTGGAAGTTGGTCGGGATGCCGCCCATGTTGTAGTGCACGGTCGGCAGCACCGGGATCGGCTCGCGGGTGACATCGACGCCGGCGAAAATCTTTGCGGATTCGGAGATGCCCGGCAGACGCTGATGCAGCACGGCGGGATCGAGATGGTCGAGATGAAGGAAGATGTGATCCTTCTTCTTGCCGACGCCGCGCCCCTCGCGGATCTCGATCGTCATCGCGCGCGAGACGACGTCGCGCGACGCAAGATCCTTGGCGGACGGCGCATAGCGCTCCATGAAGCGCTCGCCTTCGGCGTTGACGAGATAACCGCCCTCGCCGCGCGCGCCTTCGGTGATCAGGCAGCCCGCCGGGAAGATGCCGGTCGGATGGAATTGCACGAACTCCATGTCCTGCAGCGGAAGCCCTGCGCGCAGCGCCATGCCGCCGCCATCGCCGGTGCAGGTGTGGGCCGAGGTACAGGACTGGTACGCGCGGCCATAGCCGCCGGTGGCGAGAATCGTGGTCTGGGCGCGGAAGCGATGCAGCGTGCCGTCGTCGAGCTTGAGCGCGACCACGCCGCGGCAGACACCCTGATCGTCCATGACGAGATCGATGGCGAAGAACTCGATGAAGAACTCGGCCGAATGGCGCAGCGCCTGGCCGTACATCGTGTGCAGCATGGCGTGGCCGGTACGGTCCGCGGCGGCGCAGGTGCGCTGCGCCTGGCCCTTGCCGTAGTCGAGGGTCATGCCGCCGAACGGGCGCTGGAAGATCTTGCCGTCTTCGGTGCGCGAGAACGGCACGCCCCAATGCTCGAGTTCATAGACGGCGGCGGGTGCGTTGCGCACCATGTATTCGATCGAGTCCTGATCGCCGAGCCAATCCGACCCCTTCACGGTGTCGTACATGTGCCAGCGCCAGTCGTCGGGATGCATGTTGCCGAGCGAGGCGGAGATGCCGCCTTGCGCCGCGACGGTGTGCGAGCGTGTCGGAAACACCTTGCTGATGCAGGCGGTGCGAAGGCCCGCTTCCGAGCAGCCGACGACGGCGCGCAGTCCTGCGCCGCCGGCGCCAACCACCACCACGTCATAGGTGTGGTCCTCGATCGGATAGGCCGGGCTCGCGGCCGCGGCCGTCTTGCCGGTTGCTGTCATGATTTAACTCCCGAACGAGAGCTTGAGGATCGCAAAGATCGACGCAAGCCCGACGGCGAACGAAAAGAAACTGTTGGCGATGATGGCGAGCAGCTTGAGCGCTTCGCTGTGCACGTAATCCTCGATCACGACCTGCACGCCGATCTTCATGTGCAGGCAGCCCGCGACGATGAAGAGCGCCAGCAGGATTGCAACGATCGGCGATCCGAGAAGTTGCGCGGCGGCGGCCTGATCGCGCCCGGTCAGCATCAGGACAATGACCGCGACTGGAATGATCAACAGCGCCATGGCAATGGCCGTGACGCGCTGGCGGAAGAAGTCGGAGGTGCCGGAATGTGCGGCGCCAAGGCGGCGCACATTGGCGAGCGGCGTGCGCATCGAGGCGGTTTTGCCGGTGTCGCGCGGGCTCATCGGCCAACTCCGATCAGATAAAAGCCGATCCACAATGCAGCGGTGGCGACCACACCCGCTATGAGGGCCGCCTGCGTCAGCCGTTCGCGCCCTTCAGGACCGAAGCCGTGGAGGGTGTCCCAGACAAGGTAGCGCAGTCCGCTGAAGGCATGGTGCAGGAGCGACCAGGTGAAGCCGATCTCGATCAGGCGGCCGATCCAGCTTGTCGTGAAGGCCTGCAGGTAAGCATAGGCGGCGGGGCCGGACGCGGTGGCAATCAGCCACCAGGCCATCAACAGCGTGCCGGCATAGAGCGCGAGCCCGGTGGCGCGATGGATCAGCGACATCGCCATCGTCAGCGTCCACCGATAGGTCAGGAAGGGCGAGAGCGGGCGTTCTGTCTGTGCGGCCATCGGTGACTTTTCGAGAATTTCGGCGAAGGATTTCTGCGCGCCCGAGGGTTGGAGATTTTCTATTTACGGACAGGAAGGAATGAGCGCAATGCGAAACTATAATAATTAAGAATACCGATTCAGTTTTTAGTTATGCCGATTAGCTGTGTATTTTGTATACCAGAGCAAATTCACGACATATGGAAATGATTTCCAATTCATCGCTTGATTTTCTGATGCCTCCAGCGAGCGCGCGATTTGCTCCGGAACTGATTTATCGCTAGCATGCGGCAAATTAACGCAGCCTGTTGTTGATGCCGCTTCCAGAACTTCCAACCACTCCGCAGCCCCGCCGGTCAGACCCGGATTTCAAAAAGACCCCGTTCATGGCGATCTTTGGCTTCTCCGCCATCGGTCTGCTGCTGTGCCTCATCCTGGCGAGGATGCCGATGTCGCGAAGTTATCTGCCGCTGGAGATTTGCCTGATCTGTCTTGCCGGCCCGCTCGCTGCATGGCTCGGCTTTTCCCTCGGCGGCGGCGAGTAGCGCTTCTCGGTGCGCAGGGCTTCATGTTCCGCAGACCGGGCATGCCTGATCTGCGGAACTCATGGCTGATGAACCGCCCGGCTATTTTGTATCGGCGTAGAGCTTTCCGTATTTGTCGCGCAGGATGTTCTTCTGCACCTTGCCCATGGTGTTGCGTGGCAGTTCGTCGATAAACAGAACGCGCTTGGGCAATTTGAATTTTGCCAGCCGGCCGTCGAGGGCGTGCAGCACGGCAGCCTCGTCCAGAGGCGTTTTCTTGTCGGGCACCACGACGGCGGTGACGCCTTCCCCGAAATCCGCGTGCGGCACGCCGATCACGGCACTCTCGGTCACGCCGGGAATGGCGTCGATCTCGCTTTCGATCTCCTTCGGGTAGACGTTGAAGCCGCCCGAGATCACGAGGTCCTTGCCGCGCCCGATGATATGGACGTAGCCGCGCTGATCGATCTTGCCGAGATCGCCGGTGATGAAGAAACCGTCGTCGCGGAATTCGGCCTTGGTCTTGTCCGGCATCCGCCAGTAGCCCCGAAACACGTTCGGGCCTTTCACTTCCAGCACGCCAATCTCGTCGCGCGGCAGTTCGCGGCCGGTTTCCGGATCGGTCACGCGCATGGTGACGCCCGGCAGCGGGAAGCCGACCGCACCCGGCACGCGTTCGCCATCATACGGGTTCGAGGTGTTCATGCTGGTTTCGGTCATGCCGTAGCGTTCCAGCACGGCATGACCGGTGCGCGCCGACCATTCGCGATGGGTTTCGGCGAGCAGCGGCGCGGAGCCGGAAATGAACAGCCGCATATGCGAAGCTGCGTCTTTCGTCAGCCGCGGGTTATGCAGCAGCCGCACGTAGAACGTCGGCACGCCCATCAGCACGGTCGCGCGCGGCATCAGGTCGATGATGCGGTCGGTATCGAGCTTCTTCAGGAAGATCATCGTCGCGCGCGCAAACAGGCAGGTGTTGATCGCCACGAACAGCCCGTGGGTGTGATAGATCGGCAGCGCGTGGATCAGCACATCCTTGTCGGTGAAGTGCCAGTATTTCACCAGCGTCAACGCGTTCGACGCCAGGTTGTCGTGCGACAGCATCGCGCCCTTGGAGCGGCCGGTGGTGCCGGAGGTGTAGAGGATCGCGGCGAGATCGCTGCCCGTACGCGCAATGGTCTCGAACTCCGGGGAGGAGTTGGCCGCACCATCCATCAGCGAGCCATGCCCGTCGGCATCGAGCGTGTCGACCTTGGCATGAACCTTCTGCGCGACCTTGCGAATGTCTTCGGCCCTGGACGGATCGCAGACGATCAGCGACGGCTCCGCATCGCCAAAGAAATATTCAAGCTCGTTGAGCGTGTAGGCGGTATTGAGTGGCAGAAACGCAGCGCCGGCGCGGATCGTTGCAAGATAGAGAACAACGGCTGCCAATGACTTTTCGACCTGAACCGCGATGCGGTCACCGGGCTTGACGCCCTGGGCAACGAGGTAATTGGCCGTTCGCGCCGTGAATTCCTCCAGCTCGCGATATGAGACAAGGCGGCCGTTGGTTTCAATCGCCGTCTTGAGAGGCTCTTTCAACCCGTCGAACAGGCGGGCGTAGAGATTGGCGTTGGCGGATGCGGTCATGAGCGAAAGTCCGATAAACAGATGGGAATTCGGCTTTACCAAAGCCGCGCTGCACAATGCAATGCAGACCATTGCATGACGAAGCGTGGTTCAGCGGGCGCCGTTGCGGCTGTAGGGCAGCGCGCGCTGGAACAGGCTGACCAACGCGCCGAGTGCCAGCGCCGCCGCAGAGACCGCGAGCGCGGAAGACAGCGTCCCGGTGAGGTCGGTGATCACACCGGTCACGAGCGGCCCCAGTATCTGGCCGATGCTGAAGATGATGGTGATGATCGCGATCACGCGCGGCCAGGCCTGCTCGGGATAATTGAATCGCGTAAAGGCGGTGGTCGCGATCGTGGTGGCGAGAAAGCCATTGCCGAACACGAGCGCCGACAGCGCATAGATCCATGGCGTGGAGCCTGCGAGCGGGAGCGCTGCGCCGATCGCGGTGAGACCGATCATCAAGGCCATGGCAAAACCGCTCTGTCCGCGCGCCATCAGGCCGCGCCAGATCCATGGCGCGCTGATGCCGCCGAATCCGATCAGGCACCAGAACGCGCTTTGCGCCGCGGCGCCGCCGCCCTCGTCGCGAATGTAGGCGATCATGAACGTCAGATAGGCGATATAGCCCGCGCCGTAGAGAAAATAGCCCGCGAGATAGGGCAGGATCGGCATGACCGAGGAATCCTGCCTGGACACGCCAACGCTGACCGGATGGACGCGAAGACGCAGCAGCGGCACCGCCATGACCGCCGAGACGGCGGTGAGCACCACCCATACGATCCACCACGAGCCGCGCCCGAAACCTTGCAGCAGGAATGGCGAGATCGATCCGGAAATGATCAGGCCGATCGCCGGACCGTTGTAGAACAGCCCGATCAGAAGCGCCGCGCGCAAAGGATGCATCTGCGCGATGGATGCAGCCAGCGCGCCGCCGCAGACCAGTGCGAACGCGCCGCCGATGCCTGACAGAATCCGCGCGAACCCGAACGGCACCGGTGCGCCGGAGACCGAACTGATGGCGAGCGAGACGAGGCACATCGCAATGCCGAGATGGATGGTCTTCAGAAGGCCGGCCCGCTTTGCCATTGGCGCTGCAAGCAGCGCGCCGGCGAGGTAGCCAGCTGCGTTGACCGTGTTCATCGCACCAGCTGTGGCGTAGGACCAGGCCAGCGTGTCGCGCATATCTGGCAGCACCAGCGAATAAGCGAAACGGCAGATGCCCAGGCCGATGGCGGGGCCGAGGGCCAGCGTGAGAACCGCAAGGGCTGGGCGGGCGTCGGCCACCATGGGAGCACGCGAGGTCATGCAAACCGCTCAGAGAGCCCTGCAAATGCCGGTGTTTGGCCGATGCGGCTTGCAAAACGTGCAGGGGGAATCTAGCAAAGCCGCGACTTCCCATACCCGGCAACCAGCGACAGGACAATTCTACTATGGCACCGCACAAATTATTGCTTCTCCCCGGCGACGGCATCGGCCCCGAGGTGATGGGAGAGGTGAAGCGCCTGATCGACTGGCTGAACGCGCAAGGCATCGCCAGCTTTGAAACCGAAACCGGTCTCGTCGGCGGGTGCGCCTATGACGCCGACAAGGTTGCGATCACCGACGCCACGGTGGCGAAGGCGAAGGCGGCGGACGCCATTCTGCTCGGCGCGGTCGGTGGCCCGAAATGGGACCCGGTGCCGTTCGATGTGCGCCCCGAAGCAGGGCTGCTGCGGTTGCGCAAGGATCTCGAACTGTTCGCCAACCTGCGTCCGGCGATCTGCTATCCGGCGCTCGCCGATTCCTCGAGCCTCAAGCGCGAGATCGTCGAAGGCCTCGACATGATGATCGTGCGCGAGCTTACCGGCGGTGTCTATTTCGGCGAGCCGAAGGAGATCACCGACCTCGGTGGCGGCAAGAAGCGCGCGGTCGACACGCAGGTCTACGAGACCTACGAGATCGAGCGCATCGCCGCTGTCGCCTTCGACCTTGCGCGCAAGCGCCGCAACAAGGTGACCTCGATGGAAAAGCGCAACGTCATGAAGAGCGGCCTGCTCTGGAACGAAGTCGTGACCCGCGTGCATGCCGAAAAGTACAGGGACGTGCAGCTCGAGCACCAGCTCGCCGATTCCGGCGGCATGCAGCTCGTGCGCAATCCCAAGCAGTTCGATGTCATCGTCACCGACAATCTGTTCGGCGATGTGCTGTCCGACATCGCCGCGATGCTGACCGGCTCGCTCGGCATGCTGCCGTCGGCCTCGCTCGGCGCGGTCGACGCCAGGACCGGCAAACGCAAGGCGTTGTACGAGCCGGTGCATGGTTCCGCGCCCGACATCGCCGGCAAGGGCCTCGCCAATCCGCTGGCGATGCTGGCGTCATTCGGCATGGCGCTGCGCTATTCGTTCGACATGGGCAAACTCGCCGACACCATCGACAAGGCGATCGCCAACGTGCTCGACAAGGGCATCCGTACCGGCGACATCGCTGCTGCCGGCGCGAAGGGCGTCTCCACCTCGCAGATGGGCGAGGCGGTGTTGAAGGAAGTGCAGGCGCTGCACGGTTGATCACCGGACGCGCTGTTAGAGCGGTTTTGGTTTAGATGGAATCATCCGCTCGTCATGCCCGGCTTTATGCCGGGCATCGACGTCCTGGGACTTTCAATAAATCAGACGTGGATGGCCGGGACAAAAGGGCGTTGACGCCCGTCTTCGACAGGCGATGCCCGGCCATGACGGACGGTTTGTTTCCGTCAAAACAAAAAATGCCCGGCGCGCGCCGGGCATTTTCATTTCAGGGCTGAAAGCCAATCAGTACAGCGGGAACGCCGTCGGGTAGCCGCCGAGATCGTAATTGTCGGAAAGCGGATTGCGGCCCATGTTGGTGCGGTCGATGGTGCGGCCATAATGATAGCCGGGCGCCAGCACGTAATCGGTGAACTTGCGGTCGCCGGGCAGCACCTCGGTGCCGCCGTCGAGCCAGGAGCGGCGGGTAATGAAAACGCGGGTGCGCGGGCCGGACCGGTAGGAATAGTTCACGCCACGGCCATCGCGGGAAGCCGCCACGGTCTGCTTCTTCTTTGGCGCGGCGTTGGCCTCGCTGGTGCTAACCCCCACAACAGCGGCCACCGCCAGCGCCGCCAGTGCGGCCGCCATGACGTTGGTGCGCATCATTTTCAAAACCATCGTGCCCTCGCCGATTCCAGAGTTGAGGATAATTTACCTGTTACGGGGGCGCCGCCACAAGGTGAATTGGGCCACAGTCCGGCTGAATAACTTCGGCGCGGGCGAAAATGTTTCAAAAGCTCAGCAATTTACCGGTGGCCACCCCATATGGGGGGAGCGTCCGTTGACGCCGCTGGCAAGCGCGGTGGCGGCGGGCGTGTGCGCCGCCATCTGTCGCATTCATGGCGTTGTATTCACGGCGTTTTTCGCATAGATACGCCACGTCGTCGCCACGCGCGGACCGCCGGGCGGGACGGTCTTTTGGAGAATCAAAATGGGTTTCAAGGTCGCCTGCGTGGGAGCCACCGGCAATGTGGGCCGGGAAATGCTCAACATTCTGGACGAGCGCGCCTTTCCGGCCGACGAAGTGGTCGCGCTGGCGTCTCGCCGCAGCCTCGGCACGGAAGTGTCGTTCGGCGACCGCACCCTGAAAGTCAAGGCGCTCGAGAACTACGATTTCAGCGACGTCGATATCTGCCTGATGTCGGCGGGCGGCGATGTGTCGAAGGAATGGTCGCCGAAGATCGCCGCGCAAGGTGCGGTGGTGATCGATAACTCCTCGGCCTGGCGGTACGATTCCGACGTGCCGCTGGTCGTGCCGGAAGTGAATGCCGATGCGGCTGCGGGCTTCACCAAGCGCGGCATCATCGCGAACCCGAACTGCTCGACCGCGCAACTTGTTGTCGCGCTAAAGCCGCTGCACGATGCCGCGACCATCAAGCGCGTCGTGGTGTCGACCTATCAGTCGGTGTCGGGCGCCGGCAAGGATGCGATGGACGAACTGTTCTCGCAGACCAAGTCGGTCTACACCAATGATGATCTGGTGACGAAGAAGTTTCCGAAGCGGATCGCGTTCAACGTCATCCCGCAGATCGACGTGTTCATGGAGGACGGCTACACTAAGGAAGAGTGGAAGATGCTGGCCGAGACCAAGAAGATTCTCGACCCCAAGATCAAGCTGACCGCGACCTGCGTGCGCGTGCCGGTGTTCATCAGCCATTCCGAAGCCGTCAATATCGAGTTTGAAAAGCCGATCACGCCGGACGAGGCGCGCGAGATCCTGCGCAAGGCGCCGGGCTGTCTTGTCATCGACAAGCGTGAGCCGGGTGGTTATGCCACGCCTTACGAGGCGGCGGGCGAGGACGCGACCTATATCAGCCGCATTCGCGAGGACGCGACGGTGGAGAACGGTCTGGCGTTCTGGTGCGTGTCGGACAATCTGCGCAAGGGCGCGGCGCTGAACGCGATCCAGATCGCCGAAGTGCTTGTCAATCGCAAGCTGCTGCAGCCCAAGAAAAAGGCCGCCTAAAAGGCAGCCTTGCGGTTCTCAGCGAAACAAGCCGCCTCGGAGCGGCTTGTTTTTTGATGTCGTTTAGTGGGAGGCCGGCTGAGGCTGGGCGCTCTCATAGCCCGGCGGCAGCGTCTGCGTCACGCTTTGAAACTCACCGGTGGCGCGGTCGAGAATCGACAGCGAGCCATGCCCGACGCCGAAATAGGCGCCATGCAGCTGCATCTTGCCGCGCTCGACCTGTATTTTCACGCACGGGAATGTCATCAGGTTGTCGAGGCTGGTTGAAACCGCCCGCTTTTCCATACGGGTGACGTAGTCTTGATGGGATTCGCCGGGCTGGCGCGGCGTGACATCAAGCGTGGGCGAGAGCAGCGACATCCATTTGCCGATGAAGTCGCTCGGTGACAACGGTGCCGGATGTTCGACCAGCGCCTTGATGCCGCCGCACTGGGCGTGACCGAGCACGACGATGTGCTTGACCTTCAGGACCTGCACCGCGAATTCCAGCGCCGACGAGACGCCGTGGGCCTCGCCGTCCGGCGCATACGGGGGCACCAGGTTGGCGACGTTGCGCACGACAAACAATTCGCCCGGGCCTGCGTCGAAGATCACTTCCGGCGAGACACGTGAATCGCAACAGCCGATCACCATGACTTCCGGCGACTGCCCGATGTCGGACAGCTCGTGATAGCGCGCCTGTTCCGTCGGCAGGCGATGGGCCGCGAATGTGCGGTATCCGGAAATCAGTTGTTTCGGAAATCTCTCAGGCATGGTCACTCCCGCTTAATTTCTATTGGCTAACCACGATCCCCCAGACGGGGCAAGGCTTTCTTCCCTCCATTGCCGGTGATACGCCTCTGCTGGTTATGTGTCTGGAGCAATGCCGATGATCCGCCCGCGCCGCAGCGTTCTGTTCATGCCGGGTTCGAATGCGCGCGCGCTGGAGAAGGCCCGCAGTCTCGCCGCCGACGGCATCATTTTCGATCTTGAGGATTCGGTGGCGCCGGACGAAAAGCCGAACGCGCGGGCACAGATCGCACAGGCGATGGCGAAAGACGGCTTCGGGGCGCGTGAACTCGTCATCCGCACCAATGCCCCGGCGTCTCCCTTCTGGCAGGATGACAGCGCGCTTGTAGCGCAGGCGCGCCCGGACGCCGTGCTGGTTCCGAAGATCGCAGGCCCTGAGGATATCGTGGTGATCGGCGCGCGGCTTGATCAACTGGGCGCGGATCCCGCGATCAAGATCTGGGTGATGATCGAGACGCCGCTTGCGGTGCTGCGCATCGCGGAGATCGCGGCGTGCGCACATGCCGCGGGCGCGCGGCTGGCGGCTTTTGTGATCGGTCCGAATGATATTTCGCTCGATACTCGTATCCGGATGAAGCCGGGGCGTGCCGAGATGGTGCCGCTGTTTCTCGATTGCGTCGTCGCTGCGCGCAGTTACGGCATCGAGATTCTCGACGGACCCTACAGCGATTTCAGCGACCCCACGGGCTTTGCGGCGGAATGCGAACAGGCTCGCGATCTGGGTTTCGACGGCAAGACGCTGATCCACCCCGCACAGATCGAGACGGCGAACCGTATCTTCAGGCCGGCGGACAGCGAACTTGCTGAGGCGCGCGGCATCATTGCGGCGTTTGAACGGCCCGAAAGCGCCGGTAAGGGAGCAATCCGTTTTGAGGGACGGATGGTGGAGCGGCTTCACGCCGAGATGGCGCGGCGAACATTGGCAATGGCGGATGCGATCGGGAAACTGGAGCAGGCGGTGACCAAAGCCTGACACTGCTCCCAGGCTCGCTTCTATCGTGGAGCGATAGATGACGGCGGCACAGCGGCCGTCATCGCAATCCTACAGCCAAGGGTGCGCGACCTTCTCGCGGGCTTCGAAGCTGTCGATCGAAGCCTTCTTCTGCATCGTCAGGCCGATGTCGTCGAGACCGTTGAGCAGGCAGTGCTTGCGGAACGGGTCGATCTCGAAATGGATCACGCCGCCGTCGGGGCCACGAATTTCCTGCTTCTCGAGGTCGATCGTCAGCGTGGCGTTGGCGCCGCGCTCGGCATCGTCGAACAGCTTCTCCAACTGCTCGTGGGTGACGCGGATCGGCAGCATGCCGTTCTTGAACGAGTTGTTGTAGAAGATATCGCCGAACGAGGTTGAGATTACGCAGCGAATGCCGAAATCGGCCAATGCCCAGGGCGCATGCTCGCGGCTCGATCCGCAGCCGAAATTGTCACCCGCGACGAGAATCTGGGCGTGGCGATAGGCCGGCTTGTTCAACACGAAATCCGGGTTCTCGCTGCCGTCGTCGTTGTAGCGCTGCTCCGAGAACAGGCCCTTGCCGAGCCCGGTCCGCTTGATGGTCTTGAGGTACTGCTTGGGGATGATCATGTCGGTGTCGACATTGATGATCTTCATCGGCGCGGCCACGCTGCTCAGAACAGTGAATTTTTCCATTGTCTCAATCCGTTGGGCCCCCGAAAGGCCGGCCAGTTTGCAACGGTTCTTATCGTGAATGGAGGATTTGGCAAAGTCCTATTGGGCGCATGGCTGAATGCGCTGCATGCGAGGTTATTGACGCGGGAGAGCCAATCGGAGACGTTTCGGCTTCTTGAGCGGGGCAGGCGGATGATGCGGCATTCATTGTTAATCATGGCGGGAGCGATTTTGCTGGTGACGCTCCATACGGGGGGAAAGGCCGCCGCCGAGCCCGCGCAATCCAGCGCGGTGGCTGCGCCAGCGGCGACCTCCATAACGCCACGGATCGAGGAATTTTCCGCACAGAGCCGAGGCGCGGCGCGGCATCGCAGACCGCGCCGGGTCCGTATCTACACACCACGCGGGCCGGGTCCGAACTCCGTCAGAATCTGTCATTCGTATTATGAGTACGAGTATCGGCTGAGCGGAACGGTCATCGTGCCGCGCGAAAACTGTTACTGGCAAGGTTGAGTCCTTCGACGTTTCCAGCTGGGTTGCTGGCGCCATTTTATGACCTTGATTCATTCAGCAAGAGTTCACCGCTCCGCCGTCACGCTTGCCATGCCTTCCCGATTTGGAACCCTCATGGTGTATCCGGGTTGTCAGGCGTGAAATGACGGCCGTCGGAAGACGGCTGTTGCATGAGTGATAGGAGAGCTTGACGATGAAGAAACTTTTCGGACTTCTCGCAGTCGCGGGTCTGATGTTTGTCGCAACGCCGTCGCAGCAGGCAAATGCGATGTCGCTTGCGGCGCCAGGTGCCGCGGCCGCGGCCGATCATGCCGCTGCCGGCACGACGACGGAGGTCCGCTATCGCCGTCATTGGCATCCTCGCCGTCATTGGCATCCCCGTCGTCATTGGCATCCTCATCGCCGCCACTGGCATCACCGTCACTGGTGAGCTCCCGGCAGATCAACGAGCGGGCCCTTCACCGGGCCTGCTCTGGTTTTGGAATGATTGGAATCGGCATCGGATCGGAGACCGTGATATCGCTATGACGGGGTGTTGAGGCAGATGAAGGAGGATTTGATGAAATTCAGTCTTCAGACATTACTCGCCGCCGGCGCGGTGTTGCTTGGTGCCACGCTGGCAGCGCCATCCGCGCAGGCCGCTACGCGGCAGTCGCAGGCGGTTTCGCAACAGGCACATCATGCCAAGATAACGATGACGGATGTCAGTGCGCGGCGTTACCGTCGCCATCACCGGCCACGGGTCTATTATCGGCCTTATTACCGGCCGTACTACTACGGACCCAGATATTATTACGGGCCGGGCTATTATCGGCCGTATGGCTACTACCGGCCGTATTATCGTCCCTACGGCTATTACCGCCCGTACTATCGTCCCTACGGTTACTATTATGGCGGCCCGGCCTTCTATGGCTGGGGCCGTGGCATTGGCTTCAGCTTCGGTTTCTGAAGCCCGCAGACAAATCGACAGGCCAAACAAAGCGGGCGCTTTTCAGCGCCCGCTTTTTTATCCAGTCCGGCCTGACGGAGCGCGCTTACGCAGCCTTCCAGTCACGGATGTCGACGAAGTGTCCAGCGATCGCCGCCGCCGCCGCCATCGTGGGTGACACCAGATGGGTGCGGCCCTTGAAGCCCTGACGGCCTTCGAAGTTGCGGTTCGATGTCGAGGCGCAGCGCTCTTCCGGCGCCAGCTTGTCGGGGTTCATCGCCAGGCACATCGAGCAGCCCGGCTCGCGCCATTCAAAGCCGGCCTTGATAAAGATCTTGTCGAGACCCTCGGCTTCCGCCTGCTCCTTCACAAGGCCCGAGCCCGGCACCACCATGGCATTGACGTTGCCGTTGACGGTGTGTCCGTTGACCACCTTCGCTGCCGCGCGCAGGTCTTCGATGCGGCCGTTGGTGCATGAGCCGATGAAGACGCGATCGAGTTTGATGTCGGTGATCCTGGTGCCGGCCTTCAGCCCCATATAGGCGAGCGCGCGCTCCTTCGACAGCCGCTTGGCTTCGTCCTCGATCTTCGCCGGATCAGGCACAAAGCCTGCAACCGAAGCGACGTCTTCCGGCGATGTGCCCCAGGTGACGATCGGCGGCAGGTTCGCGGCATTGAGGCGGATCTCGGCATCGAAATGCGCGCCGTCGTCGCTGCGCAGCGTGTCCCAATAGCGCACGGCTTCTTCCCACCGCGCGCCTTTCGGCGCCAGCGGACGGCCTTTCAGGAATTCATACGCTTTCTCGTCGGGTGCAACGAGGCCCGCGCGCGCGCCGCCTTCAATCGACATGTTGCAGACCGTCATGCGGCCTTCCATGGTGAGGGCACGGATCGCGTCGCCCGCGTATTCCAGCACGTAACCGGTGCCGCCAGCGGTGCCGATCTCACCGATGATGGCGAGGATTATGTCTTTCGCGGTGACGCCTTCAGGCAGCTTGCCGTCAACGACGGCGCGCATGTTCTTCGCCTTCTTCTGGATCAGCGTCTGCGTGGCGAGCACGTGCTCGACCTCGGAGGTGCCGATGCCATGTGCCAGCGCGCCGAACGCGCCGTGCGTCGAGGTGTGACTGTCGCCGCATACGATCGTGGTGCCGGGCAGCGTGAAGCCCTGCTCGGGGCCGATGACGTGAACGATGCCCTGACGCTTGTCGAACTCGTTGAAATACTGCACGCCGAAATCGCGCGCATTGGTGGCGAGCGTCGCGATCTGCTCGGCGCTCTCCGGATCGGGGTTGGGCTTGGAGCGATCGGTGGTCGGCACGTTATGATCGACCACGGCCAGGGTCTTTTCCGGCGCATGCACCTTGCGGCCAGCGGTGCGCAATCCCTCGAACGCCTGTGGCGAGGTCACCTCGTGGATGAGATGCCGGTCGATGTAGAGCAGGCAGGTGCCGTCGGGCTGCTCGTCAACCAGATGATCGCTCCAGATCTTGTCGTACAGGGTGGTCGGTTTGGCCATTGTGGTTTCGCTTTACTCGGTTTCCGCTATTTCCGGGTTGGACGCTTTCCATAGGCGCCTGCTGCCGCGGCTTTTTACTCGCATAAGGGGCAGCGGGAAAGTATCCTCGCCATATAAGAACTGCATGGGGCTCATCAATGTCTGCACGTCCGCCGGTCGCGCCCTATCTGACGGTTTCGCCTGCGGCAGGCGCCATTGCCTTCTACAGCGCGGCCTTCGACGCCAAGCAGAAAGCCCTGATGCCGGCGCTGGACGGCATGCGGATCATGCATTGCGAGCTCGAGATCAACGGTGGCACGCTGTTTTTGTCGGATGCGTTCCCCGAATTCGGCAAGGCGCGCACGCCTCTGCCCGGTGAGCCGGTGACGGCTTCTGTCAGCCTGGAGTTCGGGACTTCCGAGGAAGTCGATGAAGTGTTTGCGCGCGCGACCAAACTTGGCGCGGTCGGCGAAGTCGCGCCGACCAATTCATTCTGGGGGACGCGCACCGCGATCGTGCGCGATCCGTTCGGTCATCGCTGGATCATGAACGGCCCGCTGGCGACCTAATCGCTGTCGTGTGCAGGCATGAAAAAACCCCGGCGAACCGGGGCTTTCTTGAAATCGTAAAGGTAGCCGGATTACTCGGCAGCCGCAGTAGCGGTCTGGCGCTGGTCCTGCTTCTCGACGATGCGGGCCGACTTGCCGCGCAGGCCGCGCAGGTAATACAGCTTGGCGCGGCGCACCTTGCCGCGGCGCACGAGCTTGATCGAGTCGATCATCGGCGAATAGATCGGAAAGACACGCTCGACGCCTTCGCCATACGAGATCTTGCGCACGGTGAAGCTCTCGTGGATGCCACCACCGTTACGGCCGATGCAGACGCCTTCATAGGCCTGCACGCGGGTGCGGTCGCCTTCCTTGACCTTGACGTTGACGGTCACGGTGTCGCCCGGCCCGAAATCGGGAATGGTCTTCCCGGCGGCGAGCTTCTCGAGCTGCTCGTTCTCGAGCTCTTGGATGAGATTCATAGCAAAACTCCATCGGGCAGCGCGCCCGAAAGGGACTGCGCGAAATTTCAGATCCAGCACGTGCACGGATTGAGCGGTCCTATACGCCAAACCGCGACCGTTGTCACCCGTCCGTCGTGTTTTTTGGTGCCTTTGAGCCTTTTCGGGCGGCACAAAGGTCCGGGCGGCGGCTTTGGGTCAGGGATTCCGCCTGGGCGCGCCGCCAGGCCTCAACCTTGGCGTGGTCGCCGGAGATCAAAACCTCAGGAATCCCATGGCCTTCGAAAGTCTGGGGCCGGGTGTATTGCGGGTATTCCAGCAGGCCGTCGGCGAAGCTCTCCTCGGTTCCCGAGGCAAGCTTGCCCATGACGCCGGGCAGCAGCCGGACGCAGGCGTCGATCAGCACCATGGCCCCGAGTTCCCCACCCGACAACACGTAATCGCCGATCGAGACTTCCTCGAGGCCGCGCGCCTCGATCACGCGCTGGTCCACTCCCTCGAACCGTCCGCAGATGATCAGCGGACCGGACCCCTGGGCCAGTTCCACGACCCGCTTCTGGGTCAATGGCCGACCACGCGGGCTCATCAGGAGGCGCGGCTGGCGGGGTTTCTGAGTTGTCGCGTTTTCTTCACGCGAACCGGCTCCCACTTCGCTTGAAAACGCTCCCGCGTCGCATCCGGCGGCGTCGATGGCGGCCGCCAGAATATCGGCGCGCAGCACCATGCCCGGTCCACCCCCCGCCGGGGTATCGTCAACGCTGCGGTGCTTGTCGATGGCGGAGGCGCGGATGTCGCGAACGTCGAGTTGCCAGATCCCGGAGGCGAGCGCGCGGCCTGCGAGGCTGACGCCGAGCGGGCCCGGAAACATCTCGGGAAACAGCGTGAGGACGGTGGCGCGCCAGGTCATTTCAGCATCCGGATCAGCGGCGGGTTCAAATCGTCATACGCGGGCATGGCCGTTCGAAGACCGACGCCGCTTCGCTTGCCGATGACCCGCGTACCCATTTCTCCTCGAAAAGATGGATCGCCGGATCACGTCCGGCGATGACAACAATGACGACGTGCAAAGATGACGACGATGTGCATCACGGCGGGTTGTCCTCGCCGTCGATCTCGCCCGGCAATTCGATCACGACGTGCCCCGCCGCGAGATCAACGGTCGGCACCACGGCGTTGGTGAAGGGCAGCAAAAGTGACGGACCGCTTTTCGGCGCAATTTCGATGATGTCGCCCGCGCCAAAATTATGGATCGCGGTGACGGTGCCGATAGACGCACCTTGCGGATTGATGGCGGCGAGCCCGATCAGGTCGGCATGGTAGTACTCGCCCTCATCGGTGTCGGGCAGCGCGTCGCGCGCGATATAGAGCTCGATGCCGTTGAGGCGTTCGGCCTCGTCGCGATTGGTGACACCCTTGAGCATTGCCACCAGATGATCCTTGGCGGCGCGGGCGTGCGCCACTTCAAACTGCCGCGCGCCGTCCCTGGTCGAAAGCGGGCCGTAATCGATCACCGCCATCGGGTCTTCGGTGAACGGCCACAACCGCACCTCGCCGCGCACCCCGTGCGCGGCGCCGATTTTTGCAACGCAGATGCGCGCTGCCTTGCCAGTGTCCGCATTCGAAGTTCGCCTCATGTGCGGCATCTTCCCTGGCGAACTTCGAATGCGAAGGACACTAGCCAAATATAATTCCGGTGCGGCTTTGGTTCGCAAGTCCGCAAACGAAATCCGCTGCGGGAACGATGCGGACTTGCGAACCGCCACACTGGTGGTTACTTGGCGGCGGCTTCAGCGGCGGCCTTGCGCTCCTTGCGCGGCACGGCCTTCTCAGGATTGTTGCGCGCAGTGCGCTTCGCAACGCCAGCGGCATCGAGGAAGCGCATCACGCGGTCCGACGGCTGCGCGCCCTTGGCGAGCCAGGCCTTCACCTTCTCCATGTCGAGCTTGAGGCGAGCCTCGTTGTCCTTCGGCAGCAGCGGATTGAAGAAGCCGAGACGCTCGATGAAGCGGCCGTCGCGGGGAAAGCGCGAGTCAGCGGCGACGACGTGATAAAACGGGCGCTTCTTGGTGCCGGCGCGGGCGAGACGAATGACGACTGACATGGTGTTCTCCGTTCGATTTTAAAAATTCTTGTGTGACAGGGGTTATTTCTTCTTGCCCAGACCCGGAAATCCCCCGAGCGGAGATTTTCCAAGTCCCGGCAATGTCGGTTTTCCGAGGCCGCCCAATCCCGAGGGCAGGCCCGGAAAGTCTTTCGGCAATGACGGCATGCCGCCGGAGCCCTGCGGCAGCCCTTGCGGCATCTGGTCCTTCATTTGCTGAATCTGTTCGGGCGTGGGCATGCCGCCGCCGAAGCCCATCATCTGCGCAAGGCCAGCCATCGGGCCGCGCTTACCCTGGCCCATGGCCTTCATCATGTCGGCCATGCCCCGGTGCATCTTCAGGAGCTTGTTGACGTCCTCGACCCTGACGCCCGCGCCCGCAGCGATACGCTTCTTGCGGCTCGCCTTCAGGATGTCGGGGGTCTTGCGCTCTGCGCGCGTCATCGAATCGATCACCGCCATCTGCCGCTTGACGATCCTGTCGTCGAGATTGGCGGCAGCGAGCTGGTTCTTCATCTTGGCAATGCCGGGCATCATGCCCATCAGGCCGCCAAGGCCGCCGAGATTCTGCATTTGCGCAAGCTGTTCGCGCAAATCGGCAAGATCGAACTTGCCCTTGCGCATCTTCTCGGCAACGCGCGCCGCCTTCTCCGCGTCGATATTGGCGGCGGCCTTTTCGACAAGCGAAACAATATCGCCCATGCCGAGGATGCGGCTGGCGATGCGCGAGGGGTGAAAGTCCTCCAGCGCGTCGGTCTTCTCACCCGTACCGATCAGCTTGATCGGCTTGCCGGTGACGGCGCGCATCGACAGCGCCGCGCCACCGCGGCCGTCGCCATCGACGCGGGTCAGCACGATGCCGGTGAGGCCGACGCGCTCATCGAAGGCGCGCGCGAGATTGACGGCGTCCTGACCGGTGAGCGAGTCAGCGACGAGCAGGACCTCATGCGGGTTGGCGGCGGTTTTCACCGTCGCGGCTTCGCGCATCATCTCTTCGTCGAGCGTGGTGCGGCCGGCGGTGTCGAGCAGCACGACATCGTAGCCACCGAGCCTGGCTGCCTGCAATGCGCGCTGCGCGATCTGCGGCGGCATCTGGCCCGCGACGACCGGCAGCGTCTCGATGGAAAGGTCGCGGCCGAGCACCGCAAGCTGTTCCTGCGCCGCCGGACGATAGACGTCGAGCGACGCCATCAGAACTTTTTTCTTGTCGCGGCTCACGAGGCGGCGCGCGAGCTTTGCGGTGGTGGTGGTCTTGCCGGAGCCCTGCAGGCCGACCATCATGATTGCGATCGGCGCGGGGGCGTTGAGGTCGATGAGCTGACCGTCGGCGCCGAGCGTTTCCACGAGCTGGTCGTGGACGATCTTCACGACCATCTGGCCGGGCGTCACCGACTTGACGACGGTGGCGCCGATCGCCTGCTCGCGGACCTTGTCGGTGAACGAGCGCACGACATCGAGCGCGACGTCCGCTTCCAGCAGCGCACGGCGCACCTCGCGCATCGCGGCATCGACATCGGCTTCCGACAGCGCGCCGCGCCGCGTCAGCTTGTCGAGAATGCCTCCGAGCCTTTCCGACAGATTGTCGAACACGCCTTGATCCTATCTTCGTTACGGCCGGGCTTGTCCGTCGAAGACGGGCGTGAACGCCCTTGTCCCGGCCATCCACGTCTTGCCTCCGGATAGATTTAAGCCGTGGATGCCCGGCTCAAGTCCGGGCATGACGACCGAGGGTTCTGAGGCAAAACCCAAAACACGTTTACGCCCGAGGGCGCACAGCGCTGTCGGGCGTTGACCTCCGGCGTCTGGCACCGGGCGGCGGGTCGAAAAGAAAGCCTTTTCGAGAAGTGGCGCGGTTAAAGCCTCCCCGGACCGGAAAGTCAAGAAAGGAGCGGAAACCGCGGCCTTTATGGCCGAAAACGCGCTTCGGAGCCGCTATTTGCCATCCGGGGGCGTTTGAGGAACTGTCGCGGCCATGAAACCCACTTCCGTCGCGGCTTTTCGGAACTTTTGCGGCCTTGCCGGCCACCGGGAGCTTGGCAAAATTCTCGTCCGGCGCTGTCGCGCCGCTTGGCAACGATGGCGCGGTTATTCCGGGCACGACGGGTTGCCAGTGGGGTGGTTCAGAAGTTCGCTTCATTACTCCGCGACTTCTTCAAGCGAACTTCTGAACCTAAGCCACACTGGAATCATAGATTTGCTAGTGTCCTTTCGAATCCGAAGTTCGCTACGGAAGATGCCGCATAGTGAGGCGAACTTCGGATTCGGGACACTAGAGCGGTTTCGCTTTTGATGAAAACGATATCAGTCATTGCCGGGCATAGCCCGTCGCAGACGGACGTAAACGCCCTTTTGACCCGGCAATCCACCTTCTTGAAGAGACTCATCTTTTTAGATGGATGCACGGGTCATAGGCGAGCGGAAGCGACGCCGTTCTTCGAACGGCTATGGGGCGAGCGGAAGCGACGCCGTTCTTCGAACGGCTATGCCCGCACATGACGATTCCGAGTAAACCGAAATGACTCTAATTGCGGGTTGCCCTCACGGCGTCGCCGGCTTGATTTCATAGCTCACATGGACGGATACCCGTAGCGTCTGCTCGCCGGGCTCGATCGGAGTCGGTGCCGCGGCAAGGTGCGCATTCATCCGGCGGAAAGCGATCGGCGGCGGTACGCCGCCCTCCGCGATGCTCAAGGGGCCGCCCAGAGTCACGCCTGCGGATTTGGCATAAATGGCGGCCTTGCGGTGCGCGTCATCGATGGCCCTGGCGCGGGCTTCATCGAGCAGCTTCGAGGGCTGCGATACCGAGAAGCTGATACCGCCGATGTCGTTGGCGCCGGCGCCGACGATGGCATCGATCGTGCCGGCGAGCTTGGTCAAATCCCGTACCTTCACGATAACGCGGTTACGGGCGCGGTAGCCGGTAATCTGCCCCGGACCGGTCGAATTATGCATCGTGACCTGCGGTTGCAGCGACAGTTCGGAGGTCTGGAACGACTTGCTATCGAGGCCCGATGCTTTCAGGGCAAGCAGGACATCGCCCATTGTCTTGTCGTTGGCTTCGCTCGCGGCGCGCGCGGTTTTCGCTTCCGTGGTGACACCGGCTTCGATTTCCGCGAGATCAGGCGCGGCCGAAACGGTGGCCTCTCCGCTGACCGAAATTGAGGGCGGCGGCGCGGACTGCGCGAGTGCTGGCGAGACAAACGCGATGCACATAGCGGCGGCAAGACAACGCATGATCAACTCCTTTACTTCAGGGGCACGAAGACATTGATGATGAGTTTGTCTTCTTCGGTCTTGAGCGGATCGGTGACGTATTCCTCGATGAAGCTGTCCTTTGCCTCGATCTTCTTGTCGTCGAGATAGTTGGTAATCGCCTCATAGGTGTTGTCCATGTTGTCGTATGAGCCGCGATGGACAAATTTCAGCACCTTGCCCTCGGGCGATTCGGTGATGCTCATGTTCTTGGGCAGATTCTTCGGCTCCTGATTGACCGGTATCTCGGCCTGGAAGGTGAAGCCGGCGTCGTCGGTCGAGGTGTAGACGATCAGCACGGGGCCGGCAGGGTCGATCTTCTGCTTGGCGAGCAATGTGTTCAGTGCCTTGATCGAGTCCGTCAGCGTCTCGAATGCCGAGTCCCACACCGCCTTGCCCTTGAGTGCGACAACCTTTTTCGCAGTCAGGGTGGTTTCTTCTCCGAACGGGTCGGTGGGCTGCACCTTGGCAGGAGGCGCGGCTTCGGTCGCGGGTGAAGAAGGTGCGGGCGTGGTCGCAGCCGGCGGCGTGGCGGGAGCGGCAGGTGCGGATGATTCGGGTGGCGTCGCCGGCGCGGGCGTCGCTGCCGGAGCAGGGGTGGCCGCAGGTGCCGGGGTGATCGCGGGAGCAGGCGCTTGTGCAGGCACAGGCACAGGCACAGGCACAGGCACAGGTGCAGGTGCAGGTGCAGGTGCAGGTGCAGGTGCAGGTGCAGGTGCAGGTGCAGGTGCAGGTGCAGGTGTGGTTGCGGGTGTCGCCGGAGGAGCAACCGGCTTGTCGGCCGTCGCCGGCGCGGGGGCCGTGGGAGTTGCGGGCGCTTGTGCGGAGACCGGAAGAACCGCCATGGAGGCCGCCGCGAGAGCGATCGGGACCAGCAAGGCCAGTCGGGTCAGGCGGGACGTCATCCGGAAATCTCCATTTTATGGGGGATTGGGTGAGAGAAGCGTAGCATGGCTGGACAGGAGCGTCAGGTTGCGGAAAAGCGGATGTTCGGCGGGCTGGTCATTGACGCCATCCTCGCCATATAAAGCGCCGGGATTTTGACATGACCGTGCTCGCAAACCATAGCTTCGCCAAGATGAACGGAATCGGAAACGAGATCGTCGTTGTCGATCTGCGCAAATCCGATTCGCAGGTCAGTGCGGCCGAGGCCCGCGCCGTCGCGGCGCCGGACGGCGTGCCTTACGATCAATTGATGGTGCTGCAAAAGCCGCGGCTGCCCGGCACCAGCGCCTTCATCCGCATCTACAATAATGATGGCTCGGAGGCAGGCGCCTGCGGCAACGGCATGCGTTGCGTGGCCAAGCGGGTGTTCGGCGAGAATGGCGAGCGCGCCGCGACTTTCGAGACGCGCGCGGGGCTTCTGAACTGCTGGCAGGGGCCGTCACCCGACCTTTACACGGTTGACATGGGCGTCCCGAAGTTCGGCTGGCAGGACATTCCGCTCGCCGAGGAATTTCGCGATACCCGCTATATCGAGTTGCAGGTCGGGCCGATCGATGCGCCGGTGCTGCATTCGCCGTCCGTCGTCAGCATGGGTAATCCGCATGCGATCTTCTGGGTCGATGACATCGATGCCTACGATCTTGAACGGTTCGGGCCACTCCTGGAAAATCACCCGATCTTTCCCGAGCGCGCCAACATCACGCTCGCCCAGATCGTGGATCGCGATCACATCCGCATGCGCACCTGGGAGCGCGGCGCGGGCCTGACCAAGGCGTGCGGTTCGGCGGCGTGCGCCACCGCGGTCGCGGCCGCGCGGCTCAAGCGCACCAATCGCACCGTGCAGATGAGCCTGCCGGGCGGCAATCTCACCATCGAATGGCGCGAGCGCGACGATCACGTGCTGATGACCGGCGCCGCCGTGCTGGAATATGAAGGCGTGTTCGATCCGAACCTGTTCGCGGCGCTTGCGTGATATGACGGTCGAACTCGTCACCTTCGGCTGCCGCCTCAATCTGGCTGAATCGGAAACGATGCGCGTCGAAGCCGATGCTGCGGGCGTGCAGGACGCGGTGATCGTCAACACCTGCGCGGTGACCAGCGAGGCGGTGGCGCAGGCGCGCCAGACCATTCGCCGCCTGCGGCGCGATTATCCGGAGCGGAAGATCATCGTCACCGGCTGCGCGGCGCAGACTGATTCCAAAATGTTCGCGGACATGCCGGAAGTCGATCGCGTGCTCGGCAATGACGACAAGATGCGCGCGCATGCGTGGCGGGAAACGCGCCGCGCGTTCGACCTCGATGACGGCGAGAAGGTCGCGGTTGCCGACATCATGGCGGTGCGCGAGATGGCGCCGCATCTGGTGGAGGGATTTCACAACGGCCAGCCGCGCGCGTTCGTGCAGGTGCAGAACGGCTGCGACCATCGTTGCACGTTCTGCATCATTCCGTACGGGCGCGGCAATTCGCGCTCGGTGGCGATGGGGGCTGCGGTCGAACAGGCCCGCAAGCTGGTGGAAAGCGGCTGCCCCGAGATCGTGCTCACCGGCGTCGACCTCACGAGCTATGGCGCCGACCTGCCGGGCGCGCCGAAACTGGGTGCGCTGGTCAAGCAGATCCTCAGACACGTGCCGGAGTTGAAGCGGCTGCGGCTCTCATCAATCGATTCGGTCGAGGTGGATCGCGATCTGCTCGATGTGATCGCGAGTGATGAACGATTGATGCCGCATCTGCATCTGTCGCTGCAGGCGGGCGACGATCTCGTTCTCAAGCGTATGAAACGGCGGCATTCGCGCGCCGACGCCATCGCGTTCTGCACACAAGTTAAGCGGCTGCGGCCGGATGTTGCCTTCGGGGCCGATCTGATCGCGGGCTTCCCGACCGAGACGGAGGAAATGTTCGAACGCTCGCTCGCTTTGGCCGAGGACTGTGATCTTACCTTCCTGCACGTGTTTCCGTACTCGAAACGCCCCGGCACGCCGGCGGCGAAGATGCCGCAGGTGGAAGGCCGCCTTATCAGGGAGCGCGCGAAGCGGTTGCGTGACGCGGGTGACGCAGCGTTGAAGCGCAGGCTCGCAAGCGAGGTGGGTCAGACCCGTTACGTTCTGATCGAAAGCGCAACGCAGGGCCGTACTGAACATTTTCTTCCTGTCGCGATGACCGGCGGCGTCGCAGGTTCGGTGCAGGCCATGGCCATCTCGGGCCATGACGGCGCGCGGCTTGAGTGCCTGCGCCCTTGATGGAAACAAAATCTGTCATTGCCGGGCTTGACCCGGCAATCCATCTTTATGGAACGATTCTTTATAGATGGATGCGCGGGTCAGCCCGCGCATGACAATTCTCAGAAACGCTCTAAGCGTGTGACACGGCCTGTTCGGCCGCTTCCACTTCTTCGCCAGTCCAGCCGCAGGCGCGCAGGCGTTGATGCAAATGAGCGGGCACAGGCGCGACCACGCGCACCGGCGGTTTGTTTTTTGAGAGCGGCACGATGATCTCGCGCGAATGCAAATGCAGGCTCGGTTCGCCGAAGCGCGGGCCGTTGCCGTAGATGTTGTCGCCAACAATCGGAAATCCCATCGCCGCACAGTGCACGCGCAATTGATGGGTGCGGCCGGTGACCGGCTCCAGCGCCAGCCATGTCAGGCCATCGCCGCGCCCCATCACGCTCCAGCGTGATTTGGACGGCAGCCCGTTCGGATCGGGCTTCTGCCACCAGCCGCGCGTCTCGTCGAGCCGTCCGAGCGGAATGTCGATCTCGCCTTCATTCTCGGTGGGGCCGCCTTCGACCACGGCCCAATAGGTCTTGCCGATCTTGCCGTGCTTGAACAGAAGCCCGAGCGAAGCGGTGGCCTTGCGGTGGCGGCCGAGCACGAGGCAGCCGGAAGTATCGCGGTCGAGCCGATGCGCCAGCACCGGCGGGCGCGGCAAACCGTAGCGCAGCGCGTCGAACGAGGCTTCGAGATTGGGGCCGCCCTTCGGGCCTCTATGCACGGCGATGCCCGCCGGCTTGTCGATCACCAGCATCAGGCCATCGCGATGAAGCACGCGCGCCAGCATCTCCTCGGCGGTCGGTTGCGGCGTATCCATCATGACGTGCGGCTTTCGTTTTTGGCGTGAACCGGGTAACACACCCCCCGCAATGTTGACAGTCCGCATATGACAGATACGCCGCAGGATAAACCGAAGCAGAGCTGGTGGCAGCGGCTTTCGGCCGGGCTCAAGCGCACCTCCGGTTCGATCGGCGGTGCGCTGACCGATCTCGTCAGCAAGCGCAAGCTCGACCGCGCCATGCTCGAGGACATCGAGGATGTGCTGTTGCGCGCCGACCTTGGAACCGAAGTTGCGGCGCGGATCGCGACGAAGGTCGGCGAAGGGCGTTACGACAAGGATGTGTCGGCGCAGGATGTCCAGGAGATTGTCGCCGCCGAAGTGGAGAAGGTGCTCGCCCCGGTGGCGAAGCCGCTCGCCATTGACGAGAGCCAGAAGCCGTTTGTCATTCTCGTCGTCGGCGTCAACGGCTCGGGCAAGACCACGACCATCGGCAAGCTGGCCGCGAAGTTCACGGCGGAAGGCCGCCGGGTGATGCTGGCGGCGGGCGATACATTCCGCGCGGCCGCCATCGAGCAACTGAAGGTCTGGGGCGAGCGCACCGGCGTGCCGGTGGTGGCGCGCGCTCACGGCTCGGATTCGGCGAGCCTTGCCTTCGATGCGGCGAGCGAGGCGAAGACGGACAATCGCGACGTGCTGCTGATCGACACCGCGGGGCGATTGCAGAACAAGGCCGAACTGATGGTCGAGCTGGAGAAGGTCGCGCGCGTCATCAGGAAGGTCGATGCCAGCGCGCCGCATGCGGTGCTGCTGGTGCTGGATGCCACCGTGGGACAGAACGCGCTGTCGCAGGTCGAGGCTTTTCGGAAGACCGCGGGCGTCACCGGGCTTGTGATGACCAAGCTGGATGGCACCGCGCGCGGCGGCATCCTGGTTGCGATTTCGGAAACCTACAGGCTGCCGGTGCATTTCATCGGCGTCGGTGAGGGCATTGATGATCTTGCGCCGTTCACCGCGCATGATTTCGCGCTCGCGATTGCGGGCAAGGATACGGTGCAGGGATAATCAGCATCATGGACAAACGCGCGCCCCATCCGCTGTTCAAGCTCGCGACCGAGCTCGGCCCGCTGCTGATCTTCTTTGCCGCCAACGCCAAGTTCAATTTGTTCGTGGCGACGGGCGCGTTCATGGTCGCGATCGTCGCTGCGGTGATCGCGTCCTATATGGTGGTGCGGCATGTACCGCTGATGGCGCTGGTCACGGCGGTGATCGTGCTGGTGTTCGGTGGTCTGACGCTGGTGCTGCATGATGAGACGTTCATCAAGATCAAGCCGACCATCATCTACGCGCTGTTCGCGGGAACGCTGTTTGTGGGGCTGATGCTGGGGCGATCGTTCATCGCCGTGCTGTTCGATCAGGTGTTCAATCTCACGCCGCAGGGCTGGCGGCTCCTGACGATCCGCTGGGCGATGTTTTTCGCCGCCATGGCGGTGCTGAACGAGGTTATCTGGCGCACCCAGAGCACGGACTTCTGGGTGGCGTTCAAGGCCTTCGGGGTGGTGCCGCTGACCATGATTTTCGCCATGGCGCAGATGCCGCTCGTCAAGCGCTATCATATCGAGGAAGCGACGGCGGAAGCGCCCGACAGCGAGCGCGGCGATCTGACGCCGCGCTGATTCGCCCTCAGCCCAGCTGCTTCAGCAGCTTGATCATGCCCGGCGCGTTGCGGCGGATTTCCGCCATGTGAATGCCGGACAGCCCCTTGAGCGCGGCGTTGGCCTTTCCGGTCAGGTTCAGCAACACGCGGCGGCGGTCTTCCTTGTCGGTTTTGCGCACCACCAGTTTGGCCCGCACCAGCCGGTCCACCAGTTCGACCGCGGTATGGTGCTTGAGATGGAGGTGATCGGCGAGGTCTCCGACCGTCACACCGCCCTCCTCGTCAAACCCGCGAATCGCCAGAATCGCCTGATGTTGCTTCGGTGTCAGGCCGCGCTTTTGCGCCGCCTGCTCGCTAAAATTGAGAAAATTCCGCAACTCGCGGCGGAACGAGGCCAGCACGAAATAGTCCTTGTCCTTAATGGCCACGCTGCGAGGCAGAGCAGATATGCGCTTTTGCGCCGTCATGCGAAGTTGTGCCGATTTTCCGGATTTCTTGGTTGATTTAGCCATCCCTGACCCCGTTGCTTTCTATCGTATAGCGATATATTGACGTGACCCGTCCGAAAGGCCTTACCGCGCGCTTTCGGTAATTTCAATCCTATTTCGGATCCTTAAAAATATGTCACGTTCCTCCAATGGGGCGCCGCGGCTCGGCGACTTCACCGCCGACAAGCGCGTGCTGATTCTGGTTGCGATGGCGCTCCTGGTCGGCAGCGGTGGTGCAGCCTCCGCATGGCTCTTGCTCCATATGATCGCGCTGGTCACGAATCTGGTTTGGTTGCAGGCGTTTAGCACCGCGAATCTGTCGCTTGCGGGGCTCAAGCCGAGCCTCTGGATGGTGCTCGCGCCGGGGCTTGGCGGGCTCATCATTGGCCTGATGGCGCGCTATGGATCGGAAAAAATTCGCGGTCACGGCATCCCGGAAGCGATCGAAGCCATTCTGATCGGCGGCAGCCGCATGCTGCCAAAAGTCGCAGTCCTGAAGCCGCTGTCGTCGGCCATTTCGATTGGCAGCGGCGGCCCCTTTGGTGCCGAAGGACCGATCATCATGACCGGCGGCGCGATCGGCTCGTTGTTCGCGCAATGCTTCCACATGAGCGCCGCGGAGCGGAAGACGTTGCTGGTGGCGGGCGCGGCTGCAGGCATGACCGCGATCTTCGGCACGCCGATCGCAGCGATGTTGTTGTCGGTCGAGTTGCTGTTGTTCGAGATGAAGCCGCGCAGCCTCATTCCCGTGATCACCGCCTGCGTGGTGTCCGCCGCCTGGCGCCCGTTCATCATTGGTGTAGGGCCGCTGTTTCCGTTCTCGGGTCATCTCGATCTGCCGTGGTGGGGCGTGTTCCTCTATATTGCGGTTGGAATTGTCGGCGGTTTGCAATCGGGGTTGCTGACCGCAATGCTCTACAGGGCCGAAGATTTGTTCGAGCGGCTTCCGGTTCACTGGATGTGGTGGCCGGCGATTGGCGGCCTGCTTGTCGGGCTGGGCGGCCTGATCGAGCCACGCGCACTCGGTGTTGGCTACGATATTATCGCAGGCCTGCTGAACGACAAGATCGTTGTGTCGCAAGTATTGACGATCCTGATCGTCAAGTCTGTGATCTGGATCATCGCCCTGGCCTCGGGAACCTCCGGGGGTGTGCTGGCGCCTCTTCTGATTTTCGGCGGGTGCCTCGCCTGGCTGGAAGGCCTGTTCCTGCCGGGCGATGCCGGTGCATGGGCTTTGCTCGGCATGGCAGCGATGATGGGCGGCACGATGCGCTCACCGCTGACCGGGATTATGTTTGCAGTGGAACTGACGGGTCATTTCGGCTTGCTTGAGCCGTTGTTGGTATGTACCGGCGCCGCCTATGCGCTGACTGTGCTGCTGCTGAAGCGCTCGATCCTGACGGAGAAGATCGCGCGGCGCGGGCAACATGTCGTGCGCGAATACAGCATCGATCCGTTCGAATTGCTGCGTGTGTCGGACGTCATGGTGGTGGATGTCGATACATTGCCCGCGAGCATGCGCGTGGACGAAGCGGTTGCGTTTTTCTGCGGCGATACGCCGCCACGCCATAAATCCTATCCGCTGATTGACGAAAACGGTGTCGTGGTCGGTGTTGTCGGCCGCCGAGACATTTTGCGCTGGCGCGCGGAAAATCCCGAAACCGACGAAACCCTGTTCGACTGCGTCTCCGATTCGTCCGTGGTGACAGGATATCCCGATGAGCAGGTGGCTGCGCTTGCGGACCGGATGGTAGCGACGGAAGCCGGTCGGGTCCCGATTGTCGATCGAGCCAGCGGACGGCTGGCCGGCCTGATGACGCGGAAGGATCTGATGCGGACGCGCGGCAATGCTCTCTCGGCGGAAACCGACCGGCTGTCATATTTCTTGCGGAGGCGGAAGTTGTCCGCGACAGCTGCATAGCAATGCCGCCGCAGCCATCAGATCAGGATCACCCAGCCTGACCGATGCCTTTGTCAGATGGTCCAGCCTCGGGGTATCAGTTCCGGATCTTGCGCGGCACCTGGCGGGTTGCGGCAGGGGCATGGAAAGCGGACCGGACCGCATTCGCAGGGCGATCCGCTGGCTGTGCCGGCGCTGGCGAGACTGGCGCTGGCAAGACTGATGCTAAGCAAAAATTGCTCACACGGTGGAGTGCGGCTGCGCGAGTACTCAGGCGTTCGCGGTGACTTTCCTGGCCACGAAGGCTTTGGCCAGGATTGCTGGCGCAGAAAGCCAAATTTCTGTGTAACCTTTTCCGTGCCGCTCCATCCAACAGGCAGCATGGAGAACAGGGATGACCGACCCTCAGAGCCAGGCGCCGCCTGCGGCGCTGAATGAAGCCACGAGCGACGACGTGCTGGTCCACGCCGCGAGGAGCGGCGAAAAGCGCGCCTTTCGCGCGATCCTTACCAAGTACAATCGCAGGCTTTACCGGATTGCGCGGGGTATCCTGCGCAACGACGCGGAGGCGGAAGACGCGGTGCAGGAAGCCTACGTCAGCGCGTTCACGCATCTCGCAACCTTTCGCGGTGACGCCAGCCTGTCGACCTGGCTGTCGCGCATCGTGATGAACGAAGCCCTCGGCCGCTTGCGCGCAAGACGACCGATGGTAGAGCTGACCGAGGTTGAGACGCCCAGTCAGGCGGCCGAGATCATTCAATTTCCAAATACTGTCAGAACCGATCCGGAACGCACCATGGCCCAGCGCGAACTTCTTCGTCTTGTCGAGCGGGTGACCGATGAGTTGCCGGACGTCTATCGCACGGTGTTCGTCACGCGGGTAATCGAGGGCATGAGTGTCGAAGACACGGCCGAACTGCTTGGCATCCGCATCGAGACGGTGAAAACGCGGCTGCATCGGGCGCGCAAGCTGGTCCGTGAGCACCTCGACCGTGAGATTGGTCCGGTCATGCTTGACGCATTCCCCTTCGCCGGAAAGCGCTGCGAGCGCATGACGCAGAATGTCATGCAGCGACTCGGGCTTGTTTAGGTCATCCCTTTTCTCGATTCACCAGATGGACGCGGCGCAGGGCGCCGAAGGAGACGATTGTCATGATTTCCAACGTCAAGGTGCTTGAACGCGAGCGCAGTACAGCCGCCGGTTCGGAGCGGCCGAACCGCGCCGAGGTGGAAGAAGCGGTCCGTACCATTATCCGCTGGACTGGCGACGATCCCAAGCGCGATGGCTTGATCGAGACGCCGAGCCGTGTTGCCCGCGCTTTCGAGGAGTTCTTCATCGGCTACAGCCAGAACCCGATGGCGGTGCTGCAAAAAACCTTCGAGGAAATCGAGGGTTATGATGAAATGATCACGCTCCGGGGCGTTCGCTTCGAAAGCCATTGCGAACACCACATGGCACCGATCGTCGGCAAGGCGTGGGTCGCCTATATTCCGGATGGCCGGGTCGTTGGCATCAGCAAGCTCGCCCGCGTCGTTGAGATCTACGCCAAGCGCCTTCAGATCCAGGAGAAGATGACGGCGCAGATTGCCAACACCATCAATGAGGTGCTGAAGCCACAAGGTGTTGCAGTGCTGATCAAGGCGCAGCATCATTGCATGACGACGCGCGGTATCCACAAGCCCGGCACCGATCTTGTCACCAGCCGGATGCTCGGTTGCTTCCGCGACAATCCGGTCACGCGACAGGAGTTCCTGAGCATGACCACGGAGCGCGAACAGGTCTGACAACGGAGGTGGTCATCATGCCGCAGGATAATGCACCCAAGGGTCCGGACCTCGCCGGTGGCGTTGAGCTGGCACAATTTTCCGATGGCAAGCTGCTGGGCCATGTCGGCGACGAGGAAGTCCTGCTGGTTCAGTCCGGCGCCAACATCTTTGCAGTCGGAGCGCACTGCACGCACTATCACGGGCCGCTGGCGGATGGGCTGGTCGTTGGCGATAGCATCCGTTGTCCGTGGCATCATGCCTGCTTCGATCTGCGTACCGGTGAGGCGACACAGGCGCCGGCTTTTGATCCGATCGCCCGCTACAGCGTGGAACAGCGCGACGGCAAGGTATTCGTCGGTGACAAGGGCGCACCCTGCCTGATCAGGCCGCGGACCCTCAAGGAGGCGCCGGAAAGAATTGTCATTATTGGCGGCGGGGCGGCGGGATTTGCTGCGGCGGACATGTTGCGCCGTGAACAGTTCACGGGCGGCATTGTCATGCTGTCGCAGGAAGCCGATGGGCCGGTCGATCGCCCCAATCTGTCGAAGGATTATCTCGCCGGCAGCGCACAGGAGGACTGGATCCCGCTGCGCCCTGACGATTTCTATCGTGACCAGAAAATCGATCTGCGGCTTGGCGTGGAAGCCGAAACTATCGACGTCGCTGGCCGGGCAGTCGTGCTGAAGGATGGCGCGCGGCTCACTTATGACAGGCTGTTGCTGGCGACTGGTGCGGAACCGAATCGCCTGCCGGTTCCCGGTGCGGATCGTCCCAACGTGCATCTGTTGCGCACCCTGGCCGACAGCAAGGCGATTATTGCCGGCGCAAATGGCGCCCGCCGCGCGGTGGTGATTGGTGCGAGTTTCATCGGCCTCGAGGCTGCCGCGGCGCTGCGGGCGCGCGACATTGAGGTTCACGTCGTTGGCCCTGAGAAAATTCCAATGGAGCGGGTGCTTGGCCCCGAGATGGGACAGTTCGTGCGCAGCCTCCACGAGGAACACGGCGTGATCTTCCATCTTGAGCAAGGCGTCAGCGCGATCAACGAGCAGGGCGTCGTGCTCAAGAGCGGCGAGGTGATCGGGGCGGATCTCGTGGTGTCCGGGATCGGCGTCAAGCCGCGGCTTGTGGTTGCGGAGCGGGCCGGGCTTGCGATTGACCGTGGTGTCATCGTTGACCGCTATCTGCAGACCAGCGCACCCGGAATCTATGCAGCGGGTGATATCGCGCGCTGGCCGGACCCGCACTCAGGCGCGAATATCCGCGTCGAACATTGGGTCGTGGCCGAGCGTCAGGGCCAGCTGGCCGCGCGCAACATGCTGGGAGCGCGCGAGATCTTCGATGCCGCGCCGTTCTTCTGGAGCCAGCACTACGATATTCCGATCAACTATGTTGGCCATGCGGAAAAGTGGGATGAGATCGTCGTGCATGGCGAGATCATGGCGCGTGACTGCCTCCTCGAATACAAGCTCAACGGCAAGACGCTGGCGGTGGCGTCGATCTTCCGCGACGTGGACAATCTGAAAGCTGCGGTCGCGATGGAGAAAGGTCGTGCTCCGATGTGAAGAGAGGCGGTCCGATAAATAATTTTAAATTTCGGTAACCTTTCTCGGGAAGCGGCGTCTAACAGATGTACGACGCTTGTGTCGTTATTCGCCGCCATTCGACGGCGGTTACAGGAGCACATTATGTTCGCCAAGCTAAGTGCGGCGCTGGCCGCTATATGCCTTTTGAGCACACCCGTTTTTGCACAAGGCACCAAACTCACCGATCCGGAGATCGCCCACATCGCCTACACCGCCGGTGCCCTCGATGTCACCGCTGCCAAGCAGGCTCTCTCGAAGTCGCACAACAAGGAAGTGATCGCTTTCGCCAAGGACATGGTCCGTGACCATGAAGCGGTCAACAAGCAGGCGCTTGAGCTTGTGAAAAAGCTGAAAATCACGCCTGAAGACAACGACACCAGCCGCGCGCTCACCAAGCAGGCGGCCGACAAGCAGGCCGAACTCGCCAAATTGAGCGGGGCCGCCTACGACAAGGCTTATATGACCAACGAAGTCGCGTTCCACAAGACGGTCAACAACGCGCTCGAGAAGCAGTTGATTCCCTCTGCCAGCAATCCCGAGTTGAAAAGCTTTCTGGAAACCGGCCTGAAGATCTTTGAAGGCCATTTGCAGCATGCCGAACACACGCTCGCGGATCTCAAATAACTGCGCTGGAATGGCAGAAAGGAGATTGCATGTCAGTACGTTATGGGTTCCTGCCCATGTCGTTCGTGGCAACGGCTTTCGTGCCGATAGCTTTCGCACTCGTGCTCGGCAGCGCTCCGGCGCATGCCGAGACGGTGCGCGTAACGATCGACAAGCTGGTGTATTCGCCGGCGACGGTGAAGGCGAAGGTCGGCGACACCATCGAATGGGTCAACAAGGATATTCTTGACCACACTGCGACAGTGAAGGGAGATTGGGACGTTCTGATTCCGGCAAAGAAGTCGGCGACGCTGGTGCTCAAGAAGGCAGGCACGTTCGACTATTATTGCCGCTTTCATCCCAACATGAAGGGCCGGATCGAGGTCACCAAATAATGCCGATCAGGAAACGGCAGATTCCGTCCGTTTGAAACGGGCGCCTCTGGCCAGCATGACGCCACTGGCGCCCGCGATCCCGAGTTCGAGACTTTCGGCGATGCGCCGGGCGCGTTCCATGAAGTGCTCGGCCGCTTTCGGCGTGCAGAGGTCATTCACGGTCTCCTGGAAGAGTTGCAGCCAGCGATCGAAATGCTGCGCATCCACCGGCAGCGGCAGATGCTTGCGCATCGGCTGTCCATGATATTCCCCGCTCATCAACGCAACCGAGGACCAGAATGCCTTCATCTGTCGCAGATGGGGTCCCCAGTCCGCGATGCGTGTGTCGAAGATCGGGCCGATCAGTTCGTCGTTACGGACGCGGGTATAGAATTCATCGACGACGCGGTCGATCAAGGCCTCGTCGATTCCCGTCTCGGTGCGGATCGCACGGGTGATCTCGGCGCGCCGCTCGGCCGCTGACATGACAGTTTCCGACATGATTTACCCTTGACCTAATGATGCATGCTATATGCATCTTTCCATGGAAAATCAACCAGCTGGCCAGGGTTCCGCGGTCAACAGGGCGATATCGGCGCCCACCCGCAGATCATCTTCCGCCCCCAGCGTATGCTTGCGAATGCGGCCCGCACGGTCGATCAGCACCAGGCTTGGTGTTCCGGTCATGCCATAGGCCGCCATGGTTTGCGGGATCGGCGTGCCCTCTCCCGGCCGGCCTACCCCGACCGGAAAATCGACGCGGTACTCGTGCAGGAATGCCTCCAGCGCAACCGGCGTCATGGCGGCGTGATGCTCAAACACCGTGTGAAGTCCGATCACGGCAACCTTGTCCGGGGAGAAGATATTGGCGATCCGCTGGGCCTGTGGAATGCCTGCCTGAACGCAGCCCGGACACAGCATCTGGAACGCGTGGAGCACAACCACACGCCCGCGCAGGTCTTCAAGCGTCAGCGGCGCTGCGACGTTGAACCATTGTATCACGTTCAGTTCGGGTGCAGGGGTCATGGCGGAAATCCGATCGGAAGCCGAGCATAACGCCAAACACCTTGTCCGGTCACTCAGGGTTATTTCCGCGCGAGCACCTGATCATGCAGCGTCATGCCCAGGGCCATCGCGGCGGCGAAGACGAAGGGTGCCGTGAGGCCGACGGAGAGCGCTGTCACGGCGGGGCCGGGACAGAACCCGGCAAGCCCCCAGCCCGCACCGAAAATGGCAGAGCCGGCAACGAGCCGCTGATCGATAGTGGTGGCTGTTGGGAGGTGAAAGCAGTCGTCGAGCGCGGGCCGCGCCAGCCGGCGCTGGATCGCAATGCCAGGGAGCGCCACCAGCAATGCGCCTCCAAGCACGAAGGCGAGGCTCGGGTCCCAATGGCCGCTTGCGATATCGAGAAAACCGATCACGCGCGCAGGATCGACCATGCCCGACAATGACAATCCAAAACCGAACAGCGCGCCAGCCGCGAGGGAGACGAGAAAACGGAGTGAAACATTCATCGCCATGCACCCATGATGGTTGCGACGGCGATCCCCGTTGCCAGAAAAACTGATGTCGCGACAAACGAGCGCTTCGAGAAGCGCGCCAGACCAAGAATGCCATGGCCGGATGTGCAGCCGGATCCCATGCGCGTGCCGAAGCCGACAAGAAGGCCGGCGACCATGAGAACCAAAGTGGACGCGGCAATCGTCACCGGCGGCAGGTGTCCGGTCAGGGCTGCATAAAGCCATGGTCCGAGCAGAAGCCCGGCAACGAAAGCGGCATTGGCCCCGACCCGCTGGCCGCCGAGAAGCCGTCCGACGATGCCGCTAATGCCCGCGATCCTGCCGTTGACAAGCAGAAGGAGCATGGCGGACAGCCCAATCAGCATCCCGCCGATGAGCGATGGCCAATAGAAGATCATCGCCGCTTTCCGTTCCGGCAGTAGATCACATGCAGCGCCTCGATCAGTTGCGCGGCCTTGGCTTCGGTCAATCGATAGAAGATCTGCCTGGCTTCGCGCCGTGTCTTCACCACGCCGGCGTCGCGCAGGACGCCGAGCTGCTGCGACAGGTTTGGCTGGTGAATGTTAAGCCGCTCCTCAAGCGCGCCAACCGAATATTCACCTTCGGCGAGAGCGCAGGCGAGTGCGAGCCGGGACGGATGGGAGAGGGATTTCAGAAGCGTTGCCGCCTCGGCGGCATTGGCCACCACGTCGAGCGGACGCGTCAGCGTGTGCGCCGCCGCGCCTGCATGCCTCACCATGCTGCCCCCTCCAGCGCATCCAGCGGAAACTTCAGATAGCGTTTGCCGTTGGTTTCCGGCTCGGGCAGCCGGCCGCCGCGAATATTGACCTGCAGCGCGTGCAGAATGAGTTTTGGCATCGGCAGCGTCCTGTCCCGCGCTTCGCGCAGCCGGACGAAGGCGGCCTCATCGATCCCCGCAATGTGCGGATTGTTGCGTTTCTGTTCGCCGACCGTGCTTTCCCAGCGGGCATGACGCCCGTGAGGCCGGTAGTCGTGGCCGGTGAACAGGCGCGTGTCGTCGGGCAGGGTCAGGATCCGCTGGATCGAGGCCCACAATGTTTGCGCACTCCCACCGGGAAAGTCGGCCCGCGCTGTCCCGGAATCCGGCACGAAGATCGTGTCGTGGACGAAGGCGGCATCGCCGATCACATAGGTGATCGAGGCCAGTGTATGACCCGGCGAAAACAGGATGCGGCCCTCAATCGTGCCGATCCTGAACGTATCGCCGTGATTGAACAGTCGGTCCCATTGCGAGCCATCCGTCTGGAGTTCGGGCCAGTTATAGATCGCCTTCCAGAGCTTCTGAACGCCGGTGACGTGCGCGCCGATCGCGGTCGGCGCGCCGGTCTTGCCCTTGAGATAATGTGCGGCGGAGAAGTGGTCGGCGTGCGGATGGGTATCGAGGATCCATTCGACGGAAAGTCCTTCGCTTTCGATATAGGCGAGGAGTGCGTCGGCATTCGTCGTGCTGGTTGCGCCGGACTTCTCGTCGAAATCGTAGACAGGGTCGATGATGGCGCAGCGCTTGGTGGCAGGATCAGACACGACATACTGGATGCTGCCGGTGCGGATGTCGTAGAATCCCTTCACCGCTGGCTTGTAGGCCGCCTGGCGTGCGAGCCAGCGCGCTGCGCCGGAGAGATCAAAGCCGCGCGCTTTGCCGAAGGCCTCGACATCGTCGCGCCGCATCCGCCCGTCGATGACCTCGCCGAGAACGTAGAGCATCAGCGCGCGTGTGCCGCCCCTGCAATGAGCGTAAACCGGGCCGTCGGTCTGGTTCATCACATGCTGGAAGGCACGGATATCCGCTTCGGTGATCGTTGAGCCTGTGACGGGCAGAAACGCGTAGTTGAGTTTGGCACCGGCGGCCGCTGCATGTTCCGCACTGTTGCCGGGCTGGTGAGGCTCCTCGCCATCCGGGCGAAGGTTGATCAGGGCGGCGAAATCTTTCGCTAGATCGGCAATGGCGCCGATCTCCGGCTGACCCGCAACCGTCAGGCGGTCGGTGATTTTCACGGCGCTCATGAGGTCTCGCAAGGTTCATCAATATACAATATTGCAAATCATATATTTATCAGAAGGCGAATGACAAGCTGATCAAAACCAGCCTATTGGATATAGGCGGGACTGTTGTTGGCGCGCGTGAGCGCGAAACCCAATGCGCTCAAGCTGGAGATATGCCGCAGAATGTGTTGCCGTGAAGGGCGCGATGCTTGCCACATTCCTGAATTCGAACAACCTTGCGATGCAGCGTGGGGCGGCCTCCGATAAACCGTTCATCCGGCCGGCCTTGCTGATCGCGCAAAAGAGATAAGTACGTCCGTGCTCTGTGGCGGGCGTTACGCTACCAAGGTGCAGATTGCCCTGCCTGGCTTCCATCATTTGTTGGCGGCCTTGATGCAGGTGGCGGGAAGGGAATGAAGAACATGCAGATCGTATGGCTCAGGATGATCCTAAAATGAACCAGCCCACATCTCGAAATGCTTCGCGGAGCACGCTTCTTGCAGTCGAGGATACCGAATTCCTGCTGCGCGACGAGATGCGCGCGATCCGCTTTGCGCTTGAGTACGGCAAGGCCGAGTTGGCGTTGCGGGATTGGGGCATACGCTCAACCATTATCGTGTTCGGGGGAGCTCGCATTCCTTCTCCGGAGCAGGTTGCTGCAGCAGCAGCACGCGCCGATGCAGAGAAAGATGTCGCGGCAAGACTGAGGCAGCATGCGGAGTTTTATTATACTGCTCGCGAGTTCAGTCGTATTGCTTCGGAACGCGGAGGTGCTTTCGCCCCCAGGAACAGATGGCGCGACAATGTCATCGCCACCGGCGGCGGACCCGGCATCATGGAGGCTGCAAACCGCGGCGCGGCCGACATCGGCGCGCCAAGCATCGGCTTCAACATAACGCTGCCGCACGAGCAGGCCCCCAACCCCTATATCACGCCGGAGCTCAGCTTCCGCTTTCACTATTTCGCCATGCGTAAAATGCATCTGGCGATGCGCGCCAATGCCCTCGCAATCTTCCCCGGCGGGTTCGGCACGATGGACGAGTTATTCGAGTTGCTAACCTTGCAGCAGACGCAGAAAGCGCCTCACGCTCCGATCGTACTATTTGGGGAAAGCTATTGGCGACGGGTGGTCAATTTCGAAGCCCTCGCAGAGGAAGGAATGATTTCCCCCCTCGACCTCAAGTTATTCGAATTTGCGGAAACCGCGGAAGACGGCTGGGCCTCTCTGGTTCGGCGCGGCTTGAGCGTGCAGGGCGATGATGCCGATACCGTTGGTAGTCGGTAGTTGTTAGCGCGAATTTCGGCTCATTCGGCATCCGCTCCAAAACGATCGGCGGAATCGCCATGCAAGAGGTGAGGCGCCCGTTTACTCGACGGGTTCGATCTCGCTCGGACGCCAAGTCTTGTCGAAGAATGACGGGAGCGGGCTGTAGAGGCGAAGGATCGTGAACCAGCCCTTCCTGGGGTCTGTCTGGACCCAGTTGCCACGAGCGACACCTTTCGGCTGGGTGGGACCGAAATAGACCGTGGTGGCGCCGTCGCTGGCTGCCTCCGCCGCGGGTGACGGGTAGCTCTGGCTGCCGGCGCGCGGGTACTTCTGCGGCGTTTGCAGCATTGAGCGCGTCTGGTTGTCGTAGAGTGTGAAGGACCAGAACGCTGCCGCCGGGATATCCCTGGGCAAGGTCACCTTGTAGGTCTTCGCGCCGTCGAAGGGCTTTCCATCGGAAGCAAGGAAGCTCATCAGATACTGCGAGCCGACACCCGGAATGCGCATGATCATGCCCGGAGAGTCGAGCGTATAGCCGTAGTAGAAGGCTGTGCGCGAATCGAGGGTGCGGGCGCCGGTTGGCGGCAGCGGCTTGAACATGCCGCCCTCGAACGGCGGCGGGGGAGTCTCGAAGAAGGCTCCGCCTTCCCACAGCATGCTGCCCCAATGCGAGCCTTCATAGTAGGCCCATTCCGGATGCTTGACTGCAAAGCGCCAATTGAGCGACCGGCCCGTTGCCTGTCCGACCGCGGCTGCATCGGATAGAATCGTCTTCATCCGCTCGTCCGGCTTGAATGGTTTGCCGTGCACGATCCCGATCGCGGCGAGCTGGCCGGACAACTCCAGGTCGTAACTGGTGGCTGGCTCGTTCTGGACGTTCTCGTTGATCATCTCGAAGAAGCCATAGTCGCTGGGCGGGATCGTGTTGAATGAGCGCCCGGAGGCCTCGATGAACTTCGTTTCGGGAATCGTTGACTCGCCGGCGATGCGCACGTCGCCGTCGAGAGCCTGGGCAATGCTGGAGCCGAAAGCGCCAGGCCGATAAGGGTAGATTTTCATGGTGCGCTTGATGTTCTCGACTGCGGGCTTTGGATCGTTGCCGACCAGATTCGCACGCGAGGCATAGAGCGCGAAATTCGTCTTCGAATGGGCAATGAAATAGCCGCCTTCGGGCAGCGGCCCTTTATAATCCGGCCCCACGATCAGGTACTTTCCACCGAGTCCGCGATCCGGCCCCGGTGCGCCGATGTCGATGATCCAGGAGAACCACATGTCGTTGATCGTGCCTATGCCGCCCGACGGCTGCTCGATCACCACTGGGCCTTTGCTCAGGTCGAGCCCGGACATGTAGTACACCGTGTCCGCATTGGCGGTCAGGAACAGCGAGTTCGAATCCATCAGATCCGAGAAAATGACGACATCGCCGGGCTTTGCACCGATCTCTCCGAAGCCCTTCACAAGGGCGAGCGCCGACGCGCCTCGAAAGCTGTTGTTGTAGACGTTGAGGGCATTGCTGAAATCCAGCATGTCGCGGACCTTCCGCGCCGCTTCCTCCGTCGGGACCCCGTCGTGGAATTCGAGTTTTCCTGCGCGAGTATCGATCGCGTCCGGTGCCGACAACGATTTGATGGTTTCGGTAGAGACCTCGGAAAAGGCGGGGCCTGCCGCAAAAATCAAGGCCAAGCCGCTGATCAAGATTGGTTTGATCATTGTTCGAGTCCTTTCGAAGGCTCACTTCCAAAGGCGCTGGCGACGTACGGATACCCTGTCCGCAAGGTTTTCCAAATTTCCTCTGGCGTCCGCGCCTTTCGAACAGCGACCGGCCTTGGATCTCGCGAATTTCGCACTCACGATCGACACTGACGCCGCGATTCACACATAGCTAAAGCGATGCGACCGCAGGCAGACTAACCATCTGCCAATATTGTTGTTCCGGTTCTGGGTTCAAACCGGTGTCGAGAACTCAGATGCAAGAAAATCAATAACTTATATTGGCGCACCCGACACGATTCGAACGTGTGACCTTTGCCTTCGGAGCAACTTAATCTGCCCTTCGACGCTTTACGATGGGTTTCGCTCCGATGCGCTATGTTACTGTAATCACTAAACAAATTGAAATTTCGGCTCGCCTGACGTACCCTCGAACACGCTCCGACTTGCGTCCTGCTGCTTACGTGGTGCTTACGCGAGAATGGAAGTTTGGACGGGAGAATTCCCATGGCTAAGCTCACGAAGCGGCTCGTCGATGCCGCCGAGTCCCTCGAGAAAGACTACGTCATCTGGGATGACGAGCTACCAGGTTTCGGGCTGCGCGTCTTCGCTTCTGGCAAGCGCAGCTACGTCCTTCAATACCGCGCCTTGGGCCGCTCGCGCCGCTACACCATCGGCTTGCATGGCGTCTGGACGGCCGAAAGCGCTCGGCAGGAGGCGAAGGTCCAGTTGGGCCGCGTTGCTCAGGGCGACAACCCCGCCGAGGAGCGCCAGCTCGATCACAAGGCCATCACGGTCAAGGAGCTCTGCACGCTCTACGTCAATGACCTGAACGCAGGCCTCATCTTGGGGAAGGGCGGGCGGCCCAAGAAACCAACGACCGTGGGGACGGACACCGGCCGCATAGAGCGGCACATCATCCCGCTCCTCGGGACGCGCCGCGTGAAGGACCTAACCAAGGCCGACATCAACAAGGTCCTGAAGGACATCATGGCCGGCAAGACGCGAGTCGCCGTCAAGACGAAGAAGCTGCGCGGCAAGGCGATCGTCCGCGGCGGCGCCGGAACGGCCACGCGAACCGTCGGGCTCCTCGGCGGCATCCTCACCTATGCGGTCGAAGCTGGCATCATCACCACCAATCCTGCCCACGGCCTGCGGAAGCCGAAGGACAATGTCCGCACCCGCCGGCTCACGGAAGCGGAGTATCGGACGCTGGGCGAGATGCTGCGCACGGCTGAGAAGGATGAGAAGTACGCGACGACCGTGGAGATCATTCGTCAGATCGCGCTGACCGGCTGCCGCCGGAGCGAAATGATCGGCCTCATGTGGACCGAAGCAGATACCGATAGGAGCTGCCTGCGGCTGATCGACAGCAAGGAGGGCACCTCGGTCCGTCCTATCGGACTGCCCGTCGTCGAGTTCCTCGAAGCGCGTCAGAAGACAGCCGCCGGCACATATGTCTTCCCTGGCTACGGCGACGACAACGCGTTCGGCAGTTTCCCGAACCACTGGGAGCAGATCTTCAAGGGCTCGCCGCTCTCGGATGTCACGCCGCACGTCTTGCGACACAGTTTCGCGAGCGTTGGCAACGATCTCGGCTTCACGGAAGTGACGATCGCGGCCCTTGTCGGCCATGCGAAGGGGTCGGTGACAAGCAAATACATCCACGCGCTCGACACGGCGCTGATCATGGCGGCGGACACGATCGCCGGCTACATTGAGGGTTTGCTTGACGGGAAGGAATTTAAGCAGACGGCCTACGCGCTCGACCGCGCTTCCCGGAAAGCGGCGCTCGAGCGCTTCCTCCTAAAAGCGGCCGGAGACGACGCGCAGCACGGGGAGGCGCGACGCTTGGCCGCTTAGCTCCCCAGGAATGGGCACTGTTCGTGGCCCAGAAGGTCCGCCTATTGCGTCAAGCAACGGATGGCGCGAAAGGTGGAGCGCTCAATCGTCCCTGACCGAGGACGATGACGGTACAATGGTTCTGCGCGCGCGTGATGCCATTGTATAGCAACCTGCGCAGATGCTCCGCGTTGCCTGTCGCAGTATGCGGCCAAAGCAGGATGACATTTGGAAATTCGCGGTTCTTGGCACGCTGAATCGTCATGGCAAGATGGCCTCGGTCTTGCCGGAGGCCCAGACGTGAACGGTTGCGCACGGACTGTCGCACGAACTCGTTGACTTGCGCGGCGGTGAAACCCGCTTGCCCGTGTGCCCGGCGCAAACGGTCCATACGGCTGATCGCCTGCGCGACGGCAGCGTGTCCCGCCTGCGGCGTTAGAAGCGCTCGAAGATCAGCGTAGGAAGCTATCTCCGGCAATGCTATCCCAGCCAGCAGGGAATCGGCTTCTTCATTGTCGTGACGGTCCCATGTGTGCGGATACGGCCCGAATGTCAAACCGCTGTTCTTGCGCGTGTGTTGCTTGGTCTGAACGGTCGCGAGCGTCGCTCGAATAATTGCGCTGCCTGCGTCTGGAGTCAGAATAACGACCGGGCCCTGGCGCTGCGCTATGTCATTGGCAATCGACCACGCCAAAAGTGCGTGATTGGCGTTCGTTGCTGGCGCCTCGAAGAGGCGAAAACCGGCGCCGTTCCATGTTGTGCTGTTCTTAAATGTCTTGGCCGTGAGAACCGCCTTCACATCCCGTCCTTCGCGCACGGCTAACGCGGCGGCCAACAAACCCTGCTGATTAGTGCGCCGGGGCAGAGTGAGGCGGTGAGTTTGTCCCGCGCCCTCAAGCCAGCCCATCAGGGGCGCGGTGTCCCGCCCAGCATGAAGGCACTGGAAGGCGTCGGCCGCCGCAACAATCCGGCAAGACGAGGAAAGCCCGCGGAGAATGGCTGCCCGATATTCGTCGAGATCCTGGGCCTCATCAACGAGCACGAGCGGAAACGCCCGAGCAATCCATTGCTGGACAGCTTGATATTGCAGAAGCCTCGCCGACAGAGCGCACGGTCCGTCAAACTCGTTCAAGGCGGCAGCCTGCGCCTCCATCGCCGGCGTAATCAAGCTCCTGCGCCGTGCGGCCAGCGTTCGGGCGAATACATCGAAGGTCTGACAATCAAAGCGCCTGCGGAAGGCCGGATTCTCGCCGAGGCGCGTGTCAAGACGGCGGCGCGCACCATTCATGAAGGTGAGCGCCAAGAGCTTGTGCCCCTCGCCCAGCACGCCGTCTTCGACAAGCTCCCCGGCGCGGCCCACGAGATTGTGGGTCTTGCCAGTGCCCGCGGCGCCCTCGAAGAAGTCGAACGTCATGGCGGCGCAAACCGAAAGACGTGCATGCCGGCAGTCGAGTCGGCGGGGATGCGCGCGAAGAGCGGCGTGTTGGCGGTCGCGGGATCGCGCAGCACTGCGCATAAGGCGTTGAGCAACTGCGCGGCGCGCGCACGGCATGCTGAGCTGGACATGAGCGTCACGGCCGCACTCTCATGAGTCGGCGCGTAGGATTTCTGGGTGAGTAGGTGAACAGCGAGCGCCTGCCGGTCCGCGAAATGTGCTCCGAGTGCAGCTTCCAGGGCCGTGAGCATCGCAGCTTCGTCGGCACCCGCAATCCATGAGATCGCGTGCTCCATCGCCCAGCCTTGCGGCCAGAACACCACGCAGCTCGGCGGCGGATTGCTGGTCTTCACCGCATCGAAGTATCCTCGTCCGTCATTGTCCCCATCCACAAGAATGCAGGGGCGCGCATGAACGGCGCCGACCAGCGCAAACGTATCGGCAATTTTCGCGTCGATTGTCGGCACGACGCCGACGAAGGTGGAAAGAAGCGACGCTCCGTCTCCGGCGTCTTCCCAGCTCTGGTGCAATTCAAGAGCGGTTTGCAGCGCCTCGAGCCACGCCACATCTGAAACCCCTTCGGGGATCAGGACGCATTCATGCATCAGGGCGGCCACCAGCTTCTGCCGCCAAGCATAGAGCAGATGCTGCTGATGATTTGTTGGTTGCGCCGGCACGGTGTCCATCAGCGGCCTGGCGTTCAGGACACCCTCGCGTGTTTCGATGAAAAGCGTGTCGGGCGCCGGGAACATCGCGGCGACGATGGGCGAGTGTGTGGTGACAATCGTTTGATTGCATAGTGCGTTGAGGCGATTCACCAGTCGCTTCTGCTGCGATGGCTGGATGTGCAATTCCGGCTCCTCAACGGCGAGCACAAAGGACTGGCCGGTTTCCGCACGCGCCTTGCCGAACTGCATGAGCAAGAGAAGGCTTTGCAGCGAGACCAGGCCCGTGCCTTGCCGCAAGGAGGGAAGCGTAGGCCCGCCTCCCTGGACAAAATGCGGCACGACGGCCTCCAGCACAGAATCGCTATCGGTCGCTGTCAGGCGCAACTGAAGCCGAGGGGCGCTCGCCATGAGCGTGCGCAGTTCGTCGTTGGCGGCGCTTACGATCTCGGCGAGTCCTGGCTGATCCTCGAGGCGCGTACCGTCTGGTGGGGTCCAGAGTCTTTGGCGCTCAGCGCGCACCGCCTGTGCGGGCATGTCGCCGCGCGTCGCCACCACGCGGCGGAACAGCTCCGACGAGAAGGAAATCCACCGATCCCAGGTGCGCGACGCCGGGACTAGAAAGAAGCCCAGCTCCTGTAGCACCTTCGAATGAATGGCCCGCAGGTGTGCATCCTCGGCGAACGGATCGCCCAACGTGGCTTCGTCGTCCACGAAGAAGCGGATGGATTCGGCCTCAAGTTCGTCCAGATCGAACCGCGCGGCAAAGCCGATTTGCACGGCCAAGTCTGTATGTTGCGCATCCGGCCCAGCGCTGAGAGTCTTGCCGACGGGATCGAACCATTTCTCGACGCCGCGCTCGGGACTGAACCAAGAAGCGTGATGGTGCGGGTCGTTCGGCGTCAAACCCGTTACGGTGGCGATGCACAAGATCCGGGCGGTCTCGCCCGGCGCACTACCGTGAAAGTCGTGCTCGGTGAGTCGGCGGACCAGTCTGTCGCGGCCAAAAAGCAACGCCAGCGCCTCAATAATGGTCGTCTTGCCGCTGTTATTCGGTCCGACCAACACGGCATGGCGGCCCAGCGCGATATCCGCCGACTGCACCCCGCGAAAGCCGCGGATTTTCAGGCGGACAATGTGCATGGCGGCCTTCCCTCAATCTTCCACCGTGCGGACGAACCACCTTCGCCGCGTTGAACGTCTCCCCCCAGTCTTCGGCTAGGGGAGGTTGACGGACACATCCGAGCCGGCGAGTGATGGAAGCGCGTTGCCATCATTCGACCGACTTCTCAAGGAACCCGAGCGTGTTGGCGTTCTCGATCAGCGTTCGCACCTTGGCGCGCTCAAGGCCGCCAGGCACTTCGGCTTCGATCTCAAGCCTGAGCTTGACCTGGCTACCCGGCAGCGTCGTGAGTTGCTCGACGATTGCTTCGACGATCTGATGAATGTCCCGCGCCGGTCGCTCCGGCGAGATCATCACGACGCCGGTGAATCGTGTCGGCTTCTTTTCTGCGGGAGGCGGCATTGGTCCTCGCCCGCCTGCCTGCTCCCCAGTCTCCGGCGCCTTGTCGCCGGGGCCGGCAGGGGCTCCCCCGGGCGCGGGTTGTGGTGGTGCCGGCCGGTGCGCTTCGGCCACATCCGGTTTGATGATGACGCTGTCGCTATCAATCACCACCGGCGCGTTGCCGGCCCGTTCGATCGCGAGCCCCAGATAGGTGTCCGTCTTCTCGTCCCAGCGCTCGGCGTAGGCGAAGGGGCCGGGCAGCATGCCGCTGACGGCCGACTGCACGGCCTTGATCAGGACCTCCTGGTTCTTCAGGCGCGGCAAATAGATGTAGCGGTTGAGGTATTCTCGCAGGTCTTTCAGCGAGAGGTGCGGCTTACCGTTCCAGATGTATTTCTGGAGATCGCGATCCAACCGCGCCGGGCCCAGCTCGGTAAGCAGGCCTTCCTCGCCCACGAGCTTCTTGGTCGCTCGCGCCAGCAACCCGTCCTGCGCCGGAATCTTGCCCGACACCCACTCGACATCGGCCTGAGCGCTTTCCTGCGCTGGATAATGAAGATAACACCACGCCTCCTTGAGGCGCGTTTTCATCGTCTCGTTCGCCTCGGCCTGCTTAACCTCGGCCAGCGCGCTGTCACTCTGGGTAAGGTTGAGCCGCTTTGTATCGCGGACGATCTCGCCCCAGGCCAGGGACGCCCGCACAGCATCCTTCAGATTGTCGAGTTGGCGCGCGTCGGCGGCGATGAACACCAGCATGTTTCGATACACTCGCGGCGTGCTGCCGCGCTGCATCAAGATATCCTTCGCCTCTTTGAGCGCATCCGAGGCGTCACGTCCGTTGTGCGAATGCGCTACCCCTAGCACCACGGCCCGCACGCCGCCGGCCTCATCCGGCACCTCGGCTGACGATGCTGGCGCAACCTGCACGGCGTCGAAGTGGCCTCTGTCAGCCAGGCCATTCACATATTTGGTCAGCTCCCGATCGACTGTCACCGCGACAAGGGCCTCCTCGAGCTGCGCCGCGCGGTCGGCCGCGATGCGGTTGAGGCTAGCCGACATGGAGTACCAGTAGCGGCCAAGATCGGCGTGCATGAACTTGGCCTGGTTGGTCAGCCGCCGGAGCGCGTCGCCGAAGATCGACGGCCGTTCGCCGGGCTGCACGACGCCAAGATTGATCTGCTTGTCGTCCAGGCCGGTATTCTGCTGCTGATGTGTCGGAGCAGTGCCCATGAAGATCGCGCGGGCGACCCGCCTAGTCGCCGAGTAGCGGTTCAAGTTGGGCGCGGACTGATCGATCTTGTAGGGCGTGGACGTCGTGCCATCGACATCGCCGGCGATAATCGACTGCCAGCTCACGTCGAGATAGTGCAGCAACTCCGGTTCGACGCGCGGAGAGCTGACCGCGACGCTACCCGGCATGATCATCACCGAGGGATCGCCATTCATCCAGAGCTCGTGGATGGCCTGCGCCATCAAGCGCAACACGCCGCGCGTCCGCTGGAATTTTTCGAGCGATCCCCAAGTCGTATAGAGCTGGTCGAACAGCTCGGGATGGATCGGGTAGGCCTTCTCCAGCTTGCGTCGATAATCCTCGTCCGCGCAGCCCTGCGGGAAGTCGTTGGCGTTCTCGCGGTAGAGCTTCGCGAACTGCTTCAGCGTGTTGTCCCGGTGATGGAACTTGTCGCCGGAGATTTCCTTGAACAGCCGCCGCCGGACGATCTCATAGCTCTCCTCCTGGCTCGCCGGCCGCCACGAGGACTCGACCCGACTGAAGGTCTGCTTGAGGCGAGCCAACGCCTCCTGGCCGCCGTCGCCGCCGACTTCGATCTGAGATGCCGGCAAGGAGGCGACCAGCAGCGTGCGCGGGCTCGCTTTCACCGCTTCTGTGAGCGACTGCACGAAGGAGAGGTTCGCGTCGAACGAGCCGGACGGCAGCCCCTCGACCCTGTAGATCTGGCGCAGATAGGCGACCCACTCGTCGATCAGGATCAGGCAAGGCGCGTATTTCTTGAAGATCGCCTCGAGAAGATTAGACCCTGGCGCAATGCCATTGGCGTCGTTCTCGGCGATCATGTCGAAGGCTTCGGCGCCGCCGAGCTGCCAGGCCAGTTCGCCCCAGGTCGTGCGAATCTTTCGGCCACCCTCGGCGTTGAGGACGTCCTGCGGCCCGCGCGACGTGCCGACCAATACAGCACGATTGATGCCCTCCGGCACGCTGAACCCCTGCTTCTCGAGCAACTGATCCAGCCCGGAGAGGTCCTGGATCGGCGTCGGTCCCGCCATGTGATAGAGGGCGAGCATCGAGTGGGTCTTGCCGCCGCCGAAATTGGTCTGCAGTTCGACCACCGGATCGCCGCCGCTGCCCGACAGCCGCTTGGCCGCGCCGATCAACACCGCGCTCAGCCCCTCGGTGAGATAGGTGCGGCTGAAAAACTGGCGCGGATCGCGATATTCGGCAGGTGCGCTGCCCGAATGCACCTTGGCGAGATCGGCCGCGAACTCGGCCTGCTGGAATTCGCCGGTAGCAACGTCCTGGTGCGGCTCGACCACCTCACGCCACGGAAGCAGGCCCGCCACGGTCTCGACGGAGATTTCCAGGCGCTGGGTCTTCCGCCGCTCCTCATTGCGCTGAAGCTCGGTGAACTTCGTGCGCAGGATGGTGTCGCGCATCTTCGAGAGCTGCTCGGCGGTCTCACCGGCGCTGATCGCCTCCATCAGCCGACGCATGGAATCGAGCGCGCGCTCGGCGTCGTCATAGGTGAAGGTCTCATTGTGCGAGAGCTTGTTGCGAACGTCGCCAAGCTCGTTCACCCACGACCGCTCGGCGCGGCCAAGAACGGCCTTGAAAGCGTCGTTCCAGAAGCGGTCCATCGCGTTGAACAACGCGGCCTGGTCCCAGCCGACCTCACCATTGTTGTTGGGGCGCAGGCCGGGCAGCTTCTCCAGAACCTGGACCTGCCAATGCCCTTTGAGCGAGCTTTCCAGCCGCTTTTCGACAAACGGAATGAGGGCTGCGGGCAGCAGCTCCATGCCCTCGAAAACATATTGGCGCGTGCTCTTGGCCACGTTCTGTCCCCCTTAAATATCCAAGCGGATTTGGCGATCGCCACGCGTGTCGTGGATCGCCGCCGCCTGCCGCGTCAGCTCGGTCCAATCTGCGATCAATGCGTTGTAGGCCGTGGCCTCCTTCGCATCCTTCCGCTTGTTGGCGCTGATGTCGTAGAGGCAGTAGGCGAGGTCCTTCACGGCCTCGGCCTTCGCGGCGATCTTTTTCATCAACAGAGCCGTTCCGTGCGAGAGCCCATCCTTTTCATGGCTCCGGACGAGATGTTGCAAGCACTCCCACACAGTAAGGTGCCGGTCTTCGTCCGGCTCCCACTCGTCCGCCAATTCGTCACGGGTCAGGATGCGGACCTTGCCCGCAGCGCTCTCCACGATCCCGGCGTGCTTGACGCTCTCAACGGATATGCCTCGAGCGCGGGCCAGGCTATCGGCGGTTCCATAGTCGCCCTTTGCCATGCCGTGCTGTTCGAACCAGGTAATCGCAAAGCGCGTGTCGCCATCGAACTCGCCCTGGATACCGCCCAGATACTCGTCGAGCTCGCGGTTGATGAGCTTCAGTGCGGTCTTCACGCCCATCGGACTGTCGTCGGATTCCAACACGGCCTTGTAGCGCGAAAAGACACCCATACCGGGACCGATCGCAGATTGCGGCATGTCAGCCGGAGCGATGTTGGCAGCCTGAAGTTCCGCGATGGCGGGCGGTAGCTCGCGCTTCAAGGCGCGGATGAACTCGGCACGGGTAATGACGTCAGCTGTCGCCTCTTTCTTGCGACAGACCAACACGACTGATGTCGCAAGTGCGTTGGTGCCTACACTAATCGTTCGACCCGCTCGCTCGGTACGAACTGGCCAAGTTCCGACTACTGAAAGGCCGGATGAAATGATTGCCTCGAGGAATGTAGCCCAGCCTGTAGACGCGAGCCCTTCCTCTGAAACCTCACTTTGCTTGAACGCATAGTAGATAGTTGCAGGCAATCCATGGTCGAGCTGCGCCGAGATATTATTGAATGCCTCTGACATTCCGCTCAAAAAATAATCTTCGGCAGCACGCCGGTTCTTATGGCGGTGCGGCATCGCCACTAGCTCGTCCGTTTTCGGTACGGTGATAGTTGAAAACACTTCCGGGTAAATATCTCCAACAGACCGCTTCAGCCAAACATAGAAATAGTCTGAGAGATCGGCATATCCGATATTATCGTAGTAAGGAGGATCAGTTGAAAGGCAGCTCCCAGCGGGCAATATGGCAAATCTAGCATCGGCCTGCCGAATGCTACCCGCCCCAATTGCAGGAAGCTCCGATAGGGATTTGACAACCCAATCAACCGCCCCACCAAAATTTCCGGTTGATGAACTGAACACATTGCACTCGGCAAAGTCCCAAGTCATGGCTATCGCTTGACGTGCAAAGGTGAAGCGAATGAACCCGTTTGTTGACCAAGTTGCAATGGTGCTCCAAGCGTCTGCGCACCGGTCTATCGCGCAGGATAGATAGACTCGAATAGCATTTGCGTAATCAGAGGCATCGACTGAACCAAGAACGCCTCGATCATCAAGGTCTTTGACAATCTGCGCCTTCAGGCCCTTCGCAATGTCAACGAATGTTGTCAGGGCGGTCGCCTGACGATCCGTAAAGGCTGTTCCCCACGTTTTCATCCCATACATAGGCAGTCGATCAACCTCATGAGATGGAGTCGTCACTATTTCTTCTGGCCGCCAGTCTGGCTTTGAAAGAAAAGCCGTTTGTTCCATCTCGGCCGTTGGTGAAATAAACACGCGGCCCCGCGTGCCCTCAACTACTACGGCCATCAGGCGCTGACCGAGACCCTTCTTTCGCGCCATCTCGCGGATATAGTTAAGCGGCATCGCACTGTTTGAGACGAGGCATCTACCACCTGTCCGGCTTACAGTGCCTTCCAGCTTATTGGCGCTAGGTAATTGCCCCGTCTGTACTCGGAACGAGTACTGCTTGCCGTTGACAACGGGCTCGATCCAAGCGCTTTCGCTGAGTTGAAAAGAGCGAACCAGTGGAACTTCAACATCTGAAAAAGCAGGGTCGGGACTCGGAACCGTCCGTGCCCAAATCCATGCCACCACAGTCCCTTTGCCGCCGCCATTCTCCTTCGGCAGGTCGATCGGCGGGTACAAATGCCCGATACGCTCCCACGCCTTCTCGCGCATCCACGCGCCGTAATACTTCACATCCTCGGCCAGCCCTTCGGCATTACGGTGGAATGACCGATCCTTGATGCCGGGGTGGATAGGCGGCATATCCTTGAACTTCGGCGGGATCTCGATCATCGCCTTTCCGATCATCACCGCCACGGGGTTTAGGTCGGAGCCATGGGCAGCCAGGCCCAAGCGCTGCGCTTCAAGCGGAATGGACCCGCCGCCCGAGAACGGGTCATAAACCGGGGGCAGCGCGCCGCCGCAGCTGCGCCGGATTTCAGCGCGAGCGCGCTCCAGCACTTCCTCGTTGGTCGAGTTCTCCCACAGCACCAGCTCTTCGATGATCTCGAACAGTCGCTTACGCTCAATGTCGGCCGCGCAATCCTCCAGCGTCGGCTCGGGCGTTTCAGGAATATTGCCCAGCGCGTCGGCCTTGCGCTCCCGCCACGCCTCGAGGCGCACGACCAGGTCCGCCTCCGCCTGCTTGTGGATTTTCGGATCGTCCAGCAGCTTGTCCGCATAGCCCGATGGATCGTCGACAAGCTGCGCGAACAGCACTGCCCGGCACGCCGCCAGCGGTCGCCGCGCCCACCACAGGTGCAGCGTGGACGGATGCCCGTGCCGGATCGATTTCTCCCGCGCCGACGCCGCGTTGATCGCCTCTAGGGGAATGGCGACTTCGATGAGCTTCTTTTTATAGGTCATATTGCCCCTACGTGATGTCGTTTTTCAGATGGCCTGGCAAATACCCGACGACGACACGCGCGGTCTCAGCATCCCAGAAATAGTATAGGCGGAATCCTAGTCGCCCATCGCGGTTGTTACTTCCCTTCAGGTGCCAGTCCAATTCACGGCTGGACTCCTGATAGCGGACGAAATACGCGCCGCCGAACTGTTTGGCTTTATTATCCTGCGCAAAGCATGGTGTGTTTTCCAAACCCAACTCGGCTAACCTTTGATCGAAAGCGTTCTTATATGCGATGCCGCCAATACGCCGCATCGGCACATAGAGGTCCCTCATCATGAGGAGTGCGCTGTAGACGAGCCCGACATCCTGAAAATCCGAGTCGCGCGCAGCCTTGATGGCCCTCGGGTGAAGTTCGATCTGACCGCTTAGGTGAGCCCGAGCCCAACTCTCGATTTCCGCTAGGCTCCTGGGTATTACCGGACCAGCGCCTGCCGGTCTTTCTGAGAGCAGACCGTCAAGACGCGCTTGCAGTGCCGTGTAGCTGGCTCTGATCTGACGGAGTTCTGAAAGAGCCTGCTGTCGCTCTGCGTCGGCGTTGATGGCCAGCTCAAGGCTCGTTTCGGCTTCCTGCTTAGCGGCACGCAGTTCGTCGTCAGCCAGCTTCAGCAGTTCCGAATCGTCCTGTCCCGCAACTGAGGCACTCTCGCGTGCTTGCTGCGCCGCTATGCGCTTGACGTGCTGAAACGAAGGTTGCTCTCGTTCAAGAACGTCGCGCGGGCGTGTGATGCGCAGCGTCTGCTCAGCAAGGAAGTCAGTGAAAGTTGATCCGGCGCTGTCACCCCAGTCGGCAATGCGCGCCGCGGTAGCGACCGGATGATCGGTAGGTAGATGGGCGCCAGGGTTGAAGCCTGGATTGTAGGTCCGGATCGCTTGACGGTATACCGAGAACTCACGACCCAGGCGATCGGTTAATGCAAAGGCGGCGTTGGACGTGACAACTACAGTGTGAACAAATCCAACTGTCCTTCGAATAAAGGGTTGGACGGGAATCGCCGTTTCCTCGGGGTTGTGCCCTCCCTCCGGGAGAGAGAACGCGACCACAGGGTGATGACGATGGGGTGCCTCCAAAAAAGCAACAAGCGCATCTACTTCCTCATCGGAATCCACTAACCAGGGATCAGCCGATGTTGGACGACCGTCGAGAAAAGCGTCCTGGGTGAATGCGATACCACGGACAAAATTCGGAATGGATCGCGGAATCGGCTCGGCATTGCCTCTCTGTGCGCAGATAAGGCGGACGCCGAAGACCGCCTCGGTCGAACTGCGCTCGCCTATTCCGACCTCGGTTGTCCAAATGCGCGACGTATCCTTGAGACGCTCCCGCAGACGAAACGCCCAGTAGTGCGGCGCCTCTAGCCTGACCGCTTCGGCCTGTTCGGAATTATCTTGATCGATCTCGAACGAATCGCCCTGCCAGGCGCTGTCGGGAATGTTCCTGAGGTTTCGACCAGGATCGAATCCCCATTTCAGAACGCGTTCTTGCAACTCCCGAAAGATATTGTCGCCACGAACGACGAGCGTCACCTGCGAGGCGACTTGAACGAAGATGCGCCGCTCGGCGTCCTGGACAGAGATGTTCTCAGCGGCCTGCCTCATGACATCCCCGCCTGGCAAAGCTTCAGCATCTTTTCATGGATGAGGCTTGCGCGCATTTCGAGGAAAGCGGCGTAGTCAGCGGCAACCATTTCGTCATAGGGGATGAGATGGCTCGAAAGCCGTTCGCGCACCTCGGTCTCGCCCAGAGGTGTGCCCTCCAGTCGCTCGGCCAGATACCGTTCGGGCTCCTTGTCGGAGATGTTTCGATTGGTCTGCCAGGTCACCAGCGCGCAATTCAGCGACCGATAGATTTCCGTGTCACCGAAGCCGAGGCGCCCGAGATGCGCGCTCGGGAACAAATGGTGATATTCCCGCTTGGGCAGGTTCGCGCGACTCACGGTGCTGCCGTCCGCGAGGTCCAGCCCACCCTGGTGCAACGCCAGCGCAAGAATGGCGCGGCCCAGGCGATCCTTGTTCGTGGGCCAGCGCGCCGCAATCAGTTCATCGGTATGCGGGAGAGGGTATTGCGCATCGTCGAAGATGGCCGGCTGCGGCGTATTCGCCTGCGCAATCAGCGCCCGGAGCTCGAGGAAATCCGCAAGCGCCCGGGAGTTGGTCGATTTCTCATAGCGACTGGAGAAGAACGCGCGCCATAGATATTTGCGCAAGATCGTTCGCGCGCGCCCCTCGGCATCGAGCCCCTGTGGCGCTCGCGCCCACAGGGCCGTCAGCACAGGCACCACAACATCCGACGGTAGCCGTTTCGCGTCGAAGACACGCTCCTCCTCAAGGAACGTCACCATCCGCTGGACGCCGTGGACAAGTTCGTCCCAGTGCGCCAGCAAGGTCTCTCCGAAGCTTTTTGCTAGGTAGGTCGCGTTGGTGGGTGGTTTGTCCTGGAGGAGCGCGCTCGCATAGAGCACCAGTTCCTCGGGCTCGTAATAGGCCACAACACCCGGGCAAGCCTCACGGCAAGCGCCGACCAGCTCATGTAGCGACTGGCCCATGACCGCCTCAACTTGCGCGACGACGACGTCGTAGGTCGAAAGCGGCGCCGCCGATGTGTTCATTTTGATGAAGACATCGAGCGCCGTGTCCTTGCTGGTGGTTACCGGCAGCGAGAGATAGGGCATGTTGAACGTGGCGAAGATTTCGCGAACCTTCGACCGGATCTCGCCAACGGCCTCCCGCTCATCGCCGTCTTCGATCGCAGCCTTCGCCCAGAGCTTGTAACCGTCGTGGGCGGCATCGCCCGGCGCGCACAGGTCGAGCGGAATCATCTTCCGTTTCCACAGTTCCTTCGGTTCATTCGCCCAGAAGGGACGGACTGCTTTGTCACCTGGCTTCTTCCAACGCCCGATTGAATCCACGTAAAAAGGCGCCCCGGTCTCCTCGTCTTCATTGCAGTAGAGGAAGTAGGTCCGGTCCTCGTAATTGTTATGCAGCCCCCGCCACAGCCCGGTCAGCCTTTGCTGACCATCGAGCAAATGCTCGGTGATCCGTTCCCCATCGGCAGGCGCACCCACAATGGGCCGGGAGACAAACGGCTCCTCGTTGCCTATCTCCAGGATCAACACCGCACCAAGCGGCAGCCGGCGCAGAATGGTGTTGAACATCTGGGTGACGTTGGCGTGCCCCCAAGCCTCAAACCGCTGGAACCGCGGCAAGACGGTCTGGCGGGTGCGCACGCGGGCGAACCAGTCCGGCAACAGTCTGTTCTGCGCATTGATAGTCATGATCCCCTCCCTATGCCGGCGCGCTCGCCCGTTCGATCAAGCGCCTAAGATCGAATTGGATGGCGGTCTCAAGGAAGGACGGCTCTCGATCCACGAGCGGCCCGCGCACGTAGCGCGGTTCATGCGCGAACCCGCCGGCGACCGAGACAATCGCCAGGATGAATTTCTCCGGTTCGTGCAGGGACGTGATGACTTCCTGCCGCGTGATCATCACGGAGTCCGCGCCGTCGATGCGGCCCTTGACCTCGATGAAGCGCAGATGCCCCGACCTCGGGTCGTGTGAGGCAATGTCGTAGCCAATCTTTTGGGCGGAGACGTCGACCGGAGCGTGCCCCAGCGCGCGTTCCGCCGCCATGACCGCTTGCATCGCGGCAAGCTCGATTGCTTTGCGGGCTGCCGGATCCTCCGAGAATTGATTCGGAACGCTAGGCGTCTTGCGGGCGTCGAGAAGGCCGCGCGGGATGACCACCATGCCGCCTCGCACGCGCGGCGGCTGCGATGAGATGAACCGCTCCTGCTGGAGCTGATCCATCCGGCGCTTCTGGCGCTCCGCCAAGTCCTCGGCGCGGCGTTGCGCGTTCTGCCAGTTGAGCCGTGTCTTCTTGCCGGCCTTCTCCTCTTCCTTCAGCTCGAAGGCCCGTGAGTCCCAATAGTTGATCTCCTTCTTGAGGCGGGAGCGAACCTCCTGCTCGACCTTCTCGATCTCGGGCAGGCGACGGGCCTTGACCTCAGCGACATGCCCCTGGGCCAGATCCACCGTGGCGAACCGGATGGCGGTCTTCTCCAACTCGCTCGTCAGCCAGTCCTCGCCCAGCAGGTCGCGGACGGCGCCGACCTCTTCGGCCTTAGCCGGACGTAGGTTGAGGTGAGGGGCGATCCCGGCGTTGACCGCCTGGCCCGCCTTGTTGATCGCGGCGAACTGGAGCCGCTGCGAGATCACATGCGGCTTGCCCGCGCTCGTCATGCGGCCATCCTGAACCGTGTGCTCGAGCAGGAAGACCGCCGAGAGCGCGTCGCCGGGATCGGTTTCATCCACCAGGATCGCTCCCTGGCGCATGATCGGCTCATATTGCTCCCGGATCAGGCTGATCACGGCTTCCAGCAACGGGTGCCCTGGACAGATGAAAGCCGCGACCGGCTGTTGATTGATCAGGCTCTTGTCGAAGCAGATTCGCTCATACTGCTTCTGGATCGGCGCCCCGGTGCCGATCTGACGATCGCGCTCGCGGATACGCACCGAGACAAGGGTGACTTCCCAACGCCCTTCCTCCCGGCGCTTCAGCCGGCCGCCGAGATGCTGGAACGCCTCGACGAAAAAGCTCTGGATATGATGCGGCTGAAGGCGCTGTGCTTCGGCCCGCTCCATCTCCAGACGCAGCTCTTCGACCTTGGCCGCGGGCATCGTGTCGTTGGTCAGCGCCCGACGGCGAAGCAGTTCCAGCAGATGCGATTGATCGACCGCGCCATCGACCTGGCGGAAAAGGTATGCCTTCACGTCCTCCCGCTCGCCATATTGGATCGCTTGGAAAAGCAGATCCTTGAGCGAGGTGCCCTCGAACAGCTCTCCCATCACATCGTACACGCGACCGCCTAGCGCCTCTCGCGCCGCCTCCAGCTTTTCGAGGAGTCGGGCATAGACCTCGCCCTCGCGCGTGTCGGCCGCGACCAGATTCCAGAGGTGGCAGACCTCGGTCTGCCCGATGCGGTGGATGCGGCCGAACCGTTGCTCGATCTTGTTGGGATTCCAGGGCAGGTCGTAATTGACCATCAAGTGCCCGCGCTGCAGGTTGACGCCCTCGCCGGCCGCGTCGTTGGCGATCAGCACCAGCAGGTCCTTGTCCTGCATGAAGCGCTCGATCACCTTGCGCCGCTCCTCGCGCGTCACCCCGCCATGGATCACGTCCACCGCTTCGGGGTTGCCCAAGCGTGCTCGCACCTTCTCCAGCAGATAGTGGAGCGTGTCCTTGGGCTCGGTGAAGATGATCAGTTTCCGGCGATTGCCGGCCGCGTCGATCATCAGGTCGTCGTCAAGGATGCGGTTGAGCTGGGTCCATTTCGTATCGACGCCAGAGCGCAGCACGCCCAAGGCCATCGACTCGAGGCCCTTCAGCGTCTCGACCTCCAGGGCGAGTTGCTCGACGGTCTCCGCCGTCGTCGCGCCGGTGGAGATCAGGTCCTCAAGCTCGTCGACCTCCTCCTGCCCGTACTCCTCGATATTGCCTAGCATATCGGGGTTGATCGCCGGCTCGTTGATCCCCGGCCGCCGGCTTTTGGCGGAAAGCCGCGCCTCGGCAAGCTCATTTTCGAGCCGCTCGCGGCGGCGCTTCAGCGACTGGTAAATCGCGGCCGGCGACGAAGCGAGACGCCGCTGCAGGATCTGAAGCGCGAAGCCAACATTGTTGCGCTTCTTGTTATCGCCTTCGGCAAACCGCTCCACACGATTCATCTCGTTGCGGACATATTCGGTGACGGCGGTGTAGAGGGCAGCCTCTCCCTCGGAGAGCTGATACTTCACGGTGCGGGCCCGACGCGGAGGAAATAGCGGGCGGCCGTCAAAGCGCAGCAGCTCTTCCTTGGTCAACCGCCGCATCATGTCATCGGTATCGGCGTAATGAACCCCATCGCGAAAACGGCCCTCGAAGCGGTCGCCGTCGAGGAGCGCCATGAAGAGTTGGAAGTCCTCTTCCTTGCCGTTGTGTGGCGTGGCGGACATGAGTAGCAGGTGACGGCAAATCTGACCGAGCTTCTGGCCGACCTGATAGCGGCGCGTGTATTTCACCTCACCGCCGAAATAGGTGGCCGACATGCGATGCGCTTCGTCGCAGATGATCAGGTCCCATTCGCGGGCGCTCATGAGCTTCTCCTGAAGCTCCTCGTTGCGCGCCAGCACGTCGAGGCGAACGATCAGTCGATCCCGGTCCGAGAAGGGATTCCCTGACCTTGAGGTCTCGATCATGTCGCGGGTGAGGATGTCGAATTCCAGATTGAACTTCTGGCCGAGCTCGTCCTGCCACTGTTCGACGAGGCTACCCGGCGCGACGACCAGGCAGCGCTCCAAGTCGCTTCGGGCGATCAGCTCCTTGATGAACAGACCCGCCATGATGGTCTTCCCGGCGCCGGGATCGTCCGCGAGAAGGAAGCGCAGCGGTTGGCGCGGGAGCATCTCGCCATAGACTGCCGAAATCTGATGCGGGAGCGGATCGACAAGACTCGTGTGGATTGCGAGATAGGGATCGAAGTAATGCGCCAGCTTGATGCGATTGGCTTCCGTCACTAGCCGTAGGAGCTCGCCGTCGGCATCGAACGACCAGGGCCGGCCGCTCTGCTCGACTTCAAGCCGATGCTCGTCGTCCCGGTAGAGCACGGTCTCCGCGACCGTCCCGTTGTGATCGCGGAACACGACGTTGATCGCCTGGTCGCCGATCCAGTCCACGGACACGATCTGCACGGCCTGCGCCGACACAACGCCGCGCACCGATGCGCCATTCTTGATGTCCTCAAGCCTCGCCGACATTAACGCGCGCTCCCCCTCGTTACGCTCACAGTTGCACCTCCGCAGCCTGGAGCGCGGCCTCGGTCTCTCTGCGATTCAACGTGACGATATGCTGGGTGCGCGCACTAAGCTTTGTCGCGTCCCCAAGCAAGCCGAGGCGCCTGAGAACGTAGAACAGCATCGCATATCGGACTGACAGCACACCCTTCCCGTGATCGAAACCGTAGTCCTTGCTGACAACTTGCTTTTGACTTTCCGTCAGATCAGGGTGCGGACCAATGATAACATCAAAATAATTGTTCCAGTGCCAATCGGCGTCACCTGTTAACCCAGGTTTGTCCTTACTGCGCACCTCCAGAATACGAGGTAGCAGAAAATCCTTAAACTTACTGTCGAGGTGGCAATACGCCCGCACATGCCAGCGAAATCCATCGTACCCGAAAGCGTGCGGCGTGATCCTTCGCCAGATTGGGTCCGGACGCACTTTGTTCATCGACTGGTAAAAGACCTCCACGGAAGCGCCTTCGCGCGTGGCGTCGAGCACTTTCCGCAGGACCTTTATGTCGATGTCTCGCTTGGGGGTCAGGGCGACATCGGCTTTCGGAAGCGCCGCGATCCAGGAATCATGTGAGGGGACGGTGCCCTCGAATACTGAGCGGAGCTGCGCGAGATAGGCGTAGGGGTCGGGGTCGAGAAAGCGCAGCACGAACCTTTCGGCCGCAACATAGCGCTTGCCCCGCGTATCGTACTCCAAGTTCCCAGGTGCCCGCTCTTGATAGAGCGTCAGATCCTTTGATGCCTGCGGGACCGATACCCCGAAATACTCCACGATGTCGGCGCGGTTGATCGAGCCCTCCCAGAACAGGCGGAACTCAATAAATTCAAGCCTTTGCTCGACACCCCAGCGCACTCGCGACCCCTTCATGGGCATAAACTATACGGATCAGAAAACAGATGGGCATAAAAACTATATGGACACAGTCCGTCGGTCCGTGTAATTATTATTCCCATTAGGTGCGCCCGTCAATGATGATCGGCGTGTGGGATCGGGAGGTTGGCATGCTGTGGCGCGGGTCGAGAGGAGAGGTCGCTGGCAAGCGTGCGACCGGATGGGCGCTGCCTCAACGTCAGAACAAAAAGTAACTCCCGGAAGGAGAGTGACCATGGCTGTCGCGAACCGATCCACATTGGTGGTTCATGGGCGCCTTGCCGCGCGGGAAGGCCGCTTGGCGGCGGCCCGCGATGCTCGTCATGGCCTCCAGGTCATGTCCTTCGAGCAGGCGGCGGTCCGGCTTGCCGGCGGCTTTGCCCGGCCCATAGACGATGAGAGTCTGCGCGCCGCCATCCAGGTGGTCCTGCCAGCGACGCCGATGGGCGAGCTGGAGAGCATCAAGGCTCTCCCTGGTATGATCGACGCAGCGACCGACACTCTCTACAAGGCTTGGCGCGCGGGCATCGATCTCGCGGCGCGAGCGACCGACCATCCGCGCCTTGATGCCATCGCGCGCCTGGAAGCGGCCGTCCTCGCCGAGCTTCCGCCCGGCATGATGCGTCCAGTCGACATCGTCGCCGTCGCGACCGACCGCATCGCCCATGCGCCGGCCGTCCTCGGTCCGATCGAGATCATCGGCCTCACCGAACTCTCGCCCTGCTGGAGATCGCTGCTCCAAGCCCTCGCAACACATATCCCCGTGCGATGGACGGCTGGACCGAGGAGCGTTCCCGCATGGCTGGAAGGCACGGGCGTCCATGTTTCGCGGGCGCGGGCGGAAGCGCCGGGAATCAGCGCCGTCAGTGCGGCGACAGCCTATCACGAGGCTATCGAGGCGACGCGCTGGGTGCGATCGCTGCTCGCTTCGGGCGTGTCGCCCTCGGAGATCGCCGTCGCGACCGCTTCTCCCGCCGACTATGACGATTATTTCTTGGCCTTGCGCGCTGACGCCAACATCGACCTGCACTTTGTCCATGGCGTCAGGACCGTCACCACCCGCGAGGGACAGGCGGCCGCGGCGCTGGCCGACATCATCGTTCGCGGCCTGTCGCAGTCGCGCCTGCGTCGCCTCGCGGCGCTGTGCCGGGACTCGGGCCCTTTCGAGGCTCTGCCCGATGGCTGGCTGCGCGTCCTGCCGACAGATGCGCCTCTCTCCACGCCCAGCGCCTGGAACCGCCTGCTGGCTAGGCTGAAGCCGGAGGACTGGCCCGATGGCTTGGACCACGCTTCGGCGCTGCGCGCGGCGGTCGAGCCGCTCGCGAACGGACCGCACGCCGCGGCGGAGATCGGCGAGGCCTTCCTCAAGGGCCGGGCGCTCACGATCTGGCGCACAGCGCTGATCGCCGGGCCTGCCGCCTCGATCGACGCGACGCTCGAGACCCTGAAGCAGGACGACGGATTGGAAGCATGCGTCTCGGTCGCCTGGATGCCGGCCAGCGCGCTCGCGGCATCGCCCCGCCGCTTTGTCCGGCTGCTGGGGCTCAATTCCGCGCGCTGGCCGCGCGGAATTGCCGAAGACCGGCTGATCCCTGATCACATAATCCCGACCGCCGTCCTCGATCCGCTTCCGGTGAGCCTCGCCGACCGCCGGGACTTCGAGACCATTATCGCCACGACGACCGGCGACGTGGTCCTCTCGCGCGCCCGGCGCGACAGCGACGGGCGCCTCCTCGGGCGCAGCCCGCTGCTCATCGCGCACGGCGAAGAAACCTACCTGCGCCGCAACGCTGTGCCGGTGCATGCCTTCAGCGAAACCGACCGCCTCATGGCCCGACCGCTGGACTTCGACGCCGATCCGCAGGCGGTCAGCGCGCAAGGCTGCTGGCGCGACTGGCGGCGCGCCGAGATTACGGCTCATGACGGACTCATCCGGGCGGATCATCCGCTCGTTCTTGCCATCCTCGGCCGCACCCAGTCGGCCAGTTCCCTTCGCCGCCTGCTGCGCAATCCGCTCAGCTTCGTGTGGATCTACGCATTCGGATGGCGCGAACCGCGGAGCAGCGCCGAGCCGCTGGTGCTCGACGCGCTCGGCGTCGGCGACCTGGTCCATATGGTTCTCGACCGTGCCCTGCGCGATCTCGAAGCCACAGGCGGGCTGGCGTCCGCCGACGCGGGTGTGATCGAAGCTGCCGTGGGCCGCGCCGCGCAAGCAGTTGCCGCTGATTGGGAAAGCGAGCGTCCGGTCCCGCCGACCGTCATCTGGGGGCGGACCTTGGACGACGCCCGCCTGATGGCGGGCCGCGCCCTATCCTATGGCGACGAGGTTCTGCCGGGCGCACGCTCCTATGGCGAGGTGCCCTTCGGCGGCTCGGAGCCGAAATCCGAAGCGGAGACGCCGTGGGACCCTGGCGCGCCGGTCACGATTCCGGGCACCGGGTTCAACATCTCCGGATATATCGACCGGCTCGACATCTCGGGCGACGGCAAGCGCGCGCTCGTCCGCGACTACAAGACCGGGCGACCGCCGCGAGGCGACATCCGGCTGAATGGCGGCCGCGAGCTTCAGCGCTGCCTCTATGCGTTCGCAGTGAAAGCGCTCCTCGGCGAGGACGTCGCGATCAACGCCTCGCTGCTCTACCCGCGTGAGCCGGTCGACCTCCAGCTCGACGACCCCGAGGCCGTGCTCGCGGAGATCGTGGGCTACCTCAGTGGGGCAAGGATCAGCCTCGCCAGCGGCGCGGCGCTGCTCGGCCCGGACACGGGCGGCGACTATGACGACCTCGCCTTCGCCCTGCCGGCGAACGCCAGCGCCACCTACTGCAAACGCAAGCTTCCGGCCGCGACTGAGCGGCTGGGCGAGGTCGCTCATGTGTGGGAGGCCCAATGATGAGCAGCGTGTCCAAGATTCTAAAGGATGATGGAGCCCGCCGCAACGCGATCAGCCTCCATGATCGATCGATCCTGGTCGAGGCGGGCGCGGGCTCGGGCAAGACCGCCGTCATGGCTGGACGCATCGCCGTCATGCTCGCCGAGGGGGTTCCGCCACGCTCCATCGCCGCCGTCACTTTCACCGAACTCGCCGCGAGCGAGCTGCTTTTCCGCGTCCGGGAGTTTGTCGACGAGCTCTCGACCGGCAGGATCGCGGCAGAACTGCGCGTGGCGCTGCCCAATGGTCTGTCGCGGGTCCAGCGCGACAATCTCGCCGGGGCGAGCGCCGCGATTGACGAAATCACATGCTCGACCATCCACGGCTTCTGCCAGCGCCTGATCAAGCCCTATCCGGCGGAGGCCGACATCGATCCCGGTGCCGGTATCATGGACCGCAACCAGGCCGATCTCACCTTCCTCGAAATCGTCGAGGGCTGGTTGCGCGAGCGACTGTCTGGCGATCAGGGCGGGATCCTCGCCGAAATGGTGTTGCACAGTCCCGGCGAAACCGTGGCGCTCGTCCACAAGATTGCCGAAAATCTGCGCCGCCGCCGCACTCTCGCGGCTCCGCCCGTTTCCCCACTTGATGGTCATCTGACGGCGTTCCGGCAGGCAACGGCGGATTTCGCGACTTTCACGCGCGGGACGGCGGCGACCGAGCCTGAGACGGTGGTGATTGCCGAACAACTGGTTGAGATGGCGAACGCACTCGCGGCCGGGCCCGATCCGGCGACGCCCGCAGGTCTGGTCCGGCTTTTGGCTTCGCGTCCCCTCCCGGACCTTTGCACCAAGGCAGGGGCCTTCGCCTCCTATCGCAAGAAGGGCAAATGGGCGGCGGCGGCAAAGCAGGTCGGCTTGTCCAAGGCCGATGGCGATCGGCTGAACGACGCTGCGGATGTCCATTACACCGCCTGCTGCGATGCGTGGGTTTCGCTTCTTCAGGCGGCGGCCAGCCAGGTTCTTGCGGCGCTAATCGACGTGGCGCGCCCGGTCCTGCAACGCTACCGCGACCATAAGCGCGCGAGCGCCCAGCTCGATTTTGACGATCTGATCTTCGCCGCGCGCGATTTGCTGCGCGACCATGGCGATGTCCGGCGCGCGCTGGGCCAGCGCTTCGCCCATGTCCTCGTCGACGAGTTCCAGGACACCGATCCCCTGCAAACCGAGATATTCTGGCGGCTGTGCGGCGATCCCGGCGACGACGACAGCGACTGGACTCAATTCCGGATCCGGCCCGGGGCGCTCTTCCTGGTCGGCGATCCCAAGCAGGCGATCTATCGCTTCCGAGGCGCCGATGTGGCCGCCTACGTCCAAGCCCGCAATGCCTTTCGCGCTCAGGATCCCGACAGCCTCCTGTCGATCTCGACCAATTTCCGCTCCTGCGCCTCGATCCTCACCTTCGTCAATGAGCGCTTCGAGGCTGTGCTCTCGACCGATGGCCAGCCTGGCTTTACGGCCCTCGACCCGTTTCACGGCGATCGCGGCGACGGCCTGTGTGTCGCGGCCATCGACATCGCCGTGGCCGATGAAAACGGCAAGGCCAGCGCCGAGCAGCAACGTGATGCAGAGGCCGACGCCATCGCTGATCTGTGCGCACGCCTGATCGGAAGCCAGCCGGTTATCGATCGGCGCGGCAGGGCAGAACGTCCTTGCCAACCGGGCGACATCGCCTTGCTGGCGCCGACCGGCGCGGAGCTGTGGCGATATGAAGAAGCGCTGGAGCGCCGGGGCATCCCCGTGGCCACGCAAGCCGGCAAGGGGCTTTTCCGCCGCCAGGAAATCCAGGACCTGATCGCGCTGACCCGTGTCCTCGCCGATCGCCGCGACACGCTGGCGCTCGGCGCGCTACTGCGCGGACCTCTGGTCGGCCTCACCGAGGAAGAACTGCTGGACGTTATCTGGCGGCTTCCGCGCTCGGAGGAAGAACCCGCTCGGATTCCACGCCTCGACCTCAGCGTCGATCCCGACGCCATCGGACATCCGCTCGTCCGCGAGGTCATCGAGAGGCTGCAATCGCTCTACCGGCGCAGCAACAGCACGACCCCGCACGAACTGCTCTCGCAGGCGGTGGACGTTATGCGCGTCCGTCCTCTCCTCCTTGAGCGCCATCGCGGTCAAGCCGAACGCGCGCTCGCCAATGTCGATCTCTATCTCAGCCTGTCTATGGGCTACGCCGTGCGCGGGCTGCGCGCCTTCGCCGAGGCGATGACGGCGGCATGGGCCGACGAGGCGCGAGCGGTCGAAGGCCGGCCCGACGCCCAGGAAGAAGCCGTCGCACTCTTCACCATGCACGCGGCCAAGGGGCTTGAATGGCCGATCGTCATTCCGGTCAACACCATGACCGGCATCATGGCCCCCGACAGCGCGGTCATCGATCGCCAGACGGACACCTTCTATTGCCCGGTCCTCGGCGTCGCGCCCGATGGCTATGAGGCCGCGCGCCAGGCTGAAAAGGAAGAACTGGATCGCGAACGCATCCGGCTCTGGTACGTCGCCGCCACGCGCGCCCGCGAACTCCTCGTGCTGCCCCGACTTGACACGACACCGTCGAAGTCGGCCTGGATCGGTCTCGTCGATCTGTCGCTCGCCGAGCTTCCCGGCCTGGACGTCTCCCACCTTCCTGCCGACGTCGCGGCGGCAGGTGCTGGGGTCGGCAATACCCAGACTCGCGCGACGTTCGCCGCGGAAGCCGAAGCCATCGCCGCCCTGCAGACACGACTGACTTGGCTTGCGCCCAGCCGCAACGAGAATGCCGCCGGGGCCGTGCTGCAGGAGGAAGAGGCCGAGATCTGGACAGGCTCAGCCGATGACGACCAGCCGCGCGAACTGGAAGATGCCGCCTTGGTCCAGGGCGGCCGTGAGCGCGGGCTCATCCTCCACAAGCTCATGGAAGAGGTGTTGACCGGCGAAATCGAGGGGGCGGAGACCGCGCTTGCCACACGGGCTGTCGAACTCATCCGCGCGCTCGGCCGATCCCCGGTCGGCGACCCGGCGACAGGACTGTCGGCCAAGGAACTGGCGGGTTGTGTCGTCCGGACCCTGGCCCTGCCCGACATCGCGGCCTTGCGGCCGGATCTTCTGGCCGAGTTTCCCGTCTATGGCGCGCATGCGGTCTACGGGGTGGAAACGGCAACGGCCGGGGTCGCGGATGCGCTCACTGTCACGCCCGAAGGCCAACCCGCCGTTGTCATCGACTGGAAGAGCGACGTGGCTCCCGATCCTCAAACACTCGATCACTATCGCGCGCAGGTCCGGGCCTATCTCGACATGACCGGCGCCGAACGCGGGCTGATCGTCCTCATGACCACAGGTGCGGTGATCAGCGTCGCGCCGACGGCCCGGACGATGGCGGCCTGATACGAGAGCCCCGATGGCATCACGCAAGCGCGCCGCCAACTCAGACCAGGACGACCTCTTCAATGAGGCCGTCTCGCTGCTACTGCCCCCACGCTTTGCGATCGACAGCAAGGTGCTCGGAAGCTCGGTGCGGCAACTGGCGGTCCCCGCCCTGCGCGAGATTTGTCGTCTCCAGCCATTCTCGATCCGACGCGTCAACGGCTACGAAGCTATCCTGTCTTCCGGCGAGACCCTGAAGATCATCAGTTCACGGACGGCCACGCAGCTCGACGCCGATCTCGTCCTGCTTGTGCCGGAGGCGTCGGAACCGTCCAAGATCGCCGAGGCCCTCGAACTGGGCGAAGGCCGGTGGATGAATGTCATACCGACCGACATCGGCGCGCTCGATGCGGTCGCGCGACGCGAACGGCTCGCCGCGGTCACGGACTCTTGGCAGGATGCGTTTCATCTCCGCGAGAGCCGTCCTGCCGAGAATGGTCGGGCTGCGCTGCGTGGACTACGCCGACCCCAGATCGGCGCGCTTCACGCCGCGCTCGCCCATGCTACACGGTCGAACGAACCCGCCACCATCGTCATGCCGACAGGCACCGGAAAAACGGAGACGATGCTGGCGCTGAACGCCCATCAGCGGTTTGAACGCCTGCTGGTCGTCGTCCCGACCGATGCGCTCCGCGAACAGATCGCCGGGAAGTTCGAGACCTTCGGCGTTCTCAAGCAACAGGATTGCCTCGACGCCGCCGCTGTTTTCCCTGTGGTGGTGCGTCTCTCCCATATTCCCACGACCCTGGCGGAGGTGGACCAGATCTTCGACAGCGGGAATGTCGTGGTCACAACGATGCAGATCGCGGGTCGCGCCGAGGCTCCGGTTCAGGAGCGGATGGCGGCGCGTGCATCCGCCCTTTTTATCGACGAAGCACACCATATCGGCGCGCCGACCTGGGCGCGTTTTCGCAGTCTCTTCGTCGATCGCGACCCGCCGCTGCCCATCGTTCAATTCACCGCCACGCCGTTTCGTGAGGATGGCCGGCGGGTCGATGGCGAGTTCATCTACACCTATCCGCTCAAGAGGGCGCAGGACGAAGGCTATTTCAAACCGATCCGCTTCGAGGCTGTTTTCGGCCTGGATCAGGCCGACGCGGATCCGGCGATCGCCGAAAAGCTCGGCGAAGTCCTACAGAGTGATCTGGATGCAGGGCTCAACCATCTCGCCATGGCGCGCTGTCAGACGATCGACCGTGCCAGAGACCTGCATCAGCTCTACAGCGCGATGTTTCCCCAGTTCCACACCGTCATCGTTCATAGTCAGCAGTCGACTCGCGAGCGGCGGGCAAACCTGGCCGCGCTCCGACGCTTCGAAAGCCGCATCATCGTCTGTGTCGATATGCTGGGCGAAGGTTTCGACCTTCCAGAACTCAAGATCGCGGGCCTGCACGATCCGCACAAGAGCATCGCCGTCACCATCCAGTTCGTCGGCCGCTTCACCCGACAGGATCCTCGGCTCGGCGACGCAACAGTAATCGCCAACACCGGCGTCGATGATATCGACCGGTCATTGGCCAAGCTTTACGCCGAAGACGCCGACTGGAATACCTTGGTCGAGGCGTTAAGCACGGCCAAGATCGATCGGCAGGTCCGGCGTGCTGAGATGTTCAAGGGCTTCGTCGGCGACCTCAGTGACATTCCGCTGCAGACGCTTGAGCCGAAGATGAACGCTGTCGTCTATCGGACGACCTGCGACGCCTGGGAGCCATTGCGCGCCGAGGATCTCTACAACCCCGGCGTCTATCTCGGAATGAAGGTCAATCCGCACCAGCGCGTCGCCATCTTCGTCACCCGCTCGGAGGAACAGGCGGGGTGGACGACGGCCCAACATGCAACCAACGTCATCTGGGACCTGCATATGATGCACTGGGATCCCGCAAAGGGACTCCTCTATATCAGCAGTTCGGCCAAAGGCCCCTATGACCGGTTGGCCAAGACTATCTGCGGTGACACAGCGCGACGAGTCGAGGGCGAGGAGGTGTTCCGCAGCCTGCACGGTTTTAATCGCCTCATCCTGCGCAATCTCGGCCTGACCCACCATCAAGGCCGGGGCGTGCGCTATTCCATGTACATGGGAGTCGATGTCGCCGATGGGCTGGATGCCGCCAAGTCGCAGTCCCGAATCAAGAACAACGTCTTCGCAACCGGCTTTCTTGATGGCGTCCCAGCCTCACGCGGCTGCTCGGCCAAAGGCAAGTTCTGGTCGATTGCGCCTGTCCGCGATCTCGCTGATTGGGTCGAATGGTGCGCCGATATCGGCCAGGCCGTGAACGATCCCGGCATCACGACTGATGGTGTCTTCAAGAGCGCGATGCGGCCGCGCCAGATCGGCGAGCGGCCCGCCGTCCCGCCAGTCGCCATTCACTGGCCGGAATCGCTCCTGATGCAGATCGAGGATCGGGTCGAGATCATTTTTGACGATCAGCCGGTCGTATTCACCGAATGCGATATCGAGCTGCTCGACCATGAACGAACGGGGCCGCTGCGCTTTGCAGTGCGCAACGACCTTCATGTCGCGGAATTCGAGATCCAGTTCAGCGAGGGCGGCGCCCGATATCCGCAGCGCGCCGGCCCCAAGGCCTCGATCAAGGTTGGCGGCAAGGTGAAAACATTGTCCGAGTCCTTCGGAGATGATTCCCCGCAGATCGATTTCGGGGACGGCTCGCTTTTGATTTACAGCCATCTCTACGCCTTGCCGGATGGTGTTGCTGTCGAACCTTATCCCGCTGATCAGATCGAGGCATGGGATTGGTCGAGAACCAACATCAGGGCTGAGAGTCAGGGACCCGAGAAGCGCGCGGACTCCGTCCAGCGGCACGTGATCGACCTGCTGCTCGCCGATGGGGAAGCCTGTGACATCGTCTTTGATGATGACGGCGCTGGCGAGATCGCGGACGTCGTTACACTTCGCGTGACCGAAGGCTTGGTGCAGGTCACGCTCTATCACTGCAAGTATTCCAGCGATGTCACTCCCGGCGCCCGCGTCAAAGACCTTTATGAGGTCTGCGGGCAAGCCCAGAAATCTGCCCGGTGGCGCGATCGACCCAGCCGCATGTTCACGCATATGCTGAAGCGCGAAAAGCTGCGCCTCGACAAGGGGCGGAGCTCTCGCTTTGAGCACGGCAATGCTGCGGTTCTCAAGAAGCTGAAGGCGAGCTGGCAGGACTATCGCTATGAATTCGATGTTCGCATCGTACAGCCAGGCCTGTCGCGAGCGTCGATCACCGAGGAAGGCCTGCATTTGCTGGCTGGAGTGGAGACGTATCTGCTGGAGACCCGCGCGATGAAATTGCGGGTCATTGGCAATGCGTAGCTCGGCCAGGTGCGCGACCGGGGCAGAGCCTCGAACGGATCGAGCAGCGTCACGCCGCGCCCGCTGAAATCCTTATCCGAATTTCCAGGTTTCCGGCTGATTGGGAGTCGGAGCCCCGCCAATTGGGAGTCATCGGGTGGCTTCGATCCGATAAGTGATTGAGGGGAAAGCCTTCCACCGGGGTGTCGGGGTGTTCTAAGGCCGGAATACGGAGCAGCACTAAATGATCTCGGTGCGCAGGCTCCTCGCAGTTTCACATGGAGATTTTCGTGTTAACGCTTTCGGCTGGGCGATCGTGTCCTGCGTAGAGGGTCTGAATCAGCGGACAGCCGGGATCTTGCCCGGCATCGCAGGCCCGGACCGAGTCCGCAAGAACGCGTTCCATGCGCCTCAGGTCGGCGATCCGCGCTCGGACGTCTTTCAGATGAACGGCGGCCAAGTCGCGCACCTCGGTGCAGGTGGCGTCTCCGCCGGCCGCCAGGCCAAGCAGCGCCCGCACTTCATCGAGCGTGAAGCCGAGTTCGCGGGCGCGGCGCACGAATCCGAGCCGGCCGACATCCCCGCCGCCGTAACTGCGATAGCGGCCTCGCCGCGGTGGCGCGGGCATCAGGCCGATCCGCTCGTAGTAGCGGATCGTCTCGATGTTACAGCCCGTGCGTCGGGAGAGTTCACCTATCTGAATCGCGGTATCCGCCATGCTGCTCTGCGCCTCTCAATTCGGGGCTTGACTCTGTAGTCGCTACAGATCGTATTTAACAGGCCTCAGCCCTCTTGGGCAAGCTGCGGTCGTGATCGCAGCATCGCTCTGACGGTTCCACCGAAGTCGCCGAGGCCATGCCGATGCCCATCCAGAATCCTCTCACGCGCGCGGCCGACAAGGCGGGCGTCATCGGCTCGATTGTCACCGCCATGGGGTGTGCGGCTTGCTTCCCGGCTCTCGCGAGCCTTGGCGCCGCGCTGGGTCTGGGTTTTCTGAGCCAGTACGAAGGCGTCTTCATTCGCTACCTCCTGCCGCTGTTCGCCGTGATCGCCCTCATCGCCAACACGGTCGGCGGGCTACGCCATCGCCAATGGGCGCGAATGGCGTTGAGCATCACGGGGCCGATATTGGTGCTTGCGGCGGCTCTGCTCATGGCGACCCGCGGTTGGCCGACGGCGTGGCTGCTCTATTCCGGACTGACCTTGATGGTGGTCGTCGCGATCTGGGATCTGGCCGCGCCGCCGTGCAACGCGCCCGCTCCGCCCCGCGAAGGGGCTGTTCGCTAGCGTCATGGCGGGGTTGTTCGGAAGGAGACTTCTCTTGTCGGAATCGAAAGACAGCCGCGGCGCGTTGGCGCTCGGAGGCCTGGCCGCCATCCTGGCCTCGACCTGTTGCCTCGGCCCGCTCATTTTGGTCGCCCTCGGCTTCAGCGGCGCCTGGATCGGCAATCTGACCGTGTTGGAACCGTATCGGCCGCTGTTCATCGGCGCGGCGCTGGTCGCCATGGTCTTCGCCTACCGCCGCATCTTCCGCCCGGCCCGCGCCTGCGAGCCCGGCGAGGTCTGCGCGGTGCCCAGGGTCAGGACCACCTACAAGGTCATCTTCTGGGCCGTCGCCGCGCTCGTCCTGGTCGCGCTGGCGTTCCCCTACGTCCTGCCGCTGTTCTACTGAAAGGAAGCTCCCATGAAGAAGCTCGTCTCCCTGATCGCCCTGATCGGCGCGCTCAGCACGCCCGCCTGGGCCGCGACCAAGACGGTCACCCTGGCGGTGCCCGGCATGACCTGCGCGGCCTGCCCGATCACCGTCAAGACGGCGCTCGCCAAGGTCGCCGGCGTCGAGAAAACCGACGTCAACTTCGAAAAACGCGAGGCCGTCGTCACCTACGATGACACCAAGACCACGGTCGCTGCCCTGACCAACGCGACGGCCGGCGCGGGCTACCCATCCACCGTCAAGCGCTGAGGAGCCTGCGCCCGTGACCGCCGCGATCGCCCTGCGCATTGACGGAATGACCTGCGACTCGTGCGCCGCGCACGTGAGGGAGGCGCTGGAGCGTGTCCCGGGCGTGCGCTCGGCCGCCGTCTCCTATCCGAAGGCGCGGGCGGAGATCGCGGCCGATGCGGGGGTGAGCTCCGAGGCCCTCGCGGCCACGGTCGCGACGCTCGGCTATCGCGCCTCGCTCGCCGACGCGGGCGCCGTGGCCGCGGAGGTCCTCGACAAGGGGCTGGGCTTCCTGGCGGGCGATGCGCAACGCGGCGCCGGCGGCGTGGCGCTGCGCATCGTCGTCATCGGCAGTGGCGGCGCGGCGATGGCGGCGGCGCTGAAGGCCGTTGAGCAAGGCGCGCGGGTCACGCTCGTCGAGCGCGGCGTCATCGGCGGAACCTGCGTCAACGTCGGCTGCGTGCCGTCGAAGATCATGATCCGCGCCGCGCATGTCGCTCACCTGCGCCGCGAAAGTCCGTTCGATGATGGCATCGAGGCGTCCTCCCCGACCATCCGGCGCGACCGGTTGCTGGCCCAGCAGCAGGCCCGCGTCGATGAACTGCGGCACGCCAAGTACGAGAACATCCTGGCAGACACGCCGGCCATCACGGTGTTGCGTGGCGAGGCCCGCTTCCGGGACGCCCATAGCCTCCTCGTGAGCCAGGCCGACAGCGCCGAGCATCAGGTGGCGTTCGACCGCTGCCTGATCGCCACGGGCGCCAACCCGGCCATACCGCCCATTCCCGGCTTGCAAGGCGCGCCGTACTGGACCTCGAAAGAAGCCCTTGAGAGCGAGACGATCCCGCCGCGCCTGGCGGTGATCGGTTCGTCGGTCGTCGCCGTCGAACTGGCCCAGGCCTTCGCCCGGCTCGGCAGCAAGGTGACGATCCTGGCGCGCAGCACCCTGTTCTTCCGCGAGGACCCGGCCATCGGCGAGGCAGTCACGGCCGCCTTCCGCGCCGAGGGCATCGAGGTGCTGGAGCACACCCAGGCCAGCAAGGTCACCTACGCCAACGGCGAATTCCTGCTCGCCACCGGCCAGCGCGAGCTGCGCGTGGACAAGCTGCTCGTCGCGACGGGCCGAGCGCCCAACACGCAGGCGCTCGCGCTGGAGGCAGCGGGCGTCGCCGTCAACGCGCAGGGCGGCGTCGTGATCGACAAGGCCATGCGCACCAGCGCCCCGAATATCTATGCCGCCGGCGACTGCACGGACCAGCCGCAGTTCGTCTACGTCGCGGCCGCGGCCGGAACGCGGGCGGCCGTCAACATGACCGGCGGCGAGGCTTCCCTGGACCTGGCCACGATGCCGGCGGTCGTGTTCAGCGACCCGCAGGTGGCCACGGTCGGGCTCAGCGAGGCGGAGGCCCACCACACCGGGATCGAGACCGACAGCCGGCTCTTGACCCTGGACAACGTCCCGCGCGCGCTCGCCAACTTCGACACCCGCGGCTTCATCAAGTTGGTCGCGGAAGCCGGCAGCGGCCGGCTCATAGGCGTGCAGGCGGTGACGCCGGAGGCGGGCGAAATCATTCAGACGGCGGCGCTCGCCATCCGGGCGCGCATGACCGTCGGCGAGCTAGGCGACCAGCTGTTCCCTTACCTGACCATGGTGGAAGGCCTGAAGCTCGCGGCCCAGACCTTCTCCAAGGATGTGACGCAGCTTTCCTGCTGCGCCGGCTGAGGGTTCACCTGGGACCGCGAACAGGGCGCGCCTGATGATGACTCCGACCTCACACACCGAAGCCGCCGGATGGCCCGCCGTCGCGTTTCCAGGCGGCGTGATCATCCCAGACTGGGGCATGGTTACGACGCCACAGGCCCAGGACGCCCTGAGGGCCATCGTCGAGACCTTCATCGGCCCCAAGTGGGATGGGCTGGATGAGACCGAGAGCCGAATCCACGGCATCGTCCTCAGCGGCTACGTCATGAGCGGGCGTGCTCCGGCGACGGTGGAAGTCGCCGCAGCGGCCGGGCTCGCCCTCGATGAGGCCGGCAGCGTGCTTCGGCGTCTGGCCGGGCGCGATCTCCTGATCCTCGACACGGCCGGCCGAATCAGCAGCAGCTATCCGTTCACTGACGGTCCGACCGAGCATCAAGTGGAGGCTGGCAACCTCTCGGTGGGTGCCCTGTGCGCCATCGACGCTCTCGGCATCGGGGCGATGCTGGAGCGCGATGTCGCCGTCCGCTCGGCCTGCCGTCAGTGCGCGCGTCCGCTCGCCATCCGCACGCGCGGCCTCGGCCGCGAGCTGGATCAGGCCGAGCCGCCGGGGATCGTGGTCTGGTCCGGCCATCGCTACGCCGGCGGCTGCGCCGCGACCTCGCTCTGCACCTTGCAGGCCTTCTTCTGCGATGACGACCACCTGGAGGCCTGGCGTCTGGATGACGCCGTCTCGCGCCACGCGGGCGTTCGTCTGAGCCTCCCCGAAGCCCTACAGGTCGGCCAGGCGGTCTTCGCGCCGATGCGGATGGAGATACGGCCATGAAAGCCTACGACCTGATCGTCATTGGCAGCGGCACGGCGGCCCAGGTCGCCGTTGCGAAGGTCCGCGCCGCCGGCTGGTCCGTCGCCGTGATCGATCACCGGCCGTTCGGCGGCACCTGCGCACTGCGCGGCTGCGATCCCAAGAAGATGCTGGTGAGCGGCGAAGAAGCGATCGACGCGGCCAGGCGCATGGCCGGGCATGGCGTCGAAGGCGCCCTGGCGATCGACTGGCCGGGCCTGATGGCCTTCAAGCGAAGCTTCACCGATCCGGTCCCGGCCAAACAGGAACATCGCTACGCGGAACTGGGCGTCGACGCCTTCCACGGGCTCGCCCGCTTCGCCGATCCGGACGCGATCGCGATCGATGGCCTGACACTCCAGGCGCGCCACGTCCTCATCGCCAGCGGCGCGCGGCCGATCCCACTCGGGATACCGGGCGAGGACCTCGTCGCAACCAGCGAAGACTTCCTCGAGCTGGAGGCGCTGCCGCGCCGCATCGTACTGATCGGCGGCGGTTATGTGGCGGCCGAGTTCTCGCACCTGGCGGCCCGGGCCGGCGCGGACGTCACCATCCTGCAGCGCGCGCCAGGGCTACTGCCGCAGTTCGATCCCGACCTGGTCGGTTGGCTGATGCCCCGGTTCCAGGAGCTCGGCATAACCGTCGAGACCGGCGCCACGGTCACCCGGGTCGAGCGGGTCCAGGACGGCCTGCTCGTCCATGCCACCCGTCCGGGCGCGCCGTCCCTCGCCGTCCCAGCCGACCTGGTGGTGCACGCCGCCGGCCGCGGGCCCGACCTCGACGCGCTCGACCTGGCGGCGGGCGAGGTCGCTGTCCAGGACGGACGCCTACAGCTGAACGAGCACCTGCAAAGCGTCTCCAACCCGCGGGTCTATGCCGCCGGCGACGCGGCCGGCGTCGGGCCGCCCCTGACGCCGGTCTCCAGCCACGACGCCAGGGTGGTGGCCGCCAACCTGCTGAACGGCCCATCGCACAGGCCGGACTATCGCGGGGTCCCGAGCGTCGCCTTCACCGTGCCGTCCATTGCCGCCGTCGGGCTCTCCGAGGACGAGGCGCGCCGCCGGGGCCTGAAGTTCCGGGTCAACGCCGCCTCGACGCCCCAATGGTTCACCGCCCGCCGCCTGGCCGAGCGGATCTACGGGCACAAGGTGCTGATCGAAGAGGCCACCGACCGAGTGCTCGGTGCCCATCTCGTGGGACCGAACGCCGACGAGGTCATCAACCTGTTCGGTCTGGCGATCCGGCACGACCTCACAGCGGCCAACCTTCGGTCGACGATGTTCGCCTATCCGACCGGCGCTTCGGACTTGGGCTATATGCTCTGAGGCGCCGGACGGGACCACCTCAGCGTCCGGGGTTTTCGGACAGCCGGCTCCGCAACGCCCCGAGAGTGAGAGTGCGGACCGGGTTCGCCGTGACGGGTCGAGGGTTGGAGGAGAGGCCTCCGGCGCCCGTCGCGGAGACCCGCGATGTCCAGCAAAACCGCTTCGGCGCGCCCCGGCCACGACCGGGCGAGCCTCTATGACGAAATCACCGGCAAGATCATCGCCGAACTGGAGGCCGGCCGCGTGCCCTGGGTCCAGCCTTGGGGGACAGCCGCGGCGAAGGCGCCGCTCGCCATGCCGAAGAACGCCGCCACCGGCCGGCAGTATTCGGGAATCAACGTCCTGATCCTCTGGGGTGCTGTCATCGAGCACGGCTTCCCCGCCCAGAGCTGGCTGACCTTTCGCCAAGCGCTCTCGCTCGGCGGCAATGTGCGCAAGGGCGAGCACGGCACCACCGTCGTCTATGCCGACCGCTTTGTGCCGGACGACGAGAAGCGACGCGCCCGCGAGACCGGCGAAGAAGCCGCTGCGATCCCGTTCCTGAAGCGGTTCACCGTCTTCAACGCCGCCCAATGCGAAAACCTGCCGGCCGAGGTTGTGGCCGTTGCGCCATCGCCGCCACCGGGCCTGATCGAGCCGAGGGTCGAGGCGCTGATCCGGGCGACCGGCGTCGACTTCCGTATCGGCGGCAACCGCGCCTTCTACGCGCCGGGCCCGGATTTCGTGATGGTCCCGCCGCCGCAGGCCTATTTCGAGCCGATCAACTGGCACCGCACGGCGCTACACGAGCTGGGACATAATGCCGCGATCCAGATTATGCCGCATCTGCTCGGCTGGGCCCGGTTGCGGCATGATCGCGCCAATCCCATTCGGCATAATCTTCGTCGCTCCAACAACAAGGAGCACGAAGATCATGTCTCAATATTTGCAGACCTGCATCGAGCCGCATCTTGGCTCGTTCGCAGCGAGTTTTGCGGCGGAGAATTACAGCGCCGGAACGGTCAAGACCTACCTATCGATCCTACGGAAGGTGGGTCACGCGATGGATGTCCAGGGCATCGGTCCTTCAGCGTTGACGCTCGATATGGCCGAGCATCTGGGACGCAAGGTGCCGCGTAAGAAAACCGGCACGATATGGCCGTATAGGTTGGCCCGCCGGTTCGCGCAGCATCTCCTCGATATCGGCGTGACGCATCCAGTGCCGTTGAGCGAGGCGCAGCAAGCGCGTGCGGCCCTACTGGCGGACTTCGAGACCTATTTGGTCAAGCTTCGCGGCCTTAGCCCGCGGACGATCTATCACACGCTGCGGTTCGCCAACCGGTTCCTCGATCATCGCTTTGGCGATGCGATGGTTGATCCGGGGCGGTTGCGGCCCGCCGACGTGATCAGCTTCCTTGAGCACGTAATGGCAAGTGCGCGGCGCGACAAGACGGTAGCGACGCATGTTCGTATCTTCCTGCAATATCTGTTCGGCAGTGGCGCGACAGCGACCAATCTAGCTCTGAGTCTGCCTAGAACGGCGAAACGCTGGGGAGCACGACTGCCGCGCCATCTGGTGCCCGAGGGCGTTGAGGCGGTGCTCGCCTGCGTGCGCGACAACCCGCGGCACGGGGCTCGGGACTATGCGATGCTGCTCATCATGGCCCGGCTTGGCTTGCGTGCTGCCGAGGTCATCGCGATCCGGTTGGACGACGTCGACTGGCGCGCGGGCGAACTCTTGGTTCGTGGCAAGGGCAAACTCCACGATCGCGTGCCGATCAGCTCGGAGGTTGGCGATGCGCTGAGCCGCTATCTGCGCGAGGAGCGCGGCCCCACGTCCTGCCGCATGATGTTCGTTACCCATCGCGCGCCACACCGTCCGTTCAATGACAGCCAAATCGTCAACGCCGTCCTAAAGGATGCCCTGAAGGCGACCGGCCAGAAACCGGTGACGCCCTATGTGGGATCGCACCTGCTGCGTCATAGCCTTGCGGTCCAGTTGGTGAACTCGGGTGCATCGCTCGACGAGGTGGGCGACCTGCTGCGGCATCGCTCACGCACATCGACCATGATATATGCCCGTCTCGACATAGATGGGCTGCGATCGATAGCAATGCCCTGGCCCGTAGTGGGAGGCGCGCAATGAGCCTCACCTCCCAACTCGATCGCTATCTGGCCGTGCGGCGCAGCCTCGGCTACGACCTGAGCACCAGCGAGCGCATCCTCCGCCGCTTCACGCGGTTTGCCGACCGCGAGCGTGCGACGCATATCGACACGGCGCTGTTCCTGCGCTGGCATGCTACGCTCGACGAGGCCAACGGCAGGACGCGAGCGGCGCGGCTTACCGTCGTGCGCCTCTTCGCGCAGTGGCTAAGTAGCTTCGATCTAGCGCATGAAGCCCCGCCCCGGGGATTGTTGCCGAATACCGTGATGCGCTCCCGACCGTATATTTACAGCGATGCGGAAGTCGCTTCGATCATCGCGGCCGCAATGGCACTTCCGTCGATTTGCGGATTGCGCGGGCTGACCTGCTCGACGCTGTTCGCACTCATCGCGATCACGGGCCTGCGCGTCAGCGAGGCGCTCGCGCTAGATGGAGACGACCTCGATGCCGATAATGGTGTGTTACGCGTCCGACAGGGTAAGAACGGTAAGGAGCGACTGCTGCCGCTCGACCCCAGCGCCGTCGAGCGACTGCTAGACTATTGCGTCAAACGCGACCGGTTGATCGGCCATCCGGCGAAGCCGATGTTCGTAACTGACAAGGCGACCCGGCTCACCGACTGTGGGGCCCGCTACAACTTTGCGCAAGCATGCCAGCAGATCGGATTGCGATCCGAGCAGAAGTACCAGCGGCATGGCCGGGGACCGCGCATCCACGACCTGCGCCATAATTCCGAGTGCCGGATTATTCCGAGTGCCACCGGTTTCCCGGCGTAATTCGCATAGGATTGCAAAGGTTTCGATCGACGCTGGGCGTTGATGGCTCGGCATTATTCGGATGTCTTCTCTAGAGCGTGGACTCTCCCACGCTGTGAGGAGTCGGACGATGACTGATCTAAACAACGCTGCTACGACGCCGGCCACACCCTTCCGCGTCGGTCGATTGGCCGCCCACCTTGACGGGTTCGCGGCATTGCTCGGTGACCAGGGTTATGCCCCAGCGACGATGCGTCAGAAGGATGACCTTCTGGCGGATTTCACCCTTTGGGTGGAGGAACACGATGTTCCTCTGGATGTCCTCGGAGGGGACCATGCCGGTCAATTCCTGGCGGAACGTCGTTGCCGCGTCAGGCGTGGCGACGCCTGGACCATTCGGCAGCTGATCGCATATCTGCGCGACATCGGTTGCATTCCAATGCCGGCGCGGATGGTCGACCCGACCGCCGAGGGCGAGTTGGTCAGCGCGTTCGGAGGATTCCTGCGTTCTGAGCGCGGCCTCTCGCCGGCAACATTGGCCAACTATCTGCCGATCGTTCGAGGTTTCCTGGATGAGCAGTTTGGCGGCAAGGGACTGCATTTCGATGATTTGCGGACCGTCGATATTCATCGGTTTATCGTACGGCGAGCCCAGGCTGGATCGCGTGGCCGTGCGAAGTTGGTGGTCACGGCGCTGCGTTCTTTTCTGCGCTTCCTGCAGCAACGCGGATTGCTGGCAACCGATCTCGCCGCGGCGGTGCCTGGTGTAGCCGGCTGGCGCTTGGCGCACCTGCCAAAGGCGCTGCCCGCCAAACAGGTCGAACTGTTGCTGGCGTCTTGTGATCGCGGGACGCCGGCGGGTCGGCGCGACTACGCCGTCTTGATGCTGCTCGCGCGGCTCGGCCTGCGCGGCGGCGAGGTCGCGGCCATCACCCTGGACGATCTCGACTGGGAATGCGGCGAGATTGTCGTGCACGGCAAAGGTCAACGGCTGGCACGGCTGCCGCTGCCGGCGGATGTCGGGTCAGCCTTGGTCGACTATCTGCGTCAAGATCGGCCGGCTTGCTCGACACGTCGCGTCTTCGTTCGGACACGCGCGCCCAGGCGAGGCTTCATCAGCCCGTCGGCCATTTGCTGCATCGTTCGTCGCGCGCTCAAGCGCGCCAGTCTGACTCCGGAGTTCAAGGGCGCGCACCTGCTGCGCCATTCGCTCGCCACCGACCTGCTGCATCGCGGCGCCTCGCTCGTCGAGATCGGCCAGCTCTTGCGTCACAGCCAGCCGAACACGACGCAGATCTATGCCAAAGTAGACATCAAGGCGTTACGCGCCATAGGGCTGCCATGGCCAGGAGCCGCGTCATGAGCCCGTTACAAGCCGCGCTCGACGAGTACCTGGCCGCTCGTCGCGCCCTCGGCCACAAGCTACGTCTCGCCGGACGGCTGCTGCAGCGGTTTGTTGCTTTTGCCGAATCTTCCGGCGCCACTTGCATCACCACCGAGATCGCCCTGGCCTGGGCAATGCAGCCGGCAAAGGCACAACCCGCCCAGTGGGCCAACCGTTTGGCAATGGTTCGCCGTTTCGCGCGCTATTGCAGCGCCATCGACCCGAGAACCATCGTACCGCCGACCGACCTTCTCCCCCACCGGTATCGTCGGCCGTCGTCCCCATACATCTATCGCGACGAAGAGATCATCCGACTGATCGACGCGGCGAAGCGATTGCCTTCGACGATCAGTCTGCGGCCGCAGACCTATGCCGCGCTCTTCGGCCTATACGCGGCGACCGGCATGCGTTGCAACGAACCGCTGCGCCTCGATCGCGGTGACGCCGATCTGGTGAACGGCGTGTTGACGGTTCGCGACACGAAGTTCGGCAAGTCGCGCTATGTGCCGCTCCACCCGTCAACGCAACACGCCCTGCAAGCCTATGCGGCCTGCCGCAACCATTTGTGCCCGAATCCGGTCAGCCCGAGCTTCTTCCTTTCCGAGCGCGGTACGCGCCTGACCGAATGGGCCGTTCGATGGACGTTCGTCAAGCTGTCTCGCGAGATTGGTTTGCGCGGGGCCGATGATTCCCACGGGCCTCGCCTACATGACCTTCGCCATCGGCTGGCCATCGTCACGCTTCTGCGGTGGTATCACGACGGCGTCGATGTCGAGCGACACCTGCCCGAGCTCTCGACCTATCTCGGACATGCCCATATCACGGACACCTACTGGTACCTCACCGCGACGCCCGAACTCCTCCACAGCGCGCTACTCCGGGTCGAGCAATCCGCCGAGCAGGAGAGCAAATCATGAGCACCACCCGCGGCTTTCCCGTTCTTCTCGAGGCGTTCTTCGTGGACCGCCTCTTGCGACAACGACAGGTCAGTCCCCACACAATCGCCAGCTACCGCGATACTTTTCGTCTGTTGCTGCAATATGCCCAGCAACAGCTGGGCAAAGCGCCGTCGAGGTTGGCTCTATCGGATCTGGATAGCTCATTCCTCGGTGCGTTCCTCGATCATCTTGAGCAGGAACGTGACAATAGTGCCCGCAGTCGCAATGTCCGCCTCGCCGCCATCCATTCTTTCTTCCGCTATGTGGCGCTGCATGCACCAGAGCACAGCGCCTTGGCCCAGCGCGTGCTCGCCATGCCGAGCAAACGCTATGTGCGCAGTCCGATCGCCTTCCTCAACTCTGTCGAAGTTGCCGCTTTGCTCGCCGCTCCCGACCTGAACAGCTGGGGCGGTCGGCGCGATCGCGCCCTCCTGCTGTTGGCTGTACAAACCGGGCTCCGCGCCGCTGAACTTATCGGCCTTTGCTGCGACGACATCGTACTGGGTCCCGCGGCCTACGTCCGATGCCGGGGTAAAGGCCGAAAGCTCCGCAATACGCCGCTTCGCAAAGATACCGTCGCGGTGCTGCGCGCTTGGGTGCGCGAGCGCCAGGGTCAGCCGAACGATCCTCTCTTCCCAACCATCTCCGGTACCGCGTTGAGTCACGACGCACTCCAATACTTGCTCACCAAGCACCTCGCCGTTGCAAGGCTTCATTGCCCTTCTTTGCTCGGCAAACACCTGACGCCACACGGCCTGAGACACACCCTGGCGATGAACCTGCTGCACCACGGGGTCGACCGTTCCGTAATCGCCCTCTGGCTTGGCCACGAATCGATCGAAACCACCGCCATTTATCTGCAAGCAGACATGCAACTCAAAGAACAGGCGCTGGCCATGACCCCCACGTCCGACGCAAGAACACGCCGTTACCGCCCAGATGATCGCGTCTTGGACTTCCTGAGGAGCCTCTGATAATGCCGATCCCTATGGGAGCGATCCCTCGGAAAACTCAAGGATTTTGTCGCTCACCGCCGCCGCGCTCGGAATAATCCGGCACTCGGAATTATGACGAAGGTCATGAATGCGCGGCCGCCGGGTCCGCTCCGGAGCAATATTCGCAACCCGAAGGACGCAGCGGAATGTATAGTTCACCGTGCTGGAGACGAGTCTCTTTCCCTTCGCTGATGGGAACAGGTGATCGTCCGATCCCGCGACAAGGCGGCGCCTGTCGAGATAGCGGTCGAGAGCCTCCACCACGGTCGGGTGCAACGGCACCAGCCGGCTTTTGCCGAACTTGGTGTCGCGGATATGCAAGACACCGTCGGCCAGTACGTCGTCGAACCGAAGGTCGAGCGCCTCGGATACGCGCAGCCCCGTGGCGGCGATCAATCCGAACAGCATCACATAGAGCTGCTGACGTAAGGGGTTGGGTTTTTGCCGGCGGAGCTGGCCGGCGCCCTCAAGGATCCGAGTCAATTCATCCGGCGTGTAGATATAGGGAACAGGCCGCGATGCGCGTTCGGCAAAGAGAATGACCGGCACCTCATGAGCGGTATTCTCGGCCCGCAAAAAGCGCGCGAACCGCACCACGTCACCGAGGCGGCGATGCCGGGTGCACCGAGTTGGCGCCATCGTCGCCCATTCCAGCGCCGTGGCGGCGCTGACATAACTCTCGCCCTTCTCCGTCGCAAAGCGCGCAAAGGATTGAAGGTGTCGCGACGGCTTTCGGAGCTTGAAGCCAAGAGTTCGGCGAAGCTCGATGTAACGTTCCGCATCGTCGCTCAACATGGCAACCTCCCGATCCAGGGCTGCGCGATCTCCGACAACAGGGCGAAGTCCACCTTGGCGTAGTGCATCGTCATTGCCGGCGATCGGTGACGCAGGACCGCGCCGACGCCTGTCAAACTGACGCCATGCCGAAGCATCGTCGTGGCTGCGGAGTGGCGCAGCACATGAGCTCCTTGATGGGCACTTTTGATCCCGGCTCGGAGCAGCGTGCGACGCACGATGCATTTGATGGCGATGCGGGTCAGCGGTCGAACCGGGGCGGCTTCGGTGATGAACAGACGGGGCGTCGACAGCCGTGGCCTGACCCGCTCGATGTAGGCAATCATCGCATCGCCGACCTCCTGGGTCAGCGGAAGCCACTCCTCACGTCTGGATTTGCCGGCGACGGTAATGCGCCCATTCCGCCAGTCGACGTCGGCCAATTTCAGGTCGGCCACCTCGCTGGCACGCAACCCGAGACGGACAAGAAGCAGGATGATCGCCTTGTCGCGTAGCCGGCCTTCGCCCTCGCAAGCGGCGATGGTGCGGTCGATATCATCGGCACCAAGGAATTTCGGGACCGACGCCAATTGCCAGTTGGCGAAGCCGGGGACGGCATAATCCCGTCCTACCGGGCATTGACCTGTCGCCACCAGGAAGCGGAGGAATGCGCGCGTCGCAGCGGCAATCGATTTGGCGCGCCCGCGGCTGTGCGGCTTGGCCCGTTCAAGGACAAAGGCCCGGATTGCATGGGCGGTAAAGGCCGTCGGGTTGTCGCCGAGCACTTTGAGAAGATCGACCAGGGTCGACTGATAGGTATCGAGCGTCGAGTTGGCGACACCCCGTTGGTCGCGCATCCAGCGCCGGAATGCCGCAAGGAGTGACCATATCTCTGTCGGTGATAGCGGTGGTGCCGATTTGGGGAGGGTTTCTCGATCTTGAAGATAGCGGATGAACAGCCGACCTGCGCCGGCGTATGCGCGGATGCTCTTTTTCCCTTTGAAGACCGCCACGGATGCAGCGAGCCCGTCCAAGACATTGTCGAGCGCAAAACCTGCCGCATGCATCCAGTCAGTCCAGCCTGCGAGCAGCCTTACCTTCTCTTCAATGGTGCTCGGCGTGTATCCATGGGCCTGAAGCCAGTTCTCGAAGTCATCGACATACGGTTTCGCAAAATGCAGCCGACTCTCTATGCTGTTCCAATGCCTGCGTTTCTGCCTCGGCATGATCGCCTCCTTTGTTTGCTTGGAGGCCGCAGCATGCGCGTCTCACGTCCCTGCGGATCGCGGGGTGCCGAGACAAAGTCCGCCTGTCCACAAAAGATCGGTGCTGTTTTGGGCCGAGCCGGCGCACCTCACTCTGCGGCGTCATTTGTCCTGCCGGTGCCACTCTCGGTGTTGATGCCAGCGCGCGCAGGCTGCTTCTTCGCGTTCTTACGGGCGAGGCGCAATTGCACCGGAGAGCGGAATGCTGTCGTGACGCTGCCGTCATGTGCGTTTGAGCCGGTGCTCTCCTGTGGGACTGCCTTTGCCCACGTCCATAGCGGCCTTTTGCTGGCGGATCACGCGCCACAATACGCTCGCGGCGCTCGCCGAGCTTTGCCCGCAATGGCTCGTTCGCGATCTTCTTCCCCACCGCCAAGCGGCGGTATTCCTCGCGAGGCCGCATTTGTGCACGCAAGCGATGAAACAGGTGTTGCACCGATCTGAGAACAACGGTAATGCAACACGTGTTTCAGAAGAGGAATAGCTTATTCCCAGTCAATGGCTTCTGTTCTTGGGGCAACTCCCCGCTGCCCCCTCCAGCGGGCGGGTGGCGCTGTGGCGGCGCCTTCGTGCCGCCGGAGCTGCCAGCGTGCTGAATGGGGCATGGATTCTAACAGTCACGGACGAGCACAAACTGCTTTATGCGCAGCTCGTCGAGATGGTTCGTGCGCAAGGCGGCAGCGCCACCGTTTTTGCGACCACCACAACCAGTAAGGAGGAAGAGCAAGCCATCATTGCCCGGTTTCGGGCGGACCGAGCACGCGAATACGACGAATTTGCCGAGCGCTCCGGCGAATTTCTCGCCGAGATCGAAAAGGAGACCCGGCGTCGAAAGTTCACGTTTGCAGAACTTGAGGAGATCGAGGATGACCTCGACAAGCTTTCTACCTGGCTCGCGAAGATCAAGGCGCGCGACTTTTTCCCTGACGCCCGAATGCAGCAGGCGGACGAAACGCTCGAGACCTGTGGCACCGCCTTGCGGACCTTCGCCGACGAGGTCTATGCGCAAGAGGGGGTTGTAGACGCGGCTGATGGCACTGGTTCGTTGGATCCCGGGACTCCGAATTCCTCTCTCAAGAAGCGAGGGGGACCGCGGGATGGCTGACCACGTCCTGACCGCCACGATGGCGTTTCGAGACTTGCCGCGCGGAATCTGGGCGCTCGGGTTTGTATCGATGTTCATGGACCTCTCATCCGAGATGATTCACGCTCTCCTGCCTGTCTATCTCGTCACAGTGCTTGGAGCCTCGACATTCACGGTCGGACTCATCGAGGGTCTTGCCGAAGCGACAACGATGATCACCAAAATTTTTTCCGGCGCGCTGTCTGATTGGCTGGGCCGCCGCAAGCTGCTGGCGGCCATCGGCTACGGTCTTGCCGCCTTCACCAAGCCGATCTTCCCCCTCGCGACTACGATCGAATGGGTCGTGACCGCCCGCTTCCTTGACCGGGTGGGAAAGGGAATTCGCGGGGCGCCGCGCGACGCGCTGGTCGCCGATCTCGCGCCCGCTCCGTTGCGGGGGGCAAGCTTCGGCTTAAGACAGTCGCTCGACACGATCGGGGCCTTCCTCGGCCCCCTCGCCGCAATCGGGCTTATGCTTCTCACCGGCGACAACTACGCCGCAGTGTTCTGGATGGCGGTCATCCCCGCTTTCATCGCGTTTGGCCTGATGGCGTTCGGGGTGAAGGAACCGGAACGCGCCGTTGCCGCTGCGCCAAGGCTCAAGCCGCAGTTCGCCGATGCGTGGCGGCTCCCAAGGCCATTCTGGGCCGTGACGACGGTTGCGGTGGTGCTGACATTGGCTCGGTTCAGCGAAGCCTTTCTGGTTCTGCGGGCTCAGAACGTGGGCCTTACCATTGCCATCGTGCCCATCGTCATGGTCGTTATGAATATCGTTTACGCACTCGCAGCTTATCCGGCCGGCGTCCTGTCTGATCGGTTCGGGCGTCAAGGTGTCCTGATCGTCGGCGTCGCCACTCTTGTTGTTGCCGATCTGCTCCTGGCATTTACGACATCAGTACCCGTCCTTCTGCTCGGCGTGGTGTTTTGGGGCCTACACATGGGCCTCACCCAGGGGCTACTTGCAACGATCGTGGCAGACACCGCGCCCGCGGATCTGCGCGGAACGGCGTTTGGAGTGTTCAACCTCGCGAGCGGGGTTGCCATGCTCGTCGCCAGCGCGGTCGCCGGAGCGCTCTGGGATGTCTACGGACCGATCGCGACCTTCCTAGCTGGAGCGGCGTTCACCGCCATCGCTTTGGTCGGTCTGCTCGGTTTACGAAAGCAATTCGGATTTCAGACAGCACTTCATCAACGTTGAGCAATCGGAAAATGTCGATGGATAAGAGCATGGCCGGCAGCGAGCACAAAAACCTTGGTGGTCCTGGGCGTCGAATCGTTCGGCTTCTGATTATCCTCGCGGCGGTAGGAGGCGTTGGCGCGCTTGTCGTTTGGGGTTTCCTCGCCGGACGAGGCGAAGCAGCGTTGGAAGCCGAACGAGAACGCCCGGTCAAAGCGCCCCTGCGCGTGTCTATCGACGGCCGAGGGCAACCCGTCGTGACACTCGACGCTGCGACGCGCAAACGGAGCGGCATTGAGGTTACCAAGCTAGAGGCAACACAGCATCAGGATCAAGTGCGAGCCTACGGAACAGTGCTTGATCTCGACAAGCTGGTCACACTGGACAACAATTATGTAACCGCCGTCGCCCAGCTTCAGAGCGCTCAAGCCAAGATCGTTGCATCGAAGGCGGCCTTCGAGCGCGCGCAGGCACTTTCCAAGGACAACGTCACGACTCTGGCGGCGCTCCAGACGGCCGAGGCCACATTCCGTGCCGATCAAGCTGGCGTCGCTACGACAGAGGCTCAAGTCAGGACGCTGAAGACAACGGCTCTGCAGGAGTGGGGAACGATCATCGGCAACGCGCTCGTCGAGGGCGGCCCGTTGGTGACAAGTCTGATCGAGCGTCAGACTTTCCTCCTCCAGATCACGTTGCCTCCGGGCACATTTATAACTCCGGCACCGAACGCGACGGTTCAATTCGGCGCAAGCGCCGCGCGCCATCAGGTGCAGTTTGTCTCGCCCGCCACGCAAACGGACCCAAAAATCCAAGGGCTGAGTTTTTATTATGTGGCCGATGCCGCGAGCAATCTGTTGCCAGGAATGAATGTCCTTGCGTTCCTGCCGTCGGGTGATCCGATCGATGGGATCGCAATTCCAGGTTCGGCTGTTGTGTGGTGGACGGGGCGCGCCTGGGTCTATCTTCGCACCGGTGCGGACACATTCACGCGCCACGAAATTCCAACCGACGCGCCCGCGCCCCGAGGCGGCTTCATCATTCCCGTCAACAACCTTCCACAACCCATCCCGGAGCTTGTGGCGCAGGGAGCGCAGATGTTGCTGTCGGAGGAGTTCCGGGCGCAGATCCAGGTCGGCGAGGACAAGAAATGACGCCGGCAAACCTCGGTCATTCAACACCATCGGGCTTGCAAGCGAATGTCATCGGTTTCGCCATCCGCTTCCGTGGCATCGTCGTGGCTTTGGCCTTGATGTTGGTCGGCTACGGCGTCCTTTCGGTCGTCCGCGCGAAATATGACGTTTTTCCTGAGTTTGCACCGCCTCAAGTCGGCATCCAAACCGAAGCGCCCGGACTTACCCCCGAGCAAATCGAGGTGCTCGTCACCCAACCTATCGAGAACGCCATCAGCGGTGTCCCCGGAGTGCAATCACTTCGCTCCACTTCGATCCAGGGGCTGTCTGCGATCACGGTTATCTTCGCGCCAGGAAGTGATATCTATCGGGATCGGCAAGTGGTGGCCGAACGCTTGGCGGTCGCCGCACAACAACTCCCTGCCGGGACACAATCCCCGGCGATGACGCCGTTGACTTCCTCGACGAGCACCATCCTGGTCGCCGGACTCACCTCCGACAAGCGCTCGCTGATGGAATTGCGGACCGTCGCCGACTGGACCCTGCGGCTGCGGCTTCTTGCCGTGCCGGGGGTCGCCAAGGTCGCCGTATTCGGCGGCGATCTTCGCTCGCTCCAGGTACAAGTCCATCCGGACCAGCTCATTCGCTACAATCTGACCCTCAACGACGTGCTGGCTGCGGCTAAGAAGGCCACCGGCGTACGGGGCGCTGGCTTTATCGACACGACCAATCAGCGCATCGTCTTTCAGACCGAGGGCCAGTCGCTCAAGGCCGAGGACGTTGCTCACACCGTCTTGCTGAACCAGGGCGCTTCAAGCGTACACCTCGGCGACGTCGCCGAGGTGGTCTATGCGCCGGAGCCGCCGATCGGCGGCGCGACGATCATGGGACAGCCCGGAGTTATGCTGAATATCTCGGGACAATATGGCGCCAACACGGTCGAGGTGACCAAGCGCGTCGAAGAGGCACTGGCGAGCTTGCGGCCGGGACTTGAGAAAGCCGGTATTAAATTTCACGCCGATCTTTTTCGTCCGGCTAACTTCATCGATACCGCCACCAACAATGTCCGGGAATCGCTGATCCTCGGCGGCATCCTCGTCATTGTGGTGCTGTTCCTGTTCCTTTTTGATCTGCGTACGGCGGCCATCGCCTGCACAGCAATTCCGCTTTCGCTGCTGGCCGCAGTCATCACCTTGAACGCGTTGGGCGAGAGCCTGAACACCATGACCCTGGGCGGCCTCGCAATCGCCATCGGCGAAGTGGTCGATGACGCGGTGATCGGCGTAGAAAACATCGTCCGACGTTTGCGCGAGAACAGGCGTTTGCCCAATCCGCGATCCGCAGCCCGCGTCGTGCTGGACGCCTCGCTCGAAGTGCGCGGAGCCGTGATTTACGCGACCTTCGCGGTGGTTCTGGTTTTCTTGCCCGTGCTGACGTTGCCGGGTCTCGCCGGCCGGTTCTTTGCGCCTCTCGGCGCCGCCTACATCTTCGCAATTTTCGCGTCGCTGGTCGTGGCGCTGACCGTGACGCCCGCGCTCTCGATGCTGTTGCTTACCGGCCGCGGACGGCGAGGCGAAGGTGCTGGTGCAGCCGCGCACGATAGGGATCCGCCCGTGGTTCGCTTCACGCGCGCCCGATATGAGCGAATGCTTCGCGGCATCGCCGTGCGTCCGCGGACGGCGATCGCCGCTGCTCTGGCCTTCACCTTGGTGGGTTGTGCCGCCCTTCCATTCTTCGGCAGCGCCTTCCTTCCCGAGCTCAAGGAAGGGCATTTTATCCTCCATATGGCGGCCGTGCCCGGCACGTCGATCGCCGAATCCGAGCGCCTCGGCGCGCTTGTCACCAAGGCTTTGACCGCTCTGCCGGTGGTGCGCTCGGTCGCCCAGCGGATCGGCCGAGCCGAGAAAGCGGACGATACCTGGGGCACGCACTACAGCGAGTTCGAGGTCGACCTTAAGCCTAGGCTGTCGGGTGACGAAGCGGAAGGCGCGCAGGCCGATGTGCGCAAGGCCCTCGTCGGATTCCCGGGCGTGAACTTCGCCGTCAAGCCATTCCTGACCGAGCGGGTCGAGGAATCGCTATCGGGCTACACGGCAGCCGTTATCGTCAACATCTTCGGCGACGATCTCGACACGCTCGATCGCACGGCGCGGGACGTCGCGCGTACCCTCGGCGGGATTCGAGGTGCGACGGAAGTGCAGCTTCAATCGCCGCCTGGCATGCCGCAACTCACCATTCGGCTCCGAAAAAAGGATGTAGAGCGCTGGGGCTTCGATGCGGTAGACGTCCTTGACCTGGTCCGCACCGCCTATCAAGGCGATGTTGTAGGCCAGAGCTACGATGGCAACCGGGTTTTCAACGTCATCACGGTGCTCGACCCCGAGAGCCGCAACAGCATCACCAAGGTCGGCGACCTCCCGCTGCGCGCGCCGAGCGGCAGCTTTGTGCTCCTCAAGCAAATCGCGGACATATACGAAACCGCCGGCCGATATCAGGTCTCTCACCTCGGCGGCCGGCGGCTTCAGACGGTGACGGCGAACGTTGCCGGGCGTGACGTCGCCTCCTTCGTACAGGATGCTCAGGCCGCTGTCTCCGCCAACGTAGAACTCCCTAGCGGCGTCTACGTGGAGTTCGCCGGCTCGGCGCAGGCGCAGGCACAATCCAGGCGCGACCTGCTGATCCATTCTTCGATCGCGGCGATCGGCGTCGTTCTGCTCCTCTCGATCGTGACGCGTAACTGGCGAAACCTGCTGCTCGTCCTTGTCAATCTGCCCTTCGCGCTCGTCGGCGGCGTGCTAGCTGTGTTTGCGACCGGGGGCGTGCTCTCGCTCGGTTCAATGGTCGGCTTCATCACACTGTTTGGAATCACGTTGCGCAACTCGATCATGATGGTCTCACACTATGAGCACTTGGTTGAAACCGATGGCATGCCCTGGGGTCTCGAAGCCGCGATCAAAGGCGCCGGCGACCGGCTGACGCCGATCCTGATGACCTCGCTCGTCACTGCGCTTGGTCTCCTGCCTCTCGCGATCGGAATGGGAGACCCAGGCCGTGAGATCGAGGGCCCCATGGCACTCGTCATTCTCGGAGGCCTGCTGACCTCGATGGCCCTAAATTTACTCATTCTGCCCACATTGGCGTTGCGCTTCGGACGGTTCGAGCCAGCCGTCGATGAACTCGGCGGGAATTCTCAAGAGGCGGCCAAAGCTCTGACAGTTAGCCGCGCGAGCGGCCTCGAACGGTGAAATGACATAAGCACGCGAACCCGTAGTATTTGTCCAGCGCCCGTCAGACCGCGAGAATGATCGTTGATGGACTATTCATGGTTTAGGCCCCAATCTTCGTTGCAAAAAGTCTAGTCCTAGCCGCGGCGGCCAACCAGCACGTGCTGCGTGAGATCGGAGCCTTCGCAGGCGTCGCCGGCGAGGTTATCGGGCTCATCCTCAATCGACCCGGCTATCCGACCGCGGCCTTCTTCGCCGTCGCGGTGATGGTCGGCACCTACCACATTTTTTCGGAGTGGTTGTCGCTGATCGTCAAAACGCGGAGTTCCCAAGCCGTCAAGCGGCTCCTACCTGCCGCCCGGAGACCGCGCGCGTCATTCGCGGCACGCAGGAACTGGAATTGCCGATCGATCAGGTGAGGCCCGGCGATCTTGTGCGGATAAGCGCGGGTGGTACCTCTGGATCCACTCAGACGCGGCGGCATGACTACGCCGGCCGCATGAGCCGTCGAGCCTTCTCCGTTCAATCGGGTTCGGGGGATCAAGCCGTTATGCTTCGATCGCGCGGCTGCTGCAGTTGCTGTGGTGCCGTCCTCGCCGAGGTTGTGATTGCCTTAAGAGCCGATGCTCTCCTGTAGGTGCTGCCTGGGGCCCACGTCCATAGCGGCCTGTTGCTGGCGGATCACGCGCCACAATACGCTCGCTGCGCTCGCCGACCTTTACCCGCAATGGCTCGTTCGCGATCTTCTTCCCCTGCCGCCAAGCGGCGGCATTCCTCGCGAGGCAACAAGATCGCTCATCCCGCCATCCTCCACTTCGCTGCGGGCCTAGGCTGCGGGCCGGTCGTTGCGGCGCTCAAAGATCGCCATCAAGGCCGCGATGGTCGCGGGCTTGGATACAGCAACAGGAGATCACCATGGCTCAGATTGGCACCTTCACCCGCGCCGAAGACGGCTCGTACAGCGGCACCATCAAGACGCTCTCGCTCAACATCAAGGCGCGCTTCCTTCCGGCCGAACCCTCTGAGAACGGGAAGGCTCCGAACCTGCGCGTGATGGCCGGCAACGTCGAGATAGGGGCCGCGTGGCAGCGGACCTCGAAAGAGAACACCGTCTATCACTCGGTGAAGCTCGACGACCCGTCCTTCTCGGCGCCGATCTACGCCAACCTCGTCGCGGTCGATGACGGCTACGCGCTGGTCTGGTCGCGCTGACCCGCAAGCTTGCGGCGCCTCGCCTCGCGCGAGGCGCCGCGGCCTCTCCTCCGCGATTATGCGGAGCGCCACGGTCCAAATCCGCCGAAAAAACTGGTGTTCACAGCACGCCACTCCGCATAACGCTCAACTCCGCATAATCGACCCGGCCGACATAGACGCGGTGGCTGGGGCTGTTCTCGCCGGAGCGGTTGGTTTCGGGGACGATCCGGACGTTCTTGGCCTGGACCGAGAGGGTGACGATTTCGCCGGTGAATTCGTTCGAACCGGTCTTCTTGAAGGTGCCGATGGTCGCCATGGTAGTTCTCCTTGATCTCTGTTTCCGAGCCCGCACCATTGCGGCCTCGATGGTGATCGAAGGGCCGGAGGCGATCGACGGCGCACCCCGAAGGGGCTCGACAGCAAAGGAGGGGCTTTCTT